>Ga0102593_1000138_pt1 | contig 191840 bp, 192 predicted proteins | sample AraplaCol_mMS_r2_2_FD_76862 | JGI IMG/M metagenome (GOLD analysis project Ga0102593, IMG submission 76862) | Arabidopsis root microbial communities from North Carolina, USA - plate scrape MF_Col_mMS_r2 (SPADES assembly) (version 2) | ecosystem: Host-associated > Plants > Roots > Endosphere...
AAAAAGAAAAGAAAAAGAAAAAAGTGAAAAATTACAATTCTTCCCCCGCGTACCCTCATCTGCGTATCAAACATGAAAATCGTCCAGCATAAATGACCGACGATCGGCCTGAAAGATTGTGTCATCGCGAGCTCCGCAGCCGTTCCACTTATTGCCGCGCCTTTTGAGACAAAGAAACTCGTAAAGCCAAAAAAAAATTAAATTAGAAATCAAATAAAAATAATTTTAATATTATGTGATATTTTATTTTTATTTTTATTGGAATTATTGTCAAGGCTAAAGCCGATCCAACATTACAATTACCCGATCCATCCTGTACATTGACTGGATTAGATCGCCACCAGCTTCTTCAACAATTCGAAGTATCAAATCAATCCGTGTCAAGGAAGGAAAGAAATATATTGGAAATAAAAATGACCAACCAAAAAAGAAAAAAACCACAATTCAATGGAATCAAATGAAGTAAAAAAAATACCAACACTTTGCGGATCCTCGTACGGGTTCACCGGTCTCCATCGTCAGTCCCCTCTGCTCTAGTCTCTCTGGGGGTGGAACCGCTGTGCTCGACTGTGCCCACTGTCCACCTTGTCCACCCCTGGTCAAGTTAGGTCTAAGTAGCTTTGTTGCTGTATCCGCGGTACATCTTTTGTACAAGGGGGCCAAAGGAGCGAGAACAACCAGCCCGACCCAGGTCTTCGGTTCGCTGCACCCAACAGTGCTGTTAGCCTGGCACTATTTTTTTGATGGATGGATTCGCTCTATCTCTTACTTATTCTCTCTCTCTCTCTCTCTCTCTCTCTCCCTCCCTCGCACTTAAGGCCCTTGATTTCTTCCGAGTGATCTGCGAATAGTTTTCTTCGTCATCTATAAACCTTGATCTTCCCCCCCTCAAGACTTCTCTATACTTCACCTCCATTCTTACCACCCAACCCATTCTCAACCAACATTACATCAAACCACCAAGCTGGGGTTTAAACGACTACCATTTCTCTCAATACTTTGTTGATTACCGCTGTTATTATTTCTCCCTCTATCCTAATCGCCTAGTTGGAGCTGAGGTTTTCACTATTAAACCCCACTATATTCACAAGATCTATAAATCCGCAACAGCAGTGAAACACAATCTAAAACAGCCAACTGGCAAGGCCAGTAGAAGCAAGGAAGCAAGAAACCTTTGAAAATACATTCAAGGGGATCGAAAGAGCGTTGGAATCAGAAAAATTGAAATGAACCTTCACCATCCAGAAGCAAAACGTTCAAGCACCATGAATATCGACAATCTTCTCAATCCTTCCGACTCAGGCGCAGGAGAATACAGCGCGCACTCATCTCCATATCCCCACCATGCGACAGTTTCATCATCGTCGCCACGGCATGGCTCTGGCTATCCACAGCATTCTCCAGGCTACCCACCAAGCCCAAATCAATACTGGTACACCCGGTATCAAGGCTATCACGACACAAGCCCAGGTGCCGCATCAACAGCTACCACACACAGCAGTGTGAGCGGAGGCGCAATGAGTATGAACTCACACCATCAACACATGTTCTTCCCTTATAAACCATCCGGTGTGTCTTCGTACGCTGGCTCTCACTCAGGATCTACCTCTCTATCTCTATCCGCCCGGACAGGATCCGCCCCGTCCTCACCGGACCCTTACCATCCGCGTGAACGGTACGACTCTGTCTCCAGCAGTTCTTCGACAAGCGGACCTGCAGACCGTCGACGTCCTCCGCGCCCTAAATACGAAGAAGAAGAAATGTACTTCATCTGGTATCACCGTGTCGACCTTTGTCAGGAGTGGAAGGAAGTTCGTGAGAGCTTTAATCGTCAGTTCCCTTCGCGCCAACGTCGTGGTTTCCAGGGTATTCAGTGCAAATTCTACCGCTTTATCAAAGAGAAGAAGTGTCCCACGCTTCGTGAGCAGCGTCGTATGCGTGATGGTGAATTCCTTCGTGAAGGTGCGGCGTTGGGACCTGAGGCCGGGGCACCTCGATTTGGTGTCATTGAGTGGGCGAATGTTTGGTATCCTTGGATGAGAGAGGATCGAGAGACAGCATTGCGACGACAGCGTTTGGCTGCTGCTGCTGCTGCTGCTTGAGTTTTATTTCGTTCTTTTTGTCTGGAGGAATATTTTGATTTTCGGAGTTTTTTTTTTTTTTTCGTCATCGTTTACTATCGTTTTGTATTTTTGGGCAGGGAGGCTTTGTCTAACTTTCAAGATACCTCATGGGCGTTTGTTTTTCTATGGGCGATTATATTATATTCATGAGATGATGATCATATCATGGGTGGCTATCTGTTTTTTTATTTGCTCTCTCGTTTCAGCAGGCATTTTGGATTCCTTCCTTTCGACCATATGTCTTCTTACAATCTTTGATTGGTATACAACTACATTTATATGGCGGTTTCTACAACGTTTAATTGAAGATATCAAGATATCAATAAGTTATATCTTTTGTGACATCTCTAAGTATCCTAGTGCGTAATAGTTTAGTATCGCCCGCTGGGCCATCGTGTCATCCATCTGTTGCAACGGTCTCAGCCTCGCCACTGCCGTTCACGAGTCAGTTTGGCACAGCCAGTGTGAATAGATTGCACTATACTAACAGCCTTGTACTATTACAAACAGTCAGTAAGATTTCCCAAATATGGACCCTATACAGTATCGTAAGACTCGAATCAAAGTGTCATGTGGTAGCTTAGAAGTATCTGACCATCCTGTCAATAGAGTCCTAACCATCAACAATCCAGGAGAGCCGGAGACTACAGCTTATACCACACTACCAAGTAAATCGATCATAATAAGCAGCTCTGAAGGGACCAAGCACAATGGCGCCACCCGCATCTCCTTCAAGAAAAGCGGAAGCAGGCCACCCCGTCCAAATTAGGGCAAAAAACCACGCCAACCAGGGCTTACCATAAAATCCGAATTCTGTTTTGAGATAGAGGCTGTGCAGATACCAACTAATCTTATTCAACCCCAGATATTACTTGATCATCAGTAGACCCTTTCTCCATTTGGTTATTGAGGGCGACAAGATCATTCAGTACAAGGTGCATTAGGCAATCCGGCAATCCGGCAATCCTTTAGTAATCTCCACCATCACAGCCCCCGTTCCTCTTCCTTCAATGCCTCGACAATTTGGCAGTCTAGGAGCCGCTAAGGCGTCTTTCTTCGGGCCGGAAGTAAGGAATTTGGGGCGGACCCTTGAGTTTACAAGCGAAGATATGACGAACACGCACCAGAACAAGTCATCTGATGAGTGGAATCGAGACTTAATTACTAGTGCTCCTTCAGGGGAGCCGGAGATCAGATCTTCGCTGATGAACATCAATTTCTTCAACTATGTCTAAATGTTTCTTATTTTAGCTTTGAAGGATTCGAAGGTGGATGCGGCGTACAATCTTTCCGCAACTGCGCACATTCATAGCTTTGCAGCCATGACTTGACTCAAACAATGGGGTCCAAGTGTCAAAAATGTAAGCATGAATCTTTGAATAGTTTATGTGAGTCTATCATCTATTCAAGGGCTTACCATGTCATATGCCCAGGATCTGACTCTTGCCATAATAAGTTAGTACCGCGAGGTCAAGGCTGACAAGGTTCCGCACTCGCACTAGTTCGCACTGTTGGGCTATTTCAGCGATATGACATTCTTCAGAAACTGTCATCCGAGCATGTTCTGCACTGCGCAGTTATTACCGTATGGGTCTGACACCGGATCCATTGAAATCAAGTAAGGTTGCAGAAGTGGATATCGAAATCTGGACAGCCTTGTGTTTGTGAGGCTGTACAGAGTATGTACTACTTGTACACGTAGAGAATGTTTAACATACCCCAGCCTGGAAAGGGGGAAAAAAAAGTCACAATTCAGGAGTAGAATTTTGATTATAACTTCTCGGTAATGCATCCGAGTAAATCGTTTCCATTATCAGTATTTCCCGATAGGGTTATTCAGATGCTGTCCTTGTTTACAGAGAAGGATACCAGTACAAGAAATACGTGAGACAGTAGTGGAGCAGATTACGAATACACGATCGTGGCCTTCACGATCGCCATGAATGACTAGATTCTCTTCACTGATTTAGTAAGTCATGCTAACCCCATAAGTTTGGCCTGTATGGAACACGATTCCGCAATGGCCAACGTTTCAGGCATCCCACTGAAACCAATATGCCAGTCCACTTTTATTTTTTGCTTTATTGAACCTACTGCCCCATATTATATGATACGGGGCCTGTCTGAGCCATGATGGACCTCGTATCTATATTTGAATATGATTTGAGAATACTCTGTACTGTATACCGAATTCTCACAGTTGTAATATAGTTTCATTTTGTATAAAATGTTATAGTCATAATTCTAGTCCTCGTGACGGATAATGTTCTCCACAATTCTTCTCAGTCCCGTACATTTTCTTAATACTTGTACTTATAGTGATACCATTGCCGATAACTTTCGATTGGATACGAATAATCGAGGCCTCCCATTCGCTCGTAAAACCTCACAAAACCTCAACGCCACTGGTCCAAGTTCTGCAGAATCTTACTTATTCCCACATGGTCCGAAATCAACTAGCGATTATAGACACGGAGGTATTCCGAAAAGAGTAGAATCCCAGGAGAATAAATACATGCAGAATGGCTTTTTTTCCAAAGTATTATGCTTTTCACCTGTCATAGGTATTGGCATATCTTTCTCACCGTCATTCACAAATCTTGCTTACTTCCGAAGAAACCCATGTCACAAAAATCACTGATTCTAGTGATCTTTCGGCCATAAGCATGAAATACCGACGAGAATCTTCAGGACCCGCTCGGCTTTCCATACGATGTAACCAATCAACTTGAACCATTTAGCATCTCGGCATAAAATACACATTCTGCATTTGGCGTCGATGCACTGTGTATACCTGCGCCGCAAGTAGATGTTTCTGCTAGTATCCACTCGCCATCACCTAATACTTGAATCTGAAATGACTGAATCTGACGAGCATGAGTCGTGATAATCTGCTCATCTGAGAAGATGCTCCAATTGACTAGAAATCGCCCGTATTCTCTCTAAATATGTGCATGATTATGAAGGGATTCGTTAACCCTAATGTTGGAAATAGTAGGATGTGAGATCTCCCGTCCATCTTACCTGTCCTTTTCAACTTCATGCTTTTTATCTTGCAGAGATATTGAAGTAAAATTCCAATCTAGGTACGTAGTAGAGCCTTGGACTTCCTCGTATACTCTGCTACAATACTATCATCTTGGCAATACCCATGTACTCTACAGTCTTGGAGGATAGTTGACAGCATCCATGTCTGTGTTCGATCTACTGATTACTAGGAGTAAATCCTTGTAGGTAATTCATAAGTCACTGAGTGGGTAAAGATAATATTTTATCATAGTTGCTGCTATCCATAATTGCTGATGGTAAAGGCTAAAAGGCTCCATAGAAACAGAACAAGAAAATTCAAGAATATCATAGGTACTGATTAACTTTTACTTCCTCAAAGCAACAACCGAGCTGTGAACGAGGGCAAGCAAAACTGTCAACTAGGCCAGGAAGGACATGGTTGAAACAGTGAAGTGGTCTGAAAAGACGATCGAAAACAAGCATAAGGAAAACCTTGACATGAGCTTGAGGCTTTTTCAGACTTTAGGCCAGGAGGGTAGAGATAGCCCAGAAGCATCCGCGAGAGGGACAAGAATGAGACAACTAGCTATATTAGTTAAAACTTTCAACGACGGGCCTCTTGGTTTCGGCATCGAGCGGGAGAGCAGCGAAATGCGATAACTAATGTGAATTGCAGAATTCAGTGAATCCAGAGAGGTGGGGAGATGTACGTCTGCACGGGAAGCTCACAAGGTGCGGAATGAACAGGGCTGGGACAGCGAAGCTGGCCTGAAAAACGGCTGAAAACAGCCACAAGGGAAGTCTTGAGATGAGCTTGAGGTGTTTTCAGACCTTCAGGTATGGGAAAGAGTCAAGGCAAATGGACATAGACCAGGTATCCCCAAGGGGACAAGAATGGGTGTACAGTAGAAAGAACGGCAGAAAGATGTACGACCGCACGAAAACCTGTCGACTAGCGGGAAAGGCGGGTAACATGATTGAAACTGGGAAGCTGGCCTGAAAAGGATGACCGGGAACAAGCAAGAGTGAAATCCTGAGATGAGATTGAGGACTTTTCAGGCTGTTTTATGAGGAAACACAGCCCAGACGCACCCGGGCCGAGGAACGCGCTTCGGCTGGGACGCTGGCATAATGGTCGTAAGCGACCCCGACGGGACAAGAATGGATTTGATGAAATAAAAGAAAGAAGAAGAAGAAGAAGAAGAAGAAGAAGAAGAAGAAGAAGAAGAAGAAGAAGAAGAAGAAGAAGAAGAAGAAGAAGAAGAAGAAGAAGAAGAAGAAGAATGTACGAGCGTACAAGAAGCTGTCAATGGCAGGAAAACATGGCTGAAACAGCGAAGCTGGCCCGAAAAGGATGATCGAATCCAAGCATAGAGTGAATCTTGAGATGAGCTTGAGGGCTTTTCAGGCCATTTATCGAGGAGATGGGAATCAGCCCAGATGCATCCCCGAGGGGAACAAGAATGATTCTGATGATGAAGAGCCCGTGAGATGTTCATGCGTACGAAACGCCGTCAACTAGACCGCAAAAGACATGGCTGAAACAGCATAGTATCGACGGAACCGTTAAGTGGACAGAACGTAGAAATCAGGAAGGTGCGCACGAGGCACCTGTCTTTGCGAATGCATCAACAAGCAATCGAGGCAGAGTACAATCAGATGATTGAATCAGTAAAAGGCAGAAGCGATGGCAGATAACTTTATTTTCAGACGCATCCACCAGGACAAGAATGAAACGAGGCTGGAGACAACCAATCGATTGATTGAACCAGAATAAAGTTTGAAGGGCAAGGAAGAGACAAGAATGAACCAGGACAGACGCAAGTATTGAGGTGAGACAGAGGACATAAATGGGAGCCGAACACACGAAGAGCATTTCTTTCAATCAACCAGATAACAGATTCGAACAATTGCAGCAGGGATGTAATCGGATCAGCAAAAAAAGGCAAAGGAATTTCATTGTGGCTTTGGGTGGACGTGAGAATTAGAATGATAGGTTATCGATGGACCAAAATTTCCAAGTTACACGGGCGATAGTCAACTTAGCAAAGCTAGACAGCCTCTGCATTAGCCATTTGATAGGGAATGGTGTTGCCATGGAAAGCCGAAGCGGCCTGGCAACTATACAGAAGTCAGTAAAAAAATCGTCCTTCGAAGGGTCGTGTTGAATTGGACGTACGGATCAATCACGAAACCAGCTTCACACTGCTCCCATGGTTCTTGGTCCCGAATTTTGTCGAGGAACTTGTTGCCATGGGTAATGCTGCAGAAGAAAAAGTATGCAGATCCCGGCTAAATTATGTCAATCAGTGCCTTTCATGGCGGGCATATACAATGAACTTACACAGCTGGGTCGAGCATTGTACAGAATGTGTTCAACGTGCAGGTTCCTAACCAGCTGGTGCACATCCTGAAGACTCATTGATAGAGGAATATTACCCGCGCGGACAACACGAGAAGCGCCCTTATTGATCAAGGCTGTGAGGCTTGGTATCATTTTGTCCGAGGTAGGCGCCTTGGCTACCTTGATGACCGCACCTTCGATTCGAATGCCCGAGGTGTAGGTGTCGACGTACTTTTGACAGCTCTCCTCTTCACAGAATTGAACGGCGACACTTCCTGCTCCCTGGACAAAGACACGATCAACGGCACCACCATGAACGAGGCCTAATATGTCGGATATGGAGGCCCATTCAGGAACATCAGTGAAGATAATTCGACGTGGCGCAGCGTTGGAACCACCTAAGTTGAACCCAAGGGCCGAGGCAGATCGGAAGGATTTCATGAACTCCTCGGGAGAGCGAACGCCGCGACGAACTGGACTTCCGGTGGGCGTCTTTTCAGGGTCAGGGTCCTGCGATGGAGTTTGACCAGATTGCGCTGCAGAAGTCCCAGAATCAGCTAAAGACACGGACAGTATCTGCTCAAGTTGAAGTGTAAGTGGAAGTGAAGACTCAAGCGATGTTTCAATACCAGCCACCCTGCCCTGAGATTCCTGAGAAAGTGAAGGATGAACTCAAAGAGGATAGAGGGTACGAACCTGGACAGTCGCATTTCCAGCATCTAAGCTGCTCTTCTTAAGAACATGCTGAGATTTCGCCTCAGGGCTTTCTTGAGAGTTTCTTTGAGGGGTTGGAGCTGATTGGACCTTATCTGCAGCCTTTCGAAGATGCTCAGCCTTCTCCCGCTCCCGGATTCTAGGAGGAGCATGAACGCTCGCCGAGAGAGGACGACCACGCGCTGTACAGAACTCGCGAAAGACATCGTACACGATCTTCCGCACCCTTCGAAGTTCCACCTGTTTTTCAGTCTCAGGCTGACCAAAGGGAGTCGTGGGACCGATAATGACAGTCATGATTGATTTGATCGCGTACTTTGGCTCACTTGGAGGGAGGAGATGGATGCCGATCGATGGAACCCTCTAGAGCTGATCCCGAAGAAGAGTGATCGAAAGACGAAAAGTACTCAGGGAATATCAAAGAAACAATGGAATGGCACAGCAGTGAACTGATGAATAGGTAAAAAGTCAGTACAAGGCATATCAGGATATGGAAGTGAGTAGACTTGCTATTGCCTAAATTGACTGTGAGACTGCCCGAACCTGGTGCGATGGCTGCTTGTCTGTCAAGACCTAGGTACGCTGGTGCAGTGATGGAATGAATGAGACTTTCTGGGCTTAGCACGACGGGTGCTTGACTTTTAGGTGGACGATGAGGGAAAAGTGAAGGTGAAATCAACTGTGAGAGCTTCACGAAGGTCAACAATCAACAATCGACCGATCCGGCCGAGATTCCACGTGATTAGAGAGATAGGGAGTTGTTGAGGAAAGAGCGATGGAGGAAGGAGAAAATGGGTCGTGCCTGCCTGAATGGGGCGTCTCTCTTTTATAGCCCGTTTGGGAAGGAGCCTAAAGGGGAAAGGGGTTTGCTGTTCTAGAAATAGAAAGAACGATTGGGAATTGAAAGTAGATGATGGTATATTGCACAGTCGTAAGATAATTCTATACAAGTAAGTTATGAGGAGTTCTTTGGGTCAGAAGCCCAACGCAAACATTAAGAGTTGGCGGTAATATCAGTCATTATGAGGGAACGGGGATACTCTCATAACCCTTTTGACCTGGTTTGCGATTTTCAACAATGACCTGTAATCCCCTTCGACCACAATAGCCATCATTGCCAGCAATACGATCAACCGTCTGGAAAGATCCACCACCACTCTGGCCTGCATCCGCAACCCAGACTGTCTCCTTGACACTTTGACCAGGACCCTCCGTTCGTCGTGGATTATACCACGGTAACCCAACGAGGTGATTGCCGATATTATGAATGACCGAATATAGCCGTTCAAACCGCCGTGTCACACCAAGCCAACGAAGAGTTCGAGCCGTATACGCAGTTCGCACATACGGGTTCATATAAATCTCCGTATCGCTGATAGCTTCCACGTCAGTCTGCGGGTCCTGAATATCAGCATGAACGAGGCAACATTCAGACGCTTCCCAGAAAAGATCAGGCCCTGAGCGAAAACGGACTGGACTGGTGCTAGCTGCCTGTGGAGTTTGGAAGTATTTCGCGTCAAACGCAACCATGCCGCCCCAACAACTGCGCACGCGTACGGCGTCCTTGCCCTGAAGGACATCATGACGGCTGTCGGCATTTCCAGCAGTCGAAAACCAGGGGAAGAACGGAAGGCCCATGCTGTAGCCTTGCAGATCCCGGGTTGCATAGGTATCGTAGAACTTGAAGGGGTTATCGAAATCGACGGCGCAGGCAGCGCGGTATTGCGAGATACCTTGGTCATTTGCGTTTGTTGAGAAGAGTAATTGAACAGCATCAACGGGGTCGAAAAGAATATCATTTAAATAGAGTAATTTGTCGTAGCGTATTTCCGGGTTCTCTTCAAGTGGTTTGAGGGCTTTGTTTCGCGTCTGAGCCAGATATTCGATGCGCTTGACACGGTTCTCGCCACCGGGTATAGTAACTGTAGGCATAGTCTTGAAGTCTAGATGCTCCTCAAAGACAATTGACTTGGGCGACTGGATGCGCTGCTCCAGCTCGCGCAGTGCCGATTGTCCCTCCTCGCCACTGTCATTTTCATAGATGCTCACAAACACGTTCTTCTCCCCAAGTAGCTCAACTAATTGGAGTAATTGCGCACCCCATTGCCCACGAGCGAGATCGCCGCCACGATCATATAAGCTTGCAGCGATGAACACCTTTTCCTGGCGAGGGTTCCCCCGCCCTGACTCTGTACTTTGCCGGGCTGACTTTTGCAAATCCGCGTAGTGTGACGGTGGATGGGTATATGATGGTCGGAAGATCGAGGTCAATACCACGAGGGCAAAGACAATTCCAAATACCACATGAAGGTAACAAAAGCGGCGGCGGGGAGTACAGCGTCGGAAAATCGTGGGGCGTGCCGTACTCGCGAAGATCGGTCTATGGTTGGTCTTCACGCGTCGATATCCAGAGAAAGGGGATAATAGTCGCGAAAGCCAGGAGGTTCGATGTGTACCGAATCGCGAAGAGAGTGGGACTTGTGATTCGAAGTCATCGTCGTCGAGATTGAAGGTTCCCTCTGAATCGAGCGAGGAGCGTGAGGCGAGCTCGTACTCGTCTGGGTGTAGGAGTCGAGAAGACATGGCGGGCACGTCAATTCGGGAATTGTTCTATTCAGCCCATGCCTAGTGGTCTGCTTCGGTTGATCAGATAGGAGGAATAGGAATTAAAGTGTTGAGACACCATCTTCTCCAAGTCTAATTGGGCTTAGCCCACTCTCGTTGGAGTGTCCAGCCCCGTTATGTCATCGATCACATGATGACTATCTACAAGATGGAAATGCCAACCAGTATACACATGTATTAAATAGTTATGTAGGGTGAATTAGAATGAAATTTCTAGCAGAGTATACTGTTCGTGATTAGGAGTTCCTCCCAAGAATATTGTCTAGAAAAATATGATAGAAGCGGTGTACGACGCCAAGGGTTCTTTGTTGATCTAATGGTCATACTTATTCGACGACTAAGAATTTGAAAAAGATATGATATTATCTATCTACTATCTGATATGAACCCAATGCCGTTCAGTCACCTGGAATCACTCAAAATCATCTAGCAAGGGCCTAGATCCATCAATATCAATACCAAATCTCGTCAACACCTCGTTCCTCTCCATCTTAGCTTCCCTATCATTTGTGCCAGGCAAACTCGAAACACTCGAATGCAAATGAACCGACTGACTTCCGTTAATAGCTCTCTCCACACCCTCAACGGGAGAGTCGGATCTTATTTCCGTAAACTCTCCGTCTTGGGTTCCGTCAAGATTTGGGGAAATTGATCTTGATTCCATGGAGCGGTTACCAACGATCTCATCGCTTTGACTGTTAGGCTGTGCTTTCTCTCCTTTTGTAGGAATCTTCCCATCTACTGGTATCATGACATATTCCGAAGTCACCTGGATTTGGGAAGTATGATTTGTCTCCGGCTCAACCGTCCACCAACCCATGGACAAGCGCTTTTGAGATAAGTCCCTTTCCCCCGGGCCAACATCTCTCAAGATAGTCAAGAACTTCGACCCAGCAACAAGACTAGCAACTGAAGCTACACTGCACGGACTTTTCGGTAAAATACCCTTTGTCCGCATAGAAAACGAAGCGATCAGTGCACAGATAATCATGGCAGCTAGCAGACCATCTAAAATGCGCGTTGAGATCTTGCTCTGAACGAGATACGTCCGGCCATCATGGAAGGTACCTTCATAGATAGGTGCATTACTTGTAGCAGGATGAACTAACCAGCTGGTATTTAGCGGATCTTGAAAGTTTTCCAGACCATTGGATTCGAGTAATTGCGCCGTGACAATGCCCCAGATAGTTTCTAGGCGTCTGGAGAAGACGTCTGGGTTCAAGAGTTCTTCAGCGGGGACACCATCAACGCCCATGGTCATGGCGTATTGGAGAGCACTTGTATCAGACGACGTGGGGTCTGGTTGGTATAAGTATGCATCGAGACCGTTTAGGTCAGGGAATGACCATGATTTAGTGTTGAATGGATGTTCAATGGAATTTGGAATAATATGAGGCTGGACATCGGCATCAATTGAGAAGGATGGTATTTGCAATCTTGTTTCAACGGTAACCTGCTCGATTGTTGCGTTGCAATTGTACCAGTGATACTCTGTTGATTCGAGATCTTTGCCCCATTTGCCATATAGAAAGTGGTGCGTGGAACAGTTTGATGGCAAAGTTTTATAGCCATTTGATCCAATTTGCGGTGAGTCACTGTAGTGAAAGTAACTTTCTGTATCGTTCGTGTTTCCGGTGACATCTATCCCATCTCCATAGCAAGGATCACCGGCCCCGCAGGTAATATCGAGATAGCCAGCAACAAGCCCTTTGCTGTTAGATGTACAAGAGACCGGAGCTTCTTTGCAGACTAGCGGGCTGCGAAGTGCGGGTATTTGAATGTCAATGTATCCCTTCTCTGGCATCTTGTCCGCTTCCGTGACATTGAATCCCGGGAAAGCAAGATTATCGTATGTCCATTGCGGATAGGAAAGATTGAGCTGGAGAATGAGTCCAGGAAGATTCTCGTCTTTGATATCCGAAGCATAATTCCACCATTTAAGTGCGGTGCCACGTTGAGCTAGAACAGGATCCCCAATATTCCAACGACTTGCCTGGATTACCTTGATAGGCGATGTCGGCCACGACGTGTCAACAGTATAAAGACCTGACACAACCACAGGGGTCATGGCCGCAAGAAATAGGGACGTCGTTGCTGCTGCGAGTGCCCATTGCTGTTTTCGCAAGGCTTCAGCTAATCCATAGATGGCGATCTTGCGAAGTTGATTCTCGTGGATAGTCGTTTCTGCCGGGGCAGATTTTCCACGGAGAGCTGAGTAGGGCTGCATGACCCGTACCCCGAATTCGACACATGTGAATAGACAGCGGATAGCAAACATGATTAATGCGGGGATATAGACCCAGACGTAATGGATAAATGATGACTTGTCACCTATGAAGGCGATTCCACGCGAGCTAGTAGAGATATGCTGAACAACCTCTAGTGCTACTATCACGAGAATAGGGATGGCGAGTACGGAAATGCGAATGCCCCATGTAGATGCCAGTGGGTACCACCACTCCGGAGAGTTTATCGCATTGCCATCAATATTCCTGTTTGCTTCTTGGCCATCTTGACAAATGATCCTGAATCTGCCCTCCGTCTCAAGAGACAAATAACGTGATTGGGCTAGTGCAGTCTCTGCCATCTGTGATTCTGTCTTGAGATCCGTTTTGTCAAACAAATTCATGAGTTCAGGACTCTGGGCGAAGACAGTGGTCATTCCAGCGATTGAGCTCGTGTCGTGTGGACATACAGTCACTGGAACGAAAAAGCACAAAAGTATGATAGAGACCACAATCAGACAAACCAAGAGGCCTGTCATCAATCCAAAAGACAAAACACGCACGAATAAGCGCTGCTCGACATACTGGGTTACTCCTTGGATTGTTTGTAGATCAGGTTCCATCAGGTCGCTCATGATAGTCTGTCGCATCAGACAAGATAAATCCTGCTTTGTGGCATTCTTCAGCAAAGACATGTCATCCCAGAATACTTTAGCTGACGTATTTTTATGGTCAATGAACTTATAGCCCATATTGGCAGCTTTCAATGAATCAGGTAGTGAGTTATATGCGCCGAGAAGGAGCTTCCCAGCTCGAAGATCAGCCAGTGTCTGCGAAAGTTCGAGATCCTGTCGTTGAATGTCTGCCGATGTATCCGTACTTCCAGTCCGACGCATGATATTGACCGGTCCTCGATACGCGTTGAAATGAGGCTTGCACATAATACCACGGTAGGGAGGAGTAGGCCAGACGGATTTTAGTACAGTGTCACCAGAGCGTTTAGCACCTGTTGAATCAACAACATACGCCCAAATGCGCCAATCGCTGTAGTTGTTACCGGGCTTTGTCATGTTCTTATCTAAAGGATCCTGTCCTTGACAGCCTAGGGTTTTAACCTCGATGGTTGTTTTGTCGGGATAATAGAGCAGGGTAGTGTTAACCTTGTCCGCATCCATTTTCCAACGACATCCATCGGGAGATGATAAGACCGTGGTATTTACCTCCACTGTTTTTTGAGTGAACCCAGAGTGGTCCTTCGAGTCGTCGTCGGTCCACTCATAATAACCCGTATATCTTGAAATCGAATCAGTGTCCCAGCTAGCGGTCGTTTCGTGACATTCTAAGAAGGGTTCGATGGAATCTATCTCCGCTTCATAATGACGATCTGCTGGAATAGTCGAATTGCCATCGGCAAACAAGCTGGTCGGATAGAAAGGAGTGTAAACGAAGGAGTCTTGAAGACCAATCGGGCGTGTCATATTGTAGTCTGCAAATGCGGAGCATGCAGCGTACGTGGTTTCACGTCCGCCCGTTGAGTTAAAAGCAGCGTCACTAAATTTATTGGGTACTGCTAGACTCGTTTGGTGACTTATCGGAACTGATTGTAGTTCGAAAAGACCGGTTGAAAATACCGTGACTCCGTGAAGAAGTAGAGACCCGGATATACAAAGAGATACCAGGAAATGCTTCTTCTTGAGAGACTGGTAGAGGGATATGATGTTCCATTGGGATATGTAGTCAAGAAAGATGCTTTCCGAAGGGGATGTTGGGCCTTGACGCATAAGAACCCACGGCATTAGTTGTGTGGCGCGGTATTCAACTTGGGTCCAGCCGGCAGTGAGGATGGTGAATACTAAATAATATAATAGTTAGAGAATCGAGTGGCAATCGGAAAGAATAGTTGGGACTGATTTCTACCTGCTGTCGGGCCATAGGTCCAGAAGTAATACCATCTCTCTTCTGTTGTGATTCCGAGACTATGACCATCACGCTCTGTATACACATAAAGTGCAATCAGGGCAGCGAGAACGGATAGAAAAGAGCAGAGAAATATAATGATGGCAGAACGGCGTAAAAAGAAGGGTGTCCATGGCATAGGTCGGTCATTCTCATCTTTGTCAACAGCGGTGTACTTGCACGGCGGCTCTGCAGAGGAACTTGAGGGATCGCGCGCTGACATGGCGTTGGTAGGATATCCAGGTTTTAATCCATCTTTAAGTCTTTTATCGCATCCAAACTGTTCAAATTAACATCTGGGCATTTTGATTTCGTTGAGAAGAGGAAGTTGGTCTTTATAAGCATTTGTAAAGAGGAAGTGAAGACTCCGATGAAATTATGTGGATCAAGGGAAATTGAGGCTGAGTGTTGATCTCAAAGTGATAGGCCCGTAAATGATCCTTTTGAGGCATACAATGCCCAACCGCACGCACAGAGCTTGCTTGGCGGTGCTTGGCAAGGCGCAGGGGCGGTACTATATAGTATATAATCAATTTATTGTGCAGATATTGTATATAATCCCAATCAGCCTCCCAGTCATGTTTGTCTTGGGATCTCGATACAATTTTTTGCCAGGGGGCTGTAGCTTTCATTTCATGTGAGAACATCAATTTTCCCGTCCATGTGCAAAGTAGACTAGTGTATTCTGTTAGTGTGATTCGATTCAATTGTTGCATTTTCGAGTTTGGGGGCCGTTGAACATAGCCGCCAGCCCAGTTTAGTATGTACACGGTACATCTCACATCTAACTAATCATGCTAGGCTGAATGTACTTACAAGGCAGAATTAAGCACTGTCCTCTTTATCAGCCAACCCGACCTTGAGTAATATAAAATGCACTAAATTATTCAATTGCCATTTAAACTTATACCTAGGATCTATTGCATAATCTTCCCGCAGAATAATTCATACTCCAAATGTGTACACGCCAAGAACATGTCCAAATCCGTCAAACCCTTAAAAAGTGTACCACAGTACAGTACAGAAGCTAACCCCGCAGTGGCCAATCTGAATGAAGCTCATCATTGGTGACGTAGATTATACCCGATTCTCCGCATATTAAAGTACTGCTAAATTTCTCACCAAGTTCTCCAGCATATCCTGCAATCAAATACATCATTAGTATAAATCCTGCATCTCCCTCACTCCAGCTTTGGAGCTGTCCACTTCAATAACCAGCATATACAATCTCAATCTCACCATCCCATCTAACCCCGCAATGTCCTCGTCACAATTCCACTTCGTCAATACCAACGACCCCGTCCCCGGCAACGGAATACCTCCACCCGAATTCACCATCAAAACCAATCCCTCAACCGATATCTGGTCCAAACCACCCTCAACTTCCGCCTTCACCGCACCAATTCTCTACCGCCCCGTCACCCTCCACTCCTTCAAGCGGGCCCGAGTCGCATTCAACGCAGACTGGAAACATAAATATGATCAAGGCGGACTGATCATCGTCCTACACACAAAAGACGGGCAGAAGAAGTGGGTGAAGACGGGAATTGAATTGACACACGACAAGCCGCATCTCAGTGCAGTGGCCAAGGATCGATTTGCCGACTGGAGTTTATTGCCTGTTCCTTCTGGTGGAGGGGCGGCGACGCTGGAATTGGTTAGAGAGAAGGATAATAGTTTGTGGATTTATTTGGTGGAAGGGGTGTCCAAGGCTCCGATTCGCGAGATTACGTGGGTTTTTGAGGAAGATGTTAAAGAGACCTGGGTTGGAGTATATGCTGCTAGGCCCGGAACGGAGGGTGGGGTGTTGGAGGTGAATTTTGGTCATTTGATTGTGGAGGAGGAATAAATGGAAATTTTTTAGTCGTGGGTATTTCGAATATTTGAGTATCAATATTATTGTGTATTCACGTTCTAGTATTATCATGGTCTGCAGCCCTGCGAAAGCAATACCACTGGAGTGATATTGCTTTTTAGAAATGGACTGTATAAAAGTATGATTCATTCCGTTAGACAGGTGACTGCCATACTTATAGATAGCGAGCTATAACTTTCTCGCATACTGCTATGACATTCGCAATAGTCCTTTTCATAAATAAAATGAAATAAGAGCAGAAATTTATCGCGTCTTAATCATCAAAATAATAGTATACCATTAGTACTACCGAGGTAGTATATTGCTCAACTCGAGCTAGCTAACAATGCATCACGCTCATCAATATCAAATCCAGCCCCTTTCGTTCCCAGTATCTATCTGAGTCTATTTGATCCGGCAAATGACCTCCAAATCAGACGAAGATCCCTTACACTCGAGTCCATCACAGCATGAATTCGGCCTAAACAAGCAGCCGATACCACGATGCAGGCAATTCTGACCCTGTCTTTGACATTTGCCAGCGGGGAATTTCAACGGCGAAACACATTGATCCTCTACCTTGCCGCTCTTAGCATTACAAGGTGAGTTCAACAGACCATTCTTGTCATTGCAAAGATCCCTCGAGTCATTCTCAGCCTTATAACAAGCACAATTATCCTTGCAGTTCTTATCACTCGAACAAACACTCTTCCAAGCCCCATCAATCGGTGTACAAAGTTTCCATGAAAACCGCTCATCGCGCTGCAAGCACTTCAGTCCAGAATTACATTCTGAATCCTCGGAGCAAGTGGCCCCAGTCGTACCGATACAAGCACCGCATTTTCTACTCTGAGAGCATGACTCGAACGAGTAGCCCTGATCGCACTGCTCGGTGATCTGGCACTGGTGTCCGGGCCGAACCTTGCTCTTTAAACATGTCTGTGTATCAGGTGAACAAATACGATTCGCCGCGCCAAGACCTGTACAGTCATCCGTTGTGCTGCAGGATTTCTTTCCGTCCGTCGTAGAACATTCATTCGCCATCTTGACAGAAGTCCGAGGCGCAGATATTATCATCGGGAAAATTTGGCGCCATTGCTCTCTTTGAAGATACATTTGCTTTCTGAGGTGTTGCAGTATTCGTCGGGGCCACTATCGGTGTTTGACTCGCAGGGAAGGTAGCATTCCTTTTTGCCATTTCTTTTGTTGGTGCCGCATTTGCCATTCTTCGTGTCTGGGGTTGGGTATGGAATCCACCGGTAGAATGAATTATTGTATTCGCACTCGCAGTAGCGTTGTATATCTAGAGTGCAGGATTGAGGTTCTTGGTCTTGGGCCATGGGGAGTGCCGCGTTGGCTAGCGCCGTGGCAACGGCCAGCATTGATGATAAGACGCATGGTTCGAGGTTGGTGAAGCCGATGCTTCCGGAACAAGAAGAGAAGAGTAGGCTGGAGACGATTGTCGTGGGATCAATGCTTGCAAGTGGTCGATAGTAAAATGGGCGGTTGAGAGTTGCTGCTTTTCTCAAGGATATCTTCTAGGGCTTAAATAGACAGGATTTGCTCCTATTCCATTTTGATATCCTTAACAATCAGCCAGCCCGTATCCAATATTAAGTGGAGATTTGATTTTCCTTTACCTGCTTCATTCTCATATGCGGCGCAACTATCAATCTTGAAGTGGGACTTCTAGACTACTCATCAATTTTCCTGGGATCGGATTTGATCGTGCTGAAGGTGAGTGTCCCAGTTCTCCCACGCCACTCTTCTCTGTTATGATAGCCGAGCAGCCAATCTCGAGGTGAATGGGGTGCCTGAAGTGTACACTGTCCAATTATCGGAATTAGTGTTCGGTATATAGATCCGTGGTTTGTTCACTGGTGATCGATCCTGTCGATCGGGGTTCGCTACATAGCGATGATCAGGATCGGGAGATCTGGCATTGAACTATTGAAACTCCACACTGTGGGATCTTTCAGCCGTGGCGGGGAGATCGACATGAAACATCTTGGTTGTACCATGTAAATGAATGCATAGTACTTGTTCTTGTTTTTGCTAATGTCTTATTGATTAGAAACAAGGTTGAGATTGTTATAGCTGGTGGATACTTCCGTCGATAAAAGGTTCCTGTACAAAACAGATTCTGGTTGACGGCGATCCTTCAAGTCATGGTGTCCACTTATGAGCTGAAGGAAAATGGGTCAATAGTGAAGTCCCCACAGGCGAACAAACCGTGAACTCCGAGTTTTCCGTAGCGGTCAGACCTTATGGAGTACATATCGTTCACATACTACGGAAATATTCGGCGTTGTATGTAGTAATACGGAGTCGAATAAATCAAGTCCTTGAATTCTTCAGTGAATTTTCAGTTAATGGTACAATACTATGGTGTACGAATCAATCGACTGAACTATAAACATCCACTGATAATCCCACGAGTAGTTAGTGTAGACAAGCAGGTGTGCCACATAACATATCACATATTTCAATCACAACCAAGATCAGCCATCACTATGAACAATATTATAACCGGAACATGCATTCACCTTATGCCCTGACTCTCTACAAAACCCACATCTCTGGCGAAGTCTCTGATCCGCAGATTCACACAACCCGGTCTTCCTCCATCTCACCTTCAATCCGTAGAGCTTCTTCAACCGTCAACCCACCTTCATGATGAAACCGCTTACCCTTAATGGGACGTCTCTCTTTTAGCTCGGCGTGTGCAGCACGTATGCCTTCAATAGCTTGTATCAAAAGGGCGTGCCCTTGTAGCGCTACTTCACAGGCTTGTCATTTTCAGTAGAGCATTCAGTAAAATATCGCAAGGGTCTGGAGATTGCTTCTTGAAGAGCAGATCATTTGCAGAGACTTGGTTGACATCTTATGCTTGTTTTGGCATATGTGGTTTGACACGATCTGCCCCCTTTCAATTGGTCTGAACGCCAAGAGTCATAACCAGGTTCAAAGAGTAGCATTCGATGGCGTACGCGTAATAAAGCCTTTTACCCAAGCATAGCATACCATTCAAGGGACTTTATCTTGACGTTTTGCAAGCTCAATATTGGCCATATTCTTCACGGTTCTGCGCTTCAGGCGGAAACCACGCGAGTCCATTGAGATGATCCATTCGATTACTGATTGTTCTTCTAATTAGTTCAGGTTGTGTGAGTTGGCGCGTACTGTAGTGCGTTGTGGTGTCATTTGAGATGGCTTTTGAGGTATGAATCGACATTATCAGATTCGGCATTTTCGTGAGCGCGTAATCCTGATCGTCTACGGTATTTATGCTCAGCATCTCGGCGTCTTAAACGAGCGGATTGGTGGCATGGTATGTGCTGGAAGTGTGTGAATCGCGTTGTTTTGGTGCGCATTTACTTGTCTGGTTATTGGAAAGTGGCGTAGACGTCGTTTATGCTGTTCAATATTGAGATGTGCAATCTGTCTTAAATATGAGCCCCTGTCACATAACTCACTGTACTAATAGGGGTCAGGCAAACTAATCAATCACAACAACTCCCTTGGCATCGGAGAATATATGGCCCATTTGGGTAGTGGGCCAATTTCAGTGACACTTGCGCATTGGCACCACGTGACCTCTATGTAATACCATGAAGTACACAAGTCTACTATGTCGAAAACCAAATGGAAAAGAACCTCGCATGATCAACTTCCGTCTCCTGATCGGCTGAATAGTACAGACTCATCTGGTTCATCCAGCCACTCGGTGCTTTGAGTAAGAGATGCATGATCGGCTCTCTGGAGGCGCACATCACGGGACGCCACCAGGCACGGGCCATGATCACAGGTTGACGCGCAGGGTGATCTGTGTGTACATAGTATATCTGGGGTATATCTAGAGTATACTGTACAATAGCGGAGTATAATACCTATTATAAGTATAATATGCAATATGACTTAATTGAATGTAGTATATTCTGCTTATCTGATGAGTATGTACTTACTTGCAGTACTCTAGTTCTCAATGGATAGTACCACTATAGTATACAATGGTATAGGATATTACAATATCATGATATTTAGTAATGAATGAATGTAGATCTTGTTAATATCTATCATATTTACTCATTCTTTCATATATATATATATATATATATGATAACTACTGTATATTCTTTCTATAATATACCTGGTATAATATATGTAACATGTTATGCCCCACCAGGCAATCCCGGATGGTTCAGTTCCGACGAACCAAGGCTGGGCTTTGCATCTTATCGATCAATCATATCTGATTTTGATTTCGGAGATAATCTCATCCGTTCATTCCATTCGACTCATCTGTTTCACATTTCATTCCATTTAATTCATTCAGTCATTCATCACTTCTTTCCTCGTCAGGCCACTCCCACTCCACTCCCACTCCACCTTGCCGAATCTCCACTGTGCCTGACACTTCCAGTTGCCACTCTCTCCCATCCCACTTCTTCTCACTTCTCAATCTCTTTCATTCAACTTATTCAACCAACTCATCTCCCTCAACTAATCTAACACTGCTCAACTATTCTGATGTAATCATTTCCTGTTTACATTATACACGCACTCCTCTCATGCATATGCGACCGACGATCTTCAGTCTTGAATGACCGCTTCGGGCTCCCATTTCTTTTCCCCTTGCAGCCACATGCTTGACTGGCGGATCTATCCATCGTGTCCATCTTCTCCATCGCCTCTCAATCCTATCCTATCATTTCTCCCCTCATCCCCCCCTCATCCCATCATCATCTCCAATTCTCTCCCTTTGCAGTATAGTTTATCCCTCTTCTCCACGCGGATGGTTTGATTTCTTTTTCGATTACCGCGCTTGCCCGTCTATTTTGTTTGATGCCCCATCTTTTTTCCTTCTTCGACTTTCCTCTTTTAGGAAATCCTTGATTGAAATCCCCCCATATTCATCATTCTGATTTGACCACCTCCGTTTGATGTTTAATGTTTGCTTTTTTTTTTCTGTCTTTTTTTTTCTATTTCCATTTTCAGGCTGAGCTGACTGGCTCTCAGCTCAGCTTCGGCCCCAAAGGGGGGAGAAACTAAGGCTGTGCCCAAGCGTGTTGCGCTTGAGTCAAGCAGGTTTCCCCTTCTTCAAACTTTCCTCTTCTCTTCTTCTCTTCCTTTTCTCCTTTTATTTTCATTAGTCGGTTGATACCTCATTGCATGAAACTCTTTTCGATGATCTCCCTTGCCCATCACAATCATACTTCCCCTTCACAAGTGTTCTTCTGTTGTTGTCGCTCGTCCGATGGACGCCTTGACCTCTCCGTGTCTCTCGTGATCGCATAAGATATCCATTTTCGGCCATCCTCGTCTCAAAAGCCGAAATGCCTCTTCTCGATCCTCGCACCGGTCCTTCCTATGGCGCGATTGAAGATGATCATTCCTATACTCAATATAGTGCCCAGGGACAACACTACTCTTACTCGGAACGGGATGAGCGGGGTGAACGGGCGGAGCGGAATCGTCTGCTTCAAGATGATCACCACTATCATCCTGAGGGGGAAGAGAGTGAGGTCTCCTCGTTAGATGAGGCACAGGAAGGTGTGCGGAAAATTGAGGCGATCAATATGACTTGGACAACGCGCTCGTTGATTATCGCCTACGTCAGGTTCGTGTGGCTTGCAGCTGTTCCCTTTGGCAATCTTTCCACCCCCACTAACAATTGCGTCAAAGTATATTCTTGATGGCATTTTGCACTTCGCTTGAGAGTCAAACAGTCATGTCCCTCTCGGTTTATGCGACCAGTGCTTTTAGCAAGCATTCTTTGATATCGACGGTTCTCGTCGTGCAGAATGTCGTCAACGGTAAGCTGAGCCTTGTACTACCGTCGCGGAATTGACTTACTATGTAGTAAGAGGCTAATGTCGTGCAGCTGTGATCAAACCACCCATGGCAAAAGTCGCTGATGTCTTTGGTCGCTTTGAAGCTTTCTGTGTGAGCATCTTAATATACATCTTGGGTTATATCCAAATGGCATCCTCCACCAATGTCCAAACCTATGCCTCCGCTCAGATCTTTTACTCTGCCGGTTCAACAGGCCTGCAGATCCTGCAACAGGTATTTATCGCTGATAGCAGTGACTTGCTCAACCGTGCTTTTCTGGCCTTGCTTCCTGAATTCCCTTTCTTGGTTACAGTATGGCTAGGTCCAACGATTGCAGATGCTGTTCTTCGCACTTCATCATGGCGATGGGGATATGGTATGTGGGCCATCATTTTGCCTGCTGCCTTTTTGCCTCTCGCGCTGTCGTTGCTTTTGAATCAGCGTAAAGCACGACGGTTGAATCTGATCAAGTCCTCCTCTCGAAAGCGAAGACGCAGTGTTTTCGCCATCGCGAGACGTACTTGGCACGATCTGGATGTTGGTGGTTTGACTCTGCTCTCTGCTGCTGTGACTCTGTTACTTGTCCCTCTGACTTTGGCTGCTAATGCTAAAGATGGATGGATGAATCCCAGTATCATTGCGATGATGGTTGTTGGACTGCTGTGCCTGGTTATCGTACCTCTTTATGAATCCTCCAAGAAACTCGCACCCAAACCATTACTATCTCTGCATCTACTTAAGCAAAAGACTGCGCTCGCGGGCTGCTTTCTCGCATTTTGGTATTTCAGTATGTTCTTCTCCGGTCCCCTCTTTCAAATCACAGGTTGACAGTCACTAACTGCTTTCATTAGTGGCATTTTACTTCTCCGTTCAACCATACCTAAATTCCTACCTTCAAGTTGTACACAACTACGACGTCGCTACAGCCGGCCGCGTTACACAAACCTTCGCCTTCACTTCCACCATCGCCGCCTTCGGCGTCTCCCTCTTGATTAAATATACCCGTCGCTACCGCATCTTCGTAACAATCGGCTGTGTCATCTACATGACAGGACTGATCCTGATGCTAACCTACCGAACCGAAAACGCCTCGCACGCCCAAATCCTCGGCACTCAAATCCTCGTCGGCTGCGGAGGGGGCCTCCTCAACGTCCCTGTCCAACTCGGCGTCCAAGCATCCGCATCTCACCAAGAAGTCGCCGCCGCAACAGCAATGTTCCTCACCTCAATGGAACTAGGCGGTGCCGTCGGTGCTGCCATCTCAGGAGCCGTCTGGACTCATTTCATTCCGCAGAAACTCCTTCAGTACCTGCCCAACGAAACCAAGTCCGCGGCCGCGGAGATTTTTGGAAGTCTCGCGAAGGCTTTGGAGTATCCTGTTGGTTCACCTACGCGCATGGCTATCAATCGCAGTTATCAGGAGACGATGAATCGACTACTCACCTTAGCCATCATCGTTACTCTCCCTCTCATTCCACTCAGTCTTATCATGGAGAATTACAAATTAGATAAGGTGAGACAGTCGCGGAAAGCTAGCTCAGAGCGTTCGAGTAATAAAAAAGACTAACTTTGTTTTTTTTTCTGTCTGGTTTAGATGAGTCCGAGTAGTGAGGATGAAAGTACCCCGTTACCTATTTCTCCAGAATCCGAGTCAGAAGACTCTCATTCGAAGCGTACTTGATCTGCATATTTCAGCACATTTATTTGATATTCGCATCCTGCATCGCACAAGCCACGCAACGCACGTATCACGACTGATGACCCTGTCTTTGATTTTTGGAAATTTATGAAAGTTTTTGCACTATCTGTTATCAATCATTATCTGGCGTTCTGAAGAGTTAAAATTGCATTTCTTTTTATACAGACCCCCCATTGCTGGAGTTTTGATCTGGTCATGTTTAGAGCTGCAGAGTTTCGTATAGACTGAATGAAATGTGATTGTTAATACGGCTTGGCTAGATTTATTTGTAATTAGATTTGTATTGGAATAAGATATACTAGATGCATAGAGTGTGCACTCTAATTGTCGAAATTCAATTGTATGACGTGTTGCCTAAGTCAATGATGCCCCGCCAGCGGTCACTGATACTGCTTTTACTGCGTGGTGAGTACTATAAAAATAGAAACATATTGTATCTCCCAATTTATTTCAAAGTTAATCACTAGCAAATTACTTCAATAGCAAGGACTAGGATATTAATCACTATGGAAATTCACAGTAACCGTTCACCCAGTTAATAAGTCTGCCAACTCCGATTGAGTTGAATCGGCATATCCATCCTCTATAGTATTCGAATAATACAAGTCGCGAGTGACTAAAAAAATCCTAATACCGTAGACAGAATATCAAATTGACCTATCCATGGTCCCCCTTCTATATCCAAGCAGCACTAGCCGCCCAATATTGCCCCAGCCTGAATCTACGATAACACCTCATCCAATGAATTATTCTACACCACAACAATCCAAAATTCAGGTACCAGTACCATATGTGTGATGCATGCCTGATTTTAATTAGTATTATCGAGTATTTCATTTTCAGTATGTCTTTTTGCGAGGTCTTTGAAAAGTGACTATGCCAGCTTCACTAGTCGCAGTGTCGTATCTACCCAATACTATTGGGGGGTACGGCGTGAGATGAAGAAATGCTAGTGGGGATTTACATACACTGTTGATTGTATTTAATTTGGGTAGTGACTTGTCTTCTTATTCTCTGGTGCCAGCAAATGCATTGATGCAGTACCTGCATAATCAGTGCAGCAGACATGTCGATACTGCTTAGCCTGCACCGTGTATTGAAGATTATCAAGCTGGGATAATATAATTGTGTTTAACCTCAGTTGTTGGTATTAATATGATACTGCTTGAAGTAGTAGAATCATATTAATAAATCAAGTTGATTTATTACTGGACGCGAGTGTCAAATTGTGCTGCTCTAAGTATTCTAGATACTCTAGGTACCCTGTGACTTACCTTATACTCCCGTTCGTACCAGCACAAAAGAATCGGTATTTATAAGTATTGAATAGTAATACCTCATCAGTATACATAGCCTACTGGCAGTATTTTTAAACCTATTCATAAATCGATTTGCACTAGTGTAGATCAATCTCAGACTAAGGTAATTCACAGATCTAACAAAGTACTACACTATAGTATATGAAATGGTATAGGGGTATCTGGGAATACAGCGTAGTGAACTGAACTGGACTAGCGTAATTGCAATTTACGGACAGGAGCAAGCCTCCAGCCTCGGAGTCTGGGGTGAAACGGCGAAGGAAATTGAATTGAATTGGATAGGAGATGGTGGATCCATACGGTTATCATACATTGATATCATTAGTTACAAGCAGTTTAGTATTCAGTATATTCTATAGGACACTCGTGTATTGCAAAGCATTAGAATATTTGTATTCTTGATATAGTATATCATATAACTAATAATACTGTAGATAATAAATTCCATAGTATCTTTCATTGCAATAGCAGACGTGTTCGTTCTAGAAGTCCACTGTGGATCACGCGCTTAGCCGACGCGGTTGGCCGAGTATACAGCGAGTATTGTAATTAGAGCTAGCAAAAGATAAATAGAATAAGATAATAATAAAATAAAATTATTTATTGCTAGCAATAGTGAATAAAAAATAATAACTCTAAACAATATGATGCATAAGTATAGTTAACTACAGTGAGTGTCTGTAATACGGTATTGTCACAGGCCATACACATACGTCTAGACCTCCGAAAGTGACCCATTCAAACCAACAGCTCTCCTCCTCCCTTTTTGTCTCCCACAACCCTTTTCTCCTCCCCCTAATCGCCCACCCTCTTCTTTTTACTTTCTTCTTCTCTCCATCTTCGCTCCGAAATCATGGTCGTCGCTACCATCAAGTGCGCTTTACCCCCTCCCCCTTCCTCCTCCTCCCCTCCCTTCCCGTTCATCCCCTCTTGTGTCCGTGTCTCCCCTCTTCTCTCTTGGCTAACCCCCGACTTTCTTCTGCAGATGTGTCGTGGTGGGGGACGGTGCTGTCGGAAAGACCTGTCTACTCATCTCATACACAACTAACAAGTTCCCTTCGGAATATGTACCCACCGTCTTTGACAACTATGCCGTGACCGTGATGTGAGTTCAACCCCGCCACTCCGCTGATATCGTGAGGCGGTAGACCGGCAGTAGTAGCAGTGGCAGCAGCATAGCGACAGCTCCAGCTGAAAATCCTGCAAGTCTTTTCAATATACTAATATAAGAATTTCAGGATCGGCGATGAACCCTATACCCTTGGTCTGTTCGATACAGCCGGTCAGGAAGATTACGATCGTCTGCGCCCGTTGTCCTACCCCCAGACCGACGTTTTCCTTGTCTGCTTCTCCGTGACCTCCCCCGCCTCCTTCGAAAACGTCCGCGAGAAATGGTTCCCCGAAGTGCACCACCACTGTCCTGGTGTACCCTGCCTGATTGTCGGTACCCAGACCGATTTGCGCGACGATCCTAACGTGCGCGACAAGTTAGCTCGCCAGAAAATGCAGCCTATCCGTAAGGAGGATGGTGACCGCATGGCGAAGGAGCTTGGTGCTGTGAAATATGTCGAGTGTTCAGCTCTTACGCAGTACAAGTTGAAAGATGTCTTTGATGAGGTATGTATTTTCAGTTTCAGTTTCAGTATTAGCAGGATTTCACTGCTTGTTTTCATCTACTCCCTTCCCTTTCTTTTCTGCAACATTTTTCCTTTGATTCTTTCAATTTTTTCCTCCTTTCTCTACTTCACTCCACTCCGAAAAGCCCACTCAATCCCAAGCAAGCTGGGATTCGCCCGTTGTCTTGGTCTCCCCACGCCAGTTGTACACCGCTAACTCGCCCCATTCTCTCCACAGGCTATCGTTGCCGCCCTCGAGCCCGCGCCCAAAAAGAAGTCACGCGGCTGCCGCCTGCTGTAATCGCGCATATCTCGGACATCTTTCGAACGTTGGTCGGCCACTGCATTGTCTCTTGCGCGCAATGTGAAGGTACACACCACCCCCTCAACCGACTTCGAACCTTTCAGATACGACGGAATGAAACCTACCTGTTTTGTTTTATGTTCTTTCTTTATTCTCGCGCTTTGTTCTTGATTCTCGTTTGGGGAGGTAAACCCGGCTGGTCTGGTTCTCGAATGGGCAAATTTGAAGCGACGGGATCAAAACGAGGAAATTCTTGTTTATTGAAGCTAGCGTTGCCAACTTGAAAGCATTTTCCACACTCTTCACTCTACGTGCTTTCCCGGATTCTTTTCTCCACGATTCTGGCCCACTACTTAACTGAGAGGGCTCGGGTTTGTTTTGGATGGTTTGAATTGGGGCTTGTTTGGGAATCGAGCTTCAAGCCAACCTACTTCGATATATCTGTTTAACTCGACTCTTGGTCTCAAATCTTTAACACATTCTTGGAACCAGACCGGTCTGTATCCTCCCCACCTTCGCTGTTCACTTCTTTGTTCCAGCTTCGCCTGACCAACTTCACCTCCTGCCGTATCTCTGCGGATCTCGATTATACTCTTCCCCTATTACAACAACCGCCATCCTCTCCTTCACGATTTCCAGCGCTTCCATCACCATCTCCCTTACCATTCTCCTATCCTCCGCGATCCCTACTCTCCTGTTTACCACCCGTTCTCATCGTCTTGTGGCGTTGGACGTCAGGGCGTCGTGTATTTGGCTGATGATTTCCGTCCTCTTCCACCCCTTTTAAAATCCTTCATCTCCCACTTCTCCCAAATCCCATTTTATCTCCCCCGTCCCATTTTTCTTTCCCCGTTTTTTCTGCTGTTTTCCATTCAACTCTCCTATTGGACAATACCATCAAGTTTGAGCTTGCTGTTTATTTTGAACCAGATGTTCTTCTGCATGCGGTTTCTTTTCTCTTTTTTCTCTCTTCCATTTCTACGCTCGATGCTCTCCTCCTCTTCCTTTTTTTTCAAGATACAAGCATTTGTCCCGCTATTTAACTTATTATCCTGCTAGATTAGTTCTGGTGACTGATTTTTTCGCTACGTTGTTTCTCGGTTGCGATTAATCGGTCTGGTTCTTAGATGGCAGACTGGACTCTCAATTGACAAGTCTTTGATTTGAGTATTGTACTAGTCATTGTCGTGGAGCAGTTGCCATAAAATACTAGTGTACTCATAATGGCAGTTGTAGTGAATAGCCGTGTACAGTTCTCAGTAAGAACCTTGGAATCTAGTAGTACATCAACTTGAAGCAGAGCAAAGCTGAGCTGAATAGTCACAGTAAATATAGTCATCATTCATTCTTTTATCTTCATACTATCATACTACATCATGTCATATACAACTCAAAGCTCATCACGGGTAACTTCCGAGTCGGCCTCAGTCTGACCAACAGTCACATCATCATACAAATGTCCATACCAACCACCCAAATCCTCCTTAACACCCGACTTAACCATGCTAGTAATAATCTCAAAAGCAACCTGCGCCGCAGCAAGAGCAGTAGTCTCACCCTTATTATCATAAGCAGGCGAGACCTCAACAATATCCGCACCAACAAGGTTCAACTTCTCCAGACCGCGCAGGATCCGAATGAACTCGCGCGTAGTCCAACCACCCGGCTCGGGGGTACCAGTACCAGGGGCAGTCGAGGGGTCCAAAACGTCGATGTCAACAGAAAGATAAACGGGCTGTTCAGGATCAAGACCAGTACGCTGGATAATAGTCTCGACAACACCCATAGGACCAAGCTCATCAATATCATCCGCGTGAATCCGAATAAAGCCCTGCTCAGGTCCAGGATTCGTATAATCCCCCGCATCAACACCAGTAAGTCTAGTCCGCAGACCGGCATGCGCAGAGGTAGAGTTACAAATCAATCCCTCCCGACTAGCCTTATGGAAGAAACTACCGTGATTGAACTGAGTCTGCTCACTCTGCCAGTACGCAGAGTATCGCACAGGATTCCAAGTATCCAGATGCGCATCAAAGTGAAGCACCGTAATAGGCTTCTGATAAATCTGGTGCAGGGCTCGCAGGGCAGGGAGCGCAACACTGTGATCACCGCCCAAAGTGACAAGCTTCGGGTGCCCGGTTCCAATACTATCGCCACCCTTGGGCGCAGCGTTGACGGTCTTTCGGGAGCCCAGCTCCAGGAAAGCTTCGTACATTTGGCGCTCGGCGAGCCCGTTGTCGAAGGGGGTGATGGGGATATCGCCGCAATCAGTGATCTTCGCCCATGACTTGTATGGGTTAATTCCGGCGCGGGTGTTAAAGCTGGTACCGGACATTTGACGAGCACTGGCGGCGCGAATAGCGCGGGGACCGAAGCGGGCGCCTAATTACATATTATAAGCTTGTATTCTTTTTTTTTTCTTTTCTTTATCTTTTTGACTCTTGCATAGCTGCACTACCTCAAGGGTTGTGTCGATAATTACTTACCAGGTCGGTAGCTAACGGCCGTATCGAAAGGCGCGCCAATCACGGCGATGTCATAGTTCTCGCTTGGCTCGATCAAACATTTGACCGGCTTGAGGTGGGCAAAACTAGCAATACCAGTGAATGACCACTAGATACGTTAGAAATGATCATTGACTATCTCTTCAATCTGAGTAGCTTACCTCTTGATCCCACTTCTTGAGTAGCTCCTCGCGTTCATGTTCCGGTACAACCTCAGTATCTCCGTGATGGGCACAAGAGACAGCGCCACCGGCCAACGCCAGTAAACCGACGAAAGACTTCCAAGCAGGCATAATGTAGCAATGCAATGCAATGCAATGGAACTCAAAGAATCAAAACAAAGCTTTGTTGAAGAGGGAAAGAGTTGAGTATAAAAAAGAAAGAAAGAAACGAGCTTCTCCGCCGAACTTCCTAATCGGCGCGCAATTCGAAAGGGAAGGAGCAACAGACGCCCCGCTGGATCGTGCGGACTTTCCTTTCTTGGCTTCCACTTCTGTTCTTCCACCTTCGCACCCTTCACAGCTTTACACTTAGAGACATTCTATACAGCTGGATCACTGCGCAGCTAAGTATTTACAGAGGCAGTCGGAGCTGGTCAATTGCCATTGTGCACCTCCTTGGTATGCGCCGTGTTGTCGTCACTGGTTTGGGCGCGGTCACTCCGCTAGGAGTTGGTGAGTACCAGGACCTTTTTTCCCTATATTATTCAATGAACAACATTGAATCTTTCCACTTCTCAAATCTTCTACCTTCAATCTCCTATCCACAATCGCCCTGCCATCGCCGAGACACACCGCATCCCCGGACTTTTCGCCGCAAGAAAAATTGCCGGAGGTCTCCACTTCGCCGGATGGGGAAAGTCTTAACAGCCAATGACGGCATGCCGTGATTATCTGTAGATGGGAGAAGAAGATGATAGACCGAGAGAGGGGAAGATCGTCTCTAGTTTTGTCCCTCGGTTGGAACTAACGGGTTTGGCTGCAGGTTTGCGACATACTTGGAAACGATTACTGGATGGTCATTGTGGTATTGTGAATGTTAATCATCGCGATGAACGATTCAACGAGGTCCCTTGTCAGATTGCGGCTGTTGTGCCTAAAGGCAGTCGTAAAGATGGAGGGTGGACGGCGTCGGAATGGTTGAGTCGTGGTGTGAGTGTATATTCATGCTGCAGGGATTCTTCTGAAGGATGGGAGTATATTGACCTTTAGTTCTTCAGGATGAACGAAAAATGGCTTTGTTTGCGCAATATGCTATGGCTGCTACGGAGGAGGCATTAGAAGATGCAGGTTGGAAACCGGAGCCTTTCGAGCAAAGAGAAGCAACGGTATGAGCCTAGATCTTGGCTTTGACTCTGTCAAGTATTATGGGAAGAAAGAATTGGTCTAATATATGCAGGGAGTCTGTCTCGGTTCAGGAATTGGCAATTTCGACGAAATATATGATACTGTCGTCGCATACGAAAAAGGCGTAAGTCATCACGCTGCATCCAGATCTCGACTTGTGATATTAACAGGTCATTTAAGGGCTACAAAAAGGTCAACCCGCTTTTTGTCCCTAGGCTATTGATTAATCTCGGTGCAGGTCATATCTCTATGAAGTACGGATTCATGGTATGTCATATCCAATATGTCTACTACCATGAGAAGAATAGTAGACTTATTGAAATTGCAGGGACCAAATCATGCCGCAACAACAGCTTGTACTACCGGCGCACATTCAGTTGGCGATGCAGCTCGCTTCATTGCCTGCGGAGACGCAGATGTGATGGTCGCCGGTGGAGCCGAATCATGCATTCACCCTCTCGCAATTGGAGGCTTTGCTCGAGCCCGGAGTCTAGCAACTGATTATAACGACAATCCAGAGAAAGCATCTAGACCATTTGATGCAGATCGAAAAGGATTCGTTGTCGGTGAAGGTGCTGCCGTTCTTATCCTTGAGGTATGGCTCATAGTTCGAAGATCATAGTCTTTCCCCAAAAATACGAAGAAACGGGTTTAATGAACATATAGGAACTGGAACATGCTCGCGCGCGAGGCGCACGAATCTACGCCGAGGTCAAAGGGTATGGATGCTCTGCTGATTCGCACCATATGACCTCCCCCAAAGATAATGGCGAAGGAGCATATATGGCTATGAAAAAGGCATTGAAACAAGCACAATTACCTCCTTCCGCGGTGGACTATGTCAATGCGCATGCAACTTCGACGATTGTTGGTGATGCTGCGGAGAATGCTGCTATCAAAGCACTTCTTCTTGGGCCGGAAGGTAAAGACAAAGCGCAGGACGTTAATATTAGCAGTACCAAGGGTGCTGTTGGTCATTTACTGGGTGGTGCGGGCGCCATCGAGGCTGCTTTTAGTGTGCTTGCTATACAAGATGTGAGTAGATGGCTAGTTGATATGTTTCTTTCGTTAATTCTGCCCCAATTGTTGTTATGTGAAAGTTATCAAACTGATCAATTACAGAATGTTATGCCACCAACTATTAACTTGGATCGGTTGGCGAATGGATTTGATTGCAATTATGCGGCGAATGAGACGCAGTCTCGGCGCATTGATGTGGTGTTGACGAATAGTTTTGGATTTGGTGGGACTAATAGTAGTTTGTGTTTTGTTAGACATGAGTGAGGGTCTGAGGGTTGTAATGTACGATATTTTCGGAGATGAGTGATAGATTTGCCTGATATTATGAATAGTGGGCTAATTAATGGTGATCTTTTATTCTGAGTATATACTAGTAGTAGCTTTCTATACTTGTATACTACAAATACCTATTTAAGTATTTGTAGTACTAGTAACCTTACCATTGGAATGGTAAGTTCGACTTAGTCTTGAGTAAATTCCAATTTAGCTGCAAGGTTGCAGCTCTACAATTTCTCAATGTAATATCTATTACGTTCAATGTACCTAAAGTTTAGGTGTCATTTTGCTAGGTAGTAAAGTAACCTTACTACCTATGGAAGTCTGGTGATGGATGCCATTCTCAAACCCAACCCTCAAAATTTAGTGATAATTTACAAATGCGATAAATCAAAATGCAGCTTAGATGACGGCTAAATCCATCCAGAATTAATATTTCTTTATTTCAAGAAATCATGTGCTGTAATTTCCCCAAGTGCAATACTTATATATCTATCCGATGGTGTTGTATTCACAGCCCTGGAGTAGAGTAAAATTGCTTCTCTTTAAGTATAGCTCCTATACTTATAAGCTCATTTTACTTTCCAAGTCACACCAAATCCTCTCCTAGACTAATTTAGCCTGATAATTCCATTCTGCTGATGTTCATCGAACTACATGCTGGCTGGACACGTGACCTATCCCAATGCGGAGCCCCAGCCCGACTGTCCGACGACGCAGTTGAAGATGAAAGTGAACATCACCCAGCAACCACACTGGCACCACAAGGAAGAAGCATAGATTGCCAGATAAACTATAGCAGAGTCAGGGTCATTCAATATTCGCCCTCATCATGGCGACCAACGGCGATTCCAGCCGAGGTAGGCACGCCACTACAACCCTTTCGAAGGCGCGACAAACAGCCGCGCCTTACTGTGATCAGCAAGATGAACTATGAGATGCTAATGATGTTATTCAATTAAACAGCCTCAGGCAACTTGGTCGAGGCATCGGGCTACAAGTTTACGGAAAAGGATACAAAACCCGGCAAGATGAAGGTCAAGAAGACCGCAAAGGCCTCAACCAAGAAGAAAGCAGAGGGTACGTTTCTATAAGATGAGACTGGCAACTTCTGATCTGGATTTTGAGGGGGAAAAACAAAACAAAACATCAAGCTCATTCATTCTACTCTGCAGACACCAAAGATGGACCTCTCGATACTTCACCCGGTTCCTCCCCATTACCGAAATTAGACGATAAGATCGCCGCTTCTTTCCCGACGGGTAAACCACGCGAGCAGGATTTGATAGAAACAGTCATTTGCAAGCACTGCAAACGTCCTACACTTAAATCCAGTGCGGCCGATCACATCCGCGGATGTCTTAAAGCGAAGCAGGAGAAAGCGCGGAAGAAGAAGGAGGCACGCGACGCGGCGAATAGAGCTAAGGCCGGCGATGTGGGTGATATTGACGAGAAGGATGGTGGGGATGATTCGATGATGGGTCAGAAGAGTGCGAAGAAAAGTGCTGCTAAGGGGACGGATGATGGGACGAAGAAGGGGAAGAAACGCAAGGCTGATGAGGATGATACCAAGCCAAAAAAGAAGAAGAAGGATGAGCCTAAAGCGAAGACGGCTAAACCGAAGGGTCCTGTTGATGTTGAGAAACAGTGTGGAGTTACTTTGCCTAATGGTGCTCAATGCGCTCGTTCGTTGACTTGTAAGAGTCATTCGATGGGTGCGAAGCGTGCGGTGCCGGGTCGGTCTTTGCCGTATGATATGCTGCTTCAGCAATATCAGAAGAAGAATCAGGCTCGACAGCAGAGTGCGTATTTTTTTTTTTTTTTCCCTTTTCTTCGATTTTATCTTTCAGTTGGGAAAATCTGTGGACTAACATATCTTGTCACATTGCAGAAGCTGCTATCGACGCCAATGCTCCGTTACAGGAAGATCTGGAGACTAATGGTCCAGTTGATTCCGACGAGGAGCGAGATCTAGTCATGGCAGCTATTGCCCGTTCGACACCCAAACCCTTGGCCGAGCATACCCTCATCACTTCCAAGACTAAGTACAGATACGTTCGGATCAAAGAGCAAATGCAGCACGCCATTGGCGGCCGAAATGGTAGCTCGCTTTTCTCAACCGATGACAGCCAACCTTCCTCTCTGTTTGGTGGAAATATATTCGCACCATTCGATGTCGCTGGGGATGGGTCCTCCTCTCCTGCCATTACGTCCATGGAAAGCAATGATCAAACCTCACAAGGTGCTCACAAGACTCCGGTGGTGGCAGCTTAAGGGGGTTGACCGGAAGTGATGATTTATGATTATATTTGGCGTTGGGCTCACTTTGGCAGGGTGCTGGTGATGGCGTAAGAGGCGCTGGACGGCTATGCGTTATCATTTTTCTTAAAGCATGCCTCTACTATATTTTCTTTCTACTGGGCAATTGTGGCCTTGTTGTGGAACGGGCTGGTTCTGTTGAGTTCGGTGATACATGATACCCCGGTGGCGTGAGTCGTCATACAAATAGTTTGAATGGACTATCTTATAATTATGCTGTGTAATCTTCGATGTGTATTTTGTCGCGGACGGGCAAAATTACTACCTACCTGTGTAGGCAGTGCTATCAATAGTGGTAAATAACCCTCGTCCTGTGGAGATCCATGGATCGTATGATCTTTTAACAAAGGTTTGTGGTCTTGACGAAGCTGCTACAGTAGTCTAATACTGGTTGAACACACGGACTGATATTAAACATTTCCATAGCTATTTGATTGAGCCAGCTAGAATCATCGGTAATTGTGGTATATTATTACTCTAGTATTGTTATGCAATTGCATCATATATCATTACGCAGAAGTAGTCTTCTCATCAACAGAAGCCACACCATGCATCTAGAAAAAGTCAGAAAAGATCATCGAATGTTGGGATAGCGAAGCCTACCGTCTCAGCAAATTGTATCCACTCCTCCACTCCTTTCACATATACATCATCTGCCGCAGGAATATTCTCATGTCCCCAGACCATCACATGCTGAAATGTACCCTGTGTCTCAAGGATCTTTACCGGTTCTTCAGGCTGAACCTCAACCAATTCTTCGTTTTTGTCAATTGTTTGTGAAGAAGGCAAGATGCGCTCTGTTGGCGTCGCGACCACGCCTGGGAAAGGATTGGTAAGTTTCATCGTTCATAAATGTGATATTGACAAGCTCTTCGCTGGGATACACACCTTGGTATCCATCCGGTATAGCAACGCGTCGACCACGCAATTTACGGCCTCTGAAATGTGCGGTTGAAGTATTATCTGTACTCGTATACGATTAATATATTACCCTTATGACCTGTAGCTCGACGCCATGCGGGATTGTGTGCACTGTACCCTTCTCGTCAGTCTTGGGGGCCCAGAAACGTCCTGCTGATTCGACGGGTCCATCATGATGGATTCGACAGGGGAGAATGTTGGGATCGTAGGTTTCGGCAGAGGTTTTCTCTGATGTTGAGTCTTGCTTTGAAGCCTGGAAGGCATACATGTCCGGCATGGCGTTGCGGATTGTACTTGTTCGGGGCGAATTTGTATCCAATGAATGTGACACAATGTATGCGCAATGTACAATAGTCTGTTCTTGACTAATTGAATGTAATATCGACTGGCTGGGGGAAGTTGTGAGAGTATCGACGTTCAAGTTGTGTCTTGCCGAGAAGCGCGTCGCGTTGCGCGTTAAGTGGAATTGGGCGGACAAGCGCGGCGCTTCACTTAGGATTCAAGAGATACTCGATTTATCTTCAATTTACGTAGATAAATAATATTTATGATTTACAAAATTTTAAATCCTTTAATTAGGTAATTTTTAATGCAATTTTGATACAATTCTTAGACTAGATGCGAATTGGGGGTATACAGTGCACCTCGAGTAGATACAATCAGCCTCCGAGTCGTCTCATCTCATCAGCCAATAATCAAAAGATCAACGCTTCTTCTTGTTCGACTTCTTCTTTTTCTTCTTCTTCTGTCCATCTCCCTTCTCTTTATTCTCAGGATTCACCCGTATAGGCCACTTTTTCAAATGCTCCCGCTCAAACGCATCCTTCTCCCTTCTATACAAAGCCATTGTGGCCCGCGCATCTTCCACACTAGAATGCGCTCCATCCTGAATCTTCAATCCAAGAAAATGCTCTGCAAGCATCTTCAGTCTTGGAGATCCACCACCGGCAATCTTTCGGTACTCGGGGTGCTTGCTTGTGTCGCGAATATCACGCTTTGGATGGCCGAGAAGCAAGGCATCGAGATCATTACTTACAGCGTGACCAACGAGGACTCGTCCATCCATGATCTCGGCTACTTCTTTCTGTGCTGTCTCAAGGCTTCGCGCTTCTACCATATGCTTTGGCGCAATGCCACTAACGTGTGTTCGCCAGTCTGTGACCATCTCCTTGGGTCGGACGTATGAGTCGTAGATTTGGTCGCCGTTGAAATTGACAATACTGACTCTTGCGAGAACAGAGTCATTATCTGGGTTCGGCCCGACGCCTACCATTTCGCAATCCATGGCGATATATTTCCCTATTTCAGCTCTGAAGAAATATCAGCAAGGGCTCATACTCGACAAGAAAGAAAAGAAGACATACGTTGTTGAGAGACCCTCATTTTCCTTTGCCTTAGATGTTCCGCCTGTTATAGTCTGCGATGAAGCACCAATGCTAGACTTCCTCCGTATATTCGTCGAGGACGTATCATTCTCCGCCCCATCGGCCATTCTCTTCCTCTTGATTGGGTTTCTCGAGTCTCTTGATTTCGACTGATCCTTCTGAGTAAACTTTTGTTTCTTCACGCTATCATGTCCGGACTCGCGATCAGAAGCCTTGCGTTTGGAGGCCGATTTGGAGGCCGGTGCCGAAGTTGAGGTTTTATCCTTTTTCAGAGTCGCCTGTAGCTTCTTCCAATTGCTGGAAAGGGTTTTCGTATCCATCCCGAGTGCAGCAATTCGAAATTCAAAGCATCCTGTTGAAAAGTTGAAGGCGAGACAAACCCGTTCACTTTTTTTGTCGGCAGAAAAGTGGCTTCGCTGATAGGACTACACCGCCTGCTTTAACGAGAAATATCAGGGACTGCTATCGTGGTTGAATGTGATCTTGTATATTTTCTCAATATTCGATGGGGAAAGGTAGTGATCTACTGAATGACAGAAGCACAAAGTCTGATCAAATTTTGAAATTATAAAATCTCTACTTTATCCCAGAAACAATATGTAGAGCGCTGATATTTTGCCCATGATGTATGTCCAATCATCCATATACGCCGTTTTGAATGTCATCAAAGCCAAAAAAAAACCAAGATTACTCGAGACCAGGGACCTTGAAATCCTTGGACATCCACTTCTCCGTGACCTTTCTCTTCGCCTTGCGAGCTTGTGTGACAGGCTTACGAGACTCAAGCTTACCCTGCACGATCAACGTACGGAACCGGTCATCCAGAAGGTTACCCTCGGGCTTGAGTAGTCGAAGAGAGTCCTGCAGTTCATCGGGGAGAACCAACTCCAAAGGCTTCTCGGGAGGACTGATATGTATGTTAGCATGCTTATCTAGAATGTAGTTATCCAGAGCAATGGAAGATACGTACGCATTCTTGCCACCAAAGGGCTTCCGGCGCAACTTGGTCTCGTCTCCCTCATCTGTATCGTCGGCATCGGAGTCATTCGCAGCATATAATTCTCTTTGCTTGGCGAGTTCTGTGAGCTCCTCCACGCGGGCCATTTGTGCCTCTTTCTTGCCCTTTTGAGCCTCCCACTTCGCTAATCTCTCAGCCTCCTTTCTTCTCTTGGCCTTGTTCCGCTGCGCCTTGGTCTTTCGCTCAGGACGCTTCTTGTTCAACCACTCGGGCTTTTCATATTCGCTCTCGAATCCTTCCCATGCGCTCTCATCGTCGGACTTGACCTCGCCATCGTCGCCTTGGGCCTCTTCAATGAGGCGTTGTTTCTCCTGTTCCTTCTGCTCTTCCTCCAGACGCTTCTTCTCCGCCTCAACGGCCTCCTTGCCATGCTCTTCAATAAGTTGATCCCACTCCTCGAAGACAGGGTTGTAACTGGTTCCTGCATGCGGCATACGCACTGAGGGGATTGCTTTTCCGTTGGCAGCGAGAGAGGTGGGAGCTTGTTTCAGAGTCTCTGGAGCAACCTTTGGCTTTGGCTTTGGCAGGAAGTTGAATTGAGGATCTTCGACAACAGCGGATTCATCGGCATCATCCGCCCAAGGATCATATAGTTGGTTGTTGTCCTTCTTGCTGATATTTGCGTCTCTCGCGGCTTGTTTCAGACGTAGCATTTCCTTGTTGGTAACCCAATCCTTGCGGTGCTTCTTGGTCTTTGGCTCAATAACACCATTGGTGACAATAGAGCTGCCACGCTTGCGAGAATCGATTGCCGGGATAGCAGACCGCTGAGCAATAATCTCGTCGGCCTTCAACGGCTTGTGTTTTTTTGCGACGGCCTTTCTTACTTCTTCAGAGCCGGTCGTATCGATCATGAACAATTCATCGGAAGGCTTCTCAGAGATGACACCACTAAACGACGAGAAAAAAAAAAGATATATTAGTGAAGGCCCAAATTACTCGACTGGTAAATAGTTATACAGACGTACCCTTTAATCTCTTCATCCTTCAACAAGCGCAAACCCTCTTGAACTTCTGTAACATCGACATTCTTGCGCCAGGCCTTCTTACCCTTACGAGAAGGCTGTTTGAATTGTTGGGGGGCATCCATCTTGGTTGACATGGTGGATGGTCTTGTATTCTTTTTTTTTTTCCTTTCCTCGCCGAATAAAAAAAATCCAAAAAAGTCCGGAATCTGCTTACCTAACGCGGGGGCGGCCAGGCGGGCGGTGAGAGAACCTGCGCGCGTTCAAAGTTGAGCGAGATTCAAGATTGAACAAGCTCCACCACTGCGCGCGTGAAGTTGAGTCCGGGGACTTTTTCACTTTTCTATATCCCCGGCAGTTTATAATTTGGGTTCGGTCACTTACAGGCTTTGAAGGAAGTGTCTGATTCGATTGTGCGCCATGCCCGTCGTTAAGGGTGGTGTCTGGTGAGTTTTCTATCATCGTCCAACTTCCATCTGGATCAGGATTGACATGCTTTTAGGACCAACATCGAGGACGAAGTCCTTCGGGCAGCTGTAAGTTGAATATGGATCGCAATAAAGAAATGGTCTATGTGGATGGCACGAGATGCTGATTTGTCTTAGGTATCGAAATATGGTCTCAACCAATGGGCCCGAGTCTCGTCGCTCCTCGCTCGAAAGACGCCGAAGCAATGCAAAGCGCGCTGGATAGAATGGTTGGACCCGGGTATTCGCAAGGTCGAGTGGTCTCGCGAGGAAGACGAGAAGCTGTTGCATTTAGCCAAACTGATGCCTACACAATGGCGCACCATCGCCCCTATCGTCGGTCGGACCGCCACCCAGTGTCTCGAACGGTACCAAAAGCTACTGGATGAAGCGGAAGCCCGTGAGAATGATGAATTGGGATTGGGAGGACCTGAAGGTGGAGAGTCTGCTGCTCCTAGTGCTGATGATGTGCGACGTCTACGCCCTGGCGAGCTGGATCCTGATCCCGAGTCAAAGCCTGCTCGTCCCGACACCATTGACCTGGATGAAGATGAAAAGGAGATGCTGAGTGAAGCCCGTGCGCGTCTTGCCAATACACAGGGTAAGAAGGCTAAGCGCAAGGCTCGAGAGCGTCAGTTGGAAGAATCGCGCCGCTTGGCTGTGTTGCAGAAGCGCCGCGAGCTTAAGCATGCCGGTATCAATGTCAAGGTGGTTACCCGAAAGCCGGGCCAGATGGATTACAACGCCGATATTCCATTTGAAAAGCCGGCTGCACCTGGATTTTATGACACAACTGAAGAACAAGCCACCAATGAACGCCAACGAGAGATGTTCGATCCTCGAAAGCAGCAGTTGGCCAATAAGCGAAAGGGCGACCAAGATGACGACAATGAACGCAAGAAACAAAAGAGCGATAAGAATAGTAATTCAGCTGCTTTCGCTGCTGCCGCGCGTGCCGGCCAAATGCAAAAGATCCGTGAAGCAGAGCAAAGCAGCAAGCGTCGAGCTTTGAATCTGCCTGCACCGCAAGTCAGCGAAGGCGAAATGGAGGATATTATCAAGATGGGAATGGCAGGGGATAAGGCTAGTCGAATGAGTGCTGATGAAGAGACAACTCGGGGCCTGATTGGAAATTACGGAGCTATCGTTGGAGGCACACCCATCAGGACACCCAGAGCTGCCCCCGAAGAAGATCATATCGCCAACGAAATCAAGAACATCCGAGCATTGACTGAAACCCAATCGTCTTTGCTTGGTGGTGACAACACTCCTCTTCACGAGGGTAGCTCTTCCACTGGATTTGATGGAATCGCCCCTCGACGACAAGACATTGTCACTCCCAACCCCATGGCTACACCTTTTCGCCAGGCCAACGGTGTTGGCGCAACACCTGTACATGGTGGAATTGGACCTGGTGCCACACCTCTACGCACGCCACGAGACCACTTCGCCCTCAATCGCGAGGGAACTCAACCCATCGGAAGCACCCCCCGTGATATTAAGATCCACGAGAATTCCATACGCCAACAAATGCGCAGCAAACTTGCTTCCCTCCCGAAGCCCAAGGAGACTGAATGGGAACTCGAGGAGCTTCCCTCTGAAAGCGCCGAGCCTGCTGCGGCTGTTGAATACAGTGAAGAAGACTCGGCGGAGCGGGATCGCCGAGAGCGGGAGATGCGTGAGAAGGCCGCACAGGCCGAGTTCAAGCGCCAGTCACAAGCATACCAGCGAGGCCTGCCTCGACCCGCCGTTCTCGATCTCAGCGCCTTGATGGAGCGGGCCTCCCATGTCGCTGACCCGATCGAGAACCTCATTGCCAAGGAGGCCGCTATCATTCTTGCTCATGATTCACGGAGATACCCTGTGCCAGGCGCCAAGGTGGAGGGCACAGCACCCAAGTTGACCCGTGTTGATGACCGATTCTTGGAGGCTGCGCGCTCTGCCATTGCCGCGGAAGTGGCGTCCACTTCTGGGCAAGAACAACAACAGGCCTGGCAAGAACAATTTGATGATGTCTGGTCATCTACCCACGCTAAATCCCTGCCTGGTTTAGATAACTATGCGGACGACGAGGAGGAGCAAAATGCATTCCAAGAGGAGCAGCGAATGATCGGTGCCTTTGACAATGTTCAAGAATCACTTCTCGCTACCGCCGAGCGAGGCAATAAGCTGGAGAAGAAGCTCTCCCTGCACTATGGCGGATATCAGAACCGTGCAAAGACACTTCGTGCCAAGATTCTGGAAGCCAATGCTGCATTGCCCAAGCTTCAAGATGATCTGGAGGCCTTCCGTAATCTACAAATCTCAGAGGGTGCCGCAGTGTCGAGTCGTCTGGAGAAGTTGCGAGAGGAGGTGTCTTTCATTATGCGCCGAGAGCGTGAGGCGCAGGAGTTGTATAAGAGCCGGAAGGACGAACTGGATGGGCTTGTTGCCGGTACTGCGAGGGTCAATGGGTGGCATTAAGCTATTGACTCTTTTGGATTCCCACGCACTCTTCATCTTCTTTTGTTATTCTTCTTTCTGGAAGCTCATGACCCATTACCCGCTTCTTTTATTGTATCACTAGGGCAGGATTCTTTTTTGCGTGGTAAACAACCTTTGAAATATCAAATGATTTCACCTTGCTTTCGGTTTATAAGAGTAAACATCGACAGCTTATACTATAGTACACCTTTCTACGGAATCTTTCCCATGTACAGTGAAATTAGTGACATCTAGCGTTAATACTCAGTTGATATCGTAGTCTTGTAGCGTATGGAGTATCACAGTTGCATCGCCGGATATTGTGGGCGGTCAGCCGGATTGCCTCAAACTGCCGGGATTCTCCCCCTTCCGCCTTTCACCGCGCAACTCTCCCATCGCGACATCGTTGCATATCCATCATTTCCATCTCAGTGCTTGGATAGTCTGGTTCTGCGTATAGTCCATCATCATGGGTGTCCGAGACTCTCATGGCGAGGCGACGGGGACACCCGATCCTGTCGAGAAGGGGTTCGCCACCCTCAACACTATCAAGTGAGTTCATTCCTGGCTAGATTAATTTCTAGGGCAGATGATTAGAGCCTCAAAGTCTGTTTTCATCGGTCGCGTTTGCTAACTTGGACAATAGAATCGGTGTGAAGGCGATGGTGCAGAAGGTTCGTTGCAAGCGCAGATTTTGGTGATATCACGTGATATCGGACTAACCGGGTCATTGTAGGATGGCGAACTACGCAAAGCGGAGATTCTTTCGATTCGACAGCGGAAGGATGGACCTTCATTTTAGTATGTGAAAATTACTTCTTGGACTGGGACTCAAGGGAGAGAAATCTGCTAACATGATCGATATAGTGTCCACTATGTTGACTTTAATAAGCGTCTGGATGGTATATCATCACGCAGAATCCCAGTTATCTAGGAAAGGAAATGCTAACTTGGATCTACAGAATGGGTCGCATCCACTCGGATCGATCTCACACAAGAGGTTGAATGGCCGCAGCCCGAAAAGGCAGATAAGAAAAAGGCCAGCGCCTCCAACAAGGCGGCGCCTAGCAAAAACCCAAAGCAGCAGCGAGCTCGTGCTGATAGCCGTGAGGTATCTGGCACACCAGATGCCCTTGGTGGCAAGAACGTGAATGTTGGAAAAGCCTCTCGCCCATCAAAGGCAGGCGGCAAGGAGAACCGCGATGCCTTGGACCCTGGTGATACAATTCCATCCGAAGTCGTATCTGCAGAAGGCACTCCCAAGGTCGTTGATTTTGAAGATGTGGAGATGACAGATGCCCAAGACGAGAAATCTCCTGCGGAGAATGAAGTCAAGACTGCCTCGGGTGAAGTGATTACTCGTGAAGAAGAAATCGAACGTCTTCGTACGAGCGGCAGTATGACCCAAAACCCAACTGAGATCCATCGAGTTCGAAATTTGACTCGTCTTCAAATGGGCAAATTCGATGTCGAGCCGTGGTATTTCTCTCCATATCCGGATGCCTTCTCAGACGTGGACTTGGTTTATATCGATGAGTTCTGTCTAAGTTACTTCGACAATCAGCGTGCTTTTGAACGTCACCGCGCAAAATGTACTCTGGTCCACCCTCCCGGCAATGAAATCTACCGTGATGAAAACATTTCTTTCTTTGAGGTTGATGGTCGTCGTCAACGGACCTGGTGTCGGAACCTATGCTTGCTTAGCAAGCTTTTCCTCGATCACAAAACTCTCTACTACGATGTTGATCCTTTCTTATTTTACTGCATGTGTACTCGTGACGAGACGGGTTGCCATCTTGTTGGGTACTTCTCCAAGGAAAAGGATTCCGCCGAGGGCTACAATTTAGCGTGTATCTTGACTCTTCCACAATACCAGCGTCGTGGATTTGGTCGTTTACTCATCGCGTTCAGCTATGAGCTCAGCAAGCGCGAGGGTAAGCTTGGTTCTCCTGAGAAACCACTCAGTGATTTGGGCTTACTTGGTTATCGACAATATTGGCGAGAAACTCTTGTCGAATTACTGATGGAACCGAATCGAGAAGCGATGAGTGAGAATGAATTGGCTGTCCTCACATCTATGACGGAAAAAGATGTTCACGAAACGCTCGTTGTCTTCAACATGCTTCGGTATCACGTATGTTTGACCCTTATTTTCCCCGATATATCTGGGATAATATACTAATAGCTTTATAGAAAGGAAACTGGGTCATCGTCCTGACGGACTATGTCATTGAGGAACATAATAAACGACTCGAGAAGGAGAAGGTCAAGGGCTCACGCAGGATTGACCCTGCTCGGCTGCAATGGAAACCACCAGTCTTCACTGCCTCAAGCCGAACCTGGAACTGGTAATGGAGTAGAAATATCAAGGATCTGGAATCCAAGATGTTTTCTCCTTACTCGGCTACAGCAGGTAGATCTCATGGGTTGAAATCTGTTGTGTCCCATCTTATAGTAATGTTCTGGCGTATGGGTCTAAATATATGGTGTTAGCGGTACCGTTTTCAGGTTGGCACGGTGTTGGGATGGATTGTGATTTTGATTGATACCTCTTTTCTTCGTGTATATCATGTCTCAAGTTTATCGCAAAAGATTATAATTGCAACGCTCTCTACCTTAGCTTTCGAAAATATCTTAGTCTCTAATACACCAGGATTAAAATGAACAGAATAATGTTGATACCACAAGTCATTCCTTCCGAAATGATTCTCCATGATCGAAGGAAAGTCTGATATTCCGTTCGATCATGACATTTCCACTTACTCAAGCATCTGGTTGCTTATCTATCGAGCGTATTTAAGAAATGCGTTTTACTCGCAGGTGATTACTGCCATTCAAGAAAGCAGCGAATTACTGGCTTGATTCATGTCCGATTCAAAGCTGTTTCCTATTTGAGAAAAGATTACGAGGAAAATTTGAATCTGTCGGAGAATAACATGAATTAAAATTGTAGAAGCTGTCTGAAAAAACTTCCACTAGAAATATGATGATAAGCATTGAAAGCTAAAATTGACACATAATCAATCGCTTTTCTCCAATATTCTATAACGCGGGGCGTATATTCAACCGATTTATCAGGAATTAATTCACGTTGTTACCGGATAGCCTCTGTTCATGCCTCTTTTCCCTCTTCTTCTTTATGCTTGGATGTTTGTGAATGCTACTATACTGAGATTTGACCAACGAAGCATGTGCTCTGCTAGCTGAACAGAATCTGCAAACAAACATCTGATTGACCTTGCGCGTATTCAAAGCAAAACTCCTAGAAAGATTAAAGCAGTACCGAATTCGACAAGCCCGAAAGTTAGAAGAGATAGGCTTGCTTGGAGGCCGTGATCAAGCTGGAATATATTATCTCCGAGATCAGAATATAGGTAAATTCCAGCTTGAGCCAGTCGCGAGGAAGTAGACATCGCTGAATGCGATATCCTTCTGCTCCAAGGCTATCACTAGTACTGATAGAGTTTTGCTTTAACACGCGTGCGGGCTGATAATGCTACCTCGTATCTTTTGATACTACAACAATCGTGCCTGTAAAAAATGGTATTACTGCCATCTTTCAGACCAGAGAGTGCCACTGTGGTACGAAGCCGTCCGCAGTGACTATCTGAACCCGGCAGTGTAGTATCCAACAACTCACTTTCTAATACTATCATTTGGTTTGATAGTGAGATGGTCTCACTATTGATTGGAGCATAGATTATTTGGATACCAGACAAGATAAAATAGAGTCCCGGGCAGCAATAGAAGTGGAATAGAGGCCAATGCATAGATTTTCGTGTGTGTATCTAACTGGCGTGAACATAACCTAAGAATCTGCATGTCTCGGATACTGGCGGATTCCAGACGAACCATACCCAGGTGGTGTGCTTAGTCGTGCACAGGACAATTTTGGACCAGAGGGGATTCCTAACAGAGCTCAATGAGTATTAATACTTAAATCGTTTTGTGCAGGCGAATGGTCTAACGTACGTAGTTACCATTCGGCTACCACCTTGAAATGTATGACTAGACATTCTACAATTTCAGGTTCTGTGGTAATGCATCCACCTCTAGCATAGCCGTTTCCATTAATTACGTATCAAATGGATTATTCTTTGGAAAAGAGCGGAGAATTCTCGCTGGATCCTCCATGGCTGCAGACTTTGAGCATCGTGGCGAATAAAAACGCGCTCCACCTCTTATCACATTGATTCAATCTTGTCTACAGTAGATGCACTCTTCTAAATCTTCTTTCCACGCATCAATTCTATATGACAAGGTATCTATATGATAGATGAGATACACATAACCCGCCACATCCGTCAGCTTTGATGCGACAGCAGCCTATCTGTGCCGCTCTCGCTCCATTTGCCCTAAAACCTTCTAGCTCCCACTGTGACATCTAAGATAGAATGATCCTGCGCTGAGCTTTCTCTAACACGTTGGCGTGTCTCACCATCGAATGGGAGATCATTTGGTTGTCAATGTGAACCACCGAACCTTCTAAAGGATTTAGATGCATCTATCGTGCATTTGGCTTGCATAATAGTGTGCTAAGCATTTCTTTGAGATACCAATGTATCGTTACAAGTACCTTCACTTCACAGAAAGGCCAACATCAGGGATACGAAAGGTCTCTTTCTTGCCTTGCTATAATTATTCATTTCCCGTGTCTCCGCATGGATGATCAGCAGCCTGTCAGAGAGAAAGAACTTACGGAGTAGAGGGAGGGGCAAATGTGTACCGCAGGGTTAGGATTCATTCTTAATATATTCGAAATGCGAGGTTGAGACACATGGGGGCCCTATAAAAAGAACAGCACAGGCTAGTCTCAGAAGGTAGATTTATTCTCATGTCACTGGTTCGTCGTAAAAAATATGGAGAGGTTGGCAGGTTTCTGCTTCTGACGCCTCACGCACAGAACGGGGGCTGTGGGTCAATTGGCGGAGGCTTGTTTAAAAATATTCGGTGAAACTGGGATTCCAACAAAAAAGAATATTTTCAATCTGATTTGACTGAAATTCAAGAGAATCAAAACCGAGGCTCAGTTAAAAAATGGTTTCTTTATTAACTATTAACCATAGAGATATGGCCAGAAAACCGGGATGAAGAAATTTTCTACCATGCCTTGATAGGTTCGGGTATATTCAAATAAGTCCAGCCCAACGGGTTTTCAATTTTGGATCAGCCTCTTTTCACCGATCACCCGCGTGGAATCCCTCTGTGGGATCTGTCTGAGACATCCACCTTAAGACCCGCTCACGCACTGTTGACCGATAGGGTTCCTGATCGTGGGCCCGCAGTAGCGTGTCTCTGTATAGCGGAGTAGACCGAATATGTACCGTTCCCACTCGGCCCGATAAGGGTCTGACGCCATGTATAGAGCTGTGGGAAGAAAAAGATTTCAGCCTGGAACATTTGTAGCAGATAGAATAGTGTAGACAAATCATCTTTCTCTTTTTCTTAATCTTACTCTCGTGTATCGCACCACACTCGCTTTCTTTATCATTTCTATTTCCATTTCCATTCTTTTTTTTTGCAGCGTATCAAAGCAAGTGATTCGTTCGAAGTCTGTCGCTCATCCACCGGTAATAGGTACAGCGACAGGCTGCTCAAGGCGCCCTATTCGCAGAAATGCGGTCCTCAGCGCTTTTCATTGTTTCACTGCTAAGCACGCTGGTCTTGTCTTGGCCATACGACGAGACCCTCTCGGATTATAATATTAACGAAAACAAATCTGCAACAGCCCCAATCGATTACTGGGGAGAATGGCCAGACCATGAATATCATCCCTCGCCAGATAATTGGCGTTTTCCTGTCTACACAATCTTTTTGGATAGGATATCGAACGGTGATCCGACAAACGACAATATCAACGGGACTACCTTTGAGCATGTCCTTGATTCGAATCAGATGCGCCATGGCGGAGACTTGGAAGGATTGCTGGATACTCTTGACTATATTCAGGGAATGGGATTTAAGGTGAGTGTCAGATTACTTTTGGCATTCCGGGGGATTTTCATGGCTAATTGTGACTTGGGCTAGGCTATTTACTTCGCCGGAACCTATTTGATGAATTTACCATGGGCCTACGACGGCTATTCACCAACCGATACCACGCTTCTCGATATGCACCATGGTACACTAGATGACTGGAGGCGGACTATCACGGAGATTCATAAGCGTGATATGTATGTCCTGATGGACAACACAGTGGCAACGTATGTTGATGGTCCCCATCCCAAGATACTTTCGTGGTCCAGAAGCTTACCACGCGAGTTTGCAGTCTGAGTAATCTCATTGGCTTCAAAGGCCATTTGAACGACTCTGCCGACTTCAACCCTCACGAATACGAAGTTCAGTGGGTCACTGATAGAAAATACGCCGATTTCCAATTCAGCAACGAGTATAACGAGTCGTGTAACTTTCCAAAGTTCTGGGACGAGACCGGTTATCCGATTACATCTGGTGGACCGATGGATCTGGAAGGTTGCTACAACTCAGATTTCGACCAGTTCGGAGAATTAGAGGCCTTTGGAAACTTCCCTGATTGGCAGCGACAACTTACCAAGTTTGCCTCAGTACAGGATCGTTTGCGTGAATGGCATAAACCAATTCGAGATATCATCACTCAACACTCCTGTGCTCAAATCGCGAGTTTGGATATTGATGGGTTCCGCTTCGATAAAGCTGTGCAGACGACACTCGAGCCCTTGAGTGAGATTACAGCTGTTTATCGAGAGTGCGCGAAGAAGTACGGCAAACATAACTTTTTCCTTCCCGGCGAGATCACGGCTGGAGATACTTTTGGTAGTCTGTACCTTGGACGTGGCCGTCAACCAAATCAACGACCAGACTCTGCGGGTGCAGGTGTCAAGTTGACCAATAACTCGGACGATGCCTTCCTAAGAGATGATGGACTGCAAGCATTAGACGCCTCGGCTTTCCACTATACGATCTATCGTTCTATGACTCGATTTCTAGGAATGGACGGTAATCTTGTCGCTGGATTTGATCTGCCTACAGATTTCATCGAGGCCTGGAACGAGATGCTTATCACAAACGATTTCATCAATGCATTCACCGGAGAGTTGGACCCGAGACATATGTATGGTGTCTCTAACCAAGACAACTTTCGATGGCCATCGATCGTGAATGGCACCGAGAAATATCTCTTAGGTCTATACGTTGTCACACTCGAGTTGCCTGGTATTCCTCTCATTCTGTGGGGCGAGGAACAGGCCATGTACGTATTCGATGCTACTGCAACGAACTATCTCTTTGGCCGGCAGCCCATGACTTACCAGACTGCATGGTGGACAAATGGTTGCTTCAATCTGAATACTTCAAAATTCTACGACTTCCCAATTGACAAGGGACGTGATGGTTGTAATGATATCACCGTCACTTATGATCAACGAAATCCCGCCCACCCCCTTCGAAACATCATGAAACGCATGTTCGAAGTTCGACAACATTACCCAGTTGCAAATGATGGCTTGTACCTCAAGACAATTTCTCAACTAACAAAGGATATATATCTGCCTGGCTCATCTACCACGCCCACGGTCACTGGCCTTTGGTCTGTCTTGCGAAGCTATTTCCCAGGCGTTCAAAAAGAAGCAAAGGAAAGCAATCAAACTTTGTGGCTAGTATATCAGAATGGAAACGAAACGAAGACTTATGGTGGTGACTGCAGCAATAAAAGTGCTGCGTTATTGTCTCCTTTTGAGTCAGGGAGCAAGTTGAAAAACCTCTTCTATCCGTATGATGAGCTCACTCTTGAAGATGGACCGGATGACACCTATGGCTGTGTAAAGAGCATGAAACTTCTCCCCTGGGAATACCGCTCCTATGTCCTGAAGAAGGATTTCGTGGAGCCGGGTCCAGTCGTCACCAATTTCTCGCCCGGTCACGATGCTCGATTGATATCTGCTCAAGATACAGGCGAGACCTTTCCGGTAGAACTTGGTTACTCAACGGAAATGGAATGCAAGAGCATGACCAATGCGATCAGTTTGAATTCGACAACAGAGAAGGGAGTCACAGCTTCTCTTGACAAGGCCAGTGTCAGCTGTAAGAAGATCTCTGCACGAACAACTGACAACAACTTCATCGGCGAGATCCCTACGGTGTGGACCTGGTCTGCGAACTTGACGAATGTGCATCACGGAATCCACCAGCTGACAGTTGCCAATGTTTCCTCGTCTGAAAATGGATATACAAACTCCACCGACAAGTTTTTGTTCCGCGTCGGTCTCGAAAGCAACCCCTTGATTACTCCCCTCTCCAACTACTCTACCAGCCTCATCCACAAGTCCGGCGACGATTTCTACGTTAAACACAGTGCAGCAGGTGCTGATACATTCCGATATTCAACTGATTTCGGCAGTACTTGGTCTGACTGGACCTCGTACAAGGGCGGCAACACGACCATTGATGTTTCAGCATTCACCGGAACAAAGAAACAAAAGTGGAAGGGAACTCACGTCCGGGTCCAATACTTCTCTAAACTCACTGGCAGCAGCGATTACGTCCAGGAGGGCGACTACGGATGGGAGAGCGATGGTATCCGAAGATTTCCTCATTTGTGGTTCAACGGTCCATACAATCAGTACGGCTACGATCAAGGATTGGATAGTGAAATGACATACGACACCAAGACCTCTCGTTGGAACTACGATTTTGTCTACGAATGGCCATCGGTTGGTCAGTTGAATGTTTGGGGAATTGATGAAGGGGGTATTCCTGACACGACAGAAGTTTACGGAGACGTGGGAAACTCATCGAACGTTCAAAAGCTTCCCCCTTCATATCTTTCTTCGAATGTCATCAATATGACGAATCTGCCTCCGTTCCCGCACCTTGGCTGGAGAATCTCTCTCAACGACGCCAATCTGAGGTATGAATTGCTCCCGATAGGCAGTGGCTGGGCTCAGCTTGTTCTTTACGTTCTTCTCTGGGTTGTCCCGATCTTGATGGGATTAGCTGGAATTTTCATCTTTATCCAGACCTTCTACCGTGTCAAGCTGAACAAAGACGGCAATGTTGTTAAAGATGAGAAACTGCCGGTGGCTCTATACCACAGAGTCAAGGATAAGCTCTCTGGACAAAAAGATCTCGAAAACACTGCTGTTGAAGATATTCCTATGGAAATAGCTGCTGCAGGTGCACCTGACCAGAAACGCACAGTGTTGATCGCAACCATGGAGTATGATATCCAAGACTGGAACATCAAAATCAAAATTGGTGGACTTGGAGTGATGGCCCAGCTAATGGGTCAGAATCTGAAGCACCAGAATCTCATTTGGGTGGTACCATGTGTTGGTGATGTCGATTATCCAGTCGACGTCCCTGTTGAGCCATACGTGGTCACGATCCTCGACAAGCCCTATCTGATCAACGTACAGTATCATATTGTGGATAATATCACCTATGTGTTGCTCGATGCTCCGGTTTTCCGGCAACAAACTAAAGCTGAAGTATACCCACCCAGAATGGACGACCTGCCTTCGGCAATTTACTACTCTGCTTGGAATCAGTGTATTGCTGAGACAATCAGGCGAGCACCGGATATTGATCTGTATCACATCAACGACTTCCACGGATGTTTGGCGCCATTGTATCTTCTTCCAGAGCGTACCATCCCGGTTTGCTTGTCCTTGCATAACGCCGAATTCCAAGGTCTCTGGCCACTCAGGACACAAAAAGAGAAGAAGGAAGTTTGTTCGGTTTTCAATCTTCCAGTCGAGACAGCTACCAAATACTGTCAGTTCGGAAATGTCTTCAACCTCCTTCATACAGGTGCGAGCTACTTGCGATTCCACCAGCGTGGCTTCGGTGCAGTCGGTGTGTCAAATAAATATGGCAAACGGTCATGGGCTCGATATCCGATTTTCTGGAGTTTGAGCAACATCGGTAGTCTACCTAACCCCGATCCTGCCGATACAAAGAAGGAAGATGTACAGGTCTCGGTCCAGACAGATGCCGAATCCACCAATGATAAACTACAAGCACAGAAATGGGCAGGATTGAAGGAAGATGCCAGTGCCGATCTTCTCGTCTTCGTGGGACGATGGTCGAAGCAAAAGGGTGTGGACTTGATTGCAGATATTTTGCCAAGTGTGCTGTCTGCCAGACCTAATGTACAAGTCATCTGTATTGGACCGGTTATCGATCTTTATGGAAGACTGGCCGCTGTCAAGCTCGAGCGCATTATGGAGATGTATCCAGGTCGCGTGTTCTCGAAGCCTGAATTTACCATTCTGCCTCCCTTTGTTTTCTCCGGTGCCGATTTTGCCTTGATTCCCTCTCGAGATGAGCCATTTGGCTTGGTGGCAGTTGAATTCGGTCGTAAGGGTGCGCTTGGAATTGGCGCTCGTATTGGAGGTCTTGGACAGATGCCAGGCTGGTGGTATACCGTGGAATCTGATTCTGCTCACCATCTTTTGCACCAGTTGAGAACTGCCATTGGATCTGCCTTGGACTCAACACCGAAGACCCGAGAGGAAATGCGTGCCAATTCGGCCAAGCAGAGATTCCCTGTCCTTGAATGGGTTCAAAAGCTTGAGGTCCTGCAACGAACAGCAATCCACACTCACCACGCTAAGAACAAGGACACTGTTAGTGGCCCATCTCGCGAATCCAATATTTACTGGGACTTGCAAGGCCTTCAGTCGGCCCCCGGATCTCGTCCAGTATCTAACCCTTCTGCCTCGGTGGAAATGCTGCCTGGAAGAAACTCCCAGGCCGTTCAGCCGTCTCTTCTTGAGCTCCAGGCTGTCGAGCTTAGACAGATGCAGGAGAACGATAGCAATCGCAACAGTCTACCGCAAAGACAACTGTCTCTTGGCAGAAGATCTGGACCCGGAGCTGGAAGGAAACGTCTTGTCAAGCGATCATTACGCGAGAGTCAAATGCTCGAGAGAGCCGCGGAAGTCGATACGGATGCGGAAGACGACGTTGCTGATATACCACAGGAGAATTTTATCTCCCAAGAGGAGGCAATGGCCGCAGTGAAGCGTACTCTGAGCTCTCAGGAAGGCACTGAATCTCCAGCAAATAACAACAACCACGCACGAACCAGCTCCAATTTATCCGCCTCGGACTCATCCCGTCTTGTGTCCCGAGATTCATCGCCAGTGCGATCTCCCAGACTATCTCGGGATATCAGTTCTGGCGAATACAACCTTCTCCCTCACGGACAGAATGTATCTGTTCTTTCTTTGCCTTCCGTTGTTGCCGATCACGAACAGCCTGTGTTCCATTTGCAAAAGGTCGACCCGACATTCACGGACAGCATGGGTCATTTCACGCGACAATTCGAAGATCAACTAAAGAATCTCAACAAGAAAAACTCAGCTACAGACCACTGCATCGAGGTGTATTTAATGAAGAGTGAACGAAAGTTCTTCAACATGTACACGGACGCACAATTGAAGAAGCAACCCAAAGACCGCCCCTTGACTGGCGCAGGCCTTCAGGATGTTGTCAATGACTCGTCTAGTACTGACTCTCGCAATGACAATTCAGAGTCTAATGGATCGGATGATATTGACCAATGGCTTGCTCGTCTTGGATATAAGAGACCAATGGCTATACAGAGATTTATGAGATGGCGTATTGGAAACTGGCCAGTCTATTCTCTGTTCTTGGGTCTTGGACAGATCATTGCGACGAATTCGGCACAGATTACGCTTTTGGTTGGTACGGTTGGTGAGACTGCTGTTAAGCTCTATGTTATCGCTGCAGTGTACTGTCTGTCGTCCATCGTATGGTGGTTCCTGTTCTATCGATTCCCGTCTGTGATCGTTCTCACTCTTCCCTGGTTCATATACGCCATGGCGTTCATCATCATCGGCGTTTCACCCTTTGCTCTCTCAGAGCTTGGTCGTTTCTGGGCTCAGAATATCGCTGCAGGTGTCTATTCCGCCGCATCCTCCAGTGGATCTCTTTTCTTCGCCCTCAACTTTGGTGACCAGGGTGCAGTCCCCGTTAAGGATTGGATGTTCCGCGCAGGTCTCATTCAAGGCCTCAATCAAATTTACACTGTTGCTTTGTGGTATTGGAGCTCCAGAGTCACAGCAGTGGAAGTCGGTGGTATTTCCACACTTGCTCTGAATACGTGGAAACTTACAGCCGTGGTGATGCCTATTGCAGCAGTATGCTTTATCATTGGTGTCTTGCTTGCTTTGGGTCTACCCAAATACTATCGCCAAGCACCTGGAAAGATTCTTTTCTTCTACACTTCTCTTTTCCGTCGTCGTATTGTGCTCTGGTTCTTTTTCATGGTCATAATCCAGAACTGGTTCCTTGCTTCAGCATTTGGTCGCAACTGGTCTTTCCTCTGGTCTTCTAAGCACTCCAAGACGTGGGAGATTGTTGTGCTGGTGGTATTCTTCTTCATCATCGTCTGGGTCGCAGCTATGATATTCTTCCGTTTCCTATCGAAAGAGCACTCTTGGATTTTGCCAGTCTTTGGTCTGAGTATTGGTGCTCCACGATGGGCCCAAATCTGGTGGAGTACCTCTAATATTGGATACTATCTTCCTTGGGCCGGAGGTCTAACTTCTGGTGCTATCGTCTCACGATGCCTTTGGCTTTGGCTTGGAGTTCTTGATGAGATCCAACAAGTTGGCCTGGGGATGATACTTCTACAGACACTGACAAGAGTTCATGTCTGTTTCGTCTTGTTAGCCGCGCAAGCACTTGGATCTATTGCAACCATTTGTGCTCGAGGATTCGCGCCAAATAACGTTGGCCCTGGGGGTATCTCTCCTAATGTGGGATCATCTCTTGATAAAGTTGGAAATGCGTGGTTCTGGATTTCTCTCTTCTTCCAGCTCCTTGCAAGGTTAGTCGTCTCTACTACGCAACATATATATGGCATTTTACTAACTTCATGTATAGCTTCGGTTTCCTACTTTTCTACCGCCGCGAGCAGCTTAATAGGCCTTGAGCTTCCTTATGATTTCGGAGCTCACGCGCATACTATATACATAATGATACACATAGATTGCGTTGCTTTTTTTCAATTTCAAATCGTTTCCTGTTGGAATTTCATAACTATCTCTTGATCTTTGATTAGAAACCATAGACCTTTGTATAGAAATGAGTGCATGTTCTACCTACTGGTTCGGCCTTACGAAAGGGACCTATTCAATGAAAGAAAGGACCCTGCGTGTGTGTTCCCCGCGATATCTTGAATTTCGAGAGGGGAAATGATATTGACCCCCGCTGCCCACAAAGGAAGCAACATGAATATCCTCGGGAGCTCGGAAGTTCTTTCTCAACCTACATTAATACATGGCGTAGCCGATTCCCAGTCGAATGTCATGAATTATGACAAGCCAGGCCAGAAAGACATTTGTGATTCGCTGATTCCTCACCAATAATGCGGGGATTTTTGTACAAATATTGTGCACCGCCGGAACTTGCTAGAACAATTGACCTTGGCATTCATGCCACAGAAACTATATCAATGCATGAATGTCTGCGGAGAAAGTCTAGAATAATAGTATTCGACTACTGAGTTACGAACGCGAAAAGCGAACGACTTGGATCAGAATTCTTTCAAATCGTCCATCAGCAAAATCTCACATCATGTCACTTTCCCTTGCATCAAAGGTTTTCGCTGTTACCGGCGGCGCTTCTGGAATGGGCGCTGCTACATGTCGCCTGTTGGCTCATAAGGGTGCAAGTACAGTATCTATTGGGGACATCAACCCCAAAACTTTCGGCTCACTGCGTCAGGAGTTGAAAGAGATAAACCCAAAGATCCAAGTACAGACTACAGAATTGAACGTGATGGATCCGGAGAAAGTAGACAGATGGGTTGAAGGTATTGTCTCGGAATTTGGAGACCTCCACGGAGCAGCGAATGTAGCTGGAATTCCACAACCAGTTGGTGTCCGTCAATCGCCGAATATCGTTGGCGAAACCAATGAAATGTGGAAGAAAATCATGGGTGTCAATCTTGATGGTATATTCTACTGTAATAGAGCGCAGGTTCGGTCAATGATTAGCTTGTCTTCTGCTCCTCGTTCAATCGTGAATATTGCAAGTCTCGCTGCATTCCGTCATACGCCTGATGTCTTTGCATATGGTGTATCAAAGGCAGCTTGTTCATTTCTTAGTACTTGCGTGGCCAACGATGTTCAGAATCACAACATTCGTGTGAATACAGTTTCCCCAGGTAAGTTTTCCCGTATCTTTGAAATGGTAGACTTTAACCTGTTGATAGCTGCTACGAATACTCCCATGCTGCCACAGTTTGTTCCAAATGCTTCTACATCGGAAGCTGTGGTCGCAGAAATGGCCTCGCGAGGCGTTAGTATGCTCGAACCCGCTGACATTGCCTCGGCAATCGTATGGTTACTGAGCGAAGAGTCGGGCAAAGTGAGCGGGGCTAATATTCCAGTGGGTTATGGTATTCCTTAGGGCTAAACTGGTCGAGAAGTGATCATCAAGATGCATGACTTCATTGCATTAGCTAGTCCTCAGAGAAATCATGATAATTTAGCCCTGATATGTCAATGCAACTCGTCAGGGCTACCCAAGAAAGCTAGCCATTTTACAGGCAAAGATTTGGATCCAGTCTTCTAGTAATCAGAAAATACACGCAATCTTGCAGCGGCCATTAAATTTCGCAGTCAGCAATTTCTTTTCCCCGCATTTTCTATAATTTGTCAGAGATGCCAAGTAATTAGCTGTTTGATGTTCGCTTCGATTGCCCAACATCTATGTAGGCCAAGTCATTGATCGGCAACATCCCGCACAGGCAAATCTTGAGATAAGATGTAGTGAAGAGAATCTGATAGAAATAGAGAAACTTCTAGCTTTTTTCCATGATCATGTCAAATGTGAAATCTCGGATTTCCAATCATGATGTATCAGTAGTTGAAATGTCAGAATCCTTCGGGTTTAAGAGACGGATAGTTTCATCAGCCCTGAACTATTTCATTGGTTGTATAGAATTATTACCGAAAATCTAGGGAATCTGCCACGGCGTTTTTGCTCCTTTTCCTTTCCACTAATATTTAATGAATAGAGGTTAATGCTTGTCGTAATGCTTTGCTGAGTACCTTATCAACCTTCGGGGAAAATATGTTCTGGCATAGAGCTTAGCTGCTCATATATGTATGAATTTTCATTTGGTATATAATAAGTATGGGATTTCGAGATCCAAATTATTGTGGCGAGCTATGCACCAATCCACACGGCTCAATCGACCGCTATTTCTTCATTTTTAAAGCCATCTGTTGGGCAGCATCATCCAGAACCGTTTTGACTGATTCTGTGGTTGTCATGCGCTCGTACCACTCCTTTGCATGAGGGAATTCGTTTATATCAAATCCTTCGTCGGCCAATGTAAGTGCGGCCTTCTGCCAAGGAATGAAGGCCACATCGGCATAAGACAGTTTGTTGCCAACTAGCCAAGGTCCATCTCCAATGTTGTCGCGATGAGTCTCTTTCTCCTTGCTCAACCACTTATCCAAGACTCCAGTGACACGCTTCGTTTCATTCACGTAGCGCTCCACTGCGCTGGGAAGCTTCTCGGCATGGTAATTCTTGAACCAGTAAGCCTGGCCATAGTAAGGACCTTGTCCAGAGACTTGTAGGTGAAGGAATGAACGCGCCAGTTCGGCCTCGGCGCTACGAGGAGTGAAACTGAGCTTGCGAGGCTCTTGGGTGTCGTAACGTTCAATGAGGTATTCGATGATGGCTCCACTCTCCCAAATTGTTAGATCAGTGTTTGGATCATGAATCGAGGGAAGACGTCCATTTGGGTTGATTGCCACATATTCAGGGCCCTTGACATTGGCGAAATCGACTGGGACAGACTCAAACGGCAGCTCGAGTAAAGTGAGAATAATGCCAACTTTGAGTGGGTTCGGGCCTAGGATGCCTCCATAGAGCTTGATGGGAAGGATCGCCATTGTTGTGTTTGTGTTGGGGCTAACGGGATTTCACTTTGGATATGTGTCGGAATTGATTAGAACTGGAAGCTTCAAATTAGATACTTTTGAATGTACTTATATCATAGGGTTGAAGACTATAGAATGTATCCCAGGTCTATTTGAAACAAAATTACCAATGTTTAGCCCCAAATTACCAATCTTTCGCCGAAGTCTGAAATCCGCCGCGAAATCATTAATAAGCTCGGCGATCGGGGGTTTGGAAAGCCGAGAGAGGGAGAGACTTTCCACCACTATTTACAGTTTCGTCTACAACTTATAGTGCCATGAGATCATATTAACCTTATTATAACTTGGGTATTTATATTTTAAAGTTCTAAGTATTATATTAAATTGTAGGCAGATCCAAAAGGTTTCTAATTCTCTTTTCTTTCACCTTCGCGAGCAAGGAGTTTAACCACTGCGGAGATCTCTTTCAATTAGTCCTAGAGCATTTTTCAATAACACAGCATGCGGAATAGATGATCTTATTTAATCTAAACGGCTCGAGCAGTCAATTTGTTTCGATGAAATTCGTGACGATCGGATTTTCCGTACCAAAAAGACGCTGCGAGACATATGTTACAGTCCATAGGTATGGATTAGGCAGTGAATATCCCGAAAGTTCCAAAATAGGCGATTGATAACCCGAACGGCAGAATGCACGGAATTCCTTTGGCAATTTTAATGACCAGGAAACAACAAGTATACAATCCTTATATATTCGGAAATTATAAGGCATCATCTGCCTAGTATCTCTTGCTTTGAATTGTTTGGAGATGTCTTTCTAAAAAAAAAAATTTTCTCTCAGGAAAATATCAACCTGTTCGGCGACTTGATTCATTATAGGGAAAGCCAACTCTGAGCTCTGTAGTGTCGCGCTGGCAGAAATCAACTTTGACTTACCGGGCACTTTAAAATTCTAGCCCAGCAATATAACGGTACCTAATAGTTCGTGGAGTTTGTACAGCCGATCGCGTGGCCGTGTTTGCTGGAAAATCCATTGTATACATTGAGCTGTTCTTTGCAGTAGCTGGGATTGGATCGGTTTTTACAGTTATCAATCCCATATTTACTGCAGAAGAAATGATTTATCGAATGGCGTTCATCCTTAGGTCGAGTGCAAACTCTCTTCTGATATCTTACAACTCTAGCATGCAGGTTCAAGGGCAGTTTTCATCACTACCAGAATAGGATATTGCAATAACAAAAGATTTTAAAAACAAAGATTAGAGTGGTTGCTACTAGCTTAGTGAAAGACGCTGTTTGAATTATATAATTTGGTTTCCGATGCAATCGATCACATAGCTTTAAGACTGTAACCAAGTTGGTTACAGTTGGAATTGGCTAAGACTTGGAATGAGCAATGTCCAATCAAGCTAGTCACCATGATTCTTTCGGAAAATCGACTTCCTCTTTGGGAAATATTTGGATAGAGTCCTCCGAAAGCTGACAAAAGTCCTTGCAGAGGAACTTGGAAAAAAAAAATATTTAATGTAGCCACGGTTAAAGGTGCTGATATAGCCAAAAGGTTTTAGCTATTCCCCAGAAATTCGCTCCCAAAATCGTCTTTCTTCCTTCTTATACCCCTCCTCTTTGCTCAATTGAAGCTCCAGTCATCGCTTCTAGATTTTGTACGAGCTACCACGATCCATACATCTTGTCCCCTTAACGCTCCTAAGAAAACTTGAAATGGGGGGAAACGATGCGAGGGCCTCTCAGGAGGGCCATCAGGTACGGTTTATTTAACCTATTTATGTCGATTAGCTAACTAACAGGCTATGCTTTTAGACTGTCCCTACGCAACACCCCAATGACGCGCAAAAAAGTATCAGGTGTAATAGCGACAACACAACTGATTTCGAGGACAACTGCCTGGCTCCTACGGATCACAGTGAAAAGGAGTGTCTGCCAAATTCAAACGAAGTGGACTGGGATGGCCCCGACGATCCAAAAAACCCTCGCAATTGGCCGGTGTGGCGGAGGTCTATGCTTGTCGCAGTCATTACCTTTGTAGTTTTTTCAACGTCAGTTCACTCAGACTACATGTGGACTTTTGAGTTGGGTCTGACTTTCGCTTCAGGTCTATTGCTTCATCAGCAATCGCTCCAGCGGTCCCTAAAATAATGGAGGAGTTCCATTCAAACAACGATGAGATTGCAACGCTGGTGGTTACCATAGAGGTTCGTTGGTGTACTGTTTCCAAAAGGCAAACTTTCATTTCTAATTATTGAAATCCAGCTTTTGGGTACGGGTGTTGGTCCGATCCTTATGGGTCCTATGTCCGAGGTCGTCGGTCGTAGATTAATCTACAACTGCGCAAACATTGGGTTCAGTGCATTTTGCTTGGGATGCGCCTTGACACCCTCGCTACCAGGTCTAGTCATCTTGCGTTTTCTTCAGGGTTGCTCGGCTTCCTGCTCTTTGAACAATGCGGGTGGTACTATCTCAGACCTGGTACCCATTCATCGGAGGGGATTTGCAATGTCCATGTATTCAGCGGGTTTTCTACTCGGCCCTGCTGTCGGTCCAATCGCCGGGGCGTATCTGGCGGCAGCAGTGGGATGGCGGTGGGTTTTCTGGTTGCTGCTTATTTTTGTAAGTCAGCAATGATAATCGACGACTTTATAATTAATCATTAATGTTTTCAGAACGGTACAATGGGGATAATATGCTTTCTGACATGTTCAGAGACATATGCTCCTGTCTTGCTCGAATGGAAAGCAAGGAAATTACGAAAAGAGACTGGAAATTCCGATCTATTTGCTAAGGGGGCACGTCAGATACCTGTCAGTGGTGTTCTCAAAAGAGCTATACAACGGCCAGTCAAGATGGTTCTCTTCTGCCCAGTGGTTACCGGTCTAGCCATTTACAATGCCATTGTATACGGATTCACTTATCTGCTTTTTTCAACCTTTTCCGTCGTTTTCGAAGGTCAATATACCTTCAATAACGGCTCCCTTGGCCTTGTGTATCTTGGTCTCGCGATCGGATTTCTGGTTTCATTGAGTATTGCAAGCTATGCAAACGACAAGACTCACCAAAGACTGTCCCATAAATACGGAGAGGCCAAGCCAGAGTGAGTTGAAACTTAGCATTAAACTTAATGTCTTTCATGGAATATAACATGGTCATCTTTAGGGACCGCCTGGAGTCCTTATTATACGGGGCAATTGCGATCCCAGTTGGCCTCATCATCTACGGTTGGACATGTCAAGAAAGGGTACATCCTGCAGTTCCAATCGTAGCAACGGGAATTGTTGGGTTTGGAGTGATGTTCACATTTGTATGTTATTCATTATTAATCAACATGCATCCAGACTAATTTTTCACAGATTCCGTTCAACGTCTATATGATCGATGCCTATACAACATACGCAGCTAGTGGAATTGCCGCTGGAAACATCCTACGAAGCCTCACAGCCGCCCTTCTTCCTTTGGTCGGCATCCCGATGTATGACAAGCTTGGGTATGGCTGGGGTAATAGCCTTCTCGCTTTTGTATCATTGGGACTGGGTGTTATGTTTATCATTTTTCGGAAGTATGGCGAGTACTTGCGGAAAAAGTACACAGTTCGTCTGGACTGAACGGTGTAAGATGCGTATCCAATTTAAATAGAAGTCAAAAATGCTTTCTCCATGACATGATGGCTTCCGGCCAATTGATTAATTCTAGAGTGTGTTCTGTCGTCTTCATGTAGCACTGTAATGGGAGACCGTGAATATCACCCTGCATAGAGAGAAGTACAGTACTTTAGAGTCATTATGCGGTAATATGTATATATTTCACGTCAAGGAAGAGACTAATACATTTGTATGAATCAGGTCTAGCACCAAGCAATAGGCTACAAGCTCAAGGCTGATCTTTGGCGATCGACTTGATTTAGTCATACAAGCACACAATCCGAACAAAGAGAGCTGCGACCAAGTTCCACTTCACCTCCCCACTTGCTTCTCCCCACTCCGGAAGATCGGTCTGACAATTTCCCAGTCGTAGAGCTAGCGCACCAACACCCAAAGAAAGCATCTAGTGCAGGGGCCTGGGAAGGCTTTGACCTATAAAGACCCCTGGAAGCAGAAGACAGGCGATGCATGCTTGTATCTCACTCACGCCATATGATTGCTATCACATTCAACCTACTTGCCAGCTCCAATGTCGTCTCAGGCTCAAAGACAACAGATCCCTGGAACCCTTGTTCTTAACTGGCAGTCGCCATCGAAACAGCCCTCCAAGCCATTAATTCGCCGACCGATGACGGCGTGCGAGGCGTGTCGCTCTGCCAAAGTCAAGTGCAACGGTCAACTAGCTTGCGAACGATGCAAGAGCCGTGGCTTGCTTTGCTCATATGGCCCAGCCTTGAACTCGAACAACGAGACATGCCGTAGATCTAATAGCGGAAAGAGCAGTGTTGGAGATCGGCCAGCATCCTCAAAATCCACTCACGATTCCCATGCTAGGCCCACAGCCTCACTGTCCACGAGTCAGACCCAATCGGACCCGATGTCAGTCGACTTGACGAGCAATCTATTCAATGCGTCCAACTCTAATCCTGATATGCTACCCTTTCCTCAGACAAATAGTGGATTGGAGCAGTGGGGGGAGGAAACATTCAACCAGGCACTGGAGGAATTCGATTGGGTATTTCCTGGGTCGGACCTCAGCCTTAATGTAAGTTCCTTTGAGTCTCCAAGTGGCTTCCATGAATTGATATTAACCTGAAACTTCAAGCAAGTCGCAGATACCAATACCAATAATCTTGACTTTTTGCAATCTACAACTGAGGAAACCAGCCCCTCGACGACCACAGAATGCAACGCGTCATCAGAGCAAGCAACGCAAGGTTCTTCAGCAGCACCTCCGCAAAGGTTACGGCCATCATATAATTGCCACTGTCGCGCAAATATGATGATGCATATTCCAGACCTCGAAGCTGCAATCCAAGAACTCCCAAAGCCGCAGCTAGACAAGATGTTCAAAGTAACAGGGGATGTTATTAAGAGCTGTCAAGAATCCACGTCCTGCGGCTGTTACATAGGGCCTGTTGACCTAGTCTGCATAATGACTGTATTTGAGCAGACAGCATTCTGCTTCGATTTTATTGCCAAGTCCGGCTTTAACGGGACTGTGAATGTGGGAATTGGTAGCTATTCCGTATCACTCACCGATGACGCTTCATTAAAACGAATGTTGGTTCTTGATCTAGTCAATCAGGCCAACGAACTTTTGGACTCGATAAATGCTCTTGCACAGAAAATGTTCGTGGCGCAAAATGAACTTCGTACCAAATATATGGGCCGGTCTCCAGCCTGCTTGAACCAGCTTAATTTGAACTATGTCCAAGAAGCAACTGCCAGCTTCAAGAAGCTGTTTCGCTTAATCACGAATTTTTTTGGTGAAAGGGACTCTCGAAGTGATCTTCCGCGGTATTGAGAGAAGGCCATGAAGTTCATGGTCTTCTCTCAAGAGAATAGCCTGGATCAGACTAAATCTCTGCATGCCAAGTCTTCGAACAAGGCTCTCTAGAGAGTGAATTTGGTCAATTTTGGTTACAGTATGGCTCGACGATTCTGAATGTACATTGGCATTCAGCATATTTAACAAGCCAAGCCAGACAGCCCAATGATCTCATAACCCTTGTGAAGGGCACTTTCTTCTCTCGCTTCACGTTCCCGCCACGTCGCTGAGAAAGAAAGACTGTCAGCTTTTCCATGGGTCCCATATCACTCATAGTCAGAGGAAATTCTCATCATCCAAAACCTATGTCATTTGATTGAGAGGGGTGATGTTCAGAAATTATATAAAGCGCCCTCGACTTCCATCTGGAATTTTGTCGTTCACCAACAATCGATCAAATTCAATACTACGAATCAAAACAACCCAACAACCTAACAAATTTTCAAAAAGCTTATCCAGAAGATCGCTCCCGTCCTCTCAATCGTCGCAGCGAGCCTTCCCTCCGCTATAGCAGGCACCTACTCCGTTGAAGCTCGAGTGAGCAGTGCATTCGCTGGCTCTTCTGAATCCCTCGCCGTCATCCTGGGCGATGGCAGCAGGCTTACATTTGACAATGACAACCCAGTTTGTGACAAAAATGTGCTTTCAACTGGCAGTGACGGCAACCTCAAAGGCGACGGGTCCCTTGCTCATCCCGTTGCCATTATCACTGAGTGCGATGAGGGTACCATCAAGTAGGTTGAGTTTATAACCCACCATAGCGGTTGATTATACGTTGAACCGAATGCTGATAAGTGTCTGTTTGCAGGTCGTGTGAAGCCGATTATGACACTCAGAAAGGTATCGAAGGTGGATTGGGTGACAAGTCTGGCCAGAACTACCACCTATGTACTGTCACCTTCGAATGCTAGACGGTAGACGAAGCATTTCAGGCTTGTGAGACTCGGTCGTGGTGGTGTCGAATGAGCTCATATTAAGCAATGGCGTGTTATTCTTCAAGCTCAACTTTCTATGCTGTCCAAATGTTACTTCATGTCAGACACAATAACAATATGCACGGCAGACATGTTGATGGTCGTGTTTATTGGACCTAGATAGCCAATCGTTCAAACCGAAGGAATTTTTTCTTGCTTATGATTCATCAAATTATAATGAATATAAATGCAATATCATTCGTAGTTGCAAGGATAAAGCTTATCTGATAACATTGAAACTATTGGATTGGGACCCCCGAGCAGAGGTCGGACATTGCATAAAGACACGCACTGAGGTGCTGTGAAGGGCACACACTCATGATAAAATTCCCGGTGCGTCGCTATAGCCTGGTAGATGGATCTTGAATTCAAAGATGTGGCCATAAAATATATCAGCGCCCGGGTGGTCTAGTGGTATGATTCGCGCTTAGGGTTCACCCAAAGCATTGACTGCGCGAGGTCCCCGGTTCGATCCCGGGCTCGGGCCTGAATCTTTTTTTTTTTTGCTTTTCTTATGATCTCTTTTATTGCTGTCTGACTCATGTCATCATGATCGGCTAGCATAAAATGAAAAGCATTCATTGTCTATGAGTATTTTCTACCTGGATCAGCTAAACAGGGTAACCGCGAGAAAATTAGAAGTCAGATAGATATCTTCCCTCATACCACCCAAATATCAGTTGCAATTGCGAGGCCTTTCGCTCTGAAACCTTCAGCTCTTTCAGCTCAGCAATTCGAAAAGAATAATCTAAATCTGAAAATATCACACTACCAATTCGTGAATAGAATCTTCTTAGATCACAGCCCCCCTCCCTCCCTCCCTCCCTCCCTCCCTCCTCCGCTTAAACTTACCGAATACCCGGCTAAAATTAGAATAGTAGATAGTTGGAACCTCTCAGAATCTTCCTGTAAAAACCCAGTTCCCCTTCTTCCCACACTCTTACATACTTTCACGATATCCCATCCGTCCACATTGGAATATCGGAATAAAAAGCTTCGCCGGGGGATAAATACTCCATTTCGCTTTCACAAATATTTTGTGGAGACAATTCCGGCCTCTGAACTCAACTTCATCTGGAAGATCTCTTCGCTCCTTTTCATTGCGAAGAAACCAATGCTATGTGTTTACTGGGAATCTGGAAGGTCGTCATGATCAGTGGCCAGCTATTGAAGTCGTTTCACAACTGCTGCTGACCATTTAACGTCCCTGCGGAGCAGCCTTAAGCTCGGGTATTTGCCTTCACAATCGGCACATTCACATCCATCCAAAAAGTCTCTCGGGTACGGGGGTCTTCGACAGAAAAGGTGGGGTTGAATAGTAGACAAGTGACCGGGGCATTCAGGGATCCACTTGGACGAACGATAGATTTCTCTGATCGCTCAACGTCTTTAAATTCCCATTATGCCAGTTTCTCGGTTACCAGGCGTCGGTGCACAAGTTCTATGTTCCAGGAAATTATAGCGGCTAGATCATCAGCCATATCAGCCATGCACGCTTGAAAGGGGAAACATGTTGGGTGGATACAGTCACTTGGGGGATTCTTCTTCTGGAATTCCCGAATGTACGCAATTGCGTTGTTGATTTGTGCCAGGTTCTTGGCCGGCAAGAAACCCTGCGGGGGAAATATACAAAGTGTCCCAAATAGATGATAGATCTCTGTTGTGTACTGCATTTGGTGGAGAGGGCTATCTTCAGTCGCTGCCGGAGAGCTGTTTGGTACGAGAAATCGAATGAGAACCGTCAAATTAAGACTGTAGTCACGCACTTGAAGCAGTGAGGAGGCAACTTGATTACACTTGCAATGTTTGATTGAAGAATGTTAGAGTGTGATAGACACTGGACGCGGATTGAGGTGATTCATATCCTTGTATTGGAAGAAGATCTACTGAAGGAGGGTGATGTATGCCAGCATGACTACAGCCCACGGAGGTAGCAGCACCTTCAGTAGAATGTAGGTCGTGAAGAGTGCTCCGCAAAAGAGTGGTGGTTCAATTAGATGAACGTAAGCCAAACAATGTGATTCACTTTCGCGTCCTTTCTTCCCGCACAGTCTACTATCTGCTACTAGTAACTAGTACTAATCCTGGGGAAACTGTACTCCTGGTAATCACCCCACCTCCGTGGCTCCTTGGCATAAGGCTTCTTCTGCTTTCGCAAGCCCAGGTCCGTCAGCCAGATATTGAATACCAGGGCCATGGCATACTAGTACTACACTGTGTAGTACTTAACAAATCAAAATGTGATGTACTATTCTACAGTAGTACTACTTGACTACTAGTACCAGATGGGATGTACTACAAAATGGTAACTACTAATACTTCTCAAAAATTACAGTATGCCCGTTACTATCATAAGCTTAAAGATTAAGACTATGCAGGGTTGTGCTGGATCTGGATCTCACTCAATCTAGTATCCTAAATTTTATGATTATCCGTTATAGTGGCAAAATTTATCTAGCTTTATATAATTGGCCCGGGTGGTCTAGTGGTATGATTCGCGCTTAGGGTTCACCCAAAGCATAATTGCGCGAGGTCCCCGGTTCGATCCCGGGCTCGGGCCCATCTATTTTTGTTTTTTCTTTTTGCTAATTCTAGTGAGTATACACTTAATTTCAGATTTACTATGTAGTAGCTTTTATCAACTACCTGGGTACTGTAGTCCCGAGCTCGGCTGGAACTGCAGTCCCAAATCGCAATGAAGGCGCCAAGCTACAGGCCTATTCACATCCAGACGTCAGCTCTGAGTCCTGGAATTCTTCGCGATAATCTCAAGCACTTGAAAATGATCGTCAAATCGACTTAGATACCGTGAAGAATTTGAGGCTAACCTACCGTGGCGAATTCTTTTAATCTAAATCAGAGAGGGTTTTCAACTTGAATTCTACACCCCAAACTAAAATTTGCCAACCTGCTTTTTCCCGAACTCAGTGTTCTACAATATTTGAATCTACCAGTTGACCTCGATGTCTGATCAAAAGAAAGCTCATCCTGCTGACGTTGTTGAAATAGCCGAGACTGGTGATGGTTTTCTAGTCACGAGCCCGGAGAAGCTCAAGTTGCGTGTCCAGTCGCTCATGCTCAAAACATTTGCTGCGATGTGGGGCCAACCTGGACAAAGGGTCGCGAACAACCGAGTCCAGAGAAGCCAATGGAGATACTTCTTCTAAGAAAAGTTTCTGGAGAAACTTTCCTTCTTGAAGAAGAAAATGCCGTCGCTCTGAAATGTATTTGTGCGGTTACCCATTCTCGGAGTCAGATGATTCCTGAGGATCTCTCTGTACGGGATATTATCGACATTGCAATCGTAGCTGACAAGTACGATTTGTTGACGCTTTGGAAATGGCGAACCGATCCTGGCTTCGTATTTGTGAGAAAATCGAAGCAGGAAACATGGCTCTCATGGCTGCAGCATATGTGTCTCGGAATGCGCAAGCTTTCAGACAGACTTCTAAGGCTCTCATTATGGACTATGCCGCTTCTTACCTTGACATTCATACCGATAATATTGAAGAGATAATGGATTGGAGAGTGATTCGTAAGTGACCCCAGGTTTCAAATATTTTATTGGGGTAATTAGCTCACGCACATGCAACATGATTAACTTCAAATTTTCGGCAAGATTGGTTAGAGGAACAAAGAAATTTTGCGGGACTCCAGCTGGGAATTATACTGGTCGGGGGAATCAATGATTGTTCATGCTCAAGTGAGTGTGGGTGGGGAAGCAAACATGCATTCACCTATATGAAATCACTGCAAGAGGGGAATCTTTGGCCAAAAGACATACTCGGGGTCTCTGAGTCAATAAAACGAGCAACAATGTTGCCTGGCTCCGTTACCAGGGAGGCCAATATTCCATGCAGAAATGAGCGATGGCATAAGGTGCCAAATTACAGGAGTTAACGTTCGTATCGCCTTGAGGATCTCGACCGCCAAATTGGCTTTTGCCTTCACTGTATCTTGTCTAACAAGCGAAATACATGGTATGGACGTGAGCATACCAGCCACATGTAATGGCAATGTGAGGAGAATGATCAGAAATATCATAATAGAATGTCCATGTATTAGCTAGCAGAAATTGGCAAGGTCCATAGACCTGAGATTGGAATAGCTAATTCAAGGTAAGTACTAGTACCTTTAATCTGAAATTATCGTACATGTAATAGGAAGCAAGATAGCCGATTATTTGATTAAAAGGGGTCAGTCTAATAGGGATGGCTGTTTAGTTTGCCTACAACAAAGTCAGTTTTATACCCCTAACTTGAAGCCTCCTGCGACCAGGCGTTGAAAGACTGCCGAAAGACCATATATCTCCTGCACTCGCCTCGGGCGCTCAACGATCCATAATTATTCAAAACATCCTAGTCCATCTTGCATCGTTCATAAAGATATTGGCAGTGGAGTCGAGAAAGATAGACGAAGAGTATACTGGGCAAGCCGATTTCGAGAACGACTGTATGTACTCCAGGGCTACCCACTATGGAACACCCTTCTTCGCGTTCAGAGACAGAACAATACCGGGATGTCCGCCCGGTTCCTTGTACTTGCGGAAGCCATAAAATATGTCTATGGAGAGATTCCACGAACTTGAAATGATTGGTTTAACCCCATTCCCCATATGGCGAACCGAAGCCTTCTCGAAGATCGAGATCGAACCCGACAGAGAGATCGCAATTGAACGAGCAAAAGTACTAGTAGCAAGATCTACTACAACGGGTGACCAAAGTCTCCGGACACCCGCACTATATACAGCTTAAAGAGCAAAACATGTCCTTTTGGTTTTAAGTATATCTTGATAAATTTGTATTATAGGATATATACATTATTTTTAAACAAAAGAGTTAACATCTAAATCTAATTTTTATACTAACTCTTTTATATCAAGAAAAAAAAAATCGGAAAATAAAAAACCATACTTTTATAAATTCGTGAAGACATATCAAAAACAAAAAAGCTATATTTTGCCCTTTAGGCTGTGCATAGGGCGGGTGTCCCGAGACTTTTGTCACCCGTTGTAGTAAGATGGATGTTATCGCCTACGCCGGTGCCTCAGGATACAAAGTTTATCTCGGCGCCATAGCTACTATAACGCTTAACGACGTATTGGAAATAAACGAAAACCTATAAATCTAGGTCGGCCCTGCCCAGGTGTGGACCGATGATTAGTACTCCAGGACTAGTACTATATGCCGCCGAACTGATCGGAATCGGCTTGGTGCTGATTTGCTATTAGTAGACTTGCACGTCCTTGAGATTTGTGGCTACCACCTAGGTAGTAACCACTGTCTTCTTCTTTAATCGCTATATATTCAAAATCTATCATTACCTAGTAATAACTAGTAGCAGTAGTACCTAGGTACTGATTACCTATTGTAGGTAATCAGTACTAGTAACTCAAATATATATATTAGTAAAGCCTTGACTCTGTTGTACATCCTGGCTGTTTATTGCTTGTGAGCGCCCGGGGGCTTTGCCTTTTTATGGTGGCAAATTCCCGTTTCCCTTTCACTTAATCGCTTTGCTCGTTAGCAATCCTGCCCTCTGTCTACCCTCTAGACCACTACAAAACGCGCGCGCTTGCTAGCGCTATCCTAGCCCGCCTTTTTAGGGCCTGGATTGCAATAATCCTTTTAAGGCTTATGTGTCTTTAATTCCGGCCCTCAATCATAACAACGCCCGGGTGGTCTAGTGGTATGATTCGCGCTTAGGGTTCACCCAAAGCATAATTGCGCGAGGTCCCCGGTTCGATCCCGGGCTCGGGCCAATCTGTTTTTGGTCTTTCATTCTTTATAAAATCTTTTTGTACCTTTTGATTCATGATAATGTCAAGTGAGTAAGTAAGAATCAAACAACTGTTAAGTTCTATTTTCCGTGTGGGCAATGCTAATGGGAGCCCTGGAGTAAGAGGCATTTGTGAAGCGTTGACTTGGTTTGAGTGGAACCTTGCTTGAAGCAGCATCCTCTCAAAGTTTGAACTTAAACTGAGCAGGCCTTGCCAATTTCTATTATAGTGTCGGCGCGTGTGAACTCGTGTTTAAAGCCTCGTGCATAGTATCATCTGGCCTGCTTCTGTCTTCATCGTCGTCCCTTGGAAAGCGACTAGCGGATCCCATTATCCAAGCTGTCACGATATTCCGAACATTCTACACCATCTTCACTAAAAATCTGAGTTATTTAGTACTAGAAGCGGTGCTAGCACCTTGAGAAAACAGGAGAGATTTTTAATAGCCGATATCAACCTGAAGCAGTAGGAAAGCTAGGGTTCAGAGTTACCTTAACTGTGTGGCTATCAAGGGTGCGCACGATACTTGATTAATCGGACGCCTACTAGCACTAGTATGCAATATTTGCTGAGCTAGTACTACTAGTACTAGGTATGATTATCTTGCCTTTACTCCGAGTCGTTCGCTAATCGAGCGCATGGCCGCCGTCATTACGTTACATTCAAGGTACTCATAGGTACTCAGGCTGATAGAAAGAGGAGTTTTGTGTGTACCAGTAGGACTCACACGCTACTTCACTTGACAGGACATCAAAATGATTCAAATACCTAGGTATTCACTAGTAAGGCCGAGGCCAATTATTCTGGACTACTAGTACTAGTACTTCTTAATAAAAAGATGACTCGAGGAGGCGACTACGTTTTGGGGAGGGGCTTAGCCGACTCTGTCAGGTATGCCACACATATTCCTTTTCCTCGCCAATACTAGTGGGAGCCACGACATGCATGTCTAGGCACTTATTAGTCGTAAAAAAGTCATTTTTCGTTTTTCGTGGAATATCAATGACCCTTATCAGGTTAGATGCCCAGCATCTATTATGGAAGATGCATAAGGGCTATGAATTACATTCCGTGATCCCAATAGTCAACCACATGAAAGTAGCCGAGATTGGAACAGGAGAATTGCATGGATTTGACATTGCAGATAGTCAATATCCACCGAAGGATCAATGGAATAGGAACGTGTCTTTGGGATTGTTGACTTCACCCATTGAGGCACCCGCTCACCTACCCGTGTAGGTCAATATGGTGTAGTACATCTTCGAATGTGGGCCCCTAACATACGCTCCAACGACACGTTGTCACCTATCCAGCATGTGAAATCGCTATTAGGTATATCGAGTTGTGGATATCTTACCTATTAGTAGGCATTGCAACTCCCAGACTGATTTTAATATAAACAATAGAGCCCGGTGGCTGTATTCAATGGGAGGATCCAGACTTGGTAAATCAGCACGTTGAAGGTCCCACGGCAAAGGAGTTCGAATGTCGCTTCAATAGATTATTAAATATGGCTGATCTTGACTTCAGGTCAATATGTTTGCATCTATGGGATTGTCCATGGATTGGATTTCGCTTTGGCTTTTGAAACTTTCTCTAGTTGGGTATCTGATATACCTAATCGATTAAGAGCATTGAAATGATCTATCCGTCGTGGAATCAGAGTCCGGCCATTTTGAGCTATATTTAGTTCAAGAGTGCACAAAGACATACCTCATGGGTCTACGAGAATATCTCCACGGGTTGGAAAAGATTTCAGACTCGAACATTCAATAAATAGTCGAAGACGAGGGGGTTTATCTTGATGGATTGTACCGAGAGTTTAGTGATAGTCCCATTGATTATAACTGGTCTCCAGTGTCGCTGCTTGGTCGCAAATAGATCAGAAATCTTGATTAACTGCATATAGGCGGCCTATATGACGATGAAATTAGTTTACCATCTGAATAAAAGTACAAATCGTATCGTGGGCTCACGAGAGTACAGAATATACCTTTGTGCCCACTGGATTTAGTTTGCTACCTCGGTAATGAGCTCAGGCTCCCCTCCACCCCCCAAAAAGATTTCACTCTACCTACGCGTAGCCGTGGATCTTCCCTCATGACCGATCATATTTTGTCCGAGATCCCCAAGATGCAAAACGTCTTGCAAACTGACTCCAAAGTCTTCCCCTTGAATTAACTGCAGCTGTTGCCTATCCCCCGCGAAGCACTCTTAAATTTGAATGCTAACCCCAACCCAAGAATATGGGAAACTTTCGAACATTGGCTCTCGGCACTCTATTGAGCTTCAAGAATAGTTAAGAGAGCGCATACTTTACACGGTCTGGGATCTTCCACAGGCTCGACTAAGAAATGAACACGCTGATGCGGCAAATAGACTCAAGTTGATGGCGTACCTTGGTAGCCAGAGCCTTAACAAAGGATCTCCCGAGTGACCTTATAGACTGGTATTACTATACTAGTAGAAAACGACATTTCCTTCCAAGAACTCGGAGTGATGATTACCAGTGTCTAGGCCGAATTCTAGCACTCCTTGAGATCCGCTCAACATCAGGGGCATTAAGCATGAATAAATTTCTACATGACTTGGTAGTCTCACTCGACATATGTATTAATACGACGTATTATAAGTACTAGCACGTTTTTGATTGCGTTGTTGTTGGTGATATAACATCTGATTTTTATGGTCGTGTCGTCTTTTCCCGCCCAGCTAGCGATAGTGAGTTTTATGGCGATTATCTGTGTGTTCCCAAGAGTCTTTGGAATTAAGGAGCTTGAAATCTAGAAAACGGAGAAGAAATTGAACTAACTCGTCATAGCACGAGTAGTCAGTAGCAATAGAAATTTGCCAGGATCGGCCAAACTTGGTTTTCCCTTGATAACGGCATTTTTTGAGTATGAACACATAATTGGCCCGGGTGGTCTAGTGGTATGATTCGCGCTTAGGGTTCACCCAAAGCATAACTGCGCGAGGTCCCCGGTTCGATCCCGGGCTCGGGCCCATAGTTTTTCCTTTTTATTTTTACTAGTTCTAGTATACACTTGATTTCAGATTTTATATATAGCTTCTTCACTTTTATCAATTGCCCGGGTGGTCTAGTGGGTGAGTAAATGGATTATATAATCGTATAATCTAGAATAAATCTAACAATATCTTCAGTATGATTCGCGCTTAGGGTTCACCCAAAGCATTGACTGCGCGAGGTCCCCGGTTCGATCCCGGGCTCGGGCCTGACTTTTTATTTTTGTTTTTTGGTCATCTCTATTTAGATCACATCTTCATCTGGGGTGAAGGTGCGAGGGAGATGAGATCCCGGATGACGAAAAGTCAGGATATAGAAAGGTGATGATATTTCGAGGTACTACTGTCAGGCAGATATGTCCTCATGACGTACTACTAGTAGTCACGAAAGAACAATGACTCCGACTTTTGTGTCAAGTTTAGAATGAGCCCGAGCAACCTTCAGCGAATAGCACATAACGAACTTCCATGGATATTGGATGTGATGCTCTATAAAAGGCCCACCATTCGTATCCGTATCTTTATCCCAAAGAGGTTTACTCTATGCATGGGCTAGTGTGCATCATTTGCCACTAGTGTCATTCGAGTTTTTTTTTACTCCATAGGAACCAAATAATCAGGTATCGCATAAGACAGGAGGAAACAAGAACGGGCTCGGAATTGGATGGTACAGTGAAACTTGAACGAAGAGGCTGTGGATATAGGAGACCTTTTCCAGTACGCGACTGGAAGATAGAGGATAGTCCAATTGGGGACATGGCCTCATCAACAAAACAAAAATCATCACATAATAGAACAAATTCCACTCCGAAATGAGCAAAAAGAGTGGCCCGAGCCCGGGATCGAACCGGGGACCTCGCGCAATTATGCTTTGGGTGAACCCTAAGCGCGAATCATACCACTAGACCACCCGGGCCAATTATGTAAAACTTGGGGAAAGTTGCCATCATAACGGGAATTTACCAAATCTCAGAAGTCTCAATTAGAGATAGATTAGTTAGTGTATAGTATTACAAATAGATTGAGCTCTTGGATGATATATTGCAACTCATAGATTCGAATTCAACTATATATCAAGTATCAAAGTATCAAAGTCTATCTTAGAGCGAGTACCTGGTCGACGAAATTAGCCTACAAATTTTCCACCGCGTTTGCCCTTTTTCTTTTTCTCTTTAGTGCCAGCTCCGTTCTTTGCTCTTCGATTTCGAAGAGCTTAGTATACTATTAGCCCGTTTCTTTTCTGTAGATCTTAAAAAGCTTGGGATTTTATCTCTTCGTCTTTTGCCTTGCGAATTAGAGGGAAATGAGGCCGTCTCAGTCTTACGATTTCCCTGGACCTTCTTCGCAGCAACTTCTGTGGATAGTATTTTTTTATCAGCACCGGAAGACGCCTCAACTCTTCGAGATAGATAATTAGATTGTGTATCTGGCTGAGTATATCTTCGGTCTCTGTACAGTCCTGGCCCTGTCTGAAGCCTTACTAATGGTCTTTCACTTGCGTTTGATCTTTCACTCCGCACAGGTTTTGTTCCCGCCCTTCCTTTTAAATCAAGTCAATCAGATCTGTGATCTAGCTCTGCTGATTTTCTTTCTATTGAGATTCTTCTTGATCTACTAAATACACTGGCTCCAGCTCAAGAACATCAAATATTTTCAAGATCGACGCTGAGATTGTGGAGTCACAAATTCTTCATCTATTAGCAATAGATATCTAGTACCCTATACTGGTATATATAGAGATATTGGGATATTATACAATATCCCATAGCTTTGTGAGCGTGAATATGAGCGCGAGAAAGAATTAGTCGGATTCTGTCCAGATATTCTCTGTGTACTGCCATCACTATCGTTATCACTTCCAGTACTATTGCTATAATAACTGCCAGTATCTCCACGCCTGAAAGCCGTCTCTATATAGTGACTTATATCAGTCTCTTCAATAGTTTCGTCACTTCTTCTCTAAGCTTTATACAGAACTAACTTTATTCTTATTGATTTTTAGAATTAGTGATGTGAGATTGATGTGAATATATATTTAATCATTTGGCTAGTTCCTTCTCTAAAGAAATAATTCCTAACTTCTCTTATACTTATAGAGCTAGCTAACAAGCCTTTTTATACGTATTTATATTTCTCTAATAGAGATTCTGTATATTCCTACTATTAAGTAAATTAGGACATTAGCTTATAAGAGTATATCTGTATTAACTTTACTAGTCTATTATTATTTAGTAGATTATAATACTAGTCTCTATTTTACTTAAGTAATACATCACTCCGAAGAGCTTTCTGGGATGGTGGCCTCGCCAATCGACCTACGTAGGCCTTTTCTTTCGGGCAGACTGGCCGTCAAGCTGCAACCATAGGTGGGGTCCCTCATCCCAGCCGATCAGCCTCGAGGACGATGGCACCTGATCATCTAGGAATGTGAGCCTGTAAGCCTAGATGGAAACCCACCTGCGGAACTTCCAGCGGCAGCTGGTCAGAACAGCCCGCCAGACACTAAACAACAGGTCAACGTAAATGACCGTAGTAAGCTGTACTCGGTCTGGTATCGTCGAGGGATCCAGCTTCGGAAAGAGCATTTCATCGTATATTGTATAAACTGGGTACTAGTACTGTGTCAAGGCATAGCTGAAGGTCAAGACTTACTCTGCATATTGGTAGTTGCTTCCTATATCCAGAACACCGAAACCACACCAAGTGTCGTCACACTCTCACTTGAAGAATATATTCACAGCAGTGGAAGGATGCTAACCCAGGACTTTAATGATGAGCTTTGGAGTGATGATTTTTGCTTTCAATCTATTACAAATGCACTCCAGCACATGAAAAACGTATGATATCTGGTTATGAATGTAGGTCTTGCGGGAATTTCTACGTTTATCTTATTTGGTGACTCTGGACTCAAATAAATATAATTATCATGGTATTCAAGGATGCATGCAAAAACTAGATTCTTAATCAGGTTTATGACCTTACAAGAGACGAGGCCTGTAGCTTCCAGTTCCGGGCATGTCTCGTTTTGCGCCTAAATTTAGAATAAAGCCTCATGTGATTAGCCAATATCAAACACTTGCTCACAGTCATTGTTTGATTTGCGAGAGTGAGGTGCTCCTGCAGTGGCTTAGTCAGAACAATTTGCAATCAATTATACTGTACTTTAAAGGATGAATAGAATGAGGCTTGCTCATTGATGCATTTGCTTGGATGGGCAGGATTTTCCTCAATAAAATAAGCTTTTGTCTTCCTAAAATAGTGACAGTTAAATACGCAGATGCGTAATTTCGGTATACCTAACTCCCGTATTCTCCCCGTATAGTATTTAATCGCAGTAAACCTTTCCCCAGTACAGCATCATAAAAAAGAAGTCACCACAAGTTGGCAAAAACAAAAACATAAACAAAGGCTGTATTCAATCTTTCCTTTCAATCAATCCTTCTGCTTCCCAGATAGAGATTGCGATTTCTTTCAATCTCTCATCTTCAATCACCAAATCCTTTTCTTTAGTTGAGTTTTCGTCCAGGTTCCTCCCCATAAGATGGCTAAGCTTGATAATCATCGGAGCTCCCCTAACCACAATATCGTCGGTTTTTTTGTTCTTTGTGATGATGAGGTGCTGAGCCCGGGTAATATCATCTTTATCACCGTCCCGCCCTTCGAGAATATTTCGCTCCCAGACATCGATTAGAAGTCGCGGGGTGCGATCGAGCTTGCATGTGATGCAGATATTTGCATCACCCTTAGCAGGATCCAGCCACCATCTGCCATCTTCGCCAAGGCTTGGAAGACTTTTTGTTCTCCCAATTTCAACCACTAGCGTAGGTCTGTCTCTTGAAAGCCCAGGCAGGGGTCTTCTGGGTCCCATCGCGTAATCAGGAACTCTGTGCTCATTCTTGTCGTCTTTAGCTGAAACACCAGATCCGAGCCACTGGTGTATGTGAGATCTGAGATTCATCTCAACAATCCATGTATGTATATCACCAGCAAACTCCCCTGCGGCCAAGCCGTGTTCTGGTAGCGGCACCATGGCGAGCAGCGTGTTTTGTTGAAAGAATCTAAAGCGTAGTAATGTGTTATTCGAGGTGAAAAAGTCCTTCTTGAATCGAGATTGGTCGATAATGAAGAGAAAGTAGGGAGTTGGATTGTAACAGAGGAATTGGAGATAGTCTTTTTGTGGCTTGTGGCTGTATGAGAAAGGAGTATTGTGTAAGTAGCTCCGTCCACGTGGTTTGACTTTGGGTTCAGAAGAAAACCTTCAGTGAAGGAAAGTTGGAGGTTGAGGAGGGATGTGTGAATCTGTATATGGATTGCTTAAGATAGACATACCTTTCAGATCGGAAAGAGAGCCTATAAGTATTATCTGAAAATTTAATCCATGTTGCAGGTAGCCAGGTATATCCAAAACGACGCTCGAGGGCTTGAAGCTGGTATCGATACTGGAGATAAATGCCATGATGAGTAGAGTTGTCCCTAGGCTCAAGGCTATGATATTGGCGGATTAAAGCACGGTTGAGCTCTTTGTATCGTCTGCACTCAATTTGAAATATCTCCGAAAATTGCTGACTGCTTTGGTATAGATATCTGGGTATATACAACGGTAGGTTATTCAACGATTTGTCTTGAAGGTATAACATCTCTAGATCAAGCTGGTGGTGCATTGACATTTTAGTCCTGGATGGGTAGGCCCCCAAAAACAAAATGATACCTTGCTCGCCGAGCTAGATTCTCAAATAATTCGAAAACTTCTTTTGAAGTTGTTGAATTTCGATGTTTCAGTCTGTCAATATTATGGATGAACTCCAAATTACTTCATTATGACCAAGAGAACGATACTGGCACAAGGGAGACACGCTACACCGGGAATGCGTAATCCGCCGTCACAGTACTTGCCTTTTAAATTCCGCAATATTTTGCTCCTTCGACAATGAAACATCTCCAATCATGACATGAAATATTCACTAAATTAGATCTACCGTTTTTTGTTATATTCTAATCTTCATCTTAAAAATATGTATCATATAAAAACTCTTGCTCCTTACGCGCGATGCATATCCTGAGGAAAAAACCACAGATCAATATTAGAAATAGTTGTCGAACCGGACTTAAGTTATATAAACTATGATACGAATTTTCAATTTATTATCCAAGGAATACGCCACTTGAGGAGACTTAACTACATAATAGGACTACAAAAGATCACCACGGTATGTCCCGGCCGTAGTGTACTGGAGTTCAGTCTATGGTCCAGACCTTGTTTAGCAGGAAATTAATTCAAGAATTATCAATTCTTAGATTATTGTCTTCGTCTCTGCGCATCCTTCGCCGACAAAATTCTCACTATATCCCTCGAAAGAAGGTAGCCACGACCAGACCAAATAGTGGTAGTGGTCGTGATAATATATCTAGCTTGTACAGCGTCTACAAAAGCCAGGTTTGAGGTCCCCGGAAGACGGAGGGTGGGCTAGTTTGCAGTAGCAGGCAGAACGGTGGTAGGTTTAGCCAGGTGACCATGTCATTTGTGCAGGGGTCTTCAGGGCGTTCAATTGAAGGGCTGAACAAAGTAAAGAGTCAAGCGGCAATAGCAGAAGAGAACGCGAAGTTCTGAGCAAAAAAGCAAAAACAAAAACATACAACAGCAGGGATTCGCATATGGTTACCCACCATACTACTTAGACCTGGGCATCCGCTCAAAACGTGGGGCGAAGCTAGATCTTGGCAAAATTGCATTACTATGCAAAATCTTGGCAGTAATGCAGTGATACTATACAATAGTAGCTATACTGTTAGCCATACTGTTAGCCAGTGCTGTTAGCCATACTATCAACGAAAAACAACAGTAAAAAAATAATACAACAGTTTTAGATATATATATTTGATTGTAAAATAGAAATGGTAATTTTGGTAATTTGCCATAGCTAACAGTTTGATTACAGAACAATCAAAATCACTGGCATTAAATAATACAAAATGGTATCCACCTTTTGAGCGGATTGAGCATGCTCATGAGCACCCACGCTCATGACCAGGGCCGCTCAAGATGAGCGGGTCTTTCAAAAATCCGCTCATGAGCCCCTCATTGCCCAGGTCTAGATCTAGGTCTATCTATTATTTTAGTCTGGCCAATCAGACTGGATTTCAAAATATTATGCTAAATACTCTGTATATGTGAAATTATTACAGTGATAGTCTTGTATAGTGATATCCACGGTACAGTAATACCGGATTCTTTAAATAATATCTCAGATTACGCCGCTAAATGAATTGCTAAAGCTGTACTGTACCGCCAAAGTTCTGAAAGGAAAATACAGTAAAAACATTACAATATCGCTAATCTGGCGTTATCGTGAATATCCCTACTTATATTTTCGCCCTATCACATCCAGATCCACTTAAGCATGCGGCCCTAGGGGCATCGATCGTTTCAACAATTGTACTAGCATAGTGGGGAGTATCGGCCTGCCTGCCAGTAGGAGGATTATGTAAGGGAATTGGCCTAATATGGGAGGAATCTTGTATACATTCGTTTAGATAGTATCTTTTAGCAACACACAGCATCAATAACACGAGTCCCAGCCTATTCGAGAGAGTGCTAGCAGATAGCCCTTGTTTGCCCTCGTCCCTCTGCCCCATTCGGCCTGCACGTACCGACCGTGCTGCTTCGAGCATCCTATCGCGTTTCACTAATAGTATTTCACAAAATGCCATTCGCTGCGATAGCGGTCTTAGTGGAGAAAATCTCTCTTTTTTTTCTGCCATTGGTTTCAAGCTAATTCAACAGAATGAACCATTATCCAGCTAATAGCCTCCGTCGAGGATGCGAACGACTAGTGCTGACCCGGTTTCTCGTTCTGTTTATGGTAGATTTATCTAGTTACTGAAGAGTTCACGACATTCGAAATCGATGTAGTTTGCTATGTATTGGGATATAGTTCGTATCTGCTGAATCTATAGGATGTAGTTAGCTGATCCATTGAAAAATGATAAGTGCGATGGTATTCTGTTATTACAGACAAATTGGGATATGACGAACTAACAACTATACGTGGTCTGAATGAAGTTACTTATATTGATATAAACAATATGAATATATCAAGTCCTGCAAAGCTGTACAGTAGACATTATAATGCAATTTGGGAAGATGTCTCCACGGTCTTTTATATTAGACTATCCGACCATTTTCCAGGAAACTTGCCGCTAAGTGATTGTTTCAAAAAGTGGAAAACGAGCCAATGATGTAAATTTAATCTCGACTGAAAGGATCCTAGATGGTTCTAGTACGATGGAGCGGGATACTCACCACGTCTCATCCGTCTATTGTCCAATAATTCTAACCACGCGAATGACGCGACTCTAATGCGGCAGACCTCCTTTTTGTCCCCAGGTGACACCCGAATACCAGCTACATTTAAGCTATACGCCGGCAGTTTAGTAGCATGGTGGGTGACCACATGCGAATCCCTGCTGTTGTATGTTTCATTATTTTTTCTGCATTTTGATTTGTTTTGATAGTTTTTACCTGAATGAATCCTTACAAGTTATGCTACTGCTGATCATGCTTGGCTTTTATCGCCGCACTAAAAACCTCACGTCTGCCGTATTTAGTGCCTTCAAAAATCCTGGCCTGGCCTGGCAAGGCTGTACGAATTAAATACATTCCCGCAATCACCACAATAGTGTTGACGCTACAACTTGACAAAGAAAGACATTGATTTACCCCCTAATACTAATCATGTCCACTGTTACACATCCATGCAGTGTCTACTATTTGCACAGGGATATAATCGATGAATGCATCAGTTAATTAATGATGATGATGATGAGTTGAGAGGGCAAGGTTTGGCAATAGGGAGGGAAAAAAAGAGGAAGTATTACACGATTGACTGGTGGCCATCTGGGCATCTCAAGGAAACAGACATGATGTGGGCGACGTCGAAACAGTTGGTGTCAATCATTAATAGAGGGATTTATTTTTGTAGCAAACAAAATTATCACCGACCTGCTTATTTTGCCACAAACTGGTCCGCAAAACGACGCAATATCTCACGTATAAGAAGATGACACGGACCAGAAACATCTAATGAAGTAAATGGTCATGATGCTATAAAGCACTTCCCAAAAACTGACTGACTGGCTATAGTTGCCCACTAATTTTGCTCAGTACCGATTGGATAGATGCGAGAACTGTGTGACTTGACAGAAATGAGAACGCGGACAGCAAAACCACGGACAGCAGAACCATGGACATATCTAGAACAAGGTTGCGGGGCCGGGCAAATAACCTTTAGTAGACAAGCAGAAAAACATTGACCTTCTAGGTAAGATAATTTGCATCCGGTTAGAAGGTACTTATTCTATAAGTCATGTGGCATACCTGAAATTGGCTGCGGTCATTCACATCAAACGCTAAGTCTTAAATTAACTTCAGGGAAAATCCGCCTTCCGAGAGGCCCCACCCCCCCCACAGTCTCGGCTCTTCCGACGTGTCTTATAATGTAATCCATATGCGAGCTGGATATCCCAAAACACTATATAAAACGAGATTTTTAGGGCACTGTACGTCAAAAAAGAGAAGTTGATGTTACTGGAGGTGCAGAAGAATCACTATTCTTATCTTAAGAAACAAGTTAGTTTCGCTAAAATGTAGAGGACATCTGTTTGCTTGCATTACTAAAAACGTGGACCGGTCGGGTGATGCAGACATGTATATCTGCATCATGGTACCTCAAAATAATTCTCACTTAGATAGGCGTATCTAACTAAGTAGTGAGAATTTTCACTACTAGATATACGAGGATGTCATACAAAGTTTGTCCCGATGGGTGTTGAGATCCATTATGAAGTTGTAAGATATCGCATTTCCTGTGGTAATTTGAGTATCCAGCTTGCAAGTGGATTACATTATTGTTTTTCTCACTTATTAGAATTGAATGTATACGTCATACTGGAAGCCAGAACATTCTCATAGCAATGAAATCTACTCAAATAGGTCCTGGAGCGTTCCTCACGCGTTTGGCAAATTGCCACTTCCTTTCTCCACCTTGGTGTCTAGGTGACAAATCTAAGTGTTGCTGAAGCGCCATATATAGTGTCAAAGTTTCACCTAATTGCGTATATAGCCTTGACAATTATATTTACAGTTGCTTTAGCTGATAATGAACCCATGACGATAAACTTTTTCATATGTTGCAAACACCGCGGATTGGATACCTCTGAAGGTTGCTTTAACCCAGACCACGAGGCTGCTCAGATTGTCATATATTACATTTGCACGTACAGAGAAATTTAGGGTCGATCGCTGTTGTGGAATCTCTCTCTCTCTCTCTCTCAGCTTGTTGGACGAAACCTTGTGTCATCCGGGCTTTTAGATATGTACTGAACCATTATAGTCTTCACTGTTGAGTCATATTAACGCCACCAAGGTATGCAATCAGCTGGAAAAAGGACATTCTCATAAGGTATAGATATAAGTCAACCCTACTCGCTCTACTTTCTAAAAGTTGGGAGGAGACTTATTCGTCAAAGTCTTTCTATCCTAGCTCTTTTTATACACACGGCATTTCGCTACTGGAGCCATATTTTCCAAAGAAGTCAAAACTGAACTCACTACCAACAAAATGACTTTTCAGAACGTCTATGCTAAAGGATCTAATGGAATCGAGAAATTTGACCTAAAAGATGGCGTATATAGAGCATTTGCCTTCGACTATGAGCACAGTGGATAGTTTGACCATGTCACTATCGCCCTGGACACAGTACTTGTTTCATTCTGAAGTATGAATATGGTTGATTCAAAACCTGCCCGGTTTGGGATCTGACGGATTGAGGCCTGTGAATTGCAAAATACAAAACAAATTGCTTAGCTAGCGAAGTGTCGGGTTGAGTGGTACATTCTTTGTCATCTGTTGTATATAATAACGTGATCTTGATATTGGCTGACTAGCTTATTCAGTCCGCGCTGCCTCGAAGATGGTCGAAATTTTGAATTGAATCCCCGCAAGCTCAGGGCATTGTTTCAACTTTTTAATGCAATTTCCAGGTTTACATGGTCGTGGTTGCACCAAGTTGTGGTCAAGGTATCATATATGGTTTACTACTTCAAACGACTGTCCAGTATGCCTCTCATCAAAGACTTCCCGCGGAATTGAAGCATTCCAATTAGAAACGATGCTACCTGCTTAGCAATCCTGCAGGGCCCAATTGGTAATTTACAAATTACTATCCAGTAATAAGTAGCGTTTATTAAAAACTACAAAATAATGCCACATAATCATACAAGGCCTATTTGAAAGTGTCAAGGGACTGGTTGTGTCGTCCACCTAGGCCTGACCTGCGTTTAAACAAAAGTCTTGTACTTGACCTCCAACCAAATGATTTGAATCCCAATATCATTCAAATTCAGGGGGGGCGAAAAATTGATGACGTCCAGACTCTGTGCATCGAGTATAGACTCGTCTGCTAAGGCATACTCCAGCCCTAGTGCCATTCGATACCTGATAGTACTTTCAATGCCCTCATTGTATGAGCTGAACTTTTTGGCACTGGACACCTTATAGCATATAATGACACCCATTTCCAGGTTACCATCCTGAAGCGTATACTGTCTTTTGTGTATCTCGATGAGCGTTTCCGTTATGTGGATTATTTTCATTCTCGAAGTGAGGGGATTGACAAAGTGGATATTGCCAGGGGTGACAATTTTTTCCTGAGGCTTGCCAAGTTCTAACACCAGACCTTCTTGGCCGTCGTGAACATATCTAAACGGCCATCGGAAGGCCCAACAAGGAACTGAAAGTATGCCGAAAACCCCATCTAAGGCCGCCCTGTTTAGCGTATATTGACTATTTATTAAAGTTCGATTGCTCACGTTCATTAAGAAACCCACAAAACGTTGTCAAGCGAGGATTCCTATTTTCTGATGATTCTTGTTTTTCTGGCGATCTCCCATTATGTTGTGACGTTGCACCGTTACGCTCCGGCTGTTCTTCCCTTCCTCCCCAATCGAGCTTTTGTTTTATCCAAGCACACGTCGAGCCGCCTTTCATTCTCCGAGGAGAGATTGTGCCGATAATAATATTATCATAAACTTTGAAATTTAATACAGTATCAAGGTTCAAGGAGAGGGTATACGTCTTATTTATCATAAGAAAGCCCTGATTGAACTGGTTCCCGCCAGCAATCGATGCTCACTTACCACGTCGCCATCAGTTTTCATCTGAAGTCTATAGCCTTGACTAGAAGTCCTGGGCCGAGAACAGCCTGATACGTGCCTGGTGACCATATGCTTACATCAACATTACGAGCATCCCAGAGTCTTGAACCATTGGCAGGTCAACTTTGGTCGAAATTGATAGCCTTCCCCGGCCTGCGGACGCCTTAAATCTAGGTTTGCTCGGTCAATCTGCCTCCAGATATATGCCACTAACGTTAATATATTTCAATATCCCTTCGGTCATCATTTCCATGATAGACCGAGCGCAACTGAAATCCATCAGTCATAAGAGTAGTTAGATTCGGTTTCCGCAAACGGTCATTTCCATAGTGGGGCCTGGTTTTCCACATCATCAACTTAAGAGTGTGTTCTTACATCCACGCGATATATATGGATCGCAAAAAATGTGATGATTTAAGAGTTTTCAATACTAGCATAGATTTTTCGGATAACAAAATATTCTATTCCGCCTCTGAAATACGATCTAGTACGGAGAAAGCTATGGCACCGCTTAGTTGTCCGCTTGAGAAACCACTTAATCTAACACAGGGGGATAATGTTATGAATAACCTCTTCGGAGGTATTACGCCGTAAGTTTTAAATATGCAGTCTTATATTTCACCTAGTAACCATCACAGGTTCCTGGCGCTACTCGGCCAAGATTTTACAAATACTTACTTGTCGCAGTCAATAAGCGTCTATGACTGGATAATATTCGCGTCTCTACCAACAGGAGTGCCATTTGCTGTGAAAGCTATTATAAGAGTTTCCAAAAAGAGCAAATTTCTCCGAGGTCTTGCTGTGTCCCCTGAAGAGGAAGAAAGGGCTATCGAGAGGGAGCTTTTATCATCTACTTCCGATGAAGTGTGCGAGATATGGAATGGCAAGGGAGCGACAAGGGAATTTGCGCCCGCATCGCAAGTACCAGTCACAGAGTGGATATTTGATGGTACCCTTTTACCATCCAGAGAAGCAAAGAAGAATCACACCCTTATTATGAAAGGTACGTCATGCCCGTTAAATCTCAGGATGTCTCAGCTTATATGGCATAGAAACAAATGATATCGCTGCGCCCCTTTCAACAGCGAAAGATGGAAACGGCGAGCTTGAGGAGTGGAAGGAGCAGGCTGAGACTGAACTACCACCTAATATTATAATGAACCTAGGGCCATACGATAGGCGCTGGAAATTATGCCTGCTGACAGTCACCGGCATCGCTCTTCAGTTGAGCATATTGGTATTGGCTGGACTTACTACTTTATACTGCCCAGTCCGAAGACAATTTTTTATCAATGCAAGGACTGGTTATCGTATAACAGCTCTTACGTTCTTATTAGTTGGGACAGTATTGTTGAGTTTTGGTCTAATATATACCGCAAAAGTAGTGGATACATCGGCTCGGGTTGACATTTGGAAACCGACAAAACAAGGTACGATGGTGATATGGAAACAAACAAAAACCAAGACCGAACACCTGAGTACAGAAGGTTACGTCATTGGAAGGGTGATCAAGGCAGAGCTTATATCTACACATAAACGCTCTAAAACTCGTCCATCGACGTCAATGTCTGGCCCAGTGGCGACTACCATAATTATTGGCTTTCTCTTACAAAGTGTCGGTGTTTCTTTGATGCATTGGCCCACCCAATTACTTCAACTTTTGTCGATGAGTATCATGTTTCTTGGTCGATGCTACGTTCGAAGCCGAGTCCCTCCTGATTTCATTGAGAAGCTAGAGGGTGATATATCACATGGAGATTTGCTGGAACTTGCTCAAAAATGGCAGCAACAGCAATTTCCCTCGAATCCTGTGATTCGAAGCTTTTGAAATTTTGACATCGGAAATATATGACCTTCTATCTGAGCCCGAGGTGACCACGATAAGAATAGTGATATTGAAATAAGCGGCTTTAAAGTTAAGTATTGTAGCGGGGGATTCCCAGTCGACCTTGACTTTCCCAAGAGGAAGTGCTTCCTCTTTGCTTGACTATTGTAGCGCCCTGCCTGAGTGCAATTATAAGTTTCATCTTGAGGATAGTACTAGACTCAATTCCTACACACATCCGAGGATATGATGATTGAAAACCCGCTTTATACTATCTGCCATCAACCCATCGCAGCCAAATACCATCGAAGGCTTCCTATTCCTGTTTGGTGGTTGGCTTGCCTTACTTCCTGTCCAGATTGTGCAGCATCTCAATCAATCACCAGGACAGACTATTCATCCCAAGGTTCTTGCATTCGCACACGTTAGCGGTGAGCTGGCTTTTTCTGCAGCTTTACCAATTCAGTCGCTTCAATTCAGTCCCTTCAATTCAGTCCCTTCAATTCAGTCCCTTTAACTCCGCGTCCTGAACTCCCTGAACGGACTCGACACACTCGCCTTTATGTTTAAGGAAGCTATCGGCCCCATTCTGATTATTTCTCCATGTGTAGTATCCTATATACTTCAAAAAATACCATTAGGAAACTATTGTGCTCCCTTGATTGCAAGGTTCTGTCAATGTCTAAGTATACCATGTTGCCCCTGGCCACACACATATGTTTGTCCCCCAACAATTTGTGCTAAGATTTTTGGCCTTAGTGTAGTGTTTTGCATGATATGAAGCCTCTAAATCAATACGAGTTTGATTATGTTTATGTGCTATGTCAAAGTCTCGGGTTTAATTATGTTATAATTCATCACTAATGTACCCGTGGGGGTGTCGGGAGAGATACCTTACAGGATGCAGCAAAAGTGGATACTTTTCTATCAGACCAAGCCAATGTTTTCATCAAAATTGTTATGACAAACTTCTCAAATCATAAAGGGCCTGGATTCAATCTCATAGCTTTGGATGCTGAACTACGCACTTAAGTCTCATTCAGTACTGTGAAATGCTAGAATTCTCGATTGATCTGCAGAGATAAAAGGGGAGTCCCTTCTTACAAGGAAGAAAACCAGAGATCTATCAGGAAATACAGAGACGACTTTACTGGGAATACAGAATTGTTGAGCAAAAAATGAACGATCATTCCACTACACAGTAACTCGACCTTTCATTTGGTATTTCTACAGGTTCTTTCAATCACAATTTCTATCAGCCATGAGTGCTCTAATCTCACGATAGTGGTTTATGGACAACTGGTGCATACCAGCAGCTGTCTTTTTGCTAGACACTAGATTCACTCGATGATGACTCTCCATTCTATAGAAATCAATTTCGAAGATAAAGGTATATGGGCATCAACTGTACACAACCAATCGTCCTATTGGATTCAAGACCGAAGTGGCCATTTTTCGCTTCAGGCTATTTGTGACCATCTCCGAGAGAACAATATATTACAGCAGATATTCTCATCCCTTCTCATCCTGTTCTCATCCGCTCTCACCCCGTTCTCATCTCTCTTACTCCAGTCTCCAGAATTCTCACCCATATCACCCGCACTCACCCTAGCACAAAACTGACGCTATTTTAAGATCCAGGGCTCTTTGGTTACTGACCGCGTGTAGTATGTGGCTAAGACACAGTCAGTAGTGCGTTGGGTGCCGTCCGGGTGATTAGGGTGAGTGCGCAATAGACAGGATGAGAATGGGGTGAGCCGGGGTGAGAAATGTATTTTGCCATGCAAGAATCGTATTTGATCTTCCGAGCTGAATCAAGCAGATACTATTGGCTAGTCGACCATTATCTGAAGTACTAGTCTCTTTGGTATCTGTATATAGTTATTTGGTCTGTGCAACAAAAGCGACGGTATTTATTTATTAGATCGGCCGAAGTACTTTTCTATCTATGGTTCGAAGTAAAAGTTTGTGTGTGAGAGACCGGTCAATACTGTAGCTATAAATAAGAGAATACACTGGGATAGGTATATACCCCACGAAATCCAGATGAGATGAGTATGAGTATGTAGCTCTGGATGCCTGGAAGGTATTATATGGGATGTATGATGGTATTATTGTACGGCCGGTTAGTTTTACCTCCAATGAGATCACCTGGTATCAGCGGAGCAGTCTACGCTGTGTGATGAAAACACATTATTCCAATAATCGTTCATCGGAGCCCTGCACAGAGCTTGGAGATAGTAGTTGGGAAATCGAACGGTCTAGAAAGACTCTCGCGGAACGGCGAGTAAGTCTTGAGCCGGAGTAGCGAATTATGGTTGGCACCGGCCACTCAACTCATCATCATCCATCCGGAGAGGATGGCATGGATTTGCTGCCTCTCTCAGAAGGTGGCAACCAAGTCATCCGATATTTCTGTTTGTACGCCACACGTTCGAATTTAGTATTATTTCGTGGTATTTGAGGGAAAATCTGATTGTTAAAATTTATCATTCTATAGTAAAGATACCGCTTCACTTTTACTCTAAAACCACTGTATACGCTGTCGTGAAAAACAGGAACGAGTGTTACTTAGCTATGCTTCCAAGGTTTTTTTTTTCTCTGCGATCAATTACTTTCTTCCGCGTTCTACCTAGCATTTGGCATTCTGCGTACTAAACGGGGATTCAATTGGAGATAGAAAAAGAAATAAAAAACAAAAGAGTAAGACCTTGGTAGTGGGGGATTGCCATTCAATCTTGTTGCCTTGATGCCCGATAAATAAAGCATCAGGCTGATGCTTTATTTATCACATGAAGCGCGACCATACAGGTTCACCTTTTCGATAGCATGAGGCTTAGCATCTATCCACATCCGACAAAAAATGAAGAATTTTGGAATCCCTGCTTATTATGAACCTTGCTCTGACGTCTGCCACCAACACTTCGCAGGTTTCCCAATTCTGCTTGGTGGTTGGTTTCTCTTGCTTCAGTTGATACGCAAGGCCTACTGGCTGTCACCGCGCGTTCATCTCTCTTCAATACGTAGCTTTTTTGATAGATCGAATATCTTACTTAGCCTCGCTTGTCGACAACACCCGCTTAAGCCTGTTCTCGCCCGGAGCGTACGGCTCATCCGCGTCCTCGCGAGCTAGGTCATTGATCCAGCATCCATTAGGTTGAATGCTCACGCCTTTTGACAACTTCGATGCCAAGTACAGCCACGACAACATGTTGCCCACAGTGCTCACCTCGTCACTAACGCTGTTCGCCGCGTATCTGCTCATGCGACTATACAGTTCGTGATCCATCCACAGTTCAAAGAGACGATCGGCGACCGCTTCAGTGTCGCCGACATCGACCAGGAACCCGTTCTTGCCATGCTGGACTTGCAGCGGGATTCCGCCGGCTAGGGTCGCGATCACCGGTTTGCCCATGTGTAGGGCTTCGGATACTTTGACCTCAAATCCCTCACGAGTAGAGAGCTGAAGGGCGATCTTTGCTTTGGATAGAAGAGCGTTCAGCATCTGGTCACTGGGACCAATGCGCATAATACAAATCAGCGACTGGATATGCTCGAGGTGTTGCTGGACGAATTCTAAGGCGGCCTCATAAACGATAGAGCCGTCTGGATCATCGATGGATCCATGTCCGCAGATGAGTAGTTTAGGAGGTTTAATGCTCGGACGTGCCCGGATGAGACGCTTGTGGAATGCTCCATAGGAAGCAAGGACGTCTTCTATCCCTTTTGAAGGGTCGAATCGCGCAATTTGTATAATATAGTCCTCTAGCTTGGTCATTAGTTTACGTGATTTCTAGGTGGAGATGTAGCCAAGCAAACCCCTGGAAATTGCTCACCATCTGGAAATGCAATGTTCGGCATGTACCGCTGGCGGCATTCCGAGTTGAAAATCCGTCCATAGTAACTGATGATCCAGTCCGTCATAGGCTTATTAAGTCCGTCCAGCCAGTCTGTTGAAGCTGGCATGTATCCAAGCTTTTCTGGAGGCACATTCGCCGGAACAAAAGCACGTATAGGATGACTGATAAAGAGATCTGCCTGCTTGATTGTGTCCCATAGGAATTTCCAGGTCTCGGCCTGCGGGGTGCCAGGCGTGTCGACGAGATCACTCCGGATCTGGATATGACTACGGAAAATGACCGGTCTGTCCGGGGTTTGCTCTTTGATGAGTGGAATTAACCATGGCAGCTGCGGGTCGTCAATGATGATAACGTCGGCACCACCCTCCCACGGTGGCATTAAAGGGCCGTTGTTTTGATGCCAAGTGGGAGGTGGCGGACCATGTTCCTGGAGCAATGGATAGGCATAAGAGCGAAGATTCTCAAACCATTGGGGAGCTAGAAATCTCCTACCCTTAAGCCAGTAGCGTTCGGCATTCTCGAGAATCCAATCACGGAGGACGTCCTTATCATCCTGAGTAAATCGAGTACCAGCAGGTGCGACGCCTTGCAGGATATTATGGTTGTTCTTAGTAATTCGGAAGATACCATGCTTCGGCTTCGGGACGTACCTAAATGAATGGTGAGTAGAGAACGCATGTAATGTCTTGGTATTGCAATCGAAGCTAGCAAGGACCTACCACCTCAAATCGACACCGAGTACCTTCGCAAACCGAACCATGGCATGCCGCATTAAGGCGACACCACCACCCTGCGGAGTAGCACTGAAGAAGGCGATCTTTACCCTGCGCTTCTTTAAATCGTTGGCATACTTATTGATTGCCGCCCACGTCGGGGCTTCCACTGTTCTCTCATAGTCCTTAAGTCGGGTCAATTTTACATGGAAGGCGGCGTCGACCTCAACCAAGCCTCGAACACCGATCTCTGGGACGGGAGCCTGGTTTGGGCCAAAAAATCTGCTGAGAAGTGAGGAACCAGTTAGGCTTGTATGAAAGAGGAAACCCTGACCTGATACATTTCCTTGCGATTGACTCGGCGTGTTCGTCCAATGACTTATACGATAGGTTCTCTTCGTACACCCCCAAACTTACTTTTTCTTCCGAGTTCCGCAGCACAATCGGGATGATATCTAGCTCGGCCCAGAGGCGCGAACAGAGATCGGGACACCGCTCGCACAGTTCAGTCGACATCGCGAAGCCGACGAACTTCTGGCAGTGTTTCTCTTGATAGTCTTTAGCCTTCGTTAAGATGAAATCCGTGAAACCGGTCCAGCCATCTCTGCCACTGCTACTAGGAAACTCAAATTGCGCAAAGTCCAGTGGGTAAGAGCTATCGCGCACGGCGATGGCGAAGGTCGCTCCACCCAGGAGGTGGAATCGAACCGCGACACCTGCATAGATAGTCTGCGATGGGTCAATACGTAATTTCTCACAAGTGAGATAGTTTCATACATTGAATGGCGGCCCAGTCCAGTGGTTCTTTTCAAGCTGGGATTTCAATGGCTGCTGATATACAGACGTTCGTCTTTCAGCTTCATCGCCGTTCGTTGAGGTCGTAGTAGCAATCGCAATGGACATGTTTCAATGATGTAGCGAGTAGCCTCGTCGAAATATAAAACCTACGAAGCAAAAGTAGGAGTTTCAAAGGGAGCTATCAGTAATGAATTATAATTGAGGGAACTTGTATAAACTGGGGTGATAGTTTTCGGTAGAAAATCGTCCGTTACCGGTTTGGAGTGGTGTTTATGTACCACCAGAGTGTGGCTTGAAATGAATAACATAAGTTGAGATTAAACCATGGTTCACACATCACACGTCATTGCCACCCTTCTCACCTTTTGGAAGAAAATGGACAGTCCGGTGGTTGAAAACGTTGATCATATTTATTTCTTGTTATTATTATTACTAGTATTATTCATACACCGCGGGCCTTCTGGCCGAGTCTGTTGGCTATGCTATGCTGTCCTTCTGCCTTTCTAATCATACAGAAAACCGTACCTCAGGGTCGAATGACAATCTGCATGCTTCTTTTGTCCTGACATGTTCGTCCCGCCCGTACTTTAACAGCATCCCCATCTGTTAGGGATTTGAGAGAGAGAGAGAAAGAGAAGAGGGAGAAAGGTTATCAGGTTTGACCCTCGCTTTCCGGAATCTGTAGAGCGAAGTTGTATCCTCTTGTCCGCAACGTTCTCAATTTGAATGCAATCCCAGGATTTCCTACTGCCATATCAAATTCTCGATCCATGCACCGAGTGAATGGCATGTTTCGTTATATCAATATGGGTGGTTGCTGAATAAACAAGAGCCGTGGAGAAAACGGTGGAATCACTTTATTCACTCATCTCCCTCCAAATTACTAACAATACTAACCAAGTCTGTCTCATCATGATTGTCACATGTGGAATATCATATGTTAATTTTTCTGTTGCATCTTCAGTATTCGCATCCTGTGTCTTCGTCTTTGATCAATGCCATAAATGGATGCTTATTCAATCGTCTCAGAAAGTTCCTTTCGGAAGTCTGAAGAGAGCTTGTCAAGTAATAGGCTTAGCATCCATGAGATTTCAGCATTCCTCTCTGATAGTTTCTCCTTGGGATTCCGAGGCAATCCCATCATAGTGTGTTCAGGCCTTGCAGGTACGAACGGTGGTGCTAGCTCAGCAAAGTTGACAGTATCGGCTTTGGCTTGAAGTAGAGGGATTATTCTCGACCATGTGCAACAGAGTTCTTCCTGAGGCTCAAAAGAGTCATCCCTTGCCATGGGAATAAGGTTTTCGATCTCTTTTAAGAGCAAGAGTCGATACTGCGCTGAGAACCTCCTGGGTATATTCTGACGTTGTTCGTCTTCACATAAGTCGCTTCGTGCATAATTTAGTTGCACAGATGGCGAGCCTTGTCTGGATTCAGAGTTACCCCGGCCCCAATTCTCAAAGCTGAGATCGTAATTTCGTGAATCCTGTATCGGGGGTCTGCTGGCCGTCACAGCCAATCCCAAGGTACGGCAGGAATAAAAGGCATACTCATGGTCATGATGCTTTTCTATGCGCCCTCTGTGAAACAAGTATCGTCGCCGTACCCAACCAGAGCAATAAATCAGCCATATATGAAAAACATCCCCTATTACTGTGACCAAATTTGTCAGAATCGGAATGGCAAGTAGTGACCAGAAAATGAAGAAGACTTTGCTGAAATTGGTCGTGGGGGAATAATCCCCATATCCAATTGTCGTGAGGGATGTGCATGTGAAATATAGAGCCACGAAATATGTCCAATTGTTTTCTTTCTCGGAGTAGTGAAAAATTTCCGCACTAAGGAGCCATAGGGCAAACCATGCAGCTAAAAATAGCGCCAGCTCGGTCCATCTCCTTCTTCGATAGAATGCAGATTTGACGTTAAGTAATTTGAAAATCTCTTTATCCCTTGGGATACGGCTTCTGGCTAAAGCTGTTTGTAGTTGGATCTCTTCATCTGTTGATATACCACCACTTGTGTTCTCGGAGGGATCTGTATTATCACACTCACTTTGAGCTTCCTCAATCTTAAATTTAAGCTTCAACTCCCTCATCTGATCCGTGAAAGATGTCACAGCTGTGATAACAAAGCCCAAACTAGCGATCCCGCTAAAAGCGTACGGAATTAGCAAACTGCGTCCTAGATGAGTCCGAGGGACTAGATTCCCAAGACCGATAGTCAAAAGGGTGTAGTTGGTAAAGTAGAGAGCGTCCATTAATGACCAGCCTTCAATGGTGCTATATAGTGCGGCTCCACCGAGAAGCAATATGGCGAAAATGATTACTCGGAACACGATGCTCGTACATTCGACCTTCCGCCTATCTGCCGGACCGAGTGGGGATACTTGCATACTGACTATGTAGATTGAGAGCAGAATTGCTACCACAAGGTAGAGTCCAGCAGATATAATCCCGGCAAAAAAATTCTGGGTATATATGAGAGCATGGCGGCTTTGAGTTTGCCGATGCTGTCGGACCTCAATGCCGACGAGGCTGAACAGGATAATAGCCGAGACGAGCCAGCTGATCACCGTAACCATGAATCCCCTGATGGAGTTGATGTGGAAGATCATCAAAAGCAGATATATTATATAAGCAACCACGGACAGAGCCAATGAGGTTGCTTTGAGTCTAGTGGCCCTGGAGAGGTGTTATCTAGATGGAATGGAAAAAGGTGTGAGATAGCCTTACCAGTATGGTGTGTGTAGATCAACCATTGACCCCTCCGCGGAAACATTCTGCTGCCATCCCTTCACTAGCGCGCAGATATTAAACATAAGAGCCATGGAACAGAAGGAACCCTCCCTATTCATCAGCAACATGTTGAGCTATATGGACACGGGATATTTGCCATACCGCAAGAACAGGGAACCCCATAGAAATGTCCCACCAGTGACTAATACACTTTAGAGAGAGATTGGATTAGGGGGTAGATAGTGACGACTTGCCTTACTCTTGTCTGGCGTTTGGCCATTGTGATATCTCCGGGAATCTCAGAGGATTTTGAAGGTGGTCTTCCATAACCTCCCATCCCACAAGGTTCCCTGGCGGTATTCGTATATACATGGAGGATGACCCCTAATATGATCATCGATCATCCAGTGTACCAATATGAGATCATATGATGTGACCGTTAGCCCAATACCGTCTTCGGGTAAGGCTGAGAATTAATAATCTAGGCACTAGATAACGTATTGCCATTGGAACCACTTCTTCTGCACATAACCCATGGTTCCAAAATACCGTTGGACTTCGGGGTTTACGCAGGCAATCCTCATCAGTAGGCATCGTTTCGCGATTAATCTAGCAAATGGAACAATCCATAGAGCCCCATAGTTCATATTGTCTAAGGAAGGTGGACAAAATACATACGTAGTCTTCAAGTCATTGCTTCTGTGAATGGCCAATATTGTAGCTAGGTACGGCATTTGGGTACCACGCACCGGCTTGAGCTTACCATGGTTTGCATTAAGTGTGTTAGCACAAGGTAGCGCCGACCGGGTCCAGATCCCAGAGAATTCTTATTCTGAACGTTACTCGGCATCCAAATTTGTTGCGGCTTTTAATAAAGCAATAATACTTAGTTCAAAATATCTGCCGTGGGCAGTACTTTTTCGACTTTTGTCGATACATAAGTGGCCGAAGTAGCGCCTAGGTACCTTCAACCCGAAGCTGGAATTTCAACTTAGGCATTCTTGATCCTTTTGCTTCGATTATTTTCTGAATTTTAATATCACAACCCCCTTCCCCCCCTTCAATTATCCTGTCACTATTATGTATTGTCGATACTCCAAGGAACAATAATCTAACAGAAAGCATTTCCCAGTGGGCGTTCTCGTTCCCTTGAGCCTGTTGCAGTTTGTTATTATCTTCATTATGTAAGCGCTCAACTTTTTACAATGATGCTGCCGCATGAAATTGCTGGTCCTTATCTTACATACTGATTTATGATGCAGAATCTGCTCGAGTTCCTACGCAAACGGTATAGTGGACGCATTGAGATCAAGAAACAAGTAAGAAGGAATGATTCCAATTCGGAAATCATCTTACGAAGATTGCAGTGTCTCTCCACACCAAACGTGTGATGCATGGTAGGAATCATTAAGTATAGAAGAAATGCGTCCGCAATATAATACGCAGGGTGAAACCCTAGAGCTAATTACCGCTTCCCTTAGTTCGTTGTGCTAGGACGTAAAATAAACGATACAAGTACGTAAGAAGTTCGAGAAATCTAAGGCTCAAGGTTATTATTAAATGTCTTTTCCATTCCGCGAGACGTATACGTAAGTCAACCTAACTAAGTGTCGTGCCGAGCATATTTGCTCCTCATTCGGAGCTGCTTCCCGAATTTGTACAGCAAAAAAGGGTATGGAACGAATAGCACCGTCAAACAACCAAGCAATGTACAAGCCCAGCCGACGCCCAGATTATGGAACATCTGGGTCGCGAATAATGGAAAGCCTCCACCGAAAGATGATCGTAGAAAGTCGTTCCCAGCAAGTACTGAGGCTGCGTATTTTGAATATGCGTTTGCCTCGTAGCAGAAAATGCTGTTAAAGATCAGGTAGCCTCCAAAGGAAAATAGCATGGAAGCAATGATAGGCACAATCCAATGAACACTTGGGAAGTTTCCTGTCCACCCGAACCAGAAAAGTGATATTGGTAGGCACACGGCCCCAAAACATGCTGGAGGAAGGTGCTCTTCTGGTGAAAGGTGGTCTTCAGGGTCCACGTGTCTTGACTGCCAGTGATATTTCCAATAGAAATACGCTGGAAGTGCGATGAATACGGCACCTATCATAATGCCAAGAAATGCCAGGCCTGTTTGTCCTGGGTTAAAGCCGTGCTTTTCTTCGAACACGATTGGAAACGCTTCGAACCAAATATACAAAATTCCATAAATCAGGGCGATGTAGAGATTCATCAGGAAAATAATTGGTTCGAAGAAACAAAGCTGAAATGGACGAACGAGGGCTTCAAATAAAACGTCCTATTCATGAATTGTTAGTTACCGACATGCTTTGAGCAGGTATAAATGAATTTTCCACGCTTGTTTACCTTAGGGGCCAAGTTAGAAATTTCAATCTCAGCTTCAGACGCATATTTCGGATTGTTTGTGAGCCGGCGAATGCGCCGTGCTCGGCGGCTGAGGATGTTTGGAGCAAATGTCTCAGGCAAAAAGAAGAAGAGAAGCAATAGGGTAAAACCAGATATCCAAAGCAGCTCCCAGATAGTCCATGTCCAACCCTTCGCAGAGGATGCGAAGCCTCCCACGAGAGGGCCCAGCACAGGAGCAGCAATGGCGAAGGATGCCCACACTGCAATCATATAGTCGCGGATTTTGGGGTTCCAGATATCTCCCATAGAGGCTCCTCCGGTAGCAAGAACGGGAGAGCCTAGGAACCCGGTTAAGAATCGGAATACCAGGAGCATGCTGAAGTTCTTCGCATAAATTACTGCGAATTGAAAGAAGACGAACACTAGTAAAGTTGCAACATATATCGGACTTCGCCCCACCGCGGGAAGCTCTGATATCGGTGCCCAGATCATAGGTCCTTTGGGATATTCAGTCAGTATTGCTACGGGGCGTTGCGATAGCTTGAAATGAAATGCAAAATTGAAATGCAATACAACTCACCCAGCCCATATCCGACCACAAACAGCGTAAGACCGAGGATTGCAGCCTCCCTACTCACGCCAAACTGAGTAGCCACACCCGGGATTCCAGGTGTGTAGATAGCTGAACCAATATAGATAGAAAATGTAAGAAGGCAGATAAGTAAACTGACTAAAATCTTTTTTCTGATGCTCCAATTTTGAGGATTCTACCAATATCAGCCGGAAATTTCCTTTGCCGGTCGAAAAATCCATCAAGCGTCCTAGAGTGGTGTCCTACCTCGCTATCACTTGTGCCTCCCCAACTGATTACCTCAGGAAATTCACCTCGTACTCCTCGCCATGGACCTGCCAAGACACTTCTCAGAGAGGGTCTTTGCCGCCCCGACCGGGAAGCTTGAGAAATAACCGTATACAAGCAATACTGCTCGTAAAAGTCCACGCCACCATTGGCCGGGGGTACTTCTTCACAGTAGGCCTCATGAGGTTGCAAGTATTTGCGCCAAATTGATACGTCCATTTCTTCCGGGTACAAAAAAAGACTATACCCGCTCAAGAAACGAACAACTTTGCCGAAAGCTGAGTCACGGATTGTCTCCATCATCCCGTATAAGCTGGAGAGTAAGTTGGTCAACTGAAGGAGGAGTGAGGCCCCGCAAGTTAGTTTCTATATATACTCCGTAGATGTCACTCCATGTCAACTATCCAACCGCTACTACGGTCTAGACCAACCTGGGTCACTGTTACGAACCATGCAGCAGCGGTGTGTGTGTGAGCCCAGGTACTGATTGATGGGCCACCGAAAGCTAACTGCCCCCTAAGCCACCTATGCTTCAGCTCCAAATTACGTAGGTTTACTTCGCGATCCTCAGGTATACGGAAAGTTGTTGTGATGTGATCCTAGCACAGATCAGGAATAAAGCAGCTGCATGGAAAGTGTGAAGAACGAAATTGGTTTCCAATCAACTTGGACTTCACCTTGTATAGATAACCTCCTGAACCACCTCAGAAATGGTAGCAGCAATTAACCTTCCTCTGAAGTACAACAGATTATGAGCCCAGAGCAACCTATCGGGTGTCGTCACTATCCAATCAGAAGAAGTATACGAACATGTCTGCTCCGGTTCATAACTCGCCCGACCGAGCTGTTCGCGTCATTGAGTGTCTGACAGAAAACGACATCGTGACTGGAATCCCGTGACCTCCTACTAATGCCCCATGACCTTCTACCTAGACATGGAATCATCCAACACCCTGGGGTGGGATGTCTTTTTTTGAACAACCCTTCCCCTCCCTAATGCTTTACTCTTGAGATTTTTTGATCATTTTTATTCCTTTTTATTCTGTTTTTATCCATTCTCACCCCGTTCTTATCTTTTTTACTCCAGTCTTCACAATTCTCATCTATATTATCCACACTCATTCTTAACACAAATCTGACCTTCTTTTAAGACCCAGCGCTCTTTGGCTACTGACCGCGTTTAGTATATGCTTTAAGTACAGCTGAGCGGACAGGAAGCCCTGTTCTCCACACTCTATGGTTGTATATACTTACTCTTGGAATGAGTTAGGGCTAAGTAGATGGTGCAAAATCATAGAGAGTGCGCGAGAGACAGAGTAAGAATGGGGTGAGCCGGGATGAAAATTATACATCGTACTCCTTTAGATGACTACTGAAATAACCCCTTACGGCGGAGTCTGCTTTGATACTTATTGGGTCAAATTATCCTCCAAAAGAAAAACCGGTCTCTTGGCATCTGCACATAGCTTCTATATATCTTCATCAGTATATCTGATAACGGCATTACAGATCTTATATATACAGTGACTCATTATCTAAGATACCTACGGGATAACCCCATTAGGCTAATTAGCCTTCTTCACGGCTAGTAGCATTACTTTTGATGCCTGTGTGCATAGCCCGAGTAATTGACGCTTAAATATTTCATTATTTAAACCCTTGGGATGAAAGTAGGTAAAGGGTTCAAGTCAATATCTTTAAAAATCATGGTCATGTCACATTGAGATCGGGAAGCTACGCCAGTCAGATTCCCAATATTCTGATATCTTTTGCCGCCATATGCGGCGCCAGATAGCCTCAAGATAAAGCTAGTAGCTTTCCAGAACGTCGGGTGATTACTGGAACCTCCTGAGTTTCATGAAAATTGGAGTTCTCCATCTCGGCTTCTTCGCTAGCGCGAATTTCTGACATGAGGCAGACGCAAGGTCACATTCGCTTTAACTATTATAAAAGACTAAAAGAATCGATACTAAACATTCTACAGGGTTGTGGACGGAGATAGCTGTGATTCCATCGTGGCTTCAGCCGGGATCAGCAACTCGCAATTCTCGAAATGGAACCCATATATTGATGATAGTATGAATTTACTTTCTCCCCAATCTCGTTCCTGGCGCAACAACAACAACATCTTCGGCTCCCATGCCCACTGACGACGGCAAGCCTCCCACCCAATCTAATATTGCGAAGAACTGCAAAAAATTCCACAAAGTTCCTTCTGGTGATCAGTGTGATTTTATGTTCTGAGTACCAGATCACTTACAAGCAATGTATTTAGTGGAACCCTGCCGTCGACTGGTATCTGATGAATATTCTTCCATGGATTGGGAAATATTTCTTCCAATAGTTGAACGAAACTGAAGATTTATCTTACTTTAGGCTGCTCTGACCTGCAACTCGACTATAATGTCTGCGTCCACATCCCTGGCGCTGTCAATACGCATGGCCCTACGCCCGCAAGTGCCCGACCTATCCGCCAACTGCAAGACATATCACAGGGTTGCTGATGGCGATGGATGCCCTCAAATCGAAAAGCATGATGTCATTACTCTTGACCAGTCCGTGAATGGAACCCAACCATTGACACTAAATGCAGCAATTTCTGGAACGGATACTATATGTGCACAGGCTTTTAAGTTACTTCGTCACCTTCATGGAAAATAGCATGAGAATCTCACTTGCTGGAAATCTTTGTGAAAATTCAATAGAACCTGGGGAAGATAATATATAGCTATACAAGTTCGGGCAGGATGGAAAAAAGACATCAACTTTGCACCCCTACCTAGCACTGGCAACAGTCAAAGTACCGGTTTTCGAAATCAAATACTCCTCGATTGCTACATCTTTGCCTGCCTCTTTCCCATAGCCGGATCCCTTGATGCCACCAAAGGGTGATTCGGCACACGATGAATTTCCTATAGATTGATATAAGTTCTCGTGTTGACACAGAGAGAAAGATTTCCGCAAAATCCACTTACCTGTGTTCATTCCAATCATGCCAGCTTCAAGATTTTCCAATAGTCTCCAAGTCCGATCAACATCCTTTGTAAAGAAATAAGAAGCAAGGCCCATGCTGGTGTCATTCGCTTGTTTCACTGCTTCCCCTTCGGTTTCAAACTTATAAATTCCAAGCAAAGGACCAAAGATCTCCTCTTTCGTCGTTAACATATCGGATGTCATGTTCGAAATAATCGTGGGTTCGAAAAAGTAGCCATTTAAATCCTTTGACTGGCTACCACCGCACAAGATAGTACCACCTTTACTCACGGCATCGGCCACATGGCTTTCAAGTTTCTCGATTGCCCGGCTCGTAGTAAGAGGGCCCATTGTCGTTGCAGGATCAATACCATGTCCAACGCGAAGCTTCTGAGTAGCCTCCAATATTATCTTGGTAAATTTTTCATAAACGCCACTTTGGACATAGACCCTATTGGCGTGTGTACAGGCTTGACCAGCAGTACGCCATTTGAGAATCAAAAGTGCGGCGACAGCCTGTTCCAGATCTCCATCGTCAAAAACAATAAAAGGGCAGTTTCCGCCCAATTCCATAGTAACTTTCTTCAAGCCGTCACTGCAATGCCGAGCAACGATACTTCCCACGCGCGTGCTTCCAGTAAATGTAACCTTTCGCACGAGGGGGTGTTTACATAAACGCTCACTCACAGCCGGTGTCCTCTCATTGTCTGTTGAAATGACATTCAAAACTCCAGCTGGTAGACCAGCACGGATAGCTAGATCAGCTAATGCCATGGTGCTGAGCGGAGTTTCTGGTGAAGGCTTCACAATCATGGAGCAACCCGCTGCAAGTGCAGCTGCAACTTTACGGATAACCATTGCGACGGGGAAATTCCAAGGAACCAAGGCAACGCTCACACCGATAGGCTGCTTGATGACGAAGGTGCGTCGGTTTGAGATGGATGGTTGGGCGACAGAACCTCGAATACGCTCAGCTTCTCCGGCAAACCACCAGGCAAAGCCTAAGGCATAGTCAACTTCGCCAACGGCTTCTGCCATGGGCTTGCCAGTTTCATAAACCACGATTTTAGCGATATCCTGCCGGGCATTTGTGATGAGCTCGTGCCACTTTAATAAAATCTTTGCTCGTTGTCGCGGGTTCATGGTTCGGTAGCTCTCGAACGCTCCCTGCGAGCTCTCGACATACTGATCCACGTCCGGAGTATCGTTGGCTGGACAGAAAGCGAACACTCTTTTAGAGCCGGGGTCTAGTAGAGGAACCGGATTTAGAATTTTGGTATGATTGGTGACTGAGTTTTTCGCGACTAACCTTCCACATCAAATGTCTCGCCTGATTTAGCCTTCACCCATTCACCATTCAGCAAAGATGCTTCATGGAAAAGCGAAGGGTCATCCAACTAGACATGTATTAGAAAAATGTAAGGACAAATTGCTAGTGTAGTCAGGGATATAATATTTATGAATGTTCCATACCTTAAATAACTCTGACTTGGCCATGTCTGTTTTTCGTTCCATGAGTCGTAGTAGAATAGTATAGTCCGAGTTGCGATTCGATCACTCTTTTATAACTTCCAGAGATAAACCATCACAAGAACTAGCTTAATAATACTATTATTGTGAGATTATTGATCATGTTTCTAAACCTTCCACTATTTCGATTTTTACATCATCTATTCATTACGTGAATGATGTGTTTAGTTATGCGTTCCGGTGCTGACCGATGTGAACCATACTAGAATCTGGGATAAGCTATGAAATAATCAGGCAATTATTCTACGTTTTCAATCTCTGCTTCTTACGAAATTGAATTTTCACTTATTTTATGTCATCCGAGGAGACTGCGCGGAGGCCTGCTTAGGAAAGGCTCATAAATCGCGATGATCCTGAGCTTCACGTAATCGAACGATTACTAGTATACTTCCCCTTGCGATATTCGATGATAGAGACTATACCTGAAGGTTTTTATGACTTACAAATCTAAAGTACTATTTAAGAACCCGAAATCGAGTGATGCTTGCTAGATAACTGAGACAGCTGCATCTTCCCCTTTTGTCATCTTACGGATCACAGTCAAGCTCTCAACATGGCACCTCCGAAACAGGTCAACATCGCCGTCATTGGTAAGTGAATAAAAGAGGCTTTCTTTATCCAATACGAGACGTAAGTTAAAATAGTTGAATCTATTTAGGCACCGGTGGAGTCGGGTCGGTCTTCATCTCACAGCTTTCATGGATCGCGAAAAATACTGCTTCAACTCACTTCAGTCTTTGCTATATTTCCATGATTGATAAAGCCCTGTATCATCAAGATTACTCCGAGATAGACATTGATACCGCTGTGGAGACTATGGAGAAATCTGGCAAAGCGCCGCCGTCGACTCCCACCATTGTCGATTACCTTGCAGCGGCACCGCACAAAGTCATCATGGTTGACAACACCAGCTCTGGAGCAATTGCCGAGTCATATCCCGAATTTCTGAAGAAAGGAATCAGCATCATCACTCCTAATAAGAAGGCATTTTCTGGAAGTTATCAGCTCTGGCAAGATATATTTAGTGCCGCAGAATCGGGCGGCTCGCTCGTCTACCACGAATCGTCAGTTGGGGCAGGAATGCCTATCATCTCAACCATGAAGGATTTTGTTCATACGGGAGACGAAGTTACGAAAATCGAAGGTGTTTTCAGTGGTACCATGTCATACTTGTTCAACGCCTTTGCTCCCTTGAATGGAGAGGGTAGCAAGTGGTCCGACAATGTCAAGAAAGCAAAGGAGCTAGGCTTCACGGAGCCCGATCCTCGGGATGATTTAAATGGTCTCGACGTCGCCCGCAAACTGACTATTCTGGGTCGTCTTGCTGGGTTGCCTATCGAATCGCCCGATTCATTTCCAGTCCAGAGTTTGATCCCAACAGAGCTAGAGTCTGCGAAGAGCGGGGATGAATTTCTACAGAGACTGCCCGAATTCGACTCGAGGATGGAAGAACATAAGACTGCGGCCATGAAAGTCGGAAAAGTTGTGCGATATGTTGGCAGTATTGATATGGCTAGTAAGCGAGTTAATGTTGGAATGGAATGGTTTGATCCCAGTGATCCTATCGCGACGCTTAAAGGCAGCGACAATATCATCAGTTTTCACACAAAGAGATATGGAAGCATGCCCCTCATTATCAGGGGGCAGGGAGCCGGTGGAGATGTCACTGCTATGGGAGTTTCGGGCGATTTGTTAAAGGTTTTAGTCCAACTTGGCTAGTTGACTGAATACCTATTCGGTAATGCTACATTTATAAGAAGAGGTCTTCTTCACTCTTTTGACCAACGTCAGCCTATCATAATACTTATACTTACGACTTCTTATGAGTGGTCGAAACCCGATGGAAAAAGCTATCATGGAAACATTCCAGAATCATAGTCGCGAAAAAAGCCAAAAAAAAGGCGCATCAGCGCGAAAATGTATATTCAGTGAATTCAATGCATAGGATAGCTGCGCGTATCTACACAAAGCCACTCTATACAAACTCCATTGATACTGTACTTGTGAAAAATGACGGTCTTCAAGTCGAGATCCATGTTTTCCAAATAGGCGAGTCATATGAGAAGTCGACGAAATTGCGATACGTTTGGAAAGTCTGTGTATCAAGTGGTTTTGGACATGTCAAACGACACTGCACATCTGGTCTCAAAGGAATACCTTGGGCTGCAATATTATAATTATGATCATAAAGCTCGGGATAACTTCCAAAGAAAGACGGATCAATCTTATAGATAGAAACCCCACATGACATGTTCAATTTATTGAACACAGCCCGAGAGCACACTGGTGAGTTGAAAATAGTCGCAACATCTGGAGCAGGAAGGGCTGTCATCAGATCCGCGGGATCTTCATGAACTTGTGAATCGAAATTGGCAATGATGTCCGTGACTCGAATGTACGCTTTTATTGAGGGAGCTCCCATAATCAGCTCTGACATCCAAGTCTCGACGACATAACTGCTAACTGTATCACAAAATATTTGATCGATTTGTGGATTGGCTGAGTGAAGTTGTATCAAGCGATCACGGATCGATGGAAATGGAATCCAATCGATAACACTTGGGTACGGATTTTGTAATTGTAATTTGGTGGGTCGATATTGGGGATGGATTGAATTGTATGTCTTTGTGCAAGGGTTTATTTGCCATGCTGTGAGGTTGACGATATGATAAAATCGAGTTTTCGCATACCATTTCATTACATCGGGTCTGGTGAGACTATTAAACAATGATAGTAACATCATGACCTCCTGGTAAAAGCTTTTTCGTGGTAAGTAGATAGTTTGAAGATGATGTAATAGATTGATTTAGACTCACAATAACATGGCTGGCCCTGTAGCAGGCTTGTTCAAGTCCACCTTGTTCTTGAGGGTCATGCGTAAGGTTTGGATATGATCCGAGAATGGCGAGTTTGTTTCAGTCCAACTCTTGTCCAGTCTCATTCTGGGGCTTTGGATACTAGAAAGAGCTCTGGTATACGGATCTGTTCCCATTTGATACTCGAAAGACCAGATACTCGGAATTTCCTGTGCCAGATTGCTAATTCTTTCAGAGATAGATTCTGACCTCGGAGTTATCGCAGAAATATTATGATCTTGCGACTTCTCTGGCAGATCTAAGCAGATGCCAGATGGCGACTTCATTGGCGACTTCGCTAAAGCAGCTGCATGTGAATCGTGGTCTATCACAGTATCGTCTTCAAGAGCCCCTGATTCGAATTCAGTGAGTATTTGGCTCAAGCTCAAATCAACCCCATCGTGGTTCAAAACAGGATCTTCATTATCCCGCGTTGGCTCTTCTGTCGATTGGGAAACGGTCTCAGATAATGCCTGCATATTGGCAGTTATCCTAGCTAATTTGGACTGTACATCTATGAGTGTTTTTCGTAGACGACTATTTTCTTCTCGAAGTTTTCGAATTGTCTTATCTTGCGGTTCATTCTTCGAGCTAGCTCGATCGCGTAGTTCTCGCAAGTGGTCTGCCTGTCTGCGACGAAACGCTCTCTGGGCCAATCGATTGCGAAGTTTACTGCAAACCAGTCAGCTATTGTTGAAATTCTAGTCCTTCGGGTCATTCCCATCGACCAACCGTTTCTCCACATTGTTGTCCGCTGATCTCTCATTCTGTGGGGTATTACTTGAAGCCATCGCTATAGATGCAAGGTTGCGGTATTGTAACCTTTCGATGAAACAATGCAAGTCAAGATCATGGAGTGGGATTAATTCAGGAGATGGATAATCGATCGATTATACATGGCTCAAGGCCTAAACACCGTCGAGTCATTTGCGAGAGCCGTTCATACCGGGAATGGTTTCCCGTTCTACTATTCCCGTGTAAATTATTAGAACGCCGCGTAGTGCTGGGACAAATGCCTTCAATAATAAGAAACAGGATTAACAATGATTAAAAGAATAACAATGCTCATTTTACATCGTTTGGCTTGTGTGATGCGTCGTTAATTGACACGCATCTTAGCGGATCTCTAAGTTCGGGAAAGATGGGTGAAAATTACCAACATAAGGCTTCATCAACAAATACCATATCAAAGAATATGCTATGGGCTTAAGGCTTTTGAACTAATCGTACTCAAATTAGACCCCATTATAGAGGCAGGAAATACAGAATAAGACTTGGAGGTTTTCAAGTCGATGTCATCACTGAGGCTCTCCGACCACTGGGTGGGTATGCCAGATCCGAGAAATAGAAACGGGTGCCGTGGAGAGAAATAAGAATCTCGAAGCAAGCATGCACGTGGTTGACATTGTCTTAAAGGTACCTTGGCAGGAACCAGACGTCATCAAAAGTGACAGGTTATTAAAAATGGAAGCCGACATCCAAACCCGATGAAGGAATCCAAGGTGGTCAATAGGAAGTGCCCCGAGACCCGAGAATTCTCGGCTCACACCACGATCGGCTTCGAAAGAGAATTTTCGGTTCCGAACATTCGGCATGCCAACAAGGGAGAAACCCAGTCAAAATAATCGGGTTTGAAAAAAGGTTGTCGGGTTTCACGAGAATGACTTCCTGCAGGGATGTTTTTCCTTTTTTATTATTTTCTTTCTTCAATTCTTTCTCAATCATCTGTCTAACTTGCCATATTCTCTCGTTGCTTTGTATACCTGACGGTGTTCGTTAACTAAACTTGGCTGATCCGGATCTGGTAAGACATCACAAATCTCGATCACCTCCAATTTAGAGAAATTAGAAATACTGACGTATGTGAAAACAGATTCAAATCATACTATCTGATCAAACTCAAAGGAAAAGTTAAAATAACAATGCTTTGTCCTAATATTTGTGGCGTGGCCAGCTTGCCACCGCTAGCATTGACATCTGCCACCCCCAATGCCTGGATTGAAATGATCAATCCCAAGGACAACACTTATACAACATCAGACGAAGTCCGTGGCTATGTGAATATTGAGGTAGAGCGAGAGATTCCAATCAACCGGATCGAAATCTCCTTCGAAGGAACTTCCTCAACATCTCTAAGCCGAGCCATCGCATTCGTCCCAGGAAGAAGAGAATCTTTCCAAAGATTCCTACAATTGCACCAACCAACAAATGAACCGGAGTATCCAAAATTCAACACTCTTCTCCCTGGTCAACGATACAAACTACCATTCACCTTCATCATTCCCGAGCATCTCCTGCCTCATACCTGTACACACGAAACCAGGAATGCTGCTATCAAACACGCTCACCTCCGTCTACCACCAACTCTCGGAAACGGACCTACGCCATTCTGGAACCTGAAATCAACACCAGACGATTCCCCGGAAATGTGCCGTATTCAATATGCCGTTCGGTTCCAGATGTATAGTCATTCTTCGGCACAACCCATCTCCGAGTTATCCCAGGATATCCGTGTCCTACCCACCACCGCGCAGAATGAAAAGACTGAAGATCTCTCAACTCTTTACATGCTCAAGGAACAATCTCTTACATCTTCCATGGGCCGCAAAGAGCATGGACACTTGGAAATTTCCGCTATCAAACCTGCCCCTATTACACTCACCTCCACCGGATCTGGGTCAACGAATGCCTCACCCACGGCATTACAGTTGCATCTTCGCTTTGACCCTGTTAAGAACGAGCTTCCTCCCCGTCTCTCTTCTTTAAAGTGTAATCTCAACACATCGACTTTCTACGCTACAGTTCCTTGGGAGAATTATCCCAGTCAAGCGGATATCAGTCCCCTGCAGGTTGATCGTGAAGTCTACGAGAAGAACATGCATCTCTCCCCTCTCGATCTGTCGTCCGTAAAATGGGAGAAACTACCTTCTTTCTCTGCAATTTATACCAATAAACTTAAGGATGACGATGAATCGGATATTTCTTTCGGCGAAGAGCAGATCGAGTCTTGGGATCAATGCAGTTATACAGCTACTGTGACTGTTCCTATCATTCTTCCCAAGAAGAAGGATTACCTCCCGACTTTCCACTCCTGCTCTGTATCTCGCAGCTATTCTCTTGAACTTTCTCTTGGGCACCGCGTCTCTTCTTCGGGTATTTGTGGCTCCAGTACGAATTTGAGCGTGCCTGTGGAAATGGTTTACGCTGGCAAGGAGTAATTGTTCTCTTTATTTTTCTCTTTCTTTCTTTTCGATGATTTCCTTTGTTTTATACCACTCTGTTGTGATACCACTCTTGTTTCTCTAGAAGCGTCAATTAGAGGATACCTTTTTGGAATTTCAATTTACTAGATACTTTCATGCCCAGGATATGATTTCAGTAAAAGACTCCAGTATTTCATTAGAAGTGGCATCTCAAAGGATTGTCATACAAAGTACTACGAGTAGTAATGAAGCTAAATGAAACCTGGATTCATTGTGTACATTGGATACATCAAGTATGCCCATTCGCCGTGTGACCTAGGCACCGGCTGCAAAAGACAACCGAGAAACACGAGACATTCAAAAGAAAGAAAAAAGGTTAAATCGAAACACCGATACCATCTACACAGGCATGCTGGGCTGGGAAATAACACGACTGAAATATCACCGTACAGTCATAACAGGGAAAGGGGGTGGGATGGTAAGACAAGGGTGGGAATAAGAAAACAACTGAAAAGACAAACATCCGGCCCATATTGATGGGTCATGAACTGGCGAGGAAGTGATCACAGATCAGACTAACTCAATTGACAATTCGAATATACACGAGGGTGAAATCTCGAGAAACGGGGGCGCAGAGAAATTTAGTCGAGAGCTCGGCGGAGATCACTCCATTTCTGGCGCAGAGTTTCATGGTTTTCAGAGATCTCGGCCCATTTCATCTTTGTGGCGACCAACTCCTTCTCCATCTCTGCCATATTTTCCTCCATGGAACGATTCTCATTTTGTACTTCGATATTTCGTTGCATGATGCGTTCCATTTCTGCACGGAGCTTCTCCTCGACTTCTGCGGGTTGCTTGTCCACGACATTCTTGAGCTCAGTGACCTGGAGGTTCAGAGCGTCATTCAAATCTCGAAGTTCTTCGTTCTCCACCTTGGCGTGCACAAGCTCGGATGCCAATTGAACATGTTCCTTATCAGATGCCTCGGCACGCTCTTCAAGAAGTCGGATACGGGAGGTTTGCGTAGTAACGGTATGCCGGAGGTGTTCCAATTCAACCTCACGCTCCTTCTCCGTCCGGGTCTTTTCCTCCCATTCAGCTGTGTAGGAGCTCAGTGTCTCTTGTGTAAGGGGAATATCGCAAGCATCCTGCACGAGGATGTCGGCTCGGTAAACTTCTTTATCTGCAACACCAGAGCTGCCGAAGAAGCCCGATTCCAAGATCGATGACGCAGAAGGCTGTTTATCAATGTATGCGTCGAAGATACGCTCCTTGAGGAAGGCTGTCAGAGTGCTCATGTCCTTCATCTCAAGCAGCGCCTCGGTATTGCGACGCATTATCGCAACAGCAAATCTGATAATAGTATTTTCGAGCCCTTCCTCGAATATCAAATCGTAAATACGAAGGACTAGTTGGAGAGGGAAGCGGTAGGCGAAGAGAGTTAGGAACCACTGAGTGGCATATAGCTGTGGGGGAACACCACGGCGGCGGAGATGGCAGTACAAAGCGGGTTCCAAGTCCTCCAGCAGCCGTTCAAACTGATAGAGGCTGCGGTGAAGACCGGGCATGTCCTGGATGAACATTTCACGGAGTCCATACTTATTCATCAGCTTGACGAGAAGCTCAAACGCATCCACTTCGTCATTCTGTATCTGGAATTAGCCTTATCCTAGTCCGTCTCCGCATCATAGTTCGACTCACGTTGAACAGTAATGGCATGACAATGAAATTCATGCCTTGGGCATATCCTACACCCTCATCGTAAAGAGCATATGCTTTGCACAGCCCATAAAGACTCTCCTGGCATCCTTGCGAGACAAAGTACTTGGAATAGCTTGTCCGTGCACCCAAATCCCGCCTGATCGTCTTTTCCAACTTTTGTAATGCGGTGGCTTCATCTTTGGCTTTCTTTAGACGTGCACTATCACTTGCGGCTTGCTCCTTCGCCAGTCTCTCGGGATCTGTCTCTTGGGATGGACTGGGGGTGGCACTTGTGGGCTGCGTTGCTGAGCCGGACTGGTTAGAGCGAATAGAGGACCGTGACGATGAGGTCGATTCCTTCTCGGTGGTGCCATTGATTTGAAGGTCGGGGGTGCGGCGGTCCTTGTCAGTTCCACGCGCGACTAATTCACGATATGTATCTTCCAACTCGCCGCTACGGCAATCTGACAAAATTTGCCAGATTACACCACGAATCGTCTGTGGTATACCCCGTTTGATTGCCGCATTCAATTCCTCCGAGTTTGCAATAGCCTGAGGCCCGTTGTTCACTAGCTGCTGCCAAAGGTCCCAGTCCACAGGTGTGGATGCGTCACTTGCGGATTGAGAGAACCCAGACACAGTTCCCGGTGCCAAGCTGGCATTGATTGTTGACTGAGTGCCCCCAGGGGATGTTGCTCCTGTAGCAGGGGTGGTCGTGGCAGCCAAAATACCTTGCTCGCCTTCCTCTGGGATTGCAGGCGGGCTAGCTCCAGCATGGCTAATGCTAGCGTGTCCAGATCGGATGCTACCATCGTCATTCTCGTGGGTTTGAGCGTGGGCCGAGATCTCTTCTCGCATGCGCAGCAGCTTAAATTGGTCCTTCAGGCTATTCCTCCGCGGCTTCTTCGAATTGACACTTGCAGCATCCCCATCTTCACCATCATGGGATCGATCCAAGTTACTTGCGAGTGTGGAAACGGAGGTGGCTGTGTTTCGTCGGCTCGTTGACTGGGGAGATTTGACGTCCTTGGGGCCGCTCGAGCTGCGCGAGAACCAGGAGAAGGGACCACTGGGCTTTCGGGAAGGGGGAGGAGGAGCGGCGGGCGGAGGATTCTTGTTAACTGGAGGCGGTCCCCAGGGTAAAGATGGCAAAGCACCAGACAATCCCATTATGCCTCCACTGGGCGGGGAAGAGACATCATCCTTGGCGGGCACTGGAGGCGAGTCGCGTTTAATCTCCGGGGTCATTTCGTTGGGAGCAGGTGACTCATCCTCCTTGTTGTTGGTCAGATTCACCTCGTCCAGTGAGGAGGCATTTGATAGACGGTGGGAGGTGAGTAAGGGGGACTTCTGCGGGGGACTCTTCACAGGTGTTCGGTCTCCATCTTCTAATTCCTCCGTCGCCAGAGGACCATCTACCTGAGCCTGCTCACGCTGCTGGTCCTCTTTGATAATATCCTTTGCCTCGGTTTCTGGGGTGGTCGCAAAGTTCATGTCCACGGTTTCTTCCACGGCATCCCCTGGGCCATCCTCCACGGTGTCGTTATTGTTATTTTGATCTTCTTCCTCTTCGGCGTTCTTGCTCTTCTTCTTCTTATTTTTCTTCTTATTCTTTTTCGATCCTTTAGTATCACTTCCTTCCGTCCCCTCATCCTGCTGCTCGTCCTGCGATGCAGTAGAAAGAGACGGCTTCTCCGTCGTGTCGGGGGAGGGGGCTGTCCCAACGGGGGGACTATCGGTCAACGACCTAGTGGAAGAAGATTGAGGAATATTGACATTGAGATTCTGTGGATGTTCGGGGGCATCATCAAAGGACTCCTATACAATAGACAGGAAGTTAGCACAATTAGCAGACGACACGGTTGAAACAATAGACAAAAATAGCAACTCACCCCTACATAGTCGTTACTGTTGCGATTCGACGACATGGCCAGGGGGATCTCAGATCAATTCAAAAAGTCCAACAACACCCCATAAGAACGAAACAACAAAAGACCAGCGAGAGAATTGAAAAATGGTTGAAAAAGAAAAAAAAGACGTAGAGGAGGGGGAGAAGAAGAGAAAGAAAGGAGGAAAGTGTCGATTGGAGGTGGATTGGCGGTGGGGCGGAAGAAGGACCTGTCGATCGGAACGTTTGGGAATGCAAGATGAGAATCGAACAGATCAAAATATGGAGAGAATTGTGGATGGTAGACTTTGAGGTGATATGCAGGGGTGGTCGACATTCCTGCATGTCCGTTTTATGCTGGGACTTTCTAGTAGGGCCACGTAGTTATTTACATAGTTATACTCTGCATATTCTTAAGACTCTACATAATGATATGTACTGTATTGTAGGGACTGCTGGTGTTATATGGGCCCATTCTTGTACAAGACACTGCATAGCTTTACCATATCCACCGGGATAGCAATGATCAATGTCTCAATTGTCTACGATTGTAATGTTTTCTCCAAGTCGAGCCATCGTTGCCGCCGTAGTGGGTCCAATTGCTGCAGCTCTGAGAGCCAGCTCAGAACTTGTTGTTGATCTTCGGGGAGCATGTGGCCTGACACCTTGGACACCAGCATGGTGCATTCGATAAGGGACTGGTAGATATATTTGCAGTCTTCGGCCCCATCAAGCATCTCCTCAATGGCTGCAAGCTCTCTCCTTAGGTACTGAAGTCGTTCTGACGTGCCTAGGTTCGGAGCCATTGTCCGAGATGCCACGGATGGGTCGAAGACACACATCAAGCTTTGATGATAAAACCATAAAGATTGATCGTAGGGATCAATAAGGGCTTGATGAATGAGAGCCAGCTCTGTCGTACGAAAATTGTCCCGGTAAAAGTCAGTCTATCACGAGGTATTACTTCCGGCGAAGAGGGGAGGGGGAAACACAAACCGTCGTCCAACATGGCCTGGCGTTCCTCATCGCTGGCCGATTGTTCCTCCAACAGCCGGAGGATAAGTTTAGTTCGATAGTGCCACGCGGAAAAATTCGATAGGTTGGCGCCGATCATTTTCTTTGCGTAGTCAAACTCCTGTCGGTTCATCTCCCTAGATTCCTCCTCAGAGCCAAGTTGCTTAAGCGTACCGACGACAACCCGTCGATATGCCCATCCATGAAAGTTGCGACTGTCTAATGTCAACATCTTTCCTACCAACGCCAGTTCTTCCTGCCAAAACCGGCGGGCAACTGGCGAGGGGAGTAATCGACGGGCTTCATCCAATAGCCAAAGACGATAATTCCAGATCCAGTAGCACTTTGGAAAGCTCTTCAACAATGGAATGAGAAACATCAAATCATCTCTGATTAGCTGGACAATCGAATCAGTTCCATCTCCAGCTTCGGAGAATTGATAGCGTAGGGCCTGTCGCCGATAGTTCCATATAGTGTAGTACTCTGGGTTACGCCTCAACAAGTCGGAGATCTGCTCCAATGTCTCGGTGGAATACTCTTGAGCAGTCACCTATTTCTGTCAATATCCTTGAATCCATCTCTCCTATGAGATAAAACAAGCCTACCTTTTGACACACAGATCCCTCCAGTGACTTGTACTCTTCGATTTGCTTCAACTCTCGTTCTCGCTCTTCCGGGGTTTTCTCCACCGGTTTGAAGCGAGGGATCCCATGCTATCCAAATGATTCCGTCAGCTCGTTCTAATTCTCACCGGCACTTGTCTCACTTACACTTGCCATGCCTTCTTGTGTCTCTCTTTTTTGTTTCTTTTTGAATGTGCAAAACGTCAACTTCGTCGAAGGCGGAGGAAACCGCGTCTCGTGCCTGGATCACGTAAGCACGCAACTGCCCGCAATCGACTACATCTTCGACCTTCCTCGATTTTATCAACATTCACCAACAGACTTGCCTGGTGGAAAGGCTAATTGAAGGTCTTTAAAATACATCGTCACTCATTCTCCTCTCTTTTTTGTGTTTTTATCCCGGATTTTATACTTTATCGTGTGTGACCATCTTGGCCCACCGAACTATGGTCAATTCACGATGCCATTCCTTCGAGGATATACCCTCAATCCGCAAACATCATGCCTCCCGATCCTGGTCGTCTCGGTCAGATTCCTCTGAGAGTAGTGGGATGACCAAATTGACCGAATGTTTTGCAACAATCAATTTATCACTTCAAGAACTGCATAACGCTTCTCAGATACCACAACCTTATTCACGGCCGGACTCCCGCTGCCATACTCCACATCAACATCCACATACACACCTCAAGGAAAACAGGACCACAGGTTTGGAAACTCCCGAGAGAATTCGTATGAGAGCAAGGGAATCTCAAATCAGCAATGTGTCTCGTGGAAACTTTCGCAGTCCTGCGTCACCTGATCGATTCATCCCAAAGCGAGATTATTCTATAGATCCTCCCTCAACGCCCTTTCGTGTGAGCAAACCCCCACAGTTATTGTCACCTCGGGAGAGATTCTTGCGTTGCCGTATTCCCGAGCATGACCCTTTTCTCCCAACGGTCCGTCGACCTCCGAATTTTCCTGGCCAGGCATCAATACCCACTCGTCTCCGTCAGCGGCCTCACCAGCGACCTGGTCTAGTCACCAGCTCAATGTTCACGGGAGGAGGCCGTTCTGACTTTTTGAGGCAAGTCAGTTCTTCTTCTGTATGGGGAATTGGCGGAACTTCTGCTATTCTATCAGATTCTGTCTCCGTAGCAACAGATGGATTACGATATAACGCTGGAAGAAGTACGATTGCGCCGAATTACGTGGCCAGGTTCCTAACCAGAAGAACTGCTGCTGATGATCACAAGAAACATGAGTCTCGGCTTGCGATTGCACTAGACATCGATCCTACGAGCAGACTACTCGGCACCTCTATATCACGCATGGAAAACCATCCTAGCCCAACCTCGGCAGATCATGAGCGATATTCACCGTTTGTGTGGAAGGACAATTCCTGGAAGAAGGCTGAGCAGGATTCTTGTAAGTTTGCACCACTGACTATTTAGTCTGCTCTCATAATCTCACTTGCAGAGCTCCTGGGCTCGTATCAAGCTGTGATCCGTTCGATTTGTCTTGCTCACAAACATATATGATATCTAAATCTATCAACTTACAGATACCTCAGAATTCCGTCCACAGATATGTCTGTGGCATAACTAACTACCAGTCCCAATCTATAGGGCCATGTACTCGAGCCAAACCGGAGGTCGTGCCGCCCAAACCCTTTCGGATATTAGATGCCCCCTACCTTCGTGATGATTTTTACTGCTCGACCCTGGCATACTCTTCAACTTCGGGCATTCTTGCTGTTGGCCTTGCTCAGTTCGTCTACCTTTGGTCAGAAGGTGTCACAGTAGATCACCCTCCGTTCGGCGATGTTCATCCATCGAACTATGTGACATCTCTATCGTTCTCCTCGGAAAATGGTGGCCGAAGCATTCTCGCAGTTGGTCGCCAATCTGGCCAGCTGACCTTATGGAGTGTCTTTGACCGCAAAATTCGCTTCGAGCTGAGCCATCCTAGTAGCATCTCGTGCGTGTTATTCAAGCCGACTACCACCCGGCGAAACTCGGAGCGATTTCCTGGACTAGAAATTGACTCGGAGGAACTTGTCATCGGTGATGAATTAGGGAATGTTTGGTATTATTCCGTTGAATGGCCTGTCATTCAGAACAAATGGAGTTGGACTGGCTCTATGACACTGCTCGCCCAGATTACTGCTCATACTCAGCAAGTTTGTGGACTGGCCTGGTCGCCAGATGAGAGATATCTAGCCACAGGCGGCAATGACAACGTATGTCTGCTTTTTGATCTCCACGACATCATTCCTGCATCGATTCTCAGTCGCTCGGCGTATAGCCCCGTTTTGCCCAGCTCGTCCGATTCTCCTAGTGGTATTCATTTCCAGGCATTTCCGTGTATCAGTATCCACAATACCCCTGGAAGGTTGCGATTGTTCAGCAGAGAACATATTGTCAGCCATCTTTTACCTTCGTGGGCGCATCCCCCGATAATCAGGGTTTCTGCAACATCTCCCGTGCTGAGTAATTTGGGGAACCTCATTTCAGGCACGGAGAGAACGATCATAATTCCCGCAAACAGACAAAAGTACAGACTTCCACACAGTGCCGCGGTGAAAGCGATTGCATTTGCACCATGGCAGCCTACCCTGCTGGCCACCGGAGGAGGCTCCAATGATCGGGCAATTCACTTTTACCATTGCAGAACCGGAGTTTGCCTTGCAACGATCAACGTATTTGCGCAAGTGACGAGTCTCATTTGGAGTCAAACTCGGCGTGAAATTGCTGCGACATTTGGGTATGCACAGCCAGAACATCCTTTCCGGATTGCAGTATTCGCATGGCCAAGCTGTGCGCAGGTTGCAGTCATCCCTTGGGGGCCATACGGAAGCAGCTGGGACGGATATGATCGCGACTTTAACTTTGATTGCGGACGGGCTCTATGGGCTATCAGTTATCCAGGCCGAAGATCTCGACCTGTGAGTTCTGTCAAGGATGGCAGTAGGTCGCCTTCCCTCACGATTTCTGTACCGACTTCAAGTTCCACAGGGCCACAAACACCCAGAAGCCGAGCTGAAGCTGGCCATTTGGCTAGAGACCAGCCAGTTCGACCCAAGGAGAAGGAGGGTGGAATGTGGTGCACACGTACGATAGAAGAGGGATGTATCATTGTCGCATCCAGTGATCAAACTGTCAAATTTCACGAAATTTGGACTGGGCGGCGAACGAGCGTGGGCTCGGCTAGTGGACTGTTTGGAGGTAGTGATATCCTGGAGAGTATGGAGGGCATTGAGAAAGCTGGCAGTGAAGTCATTCGCTAGATGTCTTGTTTTTGCATTCCCCCATTATTCCTAACTAACTATTTGTATATGATACCAGGATTGGGCAGAGATGAGACTGTATAAAGTGGACGCTCCTTATTTTTAAATTATTTTTACCAAGAAATGCAATCTTGTATATCACATCCATTATTAAACCCTTCTATAGTAGCAGCATCTCCTATAAACCTTGAAATACAATCTATGCTGAGTTAATCTCGGCCTCCAGTTTACTCCCGAGAAGCCGAGCTGTGGAGATTATCCCACATACATGTACAGTTTACCAAGTGTAGAATCTGATATCAACCTTTCTACTACACTTTTTAAATTATCATTGGCCAATAGAAGCTCTCAAGCTCCCTCGCGAACTCATTCTCCTCGTTGCAGTGCTTACGTGAGTCGTAATGATGTCACCATAGAGATCCGTCTATAAAACCAAAGAATCCAACTTACAACAACTCAATCTCATCCAAGCTCTTTCAAAGCAAACCAAACTCAAAATGTCCAAACCAATCGCAATAATCGCCGGCGCAGGTCCAGGCACAGGAAGTGCCATCGCCCGCCGTTTCGCACAAATCTACCCAGTCGTCCTCCTCGCCCGATCGAACTCATCTCTAGACCCCATAGTAAAAGACATCACACAAAGCGGCGGGTCCGCAATCGGTATACCAATCGACGTAACAAGTCCGAGCAGCATGACCTCGGCAATCGAAGAAATTAAAAAGAAATTCGGACCGGAGACTAGCGTTGCAGCGAGCATTTATAATGTCGCGAGCAAATTCTCCCGCAAACCGTTTTTGGAAACGAGTGCCGATGAGTTTCTGGGGAGTCTTGAACCTTCTATCAAAGGGGCATTTAATTTTGCTCAGGCTACGCTTCCTCTTATGAGCGTTGATGCTGAGGGAGGGAAGTATCCTCCTACTCTTATCTTTACAGGTGAGTACTGTTCAGGAATGGGTGTTTGATGGATTTAGGACGGGGGATAGGGCTGGGATATGTTACTTATGATTTATTAGGAGCAACGGCTTCATTGAAGGGAGGATCTGGTCTTTCTGGATTTGCTATGAGCAAGTTTGGAATTCGGGCGATGTCTCAATCGCTAGCGCGGGAGTTTGGACCCAAGGGCATTCATGTTTCTCATGCTATTATTGATGGGATTATTGATACTGAGAAGACGAAGGGGTTTATGGAGGATATTCCTGATTCAAAAATAGATCCTGATTGGGTAAGCCTTTTTTTTCAAAAGAATTATCAATCTGGCTTTATTAGTACTTTGCTGACTTTTCTTAGATTGCGGAATCTTATTGGTTTTTGCATACTCAACCCAGGACTTCATTTACTCATGAGCTAGATCTCAGGCCTTATTCGGAGACTTGGTGATTCATTTTCTGCTTGAAGTCAGGCGTGATTTTCACTATTCACTCTCTTGGTCTTGGTCTTCACATTTGAATACGCTATCACCCATTTATATTGAAATATTTCCCAAGATTGGAATGATAAAGACACGACTAGTATGCCAGTGGCTACCGTATAGAACCGCAGCAACAGGTGACCCCATGGCCATACCATCCTCTTCTTGTCTCTTTGGCTGCGTAGATTGCCAACAAATGAATATTCCTAGACTTCACTTTCTATACCAAAATATCGAGCGACTTCAATCAAACCTGAGCCTCCAACTCCAACCCAAAAATCGACAAACCCCTCTTCCCTGGCTTGTGAAACCTCCCGACTATCCCATGCTTCTTCGAACTCTCTCACGAGATAAATTGTATGAAACCCACATCTTTTAGCGGCCTGTAAATCTTGGAGATGGGCTGCAACTAGACAACATTGCGAATTACTGAGTCCAAATTTGCGAGCAGCGGAATGATATGCCTCTGGCGAAGGCTTATAAGCACCAAGATGCTCTGCACTTGTAATAGTCTTGAATGGCAAAGAACCGTGCCTTTGAAGGTCTTCAAGAAGCTTTATATTACCGTTTGATAGTGTAGAGGTCAAGAATTTAGTATTCAACAATGAGAGACCTTGTACACTATCACTGTAGGGCTCAAGTTTATGCCAACTGAGCGCCAGATTGTCGAGATCATCTTCAGTAAATAGATCCCGGAGAGCCCTTTCGATGAGAATCTTCTCTAAAGAAATGCGGTTGTACTGATCCACTGAGACAAAGGGCTTGGACGAATCATAAGTGTTTCCAAAGCTCATATATGAATTATGCCACTCTGCAGAGATCTCCTGCCAGTTTGAAATGGACATATTAGAGACACGCGCTTCCAAGTCTGCATTCAAAGGTCGCCCTTGATCTTTTATGGCCCTTTGTGCTGCGGCGTTCAATAGGTTCGCGATACAATTTCTCCATTCCACAATGGTCCCCAAAACATCAAAGAATATTATTGAAGGGGAATCAACTGGTGGCATCTTGATGAAAGGCTTCGACAGGAATATGAGGAAATAAAGACCGTTGGACGAGGTGTAGATAATACAGGAAGATATAGCTGATTTGCGATCTGATTTCACCTTGTGGAGCGAATGCAAAAGTGAAAGATATGAACAGAATAAATTAGGATTTATGAAGCAACGTTGTGACTCAGAATCACTCATCTATTTATCAACCTCGGTGATTTCTTTCTTGCTTATGGTTGCATGTGATTTGGAATGAAGTTTTATTAACAAGGCTCACATAGTTTGGATCACACTGAATGGGATCACACTGATCTAGGAGTTTGGAATTACATTTCGGCCTTTTTTCTATTGGGTCGAGTGTTCCTCTTGTACTAACCGGCTGGTTTTGACTAGTACTTCCCAGAATTCGATCATCGTCGATAGTATAATATGTTTTTTATTTTGACCCAGCTTGTCATACTCATTTCCAATGGTGCAGAGCCTTTAAATAATAAGAATATATGCTAGGTAAGAATATACACAGTGAATATTGAATAGAGTACTCAATAGGATCAGAGAGGCCCATCAAACTCGGTCGAATCTCTTCATGAAATGATAGTAAACATCAGGTTATTGTAGAATGGTCATCCACTCTGTTACATTACCATAGCAAATGTCTCCTAACACCTATTAAGTACACTCAATGCAGAATAATTCATGGTCTAAGTTCGATATATAAGCTTTATCAGAGCCACTCACTGCTATCAACAAAAAATAAGGCCAAACAACCAAATAATATTACTATATTGGTATTCACGAACGTCGATCACCCCCACAGCTCTTCACAATTCTTGGCATCGTCATCCTCCATCTCTTAACACCTCCTTACCACAACACAGCAAATCAAACTAGTGTACGGAAAATTCCCAATTCAACCATAAACACCCTTCAAAATGCGCATCTCAACCCTCGCCCCCTTCCTAGCCTCTATTGCCCTCGCCTCCGCGGAAACCCTCAACGTGACCGTCCTCGGCGCCCACAACAACAAATCAACCCTCGAATGCTGGGCTTTGCAACCGGGTTTCCAAACTTCCATGACGCCAGGCACATCTGGGACTGAAGTTCTGAATTTAGGACCTATTGGTGGTTCTCAGGCTGGTAATTCTTCGTACTCGGTTCTTCCGGCTGAATTCGATGGTGGAAGACATAATGCGCCTGCATTGCAGTATGTATATCTTTGTTTATATTTATTTTCGATTCTTGTTTTGAGTGTTCGGTGCTATGTCTACATAGTACTAGTATCCCCTACTCAGTATACTCTGAAAAATCCTCGATCAAATTCTGTACTCTAATTGTAAGGAAAACTAATGAACTTATAGATGGGTGATCTTCCTCTCCGGCTTGGCGCATATCACTTTGCCAAACTCAACTGCCGAGGCCTGGATTACTGGCGGTAAAAATGGTGCTATTCTCGCGCTTGATACCGCTGATGTCAGTGAACTGGGTCATATTACCAAGTATCCTTCCAAGGAGCCGACTGTAGCCTTGCAGATTCCGCTTGGCGAAGAGGGTGTTCCTGCGCATCGCGTTTTACATGCGGGTGGCTGTAAGGGGGTAGAATTGCAGGTTTAAAAGTGTACTATGTACATACTACAGCATGGAGGATAAGGAATATGAGGTAACTATTGCGAAGATAGAGGAAAATGGAATTAGAAGTGCTATTTAATTCAATGTTACTAGAGTGAATTCAGTCTAATAGGTTGTGAACTGTTCTTGAAAAGTGATTTCATTCAAGTCGGTGGATGACTATAAACAATTCCACAGACTGATGCACATGCATGTCAGTATATAATTCTTTTGGTGGGAAAAAAAAAATAAGTCAAAGATAATAGAAACATTCAAACAATGTGAAACGCAAAGTCTTTCTTCCCGAATTCGTACAGAGAAAAACCTTTTCTAGCAATCGCTTCATTTCTTACCACCCTTCTTCTTTCCCCCTGTCTTGGTCTTCTTCGTTGGTGGCGGGACAGACTCAACTGCATCATCAGAGTCCTCGTCCTCCGTATCAGCGATGAAATCAACCATTGAGCCATCACCCTCCGCCTCGTCGTCGTCGTCATCATCTTCATTTTCTTCGAGGGACTCCTCGGCATCGGAGGATCCGGCCGATTCTTCGGCCTCGACGTCGAGAATATCGTCATCGTCGGCCTCCTCGTCATCTTCACTGCCATCTTCCTCAGAATCCTCCGAGTCATCAACGCCGTTCATCATAGACTCATCTTCATCGAAGGCCTGGTCACGGATAGACTTGGTCCGAGGCTTAGCCTCGGTCTCGCTGTCTTCATCATCATCGTGGCCCTCGACGTAGATAACATTGTCCTCATCTTCACTGTCCATTCCCTCGTCGCCCCGGTCAATAGACTGGCGCAGGCCGAGCTGGGCATCCAACATATCCAATTTTCCCTTGAGCAAGAGCAGCGAGGGAAGGCTAGATGATCGCTGGTCCATGACCTTATATAGGGTAGCCATGCGCTTCAGAAGCTCAGGCTGGCCAGCCAAGGCACCACCGTGGGCAACACAGGTCCACTGTACCCAGACAAGCAAGTGTCCATAACGACCGGGGCGGGAGGAGAGGCGCTCAGCAAGTCTCTGGAGCAAAGTAGCAGCTAAGGAGGACTCGAGGCGCTGAATAGTTGTACGAATGATCGAGGTGTCACCAGTGTGGAAGCAGGATTCTAACATGGCGCTATCATTTGTCTTCAACGCTTGAGTCAGGACGGTGGCCAATGACACGCCGGTGGGAATTTGTTGCACGGCGGCTGTGGGCTTTCCGGGAATCAATGCGCCAGGGAGAACATCGTCATCAAGCTCGGCCTCAACGTCAACTTCCTGGCCTGCATTGGCGCGCATGAGCTCACCGAATGAGGGCTCAGCTCCTTCCTCTTCCTGTTCTTCCTCTTCGTCGGACTCGGCGTTTTCCATCTCGACATCGGACTCGGGCTCGGCCTTCTTGGCGCTCTTCGTCTTCTTCTCGTTAGGGGTAGGCTTGACCTCATCCTCGTTGTCCGAGTCTTCGCTTCCGGAGACAGAGACAGCGTCCTCGCGCGAGTCACCCATCTCTACATCATCATCCATGATGTTACCCTGCTCCACAGCCATTTGAGATTCATCAACACGGCTCTCGCCAGTGGCCTTGGTTCCATTCGTGGACACCGAGGCAATGGCCGAACTAGACTTGCTCTTCACAATATTCTTGACTCCTGTGAAAGCGAGTTCATCGCTGCTCTCGTCAATGACCTTGACGCGCTCGAAAACGGGAATAACACCACCCTCAGCATATGCGACAATGATCTCGTAGCCGTTGAACAGAGTTGATACTACGGGCACGCAAGCATCTGAAGAGTCGGAGCGAACAATCTTAAGCGTGGCGTTGGCCTTTTGAGTCATTTGTTTCCGGTTGGCTTTGGCGTTGCCGGACTGCGCATTCTGCGGCTGAACAAATGGTTTTGTGAAAAGTTCGATGGCACCGTTGTCAGTGACGGCGGCTAGCAGTTGCTTCTCAAGAGCAACGTCAACTGCATTCAGAGAAACCGAGGAGACCTCCTGGTCTGCCACAAGATTGCGCACAAGTTTCTGGGTCGCGGCATCGAAAACGTTGATAAATCGGTCACCGTCTGAAGCGAGGAATACGCCCGTGCCAGCGGACTCTTGAGACGAAGAAATGACGGTTTGAATCTGGTTACGCATGGCGGGGAATTTGGCGGGCTCGTCGGAGTTCTCCACGTCTATTAAGAAGGGAGTCTGAGATGCACAGATAACGGGCTGATTAGAGGGGACGGGACGGGAGAGAGCTGTAAAGATGGAAGATGTAGGCAGATGAATGGTCCTATAGTTTAGCTTGGTTAGCAAACTATCTCAAAATTGATAGCGAATCAATGAGGCTCATACTTAATGCTTTGACCTGTGCGCAGATCCCATTGCACAAGTTTATTATCTCCACCAATACTCCAAGCCTCCTGGGCGGCCTTGCCAGCCGTGAACTTGAAATCCTTGATACCCTTATCGTGTGCGCCGGTCAAAGTTCCGACAATCTTGTCCTCGGACGGCGAGAACATGCGGATTTCCGAAGTGCTGGTACCGAACGCGACAACGATATCGCCCTGCTCCAGACCATCGACGGCCCCGTTGACATCAGATCCACGCTTGCGCTTCTTTTTGGACTGGTCGCGACTTTTCCCCTGGCCTCCATAATATCCCCAATCTAATGAGGTAATTGTCTCCTTCGGGCTCAGCGCATGCTCGCACTGGAGTCGGCCGGTGTTGGTATCGTGGATGCGAAGGTGCTGGGCATCAAGACCCTGGATGACGGATGCGAAAAGGGCCAATTGGTACTCGGACGGAGAGAATGCAGCTCGCAGAATTGACGATTTGCTGCCAGCCTGCGAGAGGCCCGAGGCAGGGTCAGCGGCCGACGAGACCTTGCTCGCGGGGCGAGATGTCTTCTTGCCCATTTTTTTAAGCGGATATCTTTTTTTTTCCCTCCGGTTTGCTTGCAGACTTTTTGTCTGGTATTAAGTTGGGGGAGGTAAAAAAGAACAAACTCGAATATTGACCCTAGATTAACAACGAGAATCCCACAATAAATTCACGAAGTCCGTGGGACGACAGACTGGACGGGGAGGTTCTTGGACTCTTGAGTTCTGATGCGGAAAGGAAAAAAATGTTTGAGTAGGCTCCGGTCGCACTAGTCTTAATATGGTTAGCGCGAGTCCTGTGCTCTTATCTAATCGTACATTAGCCACAGTGGCTGGAGTATATGAGTGGCTCAGTCGATACAGACGATATTGTAGTTAAAAGGACCTTTCAATATTGTACTTTGGCTTAGCTCTTGAAATACTCAAGTTGAAAACAGGACTATTAGTGTTTATACCGTAATGGAGGCGGTCCTGGAGGCCCCTCCGACTCGGAGTCCATGGCTGAGGTTTCCCGTATCAATATCGCTGACTATATATCTCGGCACACTTTATCCATCAAGTTCTATTCTATGCAGATTTCGAATTCAAATTTTGGAACCGTTCCAACATCGTAGACTCAGTACATCAAATTGTGAGCACCGACACTGATAGATCGATTGACATTGCGATCTTTCTGAGTTCTTGATATACTACTAGTATCAGCAACTACTGGGACCATCAGTTCGGTCTCGAATATATACAAGTGACACCAGTGAGCCCTCAGAACGTGGAGGTTCGAGATAGCACAAACTACCTGAGAGATTAAACTCATTGTCCCTCATGCTACTACGAGTAATTTTATGCCAGCACTGAAAGCACTTAGACTGCTGTACAGGTGTACATGGGCATCAAGTGTCCTGGTTACTAAGTATTCAGTGACAGGGATCGGCAACGTGGCTTGGTCGATCGGATTCTTCTTTATCAGTACCCGCGTTGCTCCAATCAAGATTACGGATTCTTTCTTTCTATTCAAGTTCTTTAATACCACCTGGCATTTGTGGCTGGGCAGCCACATCACTTCATACTATACATACAACGATCTATGGTATGTACCAACGGCAAGCACTGTGAGTGGCCCATCCACATAATCCCAGGTCATCTTTATTCACCTATGAATACCAGGGTAGACATGGCTGCCTTAGAAAACCGGCTAATCAGGAGGTCACTGAATACTAAGCCTCTTTATACCACCTGTCTTGTCATACCTAGAGTGTTGTGGCCTAGACCCAATATGTAAGGACCCGGAAGGGGGACGCTGATTGGAGAACCGCCCAAGGCTGCAGGAAGAGGTTGTTTCAATGGTAATCGCCAAGTCGAGTATTTAAAAGATAAGGGCCAATAAAGTATATACCCAGATATATATGTCACTGTGAATCCTTTTAGTAAATAGTATCATTCTCCTCCCCCGCAACTTGTACAAGGTAAAAGTATGTACAAGCTAAGCCTGGCTTTACACAGGATTTAGGTGTTATCCCTGTCAAAGCAGTCTTGGACGCCTATTTGGAAATAACAGGTGTTATTACTATATTGTACTAGGTATGTACCTACATACTCTGTAAACCGTTCGCCCATCAAAATCCAGGGTCGCTCACAGATCGAATTCCCAAACAGGCTTGGCGTCTCTTAGACCCCCTTATGACAGGCGCTAAGACCTGCACATCTAGATCTATAGACTTCATTCTCCTAGATATTGTATAAATCTATTAGTGTAAGTATTCCTTACCATTATGCTCTACTCACCACCTGGATATTGGAAAAAATAGATTTCCTAATTGCTGACGCTGAACAGTAATTGCGAATCTCTATCTATAGATCGCAGGAAGGGAAGATCACGTGCAGTGACGTCGGGACTCGACGGATCATACGCTCGAGCCAAGACCAGGGTTAGAAAGCTGGAGAGTTAGGAGCTTGCATCCCCTGCAGATTGGTGACTCATTGAAGAAACATAATAATGAACAATCAGAAATAACCCAAAAAAAAATCTATTGATTGAGAATATAGATAGATATCCCCATTAGCATATAGACGTGACTACTGTACAGTAAAGAAAGAAAAATTCATGAATAAAACCATACATACCACTTTTCCAGCCCGATTCAGCTGGATGCAAATTTTTTTCTCCTGCAATACGGTACGGTACTCAGCGCGGGCCAATTAGGGGGGATCGTAGGCCGAGTTCAACCAATCAAATGACGGCGGGGCCCAGCAGAATCCGGGCGACTGAAGCCGGTGGAACTCTGCGCGTTTGTACTTAAGCAATCCCCCTCCCTCCGAGCCTTTTTCTTGGAGCTCCCTCCTATTTTTACCTGGAATCCCCCTGACCGCCCACGTATCCAAGGTTACCTTCCTAAACATAACATCAGACGCGTCGCGTGTCCCACCCCTTTTTTTAATTCTTTTTTTTTTAACCCTTCCATTCCCAAAATTATTCCTTCATAATTCCCATTTTCCCAGTTTCTCCGACTCCGGCCTTTCCCACCTCAGGCTTCCACACCCACTCACTTTCCCCCCAATTTCTATCCATCTTTCTCCGCCTTCCCTTTTGCGAGTGTCCAGACTGTGATCCCGTGACTTGCTTGTTCCTCCATCACACGTGATCTGCAGACCGCCTTGCTTGGCAGTATTAATTTCTTTGCCTCCGTCGCATTCTCCACTCTTTCTATATTTCGGAAAGTGGTGAATCTCTATCAATTCTTTCCCCCATCCTTTTCTTCTCACCGTCGCATCTACGCTGTCGGATTTCTTTTCTCTCGTCCCGTGTCTTTAAATTCCTCCCGCGCGACTATCTCAGTTTAGTTTGTGATTGCGCGCGGAGAGCAGAGTGTATCCAGTTTCTCAGCTCGCGAACCCGATATCTCACTCACCTCTCTGTTACCTCTTCTAAAGCCTGTACTTCTCATCCTCGCTATTCCATATGGCCACGCCGCCTCCAGAGGCTCCTCCTGTTGTCAAGGAGGAGAAGCCCCAGCTGCCTCCTTCCCCGACTGGAGCTTCTGCCCCGGATATTGTGCCCACCAGGTAAGCATCTACTTCTATGCATTGCGCATCAATCTTGGCCCCGCGCGACATGCGCTGACTTCATTCTTAGTGGTCAGAATGCAGCGACCGGCTTGAAGACAGATTCTCCTGCCCCTGTTCCCTCCCCCACCCCCGCCACCGCTCCCGCAACTGAGAGCAATGTCGTACCCGCGACCAACGGCCACTCACCCAGTGCACCTTCATTCACAAACGGAACCAGTGCTACCGCATCGCCTCCAAAGTCCCCCGCACCAACACCTGTTGTTGCCAGCGATACTGTTGCCGGATCCCCGCGTGATGCTCTTGTACCAGCGTCTGAATCTCTACCGGCCGAAAGTGAATCCAAAGCTAGCGCGAATGTAACCGCGGACGTGGCATCAACCGCGACACCTGAGATTAAGAAGTCAGAGGAGACCCCTGCTCCAGCTGAGTCGCAGCCTGCTGCGACCTCTGTAGCTGAGAGTACTCCTGTCGACAACACCCCTCAACCTTCTACCAATAAATCTACAGAGCCAGCTCCTCCATTGTCAAATGACATTGCTGCAAGTGAAGATAAGATGGCTATTGATAGCGCCCCCGAGCCGGTTCCCGAAACTCAACTTCCTCATCACCCCACCTCCGAAACCACCACACCCCACCTTCCACCCGTTCAAACTGATCACGAAATGAAGGATGCTCCAAGTGCTCCTATGTCTCCATCTAAGCTCTCACGCGAGCGTGAGGCTGACCCTGCTGAGGAGCCAGCTGCGAAACGCACCAAGGTTGAAACCCAGGATTTGAATGCAGTCGACGTCAAACTTCCAAACCTGTCCACTCCAGTCGCTGAGCCTGCCGCTCAAAATACTGTTCAACCGGTTCCTCAACCTGCTTCCCAGCCTCCTGCGCCAGCTACCCCAGCTACTCCAGCGGCTCCAGCTCCTTCACATCAGGGACCTGGAATTACGAAGATGCAGCAAAAGTTCATTCAAAAATCATTGACGACCCTGAAGCGCATGCATGACTCTCGTTTCTATCGTGAAGCCGTGGACTATGTCAAGTTGAACATCCCTAACTACCCCTTTGTCATCAAGGAGCCCATGGATCTGAGCACCATTGAGAAGAAATTAAAGAATAACTCCTATTCCTCCCCCGAGGCTCTCTTCCGTGATTTTGATCTGATGGTGAATAATTCTTTGGTCTTCAACGGGCCCGATCACCTGGTCTTCCAAGAGGGTGACAAGCTGAAGCAGACCTTCCACAAGCAAATGGTCAATCTTCCCAAGTCTGACGAAGTTGAGGAGAAGAAGCCAAAGAAGCTCACAGAGAAGACATCTGCTGCCCGACGAGAGCCTCGGACCTCGACTGGAAGCACAACTGCAAAGGCTGCCTCTCCACAAAGCACTACATTTGCACTGGGACCTGAAGGACTCCCTGTCATTCGACGCGATTCTACCAACCCGGATGGACGTCCTAAGCGTTCTATTCACCCACCCAAACGTGACCTTCCATACGCTACTAAACCTAAGAAGAAGAAGTATCAATGGGAGTTGCGATTCTGCCAGGAAGCTCTCGAAGAGCTCTACAAGCCCAAGCATCAATTCAATGCGATCCCTTTCTACAGCCCCGTTGACCCTGTCGCCCTCAATATTCCCACATACCACAGCATCATCAAAAAGCCAATGGACATGTCCACCATCAAGAGCAAGCTCAACACTGGCCAATACGAAAACTCGAAGGAGTTTGAGGCTGACGTCCGTCTCATGTTCAAGAATTGCTACCGTTTCAACCTCCCTGGGGACCCTACTTACCAATGCGGTAAGGGCCTCGAAGAAACCTTCGACCGCAAATGGGCGCAGAAGCAGGACTATCTAGATCGCCATGAGCCGCACCCTGAGCAAAACTCTGATTCTTCTGATGACGATAGCGATGACGATGCTGAGAGTGACGAAGACGATGAGCAACTCAATGAACTCCAGCGGAAGATCGCCGAGATGTCCCGCCAGGTTGAAATGATCACTCAGAAGAAAAAGAAGACTCCCCCAACCAGCAAAAAGTCGGGTTCCAAGGCTAAGCCGGCCAAGAAGGACTCAAAGAAGTCTTCTTCGAGTAAGAAGGAAAAGAAACCCAGCAAGGCCGCGAAGCCCGAGAAGGCGCGCTTCGTCACCTACAATGAGAAGCAGATCATCTCCAATGGTATTAGTGCTCTTCCGGACAAGAAGATGCAGCAGGCCCTCCAGATCATCCAGTCCAATGTTCCTGCTCTCAAGGTAAGTTTTTACGACTTTCACACCGCTCATCCAGACGTGAGCACCGCTAACATTGTTAATTACACAGAACACTGCCGAGGCCGAGATCGAGCTTGATATTGATGAACTCCCCAACGATGTCCTGCTTATGCTGCTCAAATTTGTCAAGAAGAACGCACCAAACGTTGTGGATGATGAGGACGATGCCCCTGGAAACCCGCATGTCTCCGCTGCCAAACCCAAAAAGAACAAGCCCATGAGCAAGTTCGAGCAGGAAGCTCAGATCAATATGCTCGAGAGCAATCTTTCCCAGTTTGCCGGTGGTGGTGGCGGAGGTTCCCCCGAACCCATGCCTTCCGTTGAAGCTATGGTTTCCAGCGATGATGAGTCGGATGATGATTCGGAGGAGAGCGAAGAGGAGTAATTGTCTTGTCTTTGTGCAGTCCTTGTTTTTATTTCCGTTTTTAGCGTTTGACTTGCCTTTCTCCCTGGCGATTTCTTCGATTCAATCGTCAGTCCCCCTCGTGATCTTTTTATGATCCGATCAATCTTGTACATAACCTCTTTCCCCCCCTCTTCTCGTCTCTTTTTTTCTTTCTTCCCTCAGAATCCCTGGACCCAGCATGTGGCCATGGATCCTGTGGGCACGAAAAAAAATCCGAAATGCTGGAGTTTTCAAGGACTGAATTGCTTGAATCGTTCCCATCTTTTTTTTTTCTGATGTACTTTCTCCTCTACGCTAGCTGGAGCAGATTTGCTTTGATGATTTTGAGGATGGAAAAAGTGGGATCGAATTGAAGCAGGTAGCTTCACTTGTATGATTACGAAAGAAACGCGCGAATACCGAATATCAATCTGCTTTAGTATTTCTTGATAACCACGAAGTAGCGTATTCACATAGTAGTTGAATGTACTCCATTGATGAGTGGAGGTTGGCGGAGTGCGGAGATCTGTTGCATCTCCGGCGGTGAACTTCCATTCTTCTTCCAACAAACATGATTCCCCCTTGCGACCCCTCAATTCTCGAGCAAAACCCCAAGTTCAAACGATTATATGAGAACCTGACAGTTAATTTACTGAATTCAGATTGCTCGACACGCGCGCATAGCGCCGAGCCCACGCGGGCAGCTATTGCTGAAGTACGTCGCGACGCGCCAGCTCTGTATACACATTGTCGATCAGCGACCTAACCTTGCTCTTACAGGACCTGAAACAATGTCAAATTCAAGATAGCAAGAGGAGGATTAAAGAAGGCCTCCTCAAACAACTGGCGTTTGATTCGGACAGCGAGATCCCGCATGATGTGAGTCTGCCAATGGATTATAGCATGGAACAGTGCAGCACGTACTGTCAGCAGAGGCCCAAACATGTAACTGATTTCTCACATATGTAGTGCCACGATAATCTCGCCATAATATCACTCTACCTTGAAACACCCACCATCGCAATCGAACCAGAGTCATCAACCCAAACCTCAAATCAAAATGCCACAGACCAACCCACCGACAATGCCCTCTCCCTCCTCGCGCCGGAGATAGAAACCTTCTACAAAAACCTCCCATCTCTATCCCTTCATTTATCAACCCTCATCTCCAACGCAATTGCCGATCTCCGCGCAATATCAAACACAGATGCGAACCCCGATCTACCCAACGCCAGAGATGCGTCGCAAAACCCATCAAGAATGATATCAACGGCCCCGGTAACTTCAAATCACTACATTCGTACCCGTGAACGAGACAGACGAGTCAGAACTTCCATGGCACCTGTTCCACCTCTAGCATCACAGTTGCGAGAGCGAGTGCGGAATCTTCGTCGTGTACAGTTATCTGAGTTACCCGCTGCCCAACGGGAGATGGCAGCGACTGCGGCGGCTCTTTTAGCAGTACAAACGTTTGTTCTGGAACGAACGGTTGTTATACTTGAGAGGGCGAAGCATGGGGCGTTAGCGAGGGCGACGAAAGCTAAAGCGGAGCATTTGGCTACTGTTTCGCAGGGGATTGAGGGGAAACTAGAGTATGTATCTACCCGATTGTATTCTTTGGTCTTTTTTGACTTGGGATATTCGAGCTACGAGGTCGAATTGGGTAAATATTTACTAATTGTTGTAGGGTTACGAAGCTTGAGATCGCGGCGATGCTGTATACGCCTGAGACACTTGCTGCGTTGGGACGGTACCAGAGTCATTTACAGGATGTTAGAGTGAAATTGGATGATCGTCGGAATCTCGCGAGGAAAGAATTAAGTCGGTATGGGGATGTTGAAGAATCGGAAGGACTGAGTGATCGGGGTGGGTCTGATGGAGGGACGTTGTCTGAGATCGCTCGTCGGTATGGAAGTTTGCTGAGAGAAGTCGAGATGGTGAAGATGGAGATTGCTCGGATCGGAGAGTGATTTACTCATGAATAATTTCTTTTACAGAAATAAATGTCATATATATGAAATATCCCACATATAATCGACTGAGTCCATTGTATATGTATGTAGTAGACTCGTCAACTCATTTTATACTCCGCAATCACATGACCCGCCACACTTCCCTTCTGGGAAACATTCCAATCTTTTTTTTGCCTCGCATTAATTCTTGACTCAAACACTTCTCCCACGCAAAATAAAAAGAACAGACACTTTAGAAACACCGCAGATAAGCAAGATAAATCAAAGCGAAGAAATTTCAAAATGGCCGACGACGCACTTTCAATCTACGACGAAATCGAAATCGAAGATATGACCTTCGACCCCGCGATGCAGATCTACCACTTCCCCTGTCCATGCGGAGATCGGTTCGAGATCGCCATTGACGATTTACGTGATGGAGAGGAAATCGCCGTCTGCCCGAGTTGCTCTTTGATGATTAAGGTTATTTTCGACTTGGTGGGTGTCCCCACGAGCGAGTTCAAGCGTTGCTGTACCTGTGCCTGTGCCTGGATTGTTACTAACTTTTTTCTTTCCCGAATAGAGCGATCTACCCAAGGCGGATAATGAACAAGGCTCAGGGTCTGTTGCTGTTCAGGCTTGAGCGGATCGTGTTTGTCTTCGATGACGGATTAGAAAAGTGTGATTGGGCTGGATGTTGCTTTATCCAATTTGATACCAAATGAGAAGGATCAGAAGTACAGGATGTGGTACAACTGCGAGAGAAGTACGATTTGGCGGGTCTCGAGCTCAGCTAAGCGTATCGCCTAAACCCGGATGGGTGCACGCGCGGCACTGAGGCCTTGAATGGCTATTTCTTCTTTGGGGGACTTTTGATGGGTCCTATAAGTCGAGAAACTAAGGACTGGATGAGTTCGGCCAAGCGTCATCTCGGTATTACTGCTGGGAAAGGCGGGGTATCTCTCGAAATCCTGCATTCAAGATAGTCGGTCAACCTGAGGTGGATATATGGTCCCGCCAGTCCTGCTTCTGCAATACTTGGAGCTTACAACTGATTTACTGATTGAAAACTACCAACGCTAGCAACACTAGCAGCTTGGACCAACGGACTATCCCTGACAGATGATCTCATGAAACGGTTCTATGTATCAGATAGCCCAAGCTAGTGTCTACAATGCAAGCATCCAGAGAGAAGAAGAAAAAGTCAATGAAATCTTACAAGAGTAAATGCAACCTAAAATACAACCAAAATACTATCAACAGCTCTCATCGCAACCAACCTCTTGCAAGTAACATCTACTCCACAATCTGCGAATAGACATCCTTCGGCAATCGAAGCGTCAACTCCTCATTAAGTAAATCCGTCAGATTAGAACCATCCCGCAAATAGATCCATTGCCCATTGACGAATTCCCGTGTCTCCTGCTTCTCATGCATACGATCACCCTCAACGATCCAATCATATCGCTTGGGCCCTGAAATCGGCGATGAAAGCCAGATTTGCTTGTTGGGTGGTTGTTTGTTTAGCACGTAAGTTCCGATTCCGGGGACTGAGACGTTTAGAACGCCGGCCTGATTTATGTGAGCGAGGCTTTCTTTTTTCATTGCGCAAGTCGTGAAGGAGGTGAAATTAATTAAGATGTTGACTTACACTATACTCAGCCTCGACATCACTGCCTTCTTCTTGGGCTTTCTCTAGCTCGGCTAGCAGTACGTTGAAATAGTGCTCGGAGTACTCATAATACTCTTCTGGCGACAGTGGCGTGGGCTCGGTGACGTGTGCCGCGGCACCGGCGACAGGAGTCTGGTGTGGAGGACGAGGGTCCTCGGTATCAGGCTGAAGACCTTTGGCGAAGGAGCTAGTAGAGTGGAACGAACGAGTAGCTACAGGTGCAGCTACAGCTAAGTGCGGCGTTGAGCTTGGGCGGAGGGACCGGGTTGGTGGGGTGGTGGTTGCGATGGCCCGGGTTGGTCGGGCTGTGTAGCGTAGGATTCTGGGAGCTGTACGGGAGAGCATTTTGGAAGGATTGATCTTTTGTCTTTTGTGGGTTGAGGAGTTGAGAGAAGTCTATAAGAAGAAGATTGGAAGTGGTTTCGTTGCGGAGAGGGCTACATCATCGGCGGAGATACCGCCTTCCGGATGCGGATGCTCATTCTAAGGAGAGCTTATTTTCGACGTGAATAGAAGGGATTTTTCGTTTAAATTGATTTGAGAGAATTTGAGGGATAGAGTAGATGATGTCAAGTCATCGAAGTTAGTGTCTTCAAATATAAATGTGGCTGCCAGGATGTGTGATTGAGGTAGTCTGCGGCGAGGCTTTGAGCTTAGTATGAGATGCAAGCTGATTCGGAAGTGTACATAATCACTCGTAAAAGTATTACATTTGTTCTATTATTTGTTTCTTTGTTTTTTTGCCCAATATTTGGGGCTGTAAACAGATGAGACAGCAAGGGATGAATTAAAAGACCAGGCGATTTCAATTTCCAAAGAATTAAAGTGAACTGTTTTCCATTGTAGCTCAATATGATCTCCAACTTGAAGTTAAAGACGTGATTTCGATTTCGCTATTAAAAAATTAATATCAGACCTACGAAGAAAGAAGAATCTTGCAGGAAAGTTCATGCTTACCCTCAAGTTCGGCCTTTTTGATTTTGAATCGAGCAGCCGGAGCTCCACTAGCAAGTCTTTCTGAGAGAGCCTCCGTTGCATTATAAACAGCCAGCAGCCGCTCACTTCTCAAAGGGATATTCTGCAGCCGTTTCGTTTCCATCATACTGATACCATCATTGACCTCGAGCTGACTTTCCAGAAACTTTACCACAGAGTCATGGAAACCATTAACAGGGAATACTCGATTGACCAGTCCCCAATCTTGCAATTCCTGCACAGTAAGCTTTCGACCGAACATGAGGAAGTCGTTCGCGCGAAGAACACCCATATGTCTTGATAAATTTGTCGAAGACCCTGCTTCTGGAACCAAGGCTAATGAGTTAAATGGAACTTGGAGATATATGTTCTCAGCGGCGAGAACTATATCGGCGATTCCTTGAAACCAAGCTGCACCGCCTCCAACTCCAGGGCCATTCAATGCCAGGACAAACACCTTCTTGTGATCAATGAGGGATCTCAGTAGCTCGATCACTGTAATGAGTTTTAGTAAAGGTTAGTTCTAGAAATACCGGGGTGCACTCTTACTTAATGCAAACCGCTCTTGATGGGCAACCTTCAATTGCACTTGAGTGAGGCTATCTGCCCCCTCATCAAGTGGTCGCGAACCTATTAATGAATGGCTGAGAGATAAGTCTCATAAACAGAGAACAAGTGGTGATTTACCTCGTACATCAGCACCGGCTGAGAAGAAACGACCTTCACCTGTCAAGACCGTGAAGACAGTCGCTGGATTTTTATCTAATTCTCGCACCGCATGCAAAGTATCGACAAGAAGTTTACCCCCGAAGGAATTGAGAGATTTTGGTCGATTGAACTAAGAATTGTTAATTTCTTAGAAAATATCCAAGAATGTGGAGATATTCACTTTGATAATGCCGATTTGGCCCTTCACTTCCACTATGATATCTGTATAACGATAAGGTACCATGGTTCCTATACTTGCTCGAGCTGTAATTTGAAAAAAAAAGATTCTTTTTGTGACAATAACAGTCTTCCTTTGAGATATAGTCTGTCCGAGTGTGTTGTCTACTCAAGTCAATTCCGAAGCAGCCGAGCCTCGTTGAGTTCCCCGCAATAAACACCTCGGATGTGCCCCACAAGGCAGTACCGAGGTTGAGATTCTTTGTTCATGTCTGATTTAGGGCTTACTTATCAAAAATGTATAGGACAAACATAATATACAGAACTGATACTTCTTGTCTCGGCTTTTTCTGATGATATTGTGTTGCTTTTGAACCTGGTGAACGTTCACTAATCATAGGATTATTACTCCAAAGAATCTATATAGCAGTCATCCGAGGAAAGGACAGTCTTATCGTAGTCTTTGTTTATCATTGCGATATCAAATAGAATCATAATGTCAAAGTGTCACTCTTTTATCACTTGACCGCACATATCTCACTCGTCGGACAATTTTGGAGAAGATTGACCGTACAGGATCCTGTAGCCACAGTGGAAATCCTCGAATAGACCCAGCCAACCGTAGATGTTTAGGTAACACGATTTGACCACTCTGCCGCTTAAAAACATGCCCCAAAACTGCGTCAGAAACGACCTTTGGTGTCATCAACTTCTGACCGAATTCCCCTTGGTACTGGGTAAAGCCCTTGATCATAGGAGTCGTGACCCAGAGAGGATGCACAATACTAATCATTGTTAATCCTAAAATTGACTTTAAAAATCTTTGATTTATTCAGTACGTACCTCGTTCGCACATTCGGTGCGTTATACCAAAGCTTCAATTCCTGTCCGAGGCCTTCGTGGAAAGCGAGAGCGCTCGCCTTGGAACAGCAATAGTCAACCATCTCCCCCACAGCAAGAAAACTTGCGACGCTTGCAATTGTCACCACATGGCCGTTATTTCTCGAAATTAAAGCAGGTAGAAATTCTTTCATGATCAGGAAGTGCGAGACGGTGTTGACGTCAAATGTCTGACGTAGATCCTTTTCTGATTTCTCGAGAATGCTCCCGTGATGGAAAACACCTGCGTTATTGACAATGATGGTAGGATCCCCATGATTATTTCGGATGACTGTGGCTGTCTCAGATAGAGGAGTCGATGATGTTATGTCCGTATGGTAGAAAGTTACGTTCTTGGGAAGCTCGAATGGTGGTTGCTTGACATCGAGAATCACAACGCGAACACCATTATATGAAAGATCTTCCATGATTTGTCGCCCAATACCTCCACTACCACCGGTCAAGAGTACCAGTTCGTTCTCTGCGACCCATGGCTCACGAACTTGAAAGTTGTTTAACACCTTTTCTGAAAGCTTTGAGTGGATGTAATAGAGAGCTGTTAAACCGACAAAAATCGCCACTATCTTCAATACTGTGATTGAATGTATCATGTTGGATAGAAATAAGCACATGCAGAGTACGCGCTATGATTCCGATCAGTTGCTAGGGATCTTCGATCTGTTGATACTGAAGTTCAACTGAAATAGAACCCGGTCTGAAAAGATCTCGAAGAGACGATTGAAAGGGTTGGTGACTGAGACATGCCATTCTCTTCATACTTATGAACAGAATCAACCCTTCTGAAAGTAAATGGTACAAAGCGAGTGGGAGATAAAACCGATTGGTGATTAATGCTAGCAGATTGGCAATGTATGAATGTTCGCGAGGAAAAGGAAAAGCGTGGGGCGAATATTAACTAATAACAGCGCAAACAACCCTTGGAAAGCTGAAGCTGACTGAACTAAGCAAAAGAAGGTCGCCAATAACCGACTTATTCTGCTAGTACGCTGTGGTTTGACAATATCCAATTTTCAGGTAGATTTTTAGTGCTTACTGGATTCGAAATAAGCGCTGTAATAGGTCGCGATCAAATTTCGAGGACAGAACAACACGCAACTTTGTGATCACAGACTCAAGTTTGCGTACTAATTCCAATATCTCAGCTCTCTGGCATCCATTTGCAAAAGTAAGACCTGATGATACTGGGACGTGTTAGCCGAGGAGCATTTTTAGCCAAGAATATTCTAAGTAGTCGTAATTATTAGTAGCTGCCTCGCTCTTAAATTCAAAAAAAGAAAAAGAAAAAAAATATATATATATATACACGTCGCAGGTATCAGTGGCAAATCAAGGTTTACTGGTAAAGAGCGAAGTTTGAGTAATTGGGAGTTATGAGAGAACTGCTTTGTTCAACATCGGGTCGGATTTGACTTATGCATATTGACTATACATTAGCGTAGATATAAGCGCCACGAATTCATTCAAAGACTGAGGTACTGATTCACTCTTAGTATTGCTTCATAAGTGATGTAGAAAATTACCCGGCTAGTAATAAGATCTGCCAAAATATCCCCGGCGCATTTTCATTCCTAGACCATACCAAGTCTCTCCAACTATCTAAGTGAGTGTCAGCACAGTCGGAAGTCAATTTGAAGTTACGATGTTGTGTAACGAGGAGATAAAAGACCGAATATAGCTTTGCTGTCTAATAGGTGTTCATAAAGGTAAATTAGGTTCCTATAATATTGAATAGATATCAATAAAGATATCTGTGAGCGAGAGCAAGAATCGTCCGCTCAAGAAGAGACTCATTACGCTCCAACATTGCATGGAATTACTTCTAATTTATGAATAAAGACGGAATCACGTCGTAAATGGGGTGTCTTTAAGTGAATTGTAATCCAAAGACCGTCACTCAATGCTAGTGGTCATCTGGTAGTAGCAAACGCCCTGGTGTGTGTCTAGCGAAACAGTATTAATAGAATCTCTCCATCCGCAGCTCAACTAATTCTTTCATGGGTTCATGGTGTCGAAAAGTCCCAACAAATCGGAAAAATCCACAAGGTGATTGGGAGGGCCTTTATACTACCGGAGGTGGTAAAACACCATTAAGGAGTACCAGTAGGTAGTTTCGGAGATATCAAATCTAGAATTCACTATTCATCTGTGAATTGCTGCCTCGGTGGCGATTTATCTTAACTACTCCTATTAGTAGTAGCTTTCTTATACTACTAGACAAGAACCAATACACCTATATTGATAGATACCATTGCTATAATGCAGAATCGATAAATTCTGTCTTTGCGAGTGGATTACATATCATTTGCAATACAGCCGAGATCGGGACTTTCATCACGAACTAGACCAATCAATATTTAATAAACCGCGCATTAAGCATGAAAGTACTTCGTATAACCGCTCCCGATCCCTGTTGTGACATATCAAATGTTGGTTGGTGTGTCCCCGCTGAGATGATACATCAAAGGTATAATTACATGCAGGAAAGCCAGCAAACCAGCCTCAATTCAAAAGGAGCGAGAACACCCACAGTTCTGCATTGCCCCCCGAGCCATCGCTCCTCAATATTGAGACCAGCTCAAAGACGAAAAGGGGCTTCTTGCTAAAGCGATGGCATATTTGGGAAGAGGTCCGATGAGTTGTCGTACGATTGATTCAAAATTAAAAATAGGAGACTAATAGTACCCCGGAGACATCCGCTGTGACGTGGACTGCTAACTTGTGGCTGGACTAGAAGGCTGGAGGCGTTCTTAGACAGGCTCGGAGTTGTCAAAATTAGAGCACGCTAAAATACACTGCTAAGTGATCCTCCCGCCCGATGCCTAAAGAATTAAAGCACTATGCCTAAAATGTATGGAAGGCTGAGGTATTCTTGAAACAATGCTGGGGCTATTGCAGCCTATACAAAGTAGCCAAAGCCTGTCTGATTATTCTCGTCCATGAAGAGTGCTCAACACACGGTAGAATCATATCGAATTGTGGCCCCTTTGAATAATCAATTCCCCTCACCAGGAGGCATTGGGTGTGAGGAGAAAGCGACCAAGAGGCGAATTTGAATGAATTCTAGTTAACCTAGATATTGGAGAAATTGGAGTTGAACTCAGATATCAAATGTCAGTCATGTCCCTGACCCGACCACGGGAATTCATAGAATGGAAGACGTCTCGAGGCAGTGTTCCTGGGCCACTGGCATCATAACCCCAAGAGAGTAGAGCCTATAGGAGAATCTGGAAGTTCTTGTCCGCTCCAATTGACATCGTAACCAAATTTTGCACCAGTCAGCAGCCAGTGACCCAAAAGGGCTGAAAAAAAATTCATCTTGTTCGCCATCCATCAACATCTATCCCACCGGATTACAAACGGAGTACAACGGAGCCACACCGACGAAAAACTTACAAACTTCATTCTTGGCTTAATCGGCGATGGATGGCTAGACCCTCCCCACTATCCGCCAAGCGGGCGCCGAGTCGCATGCCACCGTCGAGGCTTCGCCTGACTAGCGTTACTGTTTAGGGCATGGGGCCTGATCGATCAGGGCAAGGTTTCGTGTCTCAGAGACGATTCATCTGCCGCGCAGAAGTACCTGTGGGCCCTAGGCTGGTAGTGGGAGGGAATTATGGCCCTGGGAAGAGCAATGTGAAACAATGGCGTCGATCGGAGGAGCAGGCCGGATAAGATGTGACTGGTGGATGTCGTCATGTGGTGGCGCCTACTGCAGTAGTCGGTGTGTCTACTGTAATTGTAGTTCATTTGTCGGATTGTTTGGAGGTTCATTGACGAGGCTATGAGTTTGTTCCTGAGACAGATCAGACATGGCTTTTTTCTTTGGTTACATCTGAAATTGGGATATACTGGCTGATAACCAAATAAATCAATATTTTGGCCTAGATCTGTTGTAATCTCAATGGATAACCCACTCTTTGTGATCCAAAGAAGAGCGAGTTAGGGTTAGGGAGGTCTGCCCTATCACAACGTCTGCCCTGACGGAACCAAAGGGAACCACTTTACGGTGTTACCAGATAGCCAATCATGGAAATTGCACACGCAAGCAGCATCCGTGGTTCATTGGATCCACTTCACACTATTATGTCGAATATTCACATGGTCTGTGCCGTTGTACCTGTGTACCTGGACTCGTCAGGGCGTTAAGTAGAGCAAACTGACTCGACTATCCCCTACCGGATCTCACCCCTTGATTCTGCTAGTCAGGAAACATCACGTCACTAGTCCGTGGCTGCGTTCTATGAATCGTAAGACCAGGCAAACCTTTGATAATCCCAAATGACACTTCAAGAATACCAAGAGTACTCTTTGTTGGAACTATCCCCGCCAACGGTCTAGACATTCAAAATTGGTGGATGTTGCGATCTCCCGTGGAGTATAAACGATCCACCTTCAGTAGAAAATGTATCAAATGAAGCGCCCCGCCAGTACCTGAACCAATAGATGTACAATGCCGGGCTGTCAGGCCTCGTCTCGCCTCCCCCTGTTTTCTCCACGACTCGTGTACCACGGTAATAATGAAAGCCGGCATTGTTGTTTGGACGAAACAAAGTTGAAGAACAGAAATGGACGAAAGAAAGAAATGCCCCATTTACTAAATGTCTCCATATGGCGTCCAATAGTGATATCGTCTTTGATCCACCACATGCGAGAATGAGGATGAAGAACGATATGGTTCCAGTCGGATGGTTTGGCTGGTAAGTTTGACGCACAACGAGCAGGGGCATCTGCGGCACATTTAAAAGCGCCGTTTTCCTCCTTCGAGCTGTTCTTCTTTTTCTTCTCTTCTTCGGTTTACTCGTTACATTCACTCCTTCGGTCTTCGGTCCTTTTTTTGCTTTCCTAGTTCCTGTGCCGTGCACGGTCTAGTCCTTCCTTTTATCAACATCAACTTCATTCTTTTTGAGAACAGGTTTCTCCAGATCTTCTGATCTTTTCAATCTTTTCGATCCTCATTCATTTCGGATCAATCCAACTACAACAACGAAAGCAACAACAGACAAAATGGTTTCCTTCACCAAGCTGTTCACTGCCGGCCTCATGGCCACCGCCACCCTCGCCGCCCCCGTTAAGGTCCAGAAGCGCAGCACTAGCAAGCGCGGTGCTGCTTACAACGACGTTTCCACTGTCCCTGCTATGACCGGCTCTGGTAACGTTGCTTGGGCTTACAACTGGGCTATGTCCCTCTCCGGCAACCTTCCTAGCGGCGTTGACTTCGTCCCTATGCTCTGGGGCGCCAGGGACTTCGGTGGCTGGGTCACCGCCATCGAGACTGCTCTGTCCAGCGGTAGCGAGTACATCCTGGGTTTCAATGAGCCCGATATGGCCTCCCAGGCTAGCATGTCTGCTTCTGACGCCGCTGGCTACTACCAGAACTACATTACTCCTTACGCTGGCCAGGCCAAGCTCATCTCTCCCGCCGTCACCTCCTCCACCAACGATGGCCAGGGTCTGAGCTGGTTCAAGTCTTTCATGGACCAATGCACCTCTTGCGATATCAGTGGCCTGGCTGTCCACTGGTATGGTAACAACATCGATGAGTTCAAGACTTTCGTCCAGCAGGCTATCGATACTGCCAGCAGCTACTCTCTGTCCGAGGTCTGGATCACTGAGTTCGCCCTCAGCGCTGATGTCAACGGTATCGTCGACCAGACCACCACCAACAGCTTCGTCAGCGAGGCCATCTCCTACCTTGATAGCCAGTCTGCTGTCACTCGCTACTCTTACTTCATGGCTGCCGACAACTACCTCCTTAGCGGTGGATCTCTCAACTCTGTCGGCCAGACCTACTGCAGCTAAGCAGGTATCAAAAAATGGGAAGAGGAGTAAGGTGTGATTATGATTTCAGTCCAATTGAGCAGGGATGTGGTGTTTCATGATGAACAGACTCATCAAAGAAGGGTCTTTTTTTTCTTTGGCGTCATGGGATAAGACCGGACTTGTATGGTCCCGGTTCTTTCCAGCAGTTTGGCGCATTTACGGGTCTCATCTGGGTTTCATTTACTTCCTTTGTTCATATTAGACTTTTGAGCTTGCAAATGTGAGACTCAATTCTCAATATTTCATTCACATTCTTTAAAACAATTTGTAGTTGTAGAAATTAGACCAATAGAAACTAACATCGACCTGTCTTTGTTGACTACAACTTTACACTATAGCTACACTGTACTGGATCGGCGGTACTGTATACATAGTACACTATACAAGTACATAGCTGCCTGACCGTCTTCCCCCATTGGGTGATGTATTTCTCCGCGACCCGCAATCGGGTAGGGTCATGTCTGTTGCCGCAATTAGCACATATAAATTACTATGGGGGTGTACTTGCAAAAATTTTGAATTCAGACAATTTGAACTCCATTAATTCTATACAACACTTGCTTTCACCGCCTATTGTAGCTCCAATAGTGTATCATGCCAAGCAAAGGCTAGCAAGAGTGACTCACCCGCCACCTGGTCAAGACGACAATTAGCGAACTCCCATCAATCAACAATTTTAAGTGAAGGACCACCTCCTACCAAGATATACTGGTAGCTGGGTACCCGACGCATTTTATATCCCTAGGAGTGTTCTATAGGAAAGCATGACCTCAGATCTGTTCCGCCACGGCTCGTGGACTACACCATGGCAATCACCCGAATTTCCTCCCGAAGAATCTCCACGTTACAGAAACAAACGATTTGCCGCAAAACCGAAATGGATATCAGGTTGGCATAATTATTTGCCTCGATTTTTCAAGTTTAATCCTTCGGGGGAAGGTTGGCCATGGGGATATGTTATCTATCGCACAAGTTTTGGAACTATATCTGACCAGGACTGGACAGCTGTGATCGCAAAAATTGATCACTACTGCTACAGTAACAAATTTTACGATTCCAGAGGACTTGAGCTCCAGCATAGGTTCCCACCTCAGCCAAATATCCGTGAACTTGTTTGGGAAGGCTATCGAAACGTGATTGTCGAAGATCCAATTCTAGAATTTGCTTCAATGGATACTATTCGTAAACGACATATTGAATAGATTGAGAGAGGGCTACATTCGTTATATTGGTAGAACTCGATTTGACTACTGTATTGTTCTAGACGACCGTTCTATCCGGTCAATTCTAGCAAGTTCAGAACCAGATAATAAATCTGACTCTGCTTTGGTCGGATACATTAATATAATCGACTGTGACTTTGACCCAACCGATCCTGAAAATGACTCCGGAGAATTCTATGATGGATCAGTACGAGTTTGCCTAAAGAATATTGGCTGTTTTGCATTTATGTGTGAAGATCTCCAGACCGGAGAACAACAATGGGGCGACTAGGGAATGGAATATCCCGGGAAAGTTATTTATACAGATGGATATGCATCACGTCTTGAAGAACAAGATGTGTTTCTGTGCCCATCTGATTACAATATTAATTTCCACTTCCCCGCTTCCGAGAACCCAAATTGCCAAGAAACCCGACAATTACAGAGTCTGAGTATCTTGAGCGGCAGTCTTCTGTCATAAGGGAAACCCAAGCAGCCTAATTTATGTTTCATTTGTACCATAATAAAATGAAACTATTCATCATTCTGGTCACAGACTTTGTATATCGAACCACTCATGAATCCATTGGAACGACCTGAATAGTAGTTTTGCATTTCTTGCCGCTGAAAGGAGCTTTATTCGAACTCCAAAGCTAACATAGTTTGATTGATATTTTACAATGATAGATTTAAGTTTGATACGGAAAGAGGTTACGCTTATATTGCCCTGGATTGCATTGATATTTTGCTTGAGTATCCCTAAATTCTGCATAGGTCTAATAATATTATCTATGGAAGTATGAACCTGGCACTGAGATGTTCAAACAGATTAGAAACTATATTCTATATCTTGATAAACCGATTGTAGTCTTTGTTCGACCCCTCAAATTCAAATAGCCTGCAAATATTGCAGCTAGCTTCTGTCCCAGAGAATATGATTTTGACATGCGGTGCTTCCCACATTAAGTAAGACTGGAGGGGCCTTTCTCATCGTCAAGATTGGCCTTTTGGTCTTCACACATCTCTAGAAGCACTTCATAGAGGGAGGGTCCATCGTCGAATTACAGGCGATGGGGTGGATCTGGACAACAAAATTTATTAGAATAGATTTTAGAAAAGGAAACTCTTCGGTCAAAAGCCGTGCCAGTCCAAGAGATATGCCCTCTCTACTGCCAGAGTTGCGGTGGATATCCTGCGAACAGAGAATAAAAGATTGTAATGTTCTAGGCAAACGTCTTGTAGCCAGAGAGACGCTAATCGTAGGTTGCCAATTTCGCTGACAAGCATTTCGAGTGTCATTTAAAATAGGAAAGCTGAGCAGAATTCTATCCGTGAGTTCTCGCTGAATCCAGCCCAAGGCCTGGAAATTTCCATTGTCTCAAGTATGTCACTGTGGCTTCACAGAGATTCACAGAGTTTGAGAGTTGAATCTTGGGGAGTCTGTTCGTCGACATCCATGTATCTTCGAGCTTGTCATGTATTTCAATGCAAAACGAAAAGGTTGTTAGTGGACCTACTCTGGTGACTAGGGACTGAAAATATGTATAATCATATAGGACCATTATAATCGTCCAGTATCAATATATACTCCTAGAAGATGAAAGGAGAGATAAAAGCACTGGAATTTTGAAAAAGAAGGCAGAGATGCAAGACAACGGGGATGGGAGAATGCTTTATACACTTACAAACGACAAACGACCCGTCATTTGTCGTTAGTAGTGGACTACTAACAAAGGCTCTTCAAAATTATCTTCAGGCTATACAATATATATCGAAAAATCGTTCGATACCTTGGCTAACCATAGTTCTACGTTGACTTTGCGCTCATTTAGTTGCACGCGATCACGATTCGCCTGGATTGAACGAATAGGAAACATGTCGTATGCAAGGGTTTAGGGATGCTGATCCACAAGAACCACCGTTGGGGAATAGTATTTCTTAATTAACATAGTATTTTGCAAAATTCAGGTCACTTTAATACGATTTCGATATTCGGCTACCATAGGTTTCTAATTAGCATCGACACGGATCTCCTTATTCGCGCCGGTTTCCTTCCGAAGATCATCCATACGCTTGCCTTTCTCCTGCTGCTCCAGGGCCTCTGCAAGAATCTCAGGATACCATCGTCGTCCTACTTCAGGATGACTAGTAAGGGTACTTGTGAAGGCAGAAACACCATATGGGCCTTTGAAAATTTCGTCGAGGAATGTCTCTGCATCGGACTTAACGTCTCTCTGACGGAGATTCAGAATGTGAGCTGGCATTTCCAGGGACATATCTTCGCGTCTCAGATCAAGATGCAGCGTTTGAAAGAATGGAAAGCTTAGACGTGTTCCAAGGGGAGACCCATCCGGGGCTATGTACTGGCTCGGCGAGAGGTTAACGCGGTGGGTGGTTGCGACACAGACACCCTCCGTGAGGGCCTCCAAGCCACGGCCAATGTTGATGACAAGTGTATTCGGGATTGGAGGAGCAGAGATCCATGCTCCAGACTTGTTCTGGACTTCAAGGCTGGAAAGATGGCCAGTGCCCTGAAGAAGATATGTCAAGAAGCTAGCGTCCTTGTGGGGACCAACTCCCTGGAAATGGGTGTCTTCGGATGCCGAGGATGATGATCCGGGGTTGGGGTAAGCGGCAGACTTCAGAAGGCCCAAAGGAGGGTCATTAAACAACCTGGAAAGGACCTTTGGACTGAGGTCGAGTGCTTCGGCGACCAAGCTTGTAAACTCATCCGCCAGTCCCTGCATAGAAGCGATGTAAGCCTCGAATACAGGCTGCATATCCGGGACTGTTGATTCAGGAAGCCACTACAGAGTAGAAATTAGCTTTATCGTAATAATCTGAATCGGAAATTGCTCTTACCTGGTTTGGTCCATGAAAATTGCTGTAATACGGCATATCTGGGCCTGGAGCAGACAGCTTAGGTCCGGCCTATATATTGTGTCAGCATCGGATCGTCTCGTAATTTTGGACTGGGGAAGAATACAATAAACGTTTCACGTCTGTCAACTGTCGTGGCTGTCCGTTCAACTCCTAGGGCAGTCCACCCACGAATGTATTTACTATTAACCATTTGCACATTTTCTTTCACCTCAGTGGGAAGACCGAAGAAGGCGCCGGCCTTCTCCACTAGCTTATCCTGCAATCCATCTGGGATAGGTGGATTCTTCAAGTACAGGAAGCCCACGTTCACGAGAGCATCCCTCAAAGCTAAAAGAAACGACGGCTTTGTGTCAGGAGAGTGTGCCTCTTGAAGATCAAGGATAGGTAGAGATGTGAAGTCTACCGCCATTTTGGTTGGTTGAGAAAAGTGAAAGTTTTGATGTGTGTTTCAGCCCGGACAGGTCGACTTGGAATAATGCTAGAGTAGAGGATTGTACAGACTTCGAGTATAAGAAATGGATTTCTTCGCCTTGTCTATATATTTAGTTAACTGTAGCCTGGAGCATAGACTTGATTCTCATCGTACGTGTCAAATAGACGTACATAGATCACCATTACACAAGATTCTGAAAGGGATAAACCGCATTAAAAAGCAGGGACGACTCATTTCTTTTGGCTAAGCTGAAAAGAAGAGAATTGATTTGATTTGGTAAAGTGCATGTCAAGTGGAGCACGCGCCATACAAAGATGCATAGTCTGGGCGGGACCCAGGAATATCATATGTACATAGTACATACATGCCCTTTGCGACAAGTTGAAGCCTTCAATTAATCGATCGAAGATAAAATTAAGTAACTACGCACGCCAAGTCGGAAGGATAATGATACAGTATGTGCCGTGAAAGGGATATGTAGTTACATTAGTGTCTATACTAACTTCCGCTGTTCAAATATACGAGATTAAATGCTGAACCCGAAGTTCTTTGAAAGCTTGAGTTTCGAATTCCCTTCATCTCAATTACCTAGTATTTTGCTCCTATCACAATTGAGATTTTCAAATAGTACATTGGATCAGGCGTGTTTTATATCGGGCCAGCGGCGTGGACATATTCATCTTTGGGGCTAGTGAGTCTGTGTAACCAAAATCTGCCAATTTATGCTTGTCTATTAGCCTCTTGCATGGAGTTATGTAACTCAACCTGCACTAAATCGAATAGTGTGTACATTGCATTCAGCTCTGCAAAATGTGATCGGTACGATTCTTCTCTTACTAGTGCCAGGGAGCACTCATTCCCATTTGATGGTTAATTTATGCACTAAAAAGCAATAACACTTGCGTCTATCGCATGAGCCGAGAAAATAAATTGAAATTGCCATCAATTTAATTCTTCAACAAAGCAGCACCCAGCCTTTCACCGCTAGTTTGGATTATCGTTTGTCCCCATTACTGGTACTCAATATACTCCGAGTATATTCGTAGGATGAATACATATAGGTCATGGCGGATTGAAAATAACAAATGTTCATCTATTGCTAGAATGAAACTGAGGTCAGTTCCATTTTTGAAGTTGATTTTGACGCAATTTGATGATATTAAAGAGTCTCCATGGAAATAGCTTGTGGATGCGGGAGACCATCAGTAATTAGATCGATGATCCTTCGGATCAGAGGAATCGACCCCACGATATTCAAAATCTCTCCCCCATTCAGAATCTTTGATGAAGTCTTTCTTCAGTGCCTTTTCACATGTCACATAAATCTCTGGTCCCTCGTTCGAGCTAGAAGAAGAAGCACGGCGCGGATAAAAATACCATTGCAGGGGCAATCTCCAAGAACACGATAAGTGGCTGGCTGTGCGAATCCGATGTCAGCCGCATTTATGTTCGCATTGCCAGTATCTATTTGTAGAATTAACAGCGGCGGACACGGTTCAACTCGGATTCCTAGCGCCGCCTTGTCACGAACCTTTGCAAATTTATTGAGCGACTCATCTAGCGCTTCTTACGAGGTACTATTGGTCAACTGTTGTATATAGTAAGCTAGCTTCCACAGCGGCGATTCAGAAATCGCATCTGCAACTGTTGATGCGGCGGCCACGGATACATTCTCGTAAGGGCGGCAGAAATGTCATTTTGCTGAGTTCGCGGGTCAACCTTTGGTTTATGCATTCATCGTTGCATGTCGATACCTTCGGGGCACCAGAGTGGTGCCAATAGATCGGGGATGAACACCGGAGCACGAATTCGACTGAGGGCGCACCATATGAAGGCAGATAATGCATCATAAGTGGAAGAGCCATCAGCCATCGGGTGGTGATGCAAATATCTTCAGCTTTTGTTGCTTCGCTTTTCGGAAGGTGAAAAAGAAGCATCTCAGCTGGCATATGTGCAGGATGTCAATTTGGCATGGGAGGGCATCGATGTTCAGTTCCTCGGGCACCTCTGGCTTAATAAGGCGTGGTATGTTAAGCCATGCAGAGTCCCATGGAAGGAGAGTTGTTTGATTGAAGTATGCATAGCAGTCCTCAGCAAGCTGGTGGGCGAGACCGGGCCATCCCATCACATCATTTGCAATGATGATGAGCCATGATGAGGACCCTCTCTCCTCGGCTGAAATTTGTTTTTTATGCTGCCACTTTTGGACTCACATCAGGATGGGCTTCTGGCTTAGAGCCAAACGTTATAGAAGGTTTTGGAGCTGCACTGGTATTTCCACCTGAAAATCCGAGTAGGTAAAGGAAACCTGATGCGATATTGCCATGGGCAAGCGGTCAATGAAGGCCCAGCCGTGAGAGTTATGGAAAGGAGCAATTGAAATATTATGGACAGTTGTCAGGCGAAACCCTCGTATGGAGTGTCCTATGAAATGCACTGCTGGCAATATCCTGTGCAACAAATTATCCAATAAGGGCTATGGTACCAGTTGCTCTACTTTGGTTGATATTTGAGATGGGTAAATAACTTGCATCCTTCTTGAGCCTTCGACTCTCATCACTCCCTTTTTATAGAATGATGGCATGAGCTAGCCAGACCCTTGCCAATGGTTATTCATGTTCGCATGTGAAAAACAGCTCTTTATGCAATACGATTTCGTCTAGTATCTGATTGTTCACTTTAAGACCCTGAAAATTAGTCTCAGCCATGCCCGAACACAACCTTGAAACGAAAACGAGTAGTAAAATAATGTCTCCCATATCGGAAGCAATTGTTAGTATACCTTTTGAATCAAAATGACGTTGATAATAATGATATTTCTTTTCATTAATTTTGGTAGTAAAATTGATTGAGTACGAAGAAATGATACTGGACTCTTACTGCGCACAAGCCTGTAATAGAAATCCGCTCTCGCTGATAGAGTCTTCTCGCTCCACAACAAAACTCATAAATCCTGTATAATAGGCACTGCCCTGCACACGAACAATGACGCCGTGTCTTGTTGCGGCATTTTGACCCTCAATCGTTATACCGTCCTGGACCAATTCCGCGATGAAAGCCCCATTGTTAAATTTGTTCGAAACAACCGAGTTATAAGCCCAAGACTGTCCCTTAACTCTCAATTTCTTTGCATGGGCTAAAGCCATGCGTGCCGCGACACAAGATCCAGTGGGAGATCGATCAATTTCATCTTCTGCAAAGAAACAAAGACCGGTTTCTGCACCGTCTACGCCATCGGGCTTGAATCCACTCTCGTGATCCACAACCATGACAGAGTAGAGGAAAGATAATCTTTGATCCTCCGGGTGTTGCAATGCTTGACAAACTTTGTCATCAGTTTCCAGGTGGCGTTTTAATTTCTTCACGGCGAATGTGACAGCCTCAAGGCTGAAGTTACGCAAGCCAGTAGAGAATCCGAGTTGCTTTATATCAACCAAAGCGTAAAATGCTCCTCCGTATGAGATGTCTACCTGGATGGATGTCCTCTCGCCTAGTTCAGGCCATCTCACTTCAGGTGGGATATTCACTTCCAAATTCGTAGCAGCACAGTATGCGGGCGTGGAAAGAAACTTGACCGGACGAGAGGGATCAGATTTCTGGCCATCCGCAAGAGTGGGAACCGTCACGCGAACAAGACCACATGGTGCATGAATATTGACCTGAACTTCACGCGTTTCAAGGTTCGGCTTTAGCTCATTTCGTCGTGGAAATACGGTAAGATCATGGGAATCGACGAGGAATCGACCCAAAGCAATAGTTGCATGGCCACACATAGTAGAAAATCCACCGTTGTGTGTGAAGAGTGTTCCGATATGGGCCTCGCCAGACTGAACGAGTTCGGTTTCGGGGATAATAATGGCGCCGTACATGTCGTAATGCCCTCGAGGCTCCCACATAAGTCGCTTTCGTATATTGTCATATTGGCTCTTTGCTTGATCTCGTTGCTCGAGCAGGGTTCCCTGAAGACGAGGGAAGCCGGAGTAGATAATGCGAGTCGGCTCTCCAGTGGTATGCATATCAATGCACTTGATTGCATCCTGTTCTTCGAGTTGTCGCACCACGTCCATAATGACTATATGACGATGCGAGTATGATTGAGTCGGCACTGCAGTATAATTGATATGATCGATATAACCCAGACTGCTCCGAAGATCTGAGGTTGATTCTATATTGTGAGAATCCAGCGCGAACCGAATTTGTTGAAAGATAAACCATTCCCCTCAATCAAAGTGGGCCTTGTCGGAACGAAGGGCGCATTGTCGGACGAGCCATCCGACGACCCATGGGTTTTTGTATGTGCGATTTCGTTCATCTATGAAAACCATCATCAACAATTGTGAGCAAAGACAGAATGAGAACTACCGTGCAAGGCCGTTGTTACTGTCGAATATGAGTTGAATCTGGATTTGATATTGTAGTGCACCAGTAGAATATTTGCCCTAAGTTGCCTTTGACCTCGGACTCGAGAGTTCTAGAAGATTGAAGAAGCATTGTTGAATATATAAGATATATACAATTCTATCATGATTGATTTAAATGGATGTTCCTGAATATCAATCTTTTTCTACTTTGATTTAATTTCTGACCAGATACGAGTATAATGACTGGCAAATGAGTGATCAGTCAGGTCCAATTATTCGCCGTAGATGTAGTGACTCTGTTATTCCAAGCTATGTTTAAAATTTCCTGATATCTCATGATTTCACCTGAAAGGATTCCTATCATGTCAACTGAATCCTCAGCGAAGAATGGCAAGTGGATGATCTTTCTAACCGTGTACTAATTGCGCTTAGCGGCGTGGAGGGTAACATTGTCATCCGAAGGGCGCCCTATAGATTGACGCGCCTTTTCATTACAGCCCGAAGTTCTAAAAACCTCCATATATTCCATCTGGGGAACTGGAGGATATAAATTTGACCCAAATCCATATCAACCTCATTTTAATAAAAGTACTTTTCGGTTCGCTGATCTCGTTGCATCGTTTCATTCACCGTGGGGAAATTTCTCCACTCATAAACCAAATTCATCGGAAATGGCCGACAGTTTCAGGACCCTCCAATTTCGCATCGCCAAAACAGAGGATGCAGGAAACGTCCAACAGTTGATACAAGCAGCATTTCGCGCTGAGGATAGTAGAGAGGGATGGACCGCTGAAACGGCCATCAACCTACGCTTCACAGTCGATATTGCATACATCGAACAAACAATCACAGACCCCAAGAGCGATTTCTTGGTAGCTTATAATGGAAACGGGGATATGGTAGGGACTATTGGTGTCTCAAAGCGAGGTTCCGATCTTGCTCGCATCTTCATGTTGGCGGTGGACCAGCATCATCAACAAGGAGGGTCAGGCCGGCAAATTCTCACTTACGCGGAGGAATATTGCCAACGGACGTGGGGTTTAACAAGGGTAGGACTAGATGCATTGTCCTCGCGTCGAGAGCTCATTTCGTGGTACGTGCGACGTGGCTATCGCGAGACTGGAGAGACAAAGCCATTCCCTCGTGAGATATACAGCGACCTCGACATCCCGGGAGATCTTTGTTTTGTCCAATTCGAGAAACCAATCAACTCATTGGGTGCATAGAGTAGAATCCTTGCAACTTCCTCGCCTTTTGGGCTGATATTTTCAAATAAAGGGGATTCAACCACATCACGCGGTACGCACCGCAGAATTTCTCGGTTCAGTGGGTTTACATTCCAGATTTGGATTGTATCCAGAGAAACATTCCACGACTGACGGGTGTCGGTTGAGTTTCCGAGCACGTCGGATTTGGTACCGCCAATGAAGAGATAGCGGGTTATCCGAGATGAAAGCAGAATGAAAGCTGGAATAATACCCCAGACTTGCGTTCAAGTGGAGTATTTTCATCGTCATGGTGATTGTCGGTGCTGTGATCAGGATTTGTATGTGGAGCTCACAAGTCTATAGATGGACTGTCAGCCAAGTAGAAAGAGGCGAATATAATCCATTATCATATACGTTCGGCAGTAATACCGTAGTGTTGGATCGGTGGGTTCGTATTCCTGATCTGGATTATTGAATGCGCCAGATAGGGTTAACCTACCCAATCGGAATTTAGCCAGAGCGGGTTTGCGCATCTTAAATCTATATCGGGTTGTAGACCACATGAACAGTCTGGTAGTCTTCGAATCAATGTATCATCTATAAAGAAGCCTTTGCTTTCGCCAGCTATTGAGGTTATTAGGCCATCACGAAAATATCATTTCGAAGATAAACTAGTATCTTTGAACTCGATATTAATTCACCATGTCATCCATGCTTCACTATCTCGGCTTCGGCAAAGATGCCCCAACAACTACTCAAGAACCTGTCGATGACACTCCCATTCGGGCTCTCCCAGCATCATGGTACACCTCTCCAGAGATGTATGAGCTTGAACGTCGTGCCATCTTCTCGCGAAGATGGATTTTTCTCACGCACAGCTCGCGATTGAAGAATGTCGGAGATTGGCTTCGTTTTGAGATGGCTGGATATGATTTTATCGTTACTCGGGATCGCCAGGACAATATCAATGCTTTTCACAACGTCTGTCGCCACCGTGCCTACCCCGTGATCGAGAAGGAGGGATCGGGAAACGCGAAGATTTTGGCTTGTCGATACCACGGATGGTCTTACGGGCTTAATGGAAAGCTTGCAAAGGCTACAGGGTTCAAGGAAGATCTGAAGAAAGAAGAGAATGGACTATTCCGAATTCATGTCAAGATCGATGTGAATGGCTTTATCTGGATCAATATGGATGCGAAGGAAACGCCTGAAGTCTCATGGGAAGAGCATTTCGCGAATGTCGATAAACAGGAACGCTATAAAGCATATAACTTCGACAACTACGATCTTGACCATACCTATCAGTTAGATGGAGAATTTAATTGGAAGATTCTCGCCGATAATTTCAATGAATGCTACCATTGCCCAACAACGCATGCCGATATCCCGGATATTTTGAATTTGGAATCTTTTGATAGCGACCTGAAGGATGGCCATATTCAGCATCACTGTGAATCAACGCCTGAGCAGAAAGCGGCCGGTCTATACACAGCCAGCACATACTATTTCCCTGCTACCGCAATGGTCGTCTCGTAAGTTGTTCAGATTTCCCCACAACAATGATTATTCTAACGATTCCAAGACCCCATTTCATCATGGTTCAGAAGTTTATGCCTAAAGGCCCCAAGGCCTCAGCTATGGCATATGAGGTATACCGAAACAGATACTCCTCCGAAGAAGATTTCAAGCGCATCAGTGAGCTATATGAGCGTGTCATGAGAGAAGACAAGGTCCTTTGTCACAACGCGCAGAAGAATCTTGACCGTGGCGTCTTTATTAACGGACAACTACACCCAAAGTATGAGAAAGCACCTATTTTCTTCCAAAGTACCTGCCGAGACGTTGTCACCGAACACTTTGAGCGCGAAAAGGCCCAAGGACATGAAATTTGGCCTGCCAAGCAGAAAGTTCCTGGCAATGCACCTACCAGTGACAAAGATGAAATGATGTGCGCTGGTCTGGCTTGCGGACCACAGAAAGAGGTTTTGGCTTGGTAATTGTTTAGCCTTTTGTATTTGCTCGATTCAGCGGTGATTGATGATTTTCTCCAATGTTCATAGATTGAGAGTGCCATAGTATCAGATCTTCATTCTTTATTACAAGTCTTTCATATTTAACAGGCCGTATAGAATTCAATAGCTACATTATACGCATCGTTATTTGATTTCAGTGATCAATGTCACTCAAACTATGGCGTCACCTCCGGCAGGTGTTTCTTGTCCTGGTTGAAGTCCATAAACCTTTTTGATATTGAATGGCTCGCCGCAAGTAGAATTCCACCAGCCTTGCTCAACGGCGAACGAAACAATATTGTCTGATCCCATATAATTTGGATCTTGTTTGAAGTCGGTAGGAAACTCATGGATGTATCCAGGGAAGGAAACGCGAACATCATTTGGTCCCAGTCTCTCTGCAGCCCAGAGTCCCTTTCCACCTGCGAATTCCCAAACAATCCAACCTTCATCTTTATCAGCGATAAGATATATATTTCCACCGTAATCCGAGTAACTATACTTTCTGATTAGATCTCCAATGATCTCAACACCCTCTCGAGCAGAACTAGCGCGTTCCATGACCATTCTGGCGAGATCACTATACGATGGTCCTTTCTGGGGTTTCGGAGTCATATCTAGAAGTTCTGCACGACCAGGTGCCCATACATCATGTACAGCGATACCCTTCTCATTCACCCCGCCATTTGAGATAGGGGGAGGGAAGCCAAGATAGTCACTGTAATCCATACTGATATATCGAAATGTATGCCGAACCTGGGGGATAGTGGTCAACTTCCCGGGTACAACGGCAGCGGATGTCACTCCAACGGTGACGGTTTCATTCAACGTGTGGTCTGCAGCAGGGTATATCTTCAACCAGTGACTTGAGACCTCTTCGCCAGTTCCTCCAACCAGAACAGCACCAGACGCTGTGAGGTTGGATTCCACGTAGAAAGAGTAACTAGCGGTGGCGGACACACTGCATAGTGCAATCATGGTATTGAGGATCGTGGTATATCTGGCCATGATGGATAGAATAACTACAAAATACCACCAAGCAGGCAAATGACAAAAGCAAGTACCTAGAGATAGTAGCTGGTGTTATTTAAATAATAACCTTAACGGACATGGAGACTGACACGGTTACACCCTCCAAAGAAAGTACTGAAATCCGCCGCTCGCAATTGAATAGCCTCAATGTTTAGAACCGGAGTAGTTGCTAACATTGACAATCGTTTCTGATATGAGAAGGGCCTGCCGAAGATTTGAAGTAGGGTTTGAGCCGATCAACATCAAACGCAGATGCTTCCTGAGAGCAATATTAGGAGCCCGAATACCTCGGAACCTTGCTAATCATGCCTGTATCTTACCTCGTTATACAGTCCAAAAAGAGCCACGATATGTTCTCTGTACTTCTTTGGTCGTGTTTCGACTGGATTTTCCTTACAGGGGAAATGCTAAGACATTCAGAAATACTGACAGGATCCACATGAGCTTTGATATTAATCAATTTAAACGTTCAAGATCGCCAAGAGAACTAATCAGATGGATGACCGAGCACCTTCGAGATCAATCCCGAAACGGAACTTTATACATCGGAGTGAACCGCTATGAAATGGTTACTTCTGGGAGATCTCATAACTTGCAATCTGGATCGTGATTGCGATTTTGAGGCTGCATTATAGCAGCTCACCTCATCAGATGAATGTAGATGGAAATCGCTTGTTGATAAATCCATCCATAGAAAAAGCTGATTTTGAGACATGAAAACTTTGATCGACCGTTATTATCACAATCTTATGATCAGATTGACATCGAATCAAGCGGTATGAAATTTCATTCATGGGCAATAAGGCAAGATATTGCTCGCTTACTCGTAATAATTGTAACTCTCTAGAAGAAAGACTCCAGTCAACATCCATGCAATCCCGAAACCCTCTCAAGGCCCAACTCCAGACACCGGGTATTCTTAAATCCAGAAACAAAACATCCACCCCCAATGCAGGATAGAAAAGAGAAAATACTCGGATAAAACGCAACAGGTAAATAGCATATAAGTTCATGTCATCGTCACATCCAAGGCCGGGGTATTCTCAGCAGATGAGTCTAGCGGGGCATCGACCATTTCTTTGTCCTCATTTTCTTGCGGACTGTCAGCTGTGCCGTTGACCAAAGGAGCGGAATTCGACTCTGGATTATCTTCGTCCACTTCCTCCCACAAGCGTATAGTCAGGTCGAGGCCACAGCTCACCATGAGCCGTTTGCCATTCAACTTGCCCGTATGCACACAGAGCACCGTTTCAGTGTGTCCCTTGATGCGCTGCAAAATATTCTTGCTCACGATATCCCAACAGAGGATATCGCCGTCTTCACTCCCACTCACAGCGAAGCAAGGAGGAGGGGAGTATTTCACGTCAGGAGATCCGTATAAACCGAAACAGCCAGACAGACTGTACTTGTTATTCACGTGTCCCTGGAAAGTCTTTACAACTCGACTCTCGACATAATTCCACATGCGAATACATCCATCCAGAGTCCAGGCAAGAATGTATTTGCCATTGGGTGAGAATTTCACACAGGTCGCGGGTGGATTGTCTTCGTGGACCAAGGTTCGCAAACACTGTCCGCTGTGCGTATCCCAGACACGAACCAATCCATCATGAGCGCAAGAGACGATCAAGGTACCATCGTGTACTACATCAATGCCAGCGACTGGGTCGGAGTGCGCAGGTAGAGAACGCATCACACGGGCACGACGCACATCCCACATGAAAACAGCCTCGTCGTAGGAGCCGCTGACAAGAATGTTGCCTTTGGGCGCAAATGCTATTTGGTAGACGTAGTTATGGTGGCCGATGAAGGGTTTAGTGTGAGCTCGACCCTAAAGATGACTACTAGTCAGTCAAATGTTTCAAATGAAAGAAGGCAAGCCGCGATCAACCCACCGTCTTCACATTCCAGAACCGAATTGTCTTATCATCAGATCCAGAGGCAATCCACTGTCCATCTGGACTCCAAGCTAGTGTAGAGATACCAGCCAGATGGCCCTCAAATGTGTAGATAAGCTTTCCCGTCAGAGTATCCCAGACTTTGATGATAGCGTCGGAGCCTGCGATAGAGAAACATCAACCAAGTGACCCTTGTGACAAAGCTTCAGAGATAACATACCACCACTGGCAATCATGCTGCAGTCCGGAGAAAATTGCACTGTCGAGACTCCCCGAAGATGCGCCTTAAGCACATACTTCTCTTTATAGTTCAAGGACTCGGGCTTCGATGGAGGTGGAGGCTCTGCAGCGGCAGGTTGTACGGGGGTCGTAGATCGATCGGACATATCTTCACGTGTTGACCGATGCTTCTCATCATCTCGTCCCAAGCGATCTTCCGAGAGGTCATCCGACTCGTCGGGAGACCGATCTTCATGCATGTGTTCACTCGGCGTTGGGCGATTAATAGGCGAGGGACTTCGGCGAGAACGTGAACCCCGCCAATACTCATCTTCACCGGCCCCTAGCTCATTCTGACCGTCAGACTCTTCATAATGGCGTTTGTTAGGACTCGCATGCTCCGAAGTGAAATCTCTCTGAGACCAGCTTGTTCGGCGGCGTTTGGCTTCGTGATCTGAACCGGGGGCTGATTCGTCTAAAGGAGATTCCACAGCAGACTCGGTGCGAGACCCTCGCCGACGACTTCTAGACTGCGCATCATCCATGAGGATTGGGAGAATTGGAGAACTGACGTCGTCGCAGACGCAAACGCGCGGAAGGGAAAATCCCAGGCGCGTTCTAAGGCGGTGAGAAGGAACTCACTATGAAGACGCACGTCGTTGATATTCGCTATTTGTTGATGATATTTGCATAATAATTGATAATGGTAATATTTAATTCTGAGATAGTATATAGAGGTATATAATTACTTATATTAGAGTAAGGAACAAAGAAAGCACAAATGGCTTGGCTGAGGAAACTGATGCTTGTTGATGGTTATTGTGATCTAAAACAGCTACATAGCCATGCCCACTAATAAACGTGAATAAATTGAACCTTGGTGAATTGCTAGCTTGAAGTGAGTCTAATAAGTAGAGGAGCTAGGAATCATTTTGAATATGACAATTTTGATTCCATATACTTCTCATAGGTATTATTTTCCATCAATGGCGCTCTAAATAGTACCATCTTTGATACTTCCATATTCCGGGGTCGAATAGTTTCCAAAGCAACTCTCAGTGAAATTTGCCTTTGCAATATTCTCCTTCTGGGCCTTGATAAAAGCGCCAATTTCACACCATCCATCATCACGCTGACCGCATTCGGGAATACTTCGTCCAAGAGGAATTGTCCTTTGGTTCATCAACATGTGAATGTACGTCGTTTCAGATCCAGTTTTCTCATAGACAGAGTCACGAGAATCCCGAGAACGCTTCTCCAGTACAGGTCTTGGGGTCTTGATAACCTCTATGTTAAATCGACCTGCGAAAGGGACAATATTGCTGACTATCAGTTGGCGATCTTCTGGCGGACCAGTTGTAGGTAGGAACTCAGAAAACTGCTTGAGTCCCATAGCAGTCAAGATTGAAAAGATGTTAGTATCATGGCTGAAGTCCAGATACAAGCTTTGATTCAAAGGGAATGTTGTCGGGCTGCTATCCAAGGTTTTGTTGATGGCTACAGAATCTCCATTTGGGTGAGGATAATTGTGCTGCAATCGTGCAATGAGCTCCTCGAGATATCCTATGCCAAGAGCTCGACCTGTGGGAGATGCGAAGCCATTACCTCCGTAGTAACTGAGGTCATTTGCGTACTCGAAGCCCAGCCATTCATCCCAAGTGAAAAGGGAACAGAAGGGGCTAAATCCCAGCGCAACGGTCTCATAAGGACAGAGGTTCTGCAAGTTGAATGTGTCAATTGCTGTCCAGTTGGGATTACCGGTCATTGATTGACGAAGGCGCTGTGTTGCACGCTCGAGGTATTTCTCCTGCCATTTAGCTGATGCGTCATCTCCTGCAGATGCTTTACCATTTTTATGATTTGTACACTCGTTGTCACTGGAAAGCGAATTGTTGAATCCAGGATGCTCAATAATGGCCTCCAGAGTGACATTTTCCTTCCAGTTTGGACCAAAGAATCCATTTAGGAAGTTCTCAGCTGATTGAAGCATTCTGACCTGAGTAGTTGTACGAGCGATGAGCGGTTTAGATGCATCATACAGTCGGCCATAGCTGAACCAATTGAGGACCCCACTGTCAAAAAGCTGCTGACGCCCAAGAGCTGTCAGTTCCTCTTCGCCGAGTTGGTATGTCCAATCATTGAGGAAGGACAAGTCACCCGTGAAACGCGTCCCATTACTCAACAACTCGTTGATTCGATCAGGAACAGTCGCCACAGACGCATCTTGAGTTGGATATCGAGATCCATGACGATGAACCATATGCATTTGGGTGATATTACTACCAGGGGGGAGTGCATATTCGTCGACCCCGAATCCTGACGGATTAGGCATATATGGTCTACTCTGAATTAGTTGTATGAAAGCCAACACCATCAAACTAGCGGAACTCACGATAGATTTCCCATATACTTGAATATTTCGGCTCCATTGGAAGTCCCGTCTACAGGGACATCAGTCGCCACTGGAGTATTAGGCACATATGAATTATTGCCGAGCGATGGGAGAGTGGCTTGGGCAAGGAAGGGTGCTTGTCCGGCTTTTGTTGGACCTTTCCAATATCTGAATTTAGACAGATTTCATTGACTTGTACTTCCAGAGGATAATCATACCAGCATATGGGCCGTAGCTTGTCTGAAAGTAATCTGGGACTGAAGATGAAGGTGATGCTCTCGGCTTAACAATGCCTGCGTCAGAAGTCACGGCAAGGCCGAGGAGCAAAAGCTGAGAATGGTAGTTCATGATGAGGCCAGCATTCACCAGGGTGATATTGTAGATGGAACGATGCCAGCGAAAGAGATATTTCTCTTTTGAAAGGTAGATATGTGGGCGATCCTTGTAACAGGTTAATAAAATGAAACCATGACCAGCCCCCGCAAAGATTCCGATGTTAAGCCGAATACTGCAAGCGAACGCTCAATGGCTTCCCCACGTTTCATTCGTACGAAACTCAGTTTTTGGCTAAGCTTCAAATAAGGCTTAGTTTCGCAATTCATGCGGGCAAATTCCGTTAATGACGTGGGAGGCAGGCTGGTGATAATTACTGCTATGCCCAAAAACTACTATTTTCAATCTCATCCGATTCTACGGAGTATCTGATTGATCTCTGACTTTGAACAGTGGATTGCAAACACAATGTCAATATGCTAAAGTCTTAGAAGTGCCAATGGTTTGGCTATCTATGGCACTATGGCTTCACTTGATGACTCGACAATTCCATCACGATGAGACAAATTGAGTATGAACTCTGATCAAAGTCGGACAATATGAGCGGGGCAAAAGGATCACCCTCTCTCCTCGGCAGACAATCACTGCATCCGAACGTACACTAGATGACTGGTGTCATACCATGTAACCATACTAGACCCATCTTCAATAAGTCCAACCGAAATGATAGGCGTACGCCCCTGCCGACCCGTCGTGGTGCCCCGCAAACCCCAATTACTCCAACCGCTTCCGGTATTCTGTCGCGTGTCCAACAAGGACTAAGGGGGAAATCAGAGTATCAAACAATGAATAAGCAGCATTTCATTCTCGAGGCTTCCAAGTAATGGTTCTATCTTTCATCCCGGCGAAGTATAATACTACAAATATGTTGAAGATATACGCCTCCGCGTCTGCTGAATCATCAAGCATCCACTAACTGACTAACTATCTTACTTAGCTTAGCTTAGCTTTCCATCATCGTTCACCATTGTGCATTCATCTCCTCCCTCCATCTCTATTAAAATAGTACTCGCAATATTCCCTTTGGACTGGAACTCGGAAATGCTTCTCGATGTATCACTGCAGCAGTGTGACAACTCACGCTGGACCGAACAACCAAGTCCTCCTATGTTAAAATACCTTTTTTCGAATCCATTTCCGATAAATTTATAGCCTTTGACTGCACGTATAAATGACCAAGAAAAAGCAATCACAAATAAGCACCACTCTAGAGTGACCGATGTCACCCCATACTAATTCTCTCCCTGTCTTGAGAGAAACGTAGACTTGATTTAAACAATCATGTAATACCAATGACCAATTTGAGTTGATTCATAATATAGCAACTCATCAGTTGCTCGCAAATATTCCACTTCTAGATGATCGATGAGTGGTGATTCAATGCTGCGTCTTTGATACTTCGGGATCGGCGAAACTAACCCAAAGTGGAAAGCTACAAAAGCAACTCCGCAGATGATGGACTACTCCAACTGCAGCTTATCCCTCAACTCTTTTCGACCCCAGCCAACATGGCCTCCTCAATTACCCCCAGTGAAGCTCCGTCGCATATCCGGATTTTCTCTCTCAACTGCTGGGGCCTGAAGTATCTAGCAAAATACCGCCATGAACGCCTTTCCGAGATCGGACGACAGCTCGCTCTGGCAAGTCCCCCGCCAGAAATCGTTGGATTGCAAGAGTGTTGGACGCAGCAAGATTACGAAAGTATTCATCAACAAACAAGGCATATATTACCTTATGCGAAATTCTATTTTGGAGGTATTTTCGGTGCAGGACTAGCCATTCTATCTCGATGGCCCATCGAAGAAAGCAGTATGTACGGTTACCCACTGAATGGCCGACCAACTGCTTTCTTCCGCGGAGACTGGTTTGTCGGTAAAGGTGTGGCCTGCGCGAGAATTCGATTTGGACCCGGAGTATCAGATGTCGCCGAAGTCTTTTGTACACACCTTCACGCCCCTTACGAACGAGAACCCCACGACTCCTACATCTGCCATCGTACAGCGCAAGCTTGGGAGATTTCCAAGCTTATGCGTGGTGCTGCTGAACGTGGACATCTAGTAATTGGTCTAGGAGACTTTAATATGCTTCCTTCCTCATTCGCACACCGTCTCATTACAGCTCAAAGTCCCGTCCGTGACGTCTGGCGCGAATTACACCCAGACTCCTCCGTCGGCGCCGCAATCGATCAAGTCGAGCGAGCGAGAAATCGTCCCATTCCCACGGCCGAATATAATCTTCTCGAGAATGGCGCAACATGTGATGGTAAATTCAATACATGGCGCTGGTCAGAGGCTCTTCGGAAACAACTCGATAAGGGTCAAGATGTGACTGTGGACAAGGATGCGGAGGATCCACGAGCGAAACGTCTTGATTACATTTTTGTTGGAGATGGTGGTTATGCACCTGAGTTCCCACCGTCGCGTTGGTCTATCGAGTCTGCTAAAGTGGGTATGACACAACGTCATCCCACGCTCCGCTGCTCGTTGAGCGACCATTTCGCCGTCGAGGCCGTCATCACTCGTATTGCTGATGGCGCTACTCAATCCACTCCGACATACCCTGCCTCCCCATCGCCCAACTCACCTTCTCTGGAAAGAACATCCTCAAAACAAGTCTTCCCTAATACCGCGCTCTCCCCAGACACTTATGACCATATTATTGATATGATCCATACTTATGTCCGACGAGAGCGTTCTCAACGACAGTGGCGATTGATTCATTTCATTGTTTCCATTTTCGTCTCTATCGGATGTATGGTTGGAGTGTGGTGGGTTGGAAGCCGCACATACATTGGGTTCATCTTGATCCTAGTTAGCACTTTGAACTTTGGCGCTGGTATCCTTGACGGATTAATCGGTGGTCTCTTCATGTCGAGTGAGCTGCGTGCATTGAAAGAGTTTGAGTGGGAAGTGCGCAATGCGAAGAATTTGGTGCTTGCTGCGGAGGGAGGCAGCGCTGGAAAACAGCACAAAGATGATTGATTTGATAGCCGTCCGATGTGATGTACCATTTGTATTTTTATAATTCTCTTTTATGATAGCTGGTTCTATCCGGATTGAAAATAATATACGATTATTCCCTTCACTGGCCAGAAAATAAGGGAACGTATCATACCAGTTTTGATTAGGTATAGATAATCTGTGCAAGCTGCGAGCTTGGAGTGTGCTCCATTAGTGTACTGTGTGCAGTATAAAACCTTGTATACTATTGGAATCCAGAGGCCACATGAGCAAAGAAGTAAATGGCCCCTTACTGGTAGTAGTATAATGTTAAGAATAATAAAATATAAAAGATTCAACTATCAGGCCCAGCTAAATACAAGCACTCACTTATAATATTCATAATGATTCGGATCTGTAATGATAAAATCCGGTGGTGGCAGAGTATCAGACTCATACTCATCCTCATCATAATAATCACTAGAAAACCGATCAGAATCCGAATCATTTCGACAAGCATAAACCTTCCTCATAATCATCGCATCCAATTTCGAAATCTTATACTTCTCCCAGATATTCCTAGGCGCAGGTCCCTTCCCCCTTCTCTTAATCCATTCTTTCTTAATAGTATACAACATAATTGAATTCTTATCAAACCGCGAGACTTGAATCCTATCAACCTTCTTATACCTTCCCCTCAATAAATCCCGTCCCCCATTCTTAGGCTCGTCGTGAAGGACCTTCGCAGAGTTGAAATTCCATGGGAAATTCGGCGAGTACTGCTCATGTTCTGCCCCAAGCATGTGTCCGAATTCATGACGAATATGTCGTTTCCAAATATTTTCCTTACCTCTTGTTCGAGGTGGGATTTTCATCGTTGGTCTGCTATCATCTTTTATGTCCAGTGCATTTGTGCCGATACAAGACCATGACTCGTCGGCATCAAGTTGAATGCGTACGGCACATTCATCGGGGTTTTTGTACCATTGGAAATTTAGGGCCGGGATTTCATCTTCCCATTCTCGAGCAATTCGTTTTAGATTTTGGATTTCCTCGTAGTATATATCGTAATCGTTTAGAAATCCGATTGAGATGCAGGTGGTTCCATCTCGATCTTGACGCCAGGCGGAGCTCAGCTTGACTAGCATTTCAATGATGTGGTAGATAAGCTCTAGAGGAATAGGGATTGAGTTGCAGATCAAATGAGAACGTTGGATGTTTTCGTAGACCTGTCTACCGGTGTAGAGATTTGGTTTTATATCTGTTGAATCTACTTAGCTTCAGTTAAAAAACTGTGGCATCTTGGCCCGAGCCATTCGACAACACGACTTGTCAATGACCCTGGTCTTCCATAAATTATGTCATATCCTTGTTCATAGCTGGAATTGTATATCAAACATCTCACTTGCATAAGTACCAGTTATCGGGTGTCTGACATGCTTTGTATGTCCATTGAGAATTTCATGCAGCTGGGATGGTCAGCATGGGGCTATACTGGCGGAAATGTTGTTGAGTATCATTATTCCTCTGATATTCCTTCCCTGATGGAATAGGGTTTTCGAATGGTTTTTATCAAAAAACCTATCCTCATAAACCCATAGTATGAGCTCGCATACTGTATAATTAGTCAAGAACCGCGTAGGTAGTATAGACTCTCTTTTAGCCACGCGCTATAATCGGGCACTTCCAGCTACATATTCGGTGGCTGGGCTAGACTGAAAGCCGGGCGTTGTAGTTGCTACCCAACACTCAAAATATGGCTTGTGACGAAGTCAATTCAACTTCATTCCCGCGGAAGTGTTCGGCCAGGAATATAGACTCTTAGATCCTATTGGGGAAAAAAAAGTCTGGATTGTTTGCAGTCACCATCCACTCTACCGATTCAGCGAAAATTACGATATCATATGGTTGCTCCCGATGAAATGCAAAGGTGGCTGGCTGACGATGTTCAGCTCCGGCACATTTCTAAAGTTATTTGTCATGTAAACAGCACTCTCAAGCCTCAATGTGACAGCAACTATGGGTGTTCCAGTGTCAAGCCGCGGAGATATCGGTACGCAGTCTGACAAATATAGAAAGTATGGACAACGACTTTATACTCCTACGCTGATACAACTACATCGTGGACTTAGTTATAGCATAGCACAAAAGAGTGTTGTGCATTCTCGGAGCTAAATCTAGTGTAGAACATAGACTAGCTAATTCTCATCATTCATCAAAGACACAAAACAGCAAAGAGAAAGCATTTCAGAGTGAGCGAATTTACTCAGCACACTCACGCTTGCGCTCATCAAAGACACGCAGAGTTTCCTCTGCAGCCTTGACACCACTCATAGCCATAGCACCGAAGGTAGGGCCCATACGGTTGAAACCATCGATTTCAGACAATTCCATACCACCGATGATGAGACCCTTGGTGACCTCACGGGTGTTCTTGACGATGGCATCCTCAGCCAAGTTCATGTCCAAACCACGCATACCACCGAGTTTCTCGATAGCGTTCATGGAGACGAGACGCTTAGCGCAGAAAGCACCGAAGGGACCGTCGTGGCCGGTGGTACTGATGATGATGGGTGCATTGATGGTGTTGGGGTCCATGCAGGAGTGGTCATCGTGGTGAAGGGTGACCAGGGTCCAGTTGACGACGACACCGGCGAGACGGACATCGTTACCATCAGGACGGGTGATCAGATCCTCAACACAGGTGGCGTTGAAGAGCTTGACGTTGGGGAAAGAAAGCACCTTGGACAGCAGGGTCGAGGTGAAAAGAGCGGCGTGCTTGACGACGACGAAGTTGGGGTTGTTGGGCTCCTCTTCGAAGGGAACGCCGAGTTCGGTCAGGAAAGCGTCTGCAGGACGACGCAGGACCATGGCAGAGAAGAGCTGACCACCCAACCAAGCACCACCACCTATCATTGAACAGTTAGAAACTATTGAACCCATTCATTCATGGAGCAATGTACTCACCAGGAGACACAGATGCCTCAAGGATAGCAATCTTCAGGTCAGGACGAGCCTTGGCGAGCACATAGGCACTGCTGAGACCGCAGGAACCAGCGCCGACGATAACGACGTCACTCTCGGCGTAGTTGTCCAGATCCTGGAAGTAGCGACGAGTCATAGCACGAGAGACCTGACTCTCGCGGATCGGAGCGAACTTGAACTCATCCCACTTACCACCGAACTGATCGAGGAGCTTACTCTGGCCTTGGCCGGTCAGGGTGGTAGTGGCCGTCTCGGGGACGTTAACCTTACCCTTGATACCGGTGGGCACAGTGGTAGGCTCAAAGATAGCAGCTGGGGGAGACATTGTGGGGAATTAAGAGGATCAAGTCGAAGAATTGACTTGGGCCTTTTGTTAGTTGAGTCTTCTAATGGAAGAGGGACTTGGAAGGGGGGAGGCATGATCCTTTCGCTGGTATTATCCAGATCAAGTTTTCGCCGTATAATCTCAGGACGAACCTACATTGATGAAGAGAAACCTGGATATTCAATCCAAAGTATGAACTGAATACACAGATTCCTCAATATCAATGCAGGAACGAACACCGGCCCACGCCCAGAAGTTACCTGGAATACCTTGATCCCTAAGAGATAATAATGTGCCCAGCCAAAGCATGTTCATGGCTACCCCGATGGGGAGGGCTAAGTTACATGACAATTGGCTGAGAGATTGGTTAGTAAAGAACTAGAAGTAACGAGGAGAATAGTTACTTGTAGAATAGTAGCTTGTAGCTATGATTCGAGTTGGAACTGAAAATGAAGTTGAAGAAAAGAAGAAGAATCGATGAGGGCACAGTCCAACTTTAAATGGGCGGATGTCCCCCACTTCGCCAACCTTCGACCACTTTTCAACCTTTGAAATCCTCCGAGTCTCCCCGGTGAACGCAGAGGGGAATGTTGATCTCCAATCATGACGTTTCCGATTCGTGCAACTTGACATCTGGGTTTACACGGTCATTCGCTCGTCGTAAGTGACACTGTTAGGGTATCCAGAATGGGCAATCGGTCAATCATGCATCTTCAGAGACCATAAAATGAGTCACAAAGCTAGACAACTTTTAACTCTGGTCAAGAGAAGAATACTATGGATTCATGATCCGCACAATTCGAACTACACCAGCTCTTTCTCATCTACAAAGTACAATAAAGCTCGGTTTGCCTCGGGGAGCTCCAGCTCCACCAGACCCTCCACGGACCTCAGTTCTCCGGTCTTCCCCTCGACGCTTAACCATTCGCCAATTACGAAGGGTTGTGGACTCAAAATACACAATGATGATTCACGAAAATGTAAGATCATGAATGTTGCCTCGATATGCTCATTGGTATGCACTACAACAGTACACGTACGATATGTACAGTATTCATCGCTCGAAAATGGACTGAATACCCAAGGTCTGACATCATACCCGATCATTATGGCAAGTAATTGTAACATGCACATCTGCAAAGTCGAAGACCCGGCATTACCAAGCATGAAAAAGCGCTATAAAACGTACCTGAAGCTTGCACCGTAATTATCTTCTGACAGTCCGGCTTCGGGCTTGTTCAGATCCGCCTCTACCTTCGGGCCATACTTTTTGTCCAACTGGCGATTCTCCCATACCAGTAATGTGCGAAGGCAGAGCGCAAGTATAGTAGTAAAGAACATGAATGCGGCACAAATAGACATCCCCTTGGTAAAACGAGGAGCTTGAGTATCAGGAAACACATTGGTGCCCAGGAAGGGACCACATTGGCCGATGATATTCAGTAGGATGATACCGCCACCACGACGTGTATCGGATCCCTGGTTATCTGGATAGAGTTAGCGGGGTATCAAATTAAAGACGAGTACTTTAAGAAAATATCAAGATAAACTTACTCAAAACCCACGGCAGAATATTAGCGATCGATGGGAAGATCCCACAGGCGGCCAAAAAGACTCCGAGATATCGAACGCCCACAGAACTGCACGCCACGAGGAGAGTGTAGCCTACTCCACCAATCATCGAAAGGAATGCGATCATCAATCCACGTTGCTGAATTCGATCCGCCACCCAGGTAGTCCCGATCGTCGCCAAAAAAGAGGCGAAGAATGGTGGTGCAGTGAGCCCTTGTGCGTTTACAGCTGTAAAGCCCATTTCTTTCAGGATGGTCGGCAAAAACACAGGTAGCGAAGAGAAGCTGACATTGCAGCTAAAATACATGAACTAGAGAAAACAATCAGCGACCGGGGTTTTTCATATAACAGTTCTGCATTTGCAGATAGATTAATACTTACCGCTGTGAACCAGGCCTTCGCATCAAGCAGGGTCATGGCTAATTCCTTCCATTGTACTTTTCCCTCTCGGTCCGCTTCACCAGCTTGTTGTAATCCACGAGCACGAGCAACCTCTTTCTCTTCTTCGGTCAAGAATTTCGCCGAGGCTGGTGAATCCGGAACGAAGAACCAAGCTAAAAGCGCAGCAGCGCAAACTGGTAAACCCTCGACTAAGAATAAAAGTCGCCAATTCGCAAGCGCAGCATGGCCCGACGTAATACCGTATGCGAGAGCACCAGCGAAAGTATTGGCCAAAGGTGCAGCTGATAAGAACAAACCACATCGCAGACCGAGTTCATGTCGTCGGTAGAAAAATGATAGTAGATAGGGTACACCTGGACCGAAGCCAGCTTCGAATGCACCCATTAGAAATCGTAAAGCCATCATGCCTTGCCAATTTTTAGTAGCTGCTTGGCATGTTGATACGAGGCCCCTAGACGATGGATCGACTAATTAGACTATCGTCGCTTTAAGGAGCTTATTCATGGCGGAGAACATACCAAGAGAACACGACAAAGGCGGCCCATTGATGCGGCTTGACGATCTTCCACATCAAAGCTTGAAATTCAAAGATAGTGTATGAGATGTAGAAGATTGTGAGTAGCCATGAATATTGCTGACTATCCAAATTGAGGTCCTCCTCCATCCCAGCAATTTTTGCATTTCTTCGAAATGTTAGTATTTTTATTTCACGATTGCACCTTTGTGACTATTGACGAACCCGATATTACTTCGATCAAGGAAAGCGAGTAAATCTAGAGGAGAAACAAGAATTAGATGGATTCTGCCAAAGGGAAGAAACAATGTCTGTTCCTTCGTTCCCTCGCGAAGACTTACAGAAAAATCCCATCAGTGTCGGTACTCGCCAATCAAGCTTCCTCAACACCCTCTTCTCTAATTCGGGATCAATTACTGCCGGCGCAATCACGGGCTGATTAGGTTGAACCGGTCCCGTCTCCTCATGAGATGGTATTCGTTTCTCCAGATCTGGATCTGGCGGCGCCCTTTGAATCTCATCCTCAGGTACTTCCTCCTTTCCAAAGAATCCCATAGCGACTGATACTATGCACTCAAGATGGACCGAAACGAATCTGCGAGACGCGGGGAGCGTAAAAGTCAAAAGGGGAAATGAATTAGATCTGAGCCCGGGGGAAATGAACCGGGGGAGGGGCAGCACCAATTCTTATGGAACACATTATTGATCGACATGGCTCATTTTCATCCGGAAACTGGCCGGTTCGGTGTAATTGCCGGTGTGATGACTCCAATCCCCTGATTGATTGGTGTTACTCTGTGATATTCACCCCCACGATGGGTCTACATTGGGTCTCTATGTGGGCCTCGGTCTTTTGGGGATGGCAAATTCAGCGGGGTCAGCCAATCTTCTTGTTTCTTTTGTGCGGAGAATCGATGCGTCGAAGCTTGAGTGGGGCCACAAAGCTTGCGAGGCTGTAACCCTCGGCTTGGAGAGCAATGAACGCACGGACGACGGTTTGTTTTAGAGTCATTGATGAGTTCTCCTTTTAGGTAGTATGATGGTAGTTGGGTCGTTGTGAAGAGGTTGACGGAAGGCATACTGTATTGCCTCGTAGCTGGCAGCTGAGACATTCGGCCCGATTTTCGGGATCGTGATAATATTCGGTCGATCGGAATATTTCGTCATCTTCAATTATTTTCGAATTGCGGTGACCGATCAACAAGAGATATTCAAGTTCAAAGAGTCTAATAAGATCAGTGTTGTTGAAATCCTGTTCAGACTTGTGTTCTGATAGTACTTGCTCTCCCATCAGCTATAACTAATCACCCAAGCAGAGTATTGCTATCGGTAACTAACAAGATACCACGCTCACAGTACCTTCACTCCACAGTATTTGGCAAACGCAAGGATATGCGCTTCCACACAAAGAGCGCTGCCTTCCTAAATCCTTCTACTCTCGAGTATAATAGTGAGCAGACTGTAATTAAAAACCCAGCAGCTTGATCCAGATCCCAGAACCGAGCCCCTGTCTCTGGCAACGGCGATATCTTCAGACCGAGCAACACACTGAGAAACACAATTTGTACAATACCAAATGCCAGGGCCCTCTCTGCTCGTGGTCGATACACTGTCTTTCGATAGGGGTATGACTCTGATAACAGTGTTGCAGTTATCTCAGAGTACAATAGTAGGAAAAACAACATCACGTAGAGCGCAATGACTAGTTTGGACTTTACATACGGCTCGCCCAATATGGCATATAGGATGGTATGACAAACGAATCGGACTGAGCAAAGGGTCCATTCTCGTACGTTTGTTGGTAGTATTGCATCTCTGCGAATGGTAGACGGGTCTTCGCCATCATACTGCCAGGATAGACGGCTCGTAGGACCGATAATCGTAAGTGAAGAAATCACCACGAAGACAGCTGCATTGATCCCGGGATCGATTTTGCAGCGAACGAGCCGGACGAGAATATCGAATGCGGCAATTATCGGATATCCCAATGTCAACAAAGTCTCTCCATCCAGTCGATTGCTGTCCCCACTTCGCGCAGAGCTTTTAGAGTGCCAGATCGATGATCCTGCTGCAATATATGCCGTGACCAACCAAGCAAGGTATGCCCCCGGGCCGTACCACCCTGAAACATCATCTGTTGATGCAGATATTGCATCTTTTGACTCCTTCCATGTTTTACATTGCCCGGCTCGATCGGATGCTAGCCATGAGTCCACGGTTGCTTCGTCCAGGAAGATGGGACTTTCGTAGCTTATCAGCATGCTAGAGTCGATGAGGTACTTGCGAGGTGACCAAAGAGTGGGTGTGAGAACGAGGAAGAAGTAGATAAACCATCTTCCGGCGTTAATGTATGATAAGTTGAGTCTATTGGGTGATATTCAAGTTAGACGATGGAATGATCACGGCTTTGAGCACGTACAATCTGAGAGTCCAGAGAATAATGATATCAGGGAAATTATAGATAACTTTACGTTTCTCAGTCTCAGGCATTGGAATTATTGTCATAACCTGACGAGAATAAGGATTTTTCTGGGCACATTCGTTATAAAAGCAAATTGATCGCGTTCAGCTAGGCTTAGAGTGTCAGCAGCCACGAATTTCCTTTCTCGTATTTATGTTAATGAGGCGCTTTTACTCGAATCTGTCCAATCATTTTAGACGACCCCGACGCCAAGCCGAGGTTTCTAATCTTGTAAATTTTATGTCTGCTGATTATATCTTATCATCGTCGCCGAGATGTTGGCATTATTCATGCACAAATATAATTGGACACAACACTATGTATGACGGAATATGTCCAAGAATAAGCGATTCTAGGCTTAGCAGACCCCGCCAAGATCTCCACAATTACTAAGTGGTGAATGGTGTGATGAGCAGCGCTAGGTATGTCAATTCCAATGCACTGTGCCGCTGTTGATCAGATATTCCATGCTTCACTAAGTACTAGCATAGTATGTACTTCTCTCCAAATAAGGAAGGTCTATACGGAATTGGGGCCGCGGACTTGCATATATTGACTTCTGTCCTGCAGGATACGACGTGAGTCAGACTGACCCGCAATAGCTCGTATAGACTGTATTAAAATGGCTTAAATTCACCAAACACCGAGATATTCAGCACAACTCTAATCATTTGATATCAACCGTATCAGTCTCTTGAGAAAAAAAAAACAATGACTACTCTCCAGAACACACTAGCAAAGCAATTCAAGGATTTGCATATCCCTTCACGCCCCATAATACTGGCAAATGTTTACGATGGGGCTTCCGCAAAGCTAGTGGCATCACTTCCTCAGTCAAAGGCGATTGCAACTGCAAGTTATGCGGTGGCAGAGGCCGCGGGTACCACTGATGACAAGCTGAGTTCAGAAGATCTCTTACGAGCCTCTCGCAACATTGCCAAATCCATTGAGGGACTGAACAAACCCCTCACGGTAGATGTACGAGACGGTTATGGGAAAAAGCTGGCTTCAATAGTGAAAGAATTGATCGAGATCGGAGTCGTCGGTGTTAATCTCGAGGACTTTGACAACGAGACGAAGACAATGTATAGCCAGGAACAAGCTGTCAACCGAATTAAAGAGGTCCTTGATACCGCAAAGAGCCTCGGGGTTCCGGATTTCGTGATAAATGCTCGATGCGATGTTGTTCTAAAAGGTGGACAGCTAGATGAGGTGATCAAGCGCGGTCAGGCATATCTTGCCGCCGGTGCAACGACCGTGTTTGTTTTTGGTGGCCCGATTAGAGGAGGAATCACGCGAGAAGAAGTGGTGAAACTTGTTGAAGCATTTGAAGGTCGTTTGAGTGTATCCAAGTCCAAAGATGGACTAAGCCCATCGACATTAGCAGCGATTGGTGTTGCCAGAATTAGTGTTGGACCGCGCCTTCAGATCGCCGCTTTGGAGAAGATGAAGGAGGTTGCAGAGGAACTCTTTGATTCTTAAGAGAAAGATGTCCATATGTTGATAGTCTTCGAATTTTGGCATTCTAATTCTAGTCATCACTAATACTAGTAATGTTCAAGATCCCCAATTCGTGGAGTTTGCTTTGCTTGGTGGTGTGTCTTGGTCTCATCCATATTTTTAATTGTATTGGAATGGGGTTTAGTGGAAACATCATACTTATGGAATTCTTATGTTTAAGAAGGGCAATGAATTGACTGACAGACTTCCTACTTTCGAGCTATTGATCAATATTGTTAAGAGCGGTAGTTCTGCTCAACTTTCAAGTAATCATAACATGGCCACGTTGTCATAACAATAGCTGCAATTAAATCCATCTTTATGTGGTGGAGAGACATCTCTTTCTTCATCAAACACAGACAGTGGTAGGGAATTTCTCTGGTGCCGATGAGATCGATACCTATTCCAATTCTGTAACGGGGACAAGCTCAGAGACTGTAGCTTCCAAGAAGGAAATCTGCTCTCTCAAAAACGCAGTCATATCTTGAATATTGAATGGACGCTTGGTATCGACTCGTTTCTGCTCGTCTTTTATTTTCAACCGAAGTCTCTCCTCAAGAAGCTCTAATCTATATTCCGTAAATCCATGATAGAGCTCAGACCAGTTACTGATTGCTCGGGAACCTGTCAGAACAAGCTCGTCACGAACAGATGGATCGCGCGGTCGGAATGGAGTCACCATGCTGATTCTCTCAAGACCTCCAATGGCCTTCAGCGCCTGGTGCTCGATATAACGTCCCTGCATGACCACCGCAGTCCCCTATTTGAATTTAGCAAGATGTCATTGTCAGCGATAATTGAATATCAGACATACCATGCTAGGTCCGCGGATCTTTCGAATATTCCCAGAGGGTGTTCTAATGGCTGTCTCTCCGCCAATCATTTCACTGCAATCGGAAAGCATAGTCACGCAGACAAATGGAAAGCTGTCAAAGTGCCATGCAAATGCAGAGGTATCGACTGTTTTCTCTGTTCCGGCATCCTCTGCAGATTCCTGGTTCAGTGATATATTGATATTTGCAATTTCGTAGTCAAAGGCCTGCACAAGGTTAATCCCTGCAACCTTCGACACCAAGGCTTGTAGTTCTGCTGAGCTCCAAGCCTGACAAGTAAATGGTGCACGTCTAGAGTAAAAGGTTAGCTAAGAAAATCAGTCTACCAGACTGTTCTCGACACGAACTCTCTCCCCATCCCTCTGATCATAATCTTCGCGAAGCTTGATGAGTACTGACAATCTCGAAGAACCGGCTCGCTGAATATCTCAGCCCGTATCTGCTTGATTGCATCGGGAGTAAAGAGAGGGAAGGGCTCCGAAGCTGCTACTGGAGAGATACCACGTCCACCAAGACCAATCTCCTTCATTGTGGTGATTCCCTTAGGCGGCTCAAAGTTTAAATGCTTTTGGGGATCAAAGACTTCCTTTTTGTCAACACGAGCACCATCTATGAGAAATTGAGGCAATGCGTTGGATGGCCTAGTGGCATGAGTAGTATTGGGACCAACAACTGTCGGTGGTGCTGGGCGCATATCGGTAATGAAAGGGAATTTCGTTTATTGTCGATGCTTGTGTTAGATGAACAATGAAGTGCATTTGATCGGAGAAAGTCGACCTCTTTTATGTTTTTCCCTTCAAGATTGAAGATACTCCATGCTGATTTCGGGATAAATATGGCGAGAACGCTATATCATTGTTCACCCGAGTCTCCGTTGGTCGATACTGCGGTGTACATGGTGCTGATTGGCCTCGCAGGAGATAAAAGTGACCCGAAATCCCGATTCATGTATTGAAAAGCTCGGCTTTGAAGAAATCGCAGGGACACTCGGACGTAAATGCCGAGCTATGACTAACTATCAAATTCAACCATGATAATTGCACCGGTGGAGATAGATGGCTGTCCTCGGTCCCATCGGGTAGAGCGAAAAATAACTGTAAGCAAGCCGAATCCGTTCTTTTTGGTTACTTTTAAGTCATCACATTCCCTAAGCTAAAGGTATTTGCATCCTTTGGCTGATACGATTTTGCTGGCATGTCCATGAACACTTTTTCATGAATTTGGACGAAAACTTCACTCTTGGGCTGGCCATCGAAATGTATAGTCTTTTGTACGACTAGAACGGTATCCATGATCTCTCTCGCAGTACGTTGCAATCAGCCCAAGCTGGCATTATCATTGAGACAAAAAAATACATCAAGAAATTCAAGTTGCGAAATACTGATCTGAGTTACATAACCGTCATTCAAAGAACAAAATCATCCTGATGGAATGAGCTAGTCCCTCCTGTCAACCAGTTAGGCTGCGGGTCCCATGTCCTATGGCTGGTATCCTGAGTACTTATTTGATCCACAATAGCAAGAAACTCATTTGATGAGATCCCTATTGCCTCAAGGTAATCAGGGCCCTGTATTAATGGATCCTGTGTCAGGTCCAAGGGTTCTGCGCTTGCTACCGATTCTACATGCCACCCTAACGTCGCAGAACCCGCGCGTGAGATCCCTGCTTGTCCCTCAGTAATTAACTCCGATCCAGAATGATCTTTCTCCTCTACACAACTGGACAGTTGCAGAGCCTGCATCCCTTGTTGTCCAATACGTTTGGAAAATTCTTCGAATAAGGACTGTATATGGATGAGCTCTGTTCTTCTGACTTCTGCCACTCTGTTTCCACTTGAGACAAGCTGCTCAAATATTCGATGGGCTGTTTCGGTGTGGTGATTTTCTGTACTATCGTATTGAAACAGTGTACGTGCTATGGTCAAGTGTAAAGCAGCGGAAAATGTGAATTCGAGGTCAAATGGGAGGAAGGTTTCTGCAAAAGTAGTTGATAATTGTTTGTGATGGAGCCCTTTCAACAGTACTACTATAGGATGCCATACCAAGTGTAATACTTTCATCAGAAAGAATCTCAAGAGTTTTCACCGCAGATTTTATACCAATAGAAACAAGGCTTCGAGGAAGAATCAAGAATTTATGCCACCCCTCTTCTGGTTGATCAAGCTTCTCCATTCTTTCTTTCAGTACAGAAAGAAGTAGCGGTCGTGTTGCGATTATGACACACTGTAGAGTCGGATTAGTTTGTTTTTATAGCAAATTAAACTGAAGTGAGAACTCAGAAAGTAAAAATAGCATACCTGGTGGTATAGTAAGATTATGTGTCGCATCTCATGAGATACTGTATCCATCGATGCTTGCCTTCCAATGCCAGTAGGAAAGGTATCTTCGATCTCTTCGGCCAGACGTGCCATTGTCTGAAGAATCTCCCTAGTCAAGTCTAAGAAATGACCCAGTTGTGTCTTTTAAGTCCTGAAAATTTCTTGAGGGTGTTATTGGTATTTAGTATGATACTATTTTCGTGAATCAACCAGCACACGAGGATTTTTTTGGAACTTACTACTCAGTACAAAAGACATCATCTGCGACAATCGTACTTGAAGGCCAAGAGTCTTGTTTTCTGAAGTGTCCCCTTGTAGATTCACAAGCGTCGAAATATCAGCATCTTGAACGATCATGGGAAGTCCCAGCGCCGACGATATTTGGCGATCTACAATGTATAGCGTCCACCAAATGTTTCGACATCGGCTAACTGTAGCATAACCTAGTTCCTTTTCCGGTAGTTGGGTATGGAGTCCTTCTAATTGGGCAATTCGTATAGCTTGGCCAATCTGTGAAAGAATTTTTTAGCCAAACGATGCTATATTTTCTGCCATGGGAAGGAAGTTCTCCAACTTACATGTGAGTGAGCACCCTCTCTATGATCAATCGAGTATAAGTAGAGAGAGATGAGTGCTAGATTCTCGATCGTAGCCAGACTGTCCTTTCCAGTACATGTCTCGCTTGGCATTATGGACATCGCTTGTAAAAAGAATTTCGATCCAACAGGACACCTCTCTGTTCTCGTTCTCGAGGAGAAAACTTTGCCAAATGCGAGAATGAGAAGTAGCTGAACAAACCACATCCGCGAGAAGACTCCCTCCCCGATTGTACGTTGCTCATAGAAATAACGTATCTCGGCTGGGAAGTCCTCGTTAAATAGCCTGTATATCTGGCCTAGATAAAATTGTACTGCATTGAAGGCGTGGATTGCTTGATCGACTGATGGTAAAGGAATGTTCTTTTGGAAATCCTCCGTCGTATCATGTAAATCGCTCCAGCTGAGTGAATAAATGTCTCCTTCCAAGTGAAAGCGAAGATTTTCTTGGGAGCTCATATTGAGCTTTTCCCCCATCATGACCGTAAGTCTCGCGACGAATGACCAAGGGGATGTTGGTGCGAGCCAGACTGTATTCATTTCAGCTTCTTTGGCACAGAGCAGCTTAAGGCATTGTACATACGCCAGTTGCGTCGGGTCACCTCCTTGTCTCTGATAATGGTGGAAGGCAGTGTAAATGGACTCGTCCAAATACTAAGCATCAGGTCAGATTCCTCTGAAGCATTCTGGGATTCTTTTCCCTGAATGTCTGATAAAGAGGTCTCATACAGTTCAGGCAGGGCAATTCACCAGAGCATTTGATTTTACTCCGTCGACAAGAAACACAGCTTGACAGATAGTCAGTTAAAACCTTCCAGTATCATTCCTTGCTACTGAGCGCTTACGCCGTCGCAGTTCGCTTCGATCCACGATTCGGCCTTTGCATTTGCTTCTGCATTTAAATCGATATATCATATATACGTAAAATATTGAATTTGAGCAAGTGATGATAGATTCGTCAGGTAGATTGTCCATTTTCCAGACCCGGGTCTGCTAGACAAGTTGTACTATGCTACTACTTCCTCCGCCCCGCAGAAACGTGCCCACCAATCCGTCCTGAAATCGGAATAGACCCGAGATAAATCTATTCTTTTGTTATCGTCTTACCTTGTCATGGGAAGTTTTGTCATGTCTGGGAAGGTTGGTGCGGGGTACCCCAGGGTGAATATGAGAAGTAGGTAAGGGAACCCGACAATCCCGAGGAAGCCGAGCAGTCAGTCCCGAGATGCCGAGCAACTGGGGATTTTTTGGGCCATTCATCATTAAGGAAATTTAGACTTGCATTCAGGGTTCCCAAATCTGGCTGTCCTACCTGGCCTTTGGTCGAAGGATACTTAGCTGTTTCTCGATATACTCGTAGAGGGTGTAGTAAACCGGGGCGATTGGTTGTAGTTAAGAAGCAAATGACATTCTATGCCTGATAGACTTGATGAAAATATCTCTCTTGGCTGACATAACAGTAACAAAGAAAATAATAAAAAAGATATTAGAGCCCTAGAATTTCTCTTCTCTGGCCCGGCATTAACATTAGTACGAGAAAGTACTGGTTAAGTATCTAGAACCAGCTATGTTCCAACAAGACACTATTCAATTTGTACTTGGATTTGGCCAACCCTTTTCAATGCAATTCCCGGATCTCTTCTATATACTCATCCCTGTACAATGGAGGGATTTACAAAGTCTCATAGATTGCTCGCATTGTATAGATATATTTCTGCCTGAGGTGTCCTGCGTAACTGGTCGCTGTGTCTCACCCGACCGCATCAAAAATCTCCCGCGTCGCGTTGGCCAGGGAGCTCCCTCATCAGCCCTGACCACGCCGAACTATTCTCGTCCTCCATCCATTTCCCGAACTTTCTGATTTGTCTCAGGTGGCATTTTCTCCATCTCTTCGCGACTCAATTGGATCGATTAATACCCGCCTGGGGTTCTGGTCAAGATGGATGACCCTGCATCCCGTATTCCGGGGCAGTTGGTACGCCCACCCTCGCGCCTTTTACGCTCCCCCGCAAAGCTTTCCAAGATGGAACTCAGATGCTAACATTGTCGCGATATTTAAAGCTCCCTCATATGCACCTGGTTTCTCGCAATCGCTATCCGAACATGCATATGATGCCCCCGGAGACCGCTGTCGAGTACCTGGCGAGCGCACCCCGGGTTTGCCAGTCGCAGCCAATGCATTGGACTTTCTTGGATGGCCCCGGGGATGGGACTGTTATGCTGACATGGCAACCTATGGCACATATGGGCAACAACTTTGCCAGTGATGGTTATGTATGGGCCGATGCTGAGCAGGGTCACGTCCTAGAGGTCCGAGGTTATGTACGTTCTTCCCCCGTTTTGGAGAAGCTCTATCATTCAGGCGGAATTCTATTGAACTAACGCGTGGGCTCTTCTAGACTGTCGAAGTATTTGTTCACCGCAGTGGTTATCATCCCCCGAACGAGAATGTGGCTACCCACAGTCGCAAACGTTATCGTATCGTGTCTTGCAAGATCCCCAATGCCCCCCAACCCGACCCTTCCCTGTGGATTGTCCACTACTCGCGCGCACCTCAGAATGATCAGATCCCGGCGAATCGCATCCCGCCTACCCAGCAAGTACAAGCCTCAATGACACAACGACGATACCTTCAAAGCCAAGGCCAAATTGCCCGCAAAGAATTCTTGCTGCACGATCGCAACAATTGGCCAACTATTAATTTCCCTGCGCAAATGGGTCAGCAAGCTTTTGCTCAACCCCAGGCCGCGGCTTATCAAGCTGGTCCTCAGGGCCGACCAGGCTACTACCCCCCTCAGGGTCACCCTGCTGCGGCTGCGCAGGGTGCTCCGCAAGGCAAGGTCCCACGAGCTCATCGCGCTTCTTCAGCTGCTATTGCGGCGGCAGCTGGCGAATTCGCGTTGGAAGATGAAGATGTGTCCAGTGGTGACGTGCTCGATGCATTGACACCCCGTGAAGTCAGCAAGATGCGATATGTGCAACACCACGAATGGATGGAAGAGATATTCGCCTCGCCATATTCTATCTCACAGATCACACCTGTTTCCCTGGGTCTAGGTCGGAAGGGCGAACTTCAATCATTAACAGATGGTTTCTTTGATGCGCCCAGTGCCGATGTTCAGGGTGATGAAAATGTACCCGATGCTACAAAATTAGAGCCCGCTAAGGCCGAGGAATTTGCGGATCGGGTCGCTAAGAAGGTGGCTGATATGACCGCGGAAATCGAGAAATTAAAGAAGCAACATGCGCAACGCATGGAGCGCTTCAACCGCAGCTCGATCTTTAAGGGCGCTGAGCTGCGCCTCCGTGAAGCCGCTGCCAACCCGGAGGAATCAGGACCAGAGGTTTGGCGACTAGAGGGTCGGATCATTGTTCCTTCAGAAGAAGACGCTCAACCTCAAGTGGATTTCGTTGAAGAGAAAGCCAAGTACAAGGTCGACGACGTTGTACGTGACGTGGAGAACACCTGGAAGAAGCAAATCGTCCCCGAACCCAAGGTATCCTGCGTGGAGAAGGGTGGTCTCCTAGAGAAAATCGAACCCGAGCAGAAAGAGCCTGAATCATTCACCAACGATATGGTCTTGGACGATAGTACACACCTTTTGAATGAATTCGGTAGCCCTGCCGCTGGGGGACCTTCCGAGCAACCGGCATCTGGCGCAGTCGCCGGCGACGTTGAAATGGATCTTGGTGATCAACTTGCTAGTGGTCCTGGAGAAAACAGCGAGTGGGTAATGGTCAACAACGAGAACAAGGAGGGTGGTTCCGGCGGCGAGAATAGCCTTGAAGGTGGATTTGACTTTACCAATATTGACAGTGCCGGCGATGCTTTGGCGGCGTATACCGAGCAAAATGATGGTCTCGATCTTCCCGATCTGGAAAATTCGGCGTTTGGAGATGCGTTCCATGCTTCTGACAATGAGCACTCGCACCATCCGGACGCGGATGACATTTCCTAGAAACCCCCCGGGTTTAGGCTGAGATTTATGAAGGCGTTCAAATTTTCTTGATGGTTCATTTTGCGTTCTAGCTCGCTGCAGTTTGCGGTTTGCTTCGGGCGTTGTGGGTAAAGGGAGATTGGATTGATGCACGATTTCCTTCTATTTGGCTGTATGATAAAACAGACAGAATCTGCTTCTGATAGGGGCAGGGTCATTGCTTCAAGGCTATTGCTTGACTTTAATCGGTGCAATCTTCGTTCGTAATTTTCAATCCTGGTAGAGAGGCATCATAATCGCATACTTATATCACTGAGATTGGTGTTGCATCTGCCCAGCTCTGGAGGTGGTTCAGTAATATCTACTCCGTAGCAAACTGGTTTCTGGACATCTCAGATATACCCCGATTAGGAAATTCTTGCCCTACCTCCCTTCCCCCATGTGTCTATAATATCCACTTTATTGGCTACTAATATTTCCATTCCATCTCTTCTAGATCATTTAACATGATATAATACAATAATTAGGATCATGAATAGCTATGCTCTTCACTAGATTGTCTCCACTGTCATACTAGTATCGGCCCGAGACCTACAGTGGAGAATGACGATCTGCTCACGAGGCATGCATGAGCCAAACTCAGACAGACTTCTCCTCCAGTCACCATTCTGCAATCGGATCTAGTCATGAACCAGTGATATACTCTATTCTATTCTATCTAGTCATATTCCACCCTTTTCACCTACTCTGTATACTTTGACTGCTTCCGCCCTTCCCCGTCATGACGTCACCCGATAGAAAGAGTGGGCAACAGCGTCATCTACTGCTTCTCTTCTTCGACTTCTGCTTCTGCCCTTTGCTTCTTTATGACTTGATGTACCTTGGGATGTGCCTACTATAAACTCTGAGATTCCCTGCTATAATTCCAAGTTCTTGTACCTACATCAACCTCTTGACTATACTCCGGCTTTACCCCCCCCAATACTCGACTATACCTGCCCAACATGCCGATGGCAATGTACACTACCCTGATACTCCACTTGCTATGAGCAGCACTAACCTTCACTCTAGGAATCGCGCACTTTCTATTCGCTCGCGCCGAGACCGCGAGAATGCCGGTGGTCGACACCGCTTCAGCATCTCGACCTTCCGAGGTATTCAAGCGCCTGAGCTAAGCCGTAAACTGAGCCGACTGATCAAGAGCGAGAACAATGCGATCGGCGCATATGAAGCTGCCGGACGTGAGCGCTGTTCGATCGCCGCTCAACTCTCGGACTGGGGAGAGTCGACTGAAGATGACGCTGTCTCTGACATCTCCGACAAGCTCGGTGTGATGCTGGCTGAGATCGGCGAACAGGAAGATCTTTATGCGCAGAACCTGGAGGATTCTCGCGGGGTCTTGAAACATATTCGTAATATGGAAGCTTCGGTTCAACCTTCGCGTGATCAACGTCAGAAGGTGACGGATGAAATTGCCAAGCTCAAGTATAAGGATCCGAATAGTCCTCGCCTGACTACCCTAGAGCACGAACTTGTTCGTGCCGAGGCTCAGAACTTGGTTGCTGAAGCCCAACTGTCCAACACCGTATGTTCTACTCCGCACCTATTATCTTTTTTTCGTTGGAAAAAGAAAACTCGACTAACCAGGTCTCCTTCCGGTGCAGACTCGAACAAAGCTCAAAGAAGCATATGATATTCAGTTGGCTGCGACAATTGAGCGTGCCGAGAAGCAGATCATTCTTGCTCGCCACGCCCGCCGATTGCTCAACTACATCGATGACAGCGCTGTCGTACCAGGCGATGCTAGACCTGCCTATGAAAATGAGCTCCAAGCCCGCCAAGTTCTTGAGGATGCTGAAACCGATCTTCGTGCTTGGGAGCCAAGTGTCGAACCCATTGCTTCAGCGGCTCGCGGTGCCAGCGTCTCTGATGAGGAGGCCCGCAGCGTGACCCATGGTGATTCCATGGTCAATGATGTTCCATCGGCCTCGAAGCAGCTGGAGGAGCCTCAGTCGGCTGATCATCCCGAGGTTGATCCAGTCCCATTGGCATCCTAAAGTGACATATCTGTATTTACTATGTTACAGTTTCAGTGTTCTGTGTAAAGTGGTTCATGCTTGGCGCGTTATCAAGATGCTCTAATTCCGTGGGTAAAAGACAGTGCGAATTGATCAGCGAAGAAGACCCTGTATTCAGAATAATCAGTAGTGGCAATAATTACATTTGATATACGATTGATACTTGAAAGTGTAGATGATAGATATATAAGAAATAGTTGATGGAGTGAAATTGTATTTATACCTGGGTGAGCGCTGACCACGTGACTGCAGGCGCCCAAGTGACGCGGAATCCCCAAAGCTCGGAGCTTCCATCATCGCCATTCATCACCTCCCCTCGACTTCTCCCCAATTCCTCCCTCCCATCGACCTTGATTCTTTTATTCTCTTCATATAAACACATCATGGACAAGCTAGTCTCCCAGTACTCGCGTTCCGCGCACCAGAATGAGTTCTACTCCGAGCAAGAGCAACAGGAACTCAGCGAGAGCCTCCCTCCGCTCTCTCTCAAGTTTAGCATGCCTCCTGTCGACAACGTGAGTTGCTGTCCAACCAGAAGTGTTTTTAATCCTTGCTTTGAATCCCGATGGGAATGCGACTAGGATCTTTTTCCTGCCCGATGAACTTCAACGCCAATAACCTCAGCTATGCGGGAAATGAAGCTCGAAGCTCCCAGCATTGACGATGATGAATATGAAGCTGATTATTATCTCTTTTTTTTGTCAAATTTAGTCTGCATCCTTCCTCCGCGCTATGACCGATGACCACTCCAACCCCAGCTGCCCTATCAAGCTTGCTCACGGCACAACAACCCTGGCTTTCCGATTCCAGGGTGGTATCGTACGAGACCCCGCAACCACGAACATGGAAATAAACGAGTTGCAAAGATGATCAAGTGCTAATTGTTGCTTGGATAGATTGTTTGCACCGACTCTCGAGCAACTGCTGGAAACTGGATCGCTAGTCAGACTGTCAAGAAGGTTATCCCCGTGTCACGGTTGAGCCGTGGTGAGGATAAGCCTAGCAAGGACCCTACACCGGGTCTGTTGGGTACCATGGCCGGTGGTGCAGCGGTGAGTTTATGAATCTTTGGTGTGGATGATAGTGGCAGTCATTGAGATGATACCCGGGTCGAGGATGGACTGATGCTGATACATTTGTTACAGGATTGCCAATATTGGTTGCGGTATTTGAGTCAACAGTGTACCCTGCACGGTGAGTAAACCGATCTCCTGGAGACCTTGACCTTGTACGGCGAATCAGACTAACATTGATCATCAGAAATCCGACACAAGCGCCGAATCACAGTTGCGGCCGCATCCAAGATTCTTGCCAACTTGACCTACGCTTACAAGGGCTACGGTCTGAGCATGGGAACCATGCTTGCTGGTGTATGTCTCCCCGAAATAATAATTTAAACACTTGCTCTCTCTGAATCTCATTAACGCTGTCATAGGTAACTCCCCAAGAAGGACCCGCGCTTTACTACATCGATTCAGACGGCACCCGACTTCCCGGCAACCTATTCTGTGTTGGATCCGGTCAAACATTTGCCTACGGTGTGCTGGACGCCAACTACAAGTACGATCTGACCGAGCAAGAGGCGCTGGATTTGGGTCGACGTGCCATTCTGGCCGCTATGCATCGTGATGCCTACTCTGGTGGTTTCATCAATCTTTACCACGTCAAGGAGGAAGGATGGGTGCACCATGGTTTTGATGATATGAACCCTATCTTCTGGAAGACTAAGCTTGACCGTGGAGAGTTCTCGAATGTCACTTCTGAGTTGTAGGTTAGATAGAATCTTGTATTATGGATTAAGATTCATTGATGCGTTGCAATGAGATAATACCTCTTTTCTTTTGGTCACGTTATTGTAATTTGGTAGTGTAAATTGGGACAACTTGAAGCTTGGTATAAATTTACCTTTGGCACCAGTGGACTTCTCAAATTTCACCCTCCTTTCAACCTTGGCCATTCAAACACCCCAAATCGGATTTTTTTTTTGTCTGCATGATGAGAAATACTCTCAATTGGAGACAGCTCTATTGGTTTTATTCGCTATTGGTTTTATTCGATGGCCGGGAGTGAGTTCGTCAGGACTATAACGAAGATCTAGCCGACACTCTAATGCTCGATCCCCAAATGTTTTGGTACCACTACTTCTACAACGCAAAATGTATTCCTTGCCGCGACTGACTCACTGACCTCGTGCTGGTCAGCCAACCCTGCGGAATTCAGTGGCCAACAATGCCTTTTGATGCACATGCGGACGCTTATCGTTGACAAGAGATCAATATCATAATCTTGGAGGAAATGTGGAAATAACTGCCTTGGAACTAAGCCCGTATGGCATTTGTCGGGACTGCCTACTTGGTGATAGATTCCTCTTCCTCTTTTACCTTGCCACCATCATTCATATATTCACCAGTCTAGTCTAGACATACAAGGGTTCAGCGGCAGAGAAAGATGGTGATTATCACAGGTTGGACTTTCCGGACGACGACGTGATTTCTCCCATTTCACTAATTATAGATTATCATTTTACTGATATCCTATTAGAGGCCAGCACATGGACGGTTGTCGATCCCTTAATCAGAGATAGAATCATTTCGCTCAATGGGTTTTTGGCATCAAACACGACCGAAGTACCCGTGAACACTTCGTTACAGAAGATGTTCCAGCATTTGGAAATTATTCACTACCGGTGATATATATGTGTCAGTCGCTAAGTTCAATTCAACCCGGATCATACTGGCGATCGGGACACTTTCTTTGCCGATCTCAACCACCAAACCTGAAGAGGTTTAGATTGCTCCAGCATCAAATCGGCAAACGTGAAGCCCCACTGCCAGACACTCAGCTAAATGTGTAGCACATAGGTGGTCAAGCAGTGTTTACTCAGGGGTGTTTACTGATTGATTTATCAAGATTGATATCCAGCCCCATAAGATTCGTCTTCTGTCAGCCTAATTCAAGCGTTAGGTTGGCACTGCCTAACTCTCAGGCGCAGAGGCCCAACCATGCGCCTGGTGAGGACGCCGGAATCTGCAAATGGCAGATTTGAAATCAAAGAATTCAGCGATAATGCAATAACACCGTACGCTATACTTTCCCATACGTGGGGGGAAGAAGAAGTTACTTTCCAGGATATACAGGGAACAGGCGCTACACTCAAAAGGGGATATGAGAAGATAAAACAAAGTTGTGCATTAGCTCGGCGTCAAGATTTCAACTTGGATTACATTTGGATTGATACTTGCTGCATCGATAAAATAAGTAGCTCTGAGCTATCAGAGGCTATCAATTCGATGGTTCGCTGGTATCAAGAATCCCGAGTTTGCTTCGCATTTCTTGCCGACGTGTGTTCGAAGGATGAACGTCCCAAGAACAGATGGTTCACCAGGGGATGGACGCTCCAGGAGCTTATTGCACCATCGCATCTTGTATTTTTCCGTCGAGATTGGACAGAGCTTCGAATGGGCTCTCTCTGAGAGGTTCGACGAGTTATTTCGAACGTCACGGGTATACCAGTTAGTGTTCTCTCAGACAAGCAAAGTCTTGAAAAGTATAGCGTTGCGCAACGAATGTCATGGGCATCAAAGAGAGAAACAACCAGAGTCGAGCATGGTGCTTACAGTTTGATAGGTCTGTTTGGAGTCAACATTCCTCTTATCTACGGAGAAAGAGAAAGCGCATTCATCAGACTCCAAGAAGAGATTATGCGTGTCATGGATGATCACACAATATTCGCATGGAAGGCTGAGAATGGTCATGGAATTCTCGCTCCAAATTCAGCTGCCTTCAGAGACTCTCACGACATCGTCTGTTTCGACCCTTTCGATACACCTACCACCCCTCTCTCCGTGAGCAGTAGAGGGATACATCTGAATCTTCGCTTTAAGGGCGTGGGGCATGCGGGATTGGGGCTTGCGATTCTTCATTGTAAGGGCACGGGCTCGCGGAAGGATAATTTGATTTCAATATATGTGAAAGACTTGTCCATGAACATGCAACAATTCCAAAGAGTCCGTACGGACTGGCTCGAACCCATTGACCTCATCAATCTGAGTCCAGTGGATTACCATTTGACGAATATGTGTGTTCAGGCTGATCGTATGACACATATACATGGCACGACCTCGGAAGTGACAGCTCCCCCCAAGTCGCTCAAGTTCCTAGATCCTGAAATATTCACTTCGGAAGATCTCGCAGAAATGATGGGCCCTGGAGTTGGCCCAAAAGATTTGCTTCGCTCGGCTGCCACCGGCACCATAAACTTAATGTGGCTGTTATTGACGTGAGACGACGTTGATATTGAAATTAGACATGAGTGGTATCAGCGGACGCCATTTCCAATGGACATGAGTCAGCTGTGAGGCTGCTGCTGGAGCGAGGTGCTGACATAGAGGCACAAGATCGAATCCTTCGAACTCCACTGATAATGGCAGCCATGGGAGGACATGGGCCTACTGTCAAGTTACTTCTTGCAAAGGGTCGGTGGTGAATGCCAAAGATAAGAAAGATCAAACGGCTCTACTACATGCTGTCGAGCTCAATCATTATTCTGTAGCTCAGATATTGATCGACAGAATATCAGCGACCCAGGGACCTCGCGTCTTTGTGCCTTCGATACGGAGGGCTGTCATGAATGGGCACGATCGCATTTTAAAACTCCTGCTTGATCAGGGCGTGTCGACAGAGACCAAAATGACTGAACGTGGTGGGACGAGACTACTATATGCAGCTGCTGAGAGAGAACTCGCGTCTACCGTCTGTCTGCTCCTCGAGAACGGAGCACGGGTCTTAACGGACTCAGAAATAGATACCCAGGCAGCTGTGGGGATGCCACTTACTTTTACCAATGCCAATGATTATATCTACGATAAAGGTAAAATATGGGGGACATTCAAAACGACATTAGCTGTCGAATGTGCCGATATTGAGACCTTTACTACCGCTTGTTGCAACGCCCGCAATAGTATGAGTGAAGCTGCGTGCCTGTTTCCATATATTGCATGAGGTCGAAAAGTATGACAACACCGCTGCAGACAGCGTCGCAGTATCTGGATGCGCTGGATGAAAAGATCAAACCTCAGGACTATACTGATGAGATTCTTTATGATGTGATTGCCAAATTTCATGCACTTTCGGACGACGCCAAATAGCTGGAATGGTCAGTGACAATACCTAAAAGCAGCAGTTCAGGCCATAGCCGATTTTATGAAGTTTTATCTGAGAGGTGGAAGATTGATTTTGCTCATATCTTTTGTTTGTTGCTGGGTGCGTCCAGTGCTTAGCTACTGTTATATTTTCTTCATGCATTATGTAGCTTTCATCCACTATCACTCAATTCATACACTGTACGAAGATTGGCAATCTTCGTCTTTCTTCCGTTGTAACTGGTGACATCGTTTGTAGTAATAATTACAACTACTCCAGTAGATACAGAGCTGTATCTAGCCATCGTTAAACTTATAACGTAGTGTCGACGGAAAAGTCGTATATATCAAGCAGGAACTCGTTACTATCCTACATAACCAGGACAGGCTTGTGGCCCCGGCAGATACAATTGAGTGCTGACCGTAGCACATCGAAAGGAGATACTTCAGTGTAGAGCACCAGTACTAATCTCAGGCTTCCAAGCCTGAATAGTAAGTTACTATGCCAACTTAAATTGGAATCATACTATTGAAGCGTGATATTGAACCGTAGAACATGTAATATAAACAATATGGGAAATCACACCAGACGCTCCATCTATGACATGAACCAAAAAGCAGAACAGGAAACAGATTTTTACAACCAAACCACTTTTACCCAGGAGTAAACGACACACACATATCCCAGGCAAACCAGGCAAAAAGAACAACTAATTATCAACCCAGAACTTCATCCGAATACCCATGGCAGCAAGTTCAACATCCAAGTATCTCAAAACACCCGGCACAGCAACAACAGTCACATCATCACCACCAACATATCTCAACCCATCACCATCCTCCCAAATCTCAGCCCTGGAATCATTAAATCCAGCCTGGTGCGCACAACGTCTGCATCGCACAATACCATTCACACCACCCAATGCACCACCGCCAGCAGAAGGCACGACCTGATTAGGCGCAGCCTTTGCAGCAGCAGCCACAGCACCAGGATTAACAGCAGCACGGCGCGAAGCACCGGATCCAGAAACGGCAACTTGAGTTGATAGGAACGAGCCACATCCACGACAGATCCAGGCGAGTTGGGAATCGGAACAATTCATTAGACGATCTTGAAGAAGGAATGCAGCTCCGTGAGCAATGAGTGAATCACGTTCCATTTCTCCGACACGAATACCACCACCCTTTGCACGACCTTTAACGGGTTGACCTGTTAAACCGTTCACGGGACCTGTTGTTCGAACTTGGAATTTATCGTTTACCATGTGACGGAGACGTTGGTAGTATACGACGCCCATGTAGATATCTGCTGCGAATTCTCGACCTGTTATTCCGGAGTAGAGTGGTTCGTTGCCGTAGTAGTTATAGCCTGCTTTTTTCAGTTGGTGGCCGAAGTAATCTGTTGCGGGATTTTCTTCGGAGAATTTGAAGGGTGTGCTATCTTGTGGATGACCGTGAAGAGCACCTGCTTTTCCGGCCATTGATTCGATCATTTGGGCGATTGTCATACCTTGAGCGTTTGTTAGTTAGTGTCATCTTTTTAGTTGGGGGTTAAGAGGAACTTACGAGATGGGAAAGCGTGAGGGTTAATGATGAGATCGGGTTGCATGCCACTCTCCGAGAAAGGCATATCAACTGCTGGCCACAATTGCGAACAAACACCCTTTTGACCGTGACGAGAGGAGAACTTATCACCGATAATCGGTTTACGTGGGATACGATACTTGACACTGAGAGATTGAATAGGCTCATTGCCATTCTCAGAACCCATTAATCGGATACTCTCGATATACCCGACCTCAGAATCCTTGTACTTGAGGTAATGGGTGATACCATCGACATTCAGATAAGAGTCAGAAGCAGCGTCGTACCGAACGTTATGATAAGCGGCGATTTTATCACCTTCCTTCACGCGGATACCGACGTGTGGAAGACCGTCTGAGTCGATGATATTCTTCAACTCGGCTCGGATCTCGTCGCCAGGTGCGAAACCGAAAAGTTTGCTGACCTCACGCTTGGATTTGCTGCGGCGGGAATCACGCTCGGCGAGGGTGTGCACCTTCGTCTTGTAGATTGTTCCGTGACCGAAGCCGCGCTCGTGAGCGGATTTGTTGATGATCATAGCGTCGTCCATGTCGTAACCGGTGTATGAGATGATGGCCACAATGGCGTTCATTCCGTTGGGGAAGTTATCTAGACCGTAGGCGTTGTAAAGTGGTGGCCGGACGATAGGTGTTTGACCCGTTTGAATGCGGTACAGCTTGTTGTCTGTACGGTAGGCGATCGATGTACCGGGGGTACCCATGGTTTGCTTACTCATTTGGCACTGGTACATGTTACGAGGCGACTGGTTGTAGTCGGAGAAGGGGGTCATGTTGGCGACGATCGAGAGGATGTTGGTAGGTGTGAACTCGATGTGAGTAGACAGACCAGCAATCAAGTCGGATTCCATGCAAGCAATCTCCATAAAGGGCTGCTCGAAAGGACCGACGTAGTCCATCTTGTCCAGAGCGAGGTACTTGACCGGACGATACATTCTGGCGGACTGCGAGAACATGTACAGACCAGGGTATTGGCCGCCATTGGAGTTGGGGACGTAACCAATCTCCAGTCCAAGGGGAACATTGTTGATGCCGGCAACCTTCCAGTAACGCAGGGTGTCGTGAATCTTGCGAGCCTGGTCAGGGGAGCAGAAACCAACAATGCGGCCGTCAAGTTGAACAACAACACTGTCATCGAGAGCTACGGAAGACTCGGGCCGAACACCAAGCTGAACAAGGAGCTTGGGGAGGTGGGAGACCTCAAGATTATCCGTGGAGATGAGACACTTATGTGCCAAATGGTTAAGCAGACCACAAGGAGAACCATCAGGAGTGTGGACAGGGCAGAGGAAACCCCAACTCTCGGGAAGCAGCTTACGGACCGTAGTGGTCTTCAATTGCGCGAAGAAACTACCACGATGAATCATGCGGAAGTGACTGATGAATCGGTAGAAGTTGATCTTCTCGGCCATGACGGTGTAACCAGATGTCTGTTGCAGATCGAGACCAGTAGGACTGACCAAGTTACCAGTAGACAGGAAGTACTCGAGAGCATGACCGATGTTCTCGTTGGATCGTTTCACAATCTTAGACAAGAAGTCCCGTTCGAACGCTGGGTCTGTGAATTTGGCGCCGCCATTGCGAATACTCCAGTCACGAGCGATGGGGCCGAAGGATCGCAGCCATTCTTCGATACGTTCCTTGAGGATCATACCATAGAGGAAACCACCAAGCAGGATCTCCTGGTTGGAGACAGCATCAGGGTTATCAGGTGCACAGTCACCGGAGACCAGGGCGTATAGTTTGCGGATCATGAAGATGATCATCTTGAACTTATCGTAATCCTGAGACTCGGTGACATTTTGGAAACCCAGGTGAGGCAGAACAACTCTGCGCAGGAACTCGGTTCCGACCTCCTCGTCTGGCATATCGGCGGGCACGCCCAGGACTGGCCGGAAACTCTTACCAAAGTGAGCTCGACAATCGGACTTGCTGTGCTTGCCGTAGGCCTGGTAGGTTCGCAGGAGAAGTTCCACACGATCAGTGACGAAGGTGTTTTGCATGCCCTTGGACGAAGCTTTGCCGACGATACCCTCGAAAATTTCACGGTCGTTGGTCTCCACCAGAGCCTTGAGAATCATCATGACGGGGATGAGGAACTCGTTCTTGCGCCATGAGAAACGGAAAGTAACATTACCATCGGATAGATAGTGCAGAACATTGGTCTGGGAAGTCTGATCGGGTCGAACGGATCGTATTTGCACACCGTACTTGGTATAGGTGTGACCACGCTTGACAAAGGATCCACGGATGATTGACATGGGGAAGTTGCGTTTTCCGACGATCAACATACGAATGAGCTTCTCGTTACCATTCACAATGAAGTAACCACCCAATTCTTCCGACTCTTCCTTGCGAGTGACAAGTTCCTCGGGGGTAGCCTTTTCGAGGTGACACCGGTTGGTGCGCATCATAATGGGTACCTGACCCAGCTCACGAACCGACTCCATCCAGTCGCCATTGTTGACTTGGTACTCGAGACGGGCACGCAGCTTTCCACGGTAAGTAGCATGACGTTCACGGCACTCGGAGGGGTAGATATTGCGGTTCTTCAGGCTGTACTTGTTGGTGGGCGGAAGCACGGGCTTATCGAGGAAAACTTCCTTGACACGGACATTGAGACGATTGCGCTTAGGGGCTCGTAGTCCTTCTGCCTGACGAAGCTTCTTCTGCTCAGAAGTCTCGGGTTCTCCATCCAGGAAAGACTTAGTACCGATGTCCTTCAAACCGGCCTCGAGGATCTTGCTATCTTCAAAGAGGGCATTGAAGGAATCGATATGCGGGCGGATGGAGTCGGCCAGGGAGGGGAAAGCCGTGTGATCCTTGGGAGGGTTCTTATAAAGGTTCTCTCGTCTAAGAGTGTCGAAATCGACCGTCCACTGGGTGTCGGTGGGCGCAGGCGCCATGGTGAGAAGCTTTGTCGGCTTGACCGATCTAGAAAAAAAAAAAAAAAAAAAGAAAGAAAAAATAAAAAGGGGGGGGGGGGGGAGGGAGAAAAAGAAA
>Ga0102593_1000139_pt1 | contig 191721 bp, 181 predicted proteins | sample AraplaCol_mMS_r2_2_FD_76862 | JGI IMG/M metagenome (GOLD analysis project Ga0102593, IMG submission 76862) | Arabidopsis root microbial communities from North Carolina, USA - plate scrape MF_Col_mMS_r2 (SPADES assembly) (version 2) | ecosystem: Host-associated > Plants > Roots > Endosphere...
GAGCAGCAGGCGGGCGATGAGACGCTCGCGGTCCGGGACTGGGGATCGTTGCTCCAGCCCGCCCGCCGGAGGCTTCAAGGCGGCGAGGTTCCAATAGAACTCGGCGCCGTCGCGCTTCCGGATAACGACCGCGCGGAGCGATCGGGCTTCGTCGAAACGGTATTCTTTTTCAAACTCCGGACGATGTCCGGCGCTCCGCAGCCCTTTCCACCCACTCAGCGGTGAACCGCGTGAGGACGATCCGTCGCGCCCCAAAAAGAAAAGCGCGGAAGCCGAAGCTTCCGCGCCCTCCCGATCCGAACCTTTGGACCGTGCCTTCCCCAGCCTTAGCTGTGGTAGGCGCGTTCGCCGTGTTCGGAGATGTCCAGACCTTCTTCCTCGGCTTCCGGCGAAGCCTTCAGGCCGATGATCAGCTTGATCACGAAGAAGACGATGATCGAGGCGATGGCCGACCAGGCGATGGTGACGCAGACGCCCTTCAGCTGGGCCAGGACCTGGGTGCCCATGTTGTAGACCGCGTTGTCGCAGGTCGACAGGTCGCCGTCCTTGGCGCAGCTGGTGTAGTCGACGATGCCGGCGCCGCCGATGGCGGGGTTGACCAGGATGCCGGTGCCGATGGCGCCGACGATGCCGCCGATGCCGTGGATGCCGAAGGCGTCCAGGCTGTCATCGTACTTCAGCGCGTTCTTCACGACCGAGCAGAAGAAGATGCAGATCGGCGAGACGACCAGACCCAGGATGACCGAACCCATCGGACCAGCGAAGCCGGCGGCGGGGGTGACGGCCACGAGGCCGGCCACGATGCCCGAAGCCAGGCCCAGGGCCGACGGCTTCTTGCGGGTGACCCACTCCACGAGGATCCACGACAGACCGGCGGCGGCGGTGGCCACGAAGGTGTTGATCATGGCCAGCGAGGCGTAGCCGTTCGATTCCAGGTTGGAGCCGGCGTTGAAGCCGAACCAGCCCACCCACAGCAGACCCGCGCCCACCAGGGTCAGGGTCAGGGAGTGCGGGGGCATCGGCTCCTTGCCGTAGCCTTGGCGCTTGCCCAGGATCAGGGCGCCGACCAGGGCCGCGACACCGGCGTTGATGTGCACCACGGTGCCGCCGGCGAAGTCCAGGGCGCCGAAGCCCCAGATCAGACCCGACTTGACCGCGGCGGTCGGAGCCTGGGCGATCGCGTCAGGACCCGGCCACCACCAGACCATGTGGGCCATCGGATAGTAGGAGAGCAGGGGCCACAGCACCGCGAAAGCGACGATGGCGGCGAACTTCATGCGCTCGACCAGCGAGCCGACCACGAGGGCGGCGGTGATCGCGGCGAAGGTCGCCTGGAACGAGATGAAGGTGAACTCGGGGATCACCACGCCGGTGGAGAACGTCGCGACGTTCGAGGCTGGGGTCACGTCCTTGAGGAACAGACGGCTCAGGCCGCCGACATAGCTGTCCCAGCTGCCGCCGTCGGTGAAGGCGAAGCTGTAGCCCCACAGCACCCAGGCGACGAAGCCGATGATGGCGACGGTCGATACCTGCATCATCACCGACAGCATGTTCTTGGAGCGGACCAGGCCGCCGTAGAACAGGGCCAGGCCCGGCAGGATCATCAGCAGGACCAGCAGCGAGGACGTGAGCATCCACGCGTTGTCGCCCTTGTCGTTCTTGTCGACGATGGCGGCGGGAGCAGCCGCGGCGGGGGCCGGGGCGGCGGCGGCAGGCGCTGCGGCGGCGGGAGCCGGCGCGGCCTCGGCGGGCGCGGCGGCGGCCGGGGCCGCTGTGTCCTGAGCGAAGGCGACGGCTCCCAGCGGGGCCCCCGCCAGGGTCGCCGCGAGCATCAGCCCGGCCAGCGGTTTAAAGGTCAGTCTCATCGTTGGTATCCCCTTTTCCCCGACGAATTACAGAGCGGCCGGGCCGGTCTCGCCGGTCCGGATGCGAACGGCTTCCTCGACATTGAGGACGAAGATCTTGCCGTCGCCGATCTTGCCCGTGGCGGCGGCGGCCTTGACCGCCTCGACCGCCTTGGCGGCCGACGCGTCGTCGACCACGGCTTCCAGCTTCACTTTCGGCACGAAGTTCACTTGGTATTCCGCGCCGCGATAGATTTCGGTCTGGCCCTTCTGACGGCCGTAGCCCTTGACCTCGGACACGGTCAGGCCTTCGACGCCCGCGGCGACGAGCGCCTCGCGGACCTCGTCGAGCTTGAAGGGTTTGACGATCGCTATGATCAGTTTCATCCGCCTTGCTCCGACCCGCCGACTGCGCGGGCTCCCCTTGAAATTGGCTTTAGAGCGCGTTGCTCGTTCGCACCGCGACGCGGACCCAGCGGTCCTCGTCGTTTCCCCGGCGGGTTTCACGCTATCGGTCGCGCTTCGGACATGACTGTCGCGTGGTCGGGATTTGGCGGTGAAAGGGGCGCGGCGCCTAAAAATCGTGCATTAGGGACGTTGGGCGCACGGAAACGCGGCGTTTCGCCCTGCGGAGGGCGGGGTGGCCGAGCTTGTCGCGAAGCGCATACAATCGCCGACCCCGCATCGCGTTTTGGAGTTCCCGCCGCCCATGCCGTCCCTCTGGTTGAAGATCGCGCCCTGGTGCCTGCTGATCGCCTCGAACGTCTTCATGACCTTCGCCTGGTACGGCCATCTGAAGAATCGCTCGACGACGATGCTGGTGGCCATCTTCAGCAGCTGGCTGATCGCCCTACCGGAATACTTGCTGGCCGTGCCCGCCAACCGGCTGGGCCACCAGGTCTATTCGACGGCTCAGCTGAAGACCGGCCAGGAAGCGATCACCCTGATCGTCTTCACGCTGTTCTCGGTGTTCTTCCTGGGCGAGGCGATCAGCTGGAAGGCGCTGGTCGGCTTCGGCTTCATCTTCGTGGGCGTGGCGATCGTGATGTTCTTCAAGTAAAGCGTTCACGAACCCGTGATCCCCGCAACGGACTCAAGCTTTGGACGCTGATTGGGCTGTATTTCCTCAATAAGGATCAGCCCCATGTTTGTGCGTATCGCTACCGCCACCGCCGCCCTGGCGCTGATGTCCGGCGTGGCCATGGCCCAGTCCACCGCCCCCGCCGGCGCGCCGGTGAACCCGGACCCCACCGCCGCCGCCCCGGCCGACCAGACGATGCCGGCCGACCCGACGGCCACCACCACGACGACCACCACCACGACCGAGTCGACCGTCGCTCCGACCGGCGCGGCGACCGACACGGCCGGCCGCGTCTCGTCGATGCCGGCCGAGCAGCAGGCCGGTCTGAAGGCCGGCGACCCGAACGTGGTCTCCAACCAGCCGGTCGCCGACACCCCGGAAAACCGCAAGCTCTACGGCGCGCCGCTGTCGAACGCCGGACGTCATACCGCCGCCAAGGGCAACTAGGCCCTTCAGCGGCCCCAACGAGCTTGAAGCGTCAGTCGGCGGGCCCTATGGTCCGCCGACTTTTTTCTGGCCCTGTTCGGACCCTGATGCCCGCCGCTAAAACCCAAGAAAAACCGAGGTCTTTCCAGGACCTCATCCTGACGCTCCACGACTACTGGAGCGCCCAGGGCTGCGTGATCCTGCAGCCGCACGACGTCGAGGTGGGGGCGGGGACCCTGCACCCGGCCACGGTGCTGCGCGCCCTGGGTCCCAAGCCTTGGAACGCGGCCTACGTCCAGCCCTCGCGCCGCCCGGGCGACGGCCGCTACGGCGAGAACCCCAACCGCCTGCAGCACTATTACCAGTACCAGGTGATCCTGAAGCCGAACCCGCCGAACATGCAGGACCTGTACCTGGGTTCGCTGGAGGCGATCGGCCTGGACCTGCGCACCCACGACATCCGCTTCGTCGAGGACGACTGGGAAAACCCCACCGTCGGCGCCTGGGGCCTGGGCTGGGAAGTCTGGTGCGACGGCATGGAGGTCAGCCAGTACACCTACTTCCAGCAGGTGGGCGGCCTGGACGTCTCGCCGGTGGCGGGCGAGCTGACCTACGGCCTGGAACGCCTGGCCATGTACGTGTTCGGCGTCGACAACGTCTACGACCTGCCGTTCAACGATCCGGACGCCCCGCTGGGCCACCTGACCTATGGCGACGTGTTCCTGGAGAACGAGCGCCAGCAGTCGGAGGCCAACTTCCACGGCTACGACGTGGCCGTGCTCAAGCGCCAGTTCGAGGACATGGAAGAGCAGGTGCCGCTGATGCTGGCCCGCTCGTACCAGGGCAAGTCCCTGGTCCTGCCCGCCTACGACATGGTCCTGAAGGCCAGCCACCTCTTCAACCTGATGAACGCCCGCGGCGCGATCGCCGTCGCCGAGCGCGCCAGCTACATCGGCCGCATCCGCGACCTCTGTAAGCTGTGCGCCAGCGCCTGGGTCGAGCAGCAGGAAGCCGCGTAAAGTCATGCCCCAACTGCTTCTCGAACTGTTCTCCGAAGAAATCCCCGCCCGCATGCAGGCCGGCGCCGCGCGCGACCTGGAGCGGATGGCGCGCGAGCACCTGGCCGCCGCCGGCTTCCTGCCCGAAGCCCTGAAGACCTTTGCCGGCCCGCGCCGTCTGACCCTGGTGGTCGAGGGCCTGCCGATCGCCCAGGCCGACCGCAAGGAAGAGCTGAAGGGGCCGCGCGTCGGCGCGCCGCCCCAGGCCATGGAAGGCTTCCTGCGCAAGGCGGGCCTGACCCAGGACCAACTGGTCGAGCGCGACGGCGTCTGGATGGCCTTCATCGAGAAGACCGGCCGTCCGACCACCGAGATCGTGGCCGAGATGGTCGAGGCCATCGTCCGCGGCTTCCCGTGGCCCAAGTCGATGACGTGGGGCACGAGCAAGCTGCGCTGGGTGCGGCCGCTGAAGCGCATCCTCTGCGTCTTCGACCGCGAGGTCGTGCCGTTCGCCATCGAGGGCATCGAGGCCGGCGACATCACCGAAGGCCACCGCTTCATGCGCGTCGGCTTCGGCTGGGGCGGCCAGCCGTTCAAGGCGCGCGACTTCGACGAATACGCCAAGGGCTTGGCTGAGCACTTCGTCGTGCTGGACGTCGAGGAGCGCAAGGCGCGCATCCTGGAAGGCTGCAAGACCCTGTGCTTCGCCCGTAATCTGGAGCTGGTCGAGGACCTGGGTCTGCTCGAGGAAGTCGCCGGCCTAGCCGAGTGGCCGACCCCGGTGCTGGGCGACATGGACCCGGCGTTCCTGGACCTGCCGGGCGAGGTGATCCGCACCTCGATGCGCACGCACCAGAAGTATTTCGCGGTCCGGGACCCGGCGACGGGTGGTCTGGCCCCGCACTTCATCACCATCGCCAACGTCCAGTCGGCCGACGGCGGCAAGGTGATCGCCGAGGGCAACGCCAAGGTGCTGTCGGCTCGACTGTCAGATGCACGATTCTTCTGGGATCAGGACAGAGCGGGCAACTTCGAAGTCTGGATGGATAACCTGAGCGGCGTGACCTTCCACGCTAAGCTCGGAACCATGGCTCAGCGGGCAGAGCGGATCAGTAGCCTTGCTAGCGAAATAGCGCTTCTAGTCGATGCTGATCCAGAGAAAGCCAAGGATGCCGGTTGGTATGCGAAGGCCGATTTGGCGTCGCTTATGGTTGGAGAGTTTCCAGAGCTTCAGGGCCTGATGGGCTCTTACTACTCGCGTAGCGACATGGGCGACGAGATCGCTGACGCCATCCGAGATCACTACAAACCTCAAGGACCGTCCGACGCAGTCCCGACCGCGCCACTGAGCGCTGCCGTGGCACTTGCAGACAAACTGGATACCTTGCTCGGGTTCTTCGCCATCAATGAAAAGCCCACTGGAAGCAAAGATCCGTTTGCGTTGCGAAGAGCAGCACTGGGAGTGATCCGATTACTCCTGGAGAATGGCATTTCCATCTCGCTGTTTAGTGTGATGGCAAAGCCGTTAGCTCGTATACGAGTTCATCTCGACGACTTGGCCGTGGCGAAAGTTGATGCCGGATTGTCGTCGATTGGGCAGCTTCCAGAAGCAGTGCGCGATGGTTTCATTGGCAATTACGCCCAGGAACGATTTGACGCTTCGACGTCCCCGGAAGGGGGCGAATGGGCGGCTGAAGTGGCGCTGGGTCTCGGCGTCTTCTTCGCCGACCGCCTGAAGGTCACCCTCAAGGACCAGGGCAAGCGCCACGACCTCGTCGACGCCGTGTTCGCGCTCGGCGACGACGATCTGGTGCGCATCGTCGCCCGGGTCGAGGCCCTGGACGGGTTCCTCAAGACCGACGACGGCAAGAACCTGCTGGCCGGTTACAAGCGCGCGTCCAACATCCTCAAGGCCGAGGAGAAGAAGGGCTGGAAGGGTGAGGGCGAGGCGGAACTCCTGCCCAACGCCTCCGAGCCCGAGGTCGCCCTGCACGACGCCTTGCGCCTGGTGCGCCAGCCGCTGGCCGACGCCCTGAAGGCCGAGGACTTCACCGCCGCCATGCAGGAGCTGGCCGGGCTGCGCGGTCCGGTCGACGCCTTCCTGGACGGCGTGTTCGTCAATTCGGACGTCGCCGCCGAGCGCGACAGTCGCCTGAAGACCCTGGCCGCCGTCCGCGACGCCATGGGCCAGGTGGCCGACTTCTCGCTGATCGGCGGCTAGGGGACGAAGACCTCGCTGGTGTCCATCCGCACGCTGCGGATGGCCCGGCAGGCGTCGTCGGAGGCCCGATGGACCTCGGGCACGAAGCTCAGCAGCAGCGAGCGCCGTCGTGCGCCCGAGCGGTTGAGCGTCGCCCCGTGCAGCAGGTCGGCGTCGAACACCAGGATGTCGCCCGCCTCGCCCGACAGGGTGAGGGACAGGGCCTCGTCGGGCTCGCCCTGGTCGAGGGGACGGGGGACCACCCGAGTGGCCCCGTTGTCCGGCGTGTAGGCGTCGAGGAAGACCAGGGCGGAGACGACCTTCCGGCCCGCGCCGTCGCGGTGCAGGACCTGGTGGCCCTGGTCCGGCAACGGCTCGCGGCCTTCGACCTGGCTGAGGAAGAACGGGCCGTCCAGCATCCGCGCCGCGGCGCCCAGCAGGGGCGGCAGGCGGCAGGTCGCCTGCACCACGGGGTCCAGGTCGAGCAAGGCGTGGCGCCAGCCCGCGCCGCGCGCCACGGCCCATTGCTCCGGCGGTCCCACTCCGGCGTCGAAGGCGACGCGCAGGCTCTCGCGCCAGGCCTCGGGCACGGCCCCGCGCAGCAGCAGATAGCCGTCGCGGTCGAGGGCGGCGGCCTGCGCGGCTTCGAGCGGTGCGACCTTTGTGGGCGTGACGAGATCGGTCATGGGCGCTCGAAGCCTAGCTGTGGCGCCGGCTCCGCGCCAGTCGTGCGCGACGCCGGCCTAGGCGTCCGCCGTCGTCCGCAGTCCCGCCAGGGCCGCCACCAGGCCTTCGGGATCGATCGGCTTGGGCTGGACGCCGTCGAAACCCAGAGCCTTCAGCGACCGGACGCTGGCGGTCATGACGTCCGCCGTCAGGGCCACCACCGGGACGGCCGGGTCGCCGGCCTCGCCGGCGCGGATCGCCGCCAGGGCGGCCGGGCCGTCCATGCGCGGCATGTGGATGTCCATCAGCACCGCGTCGAAACGCTGGATCCGCAGGCGGGCCAGGGCGTCGAAGCCGTCCTCGGCCGTGGTCACCGCGCAGCCGAAGGCCTCCAGCAGGGTCTGGGCGACGATGCGGTTGGTGGCGTTGTCGTCGACGATCAGCACCCGGCAGCCGGTCAGGTCTAGGCTCGCCGCCGTATCGGCGGGCTTCGGCGCCGGTTCGCAGCGCGGCAGGCGCAGGTCGACGGTGAAGGTCGAGCCCAGCCCCTTGCGGCTGTCCACGGCGATGTCGCCGCCCATCATCCGCGCCAGACGACGGCAGATGGCCAGGCCCAGGCCCGAGCCGCCGAAGCGCCGGGCCACCGAGGCGTCGGCTTGAGCGAAGGCGTCGAACAGGCGGGCCTGGTCCGCGGCCGACATGCCCGCGCCGGTGTCGGAGACGGCGATCTCCAGCCTGGCCATGCCGTCGGCGTCGTCGGCCACGCGCACCGCCAGCCGGACCTCGCCGGCCTCGGTGAACTTCAGGGCGTTGGACAGCAGGTTCATCATGATCTGGCGCAGCCGGGTCGGGTCGCCCAGCAGCCAGGTCGGAGCGGCCGGCTCAAGGACGCAGGTCAGCAGCAGACCCTTGGCCTCGGCGGCCTGGCTCCAGTGTTCGCCGACCTGCTCGACCTCGGCGGCCAGATCGAACGGCAGGCTTTCCAGGTCCAGCTTGCCGGCCTCCACCTTGGACAGGTCGAGGATGTCGTTGAGCAGGGTCAGCAGGCCCTCGCCCGAGCGGCGCAGGATGCGCACCTGCTGGGTCTGGCGCGATGACAGCCGCTCCAGCTCCAGGGCGCGCGCCATGCCCAGCACCCCGGTCATCGGCGTGCGCAGCTCGTGGCTCATCAGGGCCAGGAACGAGGACTTGGCCTGGTTGGCGGCGACGGCCTCGGCGCGGGAGGTCTCCAGCAGCTCGGCCTGCCGGCGGTTGGCCAGGGTGGCGCGCAGGCTGTAGATGGCCGAGATCGCCGCCCCCAGGGCGACGAAGACCTGCTCCTGTCCCTTGAAGCCCGCGAAGAAGCCGCACAGGACCACCAGCAGGAGGGCCGGTCCGCCGCCCATCATGATGAACATCGGCTTGGAGCGCGAGGCGAAGGCCTGGCCGTGGATCATCTGGGCGATCAGCAGCAGGATCGCCGCCACGCGCATGGCCGGGCCGCCCAGGAACCATAGCCCCAGCACATAGGTCCACCAGACGAGGTTGGTCCACGCCACCGCCAGGAAATAGAGCAGCCGTTGGCGGGCGGTGGGACGCTGGCCCCGTCGCTGGGGCGTGGCGGTGATCCAGGTGGAGACCTCGGCGATCACCATCGCGGCGGTCCAGGGCAGGGTGACCGCCCAGCCGAGATTGACGCCGGCCATGACCACGCAGAAGGCCGAGCCCAGCAGGCGAAGTCCCAGGGTCGGCAGCGAGGTGACCGTGACGGTGTCCATGCCGTCGTCCAGCCATTTCGACCCGTACGCCACGCGTTCGCCCTCCCGCAATCGAGCGAACGTGTTCAGTCACGCCTGGGACGTCAGGTCAAATTAAATTGCGAAACAGTCGCACCTAAGTCGGGTCCCGGACTCAGGATCCCAGCGCGAATCCCGGATAGCCCTCGGCCGCGACCTTGTCGCAGTGGATCTTATAGCCTTCGCCGACATAGGGCATGAACACCCGGGGCTTCCCCGGGATGTTGGCGCCCATGTACCAGGAGGCCGCGCGGGGGAAGAGGGTCTTGTCGGCCTCGTCGTTGACGTGGGCGACCCAGTCCTCCTGGGCGTCGGCGGTCGCCTCCAGGGTCGCGGCGTTGGTGCTTCGCACGTGGGCTATGGCGTCCATGATCCAGTCCACGTGCTGCTCGCAGGCGGTCAGGACGTTGGTCAGCACCGACGGGCTGCCCGGGCCGGTGACGGTGAACAGGTTGGGGAAGCCGGCCACGGCCAGGCCCAGATAGGTCTTGGGACCCTCGGCCCAGGCCTCGGCCAGGGGGCGGCCGTCGCGGCCGCGGATGTCCATCCGCAGCAGGGCCCCGGTCATGGCGTCGAAGCCCAGGGCGCTGACGATCACGTCGACGGCGTATTCCCGCTGGCTGGTGCGCACGCCCGTCGGGGTGATGGCCTCGATCGGCGTCTCGCGCAGGTCGACCAGTTCGACATTGTCGCGGTTGAAGGTCTCGTAATAGCCGGTGTCGACGCAGGCGCGCTTGGTCATGATCGGGAAGTCGCGCGGGGTCAGCTTGTCGGCCAGGGCCGGGTCCTTGACGGTCTCGGCGATCCGGGCCCGCACGAAGTCGCCGGCGGCCTGGTTGCACCGCTCGTCGCGGACGATGTTGGGGATCTGCACGGCCGAGATCAGGCCCCAGCCGTTCCAAAGCTGGGCGACCAGGGCGTTCAGCTCCTCGTCGGAGGGCACGTAGTCGGCCGGCGGGATGGGCAGGGGCGGCTGGCCGCTGCGCAGCAGCTCGACATACATCGGGAAATTGGCCCGGAAGCCGGCCACTTCCTCGTCGGTCAGCGGAGCGTTCAGGGCCGGCAGGCTGTAGTTGGGCGTGCGCTGGAAGACGTAGACCTGGTCGGCCTGCTCGGCGATCAGGGGCGTAGACTGCACCGCCGACGAACCGGTGCCGAGCACCGCCACCCGCTTGCCGGTGAAGTCGACGGGCTCGTGCGGCCACAGGCCGGTGACCAGGGTCCTGCCCCGGAAGGTCTCGGCGTCGGGCAGGTCCAGGCCGCGCGGGGCCGACAGGCAGCCGGTGGCCATCACGCAGAACCGGGCGGTGATCTGGTCGCCTTTGTCGGTGGTCACCCGCCAGAGCTTGGCGTCCTCGTCGAAGATCGCCGAGACCACGCGGGTTTCGAACAGGAAGGACGGGCGCAGGTCGAAGCGGTCGGCCACGTGCCGGGCGTAGGCCAGGATCTCGGGCTGGGTGGCGTACTTCTCGGTCCACCGCCATTCGGCCTGGAGGTCGTCCGAGAAGGTGTAGGAATAGAGCAGGCTGGGAATGTCGCAGCGGGCGCCGGGATAGCGGTTCCACCACCAGGTGCCGCCCACGTCGCCGGCGGCCTCGATGCCCTGGACCGAAAGGCCGGCCTGACGCAGCCGGTGGACCATGTAGAGCCCGCCGAAGCCGGCCCCGACGACCACGGCGTCCAGCGGCGCGTGGTCGGGAGTGCGGACGGCTTCGCGAGCGGCCGCGCTCGCGGTCGTTACTGACGCCATGGTTTCCTCCCCGGTTCTTGTTTCCGCCCCTGAGGGCGACCGGTGGAGTGGAGGCTACGGAACTGCCCTAGGGGCAGTCCATCCCTGTCTACCCGCCGACCACGCGCAGGGCGGGACGCTCGACCCACGCGCGCTGAAGCGGCACGTCGAAATGGAAGGTCGAGCCGCGGCCCGGGACGCTCTCGACGCCGATCACGCCGCCCATCAGAGCGACCAGGTCGTGGCAGATCGCCAGCCCCAGGCCCGAGCCCTCGTGGGCGCGGGTCAAGGAGCCGTCGACCTGGGAGAAGATCTTGAACAGCCTGGGGCGGTGCTCCGGCGCGATGCCCGGACCGGTGTCGCGGACCTCGAACCGCAGCCCGGTCTCGGTGGGCGACACGACGATCCGCACCGAGCCCTGGCGGGTGAACTTCACGGCGTTGGCGACCAGGTTGCCCAGCACCTGACGCAGGCGGATCGGGTCGCCGATCCAGGTCCCTTCGCAGCCGGGGGCGAGGTCGAACGACAGGGCGATGGCCTTGTTGGCCGCGGCGCCGGAGAACAGGGCGCAGGTCGCCTCGACCAGGGCGGCCGGCTCGAACGGTTCGGCGCGCAGCCGGACCCCGCCGCCTTCCAGCCGCGCCATGTCGAGGATGTCGTTGAGCAGGGTCAGCAGCGCCTCGCCCGAATGCCGGATCACGTCCAGGCGGTGGCGCTGGCGCTCGGGCAGCTGGTCGGCCTGCATGACCTGGGTCATGCCCAGCACGCCGTTCAGCGGGGTGCGGATCTCGTGGCTCATATTGGCCAGGAACTGGGTCTTGGCGGCGTTGGCGGCCTCGGCCTCTTCCTTGGCCGCGATCATGGCCCGCTGGCTGGCGGCCAGCTTGTTCAGGGCGTCGGCCACGCGCAGCAGCAGCACGACCGCGGCGGCGGCCAGAATGACGAAGCCCAGGGCCAGCCAGGGGGCTCCGGCCTTCAGCAGCGACATGCCCGGATCGCGCGCCGGCCAAGTCAGGGACCCGACCGGACGGCCGGAAATGTCGATCAGCGGCACGCTGGACACGCTGGGAGCGGTCGCGGCGCTCAGGGTCAGGCCCTCGATGCCCAGGTCGTTCTGCAGGCCACGCGTGTAGCCGGCGCCGACCCGGCACGCGGTGACGACCACGGCGGGCGGGATGTCCTGGGTGAGCTGGGCCATGCGAGGCGTCTCGGCGATCGCATCGGCGGCCACGACCAGATAAATCTCGTCGCCGGAACGGACCAGGCCGCCTTTCGAGGTCGAGCCTTCGAGGCTGAAGCGCTTGGCCGCGTGGGCGGCGCCGGCCTTGGCGGCGACCCCGGCGATCAGCGGCGCCGCGTCGTGGGGCAGGGCGCCCAGGGCCGTCGCCGACACCCGCGCGCCGGCCAGCGAGCCGTAGATCACCTGGCCGTCGCGGACGATGAAGGTCAGGTCGTGCCCGAAGTACTGGTGGTAGTACTCGGCGAAATTGACGTCGGCCCAGGTTCGGTCGACGGGCGGCCCCATGGCCTGGGCGGCGTCGTCCCAGACGGTCGCCGAGGTCAGGTCGCGGGCCATGCGGTTGAGGTCGCGCTGGATCGTGCGCTGGACCAGCTCGTGCTCGTCCTGGCTTTCCATGTGGTCCAGCGAGCGGGCGGCGAACAGCATCAGGACCAGGCTGCCCACCACGGATACGGCGACCAGGATGATGCTGGCTCCGACGATCCAGTGGATCGACCGCAACCCGCGCGTCAGGGAAGGGGGATTGAGCCACGCCATGCCTCCGGCATAGCTCATTTTCCGCGCCATGGGCGGCGTACGCGGCTCTTGGCCGCAGCGACCGTTTAGCCTGCCATCCGCAGGGATTCGCGCTCGCCGCCGATCTTGAAGCGCCCGACCAGCGAGACCAGCTGGGCCGTCTCGCCCTTCAGCGAATGGGTCGCGGCGGTGGCCTGTTCGACCATGGCGGCGTTCTGCTGCACCACCTGGTCCATGTGGTTGACGGCGGTGTTGACCTCGGCCAGGCCCGAGGCCTGTTCCTGGCTGGACGAGCTGATCTGGCGCACCAGGTCGTCGATGGCGGCCACGCGGCCGACGATGCGGCCCAGGGCTTCGCCGGTCTGGCCGACCAGGTCCACGCCGGTCTCGACCTGCTGGGTGGAGGTCGAGATCAGGGTCTTGATCTCCTTGGCCGCCTCGGCCGAGCGCTGGGCCAGGGCCCGCACTTCCTGGGCGACGACGGCGAAGCCGCGGCCGGCGTCGCCGGCCCTCGCGGCTTCGACGCCCGCGTTCAGGGCCAGCAGGTTGGTCTGGAAGGCGATCTCGTCGATCACGCCGATGATCTGGGTGATCTGGCGCGAGGAAGCCTCGATGGCGCCCATGGCCGCGACGGCCTGGCCGACCACTTGGCCCGAGCGCTCGGCGTCGGTGCGGGCCGAGGCGACCTCGGTGGTGGCGCGGGTGGCGCCGTCGGCGGTCTGGCGCACGGTGGCGGCGATCTCGTCGAGGGCCGCGGCGGTCTCTTCCAGGCTGGCGGCCTGCTGTTCGGTGCGGCGCGACAGGTCGTTGGAGGCCTGGGCGATCTCCTGGGTGCCCGAACCGATCTGCGAGGCGACGCCCGAGATGGTGCGGATGGCGTTCTCCAGGCCCTCGGCGGCGGCGTTGAAGTCGTTCTTCAGCGCGATGTAGTCGCTGGCCACCTGGGCGGCGATGCGGGTCGAGAGGTCGCCGCCGGCCAGGCTGGACAGACCCTTGGCCATGACGTCGACGACGGCCTTCTGCTCGCGGCCGGCCAGCTCGAAGGCGGCCTCCATGTCACGCAGCTTGCGGTCCAGCTCCTGCTGGAAGCCGGCGGCCTCGGCCTCGAGCCGGGCGCGCTCGATGCCCGACTGGCGGAACACCTCGACGCTCTTAGCCATTTCGCCGATCTCGTCGGCGCGACCGGAACCCGAGACGGTGATGTCGTTCTGGCCGGCCGCCAGGCGGCGCATGTCGTTGGCCAGGTTCAGCACCGGCCGCACGATGGCGGCGCGCGAGATCACGATCAGGATGCCGGCGAAGATCATCCCGGCCACCACGGCGGCGGTCATCAGGATCTCGGAGAACCGGGCCACGGCATTGGCGCGGACGGCGGCGGCGTTCGAGGCCGCCTCGATCTTGTCGGAAGCCTGGCTCATCGCGCCTTCCAGCGTCGAGAACTGCTTCATGAAGCCCGGCATGGCGGCGATGGCCTGGGTCCGGTCGGTCGCGGCCAGGTCGACCATCTGGCCGGCCGACTTGATGTAGGTGTCGAGCGGGGCCTTGAGCTCGGCCAGGGCGGCGCGGCTGGCTGGGTCGGTGGCCAGGGCGTCGTTGTCGGCGATCGCCTTGCGGAAGTTGGCGACGTGGGCGGTCAGGTCCTTGCGGGTCTCGGCGATGTCGACGCCCGAACCGGTGTCGTCCGACAGCTGGCTCGACAGGACGTCGGCGCGCAGCGCGTCGTGCATCATGTCGGCTTCCATGTGGTTGCGCAGCACGGCCGCCGAGACGTTGGCGTCGCGCAGGGCGGCGTCCAGACGGGTGGTGGACCACAGGCCCGCGCCGGCGCTGGCGGTGCACAGCACCATGACGGCCGCGCCCGCGCCCATGACCTTGTGGTTGATCGTCCGAAGCATTGCCGACCCCTGCGTCGTATCCAAGTGCGAACATGTTCCGCCAGTGGGGTTAACGGCGTCTTCGCCATTCGCGTCAGTCGTGTTAAATCGTCGAACTGAGACAAAAAGCCGCGCCTCCAGAACTTTAAGGGGTGCTTCAGGGCCTCTGGGTACTTGTCCTCGTGTTCACGGGGCAGAACCATGACTTCGATCCATTCAATCTGTTCATGCGCAGCATTCGCAATTGGCGTGGCCGCGAGCTCGGCCGCCTTGGCCCAGACCGAGGCCGGGCAAGGCGCCTGGACCCATGAGGTCACCTATACGGCGGACGTCGCCGGGACGGTGCACGGCGGAACGGCCCACGCCGGCCGGGCCCTGGACAATCTCGACGTGATCGTCGACGGCGACCTGGAGAAGCTGATCGGCTGGCGCGGCGCGACGGTGCACGGCTACCTGCTCAACAACAGCGGCGGCGCGCCCAACGATCTGGCCGGCACGCTGCAGGGGATCGACAACATCGAAGTCGCCCGGCCGCGCGCGCGGCTCTACGAGCTGTGGGTCCAGTCCAAGTTCGCCGGCGACCACGGTTCGGTGCTGGCCGGCCTCTACGACCTCAACAGCGAGTTCTATTCGACCGAGGCTTCGGGCCTGCTGCTGGCGCCCCCGTTCGGCATCGGTTCGGAGTTCGCCTCGACCGGACCCAACGGCCCGTCGATCTTCCCGTCCACGGCCCTGGCCGTCCGGGCCAGGATCGAAGGCGGCAAGGGCGCCTATCTCCAGGCCGCCGCGCTCAACGCCCATGCCGGCACGGTCGGCGATCCGGACGGCCCGTCGACCAGCTTCGACAACGGCGCCCTGATCATCGCCGAGGCCGGGTTCGGCGACAGCTGGCGGCTGGCGGCCGGCGGGTGGTTCTACACCGAACGCCAGGCCGACCTGCGCGCGCTGGACGTCAACGGCGATCCGGCGCTGAGCAAGGCGCGCGGTGGCTACGTCCTGGCCGAGTATCCGTTCGTCGACGGCGGCGAGAGCGGACGATCCGTGCGCGGCTTCGCGCGTCTGGGCTTCTCGGACGGCGACACCACGCCGTTCAGTTCGGGCTGGCAGGCCGGCGTGCTGGTCGAGCGGGTGTTCGCCTCGCGCCCCGACAGCGCCTTCTCGATCGGGATGGAGCAGGGCCGGCTGTCGTCCAAGCAGCGCGCCAATACCCTGGACGCCGGTGTGACGCCCGCCAACGCCGAATCCAGCGTCGAGATCACCTATTCGGACAAGGTCGCGCCCCGGGTGGCCCTGCAGCCCGACCTGCAGTTCATCCGCCGCGCCGGCGGGGATCGGGACGCCGAAACGGTGATCGTGGCCGCACTGCGGTTGACCATCAACCTGTTCTAGAAAGACCCGCACCCGCCGGCTTAAGCATGGCGAGGCGTGACGCGTTCGGCGCCGCCCAAGACTCGGGACGGTGTTCGATCGCGCCGGTATTCGCGCAAATCTCGAACAGGACAACGTTGTCATTGGAAGAATTTGCCGAAATTTCGGTTTAGACTGCGAACGGAAAACCGTCGGTGGACGGGTTCTTTGACAAGGTGCTACTGAACGCCCGGATATTGCAGTGCGGGATGGGCGTTAACGCTCATTGTCCCAGGCCAGGACGGTTCCAAAAGAGAGCCGCCGGCTTTTCACTATCGCAGGGTGAACAAGAAATGCCGGTTGATACGCTGACGAAGACGCAGTGGGTCTATTCGTTCGGGGGAGGCGGCGCCGACGGCGACGCCAAGATGAAGAATCTGCTGGGGGGGAAGGGGGCCAATCTCGCCGAGATGTCGTCCCTGGGCCTGCCGGTCCCGCCAGGCTTCACGGTGACCACCGAGGCCTGCGTCCATTACTACGCCAATGGCAAGCAGTACCCGACCGAGCTGGCCGACCAGGTCAAGGCCGGCCTGGCCAAGGTCGAAACCCTGACCGGCAAGACGTTCGGCGACGTGGCCAACCCGCTGCTGGTCTCGGTGCGCTCGGGCGCCCGGGCCTCGATGCCGGGCATGATGGACACGGTGCTGAACCTGGGCCTGAACGACGAGACGGTCGAGGGCCTGGCCAAGCTCTCGGGCGACCGCCGCTTCGCCTATGACAGCTATCGCCGCTTCATCCAGATGTACTCGAACGTCGTGCTCGACCTGGAGCACCACATGTTCGAGGAGATCCTCGACGACCACAAGGACCGCCTGGACGTCACCGTCGACACGGCCCTGACGGCCGACGACTGGGCCGCGGTCATCAAGGACTACAAGGCCGCGGTGCGCGACGCCCTGGGCAAGCCCTTCCCGCAGGACGCCCAGGAGCAGCTGTGGGGCGCGATCGGCGCGGTGTTCGCCAGCTGGATGAACGACCGGGCCAAGTTCTATCGCCGCATGCACGACATCCCCGAGGCCTGGGGCACCGCCGTCAACATCCAGTCGATGGTGTTCGGCAACATGGGCGAGACCTCGGCCACGGGCGTCGCCTTCACCCGCAACCCCTCGAACGGCGACGGCCGTCTGTACGGCGAATTCCTGATCAACGCCCAGGGCGAGGACGTGGTGGCCGGCATCCGCACGCCTCAGTCCCTGACCAAGGCGGCCCGCGAGGAGATGGGCGACACCGCCCCCTCGATGGAAGAGGCCATGCCGGAGGTGTTCGGCCAGTTCAAGACCGTGGTCGAGACGCTGGAGCGCCACTACCGCGACATGCAGGACATCGAGTTCACGGTCGAGCAGGGCAAGCTCTACATGCTGCAGACCCGCAGCGGTAAGCGCACGGCCAAGGCCGCCCTGAAGATCGCCGTGGACATGGCCGCCGAAGGGGTGATCACCCGCGAGGAGGCCATCGGCCGCGTCGAGCCGGCCTCGCTGGACCAGCTGCTGCACCCGACCATCGACCCCACCGCCCACCGCGAGCTGATCGCCAAGGGCCTGCCGGCCTCGCCCGGCGCGGCCACCGGCAAGATCGTGTTCGACAGCGAGGCGGCCGAGAAAGCCGCCGCCGGCGGCGAAGCCGTGATCCTGGTGCGCGAGGAAACCAGCCCCGAGGACATCCACGGCATGCACGCCGCGCGGGGCATCATCACCGCCCGGGGCGGCATGACCAGCCACGCCGCCGTCGTGGCGCGCGGCATGGGCCGGGCCTGCGTCAGCGGCGCCGGCGACGTGGCGATCTTCCCCAAGGAAGGCCTGTTCCGGGTGCGCGGCCGCGACTTCAAGGCGGGCGAGACCATCACCATCGACGGTTCGACCGGCGAGATCCTCAACGGCGCGCCGAAGATGATCGAGCCCGAGCTGACCGGCGACTTCGCCACCCTGATGGGCTGGGCCGACCAGGTCCGCCGCCTGAAGGTCCGCGCCAACGCCGAGACCCCGCTGGACGCCCAGACCGCCCGCGGCTTCGGCGCCGAGGGCATCGGCCTGTGCCGCACCGAGCACATGTTCTTCGACGACACTCGGATCGCGGCCGTTCGCGAGATGATCCTGGCCGACGACGAGGCCGGCCGCCGCGCCGCCCTGGCCAAGATCGCGCCCTTCCAGAAGGCCGACTTCGTCGAGCTGTTCACGATCATGGAAGGCCTGCCGGTCACCATCCGCCTGCTCGACCCGCCGCTGCACGAATTCCTGCCGCATACGGAAGAAGACGTGAAGGCGGTGGCCGACGCCACGGGCCTGGACGCCGCCAAGCTGATGCGCCGGGCCAAGGAGCTGCACGAGACCAACCCGATGCTGGGCCATCGCGGCTGCCGCCTGGGCGTGTCGTATCCTGAAATCTACGAGATGCAGGTGCGGGCCATCGTCGAGGCGGCCTGCGACATCGCCAAGTCGGGCAAGGCCGCGCCCGTGCCCGAGATCATGCACCCGCTGGTCACCAAGGGCGAGGAGATGAAGTACCTGCGCGATCTGACCGACCGCACCGCCAAGGCGGTGCTGGAAGAGCAGGGCGTCGATCTTCAGTACACGGTCGGAACCATGGTCGAGCTGCCGCGCGCCGCCCTGCGGGCCGCGGACCTGGCGGCCAACGCCGAGTTCTTCAGCTTCGGCACCAACGACCTGACCCAGACCACCTTCGGCATCAGCCGCGACGACGCCGGCAAGTTCCTGGGCGCCTACATCGAGAAGGGCATCTTCGACAAGGATCCCTTCGTCAGCCTCGACCAGGACGGCGTCGGCGACCTGATCCGCATCGCCGCCGAGCGCGGCCGCGCGGCGCGTCCCGGAATCAAGCTGGGCATCTGCGGCGAGCACGGCGGCGACCCCGCCTCGATCGACTTCTGCGAGCGGGTCGGCCTGGACTACGTGTCCTGCTCGCCCTACCGCGTGCCGATCGCCCGCCTGGCCGCCGCCCAGGCGGCCCTGGCCAACAAGGGCTGAGGCCTTTCCATCGCCGGGCGGTCCGATCCCGCCCGGCGATGACAGCCTAGGGACGCTGGACAGCGGGCCGGTCGGCGCCTATCCGGGTATCGAGGATATTCGGGGGGAAGCATGGCCTATCTGCGCTGGCGGCGGTTCGTGGAAATGGTCTCGCTCGACCGGCCGTGGGTCGGCGAGCTGTTCATGCGCAAGCGCCACAAGCCCATCATCGCGGCCCCGGTCGAGAAGTGGGACCGCGAGTACCGCGACGGCGTCTACGATCGCCTGGCCCGCTCGGACCAGCGTCACCACCATCGCCTGCTGGCCGCCATGATCGCCGACCGCTGGCCCAATCCCCGTATCCTGGAGATCGGCGCCGGCGAGGGCGTGCTGTTCGAGGCTTTCCGCGCCCATGCGCCGGCCCGCTATGTGGGCGTCGACTTCTCCGCCCCCGCCGTTGAGAAGGGTCTGGAGCGCCTGTCGGCCGAGCGCGCAGCGGGGCAGGTCGAGCTGCTGCTGGGCGACGGTCGCACCTTCCGCAGCGACGAGGCCTTCGACGTGGTCGTGTTCTCCGAATGCATCGAGCACCTGGGCGAGGTCGAGGACCTGGTCGCCCATTACGCCCCCAACCTGAAGCCCGACGGCGGGGTGGGCCTGACGATGTGGCTGGCGCTCAAGCCCCTGCGGCTGTGGCACCGGCTCAAGCGGCTGGGCCAGGTGCTGGACGAGGCGGCGGTCAACACGCCCTGGGGCGGCGGCTGGCTGGTGGCGGTGGTGCGTCCGGTCCGGGCGACCGCGACGGCGCTGATGATGACCCTGGCCGGACTGGCGAGCGTGGTCCCCACCGACGCCTTCGCCGCCCCGGCCCTGGACCTGCCGCTCTCGGTCGACTTGGCGCGGGCCGCCGTCGACGCCTGCGCGGCCAAGGGCGCGGCGGTCAGCGCCGCCGTGGTCGACGACAAGGGCAATCCGCTGGTCGTGCTGCGCTCGCCCGCCAGCCCCAAGCCGCCCGTCGCCGCGCCGCGCAAGGCGGCCACGGCCGTCCAGTTCGACGCCCCCGGCAGCGTGATGGAGCCGCGCGAGAAGACCGATCCGGCCTTCGCCGCCTTGATCAAGGCCGAGCCCGACCGGCTGAACCCGCACGCCGGCTCCCTGCCCTTGCACATGGGCGGCCAACTGGTGGGCGGCCTGGCGGTGGCCGATACCACCCACGAGACCGCCGACGCCTGCGCCCGCGAGGCCCTGGCCAGGTTCGCCGGCAAGGTGAACTGAGCCCATGGGCGTGGTGAAGGACATGTGGCGCGTCGGCTTGGTCCGCGCGCCGATGGCCGATCTGCTGAAGCCGGGCGCCCTGGCCGAGCACCCGGTGACCTGGATCCCCGATCCCGGTCCCTTGCACTTCCTCGCCGATCCGATGGGCGTCTGGCGCGACGGACGGCTCTACGTGTTCGCCGAGATCTACGACTACCGCGACCGGGTGGGCGCCATCGAGGTGCTGACCTTCGACCAGGACCTGCAGCTGCTGAGCCGCGAGCCCGCGCTGAAGGAGCCCTGGCACCTGTCGTACCCCTTCATCATCGAGGAGGGCGGCGAGACCTACATGCTGCCGGAAGCGCACAAGTCGGGGCGGTTGACCCTGTACCGCGCCGAGGCGTTCCCGACGAAATGGACGCCGGTCGGGACGATCGAGCTGGACCAGGTCGCCATCGACGCCACCCCGGTGTTCCACGACGGGCGGTGGTGGCTGTTCTACACCCCGGCCACGACCAAGGCCGAGAAGGTCAGCGCCCTGCACGTGGCCTGGGTCGACCGCATCACCGGTCCCTGGACGCCGCATCCGGGCAATCCGGTGCGTTTCGATCCTTCGAGTTCGCGGCCGGGCGGGACGCCTATCGTCGTCGATGGAGCGATCGTGCTGCCGATGCAGGATTGCCGCCGGACCTATGGCGGCGCGATCCGGGCGTTGCGGGTCACCACCCTGACGCCGGACCGGTTCGAGGCCGAGGCCGACGAACCGATCACCCCGCCGCTCAGCTTCGGCCGGCTGACCGACGGGCTGCACACCCTGTCGGCCGCCGGGCCCGTCACGCTGATCGACGCCAAGCGCTTCGAAGTCTCGCCGCGCTCGCTGGCGCTGGACGTCCGATGGGAATGGGCAAAGCGCGCCCGGAGAAGGGCGCGAACCGCTTGACCGTCGCCGGGCCGGCGCGCTTGGCGACCACGGCGTCGAACACGTCGAGATAGGCTTCGGCGATCGGTCCCAGCCGATAGGCGTCGACCGCGCGGGCCAGGACGCGGGGATCGGGGGCGGGGGTTTCCAGCACCGCGCGCAGGCTCTGGGCCAGCGCGACGGCGTCGCCGATCGGCGCCACGCGGCCGTTATGGCTGTCGCCCAGCAGTTCGCGGGCCGCCGGGGTGCAGTCGGTGCTGACCACCGGCCGTCCCGCGCCCAGGGCCTCGACGATCACCGCCGCGTAGCCCTCGTACCAGGAGGTCAGCAGGAAGGTGCGGGCCAGTTCCAGCCAGGGGAGGATGTCGGGCACGTAGCCCGGCAGGTGCACGCGGCCGGCGACGCCCAACTCGAGCGCCAGGGCCTCGAGTTCGGCGCGGCGCTCGCCTTCGCCGACGATGACCAGGCGGGCGTCGGGATCGTCCAGCAGGGCGAAGGCGCGCAGGGCGACGTCGAAACCCTTCTCCTTGACCAGCCGGCCCGCCGCCAGGATCAGCTTGCCCTCGGCCGGCGGGACGAAGGCGTGGTCGTCGTCGAGGGCCGGCAGGCGGATGCACTGGGTGACGCGGCGACCCAGGGCGCGGTTGGCGTCGTCGGTCATGCTGTCGGACAGCGAGATGGCCCGGTCGATGCGACGCAGCTGGAAGCGGGTCTTCAGATTGTAGGGGATCTGGGCCAGGGCGTTGCGGCCGTGGCGGTAGAGCGGGGTGCCGATCTGGCAGATCACGCCGGGGCGCTGATCGGCGGGCAGGGCGTCGACGCCGGGCAGGACCGGCCAGTGATAGTTGCCGGGTACGAACAGGATGTCGGGCCGGCGCTGGGCGACGAACGCCGCCGTGGCCTTGCCCAGGGCCTTGCGCGAACCTCGGCCGCGCGGGATCGGCGGGTCGGCCTCGACCACCTCGACGTCGGCGCCGATCAGGTCGGCCAGGGGGCCCTGGCGCGAACCGCAGAACAGCGTGACCCGCCGTCCCAGCGCCGCCCAGCGGTTGGCCAGCCGCACCGCGATCCGTTCCGAACCGCCCAACGGCAGGTCATGCAGCACGATCGCGATCGTGCGCGCGTTGTCGCCCATATCCGAGAGGTCCCCCGACCTGCGGCGCAACACGCGCCGTATGGGCTAGACGTCGCCGAGGCGGGGGAACCGGAAGGATTTGTTGCGATTGGGAAACAAATCGGAATCCGGCGGTGAGGCCGGGTCAGCCGGCCTTCTCGCTCCACAGGTCCAGGTCGTCCTCGCGACCGATCAGGGCCAGGCCCGAGGCGATGGATTCGAACTCGCCGCCGCTCTCGATCTTGGCGGCCCCGAAGCGGCGCAGGAAGATCTCGCGGACGGCCGGGACGAACGAGCTGCCGCCGGTCAGGAACACGCGGTCGACGCCGTCCGCGCCCAGGCCGGAACGCTCCAGCGCCTGGTCGACGGCCGTCTCGATGGCCTTCAGCTCCGGGGCGATCCAGCCCTCGAAGTCGGTGCGCTTGACGTCCTTCTCGATCAGCACCGAGCCGGCCTCGAAGCGGAACCTGGCCTCGTCCTGGCTGGACAGCGCCTCCTTCAGCGCCGAAACCGAGCGGTAGAGGGCGTAGCCGTGATTGTCGTCCAGCACCTCGATCAGGCGGGCGATCTTCTCCGGCTCCACGGCCGTGCGCTCCAGGGCGCGGATGTCGCGCATGTCCTTGGAGGCGCGCAGCAGGGCCAGCTGATCCCAGCGGGCGAAGGCGGTGTAGTAGCGCTGCGGGATCGGCAGGCGGTTGTCGAACGCCTTGTAGAGGCTGCCCTTGCCCAGTTCCGGCGAGACCAGTTGGTCGATGATCCGGTAGTCGAACGCGTCGCCGGCCACGCCGACGCCCGAGCGGGCCAGGGCGGTGGAGCGCAGCTTGCCGCCTTCACGCTCGAACCGCACGATCGAAAAGTCGCTGGTGCCGCCGCCGAAGTCGGCGACCAGCACGGTGGCGTCCTGCTTCAGCTGGCGGGCGAAGAAGAACGCCGCCCCGACGGGCTCGTAGGCGTAGCGGATGTCGGTGAAGCCCAGGCGCTTGAAGCCGGCCTCGTAGCGCGCCAGGGCCAGGGCCTCGTCGGGATTGCCGCCGGCGAAGGTCACCGGGCGGCCGACGATCACCCGCGCGGGCAGGTTCTCCATGGCCGCGCCGCCGTGGCCCTGCAGCTTCAGCAGGAAGTCCGACAGCAGGTCCTCGAACAGGTAGCGCTTGTTGAGGATCTTGGTCTCGGTGAAGGCGGCGCTGGCGGCGAAGGTCTTGAACGACTGGATGAAGCGGGTCTCCAGCGGGTCCTCGACATAGGCCTCGATCGCCCACGGCCCCGCCTCGGTCACCAGGGTGTTGGGACGCCCGCCCGCGCCCATCAGGGCGTGGAAGCTGAGCGCCGAACGGAAGGCGAAGATGTCGCCGCCGGCCGTCGGGAACTTCACCAGCGTGGCCGGGCCGTCGCCGTGGGTCATCGAGACCACGGTGTTGGTCGTGCCGAAATCGATGCCGATCGTCGCTTGGGGAACGGACGTCATGGAAGAGCCTGGTCGGGAGGAGGGCAGGGTTCCTAACCCCCCTGGCGCTGGCGTCAAGCGCGGGAGGGCGGTTTCGACGGCGAGGCCTTGGCGACCTGGGTTCCGTGGCTAAGGTCTAGGCATGCATCGCAGACGATTCCTCGCCGCCACGGCCGCCGCCGCCCTCGTTCCCACGGTCACCCGCGCGGTGACGCCGGACGGGACCTTCATGGTCGACAGCCGCGTGCTGGGCGGCCAGCGCCGGGTCAATATCGCCCTGCCGCCGGGCTACGCCGGATCGAAGCGGAAGTACCCGGTGCTCTATCTGCTGGACGGCGGCACGGTTCAGGAGGACTTCCCCAAGATCACCGACTTCGTCGCCCAGATGATCGCCGCCGGGACGCTGGCGCCGATGATCGTGGTCGGGATCGAGGGCGTCGACCGCAAGCACGACCTGACCCACCCGGCGACCTTCGCCGACGACCTCAAGCTGCTGCCGCAGTCCGGCGGCTCCGCGGCGTATCGCCGCTTCCTGGTCGACGAACTGCAGCCGTGGGTGAAGGCCCGCTATCGCGTTAATGGCCAGCGCGGTCTGATCGGCGAGTCCCTGGCCGGCCTGTTCGTGGTCGAGACCTTCCTGCGCGAACCCCAGGCCTTCGACGCCTATCTGGCCGCCAGCCCCAGCCTGTGGTGGGACGACCAGAGCCTGTCGCGCGAGGCCTCCGCCTTGCTGGCCAAGGGGAAGTTCGGCGGACGTCGCCTCTACCTGTCGATCGGCGACGAGGGCACGACCATGCAGGCGGGCGTCGACCGGGTCGTGGCGGCGCTGAAAGCCAAGCCGCCCAAGGGTTTGCTGTGGCGTTACGACCCCATGCCCAAGGAGCATCATTCCACGATCTACGACCCGTCCGCGAAGGCCGGCCTGCCCTGGCTGTTTCCCCCGCGTTAACCCGTCTTTCACGCGGTCGGGCAAAGACTTCCCGTAAAGATGACTGGGCCGCGTGTGTTCTTGCGTTCAGGCCTGACGGGGGAAGCCATGGGTCTCGACGACCTCAAGATCTCGACCAAGGTTCTGCTGCCCGCCGCCGTCCTGGCCGTCGCCGTTCTCGGCTGCACGGGCATGGGCGTCTGGCAGCAGAAGAGCCTGCAGGACGCCACGCGCATCCTGGTCGAGCATCGCTCGCCGGCCGAGGTGCAGTCGGCCCGTTTCAGCCGCCGCCTGAGCATGATGGGCCACGCCGCCCACCGCGTGGTCACCTATGAAGGGACGTCGGAAGCCGCCCAATCGGCCTCCAAGGAACTCGACAAGGTCTATGCCGAGGGCAAGGACAGCCTGGACAAGATGGTCAAGGCCGACCCGGCCATAGCCCCGGTCGCCGACGGCTTCCGCCAGCGCATCGACGCCCTCTACGCCGACGGCCGCGCCGCCGCCGACCTGGGCTTGGCCAATGATGACACCGGTGCCATCGCGCGCCTCTCCACCCTCGATCCGGCCATCGAAAGCCTGTCCAAGGACGCCAAGGCCTGGGGCGACGGCTATCACGTGGAGACCGACGCTCTGGTGGCGACGGCCAACAAGAAGGCCAACCAGGGCGCGCTGACGACCATGGTGCTGGGTCTGGTCGCCGCCCTGGGCGGCATGGGCCTGGCCCTGTGGATCGGTTCGCGCAAGATCTCGCGGCCGCTGGCCTCACTGTCGCGCAGCATGACCACCTTGGCCCAGGGCGAGGTCGATGTTGAAGTGGCCGGCGCCGGCCGCAAGGACGAGGTCGGGCTGATGGCCCGCGCGGTCCAGGTGTTCAAGGACAATGCCGTGGCCCTGCGGACCTCCGAGGCCGAGCAGCAGCGGATCAGCGCGGCCAGCGAGGACGAGCGTCGCCGCAACGAGGCGGCCAACCAGGGCGCGGCCGACGACCAGGCCTTCGTCATGGAGCGCATCGCCGCCGGCCTGGCGCGCCTGTCGCGCGGCGACCTGACCGTCCGCGTGGTCGATCAATTCCCCGAGGGCTACGGCCAGCTGCGCACCGACTTCAACGGCGCCATGGAGCACCTGGACCAAGCCATGGGCCAGATCCTGACGGCGGTCGGCGGCATCGGCCGCAGCTCCGACGAGATCACCGCCGCCGCCGACAACACCGCCCGCCGCAGCGAGCAACAGGCCGCCAGCCTGGAAGAGACCGCCGCGGCCCTCGACGAGATCACCGCCACCGTGCGCCGCGCCTCGCAGGGCGCCAACGACGCCGCCCGCGTGGTCGGCTCGACCCGCGAGGACGCCGAGCGTTCGGGCGACGTCGTGCGCGACGCCGTCGCGGCCATGAACGGCATCGAGCAGTCCTCGCAGCAGATCGGCCAGATCATCGGCGTCATCGACGAGATCGCCTTCCAGACCAACCTGCTGGCCCTGAACGCCGGCGTCGAGGCGGCCCGGGCTGGCGACGCGGGCCGCGGCTTCGCGGTCGTCGCCCAGGAGGTGCGGGCCCTGGCCCAGCGCTCGGCGGAAGCGGCCAAGGAGATCAAGACCCTGATCTCGACCTCGGCCGGCCAAGTCGGCCAGGGCGTCAAGCTGGTCGGCCAGACCGGCGAGGCCCTGGAAGGCATCGTGTTCAAGGTGGGCGAGATCGACGCCCTGGTGAAGGAACTGGCCGCTTCGGCCGGCGAGCAGGCCACCAGCCTGCACGAGGTCAATTCCGCCGTGAACCAGATGGACCAGGGCGTGCAGCAGAACGCCGCCATGATCGAGCAGGCCACCGCCGTCAGCCACGCGCTGAAGACCGAGATCGGCGGCCTGGTGCAAATGATGAGCCGCTTCCAGGTCAGCGGCGGTTCCGCTTCGGCCCAGCCGATGCGGCGCGCGGGCTAGGCGATGACCCGCCGTCTTACCAGGGCCCGGTGGATCGCGGTGTCGATCTGGTGCGGCCTGGTCCTGCTGCTGATCGGCATCGGCGTCTTCGTACTGAACGAGCCGACGCCGGTCTGACCGCCGGCGCATTGACTTCCCGGCCCGCCTCCTGTCGATACGCCCCTCAATAGAGAGGGCGATCGCCTTGGAAGACTTCGACGTCGTGGTGCTGGGCGCCGGCGCGGCCGGCATGATGTGCGCCATCGAGGCGGGCAAGCGCGGCCGCAAGGTGCTGGTCGTCGACCACGCCAAGGCCCCGGGCGAGAAGATCCGCATCAGCGGCGGCGGTCGCTGCAACTTCACCAACGTCAACACGGCGCCGGCCAACTTCCTGTCGGCCAATCCGAAGTTCTGCGTCTCGGCCCTGCGGCGCTATCGGCCCAGCGACTTCATCGCGCTGGTCCAGAAGTACGGCGTCGCCTTCCACGAAAAGACGCTGGGCCAGCTGTTCTGCGACGGCTCGGCCAAGCAGATCATCGAGATGCTGCTGACCGAGATGGACAAGGCCGGCGTCACGCTGCGCCTGGAGACCGAGGTCAAGGGCGTGGCCAAGGACGGGGAGGGCTGGCGGGTCGGTTTCTCGAACGGTCCGGTGACCTGCCGCTCGGTCGTGGTCGCCACGGGCGGCAAGTCGATCCCCAAGATGGGCGCGACGGGCCTGGGTTACGAGATCGCCCAGCAGTTCGGCCTGGCCATCGTCGAGACCCGTCCGGCCCTGGTGCCGCTGACCTTCGAGGTGAAGACCCTGGAGCGCCTGGCGCCGTTGTCGGGTGTGGCCGTGGACGCGGTGGTCTCCAGCGGCAAGACGAAGTTCGCGGAGGCCATGCTGTTCACCCATCGCGGCCTGTCGGGACCGTCGATCCTGCAGATCTCGTCCTACTGGCGCGAGGGCGGCGAGATCAGCGTGAACATGGCCCCGGGCGTCGACGTCTTCCAGGCGCTGCGCACGGCGCGGACGGCCACGCCCAAGCGGGCCCTGTCGACGGTGCTGGCCGAGATGCTGCCCAAGCGCCTGGCCCAGCTGATCGCCGAAGACGCTGGAGCGTACGGCAACATGGCCGACTGCTCGGACGTGCTGCTGCGCGGCGTCGCCGCGACAGTGAACGCCTGGACGTTCAAGCCGGTGGGGTCGGAAGGCTACCGGACGGCGGAAGTGACCCTGGGCGGCGTCGACACCGACGGCTTGGATTCGCGCACCATGGAGGCCAAGGCGGCGCCGGGGCTCTACTTCATCGGCGAGGTGGTGGACGTCACCGGCTGGCTGGGCGGCTATAACTTCCAGTGGGCCTGGGCGTCGGGGTGGTGCGCGGGGCAGACGGTCTAGTAGCCGCCGACTTGCCCCCACCTGGCGGCTTCGCCGCCTGTCCGCCCCCGTAGGGGGCGGTGCCTTCACGTGCTGGCGCTCTTCCCCCTGCGGGGGAAGACGACCGCGAAGCGGTCCGTAGGGGGCAAGTGATCACCCCCTACGCGCTCGCCTACTTCTTCTTGAACGGCGCCTTGCCGGGCTTCTTGCCGAAGGCGGGCTTGGCGCCGAACGCACCCTTGGCCTTGAAGGGCTTGGGGCCCTTGAACGGCTTGGCGGGACCGGCGCCCGCATCGACGCGCGGCTTGCGGAACGGCTTTTCCGGCGCGGCGGCCGGATCGTAGGGCACGCTCTCGCGGTCGGTGCGCGGGGCGCGGCGCGGGGCGGCCTCGGCATAGGCGCGCGGGGCTTCGTCACGCGGCTTGAACTCGCGCTTCGGGGCGCCCGTGTGGGGGCCTTCGGCACGGGGCTTGAAGTCCCGCTTCGGCGCCTCGTCCCGGTCGCGCGGCTTGTAGTCGCGCTTGGGCTCTTCGTTGCGGGCGTAGGGCTTGGCGTTGCTGACGCCGTCGGCGCCGAACGAGGACGGACGCGGGGCGCGGGGGCCTCGGTCGTCGTCGCCACGCGGCGCGCGCGGCTTGAAGTCACGGCGCGGGGCGTCGTTGTCATCACGCGGCGGACGCGGCGCGTATTCCCGGCGCGGACCGGCCTCGCGGGCGGCCGGAGCCGTGGTCGGGGTGATGGTCACGTCGTCGCGCACGGTGGACTGCACGGCGGCGCCGAACTTCACTTCCGCCTCGGCCGAGATCTCGAACTTGGTGTCGTAGTCGAAGATCCGGATCGAGCCGATGTCCTTCTTGGTGATGTGGCCCAGGCGGCAGATCAGCGGGATCAGCCACTTGGGGTCGGCGTTGTTGCGGCGGCCGGTGTTGAGGCGGAACCAGGCCGAGTTGGCCATGTCGGCGCGCGGCTCGCGTTCCGGACGGTCGCCGTACTCCCGAGGCTCGCGGTCGGCGAAGCGGTCATTGCCGCGATCGGCGCGGGCGCGCGGGCCCGGGTCGGCGCCGTGGCGCGGGTCGTCGTAGATTTCTTCCGGCGCCGGCAGCTTGGCGCGGCGGGCGCGGATCAGGGCGGCGGCCAGCTCTTCCGGCGTGCGCCGCTCCAGCATGGCGGCGACCAGGCCGGCGTCGTCCTCGTTCGAGGCCTCCGAGAAGATCGGATCGTCGAGCAGGCGCTCGGTGTCCTTCACGCGGATTTCGTCGGCGGTCGGGGCGCCGCCCCACTGGCCTTCGACGCCGGCGGCCATCAGCAGCTGCTCGGCCTTGCGGCGGCGGGTGTAGGGCACGACCAGGGCGCTGACGCCCTTCTTGCCGGCCCGGCCCGTACGGCCCGAACGGTGCAGCAGGGTGGCCTTGTTGACCGGCAGTTCGGCGTGGATGACCAGACCCAGGTCGGGCAGGTCCAGCCCCCGGGCGGCGACGTCGGTGGCGACGCAGACGCGGGCGTGGCCGTCGCGCAGGGCCTGCAGGGCGTCGGCGCGTTCCCGTTGGCTCAGCTCGCCCGACAGGCCCACCACGTCGAAGCCGCGCTCGCGCAGCTTGGCGTGCAGGGAGCGGACGCTTTCGCGGGTGTTGGCGAACACCAGGGCGCCGGGGCTTTCGAAATAGCGCAGCAGGTTGACGACCGCGTGCTCGACCTCGTTGGGGGCCACGCGCACGGCGCGGTATTCGATGTCGCGGTGCGGCTCGTTGCGGCCGATCGTGTCGATGCGGATGGCGTCGTTCTGGTAGCTCTTGGCCAGCTGCACGATGTCGCGCGCCAGGGTGGCCGAGAACAGCAGGGTGCGGCGTTCCTTGGGCGCGGCGTCCAGGATGAACTCCAGGTCCTCGCGGAAGCCCATGTCCAGCATCTCGTCGGCTTCGTCGAGGACGGCGACCTTCAGCTCCGACAGGTCCAGGTGGCCGCGCTCGATGTGGTCGCGCAGGCGGCCCGGGGTGCCGACGACGATGTGGGCGCCGTAGTTCAGGGCGCGCTGCTCGCGGCGGGCGTCCATGCCGCCCACGCAGTTGACGACCACGGCCTTGGCCTCGGCGTAGAGCCAGGTCAGTTCGCGGTTCACCTGGATGGCCAGTTCGCGGGTCGGGGCGATGACCAGGCACAGCGGCGCCGCGGCGCGCTCGAAGGTTTCGGCTTCGCCCAGCAGGGTGGGGGCGGCGGCCAGGCCGAAGGCGACGGTCTTGCCCGAGCCAGTCTGGGCGCTGACCAGCAGGTCGCGGTCGGCGGCGTCGGCGTCCAGCACGGCGGCCTGGACGGGGGTGGGCTCGGCGTAACCTTGAGCGGCGAGAGCCCGCTCAAGAGCGGGGTGGGAGGCGGGGAAGGGCATACGGGGTCCAGTTCGTTCAAGCGGACGGCGCACACACAAAAGCGCGCGGCCCGCACCACGACCAAATGACGACCCCCAAACGGACCGTGCTTCTTGGTCAATATCTTCAGAAAGTAGACCATTTTCGCCGGGATGCCGATGAGGCGCGACGAAAGGCGGTCAGATGGGCGGCCTAAGGAGGCCAAAACGGTCCGGAAAGCAAGGGCGCCGGGGAAAGAATGCTGCGATGCGGCGGAATGGTCGCGCCTGACCCGGGACGCAGAACGCAAAACGCCCGGAGCTCGGCTCCGGGCGCATCGCCGACACTTCCCCTCTTGGCGGGGGATGAAAGGCTCTAGCGGTTGCGCACGCCCGTGACGGTCAGCGAGGCTTGCGGGGAGTTCAGTTGCGACACGGCGCCGGCGACGGCTTCGCGGTGGCAGGCCGAGGCGGCCACGGCCTGCTTCACGTACGGGAAGCTGTGGGCGTCGGCGCCGCAGGCCTGGAGGGCGGCGGCGTCGATGCGGCGCATCATCCGCTGGGCGTCCTGCGGGTTGTTGAGGTTCAGCTTGGCCTTGGAGACCGGGATGCTGACGGTTTCGGTCTCGGCCTGGGCGGCGAAGCCGGGCGCGGCGCCGGCCAGCAGGAGCAGAGCGGCGGTCGAGGCGACGAGGGTCTTCATTTGACGTCTTCCCTGTTTCGGCGGCGTCTCGGGGCGCCGCTCGGATCGATCCCGCTCGAACCGCAAGAGGGACGGTTCGAAATCGAGTTCGAAACCCTGCATCTGCCTAGTTTGCGCGCGGGAAAAGCGAAAAAGGTCGACAAAACGGTCAAAAACCGAGCGATCGCGCATCATGAGCGCGCGAAATGTCGAATTCATTTGAGGACTTAGCGTCGCTTGATGGGCGCAAATCTGAAATGTCAGATTCTTTCATAGGTCGCCGTTTCCCTCCCCGCGAAGGGGGAGGGAGCGGGTACTAGAGGTCCAGGTCGTCGGCCGCGAACTCGGCGTTTTCCTGGATGAAGCGGAAGCGCAGCTCGGGCTTGCGGCCCATCAGGGTCTCGACCAGGGCCTCCACCGCTTCCTCGGAACGGGGAAGGGTGATCTTGGCCAGGGTGCGGACCTCGGGGTCCATGGTGGTCTCCTTCAACTGGGAGGCCATCATCTCGCCCAGGCCCTTGAAGCGGCCGATCTCGGGCTTCTTGCCCTTGAACATCGTGGCCAGCAGCTCTTCCTTGTGCTCGTCGTCGCGGGCGTAGGCGCTCTTGCCGCCATGGCTGATGCGGTAGAGCGGCGGCAGGGCCAGGAACAGGTGACCCTGGCGGATCAGGTCCGGCATGGTTCGGTAGAAGAAGGTGATCAGCAGCGAAGCGATGTGGGCGCCGTCGACGTCGGCGTCGGTCATGATGATGATCCGCTCGTAGCGCAGGTCCTCTTCCTTGTACCGATTGCCGCCCTGGGCCCCGAGGGCCAGCATCAGGTCCGACAGTTCCTTGTTCGCCGTGAACTTCTCGCCGCTGGCCGAGGCCACGTTGAGGATCTTGCCGCGCAGGGGCAGGATCGCCTGGTTCTTGCGGTTGCGGGCCTGCTTGGCCGAGCCGCCGGCCGAGTCGCCTTCGACGATGAACAGCTCGGCGCCGTCGACGGCGCCGGCGGCGCAGTCGGCCAGCTTGCCCGGCAGGCGCAGCTTGCGGGTCGCCGAGGCGCGCTGGACTTCCTTGTCCTTGCGGCGCTTCAGGCGCTCCTCGGCCCGCTCGATCACGAACTCCAGCAGGGCCTGGGCCGCCTTGGGCGAACCGGTCAGCCAGTGGTCGAACGGGTCGCGCAGAGCGTTCTCGACGAAGCGCTGGGCCTCGCTCGACGACAGCTTTTCCTTGGTCTGGCCCTGGAATTCCGGGTTCTTGATGAATACCGAGATCAGGGCGCCGGCCTGGGCGATGACGTCGTCGGCGGTGATGATCGTGGCGCGCTTCTCGCCCTTGAGCTCGGCGTAGGCCTTGAGGCCCCGGGTCAGGGCGGCGCGCAGGCCGCTCTCGTGGGTGCCGCCCTCGGGGGTGGGCACCGTGTTGCAGTACGACTGCATGAAGCCGTCGTGCTCGCCGAAGCCGCGCGGGGTCCAGGCGATGGCCCATTCGACCGCGCCGGCCTCGCCCTGGCGCTCGATACGCCCGGAGAAGCTGTCGGGCGTGACCATCTCCAGCCCCTTGGTGCGCTCGGCCAGGAAGTCGGCCAGGCCGTTGGGGAAGTGGAAGGTGGCCTCGGGCGGGGTCTGGTCGTGGATGCGCGAGGGATCGCAGGACCATTTGATCTGCACGCCGCGGAACAGATAGGCCTTGGAGCGGGCCATGCGGTACAGGCGCGCCGGCTTGAAGGCGCAGCCCTCGCCGAAGATTTGGTCGTCGGGCTTGAAGCGCACCTGGGTGCCGCGCTTCTTGCTGGGCTGGATCTTCTCGACCGGGCCCAGCGGCTTGCCGCGCGCGAAGCTCTGGCGGTGCTCGAAGCCGTCGCGCCAGACGGTGACCTCGACCAGTTCGGACAGGGCGTTGACGACGCTGGCGCCGACACCGTGCAGGCCGCCCGAGGTCTCGTAGGCCTTGCCGCTGAACTTACCGCCCGCGTGCAGGACGGTCATGATCACTTCCAGGGCCGATTTGCCCGGATGCTTGGGGTGCGGGTCCACGGGCATGCCGCGGCCGTCGTCGCGGACCGAGAGGAAGCCGTCCGCGTCCAGCTTGACCTCGATCGTCTTGGCGAAGCCGGCCACGGCCTCGTCCATCGAGTTGTCCAGCACTTCGGCGAACAGGTGGTGCAGGGCGCGCTCGTCGGTGCCGCCGATGTACATGCCCGGACGCATGCGCACGGGCTCCAGGCCTTCCAGCACCTCGATGGCGCTGGCGTCGTACGCGCCCGACGAGGGCGGGGCGGCATCCGACTTGGCCGAGGGGGGCGGCGGCGCGGCCGGACGCGGCGCGGGCTGCGGATGCGGTTCGCGGGCGGGGAACGGCGAGGCTGGCACGGGCGCCAGGGCGTCGTCGTCGAACAGCGAGAAGGAAGCGGGAGCGTCTTTGGAGGACATTACGGGAACATGCGTCGATTCGGCCGGAGCGCCCCGTATGGGCCGCGCCGGGCGCGAAGAAAAGAGGGGGACAGGTCGTGGGACGGGCGGATTTGCCCGCTCGGACGGACACATGGCAGGGTGGCGCGTTCCTCAGACGGTTTCAACCCAACCGGAGCGCCCGATGACCTGGAAGCCCCCAATACGTCCCATGGCCATCCTGCTGGCCTCGCTGAGCTTGCTGGCCTGCTCCAGCCCCGGTTCCGGCCCCGCGCAACCGACCCCGCCGACCAACGCCCGCACGCCGGTGGCCGAGGGCGGGATGTGCGGCGGCTTCGCGGGCTTCCAGTGCGCCGAAGGGCTGAGCTGCCAGATGCAGGCGGGGCAGTGCAAGACGGTGGCCGACGCCTCGGGCGTCTGCCGCAAGCCGCCGCAGATGTGCACGATGATCTACGCCCCTGTTTGCGGCTGCGACGGCAAGACCTACGCCAGCGCCTGCAACGCCGCCGCCAAGGGCGTCAGCGTCGCCTCCCAGGGCGAATGCAAGGCGGCCTAGGGCGCGCTCAAGGCAGACGACTGAGACCTGGCTTGTAGGACCAGGTCTCGACCTCGACGCGCCTGACCAGGGCGGCGGCGCGGGACGCGTCCGGCGTGGGGCCATAGGCGGCGGCGATCAGGCCGGCCAGGTCGGCGGGGCGGTTCGCCAGATCGGCCCAGCTCCGCCGGGGGACCAGCACCAGATAGCTCCCGACCTCGCCGCCGCCGGCCAGGCGGTACCAGGTCCATCCCAGGCGGCCCTTGCCCGCCCGCGCCGAGGCTAGCAGGGCGGCCTCGAAGGCGGCGACGTCGCCGGGCGCGACGCTCAGGTCGTAGGCGTCGAGTTCGGGCGTGGGGCGGCGGTCCTCCAGGCTGCAGACCGTGCTGGGCTCGGGCCACAGCGTGTAGGCCGAATAGGCGCGGGCCTTGGCGTAGGGAAGGACGCGGGCGGCCATGTCGGCGCCGTCGCCGGCCGGGTCGGGCCGCGTGTCCATGGCGGCGTACGGGATCCCGAACGTGCCGTCCACGAAAAGGCCGGTGCGGGGGCCGCTGGTCACGGACCAGCCGAACCAGGGCAGGGCGTCGTGGTGCGCGGCGTGCCAATCCAGGTGGGCGGCGTAGCCCGTCTCGAAGGCGGCCTGCTGTCCGCGGTCGATGTCGTAGGTGAACAGGAAGGCCGCCTGCTCGGTCTGGGCGCGGGCTGGGCCGCCCGCGAGTCCGGCGGCCAGGGCGATCACCGTCAGGGTCTGTTTCCAGGTCATCGTCGCCTCCTTGGGTGGAGCCCCAGCCCTAGTCGCGAACAACGATCGGCGATATTTCGAACGGATCGGGCCTTCGTTCTGGAAAACGAAACGATGCGACATGTCGATCTGCGCCGGGCGGCGGTGTTCCACGCGGTGGCGGCGGCCGGCGGGATCGCGGCCGCCAGTCCGCGTCTGGGCAAGTCGCCGCCGGCCATCCACCACGACCTTAAGGCCTTCGAGCGCGAGATGGGCCGGCCGCTGTTCGATCGGGTGGGGCGGCATCTGCGCCTGACCGCCGCCGGCCAGGCGCTGTTCGAGAGCGTCGGCCGCGCCCTGGACGAGGTGGAGCGCACCCGCGAGCGGCTGAGCCGGGCCGACCCGGCGCTGCGCCCCCTGCGCCTGGCCGTGGTCTCGGCCTTCGGACGCTATCGCCTGGCGCCGCGCCTCTATGCGGGCCTGCCGGTGGACCGGCCGATCGAGTTGGCGTTCGGCTCGCACGAGGCGGTGCTGTCGGCGGTGACGACCGGCGCCGTCGACCTGAGCGTCACCTATCGGCCGGTGACCGCCGCGCCGGTGCAGTCGGCGCCGATCGCCCGCGAGGAACTGGTGCTGGCCGCGCCCGTGGGGATGGAGGTCCCCGAGGACCTGGCGGGGCTCTCGCGCACGATCTTCGCCACCTATGACGAGTACGAGTTCGTCTTCGGCCACTGGTTCGAGACGGTGTTCGGCGCCCAGCCCGACGGCCTGCGGCGGCTGGACCATGCCGGCGAGATCGAGGAGGCGATGGAGAGCTGCGCGGCCGGTCGAGGGGCGATCGTCGCGCCGCTGGACCTGATCCGCTCGGCCTGCTGGCGCGATCGCGTGCGGATCGTCCGGCCGGCCGAACGGCCGCCGTGCTTCAACGCCCTGCACCTGCTGGGTCTTGGCGCGGCGTTGGGATCGGCGGATGCTGACACGATCCGGTCCATGCTCGCCGACAATGGCGAGGGGGAGGAACCATGATGACCGCACCCGGCGATATCGGACGACGCGACCTGCTGGCCGGCGGTCTGGCCTTGGCGGCGCTCGCCGGCCCTTCGCTCACCCAAGCCCAGGAGAACAAGGCGATGTACGGACTGATCGGCCAGATGAAGGCCGCGCCCGGCAAGCGGGACGAACTGGTCGCGATCCTGGCGGAGGACACCCAAGGCATGCCCGGCTGCCTCAGCTACATCGTGGCCAAGGACACCACGGACGCCGACGCCCTGTGGATCACCGAGGTCTGGACCGACAAGGACAGCCACGCCGCCTCGCTGAAGCTGCCCTCGGTCCAGGCCGCAATCGCCAAGGGCCGCCCGATCATCGCCGGCTTCGGCCACCGGTTCGAGACCGCGCCGGTCGGCGGCGTGGGACTGGGCGGCGTCTGAGCCGACGCCGCCCGCCCGCGATCACTTCTTCTTGCCGTCCGGCGTGTAGCTGTTCTCGTAGTCGTTCTGCTTGCTGTGCAGGGTCTGCAGGAAGGCCTGGTCGATCGAGCCGAAGGCCGGCACGGCCTTGGGATCGAGCGCCGTGATCAGCACCGACTCGCCCTTCTCGGACTTGTAGGTGAGCGAGGTGGCGGCGGTTTTGTCGGTGTCGCCGTCCTCCTTGATGATGAACATCACGCCCGTTCCATAGGGCACGGTGTAGGCCGACTTGGCCGCCACATTGGCCTTGAAGCCGAGCGGCAGGACATAGGGCGCGGCGTGCAGCATCGGCCCGCTGGCCGACGCGACGGTGGAGCCGTCCTTCAGCGCGACCTTGTTGAGGTCGAAGGTGAACGGCGCGGCGTTTTCGCCCTGGTTGACCACGCCGCGCAGCATGTAGACGTGCCACATGCCGTTGGCGTCGCCGCCGCTGACGTTCTCCAGGTTCCAGCTCTGCGCGTTGCCCAGGTGCTGGTAGGTGATCTGGACGATCTTTCCCTTATTTTCGCAGGCGCTGAGCGACAGGCAAGCGACAGCGATCGCCGCCAAGGCGGCGCGACGGGCGATTGTTATCATGTCGGATGGTCCTCGGGATCTTACTCAGACGAGCACTATCCAAAGGCGTAATCTATAGTAGAGCTTGATGCAAGCGGCCACCTCCGCGTGTGGCCTTGGGCCAAAGAAAAAGGCCCGCGGATCGCTCCGCGGGCCTCTTCCCTGGTCCTAAGCCCTGAGGCCTAGCACTTGTAGTACATGTCGAATTCGACCGGGTGCGGGTGCAGCGTCAGGCGCATCACCTCTTCCATCTTCAGCTCGATGTAGCTGTCGATGAAGTCGTCGTCCATGACGCCGCCGGCCTTCAGGAAGGCGCGGTCCTTGTCCAGGTTCTCCAGGGCTTCGCGCAGCGAGCCGCAGACTTCCGGGATCTTCTTCTGCTCGCGGGGCGGCAGGTCGTACAGGTTCTTGTCGGCGGCGGCGCCCGGATCGATCTTGTTGTTGATGCCGTCCAGGCCGGCCATCAGCAGGGCGACGAAGGTCAGGTACGGGTTGCCCATCGGGTCGGGGAAGCGAGCCTCGATGCGCTTGGCCTTCGGGCTGTCGACGTGCGGGATGCGGATCGAGGCCGAGCGGTTGCGCGAGCTGTAGGCCAGCTTCACCGGGGCTTCGTAGCCGGGCACCAGGCGCTTGTACGAGTTCGTCGTCGAGTTCGAGAACGCGTTGATCGCCTTGGCATGCTTGATGATGCCGCCGATGTACCACAGGCACATGTCCGACAGGCCGGCGTACTTGTCGCCGGCGAACAGCGGCTTGCCGTCCTGCCAGATCGACTGGTGCACGTGCATGCCCGAGCCGTTGTCGCCGAACATCGGCTTGGCCATGAAGGTGGCGGTCTTGCCGTAGGCGTGGGCCACGTTGTGGATCACGTACTTATACAGCTGCATCCGGTCGGCCATGGTGACCATGGTGTCGAACTTCAGGCCGAGCTCGTGCTGGGCGGGCGCCACTTCGTGGTGGTGCTTTTCCGGCTTCATGCCCAGCTCGCCCATGACGGCCAGCATTTCGCCGCGCAGGTCCTGAGCCGAGTCGATCGGGTTGACCGGGAAGTAGCCGCCCTTCGGACCCGGGCGGTGGCCCATGTTGCCTTCCGGATATTCCTTGGCCGAGTTGCCCGGCAGTTCGACGCTGTCGAACGAGTAGCCGGTGTTGTTCGACGCGGTGTTCCAGCGGACGTCGTCGAAGATGAAGAACTCGGCTTCCGGACCGAAGAACACGGTGTCGCCGATGCCCGACGACTTGACGTAGGCCAGGGCGTTCTTGGCGATCGAGCGCGGGTCGCGGTTGTAGGGGGTGCCCGTGTCAGGGTTCACCACGTCGCAGAACAGCGCCAGGGTGGTCTGCTGGTAGAACGGGTCGATGATCGCGCTGGTCAGGTCGGGACGCAGCTTCATGTCCGACTCGTTGATGGCCTTCCAGCCGGCGATCGACGAGCCGTCGAACATGGTGCCGTCGTTGAGGAAGTCGTCATCGACCAGATCGATGTCGAAGGTCACGTGCTGCAGCTTGCCGCGCACGTCGGTGAAACGGACGTCGACGTACTTGACGTCCTTTTCCTTGATCAGGTCCAGGATTTGCTTGGCGGTGCTCATCGTTATCCCCTTTGAGCGTTAAGCGGTTTCGGTCCGGGCCTAGACGGCGGACGGGCCGGTTTCTCCGGTGCGGATGCGGACGACTTCCGTGATCTCCGACACGAAAATCTTGCCGTCGCCGATGCGGCCCGTGCGGGCGGCGTTGGTGATGGCTTCGAGCGCGGCGTCCAACTGGCTGTCTTCGACCACGACTTCGACTTTGATCTTGGGGAGGAAGTCGACGACGTACTCGGCGCCGCGATAGAGCTCGGTGTGGCCCTTCTGGCGGCCGTAGCCCTTGGCTTCCAGCACGGTCATGCCCTGCACGCCCATGTCCTGAAGCGCCTCTTTGACCTCATCCAGCTTGAACGGCTTGATGACGGCTTCGATCTTTTTCATCAGACTTCTTTCACGCCCATACGGCGCGGGCGCCGCTGACTGAGCGGCACGGAGCACGCCGGCCTGTCGGCTCACAAGCGTGCTGACGCGCTTTATGGGCCGAGTTCTGTCGAGTTTGGCTCATTGATCATTATTTGTGCACGTAAAGCCTGAAACTTCATCAGTGCGTGTTTGGGCGCCCAAACCGCTCCGGGAGCGTCGATTGCGGATCGAGGATCGTCGAAACCGCCGTTTCTGGGACGAAGAACCGGTCCGAACGCGCATGGTGCGAGGCGGGAGGGCGTCGCGGGCGTTTCGGCGGAATGGCCAAAAATGCGTCGCCGATTCGAAAACTGCTGAAGATTGTGGCGGAATCCGCGACGGACGTGGCGGAGAAGTCGGGGTTGGTTTTTGCGCGTTCGCACGTTTCGACGGTGAAGCGCGCCCAGGCCGGCCGGGAAATCTTGGAACAACATCCGGCGTCACGGGCGCGACCGGGAAGATATTGCGAGGACGGGGAAGGCCATGAACCGCATTCGGATGATCCGCCACGGCCGTCCCGCCTCGACCTGGGGCGACAGCGATCCGGACCCGGGACTGGACCCCGCGGGCGCCGAGCAGGCGAGGGCGGTGGCCGGGCGCCTGCTGGCCTTGCCCGAGGGGGAGCGCCCGTCCCGGGTGGTCAGCTCGCCGCTGCGGCGTTGCCGCGAAACGGCCCAGCCGCTGGCCGACGCCCTGGGCGTGCCGGTCGAGATCGATCCCCGGGTCGGCGAGATCCCGACGCCGGCGGCCCTGGACGCCGAAGCGCGGCCCGGTTGGCTGCGCCAGGCCTTCCAGGGTCGATGGCGCGATATCCAGGGCGATCTGGACTATGTCGCCTGGACCCGGCAGGTGGCCGAGGGCGTGGCCTCGCATCCCGGCGCGGCGGTGTTCAGCCATTTCGTGGCCCTGAACGCGGCGGTGTCGGTGGCGACGGGCGACGAGGCGGTGGCGGCGTTCCGGCCCGACCACGTGTCGGTCACGGTGTTCGATGTGGTCGACGGCGCGTTGATCCTGGTCGAAAAGGGCCAAGAGGCCTCCACCCAGGTGCTGTAGAGTTGGAGAGAGGAGCCGCCGTGCCGCGCGAGATCATGACCGTCGCCGAGATGACCGCGGCGGACCGCGCGGCCGCCGAGGCCGGAACCCCGACCGCCGTGCTGATGGAGCGCGCCGGCCGCGCCGTGGCCGAGGTCGTCCGCGAACGCTACGCCCGCTGTGCCACGGTGGTGTGGTGCGGACCGGGCGACAACGGCGGCGACGGCTATGTGATCGCCCGGCATCTGAAGCGTCGAGGCTGGCCGGTGCGGGTCGAGGCGCTGGCGCCGCCGGCCAGTCCCGCCGCCCAGTGGGCCGCCGCCCGCTGGAAGGGCGAGGTCGGTCCGCTGGTTTCGGAGCCCGGCTCGTCGGCGCTCTATATCGATTGCCTGTTCGGGGCGGGCCTGTCGCGACCGCTCGAGGGTGAGGCCGACCGCCTGGCGCGGGTCATGCCGGGCGCGGCGCGGATCGTCGCCGTCGATGTTCCCAGCGGGATCCTGGGCGACACCGGGCTTCCCCTGGGCGAGCGGGCCGTGAAGGCCGAGCTGACCGTCACCTTCCACCGGCGCAAGCCCGCGCACGTCCTGGCGCAGGGGCGGGCCGCGTGCGGCGAGGTGGTGGTGGCCGATATCGGCCTGGAGGAGATCGGCGAGGGGCGTCTGCTCGAGAACGAGCCCGGCCTCTGGGCCGAGCGCTTCCCGTGGCCGGCGGTCGACGCCCACAAGCACGCGCGCGGACGGATGATGGCGGTCAGCGGCGAGGCCTGGAACACCGGCGCGGCCCGGCTGGCGGCGCGCGGGGCCCTGCGGATCGGGGCCGGGGTGGTGACCGTGCTGTCGCCGCCCAACGCCCTGGCCGTCAACGCCGCCCACCTGGAAGCGATCATGCTGGCCCCGTTCGAGAGCGAATACGACCTGCAGACCCGCGCGGCGAATGCGGACGCCGTGGTGATCGGACCCGCGGCCGGGGTGGGGGAGGCGACCATGCGGCACGTCTTCGCCCTGGCCCGCAACGGCGCGGCCCTGGTCGTCGACGCCGACGCCCTGACCAGCTTCGCCGAGGACCCCGCCGCCCTGTTCTCGGCCCTGGACCGCGACGACGTGCTGACCCCGCATCCCGGCGAGTTCGAGCGGGTCTTTCCCGGGCTGCTGGCGGCCTCGCCCGAGCGCATCGCGGCGGCGCGGGAGGCCGCGCGGCGGGCCGGGGCGGTGGTCCTGCTGAAGGGACCGGACACGGTGGTCGCCGCGCCCGACGGCCGGGCGGCGGTCGGCCTGAACGGCGCGCCCTGGCTGGCGACGGCCGGCGCGGGCGACGTGCTGGCCGGGTTCATCGCCGGCCTGATCGCCCAGGGCATGGAGAGTTTCGAGGCGGCGTGCGCGGCAGCCTGGATCCACGCCGAAGCGGGCGCGGCGTATGGGCCGGGCCTGATCGCCGAGGACCTGCCGGACCTATCGACCGCCGTGTTGCGCAGGCTGTGGAAGGCGCGAGCGCGCGCTTAGTGGTCGCGCCGGACCAGGACGACCTGGGTGCGGACGCCCTCGTCGAACAGGGTGTGGCTGATGGCCAGCGCCGTCTGGAAGGTGCGCTCCTCGACGGTGTCGATGAAGAGCACGCGCGATTCGTGCTTCACGGTCCAGCCTTTTTCATCTTGGACGACTTCGATGGTTTCCATGACGCGCTCACCCGGGGACGGACTGAGACGCAAACCCATCCGGGGCGAGATCGTTCCGCGCCGACTATCTTGGTTTTCAGGGGGAAACACCGGCCCGGGCGTCAGTCGGGGGGGCATGGCCCGGGCCGGCGTAAATCCGGGGCGTTCTTGAACAGCCGCGGACATCTGCATAACCGGCCGGCCTCTTCTTTGTTCCCGGTGTTCCGAAGAAATTTTCGCGCTTCGCGGATGCGCCGCCGGAAGGTCGCTGAAGGGGCGAGTCGGCGGTCGCGATCGCCTGGCGACTTGCCAAGCCGGCCGGGCATGTCTAACCCGCTGCGGCGCATCGTGCGGATGTGGCGAAACTGGTAGACGCACCAGATTTAGGTTCTGGCGCTGAGAGGCGTGGAGGTTCGAGTCCTCTCATCCGCACCACGCCGTCGGGCCTCGCGCCCGGCGGACGCGCCGCTTTATCGGGTCAATGGCCCGTGAGAGTGCACCAATGCCCTTGGATGGTCGCGAAACGCGTGACATAAGGGCGCTCTTTCGCCGCCCCGGTGACGTGGGCGGCTTTGATGTTTTGACCCCTGGGGCGGACGACGGGCGCGGGCGCCCGAAGAGCCGAGAAGCTAAGAATGTCGATGCAGATCGTTGAAAAGTCGGGCGAAGGCCTCAGCCGCGTTTATGGCGTGACGGTGCCCGCGAGTGAACTCGCCACGCGTCTCGAGGCCCGTATCGCCGAAGTCGCGCCCCAGATGAACGTCAAGGGCTTCCGTCCCGGCAAGGTGCCGACCGCCCACGTTCGCCGCCTGTACGGCAAGGCCCTGATGGGCGAAGTCATCGAGGCGACGCTGAACGAAGGGACCCAGAAGGTCCTGGAAGACAACAAGCTGCGCCCCGCCGGCCAGCCGGACCTGAAGCCGTCGTCCGACATGGACAAGGTGCTCGCCGGCGGCGAGGACCTGGCCTTCGAACTGGCCGTCGAGGTGATGCCGGAATTCGAACCGATCGACCCCGCCTCGATCGAGCTGACCAAGCCGGTCTACAAGGTCTCGGACGCCGAAGTCGGCGAGGCCCTGGCCGATCTGGCCAAGCAGGCCCGCACCTACGCGCCGCGCACGGGCAAGTCCCTGAAGGCCAAGGACGGCGACCAGCTGCTGATCGACTTCGTCGGCACCATCGACGGCGTGGCCTTCGACGGCGGCACCGCCAACGACGCCGAGCTGACGCTGGGTTCGGGCCAGTTCATCCCGGGCTTCGAAGACCAGCTGGTCGGCGCCAAGCCGGATGACGTCGTCACCGTGAAGGTGACCTTCCCGGCCGACTACCAAGCCGCCAATCTGGCCGGCAAGGACGCCGAGTTCGCCACCACCGTCAAGGAAGTGCGCGCCCCGGTCGACGCCGAGCCGGACGACGAGCTGGCCAAGCGCCTGGGCCTGTCGGACCTGCAGGCCCTGAAGGACCTGCTCAAGTCGAACCTGGAAGGCCGCTACGCCAACAGCTCGCGCTTCAAGCTGAAGCGCGCCCTGCTGGACATCCTGGACAGCAAGCACGACTTCGCCCTGCCGCCGCGCATGGTCGACGCCGAGTTCGCCGGCATCTGGCAACAGGTCCAGGCCGACAAGTCGCAAGGCGGCCTGCCGCCCGAGGACGAAGGCAAGACCGAGGACCAGTTGAAGGACGAGTACAAGAAGATCGCCGAGCGCCGCGTGCGCCTGGGTCTGGTGCTCGCCGAGATCGGCCGCAAGAACGACGTGGCCGTCACCGAGCAGGAACTGGCCGACGCCATGATGCGCGAAGCCCGCCAGTACGGCCCGCAGGCCCAGCAGGTGTTCGACATGTATCGCCAGCGCGCCGACCTGCAGGCCGCCCTGCGCGCCCCGATCTATGAAGACAAGGTCGTCGACCTGATCTTCGGCAAGGCCAAGATCGAGGAAAAGGAAGTCTCCAAGGAAGAGCTCCTGGAAGAAGACGATCTGCCGGAAGGCTACGGCGGCTAAGACCTCCGTCACCCGACGCGAAGAGGGCGCGGTCCGCGAGGGCCGCGCCCTTTTTCGTGGCGGAAGCTTCGCCCCGGCTCCTTGCAACCTGTTAAGGGCCACGCGATATGCGTTGACGACGGCGCGCGGGGCCGATTCGTGCTCGCGCCGCCCAGACACGATTAAAAAGGGCGATCCCTATGTATGATCCGATGGCGACGGCGATGAACCTCGTGCCGATGGTGGTCGAACAGACCAGCCGCGGCGAGCGGGCGTTCGACATCTTCTCCCGTCTGTTGAAAGAGCGGATCATCTTCCTGACCGGTCCCGTCGAAGACGGGATGGCCAGCCTGATCTGCGCCCAGCTGCTCTTCCTGGAGTCCGAGAACCCCAAGAAGGAAATCGCCATGTACATCAACTCGCCGGGCGGCGTGGTGACCGCGGGTCTCGCGATCTACGACACCATGCAGTACATCAAGAGCCCGGTGTCGACGGTGTGCATGGGCATGGCCGCCTCGATGGGCAGCCTGCTGCTCTGCGCCGGCGCTCCCGGCCAGCGCATCGCCCTGCCGAACGCCCGCATCATGGTCCACCAGCCGTCGGGCGGCTTCCGCGGCCAGGCCTCGGACATCATGCGTCACGCCGAGGACATCGCGAAGACCAAGCGCCGCCTGAACGAGATCTACGTCAAGCACTGCGGCCGCACCTATGACGAGGTCGAGCGCGACCTGGACCGCGACAACTTCATGAGCGCCGAGGAAGCCAAGGCCTGGGGCCTGATCGACCACATCAACGAGAACCGCGACGCCTCGGACGAGAAGGCCTAGGCCTCTCTCAGTCCTTGAAGCTTTGGAAAAGCCGTCGGCCGCGAGGTCGGCGGCTTTTTCATTTCGGATAACTTTGGTTTGTCTTCCGGCCGCGGCGCATGTGAAATGCGGACCTTAGGGGGAGTTCAAGCCATGGCCTTCAAGTTCAGCCGCGTGGCGGCGTTCGGTCTGTCGGGCGCGGTGCTGGCGCTGGCCGCCTCGGCCCACGCGCAATGCGATCCGGTGGTTTGCGCCAATCCGTACTCCTCGCAGAACATGCCGGCCACCCTGGCGCCGCGAACCTTCACGACGCTGGAGGCCGCCAAGGGCTATTGCCGCTCGGAGCCGATCGTCTGGCGGGCGAACGCCGGCGGGAAGATCTACGCCGCCAAGGCCAAGGGCTACGGCACGATCAAGCCGGGCTTCTACATGTGCCGCTCGCACGCCCAGACCGTGGCGCGGATCGACGCCGCGGCGGGGCGCAAGCCGCGCTAGAATGCAACGCCCCTAGCTCCACCGGTCTTTTGTTTCTGACGCAGGCGGCCGATCCGCCTTCGACAGTCTCGGAGTCCGGAATGCCGCTGGGCAAGTTCGCCGCCCCGATCCTGGCTGTTTCCCTGGCGCTGGGCGGCTGCACCAGCCTGGGCGTCCGGCAGGTCGGGGTGGATCGCGTCGACTATGTCGACAAGCTGCGCGACAGCGAAAAGCAGCAGCTGCTCTCCAACATCGTGGCCATCCGGTACGGCGACGCCCCGCTGTTCCTGAACGTGACCTCGGTCATCAGCCAGTACACCCGTGAGGCCTCGGCTCACGTGGGCGCGACCCTGGATCCCGCCTCGGACTCCGACGGCGGCTCGGCGGGCGGCGAGGTGCTGCTGCGCGAGACGCCCACCGTCACCTACACCCCGGTCACGGGCTCGCGGTTCGCGCGCAGCATGCTGGCGCCGATGCCGCCGGCTTCGTTGCTGGCGATGATGGAGGCGGGGTGGGCCTCCGACGACCTGCTGAACGTCGGCGTCCGCTCGATCAACGGCGTGACCAACGCCAGCCACGCCGATCTCTTCCAGCAGAAGGTCGATCCGAAGTTCACCGAGGTCGCGGGCGCCTTCCGCCGCCTGCAGCGGAGCGGGGCCATCTCCGTGCGGCTGAAGGAGCGCGACAAGACCTATTCGGGCAGCGCCATGGTCGGGGTCGACATCAGCGACGTCGACCGAGCGGACCTGGCCCTGCTGAAGCAGGCGCTGGGCCTGCGGTTCGACGGCGGCGAAAGCACGGTCGTCTTCGCCAAGGTCGGCGGCGAGAACGAGCTGGCCCTGGCCACCCGCTCGATGTTCGAGATCCTCAGTGAACTCGCGCTGGGCGTGGAGATCGGCGAGAGCGCGGCTCCGCGCGCCGACGCGTTGATCCGCGTGCACAGCGGCCCCAAGGCGCCGGCCGACGCCTACGCCTCCGTGCGCTATCGCGGGCGGTGGTTCTGGATCGACGGGGCGGACGAACACTCGCGCCGGATTTTCCTGCTGACGCAGATGCTGCTGTTCCTCAATGACGAGGAGGGCGCGACCCACGCGCCCTTGCTGACGATCCCGGCGGGCTAGCCCGGCTTGCCCCGGAAGATGCGGTAGCCCTTCTCGTGGGCGATCGCCAGCATCTCGCGGTCGCCGGAGGTGTCGCCATAGGCGGCGGCCAGCGACAAATCGTCGCCGAAGACCTCCTTCAGGCGAACCACCTTCTCGGGGCCCCGGCAGTTGGCGCCGAGCAGGGGACCTAGCACCTTGTCGTCGGTGCTGATCATCAGTTTCGACCCGATCAGGACGTCGGCGCCCAGGCCGCGGGCGAACGGGGCCACCACCACGTCGGGCGAGGCGGTGACGATCACCAGCTTGGCGCCCTTGGTCCGCCAGCGCCGCCAGACGGCCAGTGCGTCGGGGCGGAACAGCTTGGGCGCCTCGGACTGGGCGAAGGCGCGGGCCTCCTTCTCCAGCTGCTCCAGGGGCACGCCGCGCAGGAATTCCCGGACTGCGGCGGCCTTGATCTTGCCCCGGTTGCGGTCGAACACGTAGCCGACGGCGGCGGGGAACAGCCGCACCATGCCCATGAAATGCCGCGCGGGGCTGACCCGCCACTTCAGGAAGGCCGTGAAGCTGTCGCGAACCGTCAGGGTGCCGTCGAAATCGAAAGCGACCAGGGGAGGGCCCTCGTGCAGATCCCCCGTCATCGGCGTCGAGGCCGAAAGGCCCTTGGCCATCAGTGAACGTTTCGCCATTCGTCTCCGCGCTCACGCGCCCCGCAACCGAGCCCGTCTTGCATCACGATTCCGCTTCCACCGCTAAGCTCTTCGCGGATTCAGGGGCGCTCGCGCCAGAGCGTCGCGCGGAGCGAACCGCCGCCGTCTTGCGTTGAGGGTCTGGAACGCCATCTTAGAGAAGAATTCCATGAAACCGTATGCATCATCCACGAACTTGGGGGCTGTAAATCGGCTCCAAGGCTTGTGCCGTGCGTCCGGATCGGGGAATGTCAAGGATTAGACAACTCCCGGCGGATATCCTGCTACTTCGGTGGCGGGTTAGGCGCTAAGGAGTCGGTGGTTTCGGCTTCGGCCTGGACCGCCCTAGCGTGAGAAGCGACCATGACGAAAGCCGCGAGCGGCGATACCAAGAGCACCCTGTACTGTTCTTTCTGCGGAAAGAGCCAACACGAGGTGCGCAAGCTCATCGCCGGCCCGACGGTGTTCATCTGTGATGAATGCGTCGAACTCTGCATGGATATCATCCGTGAAGAGCACAAGATCGCCTTCGTGAAGTCCAAGGACGGCGTTCCGACGCCGCGCGAGATCTGCGAAGTCCTGGACGATTACGTGATCGGGCAGAACCACGCCAAGAAGGTCTTGGCCGTGGCGGTGCACAATCACTACAAGCGCCTCAACCACGCCTCGAAGAACAACGACGTCGAGCTGGCCAAGTCGAACATCCTGCTGGTCGGTCCGACCGGTACGGGTAAGACCCTGCTGGCCCAGACCCTGGCTCGAATCATCGACGTGCCGTTCACGATGGCCGACGCCACGACGCTGACCGAAGCCGGTTACGTCGGCGAGGACGTCGAGAATATCGTGCTGAAGCTGCTGCAAGCCGCCGACTACAACGTCGAGCGCGCCCAGCGCGGCATCGTCTACATCGACGAAATCGACAAGATCAGCCGCAAGTCCGACAATCCGTCGATCACCCGCGACGTGTCGGGCGAGGGCGTGCAGCAGGCCCTGCTGAAGATCATGGAAGGCACCGTCGCCTCCGTGCCGCCGCAGGGCGGGCGCAAGCATCCGCAGCAGGAGTTCCTGCAGGTCGACACCACCAACATCCTGTTCATCTGCGGCGGCGCCTTCGCCGGCCTGGAGCGCATCATCTCGGCGCGCGGCCAGGCCAAGTCGATCGGCTTCGGCGCGAAGGTGGCGGATCCGGAGGAGCGTCGCACGGGCGAGATCCTGCGCGGCGTCGAGCCCGACGACCTGCAGCGCTTCGGCCTGATCCCGGAATTCATCGGCCGTCTGCCGGTGATCGCCACCCTGGAGGACCTCGACGAGGCCGCCCTGGTGAAGATCCTGACCGAGCCGAAGAACGCCTTCGTCAAGCAGTACCAGCGCCTGTTCGAGATGGAGAACATCGGCCTGACCTTCACCGACGACGCCCTGCACGGCGTCGCCAAGAAGGCCATCGCCCGCAAGACCGGCGCGCGCGGCCTGCGCTCGATCATGGAAGGCATCCTGCTGGAGACCATGTTCGAGCTGCCCAACTACGAGGGCGTCGAGGAAGTGGTGGTCAACGCCGAGATCGTCGAAGGCCGGGCCCAGCCGCTGCTGATCTACGCCGAGAAGAAGGGCGGGGCCGCTTCCGCCTAGGCCTTTCGGCGAAGCTCGCCAAATCGGGCGCGTCCGGCCTCGCCGGGCGCGCCCTTTTCGTCACAGTGGACCTTCGCGCGTCGTGACGCTTGGCGCCCGGCGCGTCCGAAAAAATCCGGGCGGCGGCAGGACTTAGGCGTCCCGGCTCACGCGGCAGCACGGATCATGCATGGTGGAGCAGGGCGGGGGGCATGGGCGTTGCACCTTGACCGCTGGTCCGCGACCCGTCGCCGCTACCGGGCGAGTGCGCTTGAACCGTGTTGCAAAAGGTCCACATAAATAACGAACATCCGCTCAGTCCCGAGCGGACGGGCCGTACGACTCAGGCGCATCGTCTGGGTGACGGCGGCCCGCGTGGCCGAGCGCGAGTGCAACGCGCCGGCCAGGAGTAGAAAGCATCATGTCTGAGATTCGTACGCTTCCTGTGCTGCCCCTGCGGGATATCGTTGTGTTCCCGCACATGGTGGTCCCGTTGTTCGTCGGGCGTGACAAGTCCGTTCGCGCCCTCGAAGAGGTGATGCGCGGCGGCAAGGAGATCCTTCTGGTCACCCAGAAGAACTCGGCCGACGACGATCCGGCCCCCGCCGACATCTACGACGTCGGCGTCCTCGCCACCGTCCTGCAACTGCTGAAGCTGCCCGACGGCACCGTGAAGGTGCTGGTCGAGGGCAAGGGCCGCGCGGCCGTCGTGCGCTTCACCGACCAGGAGGCCTATTACGAGGCCCAGGTCGGCGAGGTGAACGAGGACCAGGGCGTCGGCCCCGAGGCCGAGGCGCTGTCGCGCGCGGTCGTCGAGCAGTTCGAGAACTACGTCAAACTGAACAAGAAGGTGCCGCCCGAGGCCCTGGCCTCGATCCCGCAGATCGCCGAGCCGGGCAAGCTGGCCGACAGCATCTCGGCCCACCTGTCGGTCAAGATCGGCGACAAGCAGCACCTGCTGGAAATCTTCGACGTCGTGAAGCGCCTGGAGAAGGTCTTCGCCCTGATGGAGGGCGAGATCTCGGTGCTGCAGGTCGAGAAGAAGATCCGCTCGCGCGTGAAGCGCCAGATGGAGAAGACCCAGCGCGAGTACTATCTGAACGAGCAGATGAAGGCGATCCAGCGCGAGCTGGGCGACCCCGACGATCAGCGCGACGAGCTGATCGAGCTCGAAAAGCGCATCAAGAAGACCAAGCTTTCCAAGGAAGCCCGCGCCAAGGCCGAGGGCGAACTGAAGAAGCTGCGCAACATGAGCCCGATGTCGGCCGAAAGCACCGTGGTCCGGAACTATCTGGACTGGATGCTGTCGATCCCGTGGGGCAAGGCCAAGACCAAGAAGATCGACCTGGTCGAGGCCGAGGCGATCCTCGAGGAGGACCACTACGGCCTGGAGAAGGTCAAGGAGCGCATCCTTGAATACCTGGCCGTCCAGGCGCGCACCAACTCGCTGAAGGGCCCGATCCTGTGCCTGGTCGGTCCTCCGGGCGTCGGCAAGACCTCGCTGGGCCGCTCGCTGGCCAAGGCGACCGGTCGCGAGTTCGCCCGCATCTCGCTGGGCGGCGTGCGCGACGAGGCCGAGATCCGCGGTCACCGCCGGACCTACATCGGCTCGATGCCCGGCAAGATCATCCAGACCATGAAGAAGGCGAAGACCACCAACGCCTTCGTCCTGCTGGACGAGATCGACAAGATGGGCAGCGACTATCGCGGCGACCCGTCCTCGGCCCTGCTGGAAGTGCTGGACCCGGCTCAGAACGGGACCTTCGGCGACCACTACCTGGAGGTCGACTACGACCTGTCGCAGGTGATGTTCGTCACCACGGCCAACAGCCTCAACATGCCCCAGCCCCTGCTGGACCGCATGGAGATCATCCGCATCCCCGGTTACACCGAGGACGAGAAGGTCGAGATCGCCAAGCGTCACGTCCTGCCCAAGCAGATGAAGGACCACGGCCTGAAGCCGTCGGAATTCGTCGTGCCGGAAAAGGCCATCCGCGACCTGATCCGCTACTACACCCGGGAAGCCGGCGTGCGGTCGCTGGAGCGGGAACTGGGCGCCCTGGCCCGCAAGACGGTCCGTGACCTGGCGCGCGAGAAGCTCACCTCGATCACGATCGACGACGAGCGTCTGGCCAAGTACGCCGGCGTGCGGAAGTACCGTTACGGCGAGACCGACGAAGTAGACCAGGTCGGCATCGTCACCGGTCTGGCCTGGACGGAGTTCGGCGGCGACATCCTGACCATCGAAGCCGTGAAGATGCCGGGCAAGGGCCGCATGACGGTCACCGGCAACCTCAAGGAAGTGATGAAGGAGTCGATCTCGGCGGCCCACAGCTATGTCCGCTCGCGGGCCCTGCAGTTCGGCGTCAAGCCGCCGGTGTTCGAGAAGACCGACGTCCACGTGCACGTGCCTGACGGCGCGACGCCCAAGGACGGTCCGTCGGCCGGCGCCGCCATGGTCACCGCCATGGTCTCGGTGCTGACCGGCATCCCGATCCGCAAGGACATCGCCATGACCGGCGAGATCACCCTGCGGGGCCGGGTCACCGCGATCGGCGGCCTGAAGGAGAAGCTGCTGGCCGCCCTGCGCTCCGGCGTTAAGACGGTCCTGATCCCTCAGGAGAACGAGAAGGACCTGGCCGACGTCCCGCAAAGCGTGAAGGACGGACTGGAAATCATCCCGGTCTCCACGGCCGACGAAGTGCTGAAGCATGCCCTCACGGGGCCGCTGACGCCGATCGAGTGGAGTGAAGAGGATGAGCCGATTGCTGCAACTGCGAAGGTCGACGACGGCGACAGTGACGCTGTTCTGACCCACTAAGAGTAACTTATTGGTGATAACTTAGGCGGCGCGGAGATTTTCCGCGCCGCCTTTGTTTGACGGGCCGTCTGAACCCCGCATACTCCCGGTCGAGCGAAGCGGCGTGAGCTGAAGCCGGCGCCGCCGCTTTCATGCTGGGAGAAGAACATGACCACAAAGGCCGAACTCGTCACGGCGATCGCCGAAAAGGCGGGCATCAACAAGAACCAGGCTAAGGACGCTCTCGAGGCTTTCATCGACGCCGTCACCAGTTCGCTGAAATCGGGCCAGGACGTGCGTCTGGTCGGCTTCGGCACCTTCAAGGCCGTCTCCCGCGCCGCGGGCACCGCGCGCAACCCGCGCACCGGCGAGACCGTGAACCGTCCGGCGTCGAAGACCGCCCGGTTCCAGGTCGGCGAAGGTCTGAAGACGACGCTGAACGGCTGATCCAGTACAGGATTTGGAAGGGCGGGACGCCCGACGGCGTCCCGCCTTTTTCTATGTAGGACTTTCCTGGGCGGACGGGGTATCTCCCACATCCTCGTCCGTCTTGGCCTCGTCCGCCTCGAACGGACCTGAACAGGCTTAGGTCCGATTGGCCTTGGGGCGGTTAGCTCAGCGGTAGAGCGTCTCGTTTACACCGAGAGGGTCGGGGGTTCGATCCCCTCACCGCCCACCAAGACCGGGACCCGGTCGGCGATGGACATTCGCCGTCGACGCCCGCACTGATCGGCCATGGCCGACGAACCCGCCGACATCACCATCACGCGCCTAACCTGGATCGACCAGGTCCTCGATGCGGTCGAGACGCCGCGCGGGCGCCTGCGGATCACCTTGGGCCTGGGCTCGGGCCTGGCGCGGCGCGCGGGCGATCCGCCGGGCGTGGTGTGGGCGATCGGGGATCGCGGCCCCAACCTCAAGATCGGTCCCGCGGTCGACGACCATGGCCTGGCGCATCTGTCGGGCCTGGCCGGGCGGGAGGGCGCCAAGATCATGCCGAGCCCGGCGATCGGTCCGATGCTGGTCCAGCTGCGCGTCGAGGGCGACACGGTCGCCTGCCTCCAGGTCCTGCCGTTGCGCGACGCGACGGGCGCGGCCTTCGACGGGCTTCCGGGCCCCGGCGGGGACGTGGCGGCGATGGAGCCGGCCTTCGACCTGTCGGGCGCCCCGCTGGGCCACAGCCTGGCCGGCGCCGACACCGAAGGGGTCGTGGCCCTGGCCGACGGGACGTTCCGGGTGGCCGACGAATACGGGCCCTCGATCCTGGTCGTGGCGGCCGACGGCGTGGTCCAGGCGCGCTGGGTTCCGGAAGGCGAGGGGGCGGCCCTGGCGGGCGCGGCCTATCGCGTCGAGGCCGTGCTGCCGCCCCTGTCCGCGCGCCGTCGCCTGAACCGCGGCTTCGAGGCCGTCGCCCTGTCGCCCGACGAGACGCGGTTGCACGTGATCCTGCAAAGCCCGCTGGCGCCGGAGGACGAGACCGACGACGAAGGGTGGGGACGCGCCCGGCTCTGGACGCTGGACGCCCGGACAGGCGCGCCGCTGGCTGAGCATTTCTATCCGTTCGACGCGCCGGAGACCTTCCGTCGCGACGCCCTGGCCGAGCCGGTGGGACCCGACGACCTGAAGATCTCCGAGGCCGTGTCGCTGGGCGGCGACCAGCTGTTGGTGCTCGAGCGGATTTCGCGGACGTCCAAGCTCTATCGCGTGACCCTGGACGCGCCCGTGCTGACCAAGACCCTGGTGTTGTCGACCGACGATTGGCCCGAGATCGACGCCGATCTGGAGGGCATGGCGTTGCTTTCGGATCGCGACCTGCTGCTCAGCACCGACAACGATTTCGGCGTCGAGGGGCGGGAGACGGCCTTCTATCGCGTGACGTTCGCCGCGCCGCTTGCCGGCGGCGAGCCGGTCTAGGTACGGCGGATGGCGGAAATCTTGGATCGGCGGGCGTTGAACCGGGCGTTGCTGGCGCGGCAGCATCTTCTGGCGCGCGCCGACCTCTCGGCGCCCGAGGCGCTGAACCGGTTGATCGCCCTCCAGGCCCAAGCCGCCCCCGCACCCTATTTCGCCCTGTGGACCCGTTTGAAGACCTTCGCGCCCCAGGACCTGTCGGCCCGGCTGGAGGATCTTTACGTCGCGCGGGGGACCCTGATGCGCGGAACCTTGCACGTGGCGATGGCGGCCGACTTCGCGGCGATCCGTCCCCTGATCCAGCGCGGCCTCGACCGGGTCCTGACCGAGGGAAGCGTCCATGGCCGCGCCCTGGCGGGGCTGGAGCCGGACGAGATCGCCTCGGCCGCGCGGGACCTGTTGCGCCAGGGCGCGCTCACCGCGACCGAGCTTCGCGACGCCCTGGCCGAGCACTGGCCCGGGCGCGATCCCCAGGCCTTGGCCATGGCGGCCCGCGTCCGCCTGCCGATGCTGCAGCTGCCGCCGCGCGGCCTATGGGGACGAAGCGGCCAGCCGACCCTCGCGGCGATGGCGGACCGCCTCGCCACGCCCAAGCCAGGCCTGGACCTGCCCGAGCTGGTGCGGCGCTATCTGGCGGCGTTCGGCCCGGCCACGGTCGCCGACGCCCAGATCTGGCTGGGGCTCACCCGCCTGGCGCCGGTCTTCGATGCGCTCCGGCCGTCGCTGGCGGTCTTCCGGGGCGAAGACGACGCGGAGCTGTTCGACCTGCCCGAGGCCGAGCGGCCGCCGGGCGACGCCGAGGCGCCGGTCCGGTTCCTGGGCGAGTTCGACAACGTGCTGCTGGGCCACGACGACCGGTCGCGGATCATGTCGTCCGAGCACAAGCGCCGGCTCTACACGGTCAACGGCGTCGTGCGGGCAACCGTGCTGGTCGACGGCGTCACGGCGGGGCGCTGGCGCATCGAGGACGGCAAGGCGTCGTCGACCCTGCACGTGGAGCTGTTCGACAAGGTCGCCAAGCCTGTCGCCAAAGCCTTGGCGGAAGAGGGCGAGCGCCTGCTGGCCTTCGGCGCGAAGCACGACGGCGGCGAGGTGCGGATCGCGGTGGCCGAGGCCTAGGGCGCGAGGCCTTCCAGCACGGCCGCCGCGTCGCGGGCGGCTTCGTCGGCGCGGATGGCCGCGCCCAGGGTCTGGGCGGCGGTTCGGAACGCCGGCTCGTCTAGCACGCGGCGCACGGCCGCGGCGATGGCGTCGGAGTCCGCGTCGGCCGGCAGGGTCAGGCCGGCGCCGCGATGGACGACCCGGGCGGCGTTGTCGTTCTGGTCGCGCCCCATCGGCAGGCACAGCAGAGGTACGCCCGCCATCAGCGGCCGCAGGGCCGAGCCGTGGCCGGCATGGGTGACGAACAGGGCGGCGTCCTCCAGCAGGGCGCCGTGCGGGGCGCTACGGACGACGGCGACGTTGGCGGGGGCCTCGAACTCGGCGGGATCGATCGTCGGCCCCGTGGTGACCACGCCGCGCACCGGCAGTTGACCCAGGGCGGCGATGATCGCCCGCAGCACCGGCTCCTGCGCCTGGTAGAGGCTGGAGAACGACACCAAGACCAGCGGCGCGTCACCGGGCGGCGGTACGAGCGGCTGGACCCAGGCCGGATCGGCCAGATAGGGACCGACATGGGCAAAGGGGGCGGGCAGGGGCTCCGGCGCGAAGTCGAAGGCCTTGCTGGTGGCCAGCAGGATCGCCCGGGCGCCGTCGAGCTGGGCGAACAGGTCGTCCAGCGGCGCCAGGCCCAGGGCGGCGCGGGCGGTGTTCAGGTCGGGCAGGCCGGCCTGGAAGAAGGTCCGGCTCATCTGGCCGACCATGGCGTGCATGCCGCGTTCCTCGTCGTTGGCGGCGGGAAGCATGCCGGCCCCGAACGGCGGCGCGCCGGGCATCGTCGGCAGCGACCAGACATTGGCGGCCAGGAGGGCCAGCGGCAGGCCTCGGGCCTCCGCCGCGGCCATCGGGCCCAGCAGCAGCTCCTGCGAGACGACGACGTCCGGCGCGAAGGCGTCGATCGCGGCCAGGGTGTCGTGGGCGTAGGCGAGGGCCGGGCCGGCCATCACGCGGTCCAGCAGGCGCTGGATCACGGCCAGCGGATTGTCGGCCTCGTGGTCCTTCAGGCGGTCGTCGTCGCGGGACTTGCCGGTCTGGAAGGGGGCGGTTGTCCAGGCGCGGAACGGCACGTCCAGGGCCGCGGCGTCAGGCGCGTTGCACGGATCGCTGAGGACCAGCACCGCGTGGCCGCGCGCCGCCAGGTCGCGGGCGACCAGCAGCATGGGCTGCACATGGCCGCCGCCTTCCCAGGTGGTGAAGAGAAACCGCGCCATCAGAGCTCCCAACCATATCCGCGCCCCCTGCGTACGCGGTCGGGCCGAGCCTTGCCATAAGCAATCAAAGTGATATCACTTTGCCATCAACCCTGGAGGGCTCTATGTCCGACGCGCCGAATATCAACCGATCGACCGAACGCGCCTTTGGCGGGATCGGCGGCGGGCTGCCGCTGCTGTCGCTTCCCCTGATGCTGATCGCCGCCGTCTGGTGCTTCAAGCTGGGCGGGCCTCCCGGCGTCCTGGGCGGGGCGGGGCTGATCGTGCTGTTCCTGCTGACCAGCTGCGGCTTCTACTCGCTGCAGCCGAACGAGGCCTATGTGGTCACCCTGTTCGGGACCTATGTCGGCACCGACCGCCGGACCGGCCTGCGCTGGGTGCTGCCCTGGTACGGCCGCAAGAAGATCAGCCTGCGGGTGCGCAACGTCACCAGCGAGACGCTGAAGGTCAACGACAAGCGCGGCAACCCGATCGAGATCGCCGCCAACATCGTCTGGCGCGTGTCGGACACCGCCCAGGCCCTGTTCGACGTCGACGACTACGTGACCTTCGTGAACATCCAGATCGAGACCGGCCTGCGCGAGACCGCCTCGCACTACGCCTACGACCACGACGACAGCGGCGAGCCCACCCTGCGGGCCGACGCCGCCCATGTGGGCGACCGCCTGGAGAAGGACCTGCGCACCCGCATCGCCGTGGCCGGGGTGGCGATCGACGAGGCGCACCTGATGCACCTGGCCTATGCGCCCGAGATCGCCGGCTCGATGCTCAAGCGCCAGCAGGCCGAGGCGGTGCTGGCGGCCCGCCGCACGATCGTCGCCGGGGCGGTCGGCATGGTCGAACACGCCCTGCAGCAGCTGAGCGAGCGCGACGTCGTCGTCCTGGACGACGAGCGGCGGGCGGCGATGGTCTCGAACCTGCTGGTGGTGCTCTGCGCCGACCGGGAGGCCCAGCCCGTGGTCAACACCGGCACGCTCTACGGCTGATCCAGTGCCCGCGTCCCCTCCAGAGTCGCCGAAAGGCGGTCGTCGTGCGTTTCTGATGCGTGTGCGACCCGATGTGCTGGCCGCCGTCGAAATCCTCGCGGCGGCCGAACTGCGTAGCGTGAACGCCCAGGTCGAAATGCTGCTGCGCGAGGCCCTCTCGCGACGTGGCGTGCTGCGAGCGCTGGACACCGGTTCAGCTTCGGAGGAACCTCCGTCCCCGTGAGTGTCTTAAGGCTCTGCGACCGTCACGACGGACGCGGCTGACAAGCGAGGTTCCGGCGTGATGGATTTGAGGTTTGATCAGCTCTCGACGTTCGGCGAGGCGGAAGACCCCCAGTTCAAGGCGGTCCGGTCCGGCGGAAAGCCGATCAGGCTGGTCGACACCACCATGCTATACGCGCCCCGCAGCGGCGGCGTGCGCCGCTATCTGAACTCGAAGCGGACCTGGATCGCGGCGAATCGGCCGCAGGTGCGCCACACCCTGGTCGTGCCCGGTCCGCGCGACGCGCACGACGGGCACGGACGGGTTTCGATCTACGCGGCGCCGCTGCCGTTCGGCGACGGCTATCGCTGGCCCGTGGTCAAGAACGCCTGGATGGAGCGGCTGATCCGCCAGCGCCCCGACATCATCGAGGCCGGTGATCCGTACACGCCCGGCCTGGCCGCCCTGAAGGCCGGCGACGCCCTGGGCGTGCCCGTCGTGGGCTTCTGCCATACCGATCTCGGCGCCCTGGCCGCCTTGCACATCGGCGAGTGGGCCGAGAAGCCGGTCCAGAAGCGCTGGGCGGCGATCTACAGCCAGTTCGACCAGGCCGTGGCCCCCAGCCAGTTCATCGCCGGCCGGCTGATCGAGGCCGGCGTCAAGGACGCGATCGGCCTGCCGCTCGGCGTTGACACCGAGATCTTCAATCCCCATCGCGGCGACCGCGAGGCCCTGCGCCGGCGCCTGGGCCTGACCAGCCGCCATCGCATCCTGGTGTTCGCCGGCCGTCCGGCCCGGGAGAAGAAGCTGGACGTGCTGGTCGAGGCGGTCGAGCGGCTGGGCGACCCCTATGTGCTGCTGTTCGTGGGCGCCGGCGGCGGCGCGCCGTCCAGCGACCGGGTGATCTGCATGGACTATCAGCGCGACCCGCAGAGCCTGGCCGCCGTGCTGGCCGGCTGCGACGCCTTCGTCCACGCCAACGACAACGAACCCTTCGGCCTGATCGTGCTGGAGGCCATGGCCTGCGGCCTGCCGGTGATCGGCGTGGCGGCCGGCGGCGTGGCCGAGTCCGTGGACGAGACCGTCGGCGCCCTGGCCACGGCCTCGGAAGCCCGCGTCTTCGCCGAGGCGGTGGAGTCGGTGTTCGCGCGCGACATGGTGGCCCTGGGCCAGGCCGCCCGCCTGCGGGCCGAGCTGCGGCACGGCTGGGACCCGGTGTTCCGCAAGCTGTCGGCGATCTACGGCCGCCTGACCGGCTGCGCCGCGTTCGAGGACGCGGCCCAACCGGTCCTCGAACCCGTCGGCTGGAACTAGGCCGCGGCCTGGGTGAGGTGGCCGCGCACGTCGGCCAGGATCTCATAGGACCGTTTCCGCGCGGCGTGGTCGTGGATCTGCGAGGCGGCCATCAGCTCGTCGGCGCCGGTGGCGTCCAGCACCTTCTGGATCTTGGCGCGGACCGTCTCGGGCGAGCCGATCGCCGAATAGCGGAAGGTGTGGTCCAGGCCCGCGATCTCCGATTCCGAGGCGACGTCGCGGATGTCGTCGACCGGCGGCGGCAGCAGGCCGGGATTGCCGCGCCTCAGCGCCACGAACTGCTGCTGGCTGGACGTGAACAGGCGGCGGGCCTCCTCGTCGGTGTCGGCCGCGCAGACGCCGATGCAGACCAGCACATAGGGCTGGGACAGGGCTTCCGACGGCTTGAAGGTCCGCCGATAGATGGCGATGGCCTCCATCAGCTGGTCGGGGGCGAAGTGGGCCGCGAAGGCGAACGGCAGGCCCAGGGCGGCGGCCAGCTGGGCGCTGTAGGTGCTGGAGCCCAGCAGCCACAGCGGTACGTCCTGGCCTTCGCCGGGTACGGCGCGCACGGCCTGGCCCGGTTGGGCGGGCTTGAACCAGGCCTGCAGTTCGACGACGTCCTGGGCGAAGCTGTCGACCGCGCCCATGTAGCGGCGCAGGGCCCGCATGGTGGCCTGGTCGGTGCCCGGCGCGCGGCCCAGGCCCAGATCGATGCGACCGGGATAGAGGGCCGCCAGGGTGCCGAAGGCCTCGGCCACCATCAGCGGCGCGTGGTTGGGCAGCATCACTCCGCCCGAACCGACCCGGATCGTCGAGGTCCCGGCCGCCACGTGGCCGATGACCACGGCGGTCGCGGCGCTGGCGATTCCCGGCATGTTGTGATGCTCGGCCAGCCAGTAGCGGTGATAGCCCAACTGTTCGGCGTGGCGGGCCAGGTCCAGGCTGTTGTGGAGGGCCTGGCCGACGCCGGTCCCTTGCGGGACGGGGGCCAGGTCGAGGACGGAAAAGGGCAGGGGATGAGCGTGCGACATGCACGCTAGATCGGAACGCGGGAGGCGAACCTCAAGGCGACCGGTTCGTACTAGCGTCGGCGCGGCGATCGGCGCAGGAATCGCCGCGGACAATCGCGCCGCCGGGCGGCGAACGGAGAGGCTCATGGCGTTGAAGTGCACCCATCTGGACCAGATCCAGGACGTGACGCCCGGAACGGCCGGTTGCGAGGAGTGCCTGAAGACCGGCGACGCCTGGCTGCACCTGCGGCTCTGCCGCAGCTGCGGCCATGTCGGCTGCTGCGACCAGTCGAAGAACAAGCACGCCACCAAGCATTTCAAGGCCACGGGCCACCCGATCATCGAGGGCTACGATCCGCCGGAGGGCTGGGGCTGGTGCTATGTCGACGAGGAGTTCTTCGAGTTCGATCAGCCGACCCCGCATCCGGGACCGATTCCGCGATTCTATTGAGACGCGGCGAATCCCTGGACGGGGGGGCAGGAGCGGGATTTGGATTTTCGTGTCGAGGACGAAGGGAAGTGGCGCGAATGACGGGACTTGAACCCGCGACCTCCGGCGTGACAGGCCGGCGCTCTAACCAACTGAGCTACATCCGCGTCGGGCGCGAACAAGTGTCCGGCGCGGTCGTTCCGTAAGCCAAACTGGCGGTGGGTGCGGCCAACTTCAGGGAAGGTGGCGCGAATGACGGGACTTGAACCCGCGACCTCCGGCGTGACAGGCCGGCGCTCTAACCAACTGAGCTACATCCGCATCTGGCTCCGCCGAAGCGAAGTGCGACCCGCCGTTCGGCGAGGGGCGTCTGATATGTCGGGCGAAGACTCGTGTCAACGGCCATATCGAAGAAGAGATCAAACGTCGCCGGAGCGGCCGCGATTTCGTGTGGATCGGCGCGCCGGCCGGCCTGTATCCGGCAGATCGACGTTAGGTAAGGGGAGGCCTAGTTGCGACCGTTTCTCAATGTGTCCGAGGCGTTTGAAGCCTTGGCGACACTGAGCTACAACCCGCTCGATTCAAGCCAAGGGCTGTCATGAACGCCTTCCTTCTCCAGTATCTGCCGATCGTGATCTTCCTAGGGATCGCGGCGGTCATCGGCATCGTCTTCATCCTCGCGGCCGCGGTGCTCGCCCCCAAGGCGCCGGACCCTGAAAAGCTGTCCGCCTACGAATGCGGCTTCAACGCTTTCGACGACGCGCGCATGAAGTTCGACGTCCGGTTCTATCTGGTCTCGATCCTGTTCATCATCTTCGACCTGGAAGTGGCCTTCCTGTTCCCGTGGGCCGTTTCGCTGATGAAGCTGCCGCACGACGTGGCCGCCTTCGCCTTCTGGTCGATGATGGTCTTCCTGGGCGTTCTGACCGTCGGCTTCATCTACGAATGGAAGAAGGGCGCCCTCGAATGGGAGTGATCGTTCCCCCCACCGGCGCGGCCCCGAGCTCGCCCCTGGTTCCCGCCGGTTCCGCCGCGCGATCGACGGTGCAGGGCTATGACCCCAAGCTGCACGACCCCTATTTCGACGGCCTGTCGGGCCAGTTGGCCGACAAGGGCTTCGTCACGGCGGCCGCCGACGACCTGATCACCTGGGCCCGCACCGGCAGCCTGATGTGGATGACGTTCGGCCTGGCGTGCTGCGCCGTCGAGATGATGCACTCGGCCATGCCGCGCTACGACCTGGAGCGCTACGGCTTCGCGCCGCGCGCCAGCCCGCGCCAGTCGGACGTGATGATCGTCGCCGGCACGCTGACCAACAAGATGGCCCCGGCTCTGCGCAAGGTCTACGACCAGATGCCCGAGCCCCGCTACGTCATCTCGATGGGCAGCTGCGCCAACGGCGGCGGCTACTACTATTACAGCTACAGCGTCGTGCGCGGCTGCGACCGCGTGGTGCCGATCGACATCTATGTTCCCGGCTGCCCGCCCACCGCCGAGGCCTTGGTCTACGGCGTGCTGCAGCTCCAGAAGAAGATCCGTCGCACGGGGACGATCGAGCGATGACCGACGTGACCGCCACCGAGGCCGAAGTCCCGGCCCTGTCGCCCCTGGAATCCCTGGGTCAGGCCATCGTCGCCAATTCGGCGGGCGCGATCACCGCGTTCCACGTGGCGTTCGGCGAGCTGAACCTGCTGGGCCCGGCCAATCGCGTCGTCCAGGCGCTGACCTTCCTGCGCGACCACCCCGACTACCGCTTCCACCAGCTGGTGGACCTGACGGGCGTCGACTATCCGGAGCGCGAGCGTCGTTTCGACGTGGTCTACCACCTGCTGTCGCTGGTGAAGAACCATCGCGTGCGCTTCAAGGTCCAGACCGACGAGGACACCGCCGTCCCCAGCGCGACCCCGGTGTTTCCGGTGGCCGACTGGTTCGAGCGCGAAGCCTTCGACATGTACGGGATCTTCTTCGACGGTCACCCCGACCTGCGCCGGATCCTCACCGACTACGGCTTCCACGGCCACCCGCTGCGGAAGGACTTCCCGATGACGGGCTATGTCGAGGTCCGCTACGACGACGAGCTGAAGCGCGTGGTCTACGAGCCCGTGAAGATCACCGAGTTCCGTGCGTTCGACTTCCTGTCCCCGTGGGAGGGCGCCAAGTACGCCCTGCCGGGCGACGAGAAGGCTGGGAAGTAAGTCATGACTGGTTCCAATTCGCCCGCCGCCGCGACCGACTTCTTCCACGACGCGCCGTCGCTGCCGGCCGTGCCGGAAACCCCGGTCCGCAAGTTCAACATCAACTTCGGCCCGCAGCACCCGGCCGCGCACGGCGTGCTGCGCCTGGTGCTGGAGCTGGACGGCGAGATCGTCGAGCGCGTCGATCCGCACATCGGCCTGCTGCATCGCGGCACCGAGAAGCTGATGGAGGCCCGCACCTACCTCCAGAACATCCCGTACTTCGACCGCCTCGACTACGTGGCGCCGATGAACCAGGAACACGCGTTCTGCCTGGCCATCGAGAAGCTGCTGGGCGTTGAAGTGCCTAAGCGCGGCCAGATCGTGCGCGTGCTGTTCTGCGAGATCGGCCGCATCCTGAACCACCTGCTGAACGTGACGACCCAGGCCATGGACGTCGGCGCCCTGACGCCGCCGCTCTGGGGCTTCGAGGAGCGTGAGAAGCTGATGGTGTTCTACGAGCGCGCCTGCGGCGCTCGCCTGCACGCCAACTATTTCCGTCCGGGCGGCGTCCACCAGGATCTGACCCCGTCGCTGGTCGACGACATCGAGACCTGGGCGAAGGCCTTCCCCAAGATCTGCGACGACATCGAAGGCCTGATCACCGACAACCGCATCTTCAAGCAGCGCAACGTCGACATCGGCGTGGTGACCAAGGAAGACGCGCTGGCCTGGGGCTTCTCGGGTGTGATGGTGCGCGGTTCGGGCCTGGCCTGGGACCTGCGCCGCAGCCAGCCCTACGAGAACTACAACGACTTCGAGTTCGACATTCCGCTGGGCAAGAACGGCGACTGCTACGATCGCTATCTCTGCCGCATGCAGGAGATGCGCGAGTCGACCAAGATCATCCTGCAGGCCGTCGCCATGCTGCGCGCCACGCCTGGCCCGGTGATGACCGAGGACAACAAGGTGGCTCCGCCGCGCCGCGCCGAGATGAAGCGGTCGATGGAAGCCCTGATCCACCACTTCAAGCTCTACACCGAAGGCTTCCGCACGCCGGAAGGCGAGGTCTACGCGGCCGTCGAGGCGCCCAAGGGCGAGTTCGGCGTCTATGTGGTCAGCAACGGCACTAACAAGCCGTACCGCTGCAAGATCAAGGCTCCGGGCTTCTCGCACCTGGCCGCCATGGACTGGATGAACCGCGGCCACCAGCTGGCCGACGTCTCGGCCATCCTGGGCTCGCTCGACATCGTGTTCGGCGAGGTGGACCGGTGAGCCTGGTCGACATCGCTCAGGCCCAGCTGGACGCCTACAACGCCCAGGACCTGGACGCCCACTGCGCCCACTTCACCGACGACGTCGTGGTCGCCGGCCTGAACGGCGACGTGGCGCGCACGGGCATCGAGGCCTATCGCGCCTGGTACGAGGCCGCGTTCGCGCAGTTCCCGAACAACAAGGCCAAGCTCCTCAACCGCATCGTGGTCGGCTCGAACGTGATCGACCACGAGCACGTCGATCGCGGCAACGGCGACGCGCCGTTCCAGGTCGCCGCCATCTACACCTTCAGGGGCGACAAGATCGCCCGCGTGGATTTCGCCCGATGAGCGTTCGTCGTCTCGCTAAAGAGCAACCCGCTAGCTTCGCCTTCTCGAAGGACAGCCAGGCCAAGGCCGACTGGTGGAAGGCCAAGTACCCCGCAGAGCGTAAGCAGTCGGCGGTGATCCCGATGCTGTGGCTGGCCCAGAAGCAGGAAGGCTGGGTGTCCGAGCCCGCCATCCAGGAGATCGCCAAGCAGCTGCAGATGCCGGTCATCCGCGTGCTGGAGGTCGCCACCTTCTACGTGATGTTCCAGCTGCAGCCGGTCGGCAAGGTGGCCTTCGTCCAGCTGTGCGGCACCACGCCGTGCCAGCTGCGCGGCGCGCTGGACCTGAAGGCCGTGCTGAAGGCCAAGATCGGCGAGGCCCATGAGGTTTCGGCCGACGGCAAGTTCAGCTGGGAAGAAGTCGAGTGCCTGGGCGCCTGCTGCAACGCGCCGATGGCCGCCATCAACGACTACTATTACGAGGACCTGACGCCGGAGAGCCTGGCCCAGATCCTCGACGATTTCGCCGCCGGCAAGTCGCCCAAGCCGGGCAGCTACGAAGGCCGCGGCGCGTCGGAGCCCAAGGGCAAGATCCAGACCCTGACCGATCCGAAGCTGTACGACGGCTCGGCGGCCAAGAAGATCAAGATCCCGAACCTGCCCGAAAAGCCGAAGAAAGCGCCGAAGACGGAGCCGACGGCCTGATGCAACACGCCGACGCCATCCAGAAGAAGCGACTGACCGCGATGTTCGCCATCGACGCGGTCTGCTTCGTGCTGGCCGGTGCGGCGATCATTGGCTACGTCGCTTTCGAACAGGGCTGGCTGGCGCCGGTGTTCATCGGCGCCATCGCCGTGGGCCTGGGCGCGCAGATCTGGTTCATCCTGGGCTGGATGAAGGCCGCCAAGCGGGACGAGGAGGGCAGGGCGTCGTGACCGACGATTCCGAACTCCTGGCCAAGCGCGTGGCCTATGTGAAGACCATCCGGGGTCTTTACCGCAACGAGCGCATCGCGGGCCTGCTGGGCTCCCTGGTCGGAGCCCTGCTCCTGATCTGGGGCCGAATGGGCCAGGGGGCGCCCGGCTGGGCCGTTCCCGTCGCTTTCCTGGTGATAGGCGCCGCCTGGTCGCTTTTCGCCTATGTCATCATTCGTCGGACGCGCTATGTGCGCGCCCATCCATTCGATCCGCAAAGCTGAGTCATGGTCGGTATCCTCGAAGACAAGGACCGCATCTTCACGAACCTCTACGGTCTCCAGGATTGGGGCCTCGAGGGCGCGAAGAAGCGCGGCTGCTGGAATGGCACCAAGGACATCCTGGACGCCGGGCGCGACTGGATTATCGACAACATGAAGAACTCCGGCCTGCGCGGCCGGGGCGGGGCGGGCTTCGGCACCGGCCTGAAGTGGTCGTTCATGCCCAAGGAAGTGAAGGACGGCCGTCCGCACTACCTGGTCGTCAACGCCGACGAGTCCGAGCCGGGCACCTGCAAGGACCGGGAGATCATGCGGCATGACCCGCACCTCCTGATCGAGGGCTGCCTGATCGCCTCGCGCGCCATGCTGGCCCACGCCTGCTACATCTACATCCGCGGCGAATACGTCCGCGAGCGCGAGGTGCTGGAAGCCGCGATCAAGCAGGCCTACGAGGCCAAGCTGATCGGCAAGAACAACGTCCACGGCTGGGACTTCGAGCTCTACGTCCACCACGGCGCCGGCGCCTATATCTGCGGCGAAGAGACGGCCCTGCTGGAAAGCCTGGAAGGCAAGAAGGGCCAGCCGCGCCTGAAGCCGCCGTTCCCGGCCGGCGCGGGCCTCTACGGCATGCCGACCACGGTCAACAACGTCGAGTCGATCGCCGTCGCCGGCACGATCCTGCGCCGCGGCGCGTCGTGGTTCGCCGGCTTCGGTCGTCCGAACAACGCCGGCACCAAGCTGTTCTGCGTCTCGGGCCACGTGAACCTGCCCTGCAACGTGGAAGAAGCCATGAGCATCCCCTTCCGTCAGCTGATGGAAGACCACTGCGGCGGCATCCGCGGCGGCTGGGGCAACCTGAAGGCCGTGATCCCGGGCGGATCGTCGGTGCCGATGATCCCCGCCGAGCAGTGCGAAGACCTGCCGATGGACTTCGACGCCCTGCGGAACCTGAAGTCGGGCCTGGGCACCGCCGCGGTCATCGTCATGGACAAGTCCACCGACCTGGTCCGCGCCATCGCCCGCCTGTCGTACTTCTACAAGCACGAGAGCTGCGGCCAGTGCACGCCGTGCCGCGAAGGCACCGGCTGGATGTGGCGGGTCATGGAACGCATGGCCACCGGCGAGGCCGATCCGAAAGAGATCGACACCCTGCTGGACGTCACGACCCAGGTCGAGGGTCACACCATCTGCGCCCTGGGCGACGCGGCCGCCTGGCCGATCCAGGGCCTGTTCCGTCACTTCCGCCACGAGGTGGAGGACCGGATCGCATCCTATCGTAGCGGTCGCCTGCACGTGCAGGGCGCCAAGCTGATCGCGGCGGAGTAAACGATTATGGCAATCGCCAAGGTCAACGGCGTCGAGGTCGAGTTCGAGCCCGGCATGACGGTTCTGCAGGTGGCGGAGCTGGCCGGGGAAGAGATCCCGCGTTTCTGCTATCACGAGCGTCTGAGCATCGCCGGCAACTGCCGCATGTGCCTGGTCGAGGTGAAGCCCGGTCCGCCGAAGCCGCAGGCGTCGTGCGCCCTGCCGGCCGCCGAGGGCCAGGAGATCTTCACCAAGACCCCGATGGTCAAGAAGGCCCGCGAAGGGGTGATGGAGTTCCTGCTCATCAACCACCCGCTGGATTGCCCGATCTGCGACCAGGGCGGCGAGTGCGACCTGCAGGACCAGGCCATGGGCTATGGCCGCGACGACAGCCGTTACGAAGAGAACAAGCGCGCGGTCGAAGAGAAGGCCATGGGCCCGCTCATCAAGACCGTGATGACGCGCTGCATCCAGTGCACGCGCTGCGTCCGCTTCATCACCGAGGTGGCCGGCTCGCCGGAGATCGGTCTGATCTCGCGCGGCGAAGACGTTGAAATCACGACCTATCTGGGCGCGGCGGTGACGTCGGAGCTGAGCGCCAACGTCATCGACCTGTGCCCGGTCGGCGCCCTGACCTCCAAGCCCTACGCCTTCGAGGCGCGGCCCTGGGAGCTGAAGAAGACCGAGAGCGTGGACGTCATGGACGCCCTGGGCTCGGCCATCCGCGTCGACGCCCGCGGCGCCGCGGTGCTCCGCGTGCTGCCGCGCGTCAACGAGGACGTCAACGAGGAGTGGATCAGCGACAAGACGCGCTACGCCGTCGACGGCCTGCAGCGTCAGCGCCTGGACCGTCCGTACGTCCGCGTCGGCGGCAAGCTGCAGCCGGCCTCGTGGGCCCAGGCCTTCGCCGCTGTCGCCGCCAAGATCAAGGCCGCCAAGCCGGAGCGCGTCGGCGTCATCGCCGGCGACCTGCAGGACGCCGAGAGCCTGAAGGCCACCAAGGACCTCTTCACCGCCCTGGGCGTGAAGAACCTGGACGCCCGCCAGGACGGTTCAGCCCTGGGCGCCGGCCCGCGCGAGAGCTGGCTGTTCAACTCGACCATCGCCGGCATCGAGAACGCCGACGTGGTGCTGTTCGTCGGCGCCAATCCGCGCCTCGAGGCCCCGGTCCTGAACGCCCGCTTCCGCAAGCAGTGGATCGCCGGCAAGACCCGCTTCGGCGTGATCGGCGAACAGGCCGACCTGACCTTCGACTACGACTACCTGGGCGCCGGGACCAAGACCCTGTCGGGCCTGGCCAAGGCCAAGAACGATTTCGTCACGGCCCTGAAGAACGCCGAGCGTCCGGCCATCATCATCGGCCAGGGCGCCCTGTCGCGCGCCGACGGAGCCGCCGTGCTGAAGGCCGCCGCCGCCGTGGCCAAGACCTTCGGCGTCGTGCGCGACGGCTGGAACGGCTGGAACGTGCTGCACACCGCCGCCGCCCGCGTGGCCGGCCTGGACCTGGGCTTCGTCCCGGGCGAGGGCGGCCTGTCGACCTCGGAGATGCTGAAGCCGGGCGCGCTGGACGTGCTGTTCCTGCTGGGCGCCGACGAGTGCGAGACCGCCGCCTCGGACGCCTTCAAGGTCTATCTGGGCACCCACGGCGACAACGGCGCCCACAAGGCCGACGTCATCCTGCCGGGCGCGGCCTACACCGAGAAGAACGGCCTGTATGTGAACACCGAAGGCCGCGTCCAGATGGGCGAGCGCGCGGTGTTCCCGAAGGGCGAGGCCAAGGAAGACTGGTCGATCCTGCGGGCCCTGTCCGAGCACCTGGGCGCCAAGCTGCCCTACGACAGCCTGGACCAGCTGCGCGCCAAGCTGTTCGCCGAGCACCCCACCTTCGGTCAGATCGACTACGCCCCGGGTTCGGTGGCGACGTCGTTCGACCTGTCGGGCCTGGGCGGCGCGGGCGAGCTGTCGGACGCTCCGTTCGAAAGCCCGATCAAGGCCTTCCACCTGACCAACCCCATCGCGCGCGCCAGCGTGACCATGGCCGAATGCGCGGCCACGGCTTCGGGCGCCGCCAAGATCGCGGCGGAGTAGGCCGGTGAGCGAATTCTTCTCGAACCCCGCGGTGACCTGGACCCTGCTGACGACCGGCGGGATCCTGCTGGTCGTGATCTGGGTGCTGCTGAGCCTGGCGTTCCTGCTGCTGGCCGACCGCAAGATCTGGGCCGGCGTGCAGATGCGCAAGGGCCCCAACGTGGTGGGTCCGTTCGGCCTGCTGCAGTCCTTCGCCGACTTCTTCAAGTTCGTGCTGAAGGAGATCATCATCCCGGCCGGCGCCGACAAGGTGATCTTCCTGCTGGCCCCGCTGCTGAGCCTGGTCCTGGCCTTCGTGGGCTGGGCCGTGGTGCCGTTCGCGCCGGGCTGGGTGGTCTCCAACCTCAACGTCGGCATCCTGTACCTGCTGGCGATGAGCTCGCTGGGCGTCTACGGCATCATCATGGGCGGCTGGGCTTCGAACTCGAAGTACCCGTTCCTGGGCGCGCTGCGCTCGGCGGCGCAGATGGTGTCGTACGAAGTCTCGATCGGTCTGATCATCATCACGGTGATCCTGCTGGCCGGTTCGATGAACCTGTCGACCATCGTCGAGAAGCAGTCGGGCTGGATCTGGAACTGGAACGTCTTCGGCGGCGGCCTGCACAACCTGGTCCTGATCCCGGTCATGGTCATCGCCATGGGCATGTTCTTCATCTCGGCCCTGGCCGAGACCAACCGCCCGCCGTTCGACCTGCCCGAAGCCGAATCCGAACTCGTGGCCGGTTACCAGGTCGAGTACAGCTCGACCCCGTACCTGCTGTTCATGGTCGCCGAATATTCGAACATCGTCCTGATGTGCGCGATGATCAGCGTCCTGTTCTTCGGCGGCTGGAACCCGGGCTTCCCGACGGGCTTCCTGGCCAGCTGGCCGCTGTTCCTGGCCAATCTGTTCCTGGCCCTGGTGTTCTTCGCCAAGATCGTCTTCTGGTTCTTCATGATCGCCATGGCCAAGGCCATCGTGCCCCGCTACCGCTACGACCAGCTGATGCGGCTGGGCTGGAAGGTCTTCCTGCCGATGTCGCTGGTGCTGGTGATGCTGGTTTCGGCTTGGCGCATCTTCGGGATCCAGGGGTGATCGGGAAGGGGACATACCTGGCGCTGACCGCGCTGGGCCTGGCCCTGGCCGGCTGCGCCACCGACGGCGCGGCGCCGGCCAAGACGTCCTATTCGCTGGGGCGCGGCACGGTCTCCTACGACCAGCTGCGGCGCGACAGCGAGCAATGCGCCGCCGACGGCGGCAAGATCGAAGCCAAGCAGGACGGGGGCGACCCCGCTCAGCTTTCGAACTACACCTGCGTCATTCCGAAGGGCGGAAAATGACGCGGAAGGCGCGCTGGGCCGGAATGATCGCCTTGATCGTCCTGTCCGGATGCGCCGGCTTGGAGCACCCGCGCGGCCTTCCGCCGCCACGGACCGGCTCCATGGACGAACAGGTCGAGGCGCGGCGGCAAGCCGAGGCCAAGACCAAGGAATGCGTGATCCGGCAGTCCATCCGCCGGGAACAGGTCGAAGCGGGCAGGGACGTACGTCCCCTCCCAAAAGAGAAGTGTTAGGAGAGCTCTGGTGTTCCAGCGCATCACACAGGCGGTCAAGGGCGTGGCCCTGCTCGACTTCGCGGGCGCCTTCGGCCTGGGCATGAAGTACATGCTCGCGCCGAAGAAGACGGTGATCTATCCGAACGAGCGCGGCCCGCAGTCGCCCCGTTTCCGCGGCGAGCACGCCCTGCGCCGCTATCCGTCGGGCGAAGAGCGCTGCATCGCCTGCAAGCTGTGCGAGGCCATCTGCCCGGCCCAGGCCATCACCATCGAGGCCGAGCCGCGCGACGACGGCAGCCGCCGCACGACCCGCTACGACATCGACATGGTCAAGTGCATCTACTGCGGCCTGTGCCAGGAGGCCTGCCCGGTGGACGCCATCGTCGAGGGCCCGAACATCGAGTTCGCGGTCGAGACGCGCGAAGAGCTCTACTACGACAAGGAAAAGCTGCTCGACAACGGCGACCGTTGGGAACGGCTGATCGCGAAGAATCTGGAGTTGGACGCGCCCTACCGCTAAAGGACGGGGCGCGATTCCGAGGGTAAGCGACCGGTCCCCCGACCCGTCGTTGTTTTATGGTTTTTGAGGGAGCACCTGGGCCAATGGCCTTGCCGGCGATAGCTTTCTATTTGCTCGCGGTAGCGACCGTGGTGGCGGGTCTTCTCGTCGTCTCGGCCAAGAACCCCGTGCACTCGGTGCTCTTCCTGATCACCGCCTTCTTCTCGGCCGCGGGCCTCTTCGTCCTGATGGGCGCGGAGTTCCTCGCGATGCTGCTGATCGTCGTCTATGTGGGCGCGGTCGCGGTGCTGTTCCTGTTCGTCGTGATGATGCTCGACGTGGACTTCGCCGAGCTGCGGCAGGGCTTCGCCCAGTACCTGCCGATCGGCGGTCTGGTCGGCGGCGTGCTGACGATCGAGATGATCATGGTGGCGGCCTCGGTCGTCGCCGGCGGCGCGGCCGGCAAGAACGTCGAGCCCCTGGCCTCGCCGGTCGGCGTGCCGAACACCGAGGCGATCGGCCGGGTGCTCTACACCGACTACGTCTTCTTCTTCCAACTGGCGGGCCTGGTGCTGCTGGTGGCCATGATCGGCGCCATCGTCCTGACCCTGCGTCACAAGCCGGGCGTCAAGCGCCAGAACATCGGCAAGCAGAACGCCCGCACGCCCAAGACCGGGATGGAACTGGTGCAAATCAAGCCGGGCGAGGGGATCAGCGAATGATCGGCCTGTCTCACTATCTCGTCGTCGCCGCCATCCTGTTCACGATCGGCGTCTTCGGCATCTTCGTGAACCGCAAGAACATCATCGTCATCCTGATGTCGATCGAGCTGATCCTGCTGGCGGTGAACATCAACCTGGTGGCCTTCTCGGTCTTCCTGCATGACGTGGTGGGGCAGGTCTTCGCCATGTTCGTGCTGACCGTGGCCGCGGCTGAAGCGGCCGTCGGCCTGGCCATCCTGGTGACGTTCTTCCGTAACCGCGGTGACATCGCCGTCGACGACGCCAGCGTGATGAAGGGCTGATCGCAGTGCAGACTCTCGTCACCATCCTCGTCCTCGCGCCGCTGGTCGCCGCGATCATCGCCGGCCTCTTCGGCCGCCGCATCGGCAACGTCGCCTCGCAGGCGATCACCACGGGCGCGCTCATCCTCAGCTGCGCCCTGGGCTGGTACACGTTCAGCCGGTGGACCTGGGGGCACATGGAGGCCTTCACGGTCAACCTGCTGCCCTTCATCCACGTGGGCAACTTCGTCTCCAACTGGTCCATCCGCATCGACGCCCTGTCGAGCGTGATGCTGATCGTGGTGACGACGGTCTCGGCCCTCGTGCACATCTATTCCTGGGGCTACATGGCCGAGGACGACAGCAAGCCGCGCTTCTTCGCGTACCTGTCGCTGTTCACCTTCGCTATGCTGGCCCTGGTCACCGCCGCCGACTTCATGCAGCTGTTCTTCGGCTGGGAAGGGGTGGGCCTGGCCTCGTACCTGCTGATCGGCTTCTGGTTCAAGAAGGCCTCGGCCAGCAGCGCGGCCATCAAGGCCTTCGTCGTGAACCGCGTGGGCGACTTCGGTTTCGCCCTGGGCATCATGACCACCTACTGGGCGTTCGGTTCGATCCAGTTCCACGAGATCTTCCCGCAGATCGCCGCCGGCGCTTCGCGCACCTGGGAGTTCGCGGGCCACACCTTCCCGCTGGTCGACATCGCCTGCTTCCTGCTGTTCATCGGCGCGATGGGCAAGTCGGCGCAGTTCTTCCTGCACACCTGGCTGCCGGACGCCATGGAAGGCCCGACCCCGGTCTCGGCCCTGATCCACGCGGCGACCATGGTCACCGCCGGCGTCTACATGCTGTGCCTGCTGTCGCCGATGTTCGAATACGCACCTGTCGCCAAGAACATCGTCACGGTCATCGGCGCGGTCACGGCCCTGTTCGCCGCGACCGTCGGCCTGACCCAGAACGACATCAAGCGGGTGATCGCCTACTCGACCTGTTCGCAGCTGGGCTACATGTTCTTCGCGGCCGGCGTCGGCGCCTATCAGGCGGCGATGTTCCACCTGTTCACCCACGCCTTCTTCAAGGCGCTGCTGTTCCTGGGCGCCGGTTCGGTGATCCACGGCATGCACCACGAGCAGGACATGCGCCGCTACGGCGCCCTGGCCAAGCTGCTGCCGGTGACCTTCCTGGCCATGACGATCGGCACGATCGCCATCACGGGCCTGGGCATCCCGCCGCTGCACCTGGGCTTCGCCGGCTTCTACTCGAAGGACACCATCATCGAGGTGGCGTTCGCCGCCGGCCAGCACAACGGCATCGCGCTGTTCGCCGGCGTGATCGGCGTGATCGTGGCGGGCCTGACCTCGTTCTACTCCTGGCGCCTGGCCTTCTTCACCTTCAACGGCAAGGCCCGCTGGGGCCACGACGATCATCACGCCGCCGACCATGGGCATGACGCGCACGACGCCCATGGCCATGACGACCACGCCCACGCCGAAACCCACGACGAGCCGCTTCCGGACGCGCACGACGACCATGGCCACGGCCATGATCACAAGCCGCACGAGAGCCCGTGGGTGATGCTGTTCCCGCTGGTCGTGCTGTCGATCGGCGCGGTGTTCGCCGGCTTCTTCTTCAACGACTTCTTCGTGGGCCACCACCAGCAGGAGTTCTGGCGCGGCGCGATCGTCAACGCCCCGACCAACCACGTGCTGCACGAGGCCCACGAGGTTTCGGAGCTGGTGAAGTACAGCCCGCTGATCGCCTCGATCGTCGGCCTGCTGATCGCGGTCTGGGTCTATCTGGTGAAGGGCGACGAGCGCCTGGGCGAGAAGCTCGCGGCGCGCAACGGCCCGCTGTACGTCTTCTTCTACAACAAGTGGTTCTTCGACGAGCTGTACCAGGCCACCTTCGTGCGCCTGACCAAGTTCCTCGGCGACCTGTTCTGGAAGGGCGGCGACCAGAAGCTGATCGACGGCTTCGGACCCGACGGCGTCAGCGCCGTCAGCTACGACGTCGGCCGTCGGACCGGCAAGCTGCAGTCCGGCTACCTCTACCACTATGCGTTCGTCATGCTGCTCGGTGTCGCCGGGCTCCTGGCCTACGCCCTGTTCCGCTTCCACTAGGGAAGATCGATGACCGGCCTTCTCAGCCTCACCACCTTCGCCCCGCTCGTCGGCGTGGTCCTGCTGCTCGGCGCCCGCGCCCTGCACGGCGACAACGCCAAGACGGACAACCTGGCCAAGTGGATCGCCCTGGCGACCACCCTGGTCACCTTCGCCCTGTCGGTCGTGCTGGTCGCCCAGTTCGACGCCAAGGACCCGGGCTTCCAGTTCGTGGAAGACGTCAGCTGGTTCGCGGGTCTGCACTACCGCATGGGCGTGGACGGGATCTCGATCCTGTTCGTCCTGCTGACGACCTTCCTGCTGCCGATCTGCATCATCGCCGGCTGGAAGTCGGTCGAGAAGCGGGTGGTCGAATACCTGATCTGCTTCCTGGTCCTCGAGACCCTGGTGATCGGCGTGTTCTGCGCCCTGGACCTGATCCTGTTCTACCTCTTCTTCGAGGGCGGCCTGGTTCCGATGTTCCTGATCATCGGCATCTGGGGCGGCAAGCGCCGGGTCTACGCGGCCTACAAGTTCTTCCTCTACACCCTGCTCGGCTCGGTGCTGATGCTGGCCGCGATCCTGTCGATGATCTCGATCGCCCACACCTCGTCGATCCCGGCGCTGATGGTCTTCAAGTTCGCCCCGTGGCTGCAGACCTGGCTGTGGCTGGCCTTCTTCGCCAGCTTCGCGGTCAAGATGCCGATGTGGCCGGTCCACACCTGGCTGCCCGACGCCCACGTCGAGGCCCCCACGGCCGGTTCGGTGATCCTGGCGGGCATCCTGCTGAAGATGGGCGGTTACGGCTTCCTGCGCTTCAGCCTGCCGATGTTCCCCAACGCCTCGGAGCTGTTCCAGCCGCTGGTGTTCGCCCTATCGGCCATCGCCATCGTCTACACCTCGCTGGTCGCCTTCCGTCAGACCGACATCAAGAAGCTGATCGCCTATTCGTCCGTCGCCCACATGGGCTTCGTGACCATGGGCATCTTCTCGGGCAACGCCGCGGGCGAGCAGGGCGCGATCTTCCAGATGCTGAGCCACGGCCTGATCTCGGGCGCGCTCTTCCTCTGCGTCGGCGTGGTCTATGACCGCATGCACACCCGCGAGATCGCCTTCTACGGCGGCCTCACCAACCGCATGCCCTGGTACGCGGCCGTCTTCATGCTCTTCACCATGGGCAATGTCGGCCTGCCGGGCACCTCGGGCTTCGTCGGCGAGATCCTGACCATGACCGGCACCTACCAGGCCTCGACCTGGACGGCGCTGGTGGCGGCTTCGGGCGTCATCTTCTCGGCGGTCTACGCCCTGAACCTGTACCGTCGCGTGATGTTCGGCGAGATCGTCAATCCCGAGCTCAAGGACATCACCGACCTCGACAAGCGCGAGATCCTGATCTTCGCCCCGCTGATCATCGGCACCCTGGTGCTCGGCGTTTACCCCAATCTTGTGTTCAACCTGACCGCGTCGTCCGTCGACGGGCTCGTCGGCGCCTGGCGCGCCGCCGTGGGCGGGTGAGGGACCCCATGACGTTCGCCGCCAACTTCTCCCTCGTTCTCCCCGAAGTGATCCTGGGCCTTTCGGCCCTGGTTCTGCTGGTCTGGGGCGCCTTCCACGGCAAGGTCACGCCGCTGTTCAACGGCGCGGCCGTCCTGGCCCTGCTGGGCGCGGCGGTCGCCGCCGTGGTCGGACCGCACGGCCACGCCTTCAACGGCGTCTACGCCGCCGACGCCGCGGCCACCTACGCCAAGGTCGCGATCTACGGCTTCAGCGCCATCGCCGTCATCCTCGGCGACCGCTGGCTGGCCGTCCGCGGCGACCAGAAGTTCGAGTTCGCCGTTCTGGTGGTCCTGTCGGCGCTGGGCATGGGCGTCACCGCCTCGGCCGGCGACCTGATCAGCCTCTATATCGGCGTCGAGCTGCAGTCGCTGGCCCTGTACGTCCTGGCCGCCTTCCGCCGCGACGACGCCAAGTCGTCGGAAGCGGGCCTGAAGTACTTCGTGCTGGGCGCGCTGTCGTCGGGCCTGCTGCTGTACGGCGCTTCGCTCATCTACGGTTTCGCGGGTTCCACCCGCTTCGCCGACATCGCGGCCGCCGGGGCCGCCGTCGCCCATGGCGCGCACGGCGTGGGCCTGCTGTTCGGCCTGGTGTTCCTGCTCTGCGGCCTGGCGTTCAAGGTCTCGGCCGCGCCGTTCCACATGTGGACGCCGGACGTCTACGAAGGCGCCCCGACCCCTGTCGTCGGCTTCTTCGCCGCCGCGCCCAAGCTGGCCGCCATGATGATGTTCGCCCGCGTGCTGGGCGACGCCTTCCCGGACTCGGTGGCCCAGTGGCGCCAGATCCTGGTGGTCACCGCGCTGCTGTCGGTCTTCGTCGGCGCCTTCGCCGGCCTGGCCCAGAACAACCTCAAGCGCCTGTGGGCCTACAGCTCGATCGCCAACGTCGGCTACGCCCTGCTGGGCGTGGCGACCGGCGGCGAGACCGGCCTGCACTCGATGCTGCTGTTCATGACCCTGTACATGGTCGACGTCACCGGCTTCTTCGCCTGCCTCCAGGCCCTGTCGCGCGACGGCAAGCCGATGGAGACCATCGAGGACATGGCGGGCCTGGTGAAGGAGCGTCCGGGCATCGCCCTGGCCATGACCGCGTTCTCGCTGTCGGCCTTGGGCCTGCCGCCGTTCTCGGGCTTCTGGGCCAAGTTCTACGTCTTCGGCGCGGCCATGGGCTCGGGCGACGTCATGCTGCAATGGGCGGCGGTGCTGGGCCTGGTCGGCAGCGTGGTGGCGGCGTTCTACTACCTGCGCCTGATCAAGACGATGTGGTTCGACGCGCCGGTCGCCGGCGTGGACAAGCCGCAGCCGACCGCCCGCGCGGTGGGCTTCGCCGCGGCGCTGTTCTCGTTCCCGATCGTGCTGGTCGCGCTGATCTGGCTGGACCCCGCCGCCAGGGCCGCCGCGGCGGCCTTTGGCCACGCGTGACGTGACGGGCGAGTCCACGCCCGTCGTCGTCCTCGACGAGATCGACTCGACCAACGCCGAGGCCCGTCGCCGCGCGGAAGCGGGGGAGGCGGGCCCGGTCTGGCTGGTCGGCCTGCGCCAGACCGCCGGCCGGGGGCGGCGCGGCCGCGCGTGGGAGACCGGCGACGGCAACCTGGCCGCCACCCTGCTGTTCTCCACCGACAAGCCGCCGGGCGAGGCCGCCCAGGTGTCGTTCGTGGCCGCCCTGGCGGTCGCCGACCTGCTGGCGGCCTATGTGCCGGCGAGCCTGGTCAGCCTCAAATGGCCCAACGACCCGCTGCTGAGCGGGCTGAAGGTCAGCGGCATCCTCGTCGAGTCCGGGACCCGGCCGGCCGGCGGCCTGTGGATCGCCGTCGGGATCGGGGTGAACCTGGCCCGCAAGCCGATCGACAGCGAACGCCCCGCCACGGCCCTGACCACCTGGCGCGACGCCCCGCCGCCGTCGCCCGTCGAGGCGATCGAGGTCCTGTCGGCCGCCTTCGCGCGCTGGAACGACGTCTGGCTGCGCCTGGGCTTCCCCGCCATCGCCGACGCCTGGACCGCCCGCGCCCACGGCCTGGGCGAGGCCTGCGTCGCCCGCCTGGGGACCGAGACCCTGGAAGGGATCGCGGAAGGACTGGACGGCGACGGCGCGCTGCGTCTTCGTCTGACCGACGGCCGACTGCGGCGGGTCACGGCCGGCGACGTCTTTTTCGGAGGGGCCTCCTGATGCTGCTGGCCATCGAGCAAGGCAACACCAACACCATGTTCGCCATCCACGACGGCGCGACCTGGATCGCCCAGTGGCGCGCGGCCACCGAGAGCACGCGCACGGCCGACGAATACGTGGTCTGGCTGTCGCAGCTGCTGTCGATGCAGGGCCTGGGCTTCCGCGCCATCGACTCGGTGATCATCTCCAGCGTGGTGCCGCAGTCGATCTTCAACCTGCGCAACCTGAGCCGGCGCTATTTCAACGTCGAGCCGCTGGTGATCGGCGAGAACGCCAAGCTGGGCGTCGACGTCCGCATCGACAAGCCGTCCGAGGCCGGGGCCGACCGCCTGGTCAACGCCGTGGGCGCGCACATGGTCTATCCCGGCCCGCTGATCGTCATCGACAGCGGCACGGCCACCACCTTCGACATCGTCGCCGCCGACGGCGCGTTCGAGGGCGGCATCATTGCCCCGGGCATCAACCTCTCCATGCAGGCCCTGCACGAGGCCGCCGCCAAGCTGCCGCGCATCGCCATCCAGCGCCCGGCCCGCAACCGCGTGGTCGGCACCGACACCGTCAGCGCCATGCAGTCGGGCGTGTTCTGGGGCTATATCTCGTTGATCGAGGGCCTGGTGGCCCGGATCAAGGCCGAACGGGCCGAACCCATGACCGTGGTCGCCACCGGCGGCGTCGCCTCGCTGTTCGAGGGCGCCACCGACAGCATCGACCACTTCGACTCAGATCTGACCATCCGTGGTCTCCTCGAAATTCATCGCCGTAACACCCATTTAGAGACGTAATGACCAAATTCACCGACAAGCCTTCCCCCAAGGACGAGCTCGTCTTCCTGCCCCTGGGCGGGTCGAACGAGATCGGCATGAACTTCAATCTGTACGGCTATGGCCCGGCCGACGACCGCAAGTGGATCGTCGTCGACCTGGGCGTGACCTTCGGCGACCAGACGACGCCCGGCGTCGAGATCATCCTGCCGGACCCCGAATTCATCGAGCAGTACGCCGACGACATCCTCGGCATCGTCCTGACCCACGCCCACGAAGACCACCTGGGCGCCGTGCACTGGCTGTGGCCGCGCCTGAAGGCGCCGGTTTTCGCCACGCCGTTCACCGCCTTCCTGCTACGCGAGAAGCTGCGCGACGCCGGCCTGCTGGGCGGGGTCGAGATCACCGAGGTGCCGCTGAGCGGCAGCTTCGATCTGGGCCCGTTCCACCTGGAAATGGTCACCCTGACCCACTCGATCCCGGAGCCGAACGGCCTGGCGATCAAGACGCCGCTGGGCACGATCCTGCACACCGGCGACTGGAAGATCGATCCCGATCCCCAGTTGGGCGGCCCCACCGACGTCGACGCCATCCGCAAGCTGGGTGACGAGGGCGTGCTGGCCATGGTCTGCGACAGCACCAACGTTTTCGTCGACGGCGAGGCCGGCTCGGAAGCCGGCGTGCGCGAGGCGATGAACAAGCTGATCGCCGGCCTGACGGGCAAGATCGCCGTGGCCTGCTTCGCCTCGAACGTGGCCCGGATGGACACCGTGATCCGCGCCGCCCAGGCCAACGGCCGCAAGGTCTGCCTGGCCGGCCGCTCGATGCACCGCATGGCCGCCGCCGCCCGCTCGGTGGGCCTGCTGGAAGGGCTGGAGCCCTTCGTCACCGACGATCAGGCCAAGTACCTGCCCGAGAACGAGGTGCTGTTCCTGTGCACCGGCAGCCAGGGCGAGGCCCGCGCGGCCCTGGCCCGGATCGCCGAAGGCACCCATCCGCACGTCAAGCTCTCGCAGGGCGACCACGTGATCTTCAGCTCGCGGGTCATCCCGGGCAACGAGATCCCGATCCGCAACCTGCAGAACAAGCTGGCCGACCGCGGCGTGCGCCTGCACACCGAGCGCGACACCCCGGGCATCCACGTCAGCGGCCACCCTTGCCGCGACGAGCTGAAGCAGATGTACCAGTGGGCCCGGCCGCAGATCGCTGTGCCGACCCACGGCGAGCGCCGCCACCTGATCGAGCACGCCGCCTTCGCCAAGGACCTGCAGGTGCCGCACGCGGTCAGCCCGCGCAACGGCGACATGGTGCTGCTGGCCCCCGGCCATCCGTCGATCATCGATGAGGTCCCGTCGGGCCGTCTCTACGTGGACGGCGGCGTCGTGACGCCGGAGAACGGCGAGGCCCTGCGCGAGCGGCGGCACGCGGCGTTCAACGGCGTGCTGGCCGTCTCGATCGTGCTGGACGGCCGCAACCGCGTGGTCTCGGGCCCGCAGGTGCGCGGCCTGGGCCTGGCCGGCGACGCCGAGTACCCGCTGGACGACGCCCTGGACGACCTGGCGGAGGAGGCCGAGAACGCCTTCAAGCGCCTGGAAGGCGACCAGCGCGAGATCGACGAGGCCATCGAGAGCGCCATCTCCAAGGCCGTGAAGAAGGCGGCTTTCCGCATCTGGGAACGCAAGCCCGTGGTCGAGACCACGGTCCTGCGGATCTGAAGCTCCATGGACGAGGCGACACGGCCGCCCGAACCGGCGATCGAACCCACGCCCGAGCCCGGCTGGCGGCGGACCCTGCGTCTGCTGACCGGTCCGGCCTGGGCGCTGGGCTTGCTGACCCTCGTCCTCTGGGTGGTCTCCGGCGTCCAGTTCCTGGCCAAGACCCAGGGCTGGGAGGAGGCCATGTTCGCCCTCGGCTCGCTCTACCCGCCGTACTTCCGGCAGGGGTTCTGGTGGACGCCGCTGACGCACATCTTCCTGCACGGCGGGCTGCTGCACATCTTCATGAACACGACCGCCCTGGTCAGCCTGGGGCCGGTCATCGCCGTGCGCCTGGGCAGCGACCTGAAGGGGGCCCTGCTGTTCTGGGCGTTCTTCCTGATCTGCGGCGTGGCGGGCGGTCTGCTGTTCCTGGGCCTGCACTGGAACGGCGAGATCTCGGCCGTCGGCGCGTCGGGCGCGATCTGCGGCCTGTGGGGCGCGGTGGCGCGGCTGACCGCGGACGGCGAGCTGGCTCCGGTCTTCTCCCGCCAGGTCGGCAAGCAGACCTGGTCGTTCGTCGTCATGAACCTGGTGCTGATCGCCATCGGCTTCGGCATCGGCAGGGCGTCGGGGCAGGGCGGTCTGATGATCGCCTGGGAATGCCACGTCGGCGGCTTCATCGCCGGCCTGTTCCTGGTCCAAGCCTTCCCGGTCCGGTACTGGTGGCTGCGTCAACCCGCCTGAGCCCGGCCGTTTGAAACGCCTCGCCGCGGCGCCCTGAAGTCGTCTATACCCTGGGCAAAACGAACAGAGGGCCGTCAGCGCCCCAGCCCGCAGGATACGAAGCCATGATCGGCAAGCTCAACCACGTCGGCGTCGCCACGCCCTCCATCGACGAGTCGGTGAAGATGTACCGCGACCTGCTGGGCGCGACCTCGCACACCGAGAAGTGGGCCATGCCCGAGCAGGGCGTGTGGGTCTGTTTCGTCAACCTGCCCAACAGCCAGATCGAGCTGATCGAGCCCTACGGCGAGGCGTCTCCGATCCACGGCTTCCTGGCCAAGAACCCCAAGGGCGGCCAGCACCACGTCTGCTTCGAGGTCGAGAACATCTACGAGGCCCGCGACAGCCTCGTCGCCAAGGGCGCCACCGTACTGGGCGAGCCGCGCATCGGCGCCCACGGCACCCTGATCATCTTCGTTCACCCCAAGGACATGGGCGGCATGCTGGTCGAGCTCATGGAAACGCCGAAAGAGGCTCACTGATGGGTCCCGTCACCTGCATCGCCGTCTATCTGACCATCTGGTGGACCACGCTGTTCGCCGTGCTGCCGCTGGGCAACCGCACCTTCAAGGAGATGGGGATCGAGCCCCCGCCCGGCGCCGATCCGGGCGCGCCGGTCAATCCGAACCTGAAGCGCAAGTTCTTCACCACCACCTGGGTGTCGGCCCTGGTGATGGCCGGCCTGCTGCTGGTCATCCATTTCCACCTGATCGAGCTGCCGGCGCTGCCCGCCACCTATTGATCCTAGGAATGGCGCCCACGCCTTGGGCGGACGACGCTGAAATTGCCGACATTCGCCCAATCCGTGGGCGAACTTCGCCAACTGGTCAGGCCAGACGCAATCGGGCGCCCCGAACAATCGTTCGGGGCCTAGTCTCAGACTCACGAGGCCGGGTTTTCCGACCTTGCTCTGTGGCGTCTTCCCCGACGATGACTTGCAAGGCCGCGCGAGGACCGCGCGGCCTTCTTTTCTTTGTCCACAGGATTGGCTCAGCCATCTTTTCGCCGCGCGCGTTGCCAAGCTGACGCCTGAGCGGCTATCTCAACGCCGTATTCAAGCATCGAGAGCGTGACGGTCGCCGAAACCGCCCACACTTTCGGCTGTCACGCTCTTACGTTCCCCGGAGACGACCCTTCCATGCGCCTGTCGCGCTATTTCCTGCCCGTCCTGAAAGAAGCTCCTTCCGACGCCCAGATCGTCTCGCACCAGCTGATGCTGCGCGCGGGCATGATCCGCCAGGAGGCGGCGGGCATCTACGCCTGGCTGCCGCTGGGCCTGAAGGTGCTCAACAAGGTCGAGCAGATCGTCCGCGAGGAAATGGACCGGGCCGGCGCCATCGAGCTCTTGATGCCGACCCTGCAGCTGGCCGACCTGTGGCGCGAGTCGGGCCGCTACGACGCCTACGGCCCCGAGATGCTGCGCATCGTCGACCGCCACGAGCGCGAGCTGCTGTACGGGCCCACCAACGAGGAAATGATCACCGAGATCTTCCGGGCCTATGTGAAGAGCTACAAGGACGTTCCGAAGAACCTGTACCACGTGCAGTGGAAGTTCCGGGACGAGCGCCGTCCGCGCTTCGGCGTGATGCGCGGCCGCGAGTTCCTGATGAAGGACGCCTATAGCTTCGACCTCGACGCCGAGGGCGCGCGCAAGGCCTACAACCGCATGTTCGTGGCCTATCTGAACCTGTTCTCTCGCATGGGCCTGAAGGCCGTGCCGATGCGCGCCGACACCGGCCCGATCGGCGGCGACCTCAGCCACGAGTTCATCGTCCTGGCCGATACCGGCGAAAGCGCCGTCTTCTGCCACAAGGACCTGGTCGAGATGGCCGCGCCCGGTCCGGACGTCGACTGGTACGGCGACCTGCAGCCGCTGGTGAACCAGCGCACGGCGCTCTACGCCGCGACCGAGGAGATGCACGACGAGGCCGCCTTCAACGCCATCCCCGAGGGCGACCGCCTGTCGGCGCGCGGCATCGAGGTGGGTCACATCTTCTCGTTCGGGACCAAGTATTCCGAGCCGATGAAGGCCCTGGTCACGGGTCCGGACGGCAAAGACGTGCCGGTGCAGATGGGCAGCTACGGCGTCGGCGTCTCGCGCCTGCTGGGCGCGATCATCGAGGCCAGCCACGACGAGGGCGGTATCATCTGGCCCGAGTCCGTCGCCCCGTTCGGCGTGGCCATCATCAACATGCGCCAGGGCGACGCCGCCTGCGACGAGGCCTGCGAGACCGCCTACCAGGCGCTGAAGGCCGCCGGCCGCGACCCGCTGTACGACGACACCGACGCCCGCGGCGGCGCCAAGTTCGCCACCGCCGACCTGATCGGTGTGCCGTGGCAGCTGATCGTCGGCCCCAAGGGCATCGCCGAGGGCGTGGTCGAGATCAAGAACCGCAAGACCGGCGAGCGCCATTCGGCGCCGCTGGCGGACGTCATCGCGCAACTGTCGGGCAAGGCCGCCTGATGGCCCTCGGCGCCGGTCCGTTCGGAACCTGGGAGCGCACCGTCGCCTGGCGGTACCTGCGCAACAAGCGCAAGAACGGCGGCGTGGCGCTGATCGCCATCATCTCGTTCGCGGCGGTGATGCTGGCGGTCTTCGCCCTGATCACCGTGATGAGCGTGATGAACGGCTTCCGGGCCGAGCTGCTGGGCCGGCTGCTGGGCTTCAACGGGCACGTCTACGCCCAGGGGCCGCTGCTGAACGGCCCCGACCGGGACGGCGTCATCACCCGCATCAAGGCCGTGCGCGGGGTCACCCAGGCCGCGCCGATGGTCGAGGCCCAGGCCATGGTCATCGGCCCCAGCCAGGTGTCCGGCGCCATCGTGCGCGGGGTCACCCCGGCCGACCTGCGCGGCATGAAGATGATCTCGTCGAACATCAAGCGCGGCTCGCTGGCCGGCTTCGGCGACGGCGAGTACGGCGGCGACATCGTGCTGATCGGCGACCGCATGGCCCGCAACCTCGGCCTGTCGGTCGGCGACGCCATCACCCTGATCTCGCCCTCGGGCCCGGCCACGGCGTTCGGCAGCTCGACGCGCGAGAAGGACTACACCGTCGGCGGCATCTTCAGCGTCGGCATGAGCCAGTTCGACGAGAGCTTCGTCTACATGGCGCTGCCCCAGGCCCAGCTGTTCTTCGGCCGCGACACCTCGATCGACTATGTCGAGATCAAGGTCGCCGACCCGGACAAGGCCAAGGAGATCAAGCCGATCATCGAGCAGGCCACCGGTCCGGGCGCCTTCGTCCAGGACTGGATGGACAAGAATTCCAGCTACTTCAACGCCCTGCAGGTCGAGCGCAAGGTGATGCGGCTGATCCTGTTCTTCATCGTGGCCATCGCCACCCTGAACATCATCTCGGCCCTGGTCATGCTGGTGAAGAACAAGGGCCGCGACATCGCCATCCTGCGGACCATGGGCGCCAGCCAGGCCTCGATCCTGCGGATCTTCATCATGGCCGGCGCCTCGATCGGCCTATCGGGGACCCTGGCGGGCCTGCTGCTGGGCACGCTGTTCTGCGCCAACATCACCGCCATCCAGAACTTCGTGGAATGGGTGACGGGGACGGCGGTGTTCAGCGCCGACATCTATTTCCTGGCCCACATCCCGGCCAAGATCGACTGGGCCGAGGTGGCGAGCATCGTCGGCATCTCCACAGCCATGAGCATCCTGGCCACCCTGCCGCCCGCCATCCGCGCCTCGCGGCTCGATCCGGTCGAGGCCCTTCGCTATGAGTGATCCCACCCAGCCCGTGGCAAGCCCCGTCCTGGCCCTGCGCGGCGTCGAGCGCACCTATGTCACCGAAGCCGGCCCGCTGAACGTGCTGCGCGGCGTCGACCTGGACGTCTATCCGGGCGAGGTGGTCGGGCTGATCGGTCCGTCCGGTTCGGGCAAGTCGTCGCTGCTGCACGCCGCCGGCCTGCTGGAAAAGCCCAACGCCGGCATCATCGCCCTGGACGGCCGCGACTGCTCCAAGCTGTCCGAGCGCCAGCGCACCAAGGTGCGCCTGTCGACCGTGGGCTTCGTCTACCAGTTCCACCACCTGCTGCCCGAGTTCAGCGCGCTCGACAACGTGGCCATGCCCGCCATGATCGCCGGCAAGGGCCGGGCCGAGGCCCGCGCCGCCGCCCAGGTGATGCTGGACCAGTTGGGCCTGGCCGGCCGCGTCGAGCACCAGCCGGGTCAGCTGTCCGGCGGCGAGCAGCAGCGCGTGGCCATCGCCCGCGCCCTGGCCAATCATCCGAAGCTCCTGCTGGCCGACGAGCCGACCGGCAACCTCGACCCCGCCAATTCGTCGGCGGTGTTCCAGGCCCTGTACGAGCAGGCCCGGCAGCGCGGCGTGGCGGCCCTGATCGCCACCCACAACATGGAGCTGGCGCGCTACATGGACCGGGTCTTCGCCTTGAAGGACGGGCACCTGGCGCCCCAGAGCTTTTAGCGTTTTCCCAAACTCGCTCATTCCGGCGAATGCCGGGACCCAGATCCTAAAGCTGGGCGGCTGATTGGAAGAGCTCAGCGCTGTTGGCGTCAGCCACACCGCCATTCCATCTGGGTCCCGGCATTCGCCGGGATGAGCGGCCCAGGGGATCAGAACAGGTACCGCAGCGCCGTCTGCACCACGGTCTGGGTCTGCTGGCGCGCCTCGCCCAGGCGGACCCGTTCGGGCCGGTCGCTGTCGATCCGCAGGCCCTCGAACACCAGGTGGACGTCCGGCCGCACGTCCCAGCGATAGGCGACCAGCGCCGCCCAGCCGTGCTCGGCGTTGTCGTCGACCGCCTTGTTGGTGCGGTCGGTCGTCGAGAACTGGTCGAGGCGCCCGGTCAGCGAGCCGGGACCCAGGTCCCGCGTCGCCGAGACATAGGCCGACTGGAAGCCGACGTCGGTCCACAGGCCCTTGGCGTTGGAATAGCCCATCAGGGTCTCGCCCTGCATCGCCTGGGCCCGCAGGTGGGTGGCCCCGTCCAGGTCCCAGCGGGCGCCCAGGTTGAAGAACCGGGTCTCCCAGGACCATTCGCGCTTATCGACGCTGGTCCGGTCGCCGTCGTTGTCATAGGCGAACAGGTCCAGCATCAGGCTCGGGCTGGGCCGCCATTCGACGCGCCCGTAGACGCCCGCCCGGCCGTCCAGTTCGCGCACCGGGGTGGTGTAGGGCGCCTGGCGCTTGGCCATGAACGGGCTGAGCGGGGGCAGGGGGAAGTCGCCGGTGGCGCTGGACTTCAGGTCGTGCAGCGCCCAGCCGCGGAAGGTCAGCAGGGTGCCGGCGGTGTCGCCGTGGGTGAAGACGCCCACCGTCGCGGCCAGCTTCTGGCCGCCGATCGCGCCGCGCGCCGTGGCCTCGATCCCGACCACCTTGGTCTCCTCGGCCACCCAGCTGTTGATCGCCGACGGGGTGATGGTGTCGGGCACGGACCATTCCAGCCCGTCGTGCTCCAATGAGATCGACGGGTACATCAGCCCGGCGCGGCCGCTGAAGCGGACGCCCCCGGCGATGTCGCCGCGATAGGTCAGATAGGCTTCGCCCGCGTCGACCACGCGATCCTGATGCTGCTGGCCCTGGGCGACGATCACCGCGCCCAGGTGCGAGGACAGGCGGGGATTCCACACGATCGAGGCCTCGCCCAGCTCGGGCCCGGCGCTGTCGCCGAACCGGCCCTTGCCCAGGCCGCCGTCGATCCAGGCCGTTTCGCCGCCGGCCGCGCCCAGGCGCAGGTCGATCAGGCCCGAGACGGTCCCGCGCGAGAACAGGTCGGCCTCGGCGCGCGCGTCCGCGGCGGCCGAGAGGCCGATAGCCGCGCCCATGATCGCGACAAGTCTCCGCAACGTCGTCATCCCCCGATGCGGGAGCAGCCTAGAGCGATGCGTCCTGAAATTGCGTTAAACGCTCCGAGGTCAGAGCAGTGCGTCGCGCATCGCCGCGTAGAAGCCGGCTTGGTCGATCTTCTTGATGATCCGCGCGTTCGGCGGGCGGCGCTTCAACGCCGGATCGGCCAGTTCGATGTCGGGCAGGATGGCTTGCGAGACGCTCAGATAGCCGCGTGTCAGCTCGCCCATCGTCTCGACGTCGACGACCGCCATCTCCGACTCCAGGATCAGGCCCTCGTCCAGCGCCACGGCGCAGGTCAGGGCGTCGGGGTGCAGGCTGCCGTCCAACCCTTGCGATTCCTGGGCGAAGGCCAGGGAGGTGCGGTTGACCTTGGTGAAGAACGCCGCGCGCGGGGTGCCCAGGGCCTCCAGCGCCGCCAATTGATCCAGGCTCAGCAGGCCGTCGCGCAGGGTCTCGGTCCAGGTGACGATGCTGGTCGGGAAGCCGGCGTTGATCACGATCTTGGCGGCCTCGGGATCGACGTAGAAATTGTACTCGGCCGCCGGGGTGACGTTGCCGACGCCGTTGTCGGTGCCGCCCATGACCCACAGGTGCTTGACGGCCTGGGCGATGCGCGGCTCGCGCAGATAGGCCAGGGCTATGTTGGTCAGGGCCGCCTGGGCGATCAGGGTGATCTCGCCGGGCGCCGCCATGATCCGCCGGACGATCTCGTCGGCGGCGTGGCCGGGGGAGGGGCGCTGGACGGCCCGGGGCAGGTCGCTGTCGCTCATGCCGTCGGCCCCGAACACATAGGCCGCGTCCAGGGGCGCGCGGGTGAACGGCCGCTGGGCGCCCAGATAGACCGGGACCTCGCCGCCTCGGCCGCAGGCTTCCAGGGTGGCCAGGGCGTTCTCGGCGTGCTGCTCGAAGCCGACATTGCCGTGGGCGATGGTGATCGCGTCCACGCTCACGCCCGGGCGACGCAGGGCCAGCATCAGGGAGAAGGCGTCGTCGCCGGCGGTGTCGGTGTCGATGATCAGGCGCATGGCCGCGATCTGCGCCGATCCGCGCGGCAAATCCACCGGAAATGCGGGGTGCGGCCTCGTCGCGCGGCGAGGGGGTGAGAAGGCCGCGACAAAAAAGCTCGCAATCGAACGAGGGTCTCTTGCGCATGAGAACAAAAGTGGAATATAGAACAAACAAGCAACGACCGCAGAGGTGTCCCCATGGTCCGTATCGCGCGTGAGTCTTTGGCCCTTGTATCTGTCGCCAGCTTCGTCTGGATGATGTGCCAGGTCGCCCAGTTGGTGGCCTGAGTCGTGGAACCATGAGGTGCGGTGATGTCGGACAGTGAAGGCCAGGGTTTCGTCCACCTTCGCGTGCGTTCGGCCTATTCGCTGCTGGAAGGGGCCATCAAGGCCGACAAGATCCCGGGCATGGCCGCCAAGGAGGGCATGCCCGCCGCGGGGCTGACCGACCGGGCCAATCTGTTCGGGGCCCTGGAGTTCTCCGTCTACTGCAAGGACTACGGCGTCCAGCCGATCATCGGCTGCGCCCTGCCGGTCTCGGGCGTCGGGGCCGGTCCCACCGAGCGCTGGGCCCGCGTGCCCACGATCACCCTGCTGGTCCAGAACGAGCAGGGCTATCTGAACCTCTCCGAGCTCTCGTCCCTGGCCTATATGGAAAGCGCCGAGCTGCCCGAGGCGCAGGTGCCGTGGAAGAAAGTCCTCGAGCTGAACGAGGGGCTGATCCTGCTCTCGGGCGGCTTCGACGGCCCGGTCGACGCCCTGTTCGCCGCCGGCAAGACCGCCGAGGGCGAGGCGGCCCTGGTCGAGATGCAGCGGGTGTTCGGCGACCGCTTCTATGTCGAGCTCCAGCGCCACGGCCTGCCGCGCCAGGCCGCCGCCGAGCCGGGCCTGGTCCACTGGGCCTACGAGAACGACGCGCCGCTGGTGGCCACCAACGACGCCTATTTCGCCAAGCCCGAGACCTACGAGGCCCACGACGCCCTGCTGTGCATTTCCGACGGCGCCTTCGTCGGCCAGGACGAGCGTCGGCGGGTCACGCCCGAGCACTGGTTCAAGCCCGCGGCCGACATGCGCAAGCTGTTCGCAGACCTGCCGGAAGCCTGCGACAACACCCTCGACATCGCCCGCCGCTGCGCCTTCATGGTGCACAAGCGCGACCCGATCCTGCCCAGCTTCCCCACCGGCGATGGCCGCAGCGAGCCCGAGGAACTGACCCACCAGGCCAAGGAAGGCCTGCGCAAGCGTCTGGCGGCGCTGCCGGAACTGGCCGCGCCGGAACAGGAATACTGGGACAGGCTGGATTTCGAGCTGGGCATCATCATCAAGATGGGCTTCCCCGGCTACTTCCTGATCGTGTCCGACTTCATCAAGTGGGGTAAGGAGCACGACATCCCGGTGGGGCCGGGACGGGGTTCGGGCGCGGGGTCGCTGGTGGCCTGGGTGCTGACCATCACCGACCTGGACCCGCTGCGCTTCGGCCTGCTGTTCGAGCGCTTCCTCAATCCCGAGCGGGTCTCGATGCCCGACTTCGACGTCGACTTCTGCCAGGAGCGACGTGAAGAGGTGATCTCCTACGTGCAGGAGAAGTACGGCCGCGACCGCGTGGCCCAGATCATCACCTTCGGTTCCCTGCAGGCCCGCGCCGTACTGCGTGACGTCGGGCGGGTGATGCAGCTGCCGCTGGGCCTGGTGGACCGTCTCTGCAAGATGGTGCCCAACAACCCGGCCGCGCCGGTCACCCTGGCCCAGGCGATCGACATCGAGCCGCGCCTGAAGCAGGCCCGCGACGAGGACGCCAACGTCAAGGCCTGCCTGGACGTGGCCCTGCAGCTGGAAGGCCTGTTCCGCAACGCCTCGACCCACGCCGCCGGCGTGGTGATCGGCGACCGGCCCCTGACTCAGCTGACCCCGCTCTACCAGGACCCGCGCTCGGACCTGCCGGCCACCCAGTTCAACATGAAGTGGGTCGAGAGCGCCGGCCTGGTGAAGTTTGACTTCCTGGGCCTGAAGACCCTGACCGTGCTGGACCGCGCGGTGAAGCACCTGCGCAAGCGCGGCGAGATCGTCGACCTGGGCCAGCTGCCGTTCGACGACGCCAAGACCTACGAGTTGCTCGCCTCGGGCCAGACGGTCGGCGTGTTCCAGCTGGAAAGCCAGGGCATGCGCGACACCCTGCGCAAGATGCGCTGCGGCTCGATCGAGGAGATCACCGCGCTGATCTCGCTGTACCGCCCGGGTCCGATGGACAACATCGACACCTTCGTGGACTGCAAGTTCGGCCGCAAACCCGTCGACAACCTGCACCCCTCGCTGGAGAAGGTGCTCAAGGAGACCTACGGCGTCATCGTCTACCAGGAACAGGTGATGCAGATCGCCCAGATCCTGGCGGGCTACAGCCTGGGCGAAGCCGACCTTCTGCGCCGGGCCATGGGCAAGAAGAAGAAGGAGGAGATGGATCTCCAGAAGATCCGTTTCGTCGCCGGGGCCAAGGAGAAGGGCGTCCCGGAGGAGCAGTCGGGCTCGATCTTCGAATTGGTGGCCAAGTTCGCCGGCTACGGCTTCAACAAGTCGCACGCCGCCGCCTACGCCCTGATCTCGTATCAAACGGCCTGGCTGAAGGCCAATACGCCGGTCGAGTTCCTGGCCGCCTCGATGAGCCTCGACCTGTCGAACACCGACAAGCTGGCGGTCTTCCACCAGGACGCCCGGCGGTTCGACATCACCGTGCGTCCGCCCAACGTCAATCGCTCGGGCGCCGACTTCGAGGTCGAGAACGGCGAGGTGCTCTACGCCCTGGGCGCGGTGCGCAACGTCGGCCTGGAGGCCATGAAGCACCTGGTCGCTATTCGCGAGGAGGGCGGGCCGTTCCGCGACATCTTCGACTTCGTCGAGCGGGTCGATCCCAAGCTGGTCAACAAGCGGGCGATCGAGAACCTGGCGCGGGCCGGGGCCTTCGACTGCTTCGACAAGAACCGCGCCCAGATCTTCGCCTCGGCCGACGTGCTGATCGCCCACGGCCAGAGCATCGCGGCCGACCGGGCCGGCGGGCAGGGCGCGCTGTTCGGCGGCGGCACGGGCCGCCCGCGCCTGAAGAAGACCGAGCCCTGGACCCAGGTCGACCTGCTGGACGAGGAACTGGCCGCCGTCGGCTTCTACCTGACCGGCCACCCGCTGGACGACATGGTGGGCGTGCTGCGCCGCCGCCGCACCCACATGCTGACCGAGGTGATCCCGCGCGCCGAGGCCGGCATGGAGGCCTTCCGCATGTGTGGCGTGGTCCGCCGCCGCCAGGAGCGCGCCTCGCAGAGCGGCGACCGCTTCGCCTTCGTCTCGCTGTCCGACCCCAGCGGCGAATACGAGGTGCTGTTCCCGCCGGAGTCCCTGCGCAAGTGCCGCGAGGTGCTGGAGCCGGGCAAGGCGGTGTCGATCAAGGTCCGGGCCAAGGCCCGCGACGGCGAGGTGCGGTTCTTCGGCGACGACGCCGAGCCGATCGAGAAGGCCATCGAGAACATGGTGGCCGGCCTGCGCCTGCACCTGTCGCCGACCGCCACTGAGATCGAGGCGCTGAAGAAGCGCCTGGAGCCGGCCCTGTCTCAGCGCGGCGGCGAGGTCAGCGTGGTCGCCGCCCTGGGCGGCGGTCGCGAGATCGAGATGAAGCTGCCCGGCCGCTACACCCTGGACGCGGCCCTGCGCGGCGCCCTGAAGACGGCGCCCGGCGTGGCGCTGCTGGAGGATGTCTAGGGGACCGGTTCCCCGCGCGGGCGCGGCGGCCTTCCAGGCGGCGCCGGCATGGTCCTGCGGGCAGGGGGCGCATCGCGCCTCCGGTCCGACAGGCCCTGCGACTTGGCCAGGGCTATCGGGCGAGTTCTTGGGAGGTCGCGGCTAGGCCGCTTTCCCCTTGGCCCGCCCCCTTGCCCGCAGCGTCAGGCAGTAGCCGAGCGTCACCGCGATGCCCGTGAGGACCGCCGCGGTTCCGCCCCAGACCGCCGTCGGGATCGGGGCGAACGCCCACAGGCCGGCATAGATCAGTCCGCTGACCACCAGGGACCAGGCCGCGACCCGTCGGGCCTTGCGGGCCTGGGCGCTGGGGACGAAGGTCTTGGGCATGCGGTTGCCGTACCAGGCGATCATCAGCCCGTTGGCGCCGACCACCCGGGTGACCATCTCGCCGTCGATATAGCCCAGCTTGCGCGCCAGGGTCGCGGCCAGCGCCAGGACGAGGAGGCCGCCGCCCCAGGCGAGGCTCCCGACCAGTTCCTTCTTCGTCTCGGTCATCGCGCGATCTCCTTCTCGAGCTTCGGCTCCGGCGCGTCCGCGTCCAGGCCGAACGATTGGACGAAGCCCAGCAGCGCTTCTTCGAGCACCGAGAGCTTCAGGTGATACAGGACGGACTTGCCGGCCTTTTCGGCGTGCACCAGGTCGGCCTCCTTCAGCACCGCGAAGTGCGCCGACATCGTCGGCTTGGAGACGTCGAACTGGTCGGCGAGCTCGCCGGCGCTCATGGGTCCCTTCCGCAGAAGGTGCAGCACCCGCCGCCGGGTCGGATCGGAAAGGGCTCTGAAGACGTGGCTCATGATGAGACAATTAGCTAAACATCAAAATGAGTCAAGGCGGATCGCATCGAGCTCGCGCACGGCGTCGTGATGCGAAGGTTGGCGCGGCGCCGCGATGTCGGGATCGCCGCCCGTCGAACGTCTTCAAGGCGCCGAGAGGGCGCGAACGAAAGGGAGAAGAGACCATGGCCAGACACGAAGGCGGCTGTCAGTGCGGGCGGGTGCGTTATGCGGTGGACGTCGAGCTGGACGGCCTGATCACCTGCAACTGCTCGCGCTGCGCCAAGCTGGGCTCGGTGCTGGCCTTCGCGCCCGCGGCGGCTTTCGAACTGAAGCAGGGCGACGACGCCCTGACCGAGTACCGCTTCAACACCCACAAGATCTCGCACCTGTTCTGCGAGACCTGCGGCATCCAGTCGTTCGGGCGCGGCGTCGCGCCGGACGGGTCCGAGATCGCGGCGATCAACGTCCGCTGCCTGGACGACGTCGACGTCTTCGCCCTGAAGCCGCATCCGTTCGACGGCAAGTCGATGTAGCGGCCTACCAGGCCTCGGCGCGGCAGTTGGGCAGGCGGGCGCGGCTGAGGCGGCGATGGGCGGCCTTGCCGCAGCCGACGATCATCGGCGCGTCGGCCCCGCGCAGCAGCGGCAGGTCGTCCAGGCTGTCGGTATAGGCGTAGGCCCAGCGCTTGCCGTGGCCGGCTTCCGCCAGGGCCTGGCACTTGCGCTGGTTGCGGCAGTGGACGTCGGCCACCCAGCCGCCGGCCCGATGCTTCAGCGAGGTGCCCAGCACCACGATGGGCCGGTCCAGCGGGTCGATCAGGGCCTGGGCCAGCACGGTGGGGGCGGCGGTGACCACCACCACCTCGTCGCCGTGGGCCAGGTGCTCGTCCAGGGTCGCCATCCCCGGTCCGCGCCAGCGCAGCGGCAGGGCCTTGTCCCGGAAGCGGTCGGCGAAGTCGGCGCAGGAGTCCCGCAGCTCGCGCTCGTTGAGGCCCGCCGTGGCGATCCACAGCAGGATCGAGGCGCCGGCCCGGCGCGTGCGCGGCGCGACGACCATCGGGATGGCGACCGGCGCGACCAGCAGGGTGGCGAGCAGGCGGGGAACGGAGCGGCGAACCCGGCCCCACAGCCACAACGCCGTGGAATCGCCGTCCAACAAGGTGCCGTCGAGATCGAAGACCGCGAGCATGGCCTTCTCCTAGCGTCCGAACCTGTCAGCCGTGTGTCACGCCTGTGGGCGGGATGTGGCGGCCTGTGGATAAAACGCGGCGGAGGCGGGTTTCGCTGCGGGCGAGGGGAGGGCGCTCGGTGGTGTGAAATCGCCTCCGAAAGCGGCCGGCGAGGGCAGGATTCCACGGCGTTCAGCGTCTTGGGGGCTTGCTTTCTGGTCCGTTCACGCCTATTTGCGCGGCCATTCCACACGTGGACGTGCGGCGACGCCGGGGAGACATCCCGTCGTTACCGTTCCGGTCCCGGTCCGAATCGTTCGGAGCGGGGGTGTCCACGGAGGTTCAACCGGAAGAAGGAGACCTATCATGGCGCTTCCCGAATTCTCCATGCGTCAGCTCTTGGAAGCTGGCGCCCACTTCGGCCACCAGACGCACCGCTGGAACCCGAAGATGGACCGCTACATCTTTGGTTCGCGTTCGAACATCCACATCATCGACCTGTCGCAGTCGATCCCGCTCCTGCACCAGGCCCTGGTGAAGGTGCGCGAGGTCGCCGCCGCCGGCGGTCGCGTGCTGTTCGTCGGCACCAAGCGCCAGGCCAGCGACCCGGTCGCCACGGCCGCCAAGCGCTGCGCCCAGTACTACGTCAACCACCGCTGGCTCGGCGGCACCCTGACCAACTGGCGCACCGTCTCGGGCTCGATCTCGCGTCTGCGCGAGCTGGAAGGCGTCCTGGCCGGCGAAGGCCAAGGCCGTTCCAAGAAGGAACTGCTGCAGCTGACCCGCGAGCGCGACAAGCTGGAACTGTCGCTGGGCGGCATCAAGGACATGGGCGGCATCCCCGACATCATGTTCGTGATCGACACCAACAAGGAAGCGATCGCGATCCTCGAAGCCCGCAAGCTGAACATCCCGGTCGTCGCCATCCTCGACACCAACTGCGATCCGGACGGCATCACCTATCCGATCCCGGGTAACGACGACGCCGCCCGCGCCCTGCAGCTGTACTGCGACCTGGTCGCCGACGCCGTCCTGGACGGCCTGGCCGCCGGCCAAGCCGCCTCGGGCGTCGACCTGGGCGCTTCGGTGGCCCCCGTCGAGCCGACCCTGGCTCGCGAGCTGACCCCGGAGCCGGTGGCTGAAGCCGCCGCCGCCCCGGAAGCCGCTCAAGAAGCGACCGCCGAGGCGATCGAAGCCGTCGCCGAAGAGCCGGCCGCGAGCTGATTTTCCGACCACCGCGTCGGGAGTCCGCTCCCGGCGCGGTCGTTGTGACCCTGTCATGCGACCGAGCTATCAAGCTCGGTCGCTAAACGTTTGAATCTGGAGGATTTCATGGCTGAGATCACGGCAGCGCTGGTGAAAGAACTGCGCGAAAAGTCCGGCGTCGGCATGATGGACTGCAAGAAGGCCCTGCAAGAAAACGGCGGCGACATCGACGCCTCCATCGACTGGCTGCGCGCCAAGGGCCTGTCCAAGGCCGCCAAGAAGGCCGACCGCGTCGCGGCCGAAGGCCTGGTCGGCATCGCCGTCCGCAACGACGGCGCCGGCATGACCGCCGCCGCGGTGGAAGTGAACGCCGAAACCGACTTCCTGGGCCGTAACGACCTGTTCCAGAACGCCGTCCGCAAGATCGCGGCCGTCGGCCTGGACAACGACGGCGTGGACGCCATCAACGCGGCCAAGACCGCCGACGGCGACGTCGTGTCGGAAGTGCTGACCAACCTGATCGCCACCATCGGCGAGAACATGGTCCTGCGCCGTTCGGCCAAGTTCGCCGTCTCGCAAGGCGCGGTGTCGTCGTACATCCACAACGCGACCGCTCCGGACCTGGGCCGCATCGGCGTGCTCGTGGCCATCGAAGGCGCCGGCGACCAGGCCAAGATCCTGGAGCTGGGCCGCAAGATCGCCATGCACGTGGCCGCGACCGCCCCGCTGTCGCTGTCGTCGGACGACCTGGACCAGGCCGCCATCGAGAAAGAGCGCCAGATCTTCACCGAGCAGGCGCTGGAGTCGGGCAAGCCCGCCGCCGTCGTCGAGAAGATGGTCGAAGGCCGCATCCGCAAGTTCCTGGAAGAAGTCGTGCTGCTGAAGCAGGCCTTCGTCATGAACCCGGACCAGACCGTCGAGCAGCTGGTCGCCGAGACCGGCAAGGAACTGGGCTCGCCGCTCACCGTGAAGGGCTTCGTCCGCCTGGCCCTGGGTGAAGGCGTGGAGAAGGCTCCGGAAGGCGATTTCGCCGCCGAAGTCGCCGCCATGGCCGGCCAAGCCTAAGTCTCTTCCGCCGCCTTCCGGGGCGGCGGACAGGACCGCCTATGAAAAGGCGCGGCGCGCATAGAGCGCGCGCCGCGCCTTTTTTGCGCCCGGGTCGCGCTTCTGCACGCGATCTGGCCGGTATCAGCCCGGAAAACCGATCCCACTTTTCCGGAACGCGCACTATGTTGCGTCCCGACGACTCAGGAAGAGCCTCCGCATGTCCGAACCTCAGCACAGACCCTATCGCCGCGTGCTTCTGAAGGTTTCGGGCGAGGTGCTGATGGGCGACACGCCCTACGGCATCGACACCAAGACCGTCGAATCGGTGGCCGAGGACATCCGCGAGATCGTCCAGTCCGGCGTCGAGCTGTGCCTGGTCATCGGCGGCGGCAACATCTTCCGCGGCATGGCCGGCGCGGCCAAGGGCATGGAACGCTCCAGCGCCGACTACATGGGCATGCTGGCCACCGTGATGAACGCCCTGGCCATGCAGGACGCCCTGGAGCGCATCGGCGTCTCCACCCGCGTCCAGTCGGCCATCCCGATGGCCACGGTCTGCGAGCCCTACATCCGCCGCCGGGCCCAGCGTCACCTGGAAAAGGGCCGGGTGGTGATCTTCGCCGCCGGCACCGGCAACCCGTTCTTCACCACCGACACCGCCGCGGCCCTGCGCGCCGCCGAGATGCAGTGCGACGCCCTGTTCAAGGGCACCAGCGTCGACGGCATCTACAGCGCCGACCCCAAGAAGGACCCGGCCGCCAAGCGCTACGACACGCTCAGCTACATGGACGTCCTGGCCAAGGACCTGCGGGTCATGGACGCCTCGGCCGTGGCCCTGATGCGCGACAACGACATCCCCATCGTGGTCTTCTCCATCAAGGGACGCGGCAACCTGCTGAACGTCCTGAAGGGGCAGGGAACGCACACCGTCGTTTCCGGCGACCGCGCCGCTTAATTTCCCAGCGAAGAGAGCCCAAGCCATGGCCACCGCCGAAAAACCCGTCCTGTCCCGCTACAAGGACCGCATGGACAAGTCCGTCGCCGCGCTGAAGGAAGAGTTCGGCTCCCTGCGCACCGGCCGCGCCTCCGCCAGCCTGCTGGACCAGGTGATGGTCGACGCCTACGGCTCGACGACCCCGCTGAACGCGGTGGCCTCGATCAGCGTGCCCGAGCCGCGCCAGATCAACGTCAACGTCTGGGACCGCGGCGTCGTCGTCTCGGTCGAGAAGGCGATCCGCAACGCCGGCCTGGGTCTGAACCCGGTCGTCGAGGGCCAGAACCTGCGTATCCCGATCCCGCCGCTGACCGAGGAGCGCCGCAGGGAGCTGGTCAAGGTGGCCGGCAAGTACGCCGAGCAGCAGAAGGTGGCCGTCCGCAACATCCGTCGCGACGCCAACGACGACCTCAAGAAGGCTGAAAAGGCTTCCGTCATCAGCGAAGACGAGCTGAAGAAGATGGAGACCGAGGTCCAGAAGTTGACCGATGCGGCGATCAAGCAGGTCGACGAGGCCTTGAAAACCAAAGAACAAGAGATCATGCAGGTTTAGCATCGACCTGCGTTGTGGGGGGCGATGAGGGAAGGCTGAAGCGCATGGCGCCGACGACCGGCCTGCAGAATGTCTCGACGCGCGCCGGGGGCGCCAAGTCGGGCCAGTCTCTGCATGTGGCCATCATCATGGACGGCAACGGCCGTTGGGCGAAGCGGCGCAACCTGCCGCGCGTCCTGGGCCATCGCGCCGGCGTCAACGCCCTGAAGCGGACCGTCGAAGGCGCCGCGGCCCTGGGCGTGGGCGTGATGACGGTGTTCGGCTTCTCCACCGAGAACTGGAGCCGCCCGCCGCAGGAGGTGTCGGAGCTGATGGGCCTGCTCAAGGCCTATCTGGAGTCCGATATTGACCGCCTGGCGCGCGAAGGCGTGAAGGTGCGGATCATCGGTCGCCGCACCGGCCTGGCGACCGACGTCCTGGCCGTGATCGATCGGGCCGAGAGCCGCACCGCCCACAACAGCGACTTCCTGCTGCAGGTGGCCTTCAACTACGGCGGTCGCGCCGACATCGCCGACGCCGCGCGGGCCTTCGCCCTGGCCGTGGAGCGCGGCGAGGCCCGGGCCGAGGACCTGGACGAGGCCCTTTTCGAGCGGCATCTGTCCACCGCCGGCGCCCCGGCGCCGGATCTCATCGTGCGCACCAGCGGCGAGCAGCGGATCTCGAATTTCCTGCTTTGGGAGTGCGCCTACGCCGAACTCGTGTATCAGGACGTTCTTTGGCCGGACTATGGGCCCGAACACCTGGCCGCCGCGTTGACGGAATATCGCAGCCGCGACCGTCGCTATGGAGGTATCGCCGTCGATGACGTCGCCGTCGCCGGCTAAACGTTTCAACTGGAGCAACCTGCGGATCCGTGTCGCCTCGGCCACGGTGCTGGTGCCCACGGTCGTGGCCGCCGTGTGGTTCGGGAACGTCTGGTTCCTGGCCCTGATCCTGGTCGGCGTGGCGCTGCTCGCCCGCGAGTGGGCCGAGATGAGCGCTCGGCGCTCGGCGCTGGGCGTGGCGGTGGCCATCGGCGCGGCCGTGACGATCTCGGTGATCGTCGCCTATCTGGGCCACTACTACATCACCTGGCCCGTGGTGATCATCGGGGCCCTGGCCGCGGCCCTGATGGCGCGCGGGGCCCTGGAGCGCCGGGCCGACGCGGCCTACGGCGTGATCTACATCGCCCCCGCGGTCATCGCGATGATCTGGCTGCGCCGCATGGACGCCGGCCTCAGCTGGACCCTGCTGCTGTTCACGGTCACCTGGTTCGCCGACATCTTCGCCTACGTCACCGGCAGCCTCCTGAAGGGCCCCAAGCTGTGGCCGCGCTATTCGCCCAACAAGACCTGGTCGGGCTTCTTCGGCGGGCTGGTCGCCGCCTCGCTGGGCGCGGTCGGGATCGTGGCCCTGTCCCGGGTCCTGCCGGCCTTGCAGGACCTGCACCTGGCCTGGCCCGTGGCCGCCCTGATCGGCCTGCTGGGCGGCCTGGCCACCATGACCGGCGACCTCTGGGAATCGATGCTCAAGCGCCGGTTCGGCGTGAAGGACTCCGGCGACCTGATCCCCGGCCACGGCGGCATGCTGGACCGCGTCGACGGCCTGATGTTCGCGGCGATCGTGGTCGCCGCGGCCCGGCTGCTGGACCAGTGGGGATGGCTGCCTTGACCGCCCATCGCGAGGCCGCGGCCCGCAAGGTCGTGGTGCTGGGCTCGACAGGCTCGATCGGCGTGTCGACCCTGGACCTGTTCGAGCAGGCTGGCGTCGCCGTCGAGATCCTGGCTCTGACGGCCGGCCGCAATGTCGGCAAGCTGGCCGAGCAGGCCCTGCGCTGGAAGCCCCAGGTGGCGGTCATCGACGACGAGACCTGCCTGCCGGAGCTGCGCGAGCGTCTGGCCGGCTCCGGCGTGCGGGCCGCGGCCGGCCCGGCCGCCGTCTCCGAGGCCGCCGCCATGGGCGCGGACTGGGTGATGTCGGCCATCGTCGGCGCGGCCGGCCTGGCGCCCACCCTGGCGGCCGCCCGCACCGGCGCGGTCATCGCCCTGGCCAACAAGGAGAGCCTGGTCTGCGCCGGTCCGGCCCTGCTGGCCATCGCCCGGGCGGCCGGCGGTTCGGTGATTCCCGTCGATTCCGAGCACTCGGCGATCTTCCAGGTGCTGCAGCGCGATTGTATCGACCAGGTATCGCGTCTGATCCTGACGGCCTCCGGCGGACCCTTCCGGACCTGGGACAAGGCCGCCATGGCCAAGGCCACGCCGGAGCAGGCGGTGGCCCATCCCAACTGGTCGATGGGCGCCAAGATTTCGGTCGATTCCGCGACGATGATGAACAAGGGCCTCGAGATGATCGAGGCGTCGTACCTGTTCGAGACCCCGCAAGAGCGCATCGACGTCGTGATCCATCCGCAGTCCGTGATCCACAGCCTGGTCGAATACGCCGACGGCTCGACCCTGGCCCAACTGGGCCCGCCGGACATGCGCAGCCCGATCTCCTGCGCCTTCTCCTGGCCCCAGCGCCTGTCCTGGCCGGCCAAGCCCCTGGACCTGGCCGCCTACGCCCAGCTGACCTTCGAGGCGCCGGACCTGGACCGCTTCCCGTCGATCGCCATCGCCCGCGAGGCCCTGCGCCTGGGCGGCGGCGCGCCCGCCGCGATGAACGCCGCCAACGAGGTGGCCGTCGCGGCCTTCCTTGACCGCCGGATAGGCTTTCTGGATATTGCCGGCGCGGTGGCGGGGACACTTGAGCGCATGAACGGCCTAGGCGAGCTTGCCGACAGCACAGGCGACGCCCTCGACAGCGCGATGATGACCGACGCTTCGGCCCGCCGCATTGCGGCCGAGGTTGTCGGCCAGAAGCGTATCTAGAGACGGATCGGGGAGTTAGGCGCCACCTTATGAGCGGTATTCTGTTAGGCCTCGTCGCGTTCGTGTTCGTGCTGTCCGTGGTCGTGACAGTGCACGAGCTCGGCCACTTCCTGGCCGCGCGGGCCTGCGGCGTGGCGATCGACTGCTTCTCGATCGGCTTTGGTCCCCAGATCATCTCTTGGCGCGACAAGACCGGGGTCGAATGGCGGATCGCCTGGATCCCGCTGGGCGGCTATGTCCGCTTCTCAGGCGACGACAACGCCGCCAGCGTGCCCGACGGCGGCGACCTGGCCATTCTGAAGGCCGAGATCGCCGCGCGTGAAGGCGAGACGGCCGTTTCTCGCTACTACCATTTCAAGCCGGTGTGGCAGCGTGCGTTCATCGCCGTCGCCGGGCCGATGGCGAATTTCCTGCTGGCGATCACCGTCTTCGCCGTGATTCTGGCGACCCTGGGCGAGTATCGTCATCCGGCGACGGTCGATCGGGTCCCGGCGGGCGGCGCGGCCGCGGTGGCCGGCTTCAAGCCCGGCGATCTGATCACCAAGGCCGACGGTCGCAGGATCAAGAACTTCGAGGACGTCGGCCGCTATGTCATGTTGCGGTCGGGCCTGCCCATCGATTTCACGGTCAAGCGCGGTGATCAGACCCTGAACCTGGTGGCCACCCCCGTCCAGGTCGAGATCAAGGACAAGATCAACGGTCGCGCCAAGATCGGCCGCCTGGGCATCGAGAACCTCAGCCGCCCCTATCATTACCGCTCGAGCATCTGGCGCGCCGTTCCCGACGCCACGGTCGAGGTCTGGGACCAGGTCAGCACGATCGGCTTCTATCTGGGCCGCCTGGTGACGGGCCAGATCTCGGCCGACCAGATCAGCGGCGTGATCGGCATCGGCCACGCCGTCGGCGCGGTGGCCCAGGCCTCCACGGCCAACGCGCCCGACCTCAAGACGCTGTTGCTGGGCTTCTTCGTCGGCCAGATGCTGATGGTGGCCACCCTTTCGGTCAGCATCGGCTTCATGAACCTGCTGCCCATCCCGGTCCTCGATGGCGGCCACCTGCTGATGTACGCCTACGAAGCGATCGCCCGCCGGCCGCTGCAGGCCAAGTTCCAGGCGGCCGGCTTCAGAGCGGGGCTTGCCTTGATCCTCGGTTTCATGCTGTTCGCGGCGTGGAACGACCTTCACCGCTACGACGTGTTCAAATTCATTGGCGGCCTGTTCTCGTGACCTGTTCTCGCGAACCCGGCCGTCCGTCCATGATTGGTCCCATGAGCAAAATCCGCGCCCATAGCGCCGCGTTCGCCACCGGCGTTGCGCTCCTCCTCGGTTCCACGGCGCTGACCGCGCCGCAGGCCGCCTTCGCCCAGGCCCAGACGACGGGCGTGGTCCAGCGCATCGTGGTGCAGGGCAACGAGCGGATCGAGCAGGGGACCGTGCTGTCCTACCTGCCCATCCAGCCGGGCGAGACGGTCGATCCCCAGCGCCTCGACCTGGCGCTGAAGACCCTGGCGCGCACCGACCTGTTCGCCGACGTGAAGATCGAGCTGCAGGGCGGCGACCTGATCGTGAAGGTCGTCGAGAACCCGATCATCAACCAGGTGGTCTTCGAGGGGAACTCGGCGCTCAAGGAAGACAAGCTGAAGGACGAGGTGCAGATCCGTCCGCGCGGCATCTTCACCCGCGCCAAGGTGCAGGCCGACGTCCAGCGCATCATCGAACTGTACCGCCGCTCGGGCCGCATCTCGGCCACGGTGACGCCGAAGGTGGTCGAGCTGCCGCAGAAGCGCGTCGACCTGGTGTTCGAGATCAACGAAGGCCCCAAGAGCGGCGTCCTGGGCGTCAACTTCCTGGGCAACCAGGAGTTCTCGGACAACGACCTGAAGGACGTCATCGTCACCAAGGAGTCGCACTGGTACAAGTTCCTGACCAGCAACGACAACTACGACCCCGACCGGATCGAATACGACCGCGAGCAGCTGCGCAAGTTCTATCGCAACCGCGGCTACTTCGACTTCCGCGTGGTGGCGACGGTCGCCGAACTGGCCACCGACAAGAACGGCTTCGCGGTCACCTACACGATCGACGAAGGCCCCAAGTACAAGTTCGGCAAGATCACCGTCGAAACCGAGCTGAAGAAGCTGAACGGCGACCTGCTGGCCCAGATCCTGCCGGTCCGCACGGGCCAGCTGTACGAAGACGACAAGATCGAGCAGGCCACCGACGCCCTGACCTTCGCGGCGGGCGCCGCAGGCTTCGCCTTCGTGGACGTGCGTCCGCGCTACGTGCCCAACCACGAGACCAACACCGTGGACGTGGTGTTCTCGGTGCGTGAAGGCCCGCGCGTCTACGTCGATCGCATCGATATCGTCGGCAACACCCGCACGCTGGACTACGTCGTGCGCCGCGAGCTGGAGGTCGCCGAGGGCGACGCCTACAACCGCGTCCTGGTCGACCGCTCCAAGAACAACGTCCGCGCCCTGGGCTTCTTCAAGGACGTCAACATCGAGGAAGTGCCGGGCGCCCAGCCCGACCGCACGACCCTGCGCGTCAAGACCGAAGAGCAGCCGACGGGCGAACTGTCGTTCAGCGCCGGCTACAGCTCGGTCGACAAGCTGGTGCTGGACGTCGGCATCACCGAGCGGAACTTCCGCGGCCGGGGCCAGAACCTGCGGGCCCGCGTCTCGGTCGGTTCGCTGCGTCAGCAGATCGACTTCGGCTTCACCGAGCCGCGTTTCCTGGGCCGCGACCTGCGCGCGGGCTTGGACCTGTATTCGTACCGCTACGACCTGAGCGACTACGCCGCCTACGACACCGAGTCGACCGGCGGCACGCTGCGCGTGGGCTTCCCGCTGACGCAGAACGCTTCGATGAGCCTGCGCTACCAGCTTCGTCAGGACAAGGTGAGCGTGGAGGACAGCCTCTGCACCAGCGGCTCGGTCTCCGACATCCTCTGCCTGCAGCGCGGTTCGTACATCACCTCGCTGTTCGGCTACAACCTGCGGATGGACAAGCGGAACGATCCGATCCAGCCGACCCGCGGCTGGTTCGCCGACCTGAGCCAGGACCTGGCCGGCTTCGGCGGCGACGTGAAGTACCTGAAGACCGAGACCGACGCCGGTTGGTACTGGGGCTTCAACAAGGACTTCATCTTCAGCGCCACCGGGTCGGCGGGCTATATCGAAGGTTGGGGCGGCGACAACATCCGCATCAACGACCGATTCTACAAAGGCGGCTCGACCTTCCGCGGCTTCGAGATCGCGGGTATCGGCCCGCGCGACACGACGACGCAGAGCAGCGCCCTGGGCGCCAAGCTGTATGCGATCGGCACGTTCGAATTGACGGTTCCGACCTTCCTGCCCGAGCAGTACGGCATCAAGGCCGCGGTGTTCTCCGACTTCGGTACGGCGGGCCAGCTGGACGACATCGATCGTCTGAACTCGGACGGCACCATCAACCAGAACATCAAGGACGGCCTGGGCCTTCGCGCCTCGGCGGGCTTGAGCATCGACTGGAAGTCGCCCATGGGCCCCATCCGGTTCGATTTCAGCCACATTCTCGCTAAAGAAGACTACGACAGAACCGAAACCTTCCGGTTCTCCACCTCCACAAGGTTCTAACCAACATGACCTCCAAGTTCCTCGCCGCGACCGTTTCGGGTCTGGCCGCTCTCGCCACGGCGTCGGGCGCTTTCGCCCAAGCCGCGCCGCCCGCCGCCGCGGCCGCCCCGGCCGTGACCCACGGAGCCCCGATCGCCGGCGTCTGCATCTTCTCGAGCCAGCGCGCCGTGGCGACCTCGCAGGTCGGCAAGGCGGTCGACGCGCGCCTGAAGACCATCATCGCCCAGGTCAACGCCGAGCTGACGGCCGAGCGCACCAGCCTGGACAACGACGCCAAGGCCCTGGACGCCAAGAAGGCCACCCTGGACCAGAGCGCCCTGGAGCAACAGGCCGCCGCCCTGCAGGTGCGCGCCAACGCCTGGCAGCGTAAGGGCCAGCTGCGCCAGCGCGAAGTCGAGGCCACCGAGCAGAAGCAACTGGCTCGCGTCTATCAGGAACTGGACCCGGCCATCCGCCAGGCCTATCAAGCCAAGAGCTGCGCGATCCTGATCGAGCGGGAATCGGTCCTGCTGGGCAATCCGGCCATGGACATCACCGACTCCGTCGTGGCGGCGGTCGACGCCCGCATCAAGACCCTGACCTTCGATCGCGAACGTCTGGACCAAGCGGCTCCGGGGGCTCAAGCTCTCCAGCCGACGACTCCCAAGAAGTAGTCGAGTCGGCCTGGGCGTGTCGCCCGGGCCGCTCCCGAGAGGACCGATGCCGGACCCGCGCTTTTTCGAAGACCTGGGTCCGGCGACCCTCACGGAACTGGCCAGCCTGAGCGGCGCTCGGCTGGCCGATCCCGCCCACGGGAACCACCAGGTCTCGCACGTCGCGCCGCTCGAGAGCGCCGACGCCGGGTCCATCACCTTCCTGTCCGATCCCAAGCGCCTGGCCGACCTGGCCGGCCTGAAGGGCGCGGCCTGCTTCTTGCAGCCCGAACACGCCGCCCAGGCTCCGGCCGGCGGCCTGCTGCTGCTGACCAGCCATCCGCAAGCCGCGTGGGCCGCCGCCGCCCAGAGGCTGCACGCGCCCCGGCGCCACGACGGCGCGCAGCACGTCCATCCCGACAGCGAGCTGGAGGAGGGCGTCGTCCTGTCCCCGGGCGTCGTCGTGGGGCAGGGCGCCAGGATCGGCCGCAACACCTATCTGGCGCCCGGCGTGGTGATCGGGCCGGGCGTGGCCGTGGGCCGCGACTGCCGGATCGGCGCCAATGCCGTCATCGGCTTCGCCCTGGTCGGCGACCGGGTGTCGATCCATGCCGGGGCGGTGATCGGCGAGGCCGGATTCGGCGCGGCCGGCGGCCCCAAGGGCGTCGTCGACCTGCCGCAGCTGGGCCGGGTGATCCTGCAGGACGGCGTGACGATCGGGGCCAACAGCACCGTGGACCGCGGCGCGTTCGGCGATACGACCATCGGCGAGAACACCAAGATCGACAATCTCGTCCATGTCGCTCACAACGTCCGGCTCGGTCGCAACTGCGTCGCCGCCGCCTTCACGGGCATTTCCGGCAGCACGACGGTGGGCGACGGAGTCGCGTTCGGCGGCAAGGCCGGCGTGGCCGATCACCTGACGGTCGGCGCGGGCGCCCAGATCGGCGCCGCGGCGTCGGTCTTCAAGGACGTGCCGGCCGGCGAAACATGGACTGGGTTTCCCGCGCGACCGCTCAAGCGGTGGCTGCGGGAGACCGCGTGGCTGTCGCGCAAGGCGGGCGGCCGGGAACCAAGGGGCTAGAATGAGCCGATCCAAGACCACCGAGCCCGCTGAGGTTTCGTCCATCGACATCGCCGAGATCCTGAGCCGGATCCCGCACCGCTATCCGTTCCTGCTGGTGGATCGCGCCGAGGACTATCGTCCGCACCAGTCGATCGTCGGCATCAAATGCGTGACGATCAACGAGCCGTTCTTCCAGGGCCACTTCCCGGGCAATCCGGTGATGCCCGGCGTGCTGATCATCGAGGCCCTGGCCCAGACGGGCGCGGTGCTGATGAGCAAGTCGCTCGAGGTCGACACCGAGGGCAAGACCATCTTCTTCATGTCGGTCGACAACGCCCGCTTCCGCAATCCCGTGCGCCCGGGCGACGTGATCCGCATGGAAGTCGAGGTGCTGCGCGCCCGTTCCAGCATCTTCAAGTTCAAGGGCGTGGCCAAGGTCGGCGACAAGGTCGCGGCCGAGGTCGAGTTCGCGGCCATGGTGGTGGAGACTCCCAAGGCATGACCCAGGTCCATCCGTCCGCCATCGTCGATCCCGCCGCCAAGCTGGCGGACGACGTCGTCATCGGGCCGTTCTGCATCGTCGGCCCGGACGTGACCCTGGGCGCGCGGGTGCGTCTGCTGTCGCACGTGGTGGTCGACGGCGTCACCACCATCGGCGAGGACACCGAGGTCCACGCCTTCTCGTCCCTGGGCGGTCCGCCCCAGCACCTGGGCTACAAGGGCGAACGCACCGAGCTGGTCATCGGCCCGCGCAACATCATCCGCGAACAGGTGACGATGAACACCGGCACGGCCTCGGGCCGTGGCGTGACCACCATCGGCGCCGACGGCTTCTTCATGGCCGAGGCGCACGTGGCCCACGACTGCATCGTCGGCGACAACGTGGTCCTGGCCAAGGGCGCGACCCTGGGCGGCCATGTCGATGTCGGCAACTTCGTGTTCGTGGGCGGCCTGGCGGCCATCCACCAGTTCTCGCGCGTGGGCCGCTACAGCTTCATCGGCGGCCTGGCGGCGGTGACAAAGGACGTCATCCCCTACGGTTCGGTGTGGGGCAACCACGCCCACCTAGAGGGGCTGAACCTGGTGGGCCTCAAGCGCCGGGGCTTCAGCCGCGAGGCGATCAACGCCCTGCGCGCCGCCTACCGCCTGCTGTTCGCCGACGAAGGCACCTTCCAGGAACGTCTGGACGACGTGGCCGAGGCCCATGCCGGCACGCCCGAGGTGATGGAGATCGTCGAGTTCATCCGCGCCGACGGCAATCGGCCGCTGTGCCTGCCGGAACGCGAGGTCTAGGGAGGGGCCATGCGCAAGCTTGGTCTGATCGCTGGAGGCGGCTCCCTGCCGGTGGAGCTGGCCGCCCACTGCGAGGCGGCCGGCCGGCCGTTCGCGGTGATGCGCCTGAAGTCGTTCGCCCTGCCGGTCCTGGCCCAGTATCCCGGCGTCGAGGTCGGGCTGGGCGAGTTCGGCAAGGCGTTCAAGGCGCTGCGGGAAGAGGGCTGCGAGGCCGTCTGTTTCGCGGGCGTCGTCGATCGTCCCGACTTCGCGACCCTCAAGCCCGACCTGCGCGGCCTGGCGGTGATCCCGGGCCTGGTCAACGCCGCCCGCAAGGGCGACGACGCCCTGCTGCGCCGCGTGCTGGCCGAGTTCGAGAAGGAAGGCTTCGTCATCGAGGGCGCCCACGAGGTGCGCGGCGAGATGACCCTGCCGCGCGGTCCCCTGGGCAAGCACATCCCCAAGGACGGCCACATCGCCGACATGGACCGCGCCCTGGACGTGGCGCGCGCCATCGGGGCGCTGGACGTGGGGCAGGGCGCCGTGGTCTGCGACGGCCTGGTCCTGGCCGTGGAGGCCCAGGAGGGCACCGACGCCATGCTGCGGCGGGTCGCCGACCTGCCCCAGGCCATCCGCGGCAACGCCGAGGCCCCGCGCGGCGTGCTGGCCAAGGCGCCCAAGCCGATCCAGGAGACCAAGGTCGACCTGCCCACCATCGGCGTGGCCACCGTGCAGCGCGCGGCCCGCGCCGGCCTGGCCGGCGTGGTCGGCGAGGCCGGACGCCTGCTGATCGTCGATCGCGAGCAGGTCATCGCCTGCGCCGACGACCTGGGCCTGTTCGTGTACGGGGTCGAGCCCCGCGCCGACGCATGAGCGCCGAAAGCCTCCCGCAGTCCGGACCGCTGACCGTGATGCTGGTGGCGGCCGAGGCCTCGGGCGACGCCCTGGGCGCCAGGCTGGCCCACGTGCTGCGCGACCGGCTGGGCGGCGACAAGGTGCGCTTCGTCGGCGTCGGCGGGGCCAAGATGGCCGCCGAGGGGGTGGAGAGCCCGTTCGACATCGCCCAGCTATCGATCCTGGGCATCTTCGAGAGCCTCAAGGCCTATCCCCGCGCCATGGCGCGGCTGAAGGACACCCTGGCCCTGGCGGCCCGCGAGAAGCCCGACGTGGCGGTGCTGATCGACAGTTGGGGCTTCAACATCCGCCTGGCCAAGGCGCTGCGGAAGCAGGACCCCGGCCTGCCGCTGGTCAAGTACGTCGCCCCCCAGGTGTGGGCCTATCGCGCCGAGCGCGCCAAGGACCTGGCGACGGCGGTGGACCTGCTGCTGTCGATCCAGCCGATGGACAAGCCGTTCTTCGACGCGGTCGACCTGCCCAGCGTCTTCGTCGGCAATTCGGCCCTGGCGCACGACTTCAGCCACGCCGATCCGGCCCGCCTGCGCGCCGCGATCGGCGCGGGTCCGGGCGAGCCGATCCTGCTGGTGCTGCCCGGCAGCCGCCCGTCCGAGATCCAGCGGGTCATGCCGCGCTTCGAGGACGCCGTGCAGCGCCTGAAGACCCAGCGGCCCGACCTGCACGTCGTCGTGCCCGCCGCCTCGACGGTGGCCGACAGCGTCAAGGCCCGGGTCGCGGCCTGGCCGTTCCGGGCCCACGTGATCGAGGACGAGGCGCTGAAGGACGACGCCATGGCGGCCGGCACGGTCGCCCTGGCCTGCAGCGGCACGGTGACCACCGAGCTGGCCCTGGCCGGCTGTCCGGTGGTGGTCGGCTACGTGACCGGCGCGATCACCTACAGCCTGCTCAAGACGATGTTCAAGCCGCGCTGGGTGACCCTGTTCAACATCGCCGCCCAGGACACGGTCGCGCCCGAGCTTCTACAGGGGGATTGCACCGGCCAGGCCCTGGCCGCCGAGGTCGCCAGGCGGCTGGACGATCCGGCGCTGCGCGCGGCCCAGGTCGCCGCCCAGGACGCCGCCCTGGTCAAGATGGGACGCGGCATGCCCGATCCCTCCGAGGCGGCCGCTTCGGCCCTCCTGGACTTCCTGAGGGCGCGCGGAAGGGCCGTCTAGGCCGTCGCCAGGGGCGGAGCCTCCGCCGCCAGGCTCGCCGCCCGCTCCAGGGCCGTGAAGAGGGCCACCACGTCGATCGGCTTGGCCACGTGGTCGTCGAAGCCCTCGGCCAGCAGGGCGTCGACCTGGTGGCTCATGGCGTTGGCGGTCAGGGCGATGATCGGCGTCCGCGCGCGGCCCTCGACGGCCTCCAGGCGGCGGATCTCGTGGACGGCGGCGACGCCGTCCATCACCGGCATGTGGACGTCCATCAGCACCAGGTCCCAGCCGCCGTCGCGCCAGGTCTCGACGGCCTGGGCGCCGTTGGCGACCACCTGGGGGGCGATGCCGGCCTGGCCCAGGATCGCCTTGAGCACCAGCTGGTTGACGTGGTTGTCCTCGGCCGCCAGCACCCGCAGCGGCGCGCGCGGCGCGGCCTCGGGCGCGATGACGATCCGGGGCTCGGCGGCGGGCAGGGGGCTCAGGCGGTCGGCCGGCAGGCGGACGGTGAAGGTCGAGCCGAAGTCGACCGCGCTGGACACGACGATCTCGCCGCCCATCAGCACGCAGAGGTCGCGGCAGATGGCCAGGCCCAGGCCGGTGCCGCCGTGGCGGCGGGTGCTGGAAGCGTCAAGCTGGCTGAACTTGCCGAACAGGCGGTCGATGTCGCGGGGCGCCACGCCGACGCCGGTGTCGGCTACGGCGAGCTCAAGCCAGTCGCCCGTGACCCGCGCCGACAGGTCGATCGCCCCGGTGTTGGTGAACTTGGCGGCGTTGGACAGCAGGTTTCCGATCACCTGGCGCAGCCGCAGCGGATCGCCGCGATAGAGGCCCTGGGCCTCGGGGGCGATGCTCAGGGTGTAGGCCAGGCCCTTCTGCCCGGCCAGGACCGAGAAGGCGTCGTGGCAGCCGACCAGCAGCTCGGGCAGGTCGAAGGCCACCGCCTCGACCTCCAGGCGGCCGGCCTCGATCTTCGACAGGTCCAGCACGTCGTTGAGGATCGCCGTCAGCCCTTCGCCGGACTTGCGGACGATGTCGAGCCGCTCGCGCTGGGCATCGCCCATCGTCTCGGCCTGCATGACCTGGATCATGCCCAGTATGCCGTTCAGGGGCGTGCGGATCTCGTGGCTCATGGTGGCCAGGAAGGTGGTCTTGGCGGCGTTGGCGGCGGCGGCCTCGGCCTCCTTCTCGCGGGCGGCGGTCAGGGCCTGGACCAGGTCGCGCTGGGTGGCCGCGCGATGCAGGGCGGCCAGCAGCACATAGGCCAGGAAGGCGAGCGCGGCGATGAATGCGACGGCCGACTGGCCGCCGGTCTCGCCGACGGCGGGCCGGGCCAGGGCCAGGCCGGCGGTCAGGAGGACCGCGAGCAGCGAGGCCGCGCCGATGCGGCGCGAGATCGGGAATTCGGCGGTGCTGCTCAGGGCCACCGCGCCCAGCATGGCCGCGCCGGCCACGGCGGAGGCCCGGCCGCCCTCGACGGCCATGGCCAGGGGCAGCAGGCCGTAGACGCCGGTGTAGACGAAGGTGACGGCGGCGTAGAGCCACTCCTGGCCCGGGCTGGGCTCGGCGGTGCGGTCGACCCACAGGCCCATCAGCTGGTTGCCGGCCATGAACAGGGCGACGGCCGCCAGCCAGGCCGCGACCCAGCGCGGATCCAGCCAGGCGATCGACCCGGCGGCCGCCAGCAGCGTCATGGGCAGGATGGTCTTCAGGTCACGGCGTCGATGGGCCGTGATGTCCGTCCAGGCCAGGGATGGGGCGGCGCGCGTCAAGCCCGAACTCCAAATCAGGGGCGCACTGTCCGCGCGCGGCGTTAGCAAAGCCTTTAAGACGCGCTTCACGGCTGTCGACTAGGTTGGAAGCTCCGGCGACCCTCTCGCCGCCGGCCGGAGACCTGGCGTGACGATCTTCTCGGTCGCCCCTCTGTCGTCCCTGACGCCGTCGAATCCCGTGAACCGGGCCGACCAGGCGGCCGACGCGCTCGCCCGCATCGCCGTGATCCAGACGGTCGAGACCCTGGGCGCGATGATCGACCAGTCCAACTCCCAGTCCCAGGGCGATCTGGCCAACCTGGCCAAGAACGCGGTGGGCGAGGGCGAGGCCAATTTGGCCCGGGTGGTCGACGCCAAGGGCGTCGCCGTCGGTCCCGAGGTCCAGGCCGAGACCCCCGCCCGCGCCGTGGCCGCCGCCGCCGGCCGGGCCGCCGCCCGCCAGGCGGGCCTGGCGCCCCTGATGGCCGACATGGCCCAGGCCGCCGCCGAACCCGACACCCCGCGCCAGGTCAAGGCCGCCATCGCCCAGGTCATGGCCCTGAGCGCCCGCCTGGACGGCCAAATCAGCGGTCCCGAGATCCGCCAGGCCCTGCAGCGCTCCGGCCTGTTCCTGGAGGCCCGCCTGGCGGCCGGCGACCAGGCCCAGCGCCGGCAGCCCCTCACCGTCAGCGCCCCGCCCAAGACCGTCCCGACGCCCACGCCCAACAGCGACATGAAGGCCGCGCTGCTGGTCTTCCGCGAAGTGGTCAAGACCTGGGCCGAGGGCCTGCCGCCGATGTCGGCCCAGGCCGGGGCCGCGCCGAACGCGATGACAGGCGCCGCGCCGGACCCAGCCGCCGCCCAGGCCGCCGCCTCGGCCCAGCTGGCCAGCCGGGGTACGCCCCAGGCCCTGGCCGCTTCGGTCTCGACGCCGGCCGATCCGTCGGTCGAGGCGGTCGCCGCCGAGCCGGAGGCCGCGGTCCAGGCTTCGCCGACCGACGACGGCGCGCCGCCGCCCGCTCGGCCCGTCGTCAACGCGCCTTGGCAGGCGGTCCGCCCGACGCCGGCACCTCCGCCGCCCCTGCCGGCCTTCGGCGCGATCGTCGCCGAGGACTTCCCGGCGACGCCCCTCGACGCGCCGCGCGCCGCCTCGGCGGCGGTCCTGGCCTATGGCGGACCCGAGGCCGCCCCGGCCCCGCCGTCCCAGACCCCGCCGCCCTACGCCGGGGCGCCGACCCACGCCCAGGCCGCCGCCCAGCCGGGCCTGCCCGCCGGAGCGGGGCCGCACGCCGTCGCCCAGCGCCTGCTGGCCGAGAGCGGCGCGGCCCTGGCCCGCACCGAGCTGCTGCAGATCGCCTCGCTGCCCGAGCCGCCGCCCGCCGGCCGTCCCGCCGAGGCGCAGGGCGCGCGGTGGGTGTTCGACATGCCGTTCATGACCCCTCAGGGGCCGGCCGCCGCCCAGTTCGAGATCAGCCGCGACGGCGGCGGCGGCGCGGGCGGGGAGGGCGGTCCCGCCCTGGGCCGCACCTGGCGCGCCCGCTTCTCGCTGGACGTCGAGCCGATGGGCCCCGTCCACGCCCAGGTGGCCCTGACCGGCGACCGCGCCCGCGTGTCGCTGTGGGCTGAACGTCCCGCCGCCATGGCCCGCCTGCGCACCGGCGAGGAACGCCTCAACAGCGCGCTCCGCGAGGCCGCCCTGGAACCCGAGGTCGCCTTCCACACCGGCCAGCCGCGCGCCTCCGCCGCCGCGCCGGGCCAGTTCCTGGATCAAGCCACATGAAGGGGGCCACATGACCGGTCCCGTCCGCGCCGCCGGGCCGCGCATCGCTGTCGCCCTGCGCTACGAAGAACCCAACGCCCCGCGCGTGGTCGCCACCGGCCGCGGCTGGGTGGGCGACAAGATCATCGAGGCCGCCCGCGAGCACGGCGTGCCGATCGAGGAGAACCCGGCCCTGGCCCAGGCCCTGTCGACCATCGAGATGGACGAGGAGATCCCCGAGGCCCTCTACGTGGCCGTGGCCGAAATCCTGGGCTTCATCCTGCGCTCGGCCGAGGGGCGCTAAAGAAAAAGGCCCCGCTTTCGCGAGGCCTTTTCCGTCTTCAGCGATCGTGCGCGGCTCAGCCGCGCTTTTCGACCGGCACGTAGTCGCGCTGGGTGGCGCCCGTGTACAGCTGACGCGGACGGCCGATCTTGCGCGAGGGGTCCTCGAACATTTCCTTCCACTGGCTGATCCAGCCGACGGTGCGAGCCAGGGCGAACAGCACGGTGAACATGTTGGTCGGGAAGCCCATCGCGCGCAGGGTGATGCCCGAATAGAAGTCGATGTTCGGGTACAGCTTGCGGTCGATGAAGTACTGGTCGCTGAGCGCGACCTTCTCCAGCTCCATGGCCACTTGCAGCAGCGGGTCGTTGATGCCCAGCTGCTCCAGAACCTCGTAGCAGGTCTTCTGCATGACCTTGGCGCGCGGGTCGAAGTTCTTGTACACGCGGTGGCCGAAGCCCATCAGCTTGTACTTGCGGTCCTTCACGCCCTGCACGTAGGCGGGGATGTTCTCGACCGAGCCGATCTCTTCCAGCATCTCCAGGGCTTCCTGGTTGGCGCCGCCGTGCGACGGGCCCCAGAGACAGGCGATGCCGGCGGCGATGCAGGCGAACGGGTGGGCGCCCGACGAGCCGGCCAGGCGGACGGTCGAGGTCGAGGCGTTCTGCTCGTGGTCGGCGTGCAGGATGAAGATGCGGTCCATGGCGCGGGTCAGGACGGGGTTGGGGACCCAGTCCTCGGCCGGCACCGAGAAGCACATGCGCAGGAAGTTTTCCGAGTACGACAGCTCGTTGCGCGGCGTCACGAACGGACGGCCCTGCGAGTACTGGAAGGCGCGCGCGGCGATGGTCGGCATCTTGGCGATCAGGCGATGGGCGCTGATCTCGCGTTGCTTGGGATCATCGACGTTCAGGCTGTCGGCGTAGAAGGCCGACAGGGCGCCGACCGCGCCGGTCATCACGGCCATCGGGTGGGCGTCGCGGCGGAAGCCCTGGAAGAAGCTGTCGAACTGGGCGTGCAGCATCGTGTGGTAGGTGATGTTGCGTTCGAACTTGGTGAATTCGTCGGCCGTCGGCAGTTCGCCGTTCAGCAGCAGGTGGCAGACCTCGAGGAACGAGGACTTCTCGGCCAGCTGGTCGATCGGATAGCCGCGGTGCAGCAAAACGCCGGCGTCGCCGTCGATATAGGTGATCTTGCTTTCGCAGGACGCGGTCGAGGTGAAGCCCGGATCGAAGGTGAAGTGGTCGGACTCGCCGTACAGCTTGCGCACGTCCAGGACGTCCGGACCCGTGCTGCCCTTGAGGATCGGCAGGTCGTAGTTCTTGTCGCCGATCGTCAGCGTGGCTTTGTCGGTCATGCGAGAGACCCCTTCAATAGTGGAACGGTCAGTCCAGTTTTCGATTTCGCGGTTGCGTTATAGCGCCTCATGCGCGCGACGCCAGGGCGTCGTCAAGTCGCCCCAGAGACTCGTCGCGACCGAGGGCCGCCATGATCTTGTTCAGGTCGGGCGCCTGGGAGCCGCCCGTGAGGATTCCGCGCAGCGACGGGCCGAACTTGCCAAAGCCCACGCCCTCGGATTCCGCGAAGGATTTCAACAGGGTTTCCAGTTCCGACACGCCCCAGACCGGCGCGGCGCCCAGCTGGGCGCGCAGGCGGGTCAGCCGCTCGACGGTCTCGTCGGTCAGCTGCTTGACGGTCTTCTCCTCCAGCGCCAGCGGGCGCACCTTGAGGGCGAACTCGCAGTGGTCGGCCAACTCCAGGATGGTCTTGGCGCCTTCCTTGACCTGCGGCACCACGGCCAGCAGGCGCGCGGAGACGTCGGCCGGCTGGTCGCCGCCGCGGGCCTGCAGGGCCTTTAGGGTCAGGTCGGCCAGGCGGGCGTCGTCGGCCACGCGCAGGTGCTGGCCGTTGATGAAGTTCAGCTTGGCCCAGTCCAGGCGTGCGGGAGCCTTGACCACGTCCTTGATGTCGAACCAGCTGATCGCCTGTTCGTCGGTGAAGACCTCGTCGTCGCCGTGGCCCCAGCCCAGGCGGGCCAGGTAGTTGCGCATGCCCTCGGGGATGTAGCCCATGTCGGCGAACTCGCCGACGGCCTGGGCGCCGTGGCGCTTGCTGAGCTTGGCGCCGTCCGGGCCGTGGATCAGCGGGATGTGGCCGAACGCCGGCACGTCCCAGCCCATCGCCTGGTAGATCAGGGTCTGGCGGGCGGCGTTGTTCAGGTGGTCGTCGCCCCGGATCACGTGGGTGACGCCCATGTCGTGGTCGTCGACCACCACGGCCAGGTTGTAGGTCGGCGCGCCGTCGTTGCGCAGCAGGACCAGGTCGTCCAGCTCGATGTTGCGGAAGGTCACTGGACCCTTGACCTGGTCGTCGACCACGGTCTCGCCGTCCAGCGGACCCTTGAAGCGGATCACGTGGGGCAGGGTGGGGTCGTTCGGCGGCGGGGCGTCGCGCCAGGGCGAGCGGATGGCCTTGCCTTCCGAGCGAGCCTTCTCGCGGGCTGCCTCCAGCTCCTCGACGGTCATCCAGCAGCGATAGGCGCGGCCGGCCTCCAGCATCTGCTGGACGACCTCGCGGTGGCGGTCGGCGCGGCTGTACTGGAAGATCACCGGCTCGTCGGACTTCAGGCCCAGCCAGTCCAGCCCTTCGAAGATCGCGGCGACGGCGGCCTCGGTCGAACGCTCGCGATCGGTGTCCTCGACGCGAACAAGGAACTTTCCACCCGTATGGCGTGCATATAGCCAGTTGAACAGCGCCGTGCGCGCGCCGCCGATGTGCAGGAAGCCGGTCGGCGACGGGGCGAAGCGGGTGACGACGCCCGAAACGGGCGAGGGGGGATTGGTCATCGGGATCAAGGCTGACGAACTGGAGGCCACGGACGTGGCGAGGACGCTGCCGGACGGGTCCGGTGGCTGGGCGGCGCGTCTTAGCACGCGTCTTCGCGCGCTTCCTAGCCTGGGAGCGGTAACGCGCTCGCTGATCTCCGAGATCGCCCCCAATCGCGAGCGCTGGATGCTGTGGGCGCCGGTGGCGTTCGGCCTGGGGGCGGCCGGCTATCTGGAGCTGAAGGCCGAGCCGTCGTGGGCGCTGCTGGTCGGCGCGACCCTGGGGCTGGCCGTCCTGGCGGGGCTGATCGGCCGTCGCGCGACGCGCGGTTTGCCGGTCTTCCTGGCGCTGGCGACGCTGCTGGCGGCCGGGGCGCTGGCGGGGAAGGTCCGCTCCCACGCCGTCGCCGCGCCGATCCTTTCGGGCGAGCGGGCGGTGATGACGATCGACGGCTTCGTGGTCGACGTGGTCAGCCCGGGCGCCGGCGGGCCGCGCCTGCTGATCGCCCCGGTCTCGATCAGCCGCCTGGCGCCCGAGGACACGCCCAAGCGGGTGCGGGTGACCGTCGAGGCCGAGGACATCGTCGCGCCGGGCCAGGCGATCCGTCTGCGGGCGATGCTGGGACCGCCGCCGCCGCCGGCCGCGCCCGGGGCCTACGATTTCGCCCGCGACGCCTGGTTCCACGGCGTGGGCGGGGTCGGGTTCGCGATCGGCCAGACGCGGCCCGTGGCGCTGGACCCGCCGCCCTGGCGGCTGCGCGCGGCCATGGCCGTCAACGCGCTGCGCTGGCGGCTGGCCAGCCGGATCGTCCGGGACATGGGCGTCGAGCGCGGCGGGATCGCCGCCGCCATGGTCACCGGTCACGAGGCCTGGATCACCCAGGACCAGACCGACGCCATGCGCGCCTCGGGCCTGGCCCACATCCTGTCGATCTCGGGCCTGCACATGGCCATCGTCGGCGGCTTCGCCTTCGGCCTGGTGCGCCTGCTGATCGCCGCCTGGCCGTGGGCGGCGCTGCGGGTTCCCGGCAAGAAGGTCGCGGCCCTGGCGGGGTTGGCGGCGGTCGGGACCTATCTGGCGGTGTCCGGCGCGCCGCCGCCGGCCCTGCGGGCGGCGATCACCGCCACCGTGGCCTTCGCCGCCATCCTCTTCGACCGCCAGGCCATCACCCTGCACGGCCTGGCGATCGCGGCCCTGGTCATCCTGCTGGTCCAGCCGGAGTCGGCGGGCGCGCCGGGCTTCCAGATGTCGTTCGCCGCCACCGCCGCCCTGGTGGCCCTGGCCGAGGCTTGGCCACGTCCGGTGCGCGAGATCTCGACGCCCTGGTGGATCCGCGCCATCCAGGGCGGGACCGGCTGGCTGGCGGTCAGCATCGGGGCCAGCTTCGTGGCGGGCATGGCCACCGGGCCGTTCGCCATGCAGCACTTCAACCGCGTGGCCGTCTGGGGCCTGCCGGCGAACTTGGCGGTGGCGCCGCTGTCGTCGTTCGTGATCATGCCGTTCCTGGCCCTGGGCGCGGCCTTGGAGCCCTTCGGCCTGGGCGCGCCGTTCCTGGCCGTGGCCGGCTGGGGCATCGCCGCGATGATGGGGATCGCCCAGGCCTTCGCCGGCCTCGGCGGGGCCCAGCACGTGGTGGCCAGCGGGCCGCCCTTCACGCTGGCCCTGGCGTTCGTGGGGCTGATGCTGCTGTGCCTGTGGCGGGGACGCCTGCGCTGGCTGGGCGCGCCCCTGGCCCTGGCGGTGGCCCTCTGGCCGCGTCCGACGCCGCCCGACGTCTGGATCGCCCCCGACGGAAGCACGGCGGCCGTGCGCTGGGGCGGGGAGGCTGTGCTGCTGCGACCCGACGCCCGCCGGTTCGGGGCCGAGCTGTGGGGCCGCCGCCGGGGCCTGGTCGTGCCGGAGAGCGCCGCGCCCAGCCCGCTCTACGCCTGCGACCGCCGGTCCTGCGCCCCGACCGCTCGAGCCCCCGTGGCCCTGGCCTTGTCATGGAGCAAGACGGCGCCGGACTTCACCGACCTGGCGGCGATGTGCGGCCAGGCCGAGATCGTCGTCCTGCGCGGCGCCGCGCCGGCCGTTCCGCCGGTCTGCCGCGATCGGATCGTGCTCGACGCCGACGACTTCGCGGCCGGCGGCGCGGCCGAGCTCTATCGGCGCGGCGGCGAATGGTGGATCGTCTGGGCCCAGCCGCTGCGGGGCGTCCGCCCCTGGAGCGACGCGGCGAGGGGATAGCCATGCTGAAAGTGTGGGGACGGCGCAACTCGGCCAATGTCCAGAAGGTGCTGTGGCTGGTCGGCGAGCTGGGCCTTGGGCATGCGCATATCCCGGCCGGCGGCGACTTCGGCGGGCTGGCCGATCCGGCGTTCCGGGCGCTGAACCCGCACGGCAAGGTCCCGGTGATCGACGACGGCGGAGTGGTGGTCTGGGAGTCCCACGCCATCCTGCGCTACCTGGCGGCCGTCCATGGCGCGGACCGCTTCTGGGCCGCCGATCCCGCCGTCCGGGCGCCGATCGACGGCTGGATGGACTGGGCGCAGACGGCGCTGCAGCCGGCCTTCCTCACCGGCGTGTTCTGGGGCGGGTACCGCACGCCGGAGGCCCAGCGCGACGTCGGGGCCGTGGCGCGGGCCCTGGACCGGACGGTCGCCTGCCTGGCTCACGTCGATCGTCTGCTGGCGGATCGTCCCTTCGTCGGCGGCGAGACCCTGTCCCTGGCCGACATCGCCATCGGGACCCATCTCTACCGATATTTCGAGCTGGAGATCGACCGGCCGGACCTTCCGCGCCTGGCGGCTTGGTTCGAGCGGCTGACGGCGCGGGCGGCCTATCGCGAGCACGTGATGGTCCGGTTCGGGGACCTGAAGGGGCGGTTGGCGTTCTGAGCCTTGTGGGCGAACGACGGAGGCGATCATGGAACGACACGGCGGCTGCGCCTGCGGGGCGGTGCGCTATGTGGCCAGCGGCGGACCGCTGCGGGTGGGCCTGTGCCATTGCCTGACCTGCCGCAAGCGCCACGGCGCGCCCTGCAACGCCTTCGCGGCCTTCCGCGCCGACAAGGTGCGGATCGAGGGACGGACCCAGGTCTGGGCCGGCGCCGAGCACGGCCTGCTGCACGGGTGTCCGATCTGCGGTTCGCCGCTGTTCTGGACGGCCGACGAGGAGGGCGACGACGAGATCGAGATCCACCTGGGCGGGCTGGACGAGGTCGGCCAGTTCACGCCGCAGTACGAGGTCTGGGTCAAGCGCCGCGAGCCGTGGATGGCGCCCCTGAACGTGCCGCAATATGTCGAGAACCGGCCGGCGGGGATGCCGACCTGAGGGGCTATTCGAAACGCACGCTGAAGCTGCTGTAGCTGCGGGACGTGAAGCGGATCGTCAGATGCAGCGTGCGTCCCTCGATCGATTCGCCCGACTTGACCCTGGCGGCGACCCTTGAGGCGTCCAGCAGCTTCGCCGCGGCCTGGTCGAAACCGTAGCCGCTGGTCCGTGGCGAACCGAGGAAGCAGTCTTCCAACGCGCCCTTCCGGCCGATCGTGCAGGTCGTTTCCACGACATCGGACACGCCCATGCGCTGGGCGTAGTCGGGATAGTACTGATCAGCCCGGAACTTGCCTGTGTTGATCTTCACATCCTGCGCGCCGAGCGGGGCCTGGGGTGAAGCCGAGGCGGTCGAATCGGCGACGGCCGGAGTCGCCTGCAGGGCCAGGATGAAAGGCAGGATCAAGGTGTGTCCCTCGGGGTGACGTCGTCCCTGGGTAGCTTGAGCATGGTTGCCCGTCCACCACGCCCTCGCAATCTGGAACCCAAAACGAAAAGGCGCCGAGTCCGGTCAACCAGACTCAACGCCTTATGATCTGGGTCCCGGTTTTGGCCGGGACGAGTGGAGGCAGGTGCGGCTAGTGATACCGCCGGATCAGGCCCACCAGCTTGCCCTGCACCTCGACCTGGTCCGGGCCGAAGATGCGGGTCTCGTACTTGGGGTTGGCCGCTTCCAGGGCGATCGAGCCGCCCTTCTTGCGCAGGCGCTTGAGGGTGGCTTCCTCGCCGACCAGGGCCACGACGATCTCGCCGCTGTTGGCCGTGTCGCCCTTCTTGATGATCACATAGTCGCCGTCGAGGATGCCGGCCTCGATCATCGAGTCGCCTTGGACTTCCAGCACGTAGTGCTCGCCGCCGCCCAGCATGGTCTCGGGCACCGGCAGGCGCTCGCGTTCGTGCTGGATGGCGTCGATCGGGGTGCCGGCGGCGATGCGGCCCAGGATCGGCAGCTCGCGGGTGTTGTCGGCGGCGATCGGCGCGGCCGGGATCGACGGGGCCTGCCCGCCGCCCTCGACCACCTGCGGCTTGAAGGCGCCCCGTCCCTTGGGCGGGGAGGCCGTCGTCGCCTGCTGGGGCAGCTTGACCACTTCCAGCGCCCGGGCCCGGTGGGCCAGGCGGCGGATGAAGCCGCGTTCCTCGAGCGCGGTGATCAGGCGGTGGATGCCGGACTTGGACGCCAGGTCCAGCGCCTCCTTCATCTCGTCGAAGGAGGGGGAGACGCCGGTCTCCTTGATCCGTTCGTGGATGAACATCAGCAGCTCGTGCTGCTTGCGCGTAAGCATGTCCGGCCTCGCCAGTCGTCGCGGAACAAACCGCAAACCTCTACGAATGTTCTCTAGGTGTTCTTCGTTGATGTCAAGTTAACGGTGTTCGCCGGAACGGCGGGCGAAAACGCTAGGAAATACAGGCCCCGCTCCGGGATCTTGGTGACGCTCGACGGCGGTCCGGCCGAATCGAGGCCTGCCCGGCTTGACGACCGGCCGCGCGAGGCGGAGCCTCCTGAACAACGATAAGTCACGGGAGGACGCGACCCATGGCCGAGCACGCCTACGACCTCGTCCTGCGCGGCGGGACGGTGCTGGACGGGACCGGCGGCCCGGGTTTCGTCGCCGACGTGGCGGTCAGGGACGACCTGATCGCCGCGATCGGGCCGGGCCTGGCGTCGGGCCGCGAGGAGATCGATGCGCGCGGCCGCCTGGTCACCCCGGGCTTCGTCGACATCCACACCCACTACGACGGCCAGGCCACCTGGGACACGTCGATGACGCCCAGCGCCGGGCATGGGGTCACCACCGTGGTGATGGGCAACTGCGGCGTGGGCTTCGCGCCCTGCCGTCCCGAGGACCGCGACCGGCTGATCCGTCTGATGGAGGGCGTCGAGGACATCCCGTTCCCGGTGCTGACCGAGGGCCTGCCCTGGGCCTGGGAGAGCTTTCCCGACTATCTGGACTTCCTGGCCGGCCGCGCCTTCGACGTCGACATCGGCGCCCAGCTGCCGCACGCGGCGCTGCGGGTGTTCGTGATGGGCCAGCGCGGGGCCGATCGCGAGCCGGCGACGCCCGCCGACATCGCCGCCATGGCCGCCATCGCCCGGCGGGCGGTCGAGGCGGGAGCCCTGGGCTTCTCCACCTCGCGGACGCTGAACCACCGCACCAGCGACGGCCAGCCGACCCCCACCCTGACGGCGGGCGAGGACGAGTTGACCGGCATCGCCCTGGGCCTGGCCGCCGCCGGCAAGGGCGTGCTGCAGCTGGTCTCGGACTTCTTCCCCGACGGCTCGGCCGAGCTGGCCATGCTGCGGCGGATCGTCGAGCGGTCGGGGCGGCCGCTGTCGTTCTCGCTGGTCCAGAGCCCCAAGTCGCCCGAGGGCTGGAAGGCGATGCTGGCGGGCCTGGCCGAGGCCGTCGACGCCGGCCTGCCGATGAAGGCCCAGGTCTGCGGCCGGCCGGTGGGCGTGCTGTTCGGCCTGGAGCTGACCCTCAATCCGTTCAGCCAGAACCCGGTCTTCGCCGAGATCGCCAAGGCGTCCCTGGCCGACAAGATCGCGGCCTTGGACGATCCCGACTTCCGCGCCCGGCTGCTGGTCCACGACGGCGACGCCAAGGGACCGTTCGCCGGCAGCGCGCTGCGCGCCTGGGACAACCTCTTCCCGATGGGCGCCGTTCCCGACTACGAGCCGACCGCCGACCGGACGGTGGCGGCGATCGCGGCGCGGGAGGGACGCGACCCGGCCGCCGTGGCGTTGGACGCCATGCTGCGGAACGACGGGCGCGGCATGCTCTACCATCCCTTCCTGAACTACGCCGACGGATCGCTGGACCCCAGCCTGGCCATGCTGCTGCATCGCGACACCGTGCCGGGCCTGTCCGACGGCGGCGCCCATGTGGGCATGATCTGCGACGGCAGCTTCCCGACCAGCAACCTCGTCCACTGGACGCGCGAGCGCACGCGCGGGCCGCGCATCCCGCTGGAGGCCATGGTGGCGATGCAGACCCGCGACACCGCCGCCGCCGTGGGTCTGCTGGACCGGGGCCTGATCGCGCCCGGCTATCGGGCCGATCTCAACGTCATCGACTACGAGGGGCTGAGGCTGGAGGCGCCCGCCGTGGCCTACGACCTGCCGGCCGGCGGGCGGCGCCTGAGCCAGAAGGCGCACGGCTATGTCGCCACCGTCGTGGGCGGGGTGGTCACCCGGCGCGACGGCGAACCGACCGGCGCCTTGCCCGGCCGCCTGGTGCGCGGGGCGCGGGCGGCGCCTGCGGCCCTGGCGGCCGAATAGGGCGAGTCGGGACGCGGGAGATCAGTCGGAGGTTGACCGCACGCGCCGCCCTGCCTGTAGTGCCTTGGGCGACCATCGGATGGGGCGGGCATGGATCGGATCTGGCTGTTGAACGCGGGCTGGCCGCGCGCCTTCTGGGTCAGCTACGCGGCCTTCGCGCTGTTCGAGGTGTGGGTCTGGCTGCGCGATCGGCGCGGCGCGAGCGGACAAGACGCGGACCGGGGCAGCCTGCGGGCCCTGGTGGCGGTGATCGCCGCCGGGATCTTCGTCGCCTTCTTCGTGGCCTATACGCCCTCCACCGCCTTTGCCCGGCTGACGGCCTGGAAGGCCGAGGCGCGGCTGGCGGCCCTCGTCCTGATCTGGGGCGGGCTCGTGCTGCGCCTCTGGGCGATCCTGACACTGGGGGCCTTCTTCCGGCGCACGGTGCATCTGCACGACGACCACCGGATGGTCACCTCGGGTCCGTACCGGATCGTCCGCAACCCCGCCTATCTGGGCAGCCTGCTGACCCTGGTCGGCATCGGGCTGGGCCTGGGCAGCTGGCTTTCGGCCGTGGTCCTGGCGGTCGCCGGCCTGATCGCCTTCGGCCAGCGGATTCGGGTCGAGGACGCGGCCATGACCGCGCGCTTCGGCGAGGCCCATCTAGCCTATCGCAAACGCAAGGCCGCGCTGATCCCGCTGATCTGGTAGGCCGGCTCAGGGAGCCAGGTCGGACCGGTCCTTGGCCTTCAGCTGCAGCCAGTCCTGGAACGGTTGGTGGTAGGCCAGGTCGAAGACCTCGGCCTGGAGCTTGAAGGGCAGGTTGGCCTCGCTGTTCCACAGCATCACCACGCCCGTCCGGGTGGCGGGGTCGAACATCATGGTCGAGCGATAGCCGGTCACCGCCCCGCTGTGGCCGACCAGGCGGTGGCCCTTGTAGGTGAAGCTGCGCATGCCCAGGCCGTAGCCCGGATGCTGCAGCGAGCGGCCTAGCGGCGAGTTGCCGTAGGGGCGCCCGGTGTTGACGCGCGGGCGCTGGATGTCGGCCAGCACCCCGGCGGGCAGGACGGCGGGCGCCTGGCCCATCTGGGCCTGCATCCACCGCGCCAGGTCGACGATGTTGGAATTGACCCCGGCCGCGGCGGGCACCCGGTAGTAGAAGTCGGTCAGGGGCGCGGTGTGGCCCCAGCGCGAGGGCGGCGCCCAGTGCGGCGCGTCCCGCAGGCCGTCCAGGCCGATGGTCGCGCTGGTCATGCCCAATGGCGCGAACAGCCGCTGGCGCGCCTCGTCGGCGTAGGATCGGTGGGTGGCGGCCTCCACGACCTCGCGGATCGTGTCGTAGGCGATGTTCTGGTAGCTGTGGCAGGTGGCCGGCGGGCACAGCAGGGGCACGGCCGCCAGGCTTTCGCGGATCATCTTCGGATCGCGTCCGCCCTCCAGCCAGCCGTCATAGGCGTTGCGGGGCAGCCCGGTGCGCTGGGACAGCAGCTGCTCGACCGTCAGGGTGTTCTGGGCGTCGTTCGGCAGGCGCAGGCTGACGCCGAACTTGCCCAGTGGGTCGTCCAGCGAGAACGCCCCTTCGTTCGCCAGGCGGGCGCTGAGCGTGGCGGCCACGGTTTTGGACAGCGAGGCCCAGCGGAAGACGGTGTCGGCGCCCACCTTCTCGCCGTCGCCCGGCGTGGTGAAGCCGTAGCCCTGCACGAACGACAGGCGGCCGTCCTCGACCACGGCGATGGCCAGGCCCTGCATGGACCGGTCGGTCATCATCGTCCGGATACGGGCGTCCAGGGCGCGGTAGTCGATCTGGCCGCGCCACGCGTCGGGCTTCAGGGGCAGGACGGCGGGCGTCGGCGGGGCGGTGGCGGCGGTCGCGACGGCGGGCTCGGACGTCGGCTCGGTCGCGCGCCCGCGGTGCTGCGTCGCCAGGATCAGCGCCGCCAGGCCGACGACGGCGACGACGGCCAGGCCCGGCACCACGCGCCAGTCGCGCCAGAACCGACCTTTGCGGGCGTCCAGCTCTATCGGATCGAATTCGTTCAACGCCCTATCCCAGCAGGGCTCGGGTGGCGGCGGCCACGTCGGCCTGGCGCATCAGGCTCTCGCCGACCAGCATGGCCTTGGCCCCGGCCGCCTCCATCCGCACCACGTCCTCATGGGTGAAGACGCCGCTCTCGGTGACCAGCAGGGCGTCCTTGGGGGCCTGGGCGGCCAGGCGTTCGGTGACGGCCAGGTCGACCACGAAGCTCTTGAGGTCGCGGTTGTTGATCCCGACCAGGGTCGAGCCCAGTTGGCCGGCGCGGTCCATCTCGGCCTCGTCGTGCACCTCGACCAGGGCGTCCATGCCCAGGCGCGCGGCTTCCGCCATCAGGTCGGCGGCCAGGGCGTCGTCGATCATGGCCAGGATGACCAGGATGGCGTCGGCGCCCAGGGCGCGGCTCTCGGCCACCTGCCAGGGATCGACCAGGAAGTCCTTGCGGATGCAGGGCAGGGCGACGGCCGCGCGGGCGTCGATCAGATAACCGTCGGCGCCCTGGAAGCTGGGGCCGTCGGTCAGGACCGACAGGCAGGCCGCGCCGCCGGCGGCGTACGCCCGGGCCAGGGCAGGCGGGTCGAAGTCGGCGCGGATCAGCCCCTTGGACGGCGAGGCCTTCTTGATCTCGGCGATCAGCGACAGCTTGCCGGGGCCGTGGGCGGCCTCCAGGGCGGCCTTGAAGCCGCGCGGGCTGCTGGCGGCGCGGGCGGCGCTGTCGACCTGGGCGAAGGCGCGGCGGCGCTTACGGTCGGCGACGTCCTCGCGCTTGTAGGCGGCGATCTTGGCGAGGATGTCGGTCATGCGGGAAGCGTTTCACTGTTGGTGGCGGCGACCAGCCCGGCCAGGGCGGCGGCGGCGCGGCCGTCGTCCAGCACCGCGCCGGCCAGTTCCACGCCTTCGCGCAGGGTCTCGACCTTGTCGGCCACCAGGAAGGCGGCGGCGGCGTTGAGCATGACGATGTCGCGGTACGGACCCTCGCGGCCGGCCAGCAGGGCGGTCAGGGCGGCGGCGTTGTAGGCGGGCTCGCCGCCGGTGATGTCGGCCAGGGCGGCGCGGGGCAGGCCCACGGCTTCCGGCGTGATCGTGAACAGCCGCAGGGACCCGTCGCGCCATTCGGCGACCTCGGTCTCGCCGGTGGTGGTCAGCTCGTCCATGCCGGCCCCGTGCACCGACCAGGCGCGCTCGGCGCCGAGCGCGCCCAGGGCCTTGGCCACGGGCTCGACGAAGCGGTGGGCCGAGACGCCCACGACCTGGCGCTTGGCGCCGGCCGGATTGGTCAGCGGGCCCAGCAGATTGAAGATCGTGCGGAAGCCCAGCTGCTGGCGGATCGGCGAGACGTGCTTCATCGCCCCGTGGTGCGACTGGGCGAACAGGAAGCAGATGCCGGCCGTGTCCAGCGCATGGCGCTGCTGGGCCAGGCTGGCGTCGATGTTCACGCCCAGGGCGGCCAGGACGTCGGCGGTGCCGGACTTGCTGGTGATCGCCCGGTTGCCGTGCTTGGCCACCTTCAGCCCGCCGCCCGCTGCGACGAAGCCCACGGCGGTCGAGATGTTCAGGGTGTGCAGGCCGTCGCCGCCGGTGCCGCAGACGTCGACCACGTCATACGGGTGGTCCAGGTGGATGGCCGCGCGGCGCATGGCGCGGGCGCAGGCGGTGATCTCGCCCACGGTCTCGCCGCGCAGGCGCATGGCGGTGACCGCCGCGGCCACCTGGGCGGGCGTCGGTTCGCCGCGCAGGCAGGCGGCGAAGAAGATCTCGGCGTCGTCCTCGTCGAGGGTCTGGCCGTCGGCCAGCTTGGCCAGCAGGGGCTTGAAGGCGTCTGACATCGGCTAGACCCAGATCGCCGCGTCGCGCTTGACCTTGGCCAGGTCCAGGAAGTTGGCCAGCAGTTGGTGGCCGCCCTCGGTGGCGATGGACTCGGGGTGGAACTGCACGCCGTAGACGGGGCGGGTCTTGTGCTGCACGCCCATGATCTCGCCGTCCTCGGTCCAGGCGGTGATCTCCAGGTCGGCGGGCAGGGTGGCCTTGTCGACCGCCAGGCTGTGGTAGCGCGTGGCGATGAACGGGTTTGGCAGGCCTTTGAACACGCCCTGGTCGTTGTGGAAGATCTTGCTGGTCTTGCCGTGCATCACTTCCTTGGCGCGGATCACGTCACCGCCGTAGGCCTGGCCGATGGCCTGGTGGCCGAGGCACACGCCCAGGATCGCCAGGTCGTCGGGCGCGCCGCGCAGCAGCGGCAGGCAGATGCCGGCCTGGTCGGGGGCCTTCGGACCGGGCGACAGCAGGACCGCGTTCGGCCGCAGACCCAGGGCTTCCTGCACCGACAGGTCGTCGTTGCGATGCACGACGGTGTCGGCCCCCAGCTCGTTCAGATAGTGGACGAGGTTGTAGGTGAAGCTGTCGTAGTTATCGATAACCAGGATCATGACGCCGCCTTTCCAGGTTCAGCCTTCTAGCCGGTTTCACCGAAAAGGTGAGGGTCTTCGCGGCAAGTTTTTCTGCGGGGACGCTTAGCCGGTCGGCCAGCGCGCCAGGCAGCGCGAAAGCGTCGCATTGCTTCATCTGGGGGCTGGGGCATGCTGACGCCATGAACCCCGCTGATTCCGCCCTCGATTCCGCCGCGATCGCCTACGCCCGGGCCCTGCTGCGCAAGCCGATGCGCCGGCAGAAGATGGGGCCGGTCCTGGCCGCCGCCGCCTTCGCGGCGTTCAGCGCCGTGACCTTCGCGGTGGTGATGGTGGTGGCCCCGCCGGCGGTCGTCCAGCACCTGCCGTCCGACCGCCTCGACGGAAACTAGGCGAAGCGCCCAATTCTAGGCGAAGCGCCAAGCCTCTTCGGCCGCGCGCTTGAGGGCCCGCGACTTGTGCAGGGTCTCGTCATACTCGGCGTCCGGATCGCTGTCGGCCACGATGCCGCCGCCCGCCTGGACGTACATCATGCCGTCCTTGACCAGGGCCGTGCGCAGCACGATGCAGGTGTCGACCGAGCCGTCGGCGCCGATATAGCCCACCGCCCCGGCGTAGCCGATGCCGCGCTTCTCGACTTCCAGCTCGTCGATGATCTCCATGGCCCGCACCTTGGGCGCGCCCGAGAGCGTGCCGGCGGGCAGGGCGGCCATCAGCACGTCGACCGGGTCCACGCCCTCGGGCGCGTCGCCCTCGACGTTGGAGACGATGTGCATGACGTGGCTGTAGCGCTCGATCTTGAAGCTGTCGGTGACGCGGACGTTGGCGCTCTTGCCCTTGGTCGCCGGATCGTTGCTGCCGGCGTGCTTGAGCATCGCCACCCGGCCCACGTCGTTGCGGCCCAGGTCCAGCAGCATCAGGTGCTCGGACCGTTCCTTGGGATCGGCCAGCAGCTCCTTCTCCAGCGCCAGGTCCTGCTCGGGCGTGGCGCCGCGCGGACGGGTGCCGGCGATCGGGCGGATGGTGATCTTGCCGTCGCGCAGCCGCACCAGGATCTCCGGCGACGAGCCGACCAGGTTGAAGCCGTCCAGCTCCAGGAAGAACAGGAACGGCGACGGATTGGTCCGCCGCAGCGAGCGGTAGAGGGCGAACGGCTCCAGCGGGAACGGCGCGCGGAAGCGGTGGCTGGCCACCACCTGGAAGATGTCGCCGGCCTGGATGTAGTCCTTGGCCTTCGCGACGACCTCGGCGTAGTCCGCCCGGCTGACCGGGGTGGTGAACTCGGCCTGGCCGTGGCTCTGGCGCGGGGCCGACTGGGTCAGCGGGCCGCGCAGGTCGGCCATCACGCTTTCGATCCGCGCCTGGGCGGCGGCGTAGGCGTCGGCGGCCGACACCCCGGCCTGGGGCCGGGCGGTGGTGACCAGGATGATCTCCTGGGCGATGGCGTCGAACACCGCCACGATCGACGGCCGGGTCATGATCCCGTCCGGCAGGCCTAGGGTGTCCTCGTTGACGTCCGGCAGGCGCTCGGCCAGGCGGACCATGTCGTAGCCCAGGGCCCCGAACACGCCGGCCGACGGCGGCGGCAGGCCGGCCGGCAGCTCGATCCGCGAGCGGGCGATCAGGTCGCGCAGGCTGTCCAGCGCGCCGCCCGCCTGGGGCGTGAAGCGGCCGGCGGCGATGTCGTCGCCCTCGGCGATCTCGGCCTTGTCGCCGCGACAGCGCCAGACCAGGTCCGGCTTCATGGCCACGATCGAATAGCGCCCGCGCCAGGCGCCGCCCTCGACGCTCTCGAACAGGAAGGCGTAGGGCCGCCCGTGGCCGATCTTCAGATAGGCCGAGACCGGGGTCTCCAGGTCGTCGATCAGCCGGGTCCAGACCACCTGCGGGCGGCCGGACTCGTAGGCGGCGGTAAAGGCGTCGAGCGCGGGCTCCAGACTCATTGAGCCAGACCCTTGGGAGCCTTTTCCTTTTTCGCCGGGGTCTTGCCGTCCTCGGAGGGCAGGGCGCTGGTGTCTACGCCGATCGCCTGGCGGGCCAGGGTCAGGTTGACCTTGGTCTTCAGCTCGGTCTTGGCCGCGTCCTGGGCCGACTGGCCGATGGCGCGGAACAGGCCCTGCGAGACCTGCGGGCGCATGGCCTCGGTGATCTGGGCCATCTGCTCGGGCGAGCCGGAGTGGATCTTCTCGACCATGGCGACCAGGTAGCCGCCCTGCGGGCCGCGGGCGACGAACGGCTGGCCCGGCTTGGCGCCGAAGGTGCTGATCAGCAGGTCGCGGCCCAGGCCCTGGAACTGGCGGGCGTTCTGGCGGGTGATGTTGGGGACGCGCTGCACCTGGGTCTGGGACGCGGCGGCGACGGCCTCCAGCGACTCGCCCTTCTTGACCCGCTCGCTCAGCGCGTCGGCCTTGGCCTTCATGCGCTGGAACAGCTGGTCCAGCTGCCACTGCTGCGCCAGGGGCGCGCGGACCTCGGCCAGCGGCGGCATGGCCGACGGGATGACCTTCTCGACGCGGACGGCGAAATACTCGCCCTTGCCGGCCTCGATCAGTTCGCTCTCGCCGCCGGCGGGCAGTTCGAAGGCGGTCTTCAGGGCGTCCGGGGTCAGGGCGGGGTCGGGCTGACCGCCCTGGTCGACGCCCGTGGCGGCGACCGGCGCGGTGGTCCGCACGAAGGCGCCGGCCTTGGTGGCCGCGTCGATCAGGTTGGCGCCGCCGTCGTGGGCGTCCTGGTAGGCCTGGGTCTGCTCATAGGCCTTGGCCTGGGCGGCCTGGGCCTTCAGCTCGGCCTCGATGGCGGGGCGCTGCGATTCCAGGCTGGGCGTGGTGGCGGGGTTGATCTTGACCAGCTTGACCACCGAGAGGCCGAACTCGCCGGCGATCGGGGCGCTGACCTGGCCGGCCGCCAGGGCGAACACGGCGTCGGCCACCTTGCGGTCGGGCAGGGCGGTCTTGGGCTTGGAGTCGATCACCAGCGGCTGCTTGCCGTAGGCGCTCGCGATGGCGGCGGGCGCGTCGCCCTTGGTCAGGCGCTGGACGATCGTCGCGGCGGCCTTGGCGTCGGGAGCCTGGATCTGGACGAACGAGCGGGTCTCGGCCGTGCCCAGGGTGTCCTTGCGGAAGTTGTAGGTCTTGACGATCTCGGCCTCGGGCACGGTCACCGTGGCCTCCAGGGCCTTGGCGCTGAAGCGGGCCACCGACAGGACCCGGGTCTCGGGCCGGGTCAGCTGGGCGGCGTGCTCCTTCATGAAGGCCTGCAGCTGGGCGTCGGTCGGCGCGCCCGGCTTCTCGACGGTGGCCGGATTGATCGCGAAGGCGGCCAGGTCGCGGCCTTCCAGGGCGTAGGCGGCCTGCAGGGCCGAATAGAGGCGCGGCGCGCGCAGACCGGCGGCGACGGCGCTGAAGGTGTGGGTCTGGGCGATGTCGTCGCGCAGCGAGGCTTCGAAGCGGGCCGGGGTCAGGTCGTTCTGGGCCAGCAGGCGCTGGTACAGCTGGTTGTCGAACTTGCCGGTGATCGGGTCGAACGGACGCTGGCCCGGGGGCAGGGCGGCCAGCTGCTCGCGCAGGGTGTCGGCCACCAGCTTGTCGGACGCGCGCACGCCCATCTTGTGCAGCAGCTCGGCCAGGGATTCCTGCAGGGCCAGCTGGGTCAGCATCTTGCGGTCGACGCCCTGCTGGACGGCGATGTCCGGCGTGATCGTCTGGCCCTGGGCCTGCTCGCGCTTCCGGAAGTTCTCGAACTGCGCCTTGAAGTCCTCCGGGCTCATGTTCCGCGAGCCGGCCGCGATCACCCACTTGCCGGGGGGATGGCGGAACACGTCGCTGATGCCGAACACCGCGAAGCTGACGATGAGCAGACCAAACAGGACCACCGCGAACGGCGATTTGGCGAAGGAGCGGAAGCCGGCGAGCATGACTGGGAGAAACCTTCCTCGAAAATCGCGGGTTCTCCGCAGGGGCCAAGGCCCAGGCGAAGAAGCGGACGCGAGCAGCGGGTATAGTAGAGCCGCGGGGCGCCGGGCAAGCGGCGGCGGGTTCGACCGGTCTTGACTTCCGTCTCGCCAAGGGTCCCAAACCGGGTCCATGACCCTTTCGCTGACGACGCCCCGGCCGCTGATCGCCGGAAATTGGAAGATGTTCGGGCTGGAGGCCTCGCTGGACGAGGCGCGGGCGGTGGCGGCGGCCCTGGCGGCCAAGCCGCCCGCCGCCCGGGTGGCCATCTGCCCGGCGGCCACCCTGCTGAGCCGGATGGCCGAGGCTTTGGCGGGCGAGGCGGTGATCGTCGGCGGCCAGGACTGCCATCCGGCCGCGGCGGGGCCCCATACCGGCGACATCTCGGCGGCGATGCTGGCCGACGCCGGCGCCACCTTGGTGATTCTCGGCCATTCCGAACGCCGCGCCGCCTACAAGGAGAGCGACGCCCTGGTGTCGGCCAAGGTCGAGGCCGCCCTGGCCGCCGGCCTGGAGCCGATCGTCTGCTTCGGCGAGACCCTGGCCCAGCGCGACGCCGGCCAGGCCGAGGCGGTGGTCACGGGCATGGCCCGCGGGTCGCTGCCGGCCGCCCTGGCGGGTCAGGCCTTCGCCGTGGCCTACGAGCCGGTCTGGGCGATCGGCACCGGCCGCACCCCGACCCCGGAAGACATTGAGCACATCCACGAGGCCCTGCGGGCCGTGCTGGTCGAACGGTTTGGCCAGCACGGCGCGACCGTGCCGATCCTCTACGGCGGCTCGGTCAAGCCCGACAACGCGCGGGAAATCCTGGCGGCGCCCGAGGTCGGCGGCGCCCTGGTCGGCGGCGCCTCGCTGAAGGCGGCCGACTTCCTGGCGATCATCGAGGCGGCTTAAGACCTAGGGAGCGAGCTGGGCGGCCATGGGCGGCGCGGGCCGGGCCGACCAGGCGCCGATCCGCCGGGCCACCTCGCTGGGGCCGGCGGCGTCCAGCGCCTCCTCGAAGGCGTCCAGCGCGTCCAGCAGCTCGTCGCCGAAGAAGATCCCCGACCACTGGCCGCCCACGAACGCGGGGAGGCAGGCGTCCACGTCGCGGGCGGCCGCTTCGAGGTCGGGCGTCTTGTTGGCCAGAAGGGCGAGGTTCTGCAGGGTTACCCGGACCCGCTGGATCGCCAACGCCACCGTTCCGGCGACATCTTCTGGAGAGGTTTCGACAGCGATCTTACGGACCGCTTTGAGATGATCAGAGATGTGTTTGGAACTCGACATAGTACAACTCCTAACGCCGGAGCCCAATATTCCGCCATCTCCCGATTTTTGAGATCGGGGAAAACCCTGGTCTCGGCCGCCGTTTTTCCCGCACCTTAGGTTGTGAAGCTGGCGTCGCCATATCGATTTTCGGTTGTTAGCGCTCCCACGGGTTGTGCTTGCGCGGAGGGGACATGCACTCAGGGCGGTGCGCCGGCCAGGTTCGCGGGGCGTGCGATGTGAGTGCGTGTCCCCCAAGTCGTCCGCTGACGGGGACATGCCCTTGGGCGTGTCCGGTTGGGGACACGCCGCAAGGGCATGTCCCCGGTCGGACTTATCCTCGGCGGATAGCGAACAGACTTCAGCGTTTTCAACGCCCTGAACTTTTTCGACCGAACTTATCCTCACCCTTCCAGGCGCCCGTATCCTGATCCCACCTGAAAGCACGGGAAGGGCGTCCGGCCGGCGACCGAACGGCTCTCAGGGGTGGACGAGCGGGAAGCGCTCGCCGGTGGTCTTGAGTGACGCCTTCGCGGCGGTCCTGGGCAGGTTCTTCTGTGAAGACGAAACGCAGGCGGCGGAGGATCGGCGGACGCGGCAGGCCCGGGCTGAAATCGCCCGGGCGGTCCGGGGCGCGCCAACGCCCCGCCCGTCGGGGGCGTAAAGCGGGAGCGGGTTAAAACCCCGCGTCTCGAACGCTCACCGGATAACGGCTCCGCGCGAAGCGCCTGTCTTCGTCGAAACGGTACACATAACTGCAAATCATCCGGGCGAGGCCCGGGCGCTTCGCACCCTTCCCATCACCCGCCGGGCTTCCCGGCCGGGGACATGCGCTCGCGCGTGTCCCCATCAGAAAGCGCCGAGCCAAGACTTGGGGACACGCCCAAGGGCATGTCCCCGACCGAAGCAGTCTCGAGGAAACCCCTAGAACAGCAACCCGTAGAGCCGGCAATCCCGCCGCTCCCCGTCGCGGTCCACATGGCCCTTCAGATAGCCTTCCTGCTCGAAGCCCAGCTTCTCCAGCACCTTCTCCGCCCGGCTGTCGCCGACATGGGTGCGGGCGATCATCCGCTTCAGGCCCAGGGACGAGGCGCAGTGGGCCAGCAGGGCGGCGGCGGCCTCGGTGGCGTAGCCCTGGCCCCAGGCGTCGCGCGTGATGATGAAGCCCAGCTCGCCGCGATGGTGCCGCCAGTCCAGGTCGACCAGTTCGCAATAGCCCAGGAACCAGTCGCTCTTGGCGTGGCGGATCGCCCAGTACAGCGCCCGGCGCTCGGCCATTTCGGCGACCTGGGCGGCGACGGCGGCGGCGACCTCGTCGGGATCCTCGATGGCGGCGCGGTCCCAGTGGGCCATCACCTCCGGATCGCTCATGAACGGGTAGACAAGGGGGGCGTCCTCAAGCGTCAGCGGCGTCAGCCTGAGGCGTTCGGTCTCGAGGATCATGCGGCGGAAAGGACCTGATACGGACGTGGGGAATGGTCTTGAGTGCGGACGGTTCGTCCCCAGCTATGGCGCGGGCTCGTCGCAAGTGATAGAGGGGCCGCTTCGTTTTTCGCGGCGGATGCGTCCGTCGCCCGGATCGAGATCGATTTAGACATGCTCATCGGCGTTCTGCTGGCCATCAACATTATCGTTTGCGTCGTCCTGATCGGCGTGGTGCTGATGCAGCGCTCCGAAGGGGGCGCCCTAGGCATGGGCGGCGGCGGCGGCGGTTTCATGACCGCCCGCGGCGCCGGCGACCTGCTGACCCGCACGACCTGGATCCTGTTCTCGATCTTCCTGATCATCAGCATCGTGCTGACCGTCCTGACGGGTCGCCAGGGCTCGACCAATTCCGTGGTCGACCGACTGAAGCTCGACGGCCTGGACAGCAAGACCCTGAACGCCGCGCCGCTGCCGGCCGGTCCGACCGCCCCGGCCCCGACCACGACCATTCCGGTCCCCTCGGCTCCGACCGCCGCCGGCCCGGCCACGATCCAGGCCCCGGCCCCGCAGATCAGCGCCCCGGCCCCGACCGTCTCGGCGCCCGCGCCGGCCGCCAAGGCTCCGGCCCCCAAGGCGCCGGCCGCCGCGCCGGTTCCGGTGATCAGCGCCCCGGCCGCGGCCGACCAGAAGCCGGCCCAGTAAGGGCCGGCGGCATTTTACTGTTGATGAACGCCGGTCTTTTCCCCGGCGAGGACGAATCACGGCTAATCTGATCGCCCATGACCCGGTACATCTTCATCACCGGCGGCGTGGTTTCCTCATTGGGAAAAGGCCTCGCCTCCGCGGCGCTCGGAGCGCTTCTTCAAGCACGCGGCTACAAGGTCCGCCTTCGTAAGCTCGACCCCTATCTCAACGTCGATCCGGGCACGATGAGCCCGTATCAGCACGGCGAGGTCTTCGTGACCGACGACGGGGCCGAGACCGACCTGGACCTCGGCCACTACGAGCGCTTCACCGGCGTGTCGGCCACCAAGGCCGACAACATCACCACCGGCCAGATCTACAAGACGATCATCGAGAAGGAACGCCGCGGCGACTATCTGGGCGCGACCGTCCAGGTGATCCCGCACGTCACCAACGAGATCAAGGACTTCGTCCTGTCGCCGGCCATGGACGAGACGGGCGAGAAGCCGGTCGACTTCGTGCTCGTCGAGATCGGCGGCACCGTCGGCGACATCGAGGGCCTGCCGTTCTTCGAGGCCATCCGCCAGCTGCGCCAGGACCTGCCGCGCAATCAGAGCTGCTACGTGCACCTGACCCTGCTGCCGTTCATCAAGACGGCCGGCGAGATGAAGACCAAGCCGACCCAGCACTCGGTCAAGGAACTGCGCTCGATCGGCATCCAGCCCGACATCCTGCTGTGCCGCTGCGAGCAGGAGATTCCGGTCGAGGAAAAGCGCAAGATCGCCCAGTTCTGCAACGTGCGCCCCAGCGCCGTGATCCAGGCGATGGACAGCTCGTCGATCTACGCCGTGCCGATCGACTATCACAAGGAAGGCCTGGACGCCGAGGTGCTGGACGTGTTCGGCATGAGCGACGCGCCCAAGCCGGACCTGTCGCGCTGGGAGGCGATCGACCAGACCGTCAACCACCCCGACGGCGAAGTGACCATCGCCGTGGTCGGCAAGTACACGGTCCTCAAGGACGCTTATAAGTCCCTCATCGAGGCCCTGCACCACGGCGGCCTGGCCAACAAGGTCAAGGTCAACCTGGACTGGGTCGAGAGCGAGACCTTCGAGGGCGAGGAGGGCGCGGCCGCCGCGCGGCTCGAGAACGCCCACGCCATCATGGTGCCCGGCGGCTTCGGCGAGCGGGGCGCGGAGGGCAAGATCCGCGCCGCCCAGTTCGCCCGCGAACGCAAGGTGCCGTACTTCGGCATCTGCTTCGGCATGCAGATGGCGGTCATCGAGACCCTGCGGAACGTGGCCGGCATCAAGGACGCCTCGTCCAGCGAGTTCGGCCCCACCGAGCGTCCGGTGGTCGGCATCATGACCGAGTGGATCAAGGGCAACGAGACCGTCCAGCGGCGCAGCAACGACGATCTGGGCGGCACCATGCGCCTGGGGGCCTACGAGGCCGTCCTGACGGCCGGTTCGAAGGTCGCCGAGATCTATGGCGGCACCGAGATCAGCGAGCGCCACCGCCACCGCTACGAGGTCAACATCGGCTACGCCCACCTGATGGAGGACGCCGGCCTGAAACTGACCGGCCGCTCGCCCAACGGCGTGCTGCCCGAGATCGTCGAGCGCGAGGACCATCCGTGGTTCATCGGGGTGCAATATCACCCCGAACTGAAGAGCCGTCCGTTCGCCCCGCACCCCCTGTTCGCCAGCTTCATCGCGGCGGCGAAAGAGCAGGGACGACTCGTCTAACAAGCGCGGTTGCATCTCCGAACAGATTCGGGCATAAGCGCGCCCTCACGCGGCGGCCTGGGTCTTTCCCGAGTCGCCGCTTCCGATTTTCACGCTCAGCGAGCAGAGTCACTTCGATGGCCGTTCCTAAAAGAAAAACTTCGCCTTCTCGCCGGAACATGCGCCGGTCGCACCACGCCCTGGGCGCCAACTCCTTCGTCGAGGACAAGGACTCGGGCGAACTGCGCCGTCCGCACCACGTCGATCTGAAGACCGGCCTGTACAACGGCAAGCAGATCCTGACCCCGAAGGAAGACTAGTCCTTCCGGTCAGCCTCGACCCGGCGAAATAGCCGGGGTCGGGCGACAAGACAAAGCCTGAAAGGCGGCGGTCCCCGGACCGCCGCCTTTTCGCTTTTCGGCGCAGCTTTCCCCAAGTGGCGCGGCGGCTCCCATGCTTGGCTGGATGCGGATTTCGACAACGTCGTCGAATAACCGTGTTATCTTGACGGCAGGGAGATTCACCCATGCTCACACGCCGAAACATCGCGGCGGGACTGGGATTGTCGCTGATGGCCGAGCAGGCCTGGGCTCGATCCTCGACGCCCGCGGCCCTGCTGCAGCCGGCTTCGCTGCAGACCGCGCCGATGCCGCCGCCGCCCGCGCCGCCGCCCGGCGTGACGCCCCCGGTCGAGGAGGCGCCGCCGATCTTCCTCGACACCGCCCTGGACGCGATCGACCGCATGACGGTCGAGGTCTTCATCAACGGGCAGGGGCCCTTCGCCTTCGTCGTCGACACGGGGGCCGACCGCAGCGCGCTGTCGACGACCCTGGCGGCGAAGCTGGCGCTGGAGCGTGGGCCCGACGTGATGCTGCACGGGGTGGGCGGCTCGGCCCTGACGCCCACCGCCAAGGTGCCGCTGATGGTGGCCGGCGATTCCCGCATGAGGAACGCCGAACTGCCGGTGCTGAGCCCCGAACGCCTGGGCGTGGACGGCCTGCTGGGCGTCGACATGCTGGACGACCGAAACGTCATCATGGATTTCCGCCGCAAGCGGCTGGAGGTCCGTCGCAGCACCTCGATGACGGCCGCCTATCCCGGCGTGCGCGAGGTCTCGGTGGTCGCCGACGCCCGCTTCGGCCGGCTGGCGGTGGCCAACGCCCGGGTCAGCGGCGTGCGCTGCGTGGCCTTCATCGACTCCGGCTCCGGCGCCAGCATGGGCAACATGGCCCTGGCCGAGGCGATCAAGCTGCGGGTGCGCCGCAAGCCCGAACCGTCCATGGCCATCCGCCTGGTCGGCGCGGCGGGCGAGGCGACCGTGGGCGAACTGCGCGTCGTCCGCTCGATCGAGATGGGCGCCCTGCGGATGACCAACCTGCCGCTGGTGCTGGCCGACCTGCACATCTTCGATATCTGGAACCTCAACAGCCGCCCCGCCGTGCTGCTGGGGGTCGACGTGCTGAAGATGTTCGCCCGGGTCGAGCTGGACTTCGGCTCCGACCGCGTGAAGTTCCGCCTCGGCAAGGGCTGGACGCCGCCGATCCTCGAGGCCTGACCCGAACGTTCGTTCCGACGATCTGACCGACGATCCGGCGAGCGCTGGTTGCGGTTCGCGGCCCACGCCGCTAAGGGGAGGCGCCTTTTGAAAGGGGAGCTCCCATGACCGAGATCGTCGACATCATCGCCCGCGAAATCCTGGACAGCCGCGGCAATCCGACGGTCGAGGTCGATGTCGTCCTGGAAGACGGGGCCTTCGGCCGCGCCGCCGTGCCGTCGGGCGCCTCGACGGGCGCTCACGAAGCCGTCGAAAAGCGCGACGGCGACAAGTCCCGCTACGGCGGCAAGGGCGTCAAGGCGGCCGTGGAGGCGGTCAACGGCGAACTGTTCGACGCGCTGTCGGGCGTCGACGCCGAGGACCAGCGCCGCATCGACAATCTGATGATCGAACTGGACGGCACGCCCAACAAGAGCCGCCTGGGCGCCAACGCCATCCTCGGCGTCTCGCTGGCCACCGCCAAGGCCGCCGCCGAGTCGGCCGGCCTGCCGCTCTACAAGTACGTCGGCGGCGTCTCGGCCCGCGTCCTGCCCGTGCCGATGATGAACATCATCAACGGCGGCGCCCACGCCGACAACCCGATCGACATCCAGGAATTCATGATCCTGCCGACCGGCGCCCCGACCTTCGCCGAGGCCCTGCGGATGGGCGCGGAGATCTTCCACGGCCTGAAGAAGGCTCTGAAGGACGCCGGCCACAACACCAACGTCGGCGACGAGGGCGGCTTCGCCCCGAACCTCGGCTCGGCCGAAGACGCCCTGGCCTTCATCGTCAAGGCCGGCGAAGCGGCCGGCTACAAGTCGGGCGAGGACTTCGTCCTGGGCCTGGACGTCGCCGCCACCGAGTTCTTCAAGAACGGCAAGTACGAGCTGGAAGGCGAGGGCAAGAGCCTCGACCCCGCCCAGATGGTCGACTACCTGGCCAACCTGGCGAACAAGTTCCCGATCCTGTCTATCGAGGACGGTATGTCGGAAGACGACTTCGAAGGCTGGAAGCTGCTGACCGACACCCTGGGCAAGAAGGTCCAGCTGGTCGGCGACGACCTGTTCGTCACCAACCCGAAGCGCCTGCAGCTGGGCCTGGACAAGGGCCTGGCCAATTCGATCCTGATCAAGGTCAACCAGATCGGCACCCTGTCGGAGACCATCGACGCCGTCGACCTGGCCCACCGCAACGCCTACACCAGCGTCATGAGCCACCGTTCGGGCGAGACCGAGGACTCGACCATCGCCGACTTGGCCGTGGCCCTGAACTGCGGTCAGATCAAGACCGGCTCGCTGGCCCGCTCGGACCGTCTGGCCAAGTACAACCAGCTGCTGCGCATCGAGGAGGCCCTCGACGACCAAGCCGTCTACGCCGGCCGCGCGGTGCTCAAGGGCCGCTAGTTTTAAGACTCCCGGACGACGAAAGGCGGCGCTCCAGCGCCGCCTTTTTCGTTTCGGATGTTACGATTCTCGTCCCCGAAGGTCCGGACGCCAGTTTTCGAGGCGCCGGGCGCCAAAATTCACCAACAATTTTTCTAAAAGCAAAAACGGCGGCTCGCCGCACCGCCGCAAAAAATGGCTCCAAACGGCCGTTCAGATGCTGCGACGCGGTATCTAGATGCCCTTGAAACCATCTCAAATGAAAGCGTTAGGGAGCTGCTTTCGACATCTTGTCCCGACCTTCGCAAACCCCCCGTTTAGTAAGGCGTTAAGCATGATCGGGCAGGGTAAACTTCCCCTCCTGGGAATCGCTGATGTTCGCCCGACTGCAACCTTTCCTGCCGACCGCGGCGCTCCTTCTGCTGATCACTTACTTCGTGTTTCACGCCCTGACGGGCGAGCGCGGCCTCTTATCGACGTCGCAGCGCAACGCAGATCTCGCCGCCAAGACGCTGGAGTTGAAGAAGATCCGCGCCGAAAGGATGGACCTGGAGGCCCGTGCTCGTCTATTACGCAGCGGCAGTTTGTCGGCGGACCTTCTGGAAGAACGCGCGCGTTCGCTCCTGGGATACGCCGACCCCAAGGACTATGTGATCCGCACCCCGCGCTGAGCGTTTGGTACGGGAACCGGTCCCGCGGCTCTGCCGACGGATCAGGTGAGCCTGGCCCGTTTCGGGTTTGACAACGGGCGCCCATCTAACGCGGAACCGAAGGTTCATTCGGCGGTGGGCGTTCAGGAGTAGGCCGCGATGAAGATTGGCCAGGGAGAGTTGAATGGCGCGTACGCGCAAGGGTGAAGCCCCCGCGGGGAAGGGTGATGCCACCGGTGTCAACACCTTCGTCGGCAAGGACGAGCTTCTGAAATTCTACCAGGACATGCTGCTGATCCGCCGCTTCGAGGAGCGCGCCGGCCAGCTGTACGGCATGGGCCTGATCGGCGGCTTCTGCCACCTCTACATCGGTCAGGAAGCCATCGCCGTCGGCATGCAGTCGATCAAGGTCAAGGGCGACCAGATCATCACGGGCTACCGCGACCACGGCCACATGCTGGCCGCGGGCATGGACCCCAACGAAGTCATGGCCGAGCTGACCGGCCGCGCGGGCGGTTCGTCGCGCGGCAAGGGCGGCTCGATGCACATGTTCGACATCGAGACCGGCTTCTACGGCGGCCACGGCATCGTCGGCGCCCAGGTGTCGCTCGGCACCGGCCTGGCGCTGAACAACCACTACCGCGGCAACGGCAATGTGGCCTTCGCCTATTTCGGCGACGGCGCGGCCAACCAGGGCCAGGTCTACGAGAGCTTCAACATGGCCCAGCTGTGGAAGCTGCCGGTCGTGTACGTGATCGAGAACAACCAGTACGCCATGGGCACCAGCGTCGAGCGTTCGGCGTCGGAAACCGCCTTCCACAAGCGCGGCACGTCGTTCCGGATTCCGGGCGAGGAAGTCGACGGCATGGACGTGATCGCCGTGGCCGAGGCCGGGGCCCGCGCCGCCGAGCACGCCCGTAGCGGCCAGGGTCCGTTCATCCTCGAGATGAAAACCTATCGCTATCGCGGCCACTCGATGTCCGACCCGGCCAAGTACCGGACGAAGGACGAGGTCGACAACGTCAAGCAGACCCGCGACCCGATCGACCACCTGAAGGAGCGCCTGGCCAAGGCCGGCGTCACCGAGGACGACCTGAAGGTCGTCGACGCCGAGGTGAAGCGCATCGTGGCCGAGGCGGCCGAATTCGCCCGCACCAGCCCCGAGCCCGATCCTTCCGAACTGTACACCGACGTATACCTGGAGGCCGCCCAGTGACGGACATCCTGATGCCCGCCCTGTCCCCGACGATGGAAGAGGGGACCCTGGCCAAGTGGCTGGTCAAGGAAGGCGACACCATCAAGGCCGGCGACGTGATCGCCGAGATCGAGACCGACAAGGCGACGATGGAAGTCGAAGCCGTGGACGAGGGCGTGATCGAAGCCATCCTGGTTCCGGCCGGCTCGGAGAACGTCAAGGTCAACACCTTGATCGCCAAGCTTAAGGGCGAGGGCGAAGCCGCTTCGCCGGCTTCCGCCGCCGCTCCGGCCGCTGAGGCCGCGCCCGCTCCGGTCGCCGCCTCGGCTCCGGCCGCCGCGCCGATCTCGGCCGCCTCGACCTTCGCCGACCCGGAAATCCCGGAAGGCACGCCGCTGAAGAAGATCACGGTCCGCGACGCCCTGCGCGACGCCATGGCCGAAGAGATGCGCCGCGACGACAAGGTCTTCCTGATGGGCGAGGAAGTCGCCCAGTACCAGGGCGCCTACAAGGTCAGCCGCGACCTGCTGCAGGAGTTCGGCGACAAGCGCGTCATCGACACGCCGATCACCGAGCACGGCTTCGCCGGCCTCGGGGTCGGCGCGGCCATGGCCGGCCTGAAGCCGATCGTCGAGTTCATGACCTGGAACTTCGCCATGCAGGCGATCGACCAGATCATCAACTCGGCCGCCAAGACTCTGTACATGTCGGGCGGCCAGATCAAGTCGTCGATCGTGTTCCGCGGCCCCAACGGCGCGGCCTCGCGGGTCGGCGCCCAGCACAGCCAGGACTACGCGGCCTGGTACGGCAACATCCCGGGCCTGAAGGTCATCGCGCCGTACGACGCGGCCGACGCCAAGGGCCTGATGAAGGCCGCCATCCGCGACCCGAACCCGATCGTCTTCCTCGAACACGAGATGATGTACGGCCACGAGTTCGACATCCCGGACGTCGAGGACTGGATCGTGCCGATCGGCAAGGCCAAGGTTCGTCGCGAAGGCTCGGACGTCACCCTGGTGGCCTACAGCCGCATGGTGGGCTTCGCCCTGCAGGCGGCCGAGGAACTGGCCAAGGAAGGCATCTCGGCGGAGGTCGTCGACCTGCGCACGATCCGTCCGCTGGACCACGACACGATCCTGGAAAGCGTCAAGAAGACCAACCGCCTGGTCACGGTCGAGGAAGGCTGGGGCCCGATGGGCGTCGGCGCCGAGATCGTCGCCCGGATCACCGAGTTCGGCTTCGACTACCTGGACGCCCCGCCGCTGCGGGTGCACCAGGAAGACGTGCCGCTGCCTTACGCGGCGAACCTGGAAGCCCTGTCGCTGCCTTCGGTCCCCAAGATCGTCAAGGCGGCCAAGACGGTCTGCTACCGGTGATCATCCGGCCCGTTCACCTAGGCCCTGGCCTGTGTGAACGGGCTCGGAGGCGCTCATGACCCAGACCCTCAACGGCTCCTGCCACTGCGGCGCGGTGCATGTGCAACTGGACCACGGCAAGCCGCTGGACCAGTTGCCGCTGCGGGCCTGTCAGTGCTCGTTCTGCCGTCGGCAGGGCGGGCGCACGACCAGCGATCCGGCCAGCCGCCTGCACATCACCGCCGCCCCGGGGGCGCTGATGCGCTACCGGTTCGGGCGGCGGGCGGTGGACTTCCTGATCTGTCGCGAATGCGCCTGCTACGTGGCGGCGATGATCGAGGACGAGGGCCAGGCCTACGCCACCCTCAACGTCGTGGGGACCGACCTGCCGGGTTTCGCCGATCGCGTGCCCGAACGGCTGGACTATCACGACGAAACGGACGAACAACGCCTTGCCCGTCGCAAGGCCAAATGGACGCCGACCACCTTGGTCGAAGCCGTCCCGAACGCTTGAGGAAGAAGCTCAATGTCGATCGACATCCTGATGCCCGCCCTGTCGCCCACCATGGAGGAGGGGACCCTCGCCAAGTGGCACGTCAAGGTCGGCGACACCGTCAAGGCCGGCGACGTGATCGCCGAGATCGAGACCGACAAGGCGACGATGGAAGTCGAAGCCGTCGATGAAGGCGTGGTCGAGGCCATCCTGGTCGAGGCCGGGACCGAGAACGTCAAGGTCAACGCTCCGATCGCCAAGCTGGCCGGCGAGGGCGAGAGCCCGGCGCCGCCTCCCGCCAAGGCTGCTCCGGCCGCTGAAGCGCCGAAGGCCGCTCCGGCTCCGGCCGCGCCCGCCCAGGCCGCCGGCGAGACCGCCGCGCCCGCCAAGGCCGCTCCCGCGGCTACGCCGACCGGCGACCGCGTCTTCGCCTCGCCGCTGGCCCGTCGCCTGGCCTCGGCCGCGAACCTGGACCTGAAGTCGATCCCCGGCACCGGCCCGCACGGCCGCGTGGTCAAGGCCGACGTGGAAGCCGCCCAGAAGGGCGGCGCGCCCGCCGCCAAGGCCGCTCCGGCCGCCGGCGCTTCGGCCCCGGCCGCCGCCGCCGAGCCGCGCAAGGTGCAGTCGCTGGAGCAGCAGGGCATCCCGGCCGGCTCGTACGACCTGGTCCCGCTGGACGGCATGCGCAAGACCATCGCGCGCCGCCTGACCGACAGCTTCCGCGACGTGCCGCACTTCCCGCTGGTCATCGATCTGGAGATCGACGCCCTGCTGGCCGCGCGCGCCAAGATCAACCACCTGCTGGAAGGCCAGGGCGTGAAGGTGTCGGTGAACGACATCATCATCAAGGCCGCGGCGGTGGCCCTGAAGCGCGTGCCGGAGGCCAACGCCTCCTACACCCCCGAAGGCATCGCCCTGCACAAGCACGCCGACATCGCCGTGGCCGTGGCCATCGACGGCGGCCTGATCACCCCGATCGTCCGCGCCGCCGAGACCAAGGGCCTGGCCCAGATCTCGGCCGAGGTGAAGGACCTGGCCGCCCGCGCCAAGGCCAAGAAGCTGAAGCCCGAGGAATTCCAGGGCGGCACCTTCTCGGTCTCCAACCTGGGCATGTTCGGCATCAAGCAGTTCGCTTCGATCATCAACGAGCCGCAAGGCGCGATCATGAGCGTCGGGGCCGGCGAGCAGCGTCCGGTGGTCAAGGACGGCCAGCTGGCCGTGGCCACGGTGATGACCGTCACCCTGACCTGCGACCACCGCGTGGTCGACGGCGCGATCGGGGCCAAGTTCCTGGCCGCCTTCAAGCCGCTGATCGAAGAGCCGCTGACCCTGATCGTCTAAGCGGCATAGGGGAGGGCAGGAATGTCCGTCTACGACTACTCCGCCAAGACGCTGGACGGCCAGGACGCGAGCCTGGTCGACTATCGCGGCCAGGTGCTGCTGATCGTCAACACGGCCAGCAAGTGCGGCTTCACCCCCCAGTACGAGGGGCTGGAGGCGCTGTACCGGGAGTACAAGGACAAGGGCTTCACCGTCCTGGCCTTCCCCTGCAACCAGTTCGGGGCCCAGGAGCCCGGGAACGCCGAGGAGATCGCGAACTTCTGCTCGCTGACCTACGACGTGACCTTCCCGATCCTGGCCAAGATCGACGTCAACGGCCCGTCGGCCCATCCGCTCTACGCCTATCTCAAGCACGAGCAGAAAGGCCTCCTGGGCACCGAGGCGATCAAGTGGAACTTCACCAAGTTCCTGATCGGTCGCGACGGTGAAGTCGTCGAACGCTTCGCCCCGACCACCAAGCCTGAAGACCTCAAGCAGGCCGTCGAGGCCCTGCTGTAACGCTCTCCTGGACCGGTCCTCGGGACCGATCGACCGACGCCGGCCGGCTCCCCCCGACGGCGTCAAAAGCTAGGATACGAAAGACATGTCCACGGAATTCGACGTCGTCGTCATCGGAGCCGGCCCCGGCGGTTATGTGGCCGCGATCCGCGCCAGCCAGCTGGGCCTGAAGACGGCGATCATCGAGCGCGAGAGCCTGGGCGGCATCTGCCTGAACTGGGGCTGCATCCCCACCAAGGCGCTGCTGAAGTCCGGCGAGATCTACGAGCAGCTGTCGCACCTGGGCGGCTACGGCCTGTCGGTCGAGAAGGCCTCGTTCGACTTCGGCAAGATCATCGAGCGCTCGCGCGGCGTGGCCAAGCAGATGTCCTCGGGCATCGCCTTCCTGATGAAGAAGCACAAGATCGAGGTCGTGGAAGGCGAGGCCAAGCTCGAGAAGGGCAGCCCCTCGCCGAAGGTGGTCGTGGCCCTCAAGGCCGGCGGCAGCCGCACCATCCAGGCCAAGAACGTGATCCTGGCCAGCGGCGCCCGGGCCCGGAACATCCCGGCCATCGGCGCGGTCTCGGACGGCGACAAGATCTGGACCTATCGCGACGCCCTGGCCCCCAAGGCCATGCCCAAGTCGCTGGTCGTCATCGGCTCGGGCGCCATCGGCATCGAGTTCGCCAGCTTCTACCGCGCCCTGGGCGCCGAGGTGACCGTCGTGGAAGCCGTCGACCGCATCATGCCGGTCGAGGACGCCGAGGTCTCCAAGGCCGCCCAGAAGGCCTTCGAGAAGCGCGGCATCGCCTTCCGCATCGGCGCCAAGGTGACCAAGGTCGAGAAGACCAAGGACGGCGTCTCAGTGGCCGTCGAGGTCGGCGGCAAGGCCGAGACCCTGACCGCCGAGAAGTGCATCGTCGCCGTCGGCATCGCCCCGAACACGGAGGGCCTGGAAGCGATCGGCCTGAACATGGACCGCGGCCACGTGGTCACCGGCAAGCACGGCGAGACCAACGTGCCGGGCCTCTACGCCATCGGCGACGCCGCCGGCCCGCCCTGGCTGGCCCACAAGGCCAGCCACGAAGGCATCCACGCCGCCGAGTTCATCGCCGGCTTCAAGACCCCGCACGTCAACTCGCCGACCCCGGGCTGCACTTACGCCAACCCGCAGGTCGCCTCGGTGGGCCTGACAGAAGCCGCGGCCAAGGCCGCCGGCATCGACGTCAAGGCCGGCCGCTTCCCGTTCCGCGTCAACGGCAAGGCCGTGGCGGCGGGCGAGGTCGAGGGCTTCGTCAAGACGGTGTTCGACGGCAAGACCGGCGCCCTGATCGGGGCCCACATGATCGGCCACGAGGTCACCGAGATGATCCAGGGCTTCGTCACGGCCATCACGCTTGAGGCCACCGAGGAAGACCTGCACGGCATCGTCTACGCCCACCCGACCATGTCGGAGGCCATGCACGAGGCGGCGCTCGACGCCTACGGCCGCGTCCTGCACATCTAGGCTTGGCCTGGCGGCAAAAGAGAAGGGCGGCGCTCCGGAGCGCCGCCCTTTTTGTTTGGCTCGCAGCGACCTTAGGGCCGCTTGCGCACCTGGGCGTCGACGCTCCACTCGCCCGGCCCGGCGAACACCAGGTACAGGAAGACGAAGCAGAACAGGATCGCCGCCTCGCCGCCGTTCAGGGCCGGCCAGAAGCCCTGCGAGGCGTGGGCCAGGAAATAGGCCACGGCCATCTGGCCCGACAGGACGAAGGCCGCGGGGCGCGTGAACAGGCCCAGCACCAGCAGGGTCCCGCCGATGATCTCCAGCCACGCGGCGGCCACCAGCATCGGCGGCAGCGGGTCCGGCGCGCCCGGCTGCGGCCCGGGGAAGTGGAACACCTTCATCAGGCCGTGCTCCATGAAGAGCAGGGCGGCGATGATCCGCAGCAGGCTGAGCACGCGCGGCGTCCAGACGATCAGTCGTTCCATGTCGATCTCCCTCCTAGTCGACGGTCAAAACGAAAAACCCCGACGGGCCAGGGCAGCCCGCCGGGGTTTCAAAAGAGGCGATGTCCGCCAGGTCCATCAAGCGGCCTTGGCGTCCTGATCGGCCATCCTCTGGATGGCGACGTAATCGGTCTTGCCGCTGCCCAGCACCGGCACCTGGGTGACCTTGAGGATCTTGCGCGGCACCGCCAGCTCCGGCGCCCCGATGCTCTGGGCGTGGGCGACCAGGGGCGAGACGTCGGCGTCCTGGCGGTCGGTGACCAGCACCAGCTTTTCGCCCTTCTTCTTGTCGGGCATCGAGATCACGGCGTGGCGGCCGTCGGGCCAGACGGCGCTGGCCAAGTCCTCGGCGGCGGTCAGCGAGACCATTTCGCCGCCGATCTTGGCGAAGCGCTTCACGCGGCCCTTGATGGTGATCCACAGGTCGTCGGTGACCGTCACCACGTCGCCGGTGTCGTGCCAGCCGCCCTCGGGGGCGTCGACGCCGCCGTCCTCGCGCAGATAGCCCGTCATGATGTTGGGGCCGCGCACCAGCAGGCGACCGCCCTCGGTGATGCCCTCGACCGGCTCGATCTTCCAGTCCTGGCCGGGCAGCAGGCCGCCGACCGTGCCCCGGCGGTTGTCGTCGGGCTTGTTGACCGCGATGACCGGCGAGGCCTCGGTGGCGCCGTAGCCTTCGAGCACCGGCACGTTCCCGAACTTTTCGGCGATCAGGTTGTGGGTTTCCTCGCGGACCTTCTCGGCCCCGCAGACGACGAACTTCAGGCCGCTCAGCTCGTCGCTTTCCGAGGCGCGGGCGTACTGGTTGACGAAGGTGTCGGTGGCCAGCAGCACCGAGGCGCCGGCATCCTTCAGCAGCGGCGGGATCTGTTTGGTGTGCAGCGGCGAGGGGTACTGGAAGGCCTTCATGCCGGTCAGCAGCGGCAGGATCACCCCGCCGGTCAGGCCGAAGCAATGGAACACCGGCAGCGGGTTGAAGAACACCCAGGCCGGGTCCAGCTCGATATGGGCGGCGATCTGGATCGCGTTGGAGACCAGGTTGGCCTGGCTCAGCACCACGCCGCGCGGCGCGCCGAAGCTGCCCGAGGTGAACAGCACCACGCCGGGATCCGAGGGCTTGGCCGAGGCGCGGAACTGGCGCGGGAAGATCCCGGCGGCGGCGGCGAACAGCTTGTCGGCCAGGCCGATCGTGCCCCGCACGTCCTCCAGATAGGTGATCTGGGCCTTCTGCTCGAGCGCATCGACGATGTCGTGCAGCTTGCCCAGCTCGATGAACTTGTGGGCCGTCAGCACGCGCTTGACCCCGGCCAGTTCACAGGCGGCGCGCAGGTTGCGCAGGCCGGCCGTGAAGTTGAGCATGGTCGGCACGCGGCCGAAGGCGTGCAGGGCGAAGAAGGTGACGACCGCGCCGGCGCCGGACGGCAGCAGCACGCCGACATGCTCGCCCGGCTTGGTCATGGCCGCGATCTTGCGGCCGAGCGCGAAGCTCGCCCGCACCAAGTCGGTGTAGCTGAGTGGATTGCGATCCTGATCCTCGAGGATCAGTTTCTTGGCGCCGTACTTGTCACGGGCGTCGAGCAGGGCGTCGAAGATGGCCTTCTGGCCGTCCTGCGCATTGAAAACTACCGGCATGCCGGCGAAACCTCCCGGAAGCGCGACGTCGCGCCCTCGTCTGATTGAAGCGGGACCCTAGCGACGGCGTGTCGCTTTGCAAACACCCGTTACGCGCGCGGAAGCGCACCGGTCCTTCTAAAATGCGCTCAAGCCCTTGTCGTTCAAGGCTTGGCGGGCGGTGAAGCCGTGCGAGAGCGCAGAACTTGATCCATCTTTTGCAGCCATGGAGCGCGCACCGAATCTGTCTCCAGGTGCAGGGCGTGGCGGGCGCCGGGGTAGCGAGTCTCGACGCAGCGGGGCAGGGCGGCGCAGACCGTGCGCTGGGGCCCGGGCAGGGCTTTGACGTCCTGGCCGGCGTCCAGCATCACGACGGGCGTCCGCACGCGCTTGAGGTCGCGCCCGACAGCGTCCACGGCGTCGTAGAAGGCCGCGTACCAGGCCAGGCTCGGCGCGCCCATCCGCAGGTCGGGATTAGCCAGCCGCCAGGCCTGCTGCACCGCGCCGCGCGCCGGATCGTGGGTCAGCCTGGCGCCGAAGCCGTCGGGCCCTTCGCGCTTCCAGCCCGCCTGGCCGGGATAGCGCACGAAGCCCAGCTTCAGGCCGCGGGCCCAGCGGGCGATGCGGATCAGCTCGGTCTTGGAACGGGGCGGGTCGGCGAGATCGAAATTGGGCGAGGAGAGGATCACCGTGTCGGCCAGAACCCCTTCCTCCAAGGCCCGCAGCGCCACCAGGCCGCCGTCGCCGGCGCCGAGGATCACGAACGGGTCGCGGGCCCCCACGCCGCCCTGGGGCGGCCGGATCACGGCCTTGACCATGGCCCGGGTCGCGGTGACGTCGGGAGCGAAGCTGGTGACATGGCCCAGGTCCCGCCAGGGCGTGGCCCGTTCCGAGCCGCCCTGGCCCTGGCGCTCCAGGATCCAGACCACATAGCCCCGGCCGTTGAGGTCGGCCGCCGTCTCGAACCAGCCCTCGGCGGACTCGCCATAGCCCGGCAGGATCAGGATCTGGCCCCGCGCCACGCCCCGTGGGGCGGAGACTCCATAACGCTGCACCAGGTCGTCGCCGACCTTCACATAGCCCCAGGCCCAGCCCGCCGGCGGCTGGAAGCGCACGTCGAGGGACGGGGGCGTGCGGCTCTCCGCGAACGGCGCGCGGACGCCCTCGTCGCGGCACGCGACGAGCGGCAAAAGCAGCAGCAGACTCAGGAGGCGGCGACGCATTCCAGGCACTCTTTTCGCGCCTTAGCGTCACATGCAAGAACGCATGCTTGATCTGGAGGCCAGGAAGTCCGATCTAGGCCGTTATGGTCACCCTGATCGACACGCTGAACGCCCGCTCTCCCGAAGATCGCGCCGTTCGCCACCCCGAAAAGCAGAACCGCCCCGATACGCCGGTGCTGCGCAAGCCCGACTGGCTGCGGGTCCGCGCCCCGGGCTCGGGTCAGTACAACGAGACCAAGGGCATCGTGCGCGAGCACAAGCTGACCACGGTCTGCGAGGAAGCCGCCTGTCCGAACATCGGCGAGTGCTGGAGCCAGAAGCACGCGACCATGATGATCATGGGCGAGATCTGCACCCGGGCCTGCGCCTTCTGCAACGTCGCCACCGGCCTGCCGACCCAACTGGACCCCGACGAGCCGCGCCGCGTGGCCGAGGCCGTCGCCAAGATGGGCCTCAAGCACGTGGTCATCACCTCGGTCGACCGCGACGACCTGATCGACGGCGGCGCCCGCCACTTCGCCGAGGTGGTCACGTCGATCCGCGCCGCCTCGCCGGGCACGACCATCGAGATCCTGACCCCGGACTTCCTGCGCAAAGACCGTGCCGAGAACGTGGTGATCGACTCCAGGCCGGACGTCTTCAACCACAATCTCGAGACTGTGCCGCGGCTCTACCTGAAGATCCGCCCCGGCGCCCGGTACTATAACTCCCTGCGCCTGCTGGAGCGGGTCAAGGAACGCGATCCCTCCCAGTTCACCAAGTCCGGCCTGATGGTCGGCTTGGGCGAGACCAAGGAGGAGGTGATGCAGGTGATGGACGACATGCGTTCGGCCGGCGTCGACTTCATCACCATCGGCCAGTACCTGCAGCCGACCCGCAAGCACGCGGCCATCGACCGCTTCGTGACGCCGGAAGAGTTCAAGGCCTACGAGGCCATCGCCCGGGCCAAGGGCTTCCTGATGGTCTCGTCCAGCCCGCTGACCCGCTCGTCGCACCACGCCGGCGAGGACTTCGCCAAGCTGCAGGCCGCGCGCCGGGCGCTGGACGCCAAGAGCGCCTAGACTTGCACCGCCACGTCGTCACCCGGGTGCTGCCCTATGCGCCCGAGCAGCTGTTCACGCTGGTCGGGGACGTGGAGGCCTATCCGCAGTTCGTGCCGTGGATCACGGCTATGCGCACCTGGAACGGACGCGCCGACGCCCAGGTCTCGACCGTGGACGCCGAGGCCCAGGTCGGGTTCTCGTTCCTGCGCGAGAAGTTCGCCACCCGGGTCCGGCGCGACGCCTCGGCCCTGACGGTGGACGTCAGCCTGCTCTACGGCCCGTTCAAGCGGCTGGCGAACCAGTGGCGGTTCCTGCCGCACGAAGCCGGCACGACCGTCGAGTTCGTCATCGACTTCGCGTTCAAGTCCAAGATCCTCGACGCCATGCTGGCCGCCAATCTGGACCGGGCGGCCAACACGCTGATCGGCTGTTTCGAGGACCGGGCCCGGGCGATCTACGGGCCGAAATAAAGCCGGGGACATGCCCTCGCGGCGTGTCCCCATCGGCTGGCGCGGCGCTCGAACTTGGGGACACGCCGCAAGGGGATGTCCCCGTCACCGCCCCTTGAACGCCGCCGGGCGCTTCTGGAGGAAGGCGCTGACGCCTTCGATGAAGTCGTCGGTCTTGCCGGCGTGCTTCTGGGCGTGGCGCTCGGCGTTCAGCTGGCCCACCCAGTCGGCGTCGAGACTGTTCCAGACCAGCTTGCGGATCGCCGACAGGGCGGCCGGGCCGGCGGCCAGCTCCTTGGCGATGGCCGTGGCGGTCGGCATCAGTTCGGCGTCGGGGACGCAGCGGTTGATCAGGCCCCAGGACAGGGCCGTGGCGGCCGGGATCTTGTCGCCCAGCAGCATCATCTCCATGGCCCGCGCCTTGCCGACGAGGCGCGGCAGCAGATAGGTCGAGCCGCCGTCCGGCACCAGGCCGATGCGACGGAAGGCCTGGAGGAAATAGGCGCTCTCGGCGGCCACCACGATGTCGCCCAGCAGGGCGATCGAGCAGCCGACGCCGGCCGCCGGGCCGTTGATCGCCGTGACGATCGGCAGGGGGAAGTCGCGCAGCAGGCTGACCAGCGGGTTGTAGGTGCTTTCCAGGGCCGAGCCGGCGTCGGGCTTGCCGTCGACGTCGGCCTCGCGGCCCGCCGCGCCGCCGCCCGACAAGTTGGCGCCCGAGCAGAAGCCGCGGCCTTCGCCGGTCAGGATCACGGCGCGCGCCTCGACCTTGCCGGCGGCGATCGAGCCGAAGGCGTGGGCCAGTTCGCGGGCCATTTCCAGGCTGGCGGCGTTCAGGGTGGACGGATCGGCGAGGGTGACGACGGCCAGGCCGTCGGCGGCTTCCAGCCGGATCTTCTCGTAGGTCATGGCGTCCTCCCAAGGCTCGTCGTTGTCGCCTGGAGTCTAGGCGCGACTAACCTTGGGGAAGACCAGAAAAATCTGGGACCCCCGTTCAGGGCGCTCGCGACTAGGCCGCGTTGGCCGAGTCCGGCTTGCTTTCGGCGGCGGTGACGCGGTTGCGGCCGCCGCGCTTGGAGGTGTAGAGCGCCGCGTCGGCCCGTTCCATGACCGAGTGGCCGGTCTCGCCCGGACGACGTTCGGCGAAGCCCGACGAGATGGTGATCGCGCCCAGGTCCTCGTTGGTCGAGCGGCGCTTGAGCATGCGCGAAGACACCTCGACGCGGATCTCCTCCAGGGTGCCGGCGACCATGGCGGCCGACTCGCGAGGGAAGATCATCGCGAACTCCTCGCCGCCGTAGCGGGCGGCGAAGCGGGGCGGGGCGGCGACGCGGCCGATGACGCTGGCGACGTAGCGGATGACCTGGTCACCGGTCTGGTGGCCCCAGGTGTCGTTGAAGCCCTTGAAGTGGTCGATGTCGAGCACGGCCAGGCAGATGGTGGTGCCGGCCTCGTCGGCCTCGCTGCAGGCCCGGTCCAGCTCTTCGTCGAAGGCCTTGCGGTTGGCCAGGTTGGTCAGGCCGTCGGTGGTGGCGTCGCGGCGGACCTGTTCCAGGTGCTCGCGCAGACGGTCGACCTCGGCGGTGGACTCCGCCAGGCGGGTCTCCAGCGACTTGTTTTCCTTCTGGACGCGGCGGGTGGCGTCGGCCAGGCCGCTGACGACGGCCTTCAGCTTGCCCACGTCCTGCGAGGCGTCCAGCTCCTTGGCCGCGCCGTTCAGGGTCTTGCCGTAGGCGGCGTTGCTCTTCTGGGCGTCCTGGATGGCCTTGGAGACCGATTCCAGTTCCTTGCTCAGCAGGTCGCCGGCGTCGCGGATCTGTTCGTTCAGCTTGGCCTTGGGCAGGTAGGTGGCGGCCAGCTCCTCGCTGAGCAGCTCGGTCAGCGGCTCGCCCAGCGAGATCAGGCGGGTCAGCTCGCGGGCCAGGGCGCCGTCCGGATCGGCGACGAAGTGGGTCCACAGCTCGAAGTTCAGGGCGGTCGGCCACACCTGATGGCGCTCCATCAGTCCCAGCGCCCGGCCGGCGATCTTATAGGCCTCAGGGCCGCGCAGCGTGGTTTCGACGTCCGACATTTCCAGTCCCCCAACAGCGCCGCATCGCCCGGATGCGCGCTTGGAGCTCCAATCTAGGCCGAAGAGTTCAAACGAGCCGTTAAGAACGAACGACGTTCACTTGCGTGATCCCTCCGTCCCGAGCATTGTGAACGGTGATAAGATGAGCCTGCAGGCCGCTGGGAGGAACCTGACCGTGAACGCGCCCGCCAACCTCAACCTGGAATCGGCGAAAGCCGCGATGTCTCGAATCCTCGAGGCGCAGAAGGCCGCGCACCTGCGACAAGGCGCCCCGACGGCCGAGCGGCGCATCGAATGGCTGGACCGCTGCATCGGCCTGCTGGTCGATCACCAGGCCGAGATCGCCGACGCCCTGAACGCCGATTTCGGCGCGCGCTCGAAGGACGCCACGGGCCTGACCGACATCGCCGGCTCGATCGGTCCGCTCAAGTTCGCCAAGGAGAACCTCGCCAAGTGGATGCGCCCCGAGAAGCGCAAGACCACCCCGGCGATCCTGGGTCTGTTCGGGGCCAAGGCCGAGGTCCAGTACCAGCCCAAGGGCGTGGTCGGGGTGATCAGCCCCTGGAACTTCCCGGTCAACCTGACCTTCGCGCCGCTGGCCGGGGTGCTGGCGGCCGGCAACCGGGCGATGATCAAGCCGTCCGAATTCACGCCGGTCACGTCCGAGCTGATGAAGACCATGTTCGCCAAGGTCTTCTCCGAGGAGGAGATCGCGGTGATCACCGGCGGCCCGGAAGTCGGCCAGGCCTTCACCAGCCTGCCGTTCGACCACCTGGTCTTCACCGGCGCGACCTCGGTGGCGCGCCATGTGATGCGGGCCGCGGCCGAGAACCTGGTGCCGGTCACCCTGGAACTGGGCGGCAAGAGCCCGGTGATCCTGTCGCGCGGCGCCGACATGGCCACGGCGGCGGCGCGGATCATGAACGGCAAGACCCTGAACGCCGGCCAGATCTGCCTGGCGCCCGACTACGTGCTGGCCCCGGCCGACCAGGTCGACGCCTTCGTGGCCGAGGCCAAGGCCGCGGTGGCCAGGACCTTCCCGACCATCAAGGACAATCCCGACTACACCGCCGTGGTCGCCCAGCGTCACTACGACCGGATCAAGGGCCATGTGGACGACGCCCGGGCCAAGGGCGCCAGGATCGTCGAGATCAATCCGGCCGGCGAGGACTTCAGCCAGCAGGAGCACCGCAAGATCCCGCCGACCCTGATCCTGGACCCGACCGACGACATGACGGTGATGCAGGACGAGATCTTCGGTCCGGTGCTGCCGGTGAAGACTTACGGCAAGGTCGAGGAGGCGGTGGACTACATCAACGGCCGCGACCGGCCGCTGGGGCTCTACTGGTTCGGGACCGACACCGCCGAGCGCGACATGGTGCTGAACCGCACGACCAGCGGCGGGGTGACGGTCAACGACGTGATCTTCCACGTCGCCCAGGAGGACCTGCCGTTCGGCGGCGTCGGCCCGGCGGGCATGGGCAGCTACCACGGCCGCGACGGCTTCCTGGAGTTCAGCCACAAGAAGGCGGTGTTCACCCAGCTGAAGAAGGACATCGCCCCGATGCTGGCCCTGCGCCCGCCGTACGGGGAGGGGATCCGGAAGTACCTGGCGGGGCAGATCAAGAAGTAGGGGCTTTCCAAGGTCTTTCCTCAAGGCTTCGGTCGGGGACATGCCCTTGCGGCGTGTCCCCATCAGCCTCCACGGCGCCAGGACTTGGGGACACGCGCGAGCGCATGTCCCCGGCCGGGAAACCCGGCGGGTGATGGGAAGGGTGCGAAGCGCCCGGGCCTCGCCCGGATGATTTGCAGTTTTGAATACCGTTTCGACGAAGACAGGCGCTTCGCGTGGAGCCGTTATCCGGAAGCCTTCGGATCGCGGATTTTTAACCCGCTCCGATGGAGGCCCCCGACGGGCGGGGTGCTGGCCGCACCCCGGACCGCCTGGGCGATTTCAGCCCAGGCCTGCCGGCCCGATCCGCCTACCCCGAGCGCCGGAGCTTCGTCGCGACTGAGGCGAACCTGCTCCAACTCCAACCCAGGGCGTCTCCGAGGAGACCCGACGGACAAAGCCTTCCCGCTCGTCCACCCCCGAAGGCCGCATCGGTCGCCGTACGTGCGCCCTCCCCCGCCTTCAGGTGACGAGCATTATGCGGCCGCCCGGAAGCCCAAGGATCGGAAACGAGTATTTTCCTCCATCACGTTGATTTCGTTGGACTCGATTTCACATTCGACGGGGATGGACGCGTCGCGCGATGGACAGCGTGTTCGTCGCATGGTTGAACAAGCTTCAGTTCAAGGGGGCTTCAGACATGACCGACACGACCGCCGCTTCGCGCCGATTTGAGATTGGACGCGTGATTTCAGGAACCTTCGGCGTCATTGGCCGCAATTTCGGTGCGTTCGCGCTGATGGCCCTGCTGCTGGGCGGCCTGCCCAACCTCCTGGTCAGCTTCGGCCAGCTCTGGATCGCCGGGGGCGTCAAGACCTTCTCGCCTCAGGTGTTCGCCGGCTCGGCCGTGGGCCTGATCGTCATGATGGTCGCCGCGTTCGTGCTGCAGGCCGCGATCGTCCACGCGACCGTGGCGGACCTGAACGGCCGCCGCGTGGTGGTGGGCGAGAGCCTCAAGGCGGGGCTCAGCAACTGGCTGCCGCTGCTCGGCCTGGCCATCCTGATGGGCCTGGGCCTGATGCTCGGCTTCCTGCTGCTGATCGTGCCCGGGATCATCCTGGCGGTGATGTGGTCGGTCGCCGTGCCGGCCAAGGTGGTGGAGAAGATCGGCGTGACCGACGCCTTCCAGCGCAGCCGCGACCTGACCCGCGGACGCCGCTGGGCGATCTTCGGCCTGTTCGTCATCTACGTGATCGCCCTGTGGATCGTGGAAGCGCTGATCATGGCCGCCGCGATGCCGTTCATCCTCTCCAAGGGCATGCCGACGCCGGACTCGGTCGGCCTCACCACCGTGAACGTCGCCACCATGATCGCCTCCGCCCTGATCGCCACCATCACCACCCTGGTCAGCACGGCCGGCGGCGCGACCCTCTATTCCGAACTGCGCGGCACGCGCGAAGGCGTCGGCCCCGAAGCCATGGCCTCGGTGTTCGACTGAGCATGGCCGACGCCGCTGCTCCCGGCCGGTTCAACACAGGGCGCGCCGTCAGGCGCGCCCTCGCCATGCTGAAACGCAACATCGCCGCCAATCTGGCGTGGGCCGTGGTCTTCACCGGCCTGCCTGACCTGGGGATGGCCTACGCCAACCAACGTTTCTCCGAGGACGCGCCCTTCGGCTCGCTGGCGCGCTGGGGCTTCCTGGTCGGGACGATGCTGGCCTCCATGTTCGGCATGACCGCGCTCCAGGCCGTGATCGCCCGTCGCACGGCCCTGGACGGCGCGTCCTCGAGGAGAGCCTTCGGAGGCTTGAGCGACTACCTCGCCTTGGCGACCCTGGGCCTGGTCACGGGTCTCGGCATCGTCGCCGGCTACGCCCTTCTGGCCATTCCCGGGATCATTCTCTCGCTCGCCTGGTTCGTAGTGGTCCCCGCCATGGTGACCGAACGCCTGGGCGTGATGGAGTCGATCCGGCGCAGCAACGCCCTGACCCGCGAGGTCAGGGGAGAAATCTTCGGACTGTGGGTGGGAGTCGGGATCTTGAGCTTCCTCGCCGCCTGGGTGGGCGGCCTCGCCATCGACGCGCTGGGAATCCCGGCGCTCAGCCTCGTGGTCAGTTCCGCCATCCAAGCCGTGATCGGCCTGGTGGACGCCATCCTCGTGGTGGCGGTCTATCAGGACCTGCGCGAGAGCCAGGAGGGCTCGCCCGCCGATCGCCTGGTCGAGGTCTTCGCCTAGCGGCGCGCGATCGCGGTCACGCCCCGGTCGCCGCCGCCCCATCCCCGTCGTCCGAAGACTTGAAGAAGCTGTTGGCCTTCTCGACCAGCCACTTCAGCGCGTTCTCGGAGGCCAGGCCCGCGAACAGGCCAAGGGAGGCCAATGCGGGCGGGGACAGCTGGTTCACCGCCTGGGTGGCCTCGGTCGCCTGGGGCTGGATCAGGAAGCTGGCGCCCGCCGAGATGACGAAGAACACCGTGAACCCGGCCAGCGCCCCCAGCAGCGGCCGCACGCCGAACGCCATCCAGGTCCGGTCGGGCTCGCCCTTCGGCGCCGCCAGCATGCCGAGCTCGACATAGAGCGAATAGACGGCCGCCCCGATCGCCCCCATCAGCCCGGTGAAGCTGGCGACGATCACGCCCGACGGCAGGAAGAAGGCGAACTCGAACAACGGAATGGCGTGGCGTTGCTTGTTGAAGCTGAGCGCGACGGCCTTCTGGTCCTCGGTGGAGCCCTCGTCGGCGCCGACGGGGCCGGTGACGGGCTGGTCCGCCTGATCCGCCTGATCCGCCTGATCCGATGGGGCGGGCGGCTTGCTCCCGTTGTATTCCGCCTTGGCCGCGGCGAGCGCGGTTTCGGCGTGGCCGTTGCGATCCACCAGGTCGTCGCTGACGAACTGCGCGTTGCGATAGGCGTCGTAGAGCTGTTGGGCGGCCGCGACCCGCTTGGGGATCTCGGCCCCTTCGGCCCAGTCGTGCTGGTCGTTGTCGGTGACGATGTCGGCCAGGCATTGCTCCAGCTCGCAGGTCGGCTGGGCGTTGCGGAAGGTGATCCAGACCGAGTTGACGGCGGCAGTGCTCTTCTGCTTGGCCTCATCGACCCTCACCTTGGCCGCCCGGATTTTCTCGTCCAGCGCGGTCAGCTCCTGGCTGGTGGTTTCGATCTCGGCTTCCAGGGCGTTCAGGCGATCGGCAAGACGGCTGATCGTGAACGGGGCGAGGCGCGAATTGGCGCCGACCGCCACCCGCGCCGCCGACTGGGTCTCGATGACGGTGTAGAAGAAGGCGAAGATCGCCGGGACGAGGATGAACCAGACGAACCCCAGCAGCACCCGGTTGGCGATCCGCATCCAAGACAGGTCCATGCTCGATCGCTCCCCGAGAACGTATCCACCCTCTCAGATTGCGCTCAAATACATCTCTACCGCAACGTTATAACGACCGCCCCGCCACCTGGGCGTCAGCTCTTGTCGTGCTTGTCCTTGCGTCGCTTGCCCAGCAGCAGGCGCGATTCCAGCCGCCCGCGCAGGGCCGCGTAATAGGCCGCCAGGAAGTCGCCGTCCGACTCGTAGGGCGCGGCCTGCCAGCCGATCTTCAGGCGGATGCGGGCCGCGACCAGGGCGATGGTCTTGCTCTCGTAGCGGCGCAGCACGTCCTCCAGCACGTGCAGCTCCTTGACGCCGTAGGCGTCCAGCTGGGCCTGGGTGAACTTGAAGCGCCCCACCGGCGGCCGCGAGGTCTCGACCAGGTCGGGCGCCAGTTTGCGGGTCGGCGCCTTGACCACCCAGGTCCCGGCGACCATGTCGCCCACCCGCAGGCGGTCGCGGTTGAACAACGGGAACAGCACGAAGACCAGGCACCACACCAGGCCCGCCAGGTTGATCCAGGCGCTGACCTTGTCGCCGCTGGAGGCCAGGAAGCTGAGGGGCAGGTAGAGCTCGATCTCGCGCATGGCGTTGCGGGCGAAGATGGCGTCGGCGGTCAGGCGGCCGCCGTTGCGCGCCGCCACCCGCACGCCCATGGCCCGCTTGCCCGGCGTGGCCGCGCCCGGGGTCAGCTCGAACAGCACGAAGTAGAGGTTGCGCAGGATGAAGAACACCAGCAGCCCCAGGGTGCCGACCAGCTCCCAGCCCTTGCCCTTGGTGCCGACCATCGTCAGGACGGCCAGCAGGAAGAAGGCGATCAGCACGCCCAGCATGATCGCCAGGTCGATGAACAGGGCGGCGGCGCGCTCGCCCGCGTCGCCCAGGCGCAGCTTCAGGTCCACGCCCTCGGGGGTGACCAGCGACCGAGCCCGGGTGTCCTCGCGCGCGCCGGGATCGTAGGGCGTAGTCGCCGCGGCCTTGGCCGTCTTGGTCGCCGGCTTCATGCGGCGCTCCGGCGGCGCGGCAGGTACAGATAGGCCGGCCAGATCGCCAGGGTGGCCAGGGCGATGCCGTAGCGGGCCCAGTCGTTCTGGATCACCTGCCGGCCGACGCCCTCCAGGATGCCGGCGCAGAACAGCATGACCACGACCCCGGCCATCAGGGTGGCCGACTGCCGTCCCGCCTGGGCCATGGCGGCCGGACGGCTGAGGTCGCCGGGGAAGGCCAGGGTCCAGCCGATCCGCAGGCCCGCGGCCCCGGCCAGGATGACGGCCGAGATCTCGGTGACCCCGTGGATGGCCAGCCAGCCCCCGGCCTCGAAGCCCAGGCCGCGCATGCCGAACACCGCCAGGAAGGCCCCCAGCATCGCGCCGTTGTAGGCCATCAGCATGGCGGTCGGCAGGCAGAAGGCGAAGCCCAGGGCGAAGGCGAACAAGGCCACGCCCGAATTGTGGGTGAACAGGAAGGCCGCGAACACCGACAGGCCCTTGTGCTCGCCGTGGTCGTAGAGCGTGCTGCGCATCGCCTCGGCCGAGGCGGCGGGGCCGCGCCCGTCGGCCAGGCTGTCGGGCACGAAGGCGCTGAACCAGTCCGGGTCGTGCAGGGTCAGGAAATAGGCCGCCAGCACCCCGGCCAGGGTGAGCAGGAAGCTGACCAGGGTCTCGCGCCACAGGGCCTTGGCGGCCTCGGGCCAGGCGCGTGTGAAGAAGCCCCCCACCCGCTCGACCAGGTTCGACCGCGTGCCGTAGACCAGGAAATAGGCCCTGGTGCTCAGGCTCTCCAGATAGTCGACCAGCCCCTGGTCCAGCGAGGTGGCGCGGGCCACCGACAGCGACGACAGGGCCTGGCGGTAGAGCACCGGCATGGCCAGCAGCTCCTCGTCGCTCAGCGCCCGGGCCGAACCCTTGCCGACCTTGGTCAGCAGCTTCTCCAGCCGGCGCCAGTCGTCCTCGCGCTCGGCGCGGAAGCGGTAGCTCTTCAGGTGCAGTTCGGCCATCAGAGCAGGTCCCGGCGCTTGAGGTCCAGATAGCTCGCCAGCAGGGCCGGACCGACCTGGTCGGCCGACGCCTCGACGATCTCCACGCCCATGCGGCGCAGGCGGGTGATCACCACGTCGCGCTCGCGCAGCAGCGAGGCGGCGACCACGGCGCGCGACACGTCGTCGGCCTCGACGGGCGCCTTGCGCTCGATCGCCTCCAGCTCCTCGTCGCGCATCATCACGAACAGCACCAGGTGCTGGCGCAGCAGGCGGCCGACGTTCTCGAGCATCAGCTCGGCGCTGGTGGAGTCGGCGATGTCGGTGAACACCACGATCAGCGAACGCCGCGACAGTTGGCCCGACAGCTGGGTCAGGCCCAGGGTGTAGTTGGTCTCCTCGGTCGAATAGTCGATCGAGGCGGCCAGGCGCTGCAGGGCGCCGAAGGCGTTGGGGCCCGAGGTGACGCCGCTCGACACGTGCGGCTTGGCGTCGAAGCCGAACAGCCCGACCTTGTCGCCCATCTTCAGGCCCACATAGGCCAGCAGCAGGGTGGCGTTCAGAGCGTGGTCCAGGCGCGGCTTGCCCAGCAGGGGCTGGCTCATCAGCCGGCCGGTGTCGATGGCCGCCACGATGTGGTGGTTGCGCTCGACGTGGAATTCCTTGGCCAACAGCGCGCCGTGGCGGGCCGACTGCTTCCAGTCGATGGCCCGGCGGTTCATGCCGGGTCGGAAGTCGGTCAGGGCGTGGAAGTCGCTGCCGCCGCCCAGGTCCAGCTGCAGGCGGTGGCCCACCGACGGATCGCGCGAGAACAGGCGCAGGGCCTCCTCCTTGACGCCGGCGATGTCCAGGGTGACCGGGATCACCTGCTCCAGGGCGTCGTCGCGCTGCTTCCACATCAGGCCCAGCGGGCCGCGCCAGCGGGCCGAGACGCGGTGCACCCTGCCCTCCCCGCGCCGGACGGCGGTCAGGCTCAGGGGCAGGCCGGCCTGGCGGTCGCGCACCCGGGCCCGGCCGTGGGCCGGTTCGGCGGTCAGGCGGTCGTCCAGGTCGACGGCGAACTCCACGCTCCACGGGGCCACGCCGCGCGGGAACGTCGCCTGCAGCAGGGCCGGCCTGGTCGCGCCGCTGGCCATGGCGCCGGGCGCGGTCAGGCTCAGCTGCATGCGCCGCCGGCCCGGGGCCAGCAGCGCGTCGACGAACAGCAGGGCCGCCGCCAGCGCGATCCAGGCGGGACCGACCAGCCACAGGCGCGCGGAGACGAGCGCCGCCGCCAGCGCCAGGGGCGCGCCCAGCACCGTCAGGAAGATCGCCCGCGCCGTGGGATAGATGCGCAAGGTCGGCCCCTAGCCTTCCAAAGCCGTCTTGGGGATCATCGCGGCGCCTCGACCTGGTCGACCAGGCCGCGCACCACGTCGTCGACCTTGCGGCCCTCGATCTCGGCGGCGGGCGACAGGATCACACGGTGGCGCAGGGCCGGCAGGGCCAGGGCCTTGACGTCGTCGGGGATGACATAGTCGCGGCCTTCCAGGGCGGCGCGGGCCCGGGCGGCCACGGCCAGCATGGCCGCGCAGCGCGGCGAGGCCCCGCCCGACAGTTCGCCGGTGTCGCGCGTCGCCCGCACCACGCCGACGATGTAGCGGACGATGTCGTCGGTCAGACGCACGGACGCCACCGCGGCCACGGCCTCGGAGATGGTCCGCGTGTCGCCGGCCGGCTCGACGCCGAAGCTTTCCGGCGAGAACTGGCCGGTGCGGCCGCCGTGGCTGGCGACGATGGCGGTCTCCTCGGCCAGGCTGGGATAGGCCAGCACGTGCTTGAACAGGAAGCGGTCCAGCTGGGCCTCGGGCAGCGGATAGGTGCCCTGCTGCTCCAGCGGGTTCTGGGTGGCCACCACCATGAAGCGCTCGCTGAGCGGATGGCGTTCGCCGTCCAGGGTGACGTTGCGCTCCTGCATGGCTTCCAGCAGGGCGGCCTGGGTCTTGGGCGGCGTGCGGTTGATCTCGTCGGCCAGCAGCAGCTCGCAGAAGATCGGTCCCTTCACCAGGGTGAAGGCGCTGGTCTGGAAGTTGAACAGGTTGGCGCCCAGGATGTCGCCCGGCATCAGGTCGGGCGTGAACTGGATGCGCCCGAACTGCAGGTTCACCGCCTGGGCGAAGCACTGGGCCAGGAAGGTCTTGGCCGTGCCGGGCGGACCTTCCAGCAACACGTGGCCGCCGGCGAACAAGGCCGTCAGCATCAGGTCGATGGTGTCGTTCTGGCCGACCACGGCCTTGGCCGTCTGCGCCCGGATCCTGCCGGCCAGCGCCTGCACGTCAGCCACGTTCACGAGTCATCTCCAGTCTCCACTGATGCCATTTTGCGGCGACCTTCATCAGGTCGCCGAGCGAGCGGACCGTTCGGGTTTCCTCGTCCAGGCGCGAGGCGCTGTCGGCCGCGCCGAAACGCTCGCCCTGACGGTCCAGGAAGTCGGTGAGGGCCAGGCCCTCCAGGCGCGAGCCGCCGGCCCGCAGGCCGCCCAGGGCCTTGACGGCGGCGGCGCGCTGCAGCTCGGCGTAGCGTGGGGCCAGGGCCGGTTCGCGGCGGGCCATGCGGATCAGGCCGGCGGAATTGTCGATCAGGGCGTCCTTGCCCAGGGCCAGGGCCCGTTCGCCGCGCCGCACCGCCCGGAACCGCGCGGCGGCGTGCAGCCCCATCAGCGCGGCGGCGGCCACCAGGCACAGGGTGGCCCCGACGAACGGCGCCTCGAAGGCGAGTTTCAGCACGCTGCGCGAGCGGGAAAAGCCGTTCAGCGTCACGTCGAAGGCGATGACCTTGCTCTCCTTCGGCCGATAGCCGCCGTCCGGGATGGCGCGGTCGCGCAGGACCCGCAGCATTCCGACCCCGGCGCGCGCCGTGCGGATGTCCTTCAGGCCCATGGTGTTGATCAGGTCCGGGTCGGCCAGGATGTAGGTTTCGGTCGGCATCCGCCGGGCCAGGACGACCCGGCCCTGGGCGTCGGTGAGGACGGGGACCAGGTTCGGGCCGGATATGCTCTGCAGGTTCCTGATCGGACCGGTGTCGACCGACATCCCGTCGAACAGGCCGCCCGGCGCGCCGACCAGCCGGCGCGGCCCCGCATCCTTGGCGAGCGTCGTCACCGCCTTGGGGATGCCGACGGCCTTCAGCAGATCGGCCTGCTCGCTCGGGCGCACGGGTTCCAGCCCCATGACCCAGCCCGGATGCTTGGGGTCCAGCCCGCCGCGCCACTTGGGCAGCACCACCAGGGTCCGCGACGACAGCAGGGCGGCCTTGACGTAGGCGTCCCGCGTGACGTTGACGTCCGGCGCGAAGATGATCAGCCCGGGCTCGTCGCGCCGCAGGTCGCGGCGGCTGACGATCACCGGCTCGCCCAGCCTGCCCAGCAGGCGCACCATGCCGCCGTAGCCGACGGCCGACTTCGACAGGGCGTGGGCCCGGCCGTTGTCGCCCGACTGCAGGTCGGGCGCGTAGGTCGACAGCACCACGAAGGCCGAGAAGGCGAACACCCCGGCCAGGATCATGCCCAGCACGACCTTGGGCGAGAACAGGCCGCGGTCGCCCTCGCCGGGGCTTTCCGTCGCGACGGCGGGCTGGACGTCGCTCATCGCCAGGCCTCGGCGAAGGCGAAGCCCTCATAGGCCCGGCGGCAGGCGGCGAATTCCTCGGCGCCGACCGACCGGCCGCCGAAGAAGCTGCGCTCCACCACCCGGGCGATCTCGCTGAAGGTGCGGCGCACGCGCTCGGGCACGCCCTCCAGCTCGGCGATGTCGCGGCTGGTCAGGGCGGGCTTGATCAGGTCCGGGCGCTTGCCCTCGATGTCCTCGATGCTGCGGAACAGGATCAGGTGGACGGCCTCGGCGAAGCGGCCGGCGGCGGCCAGCTTGTCGGCGTCCTCCAGCAGGGTTCGCGCCTTGGCGGCGGTGGGGCTCCAGCCGTCGTCCTGCAGGGGCGGCCCCTTGGTCGTCTTGAAACTGGGCCAGCGCGTGGCGATCAGCTCGCGGGCCAGGAAATACAGGATCAGCGCCGCGCCCAGGATCAACCCGCCCCAGAACACCCAGGCCAGATACGGCGCGAGGGCCGCCAGGGCCTTGCCGATCGCCAGCAGCCAATCGGGCACGTCCGGCGGCTTGGGCGCGGCGGTCGGTTCGAACTGCAGGTCCTCGCCGCGCAGCAGGGCGCCGTGGGCGCGCGCGAAAGCGTCCGACGCGCCGTCGAAACCCGGCGACGCCGCGTTGCGATCCACACCAGCCCCCGCCCTCAAACGCCCACTCCCGACAACCCCGTCGCTACAGCTAGACGATTCAACTTTCGGTGTCGCCTCCTACCGACATCGACGCGTCGACGTCGTGGCGCCGGGTGGGATTCGATTCGCCGGGGTCCGTTCCGCGCCGCGCGCCGGATCGTCCGAAAGCATACGGATCCGCCACGCCGTTCCCGAGCGCCCCACCGCCGGAGGGCGTCTCCGGGGTGGCGAATTTCGTCCGTTATTTCAAAGGGAAGATTGGTGGGCCGGCTGGGATTCGAACCCAGGACCATTCGATTAAAAGTCGAATGCTCTACCACTGAGCTACCGGCCCGCATCGACACGGCGGGTGGCCGGTGGAAGCGGCGCGGAACATAGTCGGGGGGCGCTCGCGTCGCAAGCGCGGTTTCGCATGGAGAGGGAGATGACGAACGCATCTTTCGCGCGGTAGGGTCGGTCCATGCGCAGTCTCGTGCTTCTCGCCGTCGCCGTTCCCGTGTTGGCCGCCTGCGCGTCCAATTCGGAACCGCCGCCGCAGAAAATCCAGACGACCTCCGACGCCAACAAGGACGGCATCACCGGCGCGGCCCAGGCGCCGCTGCGCGACATGAACATCGTCCGCACCAAGATCCCGCCGGTGCTGCTGGAGGCCATGGCCGATCCCTACGCCCGGCCGCCCGGCAAGAAGATCAGTTGCGACACGCTGATCATGATGGTTGCGCCGCTGGACCTGGCGCTGGGCGAGGACGTCGATCGGCGGCCGCCGGAAGATGACGAGGACCTGCTGGACCGCAGCAAGCGTATGGCCGGCTCGGCCGCCTTCGGCGCCATGGCCAGCGCCGCCCAGGACCTGATCCCGATGCGCGGCTGGGTCCGCAAGCTCAGCGGCGCCGAAAAGCACGACAAGCTGGTGCAGCACGCGGTCGCTTCGGGCGCGATCCGCCGCGCCTATCTGAAGGGCCTGGGCGAGGCGCGCGGCTGCAACCCGCCGGCCACGCCCCAGCACCTGGCCAAGCCCGCCGCGCCCATCGTCGAGAAACGCTTCCCCTGGGAGAAGGACCAGCCGGCGCCGGACGCCGCCGCCGATACCGCGACCGCCACGGCCGACACACCCGTGGTCGACGCGCCGGAGCAGCCTGCGTCGCCGCCCAAGAAGAAGAAAAAGCCGTTCTACAAGGTGTGGTAGGTCGGAAGGCTGTGGTCGAGAACGTCTGACGTTCGGGAGGGCGCGTGGAATCGCCAAGTCTGCTGACATACGGCGTCGCCGCCGCGGTCGCCGTTCCCTTCGCCGTCACGGGCGCGGGAGCCTACGCCCTGGCGGCCCTCACCCGATGGAAGGGGCTCGCGGTCGCCCTGATCTGCGGTCTTGTCGCGCCGGCATGCGTCGGCCTCTTCGCCTGGCTCGGCCCGGCGACCAGGCCCGATCCACGTTCGATCGATGGTCCGGCCTACATACTGGTCGCCCTGATCGTCTGGGCGCTGCTCCTGATCCCAGCCTGCTTGATCGCCAGCTCGCTCGGCGTCTGGCTGAGGCGCAGGGGGCGGAATCGGCGCATGCCCGTCCCGTCGAGCTAGGCCGCCCTACCCGCCCTGGTGCCGTTCCCGGAAGTCCCGGCGGAACTGCTCGAACCGGCCTTCGGCGATGGCGCCGCGCATGGCGGCCGTCAGGGCCTGGAAGAAGGCGATGTTGTGCCAGGACAGCAGCACCTGACCCAGGATCTCCTCGGCCTTGAACAGATGGCGAAGATAGGCCTTGGAATAGTCGCGGCTGGCCGGGCAGTCGCTGGTCGGGTCCAGCGGGTCCTCGTCCTCGGCGTAGCGGGCGTTCTTGATGTTGATCGCCCCGTCCCAGGTCCAGGCCTGGCCGTGGCGGCCCGAGCGGGTGGGCAGGACGCAGTCGAACATGTCGACGCCGCGATAGACCGCTTCCACCAGGTCGATCGGCTTACCCACGCCCATCAGGTAGCGCGGACGATCCTGGGGCAGCATCGCGGGCGCGTAGTCCAGCACCTCGCACATGGCCTCGTGCCCCTCCCCGACCGCCAGCCCGCCCAGGGCGTAGCCGTCGAAGCCGATCTCCTGCAGCCGCTCGGAGGACTCCTGGCGCAGGTTGCGGAAGGTCGAGCCCTGCTGGATGCCGAACAGGGCCTGGGCGTCGCGCGTCCCGAAGGCGGCCTTGGAGCGCTTGGCCCAGCGGGCGGACAGCTCCATGCCCTCGCGGGCCCGCTTCTCCTCGGCCGGCCAGGCCACGCACTCGTCCAGCTGCATGACGATGTCGCTGCCCAGCAGGTCGGCCTGGATCTCCATCGACCGCTCGGGGCTGAGCACGTGCTTGGAGCCGTCGATGTGGCTGGAGAAGGTGACGGCCTCCTCGGTGACCTTGCTGATCCCCGACAGGCTCATCACCTGGAAGCCGCCGCTGTCGGTCAGGATCGGCTTGTCCCAGCGCATGAACTTGTGCAGCCCGCCCAGGCGCTTCACCCGCTCGGCCGTGGGGCGCAGCATCAGGTGGTAGGTGTTGCCCAGGATGATGTCGGCGCCCGTGTCCTGGACCTGATCGACCGTCAGGGCCTTGACCGTGGCGGCGGTGCCGACCGGCATGAAGGCCGGTGTGCGGATGTCGCCGCGCGGGGTCTTCAGGACGCCGGTCCGGGCCGCGCCGTCGACAGCCGAGATCTCGAAGGGAAAGGCGACCATCAGGCTTGCTCGAAATCGGCGCGGAACAGCAGGCTGCCGTCGCCATAGGAATAGAAGCGATAGCCCGTGGCGATCGCGTGTTCATAGGCCGCCTTCATCGTCGCCTGGCCGGCGAAGGCGCTGACCAGCATGAACAGGGTCGACTTGGGCAGGTGGAAGTTGGTCATCAGCACGTCGGCGGCGCGGAAGCGGTAACCGGGCGTGATGAAGATGGCCGTCTCGTCGGCGAACGGCCGGATCACGCCGTCCTCGCCCGTGGCGCTCTCCAGCAGACGCAGGCTGGTGGTGCCGACGCAGACGATGCGGCCGCCGGCGGCGCGGGCGGCGTTCAGGGCGTCGGCGACCGCGGCCGGGACCTCGCCGAACTCGGCGTGCATCCTGTGCTCGGAGACGTCGTCGGTCTTGACCGGCAGGAAGGTGCCCGCGCCGACGTGCAGGGTGACGAAGTGCAGACTGACGCCCTTGGCCTTCAGGGCCTCCAGCAGCTGGGGCGTGAAGTGCAGGCCGGCGGTCGGGGCGGCGACCGAGCCGTCCTCGCGGGCGTAGACGGTCTGGTAGTCGGCGCGGTCGCGGTCGTCCTCAGCGCGCTTGGCGGCGATGTAGGGCGGTAGCGGCATCTCGCCGTGGGCGGCCACGGCCAGGTCCAGGTCGACGCCGGAGAAGTCGAAGGCCAGCTCGATCTCGCCGCCCTCGTGCTTGGCCACGACGGTGGCGTCCAGCAGGCCGCCCTGACAAGCGCGGTCCGCGTCGTGGCCGAAGGCGATGCGGTCGCCTTCCTTCAGGCGCTTGCCGGGACGCATGAAGGCGATCCAGCGGTCCGGCGCGACGCGCTTGTGCAGGGTGGCCTCGACCGAGACGGGCGAACCGTCGCCGCCGCCGGTCTCGCGGCCGGCCCGCAGGCCCATCAGCCGCGCCGGGATCACCCGGGTGTCGTTGAAGACCAGGGCGTCGCCGGGCCGCAGGAAGTCCGGCAGCTCGTGGACGATCCGGTCTTCCAGGCCCCCGTCTTCTCTTGGGGCGCCAGGGCGGACCACCAGCAGGCGCGCGGAATCCCGCGGCTCGGCCGGCCGCAGGGCGATCGCCTCGTCGGGCAGGTGGAAATCGAAGTCGGACAGGCGCATGGGGCGGCTTCAAGGCCACGACGGGGCGGGAAGGTCAAGCGTCCTGGCGCCGCGCCGGTCCGAGCCGGATGGACAAACCCGGCCTCGCGCGGTCATCCTGCGGTCCGACGCATCAGCGGGGGGAGCCAATGACCGTCACGATCCGCCACCTGTTGGCCGCCTGCGCCTGCCTGTCGCTGGCCGCCTGCAAGCCCGCCGCCGAGACCAAGGCGCCCGAGACGGCGCCCGCGCCCTCCACCGCGCCGGCCGCCGTCCCGCCGGCCCCGGTGACCTTCTCGCACGACCCCGCCCTCGACGCGTTCGGCTACTATTTCACCGAGGCGGACGTGCGGTCGGGCGACCTGAAGCTCACCGCGCTGAACATCGGCCAGCCCAGCGACTTCGCCGACTGGGAGGCGGGCAAGCGGCCGGCCACCTTCGCGCCGATCTTCCTGGCCTTCGACGACGTCACCAGTCCGACGGCGGAGAACGAGCTGGGCCAGACCTATCACACGGTGTCGCTGCGGGTGATGCCGACCGCCTACCGCGTCGACGGCCAGCAGGTCAGCTTCCACGGCGTGGCCCCCGGGCTGGGCCAGGTGAGCTTCGACGGCGCCTTCGACCTCAAGGCCCTGGCCGACGCCAAGGCCGCCGGGCCGGGCGAAACCCTGTCCGTGCTGACCGGCGACCTGCAGGTCGGCGACCGGCGTTTCAGCAAGGTCGCCTTCCTGTACTTCGGCGGCGAGTAAGGCTGGCGCGGTCGTCATGCGGTCGTGCTAAGCCGTGGTCATGCCTCTGATCCTGCACCTCGCCAACCTGTTCCTGCGCGGCACCGCGCTCATGCTCGGCCTCGTGGCGGCGGCGGCGGGCTTGGCGTGCCTGGGCGGGGCGTTCAGCGTGCAGCTCGACGCCTTGACCCACGTCGCGCCCGTCTGGCTGGCCGTGGGCCTGGCCGGCATGGCCCTGGCCGCGATCTTCGCCCGCGACGCCGAGCGCCGCGCGGTCATGGGCCTGGCCGCCGTCGGCGTGCTGTCGACCGGCCTCCTGATCGTCCCGGAGGTCCTCTCCGGTCTGCACGCGCCGGCCAAGCCCGTCCCCGGCGCGACCGTGAAACTGGTCCAGTTCAACGTCTGGGGCGAGAACAACAATCCCAAGGCCACCGCGGACTGGATCCTGAGCCAGAACGCCGACGTGGTGATGATCGAGGAAGGCGGCGGCACCGCGTTCCCGGTGGTCCGGGCCCTGGCCAAGGCCTATCCGAACCACCTGACCTGCCGTGACCGGCAGGGCTGCGACACCTGGATCTTCAGCCGCTGGCCCTTGCGCGCCCACCGCTCGTTCACCGAGGACAAGCTGCCGCTGTTCGGGGCGTGGGCGACGCTGGATCATCCCAAGGGCCCGTTCACCGTGGCGGCCACCCATTTCATCTGGCCTTTCCCGGGCGGCCCGCAGCAGGCGCAGAGCCGCCTGCTGGCGAAGACCCTGTCGCCGTTCCCCAAGGACACCCTGATCGTCACCGGCGATTTCAACTCCACGCCCTGGTCGTGGAGCCTGCGCCGGCAGGACAAGGCCCTGGGCCTGAAGCGGCGGACGCGGGCCCTGGCCAGCTGGCCCAGCGGCGAGTTCTCGCGCATCGCCAGCGCGCCCTTCCCCATCCTGCCGATCGACCACGTCTACGCCGGCAAGGCCTGGAAGACCGTCAAGGTCGAGCGCGGCCCCAAGCTGGGTTCGGACCATCGCGCCGTGGTCGTGACGCTCACCCGGTAGGCGCGCAGAAAAAAGGCCCCGGTCTCCCGGGGCCTTTTCAGTTCAAGTTCAGCTCAAGGCCGCGGCGCTCAGGCGTCGGCGGCGATCTTGGCGCTGAGGATCTTGCCCGGATTGCGCGGCGGCTCGCCGGTCGGCAGGGCGTCGACGTTCTCCATGCCTTCGACCACCTGGCCCCAGACGGTGTACTGGTTGTCCAGGAAGGTGGCGTCGTCGAACACGATGAAGAACTGGCTGTTGGCCGAGTTCGGATCGGGGGTGCGGGCCATCGAGCAGACGCCGCGCACGTGCGGCTCCTTGGAGAACTCGGCCTTGATGTCCGGCTTGGCCGAACCGCCGCGGCCGGTGCCGGTCGGGTCGCCGCCCTGGGCCATGAAGCCGGGAATCACGCGGTGGAAGACCACGCCGTCGTAGAAGCCCTCGCGGACCAGTTCCTTGATGCGGTCCACGTGGCCCGGGGCCAGGTCGGGACGCATCTTGATCGTGACAGGCCCGGTCTCGAGCGTCAGCAGCAGGGTGTTTTCGAGGTCGGCCGACATGGTCATCCCTTAAGCTTGAAGAGGGGGAGGAAGAGAGTCGGGAAGGCTTCTATCCCGCTTTCCACAAGGGGGAAACCGCCCGGTTGCATCCCGGACGCGGATCAATTGTCACAGCTCAGCTTGCCCGCTAGCGGACGTCGACCGGCAGATCGAGGTCGCAGACCGAGAAATCGGCGCCCCGCGCCGCGCGCTTGCGGGCGATCTCGGCCTTGAACCAGGCGCTGCCCGTGTCGACCACCCGGACCGTCGGGCGCTCGGCCGCCGGGATGTCGGACAGCAGCCGCACCTTGGTCATCTTGTCCTGCGGCTTCTCGACCGGCTCGCCGGTCTTGATGGCCCGCACCACGTCCAGGCCCGACAGCACCCGGCCGAAGGCGGTGTAGCGCTTGTCCAGCGAGGGATAGGGCTGGCGCATCAGGAAGAACTGGCTGTTGGCCGAGTTGGGGTCCTCGTCGCGCGCCTCGCCGACCACGCCGGGGCAATAGGTCCCCCAGGCCGAGACCTTCTTGTCCGAGGTGACCTCGGCCCAGCTCCAGGCCTGGCTGACGACCGGCAGCGACTTCAGGACGCCCACCTCGGTCCCGGCCGGCGCCGCGGCGGCCACGAACGGCGTCGCGGCGTCGCGGCGGAAGGTGAACTCGGCCTTGAGGTTGGGCAGCTTCGTACCGCCCTCCCCCGTGTCGTCCGGATCGCCGGTCTGGGCCATGAAGCGGTCGATCACCCGGAAGAAGGTGCGGCCGTCATAGACGCCGGTGCGGGTCAGTTCCTGGAAGCGCGCCACGTGGCCCGGCGCGACCTCGGGGACCAGCTCCACGACGATGCGCCCCTTGTTGGTGTCGATGATCACCACGTCCTCGGGCGCGGGCGTGCGCCAATCGGCGGCCTTGGGCGGCGCGATCTTCGGCGCGGCCTGAACCTGGCCGGCGAAGGCCGACAGCACGGCGGCGGACGCGAGCAGCGGACGGATCATCGGACTTCCCCCTGAGGCTGGTTGACCGAGCCTATTTCACCTGCACCGGCACGGCGACGTCGCAGGGGCCGAACGCCCCGCCCATCTCGGCCTTCTTCTTCTCGACCAGGGCCGTGAAGGCGGGCGAGCGGGTGTCCATCACCTGGATGCTGGGGCGCTGGGCGGCCGGGATGTCGGACAGCACGCGGACGGTGGTCATCTGGTCCTGCGGCGCGGCCACCGGCTCGCCGGTCTTGATGGCGCGGATGGCCTCGATGCCGGTCAGGGCGCGGCCGAACGGCGTGTAGGTCTTCTCCAGCGAGGCGTAGTGCTGGCGCATGAAGAAGAACTGGCTGTTGGCGCTGTCGGGGTCGTTGGCGCGGGCCATGCCCAGCACGCCGGGGCAGAAGGCGCCCCAGGCCGAGACCTTGCCGTCGGCGGTCATCGCCGCCAGGGCGCTGTTCTGGCTGTAGACCGGCAGGGCGCCGACGAAGCCCATCTCGGTCGAGCCCGTCTTGCCGATCTGCACGTAGCCGGGACCGCGGCGGAACTGGAACTCGGCGGCCAGGTTCGGCTGGTCCGACCCGCCGGTGCCGTCGTTCTTCGGGTCGCCGGTCTGGGCCATGAAGCTGTCGATGACCCGGAAGAAGGTCAGGCCGTCATAGAAGTGGGCCTTGGCCAGATCGCGCACGCGCGCCACGTGGTTCGGCGCGACCTCGGGCGACAGCTCCACGATGATCCGGCCCTTGTTGGTGTCGACCACCAGGATGTTCTCGGGGTCGGGCGTTCGCCAGCCGGAGGCCTGCTGGGCGCTGGCGGCGGAGGCCGCGGTGAGCGCCAGGACGGCGGCGATGGACGCAAGCTTCATGGAGATCCCCGGATAGAACTGGTCTGACGGCGTAGAACGCCGACGCGCCTACGACAAGTAGCGCCGCGTTTAAGCTGAAGATTCCGGCGAGTTTCCGGCACGGCTTCATCCCCGCGCCGGGGACATGCCCTTGCGGCGTGTCCCCAAGACCGAGCTCGGCGCGAGCTGATGGGGACACGCCGCAAGGGCATGTCCCCGGCGGATACTAAGACTTGGGCTTCAGCAGGCCGTGCATGCCGAGCCAACGCACATAGGCGTCGAACCAGCCGGTGCTGGTGGTGGTCTTCGGGTACATGCCGAACCCGTGGCCGCCCTGTTCGTAGAGGTGGAACTCGACCGGGCGCTTGGCGGCCCGCCAGCTGTCGATCAGCCCTATGCCGCTATGGGCGAAGAACGGATCGTCGGCGGCGAGCGCCACGAACATCGGCGGCGCGTCGGCCGGCGGGGTCACGGCCGTGAGCGGGCCGTAGATCAGGCCGATGAAGGCGGGCTTGGCGTCGTCCCCGGCCAGGGTGGTCGCCAGGGTCAGCATGGCGCCGGCGGAAAAGCCCACCATGCCGACGCGGTCGGGGTCGATCCGCCACTCCGCGGCCCTCCCGCGGACCAGCGCGAACGCCGCCCGCGAGTCGGCGATCTGCGGGGCCAGGCCGGCGATCGCGACCTGAGGATCGGGCCGCGGCCTGTTGGCGGTGGCCGAGAACATCTCGGCCATCGACCGCTCGAAGCCCGGCATGTCCGCCGGCGTCGGATTGAGCCTGTACTTGAGCACGAAGGCGGCCACGCCCTTGTCGGCCAGCGCGCGGGCGACATCCCAGCCCTCGTTCTCCATCGACAGCGTGCGGAACCCGCCGCCGGGCGCGACAATGACCGCCGCCCCCGTCGCCTTGGCCGGATCCGGCAGGAAGGGCGTCAGCGTCGCCACCGTGACGTTGCGGGCGAAGACGCTGTTGTACTGGCGATGCCAGGACTCCGGCGAGGTCGCGCCCGGCAAGGGCCCGGTGTCCAGCACGATCGCGTTCGGCTGGGCCGGGACCGCGATCGGGGTCATCTTGTCGTCCTGCGCCCACGCCCCGCCGGCCAAGGCCAACGCCAGGACCACGGCGCCCAGGCCGGCGCGAAGGGATCGTCCTGCACGATCGGACTGCACGGAATTCAAGTTTCTCACGACGTTCCTCCTGCTTGGTCGCGGCTTGTCCGCACGGTCCAGGGGAAGGACCGCGAGCGCCACTTATGTCCGACAACTGGTAACGCTAACAATTTGTGGTACGCAAGAGGGCAACAGTCGCCTCGAACGGCGCTACGGGGTCCCCTACCCGTGGGTAGCGTCGTTAGGTGAGCGATTGACGACCATTTTTGTCTGAGTAATTTTGGACATCGCTACGGGAGGAGCACGAACATGAAGTCGGTCTGGATGGCGCTTGCGCTGGCGACGGCCATGTCCGTCGCGTCACCCTCCGGGGCAAGCGACGGAGCCGGCGCCGCGCCGGGTTCCAATCCCCTCTTCCGGGACAAGTTCACCGCGGACCCCGCCCCGCTGGTCGTCGGCGATCGCCTGTATCTCTACGTCGGCCACGACGAGGCCCAGCGCGACGAGATGTTCAACATGCGCGAGTGGCTGGTCTATTCGACCACCGACATGAAGAGCTGGACCTCGTATCCGCCGATCATGAAGGCCACGGATTTCAAGTGGGCCAAGAAGGACGCCTGGGCGTCGCAGGCGATCGAGAAGAACGGCAAGTTCTACTTCTACGCCGCCGTCGAGCACGACAGCACCCATCCCGGCAAGGCCATCGGCGTGGCGGTCTCGGATCGGCCGACGGGCCCCTTCGTCGACGCACGCGGGTCCGCCCTGATCACCAACGAGATGACGCCCAAGGGCACGCACAGCTGGGAGGACATCGATCCCACCGTGTTCACCGACGACGACGGGACCACCTGGATCGCCTGGGGCAATCGCGAGTGCTACATCGCCAAGCTCAAGCCGAACATGATCGAGATCGACGGTCCGATCACCGAGATCACCCCGCCGCACTTCGAGGAAGGCCCCTGGCTGCACAAGCGCGGGGGGCTCTACTACCTGACCTACGCCTCGCTCGACCGGTCGACCCAGCGGGACGAGCACGTCTCCTACGCGACCGCGCCCTCGATCAACGGCCCCTGGACCTATCGCGGCGAGCTCACCGGGTCGGGCAAGTACAGCTTCACGATCCATCCCGGCATCGTGGAGTTCAAGGGCGACTGGTACATCTTCCTGCACAACGCGACCCTGGCGGTCGGCGACCAGAACGGCGCGATCGGGCGGCGGGCGGTGACGGTCGAACGGCTTCGCTACAACGCCGACGGCACGCTCCAGCCTGTCGTGCAGACCGAAGCGGGCGTGTCGGCGCCGCGATAGGACGGCCCTACTTCGCCAGCTTGCCGAGCAGCTGCTCGGCCACGCCGGGCGGCACGAACTTGTGGACGTCGCCGCCCAGGGCCGCGATCTCCTTGACTAGGCGCGAGGCGATGGCCTGGTGGCGCGGGTCGGCCATCAGGAACACGGTCTCGATCTCGCGATCGAGCTGCTGGTTCATGGCCGTCATCTGGAATTCGTATTCGAAGTCGGCCACGGCCCGCAGGCCGCGCACGATCATCTGGGCCCCGACCTCGCGGGCGAAATGCATCAGCAGGCTGTCGAACGGCAGGACCTCGATCTGGGCGATCTTGGTCAGGTGCGCCGTCTCGCGCTGCAGGATCGCGACCCGCTCGTCCAGGCTGAACAGCGGCCCCTTGCCGATGTTCACCGCCACCCCGATCACCAGCTTGTCGACCAGCTTGACCGCTCGACCGATGATGTCGAGGTGGCCGTTGGTGACCGGGTCGAAGGTCCCCGGATAGAGTCCGATCCGCATGCTTTTCCCTCACCCGGGCGTACGCCCGCTGGCCCCCTTGCTTGGGTCGCTTACGAGGTCTCGTCCGCCTCGTTTTCGTCGCCCGTGTTGTCGTCCCCGCCGGCTTCGGCGAGACGCTCGACGCTGACGACGTGTTCGTCGGCGGCGGTGCGGAAGATGGTTACGCCTTGAGTATTCCGCGCTGCAACACGAATTTGCGAGACAGGCACCCGGATCATCTGGCCGGCGTCGGTGACCAGCAGGATCTGGTCGCCCTCCTCGACGGGGAACGAGCCCACCAGCTTGCCGCCGCGCTTGGACAGGTCCTGGGCCGTCAGGCCCTGGCCGCCGCGGCCGGTGCGGCGGTAGTCGTAGGCGCTGGTGCGCTTGCCGAAGCCTTCCGACGACACGGTCAGCAGGATCTCCTCGGCCGCGCCCAGTTCGGCGATGCGTTCCGGCGTCAGGCTGGCCTCGCCGCCCTCTTCCTCGGCCTCTTCAGGCGCGGCGGCCGGAGCCTCCTCGCCCTCTTCGCCCAGGGCCCGGGCCAGGGCCCGCTGGTGCTTGAGGTAGGCGGCGCGCTCGGCCGGCGTGGCGTCGACATTGCGCAGCACGCTCATCGAGATGACGCTGTCGCCCTCGGCCAGGCGCACGCCGCGCACGCCGGTGGAGTCGCGGCTGGCGAACACCCGCACCTCGTCGGTCGAGAAGCGGATGCAGCGGCCCGAGGCGGTGTTGAGCAGGATGTCCTTGCCGCTGTCGCAGACCGCCACGCCGACGATGCCGTCGCCTTCGTCCAGCTTCATGGCGATCTTGCCGTTGCGGCGGACGTCCACGAAGTCGCTCAGCTTGTTGCGGCGCACGCTGCCCGAGCGGGTGGCGAACATCACGTCCAGGCTGTTCCAGGTGGCCTCGTCCTCCGGCAGGGCCAGGATCGAGGTGATGGTCTCGCCCGGCTCGATCGGCAGCAGGTTGACGAACGCCTTGCCGCGGCTGTTGGCGACGCCCAGCGGCAGGCGCCACACCTTCATCTTGTAGACCTTGCCGCCCGAGGTGAAGAACAGCAGCGGGGCGTGGGTCGAGGCCGAGAACACGCGGGTGACGGCGTCCTCGTTCTTGGTGGCCATGCCGGCCTTGCCCTTGCCGCCCCGGTGCTGGGTGCGATAGGCGGCCAGGGGCGTGCGCTTCACATAGCCGCCCAGGGTGACGGTGATCACCATCTCCTCGCGGACGATCAGGTCCTCGTCCTCGACGTCGGCGTCGCCGTCGACGATCTGGCAGCGGCGCGGCACGGCGAACTTCTCGCGCACCTCGACCAGCTCCTCGCGGACCACGGCCATGATGTTGGCGCGGTCCGACAGCAGCTCGAGAAAGCCCTTGATGGCCTCGGCCAGGGTGGCGGCCTCGTTGCCGATCTCGTCGCGGCCCAGGCCCGTCAGGCGCGACAGGGTCAGGGCCAGGATGGCGCGGGCCTGCTCGTCGGTCAGGCGGATCATGCCGCCGTCTTCCTGCACGGTGCGCGGGTCGGCGATCAGCTCGACCAGCGGCAGCATGTCGCCGGCCGGCCACGACTTGGCGACCAGCCGCTCGCGGGCCTCGGTCGGGTCCTTGGACGAGCGGATGATGTGGATGAATTCGTCGATGTTGGCGACGGCGATGGTCAGGCCGACCAGGACGTGGCCGCGGTCGCGCGCCTTGCCCAGTTCGAACTTGGTGCGCCGGACCACGACCTCCTCGCGGAACTGCACGAACAGCTCGACCAGCTGGCGCAGGCCCATCTGCTCGGGACGGCCGCGGTTCAGGGCCAGCATGTTGACGCCGAAGGAGCTCTGCAGCGCCGTGAAGCGGTAGAGCTGGTTCAGGATCACCTCGCCCGAGGCGTCGCGCTTCAGCTCGACCACGATGCGCATGCCGTCGCGGTTGGATTCGTCGCGGATGTCCGACACGCCCTCGATCCGCTTATCGCGGACCATCTCGGCGATGTACTCGACCAGGTTGGCCTTGTTCACCTGATAGGGGATGGCGGTGATGACGATGGCTTCGCGGCCCGAGCGGATCTCCTCCACCGTGGCCAGGCCGCGCATGATCACCGAGCCGCGGCCGGTCAGCAGCGCCTGGCGCGGGCCGGCGCGGCCGATGATCTCGCCGCCGGTCGGGAAGTCGGGGCCCGGCACCAGGTCCAGCAGTTGGTCGGTGGTGCAGTCCGGCTGATCGATCATCAGCAGGCAGGCGTCGATCACCTCGCCCAGATTGTGCGGCGGGATGTTGGTGGCCATGCCGACGGCGATGCCGCCGGCGCCGTTGACCAGCAGGTTGGGGATCCGCGACGGCAGGACGACGGGTTCCTGCTCCTTGCCGTCGTAGTTGTCCTGGAAGTCGACCGTGTCCTTGTCCAGGTCGGCCAGCAGCGCCATGGCCGGCGGGGCCATGCGGCATTCCGTGTAACGCATGGCGGCGGGCATATCGCCGTCGACCGAACCGAAGTTGCCCTGGCCGTCGATGAGCACCAGGCCCATCGAGAACGACTGGGTCATGCGCACCAGGGTGAAGTAGATCGAGGCGTCGCCGTGCGGGTGGTACTTACCCATCACGTCACCGACCACGCGGGCCGACTTGACGTAGGGACGCTCGGGCGTCTGGCCCTGCTCGTGCATCGAGAACAGCACCCGGCGGTGCACCGGCTTGAGGCCGTCGCGGGCGTCAGGCAGGGCCCGGCTGACGATCACGCTCATCGCATAGTCGAGATACGAACGGCGCAGTTCGTCCTCGATGTTGATGGGAGAAACGTCCCCGCGGGCGCCCGGCGAGGCCGGAGACCCGGGGATGGTGTTTTGATCGTCGCTCAAGGGAATTTTTCGCCGTCAGAATCGAACACGGAACCGTCAAAAACAGTTAGCATTCCGATAGCCAAGACGCCACCTTCGCAGGTCCAACCCCCAAGTTTCTTGGGCTTTTCCGGGAGTTTTCGATGCGTTTGACCGCCCTCGCCCTGTCCGCCGGCCTGCTGGTCGCTTCCCAGGCCTCCGCCGCCGCCACCAGCGCCACGGCCGAACTGAAAGGCGCCGACGGCAAGACGCTCGGGACGGCCACGCTGACCGAGGCGCCGCACGGCGCACTGCTGCGGATCGAGGCCAAGGGCCTGACTCCCGGCTGGCACGGCCTGCACTTCCACGAGAAGGGCGACTGCGGCATGCCGGACTTCAAGTCGGCCGGCGCCCACGTCCACACCACGACCGCCGTGGTCCACGGCCTGCTGAACCCGGACGGCAACGACAACGGCGACCTGCCCAACCTGTTCGCCGCCGCCGACGGCTCGGCCACGGCCGAGCTGTTCTCGCCCCTGGTGTCGCTGAACGGCGCCGGCGGCCGCCCCGCCCTGCTCGACGCCGACGGCTCGTCCATCGTCGTCCACGCCAGCCCCGACGACTACAAGACCCAGCCGATCGGCGGCGCCGGGGCGCGGGTGGCTTGCGGGGTGGTGAAGTAGGTCAGAGCCGGAAACAGGGGACACACACTCACACGCAGGCCTTTGCGAACGGCCATGAGCCGTGCCGTGAGTGTGTGTCCCCTACTTCGTCCTAGGTCGCCTCGCCTTCCGCCGGCACCACCTTCTTCGCCGTCAGCGCCACCAGCGCCACGCCGGCCATCGTCGCCGTCGCGCCGATCACCAGCTGCGGCGACAGGGCGTCGCCCATGAACAGCACCCCGATCGTGCACGACACCAGCGGCGTCAGCAGGAAATAGGGCGTCACCCGCCCCGCCTCGCGCCGCTGGACCAACCAGAACAGCAAGGCGCTGGCCCCGATGGTCGAGACCACCCCGGCGAAGGCCACGCAGGCCCAGGCGATCGGGGCGGCGGTCTTCACGCGCTCGACCACGTTGTCCTCGAAGCCGAACGACATGGCCAGCAGCACCGGCGCGGCGACGGCGGCGGTCAGGGCCTGGACCTGCAGCGGCTTGGCGCCCGGCGTCTGGCGCACGAACACCGTGGCCAGGGCCCAGCAGGCGCTGGCGACCACGCCCAGCACGATGGCCGGCAGGTCGGCCGCGCCGTGCGGGTCCAGGCTCATCCAGGCCACCCCGACGAAGGCCACGACCAGGCCGGCGACGGCCATGGGCTTCATGCTCTCGCCCAGCATCTTCCAGGCGAACAGGGCCGTGAACGGGATCCACAGCTGGGTGGCCACCACCAGCGGGCTCAGCGACTTGGCCAAGCCGAAGGCGATGTAGATGATCCCGAAGTGGATCGGCCCCGACAGCAGGCAGATGGCCGCCAGCCGCCGCGACCACGGGAACGGCGCCTTCAGGAACGGGACCAGGAACGCGAACGCCAGGCCGAAGCGCAGGGCCCCGACCATCATCGGCGGCAGCTCGGCGGTCGCCACCTTGGCCGCGGCGTTGTTCAGGCCCCAGGTCAGGATGATGGCCGCGATGGCCAGGCGCTCGAGGCCGGTCAAAGCCGCGGTTTGGGGCGTGTTCGACGACATGCCCCCGCTTGGATCAGACGCCGCCTGATCCTTCAACCCCGCCGGCGCCCACAACCTTGCGGATGGCCGCCGTCAGGAGCGCCAGGTCGGCGTCCGGCGTCGTGAAGGCCGGCGTCAGGTACACGGTCTTGCCCATCGGCCGGATCCACGCGCCCTCGGCGGCGAAGGCGTCGCACAGGGCGCCGACGGCCACCGGCGCGTCGAACTCCACCACGCCGATGGCGCCCAGCACCCGCACGTCGACCACGCCCGGCGCGGTCCGGACCGGTTCCAATCCCTCGGCCAGGGCCGCCGACACCCGCGCCACATCGCCCCGCCAGGCGCCGGCCTCGAACAGGTCCAGCGAGGCGTTGGCGGCCGCGCAGGCCAGGGCGTTGCCCATATAGGTCGGGCCGTGCATCAGGGCCGCGCCGGCGTCGTCGGACCAGAAGGCCTCGAACACCCGGCGCGAGGCCACGGCGGCCGACAGCGGCAGGGTCCCGCCGGTCAGGGCTTTGGACAGGGTGACGATGTCGGGCTCGACGCCCGCCGCCTGCATGGCGAACAGATCGCCGGTGCGGCCGAAGCCGGTGAAGATCTCGTCGAAGATCAGCAGCACGCCGTGCTTGTCGGCCAGGCGGCGCAGGGTCCGCAGCACCTCGGCGTCGTGGAACAGCATGCCGCCGGCGCCCTGGACCAGCGGCTCGGTCAGGATGGCGGCGATCTCCCCGCCCCGCTCGGCCAGCAGGGCGTCCAGAGCGGCCTCGGACGCGGCGTCCACCGGCAGGTCGCCGATCACCTGGCGGGGCATCACGCCGGAGAACAGGCTGTGCATGCCCTCCTCCGGATCGCAGACCGTCATCGTCGCCAGGGTGTCACCGTGATAGCCGCCCCGGAACGACAGGAATTTCGTGCGCCCCGCCCGCCCCTGGTTGATGTGGAACTGCAGCGCCATCTTCATGGCGATCTCGACCGAGACCGAGCCGGACTCGGCGAAGAACACGTGGTCCAACTCGCCCGGCAGCAGGTCGGCCAGGCGCTTGGCCAGGCGATAGGCCGGTTCGTGGGCCAGGCCGCCGAACATCACGTGCGGCATGCGCTCCAGCTGATCGCGGACGGCGGCGGCGATGTGGGGGTGGTTGTAGCCGTGGCAGGCGGTCCACCACGAGGCCAGGCCGTCGACCAGCTCGCGCCCGTCGTCCAGAATCAGCCGCGAGCCCCGGGTCGCCACGACGGGCAGCGGCGGACGCGCCGTCTTCATCTGGCAATAGGGCCGCCAGACGTGGGCCGTGCCGGCGACGAGCCAGTCGGGACTTTCGGCGGTCATGGCGCGATCCTTCGTTGCCTAGAGCGGGCGCACTGCCTATGCCCTCCCGCTGCGGGGGGCAAACAGGAACCGTGATGCACAGTCTGGACACCTACGCCGCCGACAAGATCGAGCGCCTGGAGGCCGCCAGCCTGCTGCGCCGCCTCAAGCCCACCCGGCGCTCGGCCGGGGCGTTCGTCGAGCGCGACGGCCGCAAGCTGCTGTCCTTCTCGTGCAACGACTATCTGGGCCTGGCCCATCACCCGGCGGTCAAGGCCGCCGCCCAGGCCGCCATCGAGACCCACGGCGCCGGCTCGGGCGCCTCGCGGCTGGTGACCGGCGACCATCCGCTGCTGTCGGAGCTGGAAGGCCGGCTGGCGCGGCTGAAGGGAACCGAGGCCTGCGTGGTGTTCGGTTCGGGCTACCTGGCCAACACCGGCGTCATCCCCACCTTCGCCGGCAAGGGCGACATCGTCTTCGTCGACGAGCTGGCCCACGCCTGCATCTGGGCCGGGGCCCAGCTGTCGGGCGCCCGGATCGTGCCGTTCGCCCACAACGACAGCGACCACCTGGCCGCCCTGCTGGCCGAGCATCGGTCCAGCGCCCGCCACGCCATCGTCGCCACCGACGGGGTGTTCTCGATGGACGGCGACATCGCCCCGCTGGACTGGCTGTCGGCGGTCTGCGAGGCCAACGACGCCTGGCTGCTGTCGGACGACGCCCACGGCGTCGGCGTCCTGGCCGAGGGCAAGGGTTCGGCCGCCCTGTTCCCCGAAGCCCAGATCCCGCTGCAGATGGGCACCCTGTCCAAGGCCCTGGGCTCGTACGGCGGCTATGTCTGCGCCTCCCAGGCCGTGGTCGACCTCCTGAAGACCCGGGCCCGCACCCTGGTCTACACCACCGGCCTGCCGCCGGCCGCCGCCGCCGCCGCCCTGGCGGCGCTGGACATCATCGAGGCCGATCCGGCCCTGACCGCCCTGCCCCTGGCCAAGGCCCGCGCCTTCACCGAGGCGGTCGGCCTGCCGCGCGCCGCCAGCCCCATCGTGCCGGTGATCATCGGCGAGGCCCAGGACGCCCTGGACGCCTCGCGCGCCCTGGAGGCCGAGGGCTTCCTGGTCGTCGCCATCCGCCCGCCCACCGTGCCGGCCGGCATGGCCCGCCTGCGCATCGCCTTCAGCGCCGAGCATCCCGACGACGAGATCGTCCGCCTGGCCGAGCTGGTGAAGCCCTACGTCAGGGCGGCCGTCTGATGTCCGCCCTGTTCGTCACCGGCACGGGCACCGACATCGGCAAGACCTATGTCAGCTGCGCCCTGATCCGGGCGCTCCGGGCCAAGGGCGCGGTCGTCGACGCCTTCAAGCCCGTGGTCAGCGGCTTCGACCCCAGGGACGCGGCGACCAGCGACCCGGCCCGCCTGGCCGCCGCCCTGGGCGCGCCCGGCGACGTCTTCCGCATCGCCCCGCGCCGCTACCGCGCTCCGCTGTCGCCCAACATCGCCGCGCGGCTGGAGGGCGACACGCTCAGCCTGGACGACATGGTCATCGACGCCGTGGCCCGCGCCGCCGAGGTCCGCGACGGCCTGCTGCTGGTCGAGGGGGCCGGCGGGGTCATGTCGCCCCTGACCGACGGCGAGACCAACCTGGACATGATCGCCGCCCTGGGCGCGCCGGTGCTGCTGGTGGCCGGCTCGTACCTGGGCACGATCAGCCACGTCCTGACCGCCCTGGTCGCCCTGCGCGCCGCCAAGGTCCCGGTCGCCGCCGTGGTGATGAGCGAGAGCCTCGACGCCCCCGACCTGCTCCAGACCGCCCAGACCCTGACGCCGTTCCTGGACGGCGCGCCGCTGTTCCTGGCCCCGCGCGGCGACGCCTGGGACGCCGGCGCCCTGGCCGACCACCTGCTCAACGCCCTGGGGACCTCATGACCTCGCGCATCGCCCCGCTCCGCATCGCCATGATCGGCCTGGGCGACATCGCCCGGAAGGCCTACCTGCCTGTGCTGGGTCCACGTCCCGACCTCGACCTGGTCTTCGTCACCCGCGACGCCCGCACCCTGGTCGAGCTGGGCGCGGCCTGGCGGGTCGCGCGACTGCACGCCGAGCTCGACACGGCCCTGGCCGAGGGGCTGGACGGCGCCCTGGTCCACGCGGCCACGGCCGCCCATCCCCAGATCGTCCGCCGCCTGCTGGAGGCCGGCGTGCCGACGATGGTCGACAAGCCCCTGGCCGACAACGCTGCCGACATCGAATCCCTGGTCGACCTGGCCGAGACGCGTGGCGTCTCGCTGATGGTCGGCTTCAACCGCCGCTTCGCCCCGGTCTATCGCGACGCCGCCGCCCTGAAGCTGCCGCTGGCGGTGATGCAGAAGAACCGCGCCGATCAGGCCGACGAGACGCGCCGCGTGGTGTTCGACGACTTCATCCACGTGATCGACACCCTGCGGTTCCTGGCGCCGGGCGCCGGCGAGGCGCGGGTGCACGGGCGGGTCGTGGACGGCCTGCTGGAACACGTGGCCCTGTCGCTGTCGGGCGGCGGGCGCGACGCCCTGGGGATCATGAACCGCACCAGCGGGTCGAACGAGGAGACCCTTGAGGTCTCGGGCGCCGGCGCCAAGCGGCGGATCGTCGACATGGCCCAGGTGGTCGACCAGGGCTCCCAGGATCACCTGGCGCGGCGCGGCGACTGGACCTCGGTGGGCCGCCAGCGCGGTTTCGAGGGCCTGTGCGAGCACTTCCTGGGTGCCGTGCGCGAGGGGCGCCGCCTGTCGGCGTTGGATGCGCTGGAGACGCATCGGTTGTGCGAGACGGTGGTGCAGGAACTGGGATCGTAGGCTTCGCGCGCCGTGCCTAACGGGACTGAAGCCGTCGGCCTATCCACAGGGCTGCCGCCACGAACCCGAGCGACGCCGCCGCCAGCCAGATGAGATCGACGGCGCCGTAGACCGCAACGCTCAGCGGCTCCGCGGCGAACGCGGCCCAGTGACCTGGCGGGCCATATCGTCCTCCCCAGACGAAGAGGAACCCGCTGCTGGCCAGCGATGCGAAGTTCCACGCACACCAGCCGATCGACAGGCCGCAGACGGCGAGAACGGCCAACCATTCGCCCCAGCCGTATCGCAGATAGGCGTACAGGGCGTCCGGCCAGCGGCGCTTGGGTTCGGTGGCTGAACTCATCCTAAGCCGTCTTCCGCCATGCCGTCGGCGACAGGCCGAAGGCCCGCCGGAACGTGGCGTTGAAGTGCGAGATGTCGTTGAAGCCCACGTCGAAGGCGATGCGGGTGACGGGCTCGGCGGTGTCGGTCAGGCGGTCGGCGGCGGCCCGCAGGCGCGCGCCGATCAGGTACTGGCGCGGGCTCTCGCCGGTCATGGCCCGGAACAACCGGATGAAGTGGAAGCGGCTGACCTGGCCCATGGCCGCCAAGCTGTCCAGTTCGCAGGGCTCGGCATAGGCCTCGTCCAGGTGCCGGATCACCTCGCGGATGCGCCGCCGCTCGGTCCCGACGGGCGCGACGGGACGCGTGTCGCGGCCCAGGGCCAGGGCGCGGGCGGCCAGGTCGATCACCTCCTCTTCGCCCAGGCGCAGCCCGCCGGCCGCGCGGCGCACGGCGCCGTACAGCGGCGCGGTCTCGCGCGACGGGGCCAGGGCCGAGATCGCGAAGTCGGCGTCGTCCAGGCCGCAGTCGTTGGCGACCTCGGCCAGGAGGTCCGGATGCAGGGCGATCACCGCCCGGCGATTGCCGGCGGCGTCCAGGTGGCGGCAGTCGAAGGCCTCGCCGGCGTTGCCCAGCAGGATCGCGCCGGGCTTGGCCTGGGCGCGGCCATGGCGGCCAGCGTAGTCGAAGGTCCCCGCCACCACAACGCCGATGACCGGACCCGCATAGCACTTGCCGATCGGGGCCCTGGCGTCGGTGGCGCAGCGCGCCTCGCCGGCGCCGTACAGCGGCGAGCGGGCGGGCAAGGCGGGGCCGTGGGACTCGACACGAAACATGCAGGCGCCTCCGTCGGAATGCGCGGCCATAGAACCCGTCCGGAGGCCGAAGCGCAACAAACCCCAAGCCACGCGCCGGCGGCGGAGCCAAGTTCGGAACGTTCAACGGGAGGGATCATGAACCGCGACGGCGTACTCTACGGCTCGGGCGCCATGGCGCTGGGGATCATCGGCCTGGCCTTCGGCGACTTCGCCCTGCAATGGCAACCCGTGCCCGAGGGCGCGCCCGGCCGGCATGTCCTGGCCCTGGCCAGCGCGGCGCTGATGCTGGTCCTGGGCGCCGGCGTCCTGTGGTCGCGCACCGCCCGTCTCGCCTCGGCGGCCCTGGCCGTTGTCTATCTGGGCTGGGTCGCCCTGCACGGCCCCGAGGTGGCCGCCGCCCCGGCCCGGGTCGCCTCGTGGCTGGGCGTGGCCGAGACCCTGTCGCTGTCGGCCGGCGGCCTGGCCCTGTTCGCGATGTCGGGCGGGACGCCGGACGCCCGGCTGCGGCTGCGGCTGGCCGTGCGGCTGATCTACGGCGTCTGTCCGCTGATCTTCGGCCTGAGCCATTTCGCCTATGCCGATTTCACCGCCAAGATGGTGCCGGGCTGGATCCCCTACCCGCTGTTCTGGGCCTATGCGACGGGGACAGGCCACCTGGCGGCCGGGCTGGCGATCCTGTTCGGGGTGGCGTCGCGGCCCGCGGCCACCGCGCTGACGGCGATGATGGCGTGCTTCGTGGTGATGCTGCACATCCCGCGCGTCATGGCCTCGCCCGGCAGCCATCTGGAATGGACGATGACGGCGGTCGCCCTGTCGCTGACCGGCGCGGCCTGGGCCCTGCGCCAGGCCTTGCCGCCGTCGCAGCCGTCAGGCGCTCTTGCGTTCGACCGTGTCGGCCTCGACCGCTAGGACCGGCGCGCCGCCGGCGCGGGCGAACAGCTTGGCCAGGGCCACGAACAGGCCCTTCTCCTCGACCCGGTGATAGGGCGAGGTCGCCGCCAGCCGGGCCGACAGCCGCGCATGGGCCTTGCCCAAGTTGTGGTACGGCAGGCGCGGCAGCAGGTGGTGCAGGGCGTGGTAGCGCAGGCCGACCGGCGCCCAAAGGAACGGCAGCAGGGCCGGCGGCGGCACGTTGACCGAGTCCAGGAACTGCTCCTCGAAGCTCATCATCTCGCCGTCGTTGTGCCAGTAGTGGGCCGCCAGGGTCCGCAGCTGGTTGACGAAGGTGGCCAGCGAGAACAGCACGAACCAGGTCGCGACCACGCGGACCGGCACGAAACCGGCGACCGTCGCGGCGGCCACGCCCCAGCACCACAGCCAGCAGCCGATCTCCTGGGCCAGCCAGTCGGGCCGCGTCCTATCGTTGTCCTCGCGCACGAAGTCGGGATTGATCACCAGGGCCGACAGCTTGGTCCTGACGAAGCGGCGCACGGGCGGGATCACGAACGACAGCGGGACCAGGACGCCCGAGCGCAGGATCACGCCCAGCGGGGCCAGCAGCGAGATCGCCGTGAACAGGCCCAGCTTGAACGGCGAATAGCGGCCCAGCGGCAGGTATTCCGGGTCCTTGGCGGTGCCGAAGCGATGCTTGGCGTGGTGCAGGTTGTGCACGCCCTCGTACATCATCGACGGCGTCATCAGCGGCACGCCGACCAGCAGGTTCCAGCCCAGGCGGAAGCCCGGCACGTCCTTGGGCCGCAGGTGGCTTATCTCGTGGATGAACGACAGGCCGCGATAGATGGCCAGCAGGCCGACCAGGCCGGCGGCGAGGACGATCCCGGGGTGGCCGGCCGTGGCGGCGATCCACAGGCCGCCCCAGGCGGCGGTCGCGGTCAGGGCCAGGTCCAGCCAGTAGATCCGGCGGTCGGGCGCCGTCAGGTCGGCGGTCAGGCCGTGGGCCTGGCGCACCAGGCCGCCCTCGTCTTTCTGGGGTTGTCCCACGGTCTTCTCAATCCCCGATTCCGACTCGAGCGCCTCGACGCGCTTGCCTTCCGCGCCCCCGAGGTGGCGCGCCGCCTTTCGAAATTCAATGGTCATACGGACGAAAGGCGTCCGCCAGGGATAAACCAAAACGGCCGGCGCCGAAACGCCGACCGTTGTCGCAGCCGGACGCGGCGCCGATCGCCCGGTTTGAACGCTCGGTCAGCCCAGCGCCTTGAGGACGAAGGCCGCCCAGGTCATGGAGGGCTCGAGATCGCCGCTCATCAGCTTGCGCTTGGGCGGCGCGCGGAACCGGTCGTTGATCCAGTCGCGGATCGCGAGGTCCAGGCTGTTGGCCCCCACGCCGATCTGAGCCAGCGTCTCGTCAGGGCCCGGCGGATCCTCCCGAAGGTCGCGCGCGCGCACGAAGAGGGCGACGCCGACGACGAGGACCTCCTCGTCGGTGGGCCCCGCGGACTCGGCCATCCTTGATCTCCTCGCAAGGGGAGCCCGCGGGTCAGGCCGACAGGCCTGGCGCGTCCCCGGAAGCCAGGATCACCAGGGGGACCGGTTCCAGCAGTGGCCCAGCCCACCGCGCGGTCGTGAGAAAGCGCACACGAAAAAGCGGCCGGCTCCCGGGAACCGGCCGCTGTTCGAGCCCTGGCGTCGCGACGACGCCTAGAACGGGATTTCGTCGTCCAGGTCGGCCGAGAAGCTTTCGCGCGGGCCGCTGGGCTGGCTGCGCGGCGCGCCGCCGCCGAACCCACCGCCGCCGCCGCCGCCGGCGGCGTAGCCTTCGTCATAGCCGCCGCCCGCCGACGCGCCGGCGCCGTCGCCGCGACCGCCCAGCATGGTCAGTTCGCCGCGGAATTTCTGCAGCACGATCTCGGTGGAGTACTTCTCCTGGCCCGACTGGTCGGTCCACTTGCGGGTCTGCAGCGAGCCCTCGATATAGACCGTCGAGCCCTTGCGCAGGTAGCTCTCGGCCACCTTCACCAGGTTGTCGTTGAAGATCACGACGCGGTGCCACTCGGTCTTTTCCTTGCGCTCGCCGCTGGTGCGGTCGCGCCAGCTCTCCGAGGTGGCGATGCGCAGGTTGGCGACGCGGTCGCCGGAGCCGAGGGAGCGGATTTCGGGGTCGGCGCCGAGGTTGCCGACCAGAATGACCTTGTTGACGCTGCCCGCCATGGGAAGACCTTCGTTCTCGCCCGGCGACCCAACGCGCCGGAATCTGGCCCGGACGTTAACGACCTATCAACGCCGAACGCAAGGTTTGTTCCACAAATGTTCCTGTGGAACAAGAGCGGTTATCCACCGCCCTCTTCCTCCGGCCCTCCCCGTTACTGGGGCGGCATGGCCCCCGGGACCGCCAGGCGGCCATCGCCCGTGCGGACCAGCGACATGAACCGGGCGCCTTCGTAGGTGTCGCCCAGATAGATGCCTTCCTTCTGCAGGAAGATGAACTTGCCCTGGTAGGCGCCGGTCATCTCGCGGCTGGGGCTGCCCAGGCGCACGAAGCGCAGGCGCATGCCCTCCAGCTCGGCCGCGCAGAGCTCGAGACTGGGCACGTTGCGGGCCACCGGGTTGAACTTCAGCGTCCCGTCCTTCTGTTCGATCACGTGCATGCAGACGCCGGCCTCGAACGGGGCCTTGGTCTGCTTCTCGCAACCGCTCAGGCCGACAACGGCGGCGGCGGCGACGAGCGAGAGGGCGACGACGGGAAGGCGCATGGGTCTTGGACTCTCTCTAGGCCGACGGGATGGAGCAGCCCTGCCCCAGGTCGATGATCGAATGGAAGGTGCGGTTGTCGGACGAGGATTCGACCTTGCCCGGCACGATGCGCAGGGTTTCGTCGCCCCAGCGGCCGTAGGTGGCCCCGCCCGCTTTCTCGCACTTGCCGCCCGAGATCTGCTGGGCGCAGGCGTTGACGGTGATCTCGCCCGGCAGCTTGCGCCATTCGCCGCCGGCGTAGCGCCAGCAGACCGCCAGGGGCGTGCTGGCCGCGGTCGGCGTCGGGGCGGCCGGCGTCGCGGCCGGCGCGGGCACGGTCAGGGCCTCGGGCGGCGGCGGCAGCGGGGTCAGGACCGTGCCGGCCTGGTCGGCGGCGGCCAGGGCGCCGGTCTCGTCGACGCCCACGTCCAGGGCGCCGGTGGCCACGCCGTTCTTCTTGGCGCACTCGGCCAGGGTGATCTCGCCGACGAACTGGCCGCCGACAAAGCAGCGCAGCGGGCGGTTGGCGTCCAGCTTGTTGTCGTCGGCGCGGCCGGTCTCGACGATCAGGCCGGCGCGCGAGGCCGGCGGATCGGCGGTCGGCGACTTGTTGCCGTGCATCACGGTCAGGGCGATGCCGAGGCCCGCGATCAGGGCCAGGGCGGCGCCGCCGCCCAGCAACACGCGTCGATCTTTGAGAAGTTCCATGATCCCTGGCTACGACGCGGTGATGACGCTTTCAAGTCCAAGGCTCAAGACGGCTTCCAGGGCCGTCGCGGCGCGCGCCCTAGCCGCCGCCGGTCAGGCGATCCAACGCCGCCTGGTAGTTGGCGATCTGGTTGGTCAGATAGGTCGGCACCGTGCCGGTGGCGTTGTTGTTCGAGGAGGCGGTCGCGTCGGTGCGCTTCACGCCGTTGGCGGTGTCGGCCATCTCGCGATAGGCGTTGCGGACCGCCGACAGGGCCTTGGTCATGGCCGACACCGCAGCGTTGCGGCCGACGTCGGTGGTCAGGTCCAGGCCCGTGTCCAGCGCGAAGCCGTAGATCGGCCCCTTGCCGTCGGCCGAGACCGTCTGGCCGTGATCGGTCTTGGTGTTGCGCACGATCCCCGGCTTCAGCCCCAGCGATTCCAGCACGTCGGTGCCGCCCTTGCCGGGCAGGATCTCGACGGTCGAGGTGGTCTGGGACGGGCTGATCCGCAGGGTGCGGTTGTTGCCGACGCTGCTGAACTCGACCTTGGCCGCGTAGCCCGTGGCCTTGCGGATCTTGTCGGCCAGGGTGTCGAGCGTATCGTCCTGCTCGATCTTGATCGTGGTCAGGGTGCCGCGCGCCCGAGTGCGGACCTGGAAGGTGTCCCCCGCCCGCGCCGAGGTCGCCGAGACGATCTTGTCGGACTGGGTGAAGTCCATCTTGCCGCGCGGGATGCCGAAGACGTCCAGGGTGCTGGAGCCCGACGCGTCGACCGCGATCGAGGTCGGGGTGGCGTAACCGTCCTTGCCGGTCAGCCGCTGCTCCCAGGAGGCCTGGCCGGTGGCGACATTGATCTGGGCGACGTAGCCGTCCTTCGTGCCGACCGTGGCCTCGCCCGCCAGGTCCTTGCCGGCCGAACCCACCAGCCAGGCCTGGCCGTTGGAGACCGCCATGCCGGTGACCGTGTCGTCGCCCGTCCCGCCGTAATAGGCCAGGGTGTCCTGGCTCTTGTCGGCCAGGTCCAGCGACAGGCGGGCCACGAACCCGTCCGAACCGCCCGAGGCGGCCTTGGTCTTGTTGTCGACGTCCAGCGCGCCGTTGGTGGTCGAGCCGCCGATGTAGAGCTGGCCGTTGTCGATGGTCAGGCCGGCGATGTTGCCGCCCTTCAGCGAACCCAGGTCGCGCGTCGCGCCCTCGGTGAACGTCGCGGCCTTGGTGTAGGTCGTCGGTTCGGTGACCCAGACTTCCTTGTCGTTCAGATAGGTGCGCGGCTCGGTGACGATGGTGGTCGAGACGTCGAAGCTGCGAAGCATCGCCTCGCTGCCTTCCTTGCTGGCCACCACCACCTGCGTGCCGTTGACCACGATGCCGGAGACGGTGTCGTCGTTCTCGCTGCCGAAATGGGTTGTGAACAGCGCCTTGGGCGTGCCGGCGATGTCGGTGGCGAAGGCGCTCAGATAGCTGTCGTAGCCGCCTTCCGTCGCGCCGGTGGCCGAGCCCGGGATGTCGGACTTGGTGCGGCCGCCCACATAGACCACGCCGTCCTCGCCGAAGGCCACGGCCGTGGCCTCGTCCTCCAGCATGCCGCCGCGGCGGACCGTCCAGGTCTCGTCGCCCTTGGCGTCGTAGAGGGTCACGAAGCTGTCGGTGAGCGTGCCGGCCGAGTCCGAATTGATCGGGCCGTTGGTGGCGCCGGCCAGGCTGCCCGCCACCGAACCGGCGATGGCCACCTGGCCGTCGTCCGAGATGGCCATGTTGTAGCCGGTGGCGGTGTTCGAGGCGCCCAGGGTGCGGGCGTAGAGCAGCTTGCCCGACGAATCGTACTTCAGCAGGGCGACGTCCTGGTCGCCCTTGATCGTCTGGGTGCTGGTCGTGCCGTCAACATCGGCCAGGACGTAGAGCGAGCCATCGGGGCCCGTCATCGTCTTGTGGACCGTGCTGATCGTGCCTTCCAGCGTGTCGGAGAACACCTTGGTGCCCGGCTGGCCGGCCGTGCCGGGGCCGTACTTCGTCAGGGTGTTCTCGATCACCGCATCGTCGGTGGTGGTGTCCTTGTCAGGATCCGGATTGCCGGCGGCCGTGGTGATGTAGACCGCCGGCTTGGCGGCCGGGGCCGAGAAGGTCAGGGTCTCGGTCAGGTCGCCCTTGATCTGCAGGGCGAAGTCGTCGCCGGTGGCCGGCAGCTTGACGGTCTGGCCGTTGACCGTGGTGGTGCGCTCCTGGCCCACCGTGCGGTTGACCGCGAACTGGGTGTCGAAACCGGCGTCCGAGAGCTTCTGGTTGAAGAACGAGACGACGTTGGCCATCGTCCGCGGCGTCGAACCCATCTCCGACAGGTCCATCGTCACGTCCGTCGCCACGCCGAACTTCTTGACGTTCATCGTGAAGCTGACGTTGCCCTTGAACGTGGGCACCTCGTCGTCGACCTGGCCGCTGTAGATCGTGTTGGTGACGTAGTTGTAGTTGTTCTTCGGCACCCCGACGGTCGACTTGTCGCTGGTCATGACCGTGCCGGTCGTCAGGCGCATGCCGTCGGTGCTGAGGTTCTGGACGTAGCTGTTGACCTCGTTCAGCCCCTTGCTGAACACGGCCTGCAGCCGCTTGATCTCGCTGTCGGTGACGCCCTTCTCGGCCGAGCGGTTGGCGATCGCCGACAGGGTGTTGAGCGCCTGATAGGCGGCGAACAGCTTCTTGTAGTCGCCCGAGATCGTCGGGGACGCGGCGACGGCCGCAGCCTCGTCGACGAACTTGCGGCCGTTCAGGGCCGCCTTGACCAGGTCGCTGGGCTCGCTGGTCATCGTCGTCCAGGGCGAGCTGGGCACCGTCTTGCCGCCCGAGGAGGACGGAGCGGACGACGAGGACTGGTTGGTCGACGCGGTCGCGTTCGCGGCCAGGCCAGCGTTCTTGGCCTGATAATACCCGAGCAGCAGACTGGAATCGAAAGTGATCACAGCGGGTCCCATCGGGACGCACTACGCCCCACGATTCGATTGTCCGCGATGATCGCTGACGTTTCGTTAAGACGTATGAATCGAAGTCGGGATCAGGCCGCGATAAGGTGGGCGTCGGTCAGCGAGCGCCGGACCTCGCCCCGCAGCTCGCGCCATTCCTCGGCCAGGATGCCCAGCAGGACCACGTCCCGGGGCTCGCCGTCCTTCAGCACGTGGCCGCGCAGATAGCCTTCGCGACGGAAGCCGGAGGCCGCCTGGGCCTTCAGCGCCGCGTCGTTGTCGGCCATGACCTCGGCGAAGACCTTGTGCAGGCCCAGCTCGCCGAAGGCGCGGTCCAGTCCCAGCACCTGGGCGGCGCGTCCCACGCCCCTGCCCCGCGCCTCGGCCGAACCGAGGAACCAGTTCCAGCCGGCGCGACGATGATGGCTGAGCAGGCCCGTCAGGGTCAGCAGGCCCGACGGTTCGCCGGCCCGGACGATCATCCAGCCGCGCATGTCGGGATCGGAACGCAGGGCCTGGAACCAGGCGGCGTGGGCCTCGCGGCTCGGAAAGGCCGCGTCGGACATCCACCGGTCGACTTCCGGTTCGCCCCGCCATTGGAACAGGACCGCCTCGTCGCCGTCCGTCAAATCGCGAAGCTCGATCATACCGGGTCGATTCTCCCAACTAGCGTGGCGGAGAGTCTACCCCGCGCGGGGCCTCAGGCCTAGCTGCCGCCGTTGAACAGCGACAGGATGATCTGCGGCGCCTGGTTGGCGATCGACAGCGCCTGGGCGCCGAGCTGTTGCTTGACCTGCAAGGCCTGCAGGCGCGCGCTTTCCTTGGCCATGTCGGCGTCGACGAGGTTGCCCACGCCGGTCTCGAGCACGTCGTTGAGCTTGGACACGAAGGTGTTGTGGGCTTCGATCTGCTTGGCTTGCGAGCCGATCGAGCCGACGGCCTGGTTCACCGCCGTCATCGTCGCGTCCAGGCGCGACAGCACGCTGGCGGCCAGGGTCTGGGTGTTGATCTTGTCGTTCAGCGACAGCGTGTTGATCGTGCTGCTCAGCGACAGGTTCTGCAGGTTCAGCGTGATCACGGTGGCGGCGTCGGCGTCGGCCAGGAACGTGATGTTGCTCGGCTCGCTGCCGTTCAGGATGTTGGCGCCGTCGAACGTGGCGCTGTTGATCACCTGCGTCATGTTCTTCAGCAGGCTCTGGAAGTCGGCGTTCAGCGAGTTGCGCGACTGCGTCGACAGCGAGGTGTCCTTGGCGGCGACCACCTTCTCGCGCATCTGGGTCAGCAGATCCGAGACCGATTCCCCCGCGGCCAGGGCCACGTCGGTGATCGAGGTGGCGCGGTCCAGGCTCATCTTCACCGCGTTCAGGGCCGAGCGGTCGGCGCGCTGATCCTGGGCGATCGACCAGACCGCGGCGTTGTCCTTGGCGCTGGAGATCGCGAGACCGGTGTTGATGCGCGACTGCACGCCGCCCATCTCGTCGTTGGTCTTGTTCAGATTCTGCAGGGCGATCAGCGCAGGCTGATTGGTGTTCACGCTCAGCGTCATCACGGTCTCCGAACGGCGGTTCTTGCCAATGTGGCTCGGGACGCGATTCGGCGGCCGAGCAGGTCGACCGTGAACTTGAGGCTCAGGGAGTAAGAATATGGTTAACGCGCGTAAACCATGTTCCGCCTGCGACGCCAGGTCGCGGCGAACACGGTCCTAGGGCGCGGAGCGCCCTCTCAGGTCAGGCCGTCGAAAACCTCGCCCGGGTCGTAGTGCTCGGCCTGCTTGAAGCGGAGCACGTCCTCGCGGGGAAACTGCTGCAGGACGTCGCCGGTCCGGCGATCGACCGTCTTGTAGACGTACGAACCCGAAACGGGATCCTGCTCGATCACCAGTCGCAGGTCGCCCGGTTGGGGGCCCGCGGCGGCGGCCGGCTTCTCCGGAGCCTCCGAAACGACAGGACCGCCCGCGGGTTGGCCCGGGACGGTGTAGGCATTGGCGGCCGAAGACGGCGCGGTCGGTTCTGGTATCGGCTGTGTCAGTGCGGCTTTGGTTTCCATTACTCCTATCGTCGCCGGGTCACGGCGGCGCCTCTGGTGAACCCTCCTCCCGGCTCAAGGCCGACGGAAGGCGGGGACGGGCCCGAAGGCCCGCCCCCAGGTGTCCCTATCGGAACAGGCTCAGGATCGAGCCGGTCGACTGGTTGGCGATCGAGAGCGCCTGGATGCCCAGCTGCTGCTTGGTTTGCAGCGACTGCAGCTTGGCGCTTTCCTTGGCCAGGTCTGCGTCGACCAGGTTGCCCAC